>FSSH01000316.1_pt2 | contig 216778 bp, 222 predicted proteins | sample 1166101 | NCBI WGS metagenome assembly FSSH01 (sample SAMEA32972668, study PRJEB13176) | freshwater metagenome | biome: Drinking water system; feature: Biomass in drinking water that filtered by 0.45 um membrane; material: drinking water | place: USA | collected 2012-12-20 | depth 0 m
GCGGCATTGCGCTGAACGCTGGCGTGACCACCAATGGCAACACGCTGACCCTGACGACGACGGGTGCGGGCACGCAGAGCGCGGCGTTCACGACGGCCGGTCTGGTGCTGAACGGCAACGGCGGCAGCTACACGCTGACCAACGCGGGCAACGTGCTGACGTCGCTCACCGGCACGACCGGCAGCATCAACCTGGTGAACAGCGCGGCTGCGACAAGCGTTGGTCCGGTGACCACGACGGGCGCACTGAGCGTCACCGCAAATGGTGCAGCATCGAGCCTGACCGTGGCAGGGGCCGTCTCGGCCACCAACACGTCGCTGACATCGGGCACCGGCGGCATTGCGCTCAACGCTGGTGTGACCACCAATGGCAATGCGCTGACGCTCACCACGACGGGTGCGGGCACGCAGAGCGCGGCGTTCACGACGGCGGGACTGGTGCTGAACGGCAGCGGCGGGGCGTACACGCTGACCAATGCGGGCAATGTTCTCGCCTCGCTCACCGGCACGACCGGCAGCATCGATCTGGTGAACAGCGCGGCTGCGACGAGCGTTGGTCCGGTGACCACGACGGGCGCCCTGAGCGTCACCGCAAATGGCGCGGCATCGAGCCTGACCGTGGCTGGGGCCGTCTCGGCAACGGTCACGTCGCTCACGTCCGGCACCGGCGGGATCGCGCTGGGTGCGACCGTTAACACCAATGGCAACACGCTGACCCTGACGACGACGGGTGCGGGCACGCAGAGCGCGGCGTTCACGACGGCGGGACTGGTGCTGAACGGCAGCGGCGGGGCGTACACGCTGACCAATGCGGGCAACGTGCTCGCCTCGGTCACCGGCACGACCGGCAGCATCGATCTGGTGAACAGCGCGGCTGCGACAAGCGTTGGTCCTGTGACCACGACGGGCGCCCTTAGCGTCAATGCAACGGCGAATGGGTCAGACATCACCGTTGCAGGCGCGGTATCAACCGGCGGCATATCGCAGCTGAATTCACTCGGCACGGTAACCATTGCGAACACGGGTAATATTGCGACCTCAGCGGAGTTTGCGCTGATTGCGGGCACGAACTTTATCAACCAGGCTGGGTCTAACGCGATTACCACCAGCAATGGCGCACGCTGGCTGATCTATTCGCAAGGACCACAAACCAATGTCTTTGGTGGCTTGGCCAGCGGCAACCAGGCGGCTTATGGCGTTAATGCAACAACGACCCCGCCTTCGGCCGTTTCGCTCGCGGGCAATCGCTATCTTTTTGCCACCAGCCCAACCGTCACCGTTACTGCGGTTGATGCCAGCAAGGTCTATGGCGATACGCTGGATGCGATGTCGAACCGGCCATTTACGGTCTCCGGTCTCGTCAATGCCGCTGCCTTTGGTAACGTTTTCACTCAAGACGTTCTGATCGGCACACCGGCCTTTGCATCGCCGGGTGACGCGATGCGTGCGCGGGTTGGCGCCTATACGACCACGATCGGTTTAGGATCGCTGACCGGCTTGCTGGGGTATACCTTCTCGTTTGTGAATGGTGTGCTGACGGTAACGCCAAAGGCATTGACGGCGACGCTGGTCGGCGGGGTCACCAAAATCTATGATGGCAACACCACCGCAACGCTGGCGGCAGGTAACTATGCCCTTAACGGCGTCGTCAGTGGTCCGGTGAACGGCGTCGTCACCACCGACGATGTTGTTCTGAATAATCCGACAACGGGGCAGTATGACAACCGCAACGTTGGAACCGGCAAGCTCGTTACCGTCAACGGCCTTACCATTTCTGGTGCGGACGCAGCCAATTACACGATCAATACAAGCGCCAGCGCCGCTGTCGGGCAAATCGACCCCAAGGCACTGATCGCATCGGTCACCGGCAGCGTGATCAAGACCTATGATGGCACCAATGCCGCAATGCTTGTGGCGGGTAACTATAACCTAGGCGGTGTCGTGAGCGGTGACACGGTGGTGCTGAACAATCCGATCGCGGGCCTGTACGACAACCGCAATGCCGGCAGCATGAAGACCGTTACCGTAAACGGCATCGCCATTTCGGGGGCTGACGCGAGCAATTATGTCGTCAACACCAGCGCAAACGCGGCGGTTGGCCAGATTAATCGCAAGGCGCTGAATGTCTCGCTGACCGGCATGGCCACCAAGATTTATGACGGCACCACCACCGCGACGCTTGCGGCCAGCAATTATCTGGTGAGCGGGCTGATTTCGGGCGACACCGTTGCAATCAACCCGGCGACGACGGGCCTGTATGACAATGCAAATGTCGGAATGGGCAAGATCGTCACCGTCAACGGGCTGACGACAATTGGTGCCGATGCTGGTAATTACATCGTAAACACCAATGGCAGCGTAAGCGGTGCGATCGGCCAGATTGATCCACGGACGATTACCGTCTCACTGATCGGTACCGTAACCCGCGTGGCAAATGGCACGACGACAGCGACCGTCGCACCCGAAAACTTCAGCCTGTCGGGCTTTGTTACCGGCGAAGGTGCCCGGGTCAACCAGACGATGGCCGAATATGCCAGCGCCATGGCCGGGATGAACCTGACGGTAACGACCATCTTGTCACTGCCGAATTTCGAGCCGATCGGTGGTACATTGCTAAGCAACTACAGTCTGCCAATCGGGCCTGTCGCCGGACCCATCGGGACGCTGACAGCCCAGGCGGCGGTGACTCAGGTGACCGCCATCGTGGCGACCGTGACCGTTCAGCCTCCCGCCCCGCCTCCTGCGCCCGCTCCTGCTCCTGCACCGGCACCGGTAGCAGCGCCGGCGCCGCCTCCTGCGCCTGCGCCAGCGCCGGCCGCCGCGCCTGCCCCGGACGCCACCCCTGCGCCGTCTGGCGGATCCGGCGGGGCACCGCCGCCGCCGCCAGTAGATGCTTCGCCACCATCGCCGGTGCCGACGGAAAAGCCGCCGACACCAAAGGATGCAGCGGACGCGGGCGATCCCGTGCTGGCTTCGGTAAGCGGAACGGCATCGGATGCGGCACCAACCAGCGCGGTTGCCAAATCGGTCGTCTCCGAGCCGATCGCTGGCGGGTTGTTGACAGCACAGCGGCGGCTACCCCCACGGACAGAGGATGTTCCGGGGCTGGATGATGGTTTCTCAGGATCGGGTAACATTTTATAATGGCACGCTTGTTCACCATGCCGCCGCTGATGCTGGCTCCAGCTCTGGCTTTAGCGATGCTCCTGCCGCACGCAGCAACTGCGGCTGATCCGGTTGCTGAAACACTGACGCCGGTTGGCAAGACGCTGAATGGCGAGCTTTGCTCGACCAAGGCGATCAAGGGACTTGCTCCCGAAGAAGGTCTTGCCGCACCCCGCGCGCTTGTGTGTGGGCAGAACAGCGAAGGCTCGATTGTTGAGACTCAGGCGGTTGGCGTTACCCCGCCCGGCAACGATCCGGCCGGCCGGACCGCGATCGAAAAGCGACTGATCCAAAGCGTCGCTTATGTCGCATTGCAACGGCGCATGACATGTAAAGCACCAACCTGGGTTGAAGGCGCGGACGTGGGCGGCGGCGCGTTGTTGGCAATCCCGTGCATCTTGCGTGAGGGTGACTGGCCACAGATCGTTATTGTGCAGGTCAATCCCAATCATTTCGTCGTCGCTGACGGGACGCCTTCAGCTCTGCCAGCGCTATTCAAAGTCTTGAAATCGCCCAAAGCCGACAATGCAGCTGCTGACCAGCAGGCGTTGATCAACCAGATCTGGGGCCGCAAGATTGCCTTGACCCGCGCTGATGACCGGGCGCGGCTGACGCAGCTTGTCCGGGCCGGGCGCACCGCCAATGGCATTGGCCGTTTCGCCGATGCGGAGACCGCGTTCCGCGAGGCGCTTGAGCTTGAAACCGACACGCTGAAGGCGACTGACCAGATCGTCGCGATGACGTTGCTCGATCTGGCACTTAATGTCAGCAACCAGGGCCGTGCTGAGGAGGCGACAGCGTTGTTTCGCCGGGCAGCCCCGCTGCTGCAGGCATCGACCGATCCCATCAAACGCGCGCGGCTGGCCACCTATCTGGCGGTGAATGCGGCGAATGCGGGTGATTATAAGCAGGCGCTGCCGTTGTCCCGCGATGCAGTGGAAGCCTGGCGCAAGCTGGCCGAGGAACGCCAGGAGCAGTCTGGCGGGCCAACGGGCGCCGATTCGCCCGATGCCGTGGTCAGCGTTGAACAGGGCGAGATGGCCAATGCGCTGAACTTGCAGGCATTGATGGAGTTGCGGTCAGACAATCTGATTCAGGCCTATTCGGCGGCGTCCGAAGCGCTGCTTATCCTCAATAAATCGGATCGACTGCCGCGGTGGTGGAAAGCCGATTCGCTGATTGTGCTGGGCGAAATCAGCATCGGCCAGGGGAGGCTATCGGCGGCTGAAACCTATTATAATGCGGGTATCAAGCTGCGCCGCCAGATATTCGGTGATGGCGCGCCAACAATCCGCGCAATGGTAGCACTTGGCCGCGGCTATCAGGCTGAAAGCGTCAGCACCTCGTCGATCATCACCTATCGCGAGATTTTCAAGCTTGCCCGCTCGCTGCCATCCACCAGCGGGATTTTCAACGCCGAAATGCTGGTGCCGTTTGCCGCTGCTATTGTCGATACCGGCGAAACGGTGACCGATCCGGTGCAAAAGCGTGGTCTTTATGCAGAGGCGTTTGACGCATTCCAGCTCGTCCAATCGCCGACGGTGGACAAGACGATCGCGGCGGCGGCGGCCCGGCTGTCCACCAAGGATCCAGAAATCGGCAAGCTGATTGGCCAGTTGCAGGATTTGCAGCGCGATTCAGACTTTGCGCGCGTCAAGCTATCCTACCAGCAATCACTGTCCGATGCCGAACGCAGCGGCGATGTGGAAGCCGCGCTGAAGGCGCAGATCGCTAATGATGTCGCCGCAATCGTGACTGTGCGTTCAACGCTGGCGACCAAATATCCCGCTTATGATAATTTTGCGACCCCATCGGCCGTTAACCTTGATCAGCTCCGCGGTTTATTGCGCCCGGGCGAGGGCATGTTGTCATTCCTGATCGGCCGTGAGCGTTCGTTTGCTCAATTGGTGACGCGCGAAGGGGTGGTCGTGGCCCGCGTGCCGGAAGGTGCAGCGGAGCTGCGTGCGGCCGTGACGTCGATTCGCCGCGCGTTGGAGATTCAGGGGGGCGCCATCAACGAATTCAATCTTGATGAGGCCAACCAGCTTTATGAACTGCTGCTCGGCGGGCTGAAGGAACAGCTCACGACGGTTGACCAGTTGATCGTGGTACCATCAGGCCCGTTGAGCAACCTGCCCTTCAGCTTGCTGGTCGCAACCCCGCCTGGGGATGCCACATACGAAAAAGCCGATTGGCTGGTTCGTACCAAAACGATTTCCTATACACCGTCATTACAGGCATTTATTGCACTTCGCGGCAACAAATCGCGTCCGGCACCGCGCCAGGCATTGCTGGCCTTTGGTGATCCTGCACTGGTGGGGCACACGGCCAAAGCGGGTGAGCTGTCACCCTTTGCAGCGCTGGCCAATAATTGCCGACAAGGCGGCGCGATGCCGGCCGGCCTGTTACGAGCGCTGGCGCCTCTGCCGGACACTGCACGGGAGCTGAATGTCGTTGCAACGTCGCTTGGTTCATCGACCGACAGCGTGTTCCTGGGGGGCAAGGCCACCGAGGAAAACCTTCGCAAGCAAACACTTGACGATTACCGCGTGTTGTATTTCGCCACGCACGGCCTGTTACCGGGTGAATTGCGCTGTCAGGCAGAGCCCGGGCTGGTGCTTTCACCACCGCCGGGCGCGCAACAAATAGATACTGCATTGGACGGTTTATTAGAATCCAGCGAAATCGCGAGCTTACGCCTGAATGCTGACCTAGTTGTCCTATCCGCGTGCAATACGGCTGCAAGTGATGGTCGCTTTGGCGGCGGAGATGCGCTATCGGGCCTTGCAGAGGCGTTTTTTCACGCCGGTGCGCGTAACATGCTCGTCACCCATTGGCAGGTGCCATCAGCGGCGACGGCGGAATTGATGTCGGCGTTGTTTACGTCGTTACGAGAGAGTAACGGTGGGAGTGTAGGGGAATCACTGCGACGGGCACAAAATAGCCTGTTCGCGAAGGGAGCAACGGCTCACCCGTTTTTTTGGGCCGCGTTTGTCGTGATCGGTGATGGCATGGGGTTACCACCGTTAAACGCACCATTAGTTGCAAGGAGGTAGATATGGCGATGGCTAATATTTCAAAAATCACGCTGGCAATCGTACTTGGCCTGAGTTCGGTTGCTGCGAGTGCATCCACGTTGATCGTTATCGATTCACGTGCGCCGGGCCTGAAAGCTGGTCAAAAGATTGACAGCAACACGCCCATTACGCTGAAGGAAGGCGAGCGCGTTACCGTGATCGGTCCCGATGGCAAGTCGATCACGCTGCGCGGCAAATTCGCTGGTCTGCCGCTTGGCAAGACGCCAACCACATCGGATCCAACCCGCGCCTTGGCTGCGCTGATCAGCACGCGCAACGCCCGCACGAGCTCGGTCGGTGTGGTTCGCGGTGCAACCGATGCTGCCGCGCTGCCTGATCCGTGGCTGATTGATATCTCGCGTGCCGGTGAGCGCTGCATGAAGGCAGGCACCAAGCCAGTATGGTGGCGTCCAGATGGTGCCAAGGCACAAAAGTTCACAGTGCTGCCAGTTGATCGTTCATGGATTGCCGATTTTGAATGGAATGCCGGCGAAACCATGATGGGCGTGCCGGATCTCTCAACGTTTGATTCGCAGACGATTTTTGTGATGCGCGTTGAAGACCAGGAATTCCCGGTCAGCATCAACATCGTCCCATCGGACCTTGAGAATGACCTGATCCTGGCATCATGGATGCTGGAAAAGGGCTGTACGCAGCAAGCTGATGCGCTGCTGAAGACCGTCGGACAGAACCAAGCCGCATCAAAATGAACGCGAAGACGTTAAAAGCCTACAGGACGGCAGCATTAGTTGCCGTCCTGGCCGCCTTTGCGGCAACGATGGCGCTACGCATCGGCTTTCTGGAGCACCTTGAGGTTGTCACGCGCGATATCCGCGTGGCAACTGCTGCACCAATGCCGCAGCAAAAGGATATTGTGATTGCGGGCCTGACCGAAGAGACGGTCACGCAATTTGCCTATCGTTCCCCGGTTGACCGGGAGTTTCTGGCCAATCTGATCAAAACACTTGAGGCCAAGGGCGCACGTGAAATCGGCGTCGACGTGTTGTTCGACCAGCCCACCGAACCCGCCAAGGACGAGCTGCTCAAAAAGACAATTCGCGAAACCAAGACGCCGTTGCTGATCAGCTACTCGAATTCCAAGAATGTCGTGAATGATGATCAGCTTGCCTATCTGAACGATTTCGTGCCCGAACGGCTGCGCGCAGGTGCCAATTTGGCCCGCGACCCATTCGACGATTCTGTTCGCTGGATTTTCCCAGGTGAAACCGAACCTGGTATGCCGCTTGGCTTTGTGCGCAAGGCCGTTGCGCTGCTGGGCATCAAGACACCCAATACCCAACCCGAAATTGCCTGGCGCCCAAATCCAGATTCCGAAACGCCAGCTTTCCCGCTCTATCCTTCGCACACCATCGCGTTCCTTCCGGACGAATGGTTCAAGGGCAAGATTGTGCTGATCGGCGCGGTCCTGTCGATCACCGATCGTCACCGCACCCCGCTTGCCGTGGTTGACGACGGCGACCAAGGCAATATGCCCGGCATCACGGTGATGGCGCACGGCATATCGCAAGTGCTCGACGGGCGCTCGGTTGATCGTTTGAACCCCGGATATGAAATTGCGATCACGGTGATGTTCGCCCTGATCGGTGTTGGGCTTGGCGTTTTGAAAAAGGGCGCGGCGTTCAGCTTTAGCGTCGGCGGCATTGTGATCGCATTATACATCGCTGTGGCGATGGTCGGGTATTCGCGGGGGATTCCGCTTGTCCCTGTGATTGCGCCCACGATTGCGCTGACGCTGTCGCTCTGGCTGATGGATGTGCTGATCGGTGGTGCCGAACGCAAGCAACGCCAGTTCATCCAGGGAGCATTTTCTCGCTATGTTTCGCCCGCCGTGGTCGACCAGCTTGTCGATGATCCCACGGCGCTCAGCATCAAGGGCGATCGTCGTGAAGTGACCTTCATCTTTACCGACATCGCCAGCTTTACGACTCTGTCGGAGGGGCTGACCTCAGAAAAGCTGTCAGAGGTGCTAAACGCCTATCTGGACGGCGCATGCGCGATCATCCTGAAATATCAGGGAACGATCGACAAGTTCATTGGCGACGCCATCATGGCGATCTTCAATGCACCAATCGCCCAGCCCGATCATGCCGAGCGCGCAGTGAAATGCGCTCTCGAACTCGATGTCTATGCCGAAGCGTTTAAGAAGGAGCAGAATGCCGCGGGAATCCCCATTGGCGTCACCCGAATCGGCATCCACACGGGCATTGCGACCGTCGGTAACTTCGGTTCGGCAACCCGGATGGATTTCACTGCGCTTGGCGATACGGTGAACACTGCTGCCCGTACCGAAGGCGTCAACAAATATTTCGGTACGCGTATCTGCGTGACCGAAGAATCGGTTTCCGCCTGCCCTAATCTGAAGTTCCGTCCGATCGGCGATGTTGTGCTGAAGGGCAAAACCAAGCCAGTCGGGCTGTTCTCGCCGGTTTCTGAAGCCGATGCCGCAACCAATGTTACCGCAGATTATATGGCGGCCTATGCGTTGCTGAAGGCAGAAGATCCGCAGGGCATTGAAGCGTTCAAAGCGTTGAGTGTGCACTACCCTGATGACGCCATTATTGCGTATCACGGTCGCCGAATTGCCGCAGGGGCTACCTCGACCCTGATCGTGCTTGAGGATAAATAGCGTGATAATCACCGCTGCAATCAACCGGCCTGCGCCGGGCCGCCGCTCAATCGGGCTTGGCGCCATGGGTTTTACAGGGGCAATGTTGACGACATCGGGCGCCGCCTTTGCCCAGGTACCGCCCCCGGTGCCGCCGATTGTGCAGCCCAGCCAGGGCGAAATCTCGCGCGAGCGACTCACGCTACCAGAGGTGCGGACGCCAAAATTTGAGCTACGCATTCAATCGACCGACAAATCAGCCGTGCCAAAATCAATTGAGGCGGTGCAGTTTGTGCTGCGTGACGTCGTTGTTGACGGTGTTACGGCGTTTCCGCCCGAAACCGTCAACGCGTTATTTGCTGACGTGAAGGGCAAGCGCGTTGGCCTGGGTGCTGTACGCGAAGCGGCAACCAAGCTGGAGGCGCTTTACCGCGACAAGGGCTATTTCCTTAGCCGCGTGTTCATTCCGCCGCAGCCGATCAGCAATGGTGTCGTCAAGGTCACCGTGATCGAAGGTTTTATCGAAGATATCACGGTTGAGGGCCTGGATGCCGGCACGCAGCGCGCCGTAAAGGCAGCGCTCGAACCATTGTTGAAGCGCAAGCCCATCGATTTGCCATCGCTTGAACGCCGCTTGCTGATCTTGAACGATATGCCCGGCATCGGCGGCACCAGCGTGCTGCGGCAAGGCGCAACGCTGGGCGGATCAAGCCTGATCGTCACGCTTGAAGAACGCCCTGATACATATCAGGCAGCGATCAACAATGGTGCGTCGCGCATCCTGGGGCCATGGTCCTACGGCGTGAATGCAACCTTTAACCGCCCGCTCAACCTGCCGGGATCGTTTAACATTGGCCTGAACGCCGGTGGGCGTAATCTTGAATCGGTGCAGTCGGTCAGCGGCCGATATTCGGTGGGGATTGGCAATCAGGGATTGCTAACCAGCTTTGGCGTGTTGGCGGCAAAGGCGCGCCCCGGCGGATCGGTGCGGCCACTCAACATCGTCAACAACCTGATTTCGCTGAGCGCCCGGGCGCGCTATCCGTTCATCCGCAGCCGCGAATTTTCCTTATTTGGTGAAGTCGGCCTGGCAGTGAACCGGTCTGACACCGATATTCTTGGCCAGCCATTGATCCGGGATCGTACGACGGTGCTGGATTTCGGTCTGTCGGCCCAGCAAAATGGTTTCCTAAACGGTGCCACCACCGTCAACCTCAGCGTGATGCAGGGGCTGCAGATTCTGGGTGCGCTGAACCGCAACGCGCCTGCGCCGTCGACGCTGAATTTTGATCCCAGCTTTACGCGGATCGTGTATTCGATTCAGCGTACCCAGCCCCTGATCGGGCGGTTCAGCGCGCAATTGGGTTTCCAAGGGCAGTACACCAATTCAAAACTGCTTTCGGGTGAGCTGGTATCCTTTGGCGGTTCCGGTGTTGGTCGCGGTTTTGATCCTGCAGCGATTACGGGTGACCGGGGCTATGGCGGATCGGCTGAGCTGCGATACGATGTACCAATCAGCAATGTCATTGTGCGCAGTGCCCAGATATACGGATTTGTCGATGCGGCGCGCACGACCAGCCTGCGCACCGTAACTTTGCCCGGCACTTCGCAGAACATTCAGTCGGCTGGTGGCGGCATACGGGTGGCGCATCCTTACGGCACGGTAGATTTCCAAGGCGCTTATGCCCGCCGGGCGCTTGGCGGCGCGGATCAACGTCCTAATCCGCGCGCGCTGATTTCTGCAACCTTCGTTTATTGAATCGCCGCCTCGACAGTCTGCGGCTGACATGCTGGAGCCGACAAGCCCGGCTGGATGATTACGGGGTTAGCGCGGCCGATGCCGTTGTGTCGATTATCGGTGCTGTGGCTGGCTTGACGGGCAATGCCATGCTGGTTGCAGGGCTGACCATCGTCGCCGGTGCTTCCAGCCCCTGACCCAGGATCGCAGCTGTCTCAATCGCATCAAGCGCGGCATGTGCCTGAACATAGCGCCGCGCCGCCACCAGCCACGATGCGGCCTTGGGCGCGCCCGGCAGACGGGCGACTTCGGTAAGGGCCGCCTCTACCTGCCCGGCGTCAAGCAATCGTCGAACCCGCGCCAGCCGATCCGCCGCGCGGGGGGACGCTGTGCCCTCATGCCGAATCACCACCAGGCTAGAAAGTTCGCGGCGCAGGCTGATCCACCAGCCATCTGTCGCGGCACCCGTGGTGAGTTCCGGGCCGCTGGCATCCAGCGCCAGCCGCAGATCCTCCAGCGTCACCGGCGCGCGTGATGATTGCATGATCGCGCTGACGGCACCTGGTTGGCTGGTGCCGAAACGCAGCCTTAACTGCGGTTCAATGCTGCCAAGCGCCAGCCCCCGATCAATCGCCCGGCGGGCAGCAAACGCGATCAGCAGCGCTTCGGCGCGCGCGGCATTATTGGCGGCGGCGTGCGAATCGCGCTCGATCGTCTCCGCGCGCGCCTCCAGCGTGGCGAGCTGCGCTGCAATCGCGGCTTGGCGGGCATTCAGGGCATCACTATCCAGCGATCGCCCCACAGATCCAGCCTCTGGTGGGGGCTCAAAACCGGCGCCGGGTGCGCCTGCGCCCCCCGCATCGGCAACGGGTGCGGGATCAAACATCGCTTGCGCGCTTTTCGGCAGCCACTGGCGATACTGGGATACAAACAGCGCCGTCACGCCGATACCGAGCACAAAAGCGATCAATGCCAGCCATAAAGCGAATCGGCCGAGCCGTGCAGGCGAAAAGGCCGGTGTATCGGAATCGTCGCTGCGCATATTCCCTTATCCCCGGCTGGGTGCTCGCGGTCAATCAGGGCGTGCACAGCGTTTCGGCGACCAGCCTTACCAGTGCTTCGTCGGATGGCACAGGGGCTGTCCATATCGCGCTCCAACCGCCCCCCGCTGCCATGGCCACCGCCGGGCTGAGGGCGGCAATCGTGATTCGGCTGCGCGCAAAACCGGCGGCGTCCATCAGCGCGGTAAGCCGGCGCGCGGCGCGGGGCGAATGCAGCAATGCCACACCGCCTGCCAATGCAGCCAGCGCCCGGGGCGGCACAGGCACCGGCTCGCTTGCATAGACAGGAATGGACTGGCGCACGATCGCACCAGCGCCCTGGCCCGGCGTGATCATCGATTCGCGCCCGCCAAGGTGGAGCGCGCGGCTAATGCCTGCCCGGGCCATTGTCGCCAGCAGGGCATCGGCATCGGCATCACCGGTTGCCATGATGTCAAACCCGGCGTCCCGCGCAGCGGTGGCGGTCGCCTGTCCCACCGCATGCACGGGCAGTCCCCGCAACGCCGCCAGCCCGTCCCCCGCCCAGCGCACCGCATTGGCGCTGGTAAGCACCAGGGCGTCAAAGTTCGCCGGATCAGGCAGCGGCCAGGCCAGCGCCTGCACCGCGAACAATGGCAACGAAACCGCATCAATCCTGGCGTCTGCCAATCGGGCGATCGTCGCGCGGTTGCCGGGTTCGGGTCGCAACACCGCGACGGTGCGGCGATTGAGTCGCGGGCTCGCGACCGGGCCGGGTTCCCTATTGGGCAAACAAAGCCCGCACCGCTTCTGGCGCAGCGGCAAGCAGATCATGCGCCAGTTCGCGGGCAAAGCGCAGATCATTGGCGGGCCCACGTGCTTCGCCGGCAATATGCGCGCTGCCATCGGCGTTGAACAGTTCTGCCCGCAGCCACAGCGCGTCGCCCTCCATCACCGCCAGTGCGGCCATGGGCGAATGGCAATCCGCCCCCAGCGCCAGTAACAGCGCGCGTTCGGCGCGAACGCAGGCCATTGTTGGCGCATCGGCAATCGCCGCGACCAGTGCGGTTGTGGCCGTATCTGCCCGGCGTGTTTCAATCCCCACCGCGCCTTGCGCTGGCGCTGGCAGCATGACGTCAATCTCAATCGCTGTCCCCACATCGGGGCGCCCCAGCCGATCAAGCCCGGCGGCGGCAAGCAGGGTCGCGTCGATATCGCCCGATGCCACCTTGTCCAGCCGTGTATCCACGTTACCGCGCAGCAGCACGATCGACAGATCGGGCCGCAACCGCCGCAACTGCGCAGAGCGGCGCGGCGAACTGGTGCCAATCACCGCACCCGCGCGCAGCGCGTCTATCCCATCGGGGCCGATAATCCGGTCCCGCACATCGGCGCGCGGCAGCATCGCGCTGATCACGATCGGTTCGGGCCGAATCGTCTCGACATCCTTCATCGAATGCACGGCCAGGTCGATCGAGCCGTCGAGCATCGCCCGGTCGAGCTCCTTGGTCCACAGTGCTTTGCCGCCGATTTCCGCCAGTGCCCGGTCCTGCACCTGATCGCCGGTCGTCTTGATAACGACGATCTCCACATCATCGAGGGACAACCCGTGCGCGGTGACGAGCGCATCGCGCACCATGTTGGCCTGGGTAAGGGCAAGCGGCGATCCGCGCGTGCCTAAACGGAGTTTGGGGCGAGCTATAGTCATCACCGTTGGTGCTAGCGCCGGTTGCGGCTAGAGGGAAGCCATGGCGCTGATCCTTGGCATTGAATCGAGCTGTGACGAAACCGCGGCCGCATTGGTGACCAGCGACAGGTGCGTCCTGGCGCACCGGCTGGCGGGGCAGGAGGAGGCGCACCGGCCATATGGCGGCGTCGTGCCTGAAATCGCGGCGCGCGCGCATGTGGAAATTCTGGTGCCGTTGGTGGAGGCGGCGCTGGCCGATGCGGGCGTATCGCTGGCCGATGTTGATGCGATTGCGGCGACGGCGGGGCCGGGACTGATTGGTGGCGTCATGGTGGGGCTGGTGACCGGCAAGGCGCTGGCGCATGCAGCGGGTAAGCCATTGATCGCGGTGAACCATCTGGAGGGGCACGCGCTGTCACCCCGGCTTGGCGACCCCGATCTGGCATTTCCCTATCTGTTGCTGCTGGTATCGGGCGGGCATTGCCAGTTGCTGCTGGTGGAGGGCGTGGGGCGATATCGCCGCCTTGCCACGACGATTGATGACGCGGCGGGGGAGGCTTTTGACAAGACCGCCAAGATCTTGGGGCTGGGCTTTCCCGGCGGCCCGGCGGTGGAGCGCGCCGCCGGGCTGGGCGATGCGCGGGCCGTGCCGCTGCCGCGCCCGCTGCTGGGCAGCACCGAGCCGCATTTCTCGTTCGCCGGGCTGAAAAGCGCGGTGCTGCGCGCACAGGAAACGGGCAAATACCGCGCGCAGGATATTGCCGCATCGTTCCAGCAGGCGGTGGTGGATTGCCTGGTTGATCGCACGGGGCGGCAGCTGGCGGGCTTAGGTGGGGTGAGCGCGCTGGTGGTTGCAGGCGGGGTTGCGGCCAATCAGGCCGTGCGCGGGGCGATGGTGCAGTTGGCGGGCGCGCATGATCTGCGCTTTGTCGCGCCGCCCTTGTGGTTATGTACCGATAATGCCGCGATGATCGGCTGGGCGGGCGCGGAGCGTTTTGCCGCAGGGCTTACCGACCCGCTGGATGTCGCCGCCCGCCCGCGCTGGCCGCTTGATCCATCGGCGGAAACGGTGCGCGGCGCTGGGGTAAAGGCGTGAGGATCGGCGTCATCGGCGGCGGCGCATGGGGCACCGCACTGGCGCAGGTGGCGGCGCAGGCTAAAAGCCAGAGCGTGGAACCGGTGCTGTTGTGGGCGCGGGAGGCCGAGGTGGTGCGCGCCATCAACACCACCCATGAAAACCCGCTGTTTCTGCCGGGTGTGCCGCTGCACCATGACGTCATGGCGACGGGTGATCTTGGCGCGCTTGCCGATTGCGAGGCTTTGCTGGTGGTTGTCCCCGCTCAGCATCTGCGCGGTGTGTTGGCAGAGGCCCTGGTGGGCACCACGCCGCTGGTGCTGTGCGCCAAGGGGATAGAGGCGGGCACACGGTTGCTGGTGAGCGAAGTGGCGGCGCAACTGCATCCCGGTGCCCCCATTGCGGTGCTTTCTGGGCCTACATTTGCGCATGAAGTGGCGGCTGGCCTGCCCACCGCGGTGACGCTGGCATGCGCCGATGCCGCACTTGGCGCGCGGCTGGCGGATCGGCTCGCGGGGCCTGCGCTACGTCCCTATCTGTCAAGCGACGTAGTGGGCGCAGAGATTGGCGGAGCGGTGAAGAACGTGTTGGCGATTGCGTGCGGCGTGGTGGAGGGCGCGGGGCTGGGCCAAAACGCCCGCGCCGCGCTGATCGCGCGCGGCTTTGCCGAAATGACGCGGTTTGGATTGGCACGAGGGGCGCGGGCGGAAACGCTCACCGGCCTGTCGGGGCTGGGCGATCTGGTGCTCACCTGCTCCTCGGTATCGTCACGCAATTTCGCGCTGGGGGTGGGGCTGGGGCAAGGCCGGTCAGCAGCGGAGATGCTCGCTGACAAACGCAGCGTGGCCGAAGGGGCATTCACCGCGCCGGTATTGCGCGAGGCGGCTGCTGGGGCTGGGGTGGAGATGCCCGTGGTAACGGCAGTATGCGCGCTGCTGGAGGGCGGTCCGGTTGCAAATGTCGTCGGTACTCTGCTGTCCCGCCCGCTGGCGCGCGAGCAATGATGGCGGCAACGCCTTCCGGCACCATGCGGCGATGCGGTTGCGGATCAGTAATCCACTGCCATCCCTTTCAACTCCCAATCCCCGTATCGCACCGGGTTCAGCCCCGGCGGGGCGTCAAAACATGCCGATGTTATGCAGCCATTGCTTGACCTGCCCCGGCCATTCCCGGGAGATCGGATCGGCCGTTGGTCGTAATCCAAAAGCATGACCTCCCCTGGCATAGAGCCGCATATCGACCGGCACGCCCGCATCACTGAGTGCCAAGGCATAGGCCATCGGCTGCCTGACGGGATCCGTGGGGTCGTTCATTGCATGAAGGATCAACGTCGGCGGCGCTTTGGGACTGATCGTTACCCATGGCTTCAGCTCGAGGCTGTTTCGGCCCTTACTATCATCCAGCATACGCGCCGTGTAGGCGATGATCGCGAAATCAGGCCGTGGGGATTGCCGGTCAGCCGCGTCCGCCAGCGGATAGGTGCGCTCATCGGTGTTGCTCATGTTCGCCGCCAGATAGGCACCCGCCGAAAAGCCGATCACGCCAATTTTGCGGGGATCAATACCGTAAGTCGAGGCCTGTTGCCGCAGTAACCCCATTGCCCGCTGCGCGTCCTCCAGACCCAACAGCACCTTTGGTCGCTGTTGCTCACCATTCTCCTTGGGCCACACTTGCGGCGTCCGGTATTTCAGCATGACACAAGTTATGCCCTGCTGGATAACCCAATCGCAGATTTCGGTGCCCTCCAAATCCGTGGCCACGGCGTAAAATCCGCCGCCGGGCAGGACCAGTATCGCGGCACCGGTGTTTCGTACCTTCGGCCTAAAGATGGTCATGGTGGGGCGCGTGACATAGGTTGCCCAGTGCCATTTCTTCCCCCCGACAAGTGGAGAGCCGTTGCCCGTCGTCTCGGGACGGTCGCCGGAGTCTGGTTTGGCTAGAACAACTTCGGCAGCCCAGAGCGGCACCTGCGTACCGCCAGGGGGCGGTTGCCACACGCCTTCGCGTTCTACCTTTGGAATTTCGGTCCGGTCGGGCAAGCCGTCGGCCTTGGGTGTCTGCCCGATGCCTGCACCGGCGATGCCAATTGCAAGGAACGAGAAAACGATGAAGCTAAACCGCGACAAACCCTGTTCTCCTATTTCGACGCGCGTGATTCACGACCGGGTCATCAGCAACCCTCTCAAAAGTCCACCGCAATCCCCTTCAGCTCCCAGTCGCCGTACCGCACCGGGTTCAGCCCAAGCGGGTCCTCCGCCGCTTCTGCAGCCACCGCCGGCTCGGCAACCGGCACCGGCGGGTTGGGGGAAAGGTGCTCCGGCGGCTTCACATGGGGCGGGCGCTGGCCCATGGCGGTTCTCCAAATAACAACACCCGGTAAATCGGGCGTGTCAGGAGCCGTTGCAAGTGCGTCCCCCCCATTCTGCCCCAAAACCCTTAGGCTCTTCTGCCTCCACCCCCCCGGATGACGCACCCGGCGTGCCCGTTCGCCACGCGGCGTTGCGCGTGCTTGATGCCGTTACGCGGCGGGGAACGCCGCTGGAACAGGCGCTGGGGCCGGCTTCTCGCGACATCTCGCGCGCGGATGATCGCGCGCTGGTCCACGCAATTGCGGCTGAAACGCTGCTGCGCATGGGGGACTTGGATGCGCTGATCGATTCGGCCACCCAGCGCGCGCTGCCGGAAGATGCCAAGGCGCGAATGGCGCTGCGGATTGCGCTGGTGCAGGCGCTGGCGCTCGGCACGCCGCCGCATGCCGCGATTTCCACCGTGCTGCCGCTGGTCGATGGCGGCCCGCGCAAGCTGGTCCACGGCGTGTTTGGCACGCTGATGCGCGGGAATGCGGCGCTGCCCGAACATCCATCGCTGCCGATGCCGGTGGCGCTGCGCTGGCAAAAAGCATGGGGGGATGATGTGGTGGGTGCCGCTGAGCGTGGCCTCGCGCTGCCCCCGGCGCTTGATCTGACGCTGGCCGATCCAGCGCAGACGGATGATCTGGCGGCGCGGCTGAACGGCATCAGCCTGATGCCGGGCCATCTGCGCCTGGCTGATCATGCCGCGATCCCCGATATGGAGGGATTTGGGGAGGGCAGTTGGTGGGTGCAGGATCTGGCGGCATCGCTCGCCGCGCGGTTGATTGGGCCTGGGAACGGTAACGCGATTGATGTGTGCGCCGCGCCGGGCGGCAAGACGCTGCAACTCGCCGCTGCAGGGTGGAAGGTAACGGCGATCGACAATAACGAAAGTCGTCTCGCGCGACTTCGCGACAATCTGGAACGCACGCAGTTGCAGGCCAATATCGTGACGGCGGACGCGCTGAAATGGTCGCCCAAGGCCCCGGCGGACGCGGTGCTGATCGATGCGCCGTGCAGCGCGACGGGCATTTTCCGGCGGCACCCCGATGTGCTCCACCGCGTGCTGCCATCACAAATAGCCGAAATGGCGGCGCTGCAAACGCGGTTGCTGGCGCGCGCGGGCGATTGGGTGCGGCCCGGCGGGACACTAGTATACGCCACATGTTCGCTGGAACCGGCAGAGGGCGAGGCGCAGATGGACGCGTTCCTGGCCGCGCGCCCCGATTATGCGGTTGATCCAGTGCGGCCGGCGGAACTGCCCGCGGGTGTTGCGGCAACGCCGGGTGGCTGGTTGCGCACCCTGCCAGGAACGCTGTCGCAGCCGGGAGACGACAAAGGCGGGTGTGACGGGTTTTTCATCGTGCGGATGACGCGCGCGGGGTAGACAGGTCACCACCAAGCGCCAACCGTTCGTGCCGAGCCCTTCGACTGGCTGGCAAGCCAGCCGCGCAGGACAGGCTTCAGCCCAAAGGTCTGAAGTCGAGGCACCACGCGCAGCGCTATCGGCACGCCCCTCGACTTTGTTCGGGACAAATGGGTTAAGGTGGAGGCCGTTACGGGGCAGAAACTGCCAACACCAAATCTTGCGGGCGGGCGACACTCTGCTACATGCTCGTCATGCCGAACCCCGTCCGTATTGCCCCCTCCATCCTGTCCGCCGATTTTGCTCGTCTGGGGGAGGAAATTCGCGCGATCGATGCCGCAGGCGCAGACTGGATTCATGTCGATGTGATGGACGGCCATTTCGTGCCGAACATCACGATTGGCCCGGCCGTTATCAAGGCGCTGCGCCCGCACACGGCGCTGCCATTCGACGTGCATCTGATGATTTCACCGGTTGACGCGTATCTGGATGCCTTTGCCGAAGCGGGTGCCGATACGATCACCGTTCATCCCGAAGCCGGGCCGCATCTTCACCGCACGATCCAGCGGATCAAGGCGCTGGGCAAGCGCGCGGGCGTGGTGCTGAACCCCGCCACGCCTGCCAAGATGCTCGATTATGTGCTGGAGGAGGTTGATCTGGTGCTGGTGATGAGCGTGAACCCCGGCTTTGGCGGGCAAAGCTTCATCACCTCGCAACTCCGCAAGATTGAGGCGATTGCCAAGATGATCGCCAAACAGGGCAAGCGGATTGATCTGCAGGTCGATGGCGGCGTTGACGCGGTGATTGCGCGGGCATGCGTTGATGCCGGGGCCGATGCGCTGGTGGCAGGAACGGCGGCGTTTCGCGGCGGCGCGGATTGCTATGCGGCCAATATCGCGGCGCTGCGGGGTGTATGATCGCGCCCGATGATCGCGATACCGGCACCGACGGCATCGACGAGGGAAAGCGGCTGGTTCGGCTGGGGGGCGACAAGGGATTGTCGCTGTCACAACAGCTTGTCGAACGGCTCCACCGGCTTAGCTGGCGCACGCCAATCCACGGCCTGCGCTTGAAGGGGCGTTATCCGCTAAAGCTGATTGCGGTGCCCGATGATCCGTTTCTGGGCGATCTGAAGCGCGGCGCGGCGTTGCTGGAAGGCAGCATCACCGTTGCCGGTGAGACGCGCACCATTGCCGGGCTTAATCTGGCCAAGCCCGATTTTTCGAAACGATTTGGCGATTACATCCATAGCGCTGCCTGGCTACGCGACCTTTCCAGCGTCGCTACTCGTGCGCAGGCCGCACCGATTGCCGAAGCGCTGACGCGTGCGTGGATGGGCGCGCATGCTGAGACCGTGGCCGAACCCGCCTGGCGCGCCGACCATTGGGGACGGCGGATCATGGCGTGGACGGCCCATGCGCCGCTGATCCTGTCGTCAACCGATCTTGTATACCGGTCGCTGGTGCTCAACACGCTGGCGCGGGGTGCCCGGCATCTTGATCGGTGTGCGGACAAGGTGCCGCCGGGCGCGCCGCGCATTGCCGCATGGTGCGGGGTGATTACCGCCGGGCTATTGATTCCGGCAGGCGATGTGCGGCGTAAAATGGGCGAGGCTGGGCTGATGCGCGCAATTGACGCGTCCGTGTTTGGCGATGGCGGATCGGTGGCGCGCTCACCCGCCGCGCAGCTTGATATCATCATGCTATTGACGGCGCTGCGCGAGGCCTATGCCGCCCGCCGGTTGGAGCCGCCAGCGCGATTGGGCGCGACAATCGACGCGATGGTGCCGGCGTTGCTGGGCGTTTGCCATGCCGATAAGGGGCTTTCGAGCTGGCAGGGCGGTGGCCCGGTGCCTGGCAGCTTGGTCGAACAGGTGATTGCGGCAACTGGCGTGCGCGCCCGGCCGCTGCGTCAGGCGCGTGACTGGGGCTATCAGCGGCTCGCCGCCGGGCAAAGCGTGGTGGTTGTCGATGCAGCCCCACCACCAGTGGCACGGTTGGTTGAGGCGGGTTGCGGGTCAACGCTGGCGTTCGAATTATCCGATGGGCCGCACCGGCTGATCGTCAACTGCGGCGGGGCGCGCACGATTTCCGCGCAGGTCCCCACCGCGCTGGCAGAAGGATTGCGGACGACCGCAGCCCATTCAACCCTGGTGGTTGGCGACAGTAATTCCACCGCGGTGCACAGCGACGGCACATTGGGCCGGGGCGTGGGAGAGGTTGAACTCAGCCGTCAGGAAAGCGACACATCCAGCCGGATTGAGGCCAGCCATGATGGCTATGCCAGGCGCTTTGGCTTTTTGCACCGCCGCCAACTGGTGCTGTCGAGTGATGGACGTGATTTGCGCGGCGAAGACATGCTGTTGCCAGTCGGGCGCAAGCGCAAAGTGGCAATGACTCCGTTTGCGATACGATTCCACCTCGGCATGGGGGTGGAAGTATCGCCGACAGCGGATGGCCAGGCCGCGTTGCTACGGTTGCCGGGCGCTGGGCTTTGGCAGTTTCGCTGCCGTGGTGGCGCGCTGGCGGTGGAGGATAGTTTATGGGTGGATGGTGAGGGACGCCCGCAAGCCACCCAACAGTTGATCGTGACGGGCGAAGCGCCAGCGGGCGGCGCCAATGTGAGCTGGGCCTTGAAGCGCGCGAATTGAGCGGGCAGGGGGTGCCGAAGCTGGAGGCTTCAATCGCGATGACATCTATTCCCATTACCCGTGCGCTGCTGTCTGTTTCCGACAAGACGGGCATTGTTGATCTCGGGCGCGCGCTGGCCGCGCACGGCGTTGAGCTGGTGTCGACGGGCGGTACGGCCAAGGCGTTGCGCGATGCCGGGCTGGCAGTGCGGGATATCAGTGACTTAACGGGCTTTCCCGAAATGATGGATGGGCGGGTGAAGACGCTCCATCCGGTGGTGCACGGTGGTTTGCTCGCGGTGCGCGATGATCCGGCGCATGTCGCATCCATGGTCGAGCACGGCATTGGCCCGATCGATCTGGTCGTCGTGAACCTTTATCCGTTCGAGGCAACGGTCGCAAAAGGCGCGAAACGGGACGAAATTGTCGAAAATATCGACATTGGTGGCCCATCAATGCTGCGATCTGCCGCAAAAAACCACGCTTTTGTCACGATTGTCACCGATCCGGCGGATTATGGCGCGCTGGTTGCGGCAATGGATGCGCAGGGCGGCGCGACCACGCTCGATTTGCGCCGTCGCCTGGCGGCGCGCGCCTTTGCCGTTACCGCTGCCTATGACGGCATGATCGCAAGCTGGTTCGGCTTTGCTGATCAGGGGGAGCAATTTCCCGAAACGCTGCCAATCACCCTGAAGCGCGGTTCGGCGCTGCGGTACGGCGAAAATCCGCATCAGGTGGCGGCATTTTATGCAGCCGCTGGCCCGGCGGCGCGCGGCATCGGCCAGGCCCGCCAGCTCCAGGGCAAGGAACTGAGCTACAACAATTACAACGATGCTGATGCCGCGCTGGAGTTGATCAGTGAATTTCGTGACGCGGCCCCAACTTGCGTTATCGTGAAGCATGCCAACCCCTGCGGCGTCGCGACGGCGGCAACATTGGGTGATGCCTATGCGGCGGCATTTGCGTGTGACACCGTGTCGGCCTTTGGTGGGATCATCGCGGTCAATCGCCCGCTTGATGGCGCAACGGCGGCGGCGATTTCGGGCATATTCACCGAAGTGGTGGTCGCGCCGGGCGCTGATGACGAGGCAATCGCCATTTTTGCCGCCAAGAAGAATTTACGGCTGTTGCTGACCGATGGCTTGCCTGATCCGGCACGCGGTGGGCTGATGGCGAAGTCAATCACCGGCGGCTGGCTGGTGCAATCGCGCGATAATGGCCGCCTGGCTGCGGATGATCTGCGCGTGGTGACGGCGCGCCAGCCTACGCCTGCTGAACTGGCCGACTGCCTGTTCGCCTGGACAGTGGCCAAGCACGTCAAATCGAACGCGATTGTCTATGCCAAGGACGGCGCGATCGCCGGGATTGGCGCGGGGCAGATGAACCGGCTCGAATCCGCGCGCATTGCCGCATGGAAAGCGCGCGATGCTGCTGAAAAGGCAGGCTGGCCGCAACCGCGCACGATTGGATCTGCTGTGGCATCCGACGCATTCTTCCCGTTTGCCGATGGCCTGATGGCCGCGGTGGAGGCAGGTGCGACGGCGGTAATCCAGCCCGGCGGCTCGATTCGCGATGCAGAGGTTATTGCAGCGGCGAACGATGCCGGGCTGGCGATGCTGTTTACCGGGATGCGCCACTTTCGTCATTGATGGCGACGTTCATCGTGCGGGTGGTTGAAGCTTACCCTGCCTTGGGCATCCGCTGGAAAAGCGCGCGATCTTCGGGGCCGAACGCGAATTTCCACAGCACAAACAGATAAATCCCGGCAATGGCGGGCAGGCCGAACACCAGTTCTGCCCATTCATATTGATGCGGTAGCGATGTGAAGATCGTGCCGACCAAAATCGCTGCCATCGCCGCCCACACCAACGGCCAGCGCCAGCCGGAAACTCTGGCTTCCAGCAAATGCGCCAACAGCCGTGTTTTGAGGATTGATGTCAGCGCCAGCGACAGCGCCAGCGCAATCGCTGGCCCTGCGGCCTGGTAATTTTCTGGCCAGCCGGCGGCGCGCATGGCCAGGATCAAGGCAAAGCTGAGCACGATCTGAAACCCCAGCATCGCCGCCGAAATCATCAGGTTGCGGTGGCGCGCAACATAAACGAGCGCGCTTTCGGATACAGCGGCCATCGATGCCAGCACCTCTGCTGTCAGCAAAAAGGCGAGCGCGGCAGTGCCGGCCACAAATTGCGGGCCGATGACCCCCATTACCGCTTCGCCGGGGATGGACCCCATCAGCGCCAGCCCGCCCTGCGCGGCCATGATCCAGAACCCCACCTGCCGTACCTGCTTGGCCACGGCGAGCCTATCGCCGCGTGCCAGGCTGGTGGTGATGATTGGCCCCAATATGGGATCAAAACTGGTCTTCAGCCGACCGGGCAGCGATGCAATCTGTTGCGCCATATAATATATCCCGACGAATGACGGCGCGAACAACTGGCCCAGGATGAATCGATCAACGTTGCGCGTCGCCCATTCAATCGCATCAGCACCGGCCAGCGGCATATTGTCGCGCGCCAGCGCAGCGATCGTCGCCAGCCGGGGCTTCCATTCATGCGGCAGGCCATAGCTGCGAACGAACGGCACAATGGATGCAATCATCGCCGCCAGCATCGACAGCATATAGGCGATTTCCAGCCCGTCTTTGGGCGTGATGAACCATAATAAAGTGGCCGCAATGCTGATCGTCCACGGCTCAATCACCGCGCGCGCGGTAACGGTGGCGCGCACATTATGGCGGCAAGCAAGCGCCGCCAGGCTGATGTCTGACCAGGCGATCGCAAAGATGATGCCGGGCAGCAACCGCGCAAAACCATCCGGCGGGCCGTCGCGGTACATGATGGCGGGGAAAGCAAACAGCAGCGCGCTCGCTGTGATTGATGCAATCAGCGCCACGACCAGCGCATCCCACGCGACATGGCTGTGTGGCCGGTCGCTGGCTGATAGCGCCTGTGCCAGCCCGCGCTTCATCCCCAGCGTGGCCAGCAACGCGCCAAGTTCCACCGCCACCACGGCCAGCGCGAATTGGCCAACCGTATCGGCACCATAAAGTCGCCCGGCCACAAACAGAAACGGGATGCGCGCCGCCAGCCGCAGGGCGAAACCGATAATATTGGTCCGCCCGCCCTTGGCGATGGCGGCAATATCGTCTGCCGCTGCGCCCGCTGGAGCCGCCGTGTCCGTCAATGCGCGGCACCCCAGCTTTTGCCGGTCCCAATCTCGACGCCCAGCGGCACTGACAGCGTCACTGCAGGTGCAGCGGCGCTGGCCATGACATGTTCGATCACGGGCTTTGCAGCGGCAACATCGGCTTGCGGCAATTCAAACACCAGTTCGTCGTGCACCTGCAACAGCATGCGGACATGGGGCAGCCCGGCATCGATTAACGCGGGCCCCATGCGGACCATGGCGCGTTTGATAATGTCGGCGCTGGTGCCCTGGATTGGCGCGTTGATCGCGGCGCGCTCCGCCCCTTGCCGCTCGTGCTGCAGCGGCGATTTGATCCGCGAGAAATGGCATTTCCGCCCGAATAAGGTGGTGGTGTAGCCGCGCTCCCGCACCTCCTCAATCGTCGTGGCGATGTAATTGTTGATGCCGGGAAAGCGGTCAAAATAGCGGTCAATCATCGCCTGGGCTTCATCGGGCGTTACATCCAGCCGCCCCGCCAGCCCCCAGCGGCTGATGCCGTACAGGATCGCAAAGTTGATCGTCTTGGCGCGCCCGCGCGTATCGCGATTAACCTCGCAGAACAGTTCCTGCGCGGTCAGGCTGTGGATGTCGGCCCCGTCAGCAAAGGCCTGTTTCAGGGCGGGCACATCGGCCATGTGCGCGGCCAGCCGCAGCTCGATCTGCGAATAATCGGCCGCCAACAGCACATTGCCGGGCTCTGCCACAAAAGCGTCGCGGATTTGTCGGCCAATTTCGGTGCGGATCGGGATGTTCTGCAGATTGGGATCGGTGGAGGAAAGCCGCCCGGTCTGCGCGCCGGTGAGCGAATAGCTGGTATGCACCCGCCCCGTGGCGGGGTTTATCTGGGCTTGCAGCGCATCGGTATAGGTTGATTTCAGCTTTGATAATTGCCGCCAATCGAGCACCCGCGCCGCAATCACCGCGCCGGGGGATGCCTTGTCCGCAGCGATTTTCTCCAGCTCTGTCACGTCGGTGGAATAAACGCCCGATTTGCCCTTGCGCCCGCCCTTGATGCCCATCTGCTCGAACAGCACGTCGCCAAGCTGCTTGGGGCTGCCGATGGTGAAGGGGAAACCGGCCAGCCCGTGAATTTCGGTTTCCAGCACGGCAATCTGCCCGGCAAATTCAGCAGACAGCCCCGCCAGCCGATCCCGGTCAACCATGATGCCGTGGCGTTCCATCTGCGCGATGACCGGGGCGAGCGGGCGGTCCACCATCTCATACACCCGCGTTGCCGCTTCACTGGTCAGGCGGGGGCGAAAACGCTGCCATAGCCGCAGCGTGACATCGGCATCCTCAGCGGCATAGCGGGTGGCGGTTTTCAGGTCGATTTCTGCAAAGCCGCGCTGGCTTTTGCCCGTGCCGACCACATCCTTGAACGCGATACAGCTGTGCTCAAGGTGTAATTGCGCCAGCTCGTCCATGCCGTGCCCGTGCAGCCCGGCATCCAGATCAAAGCTCATCAGGATCGTGTCATCATGCGGCGCGACATCGATTCCCACCCGCCCCAGGATAATCATGTCATATTTCAGGTTGTGCCCGATCTTCAGCACCGATGCGTCCTCCAGCAGCGGTTTCAACCGGGCGATCACATCGGCCCGGTCAATCTGCGCAGGCTTTTCGGCAAACATATCGGTGCCGCCGTGCGCCACTGGCACGTAACAGGCGCGGTTGGGGGCCAGCGCCAGGCTGACGCCGACCAGTTCCGCGCGGGTGGCGTCAATGCCGGTCGTCTCGGTATCGACCGCGACATAGCCCTGATGCGTCGCCGCTGCGATCCAGCGATCAAGCGCGGCAAGATCGGTCACCGTTTCATACCCCTCGCGGTCAATCGCGGGGGCATCATCCGCAACAACAGCGCGCGCGGCCGCAACGGGTGCGTCGGCGCGCGATGACAGTTTGGCGAGCAGCGATTTAAAGCCGTGATGCTCCAGAAAGCTCCGCAAGGGGGCATCCGGAATGCCCTGCAGCGCCAGCGAGTCGAGCGGATCGGGAAGCGCTGCATCATCCTTCAACGTCACCAGCACACGGCTAAGCCGCGCCATGTCGGCATGCTCGATCAGATTGTCACGCAGCTTGCCGGGCTTCATTGCCGGGGCCGCCGCCAGCACGGCTTCCAGATCGCCATGTTCGATGATCAGCTTGGCCGCCGTTTTCGGCCCGACGCCGGGGACGCCGGGCACATTGTCCACACTGTCGCCCATCAACGCCAGCACATCGCCCAGCCGATCCGGTCCGACGCCAAATTTCTCCACGACATGCTCGGCGCCCAGCCGCCGGTTGTTCATGGTATCGTACATATCGAGGCCGGGCGCGATCAGTTGCATCAGATCCTTGTCGGACGATACCACGGTAACAGACCAGCCTTGTGCCAATGCCGCCTTGGCATAGCTGGCGATGATATCGTCCGCCTCCAGTCCGGCCTCTTCGATACACGGCAGCGAAAAGGCGCGCGTTGCATCGCGGATCATGGGGAATTGCGGCACCAGATCTTCGGGCGCGGGCGGGCGCTGGGCCTTATATTTATCGTATAGATCGTTGCGGAACGTATGGCTGCCCTTGTCGAGGATCACCGCCATATGCGTTGGGCCGTCGGCCTGATGAAGCTCATCGGCCAGCTTCCACAGCATCGTTGTATAGCCATAGACCGCGCCAACCGGCTCGCCGCGAATGTTGGTCAGCGGTGGCAGGCGGTGATAGGCGCGAAAGATATAGCCGGAACCGTCGACGAGATAGAGATGAGGCATGGGGCAGGGATAGCCCAAGCGGCGGGCGGGTCAAAGCCCCCTTTGCCCGAGCGGTTATCCGCCGCCATTTGGCCGGTGATAGGCAACCACGCTGGCCACCACAGACTGCATCAACGCCTGGCGTTCAGGGACTGGGCGCGGCGTATCCCCGATCATCACCGCCAGCGCATAGCTTTGCCCATCAGGCGCGGTCAGAATACCGACATCATTATAGCCCGCCGTGCGCCCGGCCAGATCCTGCCCGGTCCCGGTCTTGTGACCAAAATGCCAACCTGCGGGAACCGCCCCGCTCAACCGTTGCTTGCCCGTGCGCGAGGATTCCATCGTCGCGATCAGATAACTGGTCGATTGTGCGGACAGCAGCTCGCCCTTTTTGAGCATCGCCAGCGCGCCGGCGATGGCCGATGCAGCCGCGCCATCGGGCGGATTGGCGATGTAACTTTCATACGCCACCAGCCGCGTTGTCAGCGGCAATTGCGCGCGGGCGCGGGTAAAGGCGTTGCCCAGCGCGAATTCGGGCTTCCAGTCGAGCCCGGCCGTCTTGCTTTGCAGCAACCGTTCACCCGGACCAAAGCTGATCGAGCCAAGCCCCTTGCGCTGGATAAACGCCCGCACCGTATCTGGCCCACCAATAAAGCGCAGCAGGCGATCATTGGCGGTATTGTCACTGGTGGTCAGCGCGCGTTGGAGCAGCTCGCCAACCGTTGCCTTATAGCCATCGCCCTTCACCATCATCGCAATCGGCTGATGAAACAGCGTCAGATCCTCGCGCGTGACGGTGACGGCATCGTCGAGCGTCAACCGCCCCGAATCGCGAAAATCAAGCACCGCCATGGCCACCCACAGCTTGCTCACACTTTGCTGCGGCAGCTTGGCATCGCCATTGGATGCCACAGTCCACCCCTTGTCGATGCTGCGCACGGCAATGCCGACACTGCCGGAAAATTGGGCGCGCAAGGCGTTGATTGTCGATACCAATTGGGTGGGCGCGGTTGCCTTCATCGGCACAGCGGCGGGGATTGGCATGCTGACCCGGTAGACCGGTGGCGCGACGGGCATCACCCGCGCCGCTTGCGGCGACGATGTAGAGGCACACCCGGCCAGCGCGATCATCGCAATGGTCGCCAGCGCTTGATTAGGCCGATCGTAGGTCAAATTTTTTCCATGGCGAATCAACACGTTCAATCCCCCAGATTGCTGAACCGCATCATGCTTGGATAGCTGTTAACACGATATAGCCATAATTTTTCATTGCGATGAATACCCTGATTTCCACGATGAAGCGGAAATTTCCCGAAAACGGGCAGTATGTGGTTAAGGCATCAATACGGTATCGACCGCCCCTGGCAGCAGATCGGGGTAATCCAGCGTATAGTGCAGGCCCCGGCTTTCCTTGCGGTGAAGCGCTGATCTCACAATTAACTCAGCAGTTTGCAGGAGATTACGCAGCTCGATCAGATCGGGCGTTACGCGGAAATGGCCGTAATAATCATTCACCTCCTCGGTCAGCAGGCGAATGCGGTGCTGCGCGCGCTCCAGCCGTTTTGTGGTGCGCACGATGCCGACATAATTCCACATGAACCGCCGGATCTCGGTCCAGTTCTGCTTAATGACGACTTCCTCGTCCGAATCCTCCACCCGGCTTTCGTCCCAGGGCGCAATCGGTGGCGGTTCGGGCAGATCATCCCAGTGCGCGATAATGTGGCGGGCGCATGCCTCCCCAAACACGAAACATTCGAGCAAGGAATTCGACGCCAGCCGGTTGGCCCCGTGCAGCCCGCTTTCGGTGCATTCGCCCGCCGCATAAAGCCCGGGCAGATCAGTACGCCCGTCCAGATCGACGACGATGCCGCCACAGGTATAATGCTGGGCGGGCACCACCGGGATCGGATCGGTGGTCATGTCGATGCCCAGCCCGAGCAGCTTTTCGTAGATGTTGGGGAAGTGTTCCCGGATGAAATCCGGCCCCTTGTGGCTGATGTCGAGATGGACGTAATCAAGGCCGAGCCGCTTGATCTCATGATCGATCGCGCGCGCCACCACGTCGCGCGGGGCAAGTTCCAGTCGGGGATCGAAATCGGGCATGAACCGGTATCCGGTGTCGGGGATCAGCAAATGCCCGCCCTCGCCGCGCACGGCCTCTGTAATCAGGAAGTTTTTGACATCGAGATGATACAGGCAGGTCGGGTGGAACTGCATCATCTCCATATTCGACACGCGGCAGCCCGCGCGCCACGCCATCGCAATGCCGTCCCCCGTCGCCCCCCTGGGCGCGGTGGAAAACAGATAGGTTCGCCCCGCGCCGCCCGTGGCGAGAATGGTGGCGCGCGCGGTGAACAGCTCAACCCGCCCCGTCGCGCGGTTGACGGCATAGACGCCCCAGACATGGCCGGAGCCTGAATAGCGCGCCTCATGCTTGCCGGTGGCCAGATCGATCGCGACCATATCAGGCACCAAGGTGATATTGGGGTGTAGATGCGCGGCGCGCTGCAACGCCTCCTGCACCGCCCAGCCGGTCGCATCATCGACATGTACGATGCGGCGGTGGCTGTGCCCGCCCTCCCGCGTCAGGTGCGGCAGATTGCCGTCCATGTTGAACGGCACACCCAGCTCCGCCAACCGCGCAATGGCAGCGGGCGCACTTTCGACGACGAACTCCACGGTCGCGCGGTCATTCAGCCCCGCGCCCGCCACCATCGTATCCTCGATATGGCTGTCAAACGTATCGCCCGGCTCCAGCACCGCCGCGATTCCCCCTTGCGCCCAAGCCGTCGAGCCTTCGTTCAGCCCGCCTTTGGCGAGCACGGTGACCTTGAACTCATCGGCAAGGTTGAGCGCAGCGGTGAGCCCGGCGGCACCGGAGCCGATGATGAGGATGTCGGTTGTGTGAGCGGTCAAATTATTGTCCTAGCCCTCTGACTAGCGAACCAGCGCTACGGCGGTAAAACGCGGGCGGGTCGCTGTCCGAAGATCCCATTCGTCGTATGAAAAAGCCGTGATTTTTGCAGCTATTTCGACGGGAATCGAGAATATGTAATCAACTTCGTCACTGTCGTCCGCTGCCTGCTTGGCAACCGACGCGTCGCGAACCGCTTCCAGTTCGGGCGGCTCGCCAACGACGTCAAGGTGCATCAAATCTTGCTGTGAATCATGCGTGACGCTCCATACGACTTCTGGGCCCAGCAAACCTTTAGCTTCCGAATACATAACGCCCTCGTGGAGCCGCACCGCCACTGAAGAAACCCCGGACGGTAGATGCGCTGCCAGACTGGGGTCAGCCCATTCAACGTCGTTTGACCAGATCAGGCTCCAGCCGTTGCCGAGGTCGGCTGCAGAAAATGGGGTCTCATTGGCTTCATCTTCGACATCGGTATCCGAAAACCCAAGTGCCGAAAGCAACTGGGCCTTTGCCATTCCCTCGACGGCGATCCAGGATATCTTAAAACCCATGCCTAACCTCCGTTCGAAGCTCGCGTCAGATTCAAAAACACATCTTCCAGATCGGCCTCGCGGGTCGATACGTCGACAATGCCGTAGCCGCTGGCCTGTACTGCGGCGAGCACTTCGCCGGCATTGGCCTGGTCCTTGCGGTAGGTGATGGCCAGGGTGCGATCACCCTTCAGCTCGATCTTCTGGAAACACACAGCGGACGGGGGTGTCATGACGTCGCGGTCCACCGTCACCTCAACCAGCTTTTCGGTCGCCATGCCCACCAGCGCGCGGGTGGGTTCGTTGGCGATCAGCTTGCCGTGGTTGATAATCGCGATGCGGTCACACAGCTCCTCGGCTTCCTCCAGATAATGCGTGGTGAGCACCACGGTGACGCCGCCTGCGTTTAATTCACGGACATAGTCCCATAACTGCTTACGCAGTTCGATATCGACGCCCGCGGTTGGCTCGTCGAGCACCAGCACGGGCGGCGTGTGGACCATCGCCTTGGCCACCATCAGCCGCCGCTTCATGCCGCCGGAAAGCGTGCGGGCATAGGCATTGGCCTTGTCTTCCAGATGCACCGCGCGCAGCAGCTCCATCGACCGCCGCTTTGCCTTGGGCACGCCGTACAGCCCGGCCTGGATTTCCAGCGTTTCGACAGGCGTGAAAAACGGATCGAACAGGATTTCCTGATTGACGATGCCAATCGACGCCTTGGCATTGCGGGGCTGCTTATCGATATCAAAGCCCCAGATCGTCGCGCTGCCGCCGGTTTTGTTCACCAGCCCGGCCAATATGTTGATCAGCGTCGATTTGCCCGCGCCATTGGGGCCGAGCAGCCCGAAAATCTGCCCGCGCGGCACATCGAAACTCACATCGTCCAGCGCGCGCTTGCCGCCCTTATAGGTTTTCGACAGATGATCGATCGAGATGGCGGCTTCGGTCATATGGCTCCGCTTAGGCCGCGAAGGCGGCGTCGCCAAATATTTTCGTTCATCGCCCGGCTGCGCGCTTGATCAGGGTTGAACCAGCGCTGATGGCCAACCGATCCGGACCAGCAGGCCATCGGGTCCGGCAATGCCCACTTCGTACATTCCCCATTCGCGGTGCCGCAACACGCCGCCCGGGCGGATGATGAGATCGTCGACTCGCGCCGCAATGGCGTCGACATCGGGTGTCCGGATGAAGACGCCAAACGGATTATGGTCGGCCGGCACGCGCCACGGGCCAGGGCCTGCCTGGATGAGATGCACTTCGCATCCCCAGCCGGTCATGATGATATAGTCGTTCGATCCGCCGGCACGCGTGAAGCCAAGCCGCTCCCAGAATGGCACGGCATTGGGCAAATCGTTGCTGGGCACAATGGCGAAAGCGCCAACCGTTTCCGTGGCAGACATCGCGGGTTCCTCTGTCGCTGACAATGCGTGTTTTACTGGCGCGTCAGCGTGGTGCGATTGCGGGCCACCCACGCTTCCCCGGTATCATCCAGGAAATCCACTTCCTTCAACGTCACCATCGTTGCGCCGTCGCGCTGCGTGGTCTCGCGAATGCGGGCCGGGCGGTCATCATCCTTGCCGTCGCGGGTTTCCTCCAGCGTCCAGCGGTCAAGCGCCTCGGCGCGGGTGAGCCGCAGCGTTGCGGTATCCAGTTCGGTACCGCGACCCTTGCGGAAACTGGCGCTTGTCTCGCGGTTGGTCGCGGGGTCCAGCAGCGCGATGCTGGTGATCGTGACGATGCCAGTTTTGGGGCCATCATCAAAATCGGCGTGGCGGATGATCGTCAGGCCATCACGCATGATCTCAATCGATAGCTGCACGGGCAGGCCGAACCAGCGATCCGTCTGATAATCGCGATATTCCAGCTTGCCGGTCCAGCTGCCCGCCGTGGCGGCGCGAATGCTGGTGGGGGTTATGGCTTGCGGCGGCGATTGCGCAGGGGCGGGGGCGATTGCGCCGATCATTGCCGTCACGGCAAGCACTGGCTTGAACATCATCGGTTCCCGTCCCCTTTTGTCGCGAAGACCATCGCTTGTAGTGGTCACGCACGATTGCTATCGCGCTGCTCATGGTTCCGCCACCCGAAATTACCCGCGTCAACACGCCCCGAGTCGCTTGCGATGGCGCGCATGATGGCATTCCCGCCGCGCTTGGCCATCCGCGCGTGTGGTTGCAGATCGATGATCAAGGCTATGTCGATTGCGGTTATTGCGACCGGCGGTTCGTGTTGATCGGCGGCGCGGCCGATGGCGCTAATCAAGTCGGCCAGCCAGATCATCCGGCGGGCGCGAGCAGCTAACACCCCCCTCGACGTTGCGCGCATGGTCCCTATAGTGCCGGGTATGACAACCACGCCCGATCCCCGCCGCTATCTTTACCCCACCGGTCAGCTTGACCCGGCAGAGGCACAGCGGCTGACCGCCAGCGCGCTTTCCCGTGCTGATGATGGCGAGCTGTACCTGCAATATCGCAAGTCGGAAGCATTTGGTTTTGACGATGGCCGGCTGAAAACCGCGAGCTATGATACGCAGAGCGGCTTTGGCCTGCGCGCCGTCTCTGGCGAAACCACCGCCTTTGCCCATGCCAATGAACTCAGCGGGGCCGCAATTGGTCGCGCTGCCGAAACAATGGCGCTGATCGACCCGTCAGACAGCGCCAAGGCTCCGCCACCGAGCGCCACCAACCGGCATTTATATACTGATTCCGATCCGCTCGATCTGGTGCCCTTCGCTGACAAGGTCAATCTGTGCCAGACGATTGATGCAGCGGCGCGCGCGCGCGATCCGCGCGTGGCACAGGTATCAGTGTCGCTGTCGGGCCAATGGAACGTGATTGAAATCGTTCGCGCCGATGGTTTTGTCGCCACCGATATTCGTCCGCTCGTGCGCCTGAACGTGTCGATCGTCGTCGAACAAAATGGCCGCCGCGAAACCGGCAGTTTCGGGCTCGGCGGGCGCTATCTGTACGATCGGCTGATGGGCCCGGAAATCTGGAACCGCGCCATTGATGAAGCGCTGGCGCAGGCGCTGGTTAATCTTGATTCGGTTGATGCCCCGGCGGGGGAGATGACCGTGCTGCTCGGCCCCGGCTGGCCCGGCATCCTGCTGCACGAGGCGATTGGGCATGGGCTGGAGGGTGATTTCAACCGCAAGGGCACCAGCGCCTTTTCGGGCCGGGTTGGCGAGCGAGTCGCCGCGCCCGGCGTCACCGTGGTCGATGACGGATCAATTGCCGACCGGCGCGGTTCGCTGTCGATTGATGATGAAGGCACGCCGACGCAGGAAAATATCCTGATCGAAGACGGCATATTGAAGGGCTATATCCAGGATCGGCTGAATGCGCGGCTGATGGGGGTTGCCCCCACTGGCAATGGCCGTCGCGAAAGTTTCCAGCACGCGCCGATGCCGCGGATGACCAACACCTTCATGCGCGGCGGGCGGGATAACCCGGCGGAGCTGCTGAGCCGCGTGAAGAAGGGCATTTTTGCCAAGTCGTTCGGCGGCGGACAGGTCGATATCGTGTCGGGCAAGTTCGTGTTCAGCTGCACCGAGGCCTATCTGGTGGAAAACGGCAAGCTCGGCGCGCCCATCAAGGGCGCAACGCTGATCGGCGACGGGCCAAGCGTGCTTACCCGGGTGATCGGCATCGGCGATGATATGGCGCTGGACGAAGGCGTCGGCATGTGCGGCAAGGGCGGGCAGAGCGTGCCCGCAGGCGTTGGCCAGCCGACATTGCTGGTGGACGGGCTGACGGTGGGCGGGACGGCGGTGTAGCGGCGACGCGGTCGTTAAGACGAGGAGCGAGCGATGGAGTTTTTCAGCCAGATCGATGACAAGCACCGCGCCTTCATCGCGAAACAGCCCGTGTTTTTCGTGGCCACCGCCGCCGAAGGGTGTCGCGTTAACGTGAGCCCCAAGGGGATGGATGTGTTTCGCGTGCTGGGGCCCAACCGGGTTGCCTATCTTGATCTGGGCGGATCGGGGAATGAGACGCAGGCGCATCTGTCGGTCGACGGGCGCATTACCATCATGTTTTGCGCGTTCGATAATCCCGCGCTGATCATGCGGCTTTATGGCCGGGGCAGCTTTACCGTGATCGGCGATCCGGGTTTTGATGAGCTGGCGGCGCATTTCCCGCTGCTGCCCGGCACGCGCCAGATTTTCGACATTGCGGTAGACAGTTTGCAAACGAGCTGTGGCTGGGCGGTGCCGCGCATGACGCTGGAAAAGGAACGCGACACGCTGGTGCGTTTCCACGCGCAGCAAGACCCGGTCGAGCGGCTCGCCACCATCGCCAAGCGCAACAAGAGCATCGATGGCCTGCCGGTGCGCGTGCAAACCGTGATGCCTGTTATTGAAGCTTGAGCCGGTGTCGCTTGTCGAGCTTGGCCGGTTTGATCGCAACGAAGCCCATATCCTGATCGGGCGGCTGGAATCAGAAGACATTCCGGCCGTGGCATTTGATGGGAATGCCAGCATTGCCGATGGCAGTTCGTTCTTCATCCCGGTGCGGGTGATGGTGCACGAGGATGATCTGGCGGCGGCGCGGGCGATTGTCGCATCCGTGGCACGTTAAGCTGGCGATAGGACGAGTGCCCAATTTTCGGGCACGCCTTCGCAACTGCACAAAAATTTGACTCTGTCCGCGCGGTTTTTGCGCGCGTTGATCGCCAGATTATTGCGCTGAATCCCACAAAACAGCGATAAACTTGCGTCTGGCACGACCTTTGCTGGGGGATAAGGCACGCTTTCGCTTTGGGGGGATACGCGCTTGAAACTTGTTATTGCCATTATCAAACCGTTCAAACTCGATGAGGTCCGCGAAGCGCTGACCGATATCGGCGTGGCGGGGATGACCGTGTCCGAGGTAAAGGGTTTTGGTCGGCAGAAAGGCCAGACCGAGATTTACCGGGGGGCCGAATACACCACCAACATGGTGCCAAAGATCAAGATCGAGATCGTTTGTGGGGACGATCTGATGCCGCGTGTCATTGAAACGGTGCAGGCCGCCGCGAATACGGGCGCGATCGGCGATGGCAAGATTTTCGTACTCGACGTTGGCCAGGCGGTGCGCATTCGCACCGGCGAAACCGACATGACCGCGCTGTGAGAGGGGCAAAAATGACGCGATCGATGAAACTGGCCGGTGCTTTGGGCGCTGGCGCGGCGTTGCTGGCTGCACTGCCCGCCTGGGCGCAGGATGTGGCCGCCGCTGCGGCCCCTGCCGGGCCGTTCGTGCCAACCGCCGCCATGGTGAACAAGGGCGACACGACCTGGATGCTGATATCGTCGGTGCTGGTGCTGATGATGTCGGTGCCGGGGCTGGCGCTGTTTTATGGCGGCCTGGTGCGGACCAAGAATATGCTCAGCGTGCTGATGCAGGTGTTGATGATCGTGTCGATCGCCAGCCTTGTCTGGGTGTGCTGGGGCTATTCGATGGCGTTTACCGCGGGCAGCGGTGCTACCGCGCCGTTCGTTGGTGGCTTTTCCAAGGCGATGCTGATGGGCGTCGACGCGACCACGCTCGCGGCGACCTTCTCCAACGGCGTTTACCTGCCCGAATATGCGTTTGTGATCTTCCAGATGACCTTTGCATGCATCACGCCCGCCCTGATCGTTGGGGCGTTTGCCGAGCGCGTAAAGTTCACGCCGTTGATGATCTTTGTCGTCGCCTGGCTGACCCTGGTGTATTTCCCGATCGCCCACATGGTGTGGTATTGGGCGGGCCCTGATTTCCTCCCCGCCAACCCGACGGATACCGGTTATCTGTGGGGCAAGGGCGCGCTCGATTTCGCTGGTGGCACCGTGGTGCACATCAATGCGGGCATTGCCGGTCTGGTCGGCTGCCTCGTCATCGGCAAGCGCACCGGGTATAACAAGGATCCGATGCCACCGCATTCGCTGACGATGACGATGATCGGTGCGTCGCTGCTGTGGGTGGGCTGGTTCGGCTTCAACGCAGGCTCAAATCTTGAAGCCAATGGCGTAACCACGGTTGCCTTTATCAACACCTATGTCGCGACAGCGGCAGCGGCAGTTGCCTGGGCAGTGATCGAACAGATTATTCACAAAAAGCCGTCGCTGCTGGGTGCTGCAACGGGTGCCGTGGCGGGTCTCGTCGCGATTACACCTGCCAGTGGCTATGCAGCGCCGATGACGTCGATTGTGCTCGGCTTTGTCGCCTCCATCGTCTGCTTCTTCTTCGTGACGACCGTGAAGAAGGCGCTGAAATATGACGATACGCTGGATGTGTTCGGCGTCCACTGCGTTGGCGGTATCGTCGGCGCGCTTGGCACTGCCATCTGCGCGGCACCGTCGCTGGGTGGGCAGGGGTATTTCGATTACACCGTGACGCCCGCCGGCTTCTATCCTGAGAAATATGACATCATGGCCCAGCTGATGGTTCAGCTGCAGGCGGTGAGCATCACGCTGGCATGGTCAGGCGGCGTTTCGCTGATCCTGTTCCTGCTGCTCAAATACACGATTGGCCTGCGTCCATCCGCTGAAGTCGAAGCTGAAGGGCTCGATATCAACGAACATGGCGAGCGCGCCTACAACTACTGACAAGATCGGGGCGCGCCCGAAAGAGGTGCGCCCCCCAAGAGGTTCCTCCTGCGAACATCCTAAGGCCGGTGCGGCAACGCACCGGCCCTTTTTTATTTGGTGGTGGCGGGGGGCGTGGCGGTCGGAGCGGCCCCATCTACGTCCGCGCCAGCGGCCGGGATGTCGGCGGCCGCTTCATCCGTTACGCCGGTAGCGCTAGCCGACGCATCGCTGATCGCCTTGCCCGCGCGTCGTGCCGCCAATGCGCCGCCCAGCACGAACCCGCCGGGCACGAGAAACACCGCCGCAATCAGGCCGATTCGAGTCCAGTCTTTCCTATCCATGTCAGCCCCTTAGGGGCTTAGCCAAGGTCCGCCAGTATGAAATCGGCGCAGCGTTCGCCGATCATGATCGACGGGGCGTTGGTGTTGCCCGATACGAGCTTGGGCATGATCGAGGCATCGGCGATGTACAGCCCCGTCACCCCGCGCACGCGCAGTTGCGGATCACACACGGCGCCGTCATCCGATCCCATCCGGGCCGTGCCGACCGGGTGATAAATGGTGTCGGCGCGCGCGCGGATCAGCCGGTCGAGTGCGTCGTCATCGTTCAAGTCAATCGGGTTCCGGTCGCGGCCCTTATAGTTGGTCATCGGCGGGGTTTCCATAATCCGGTACATCGCCTTCACGCCTTTTTTCAGCAGTGCCATGTCGCGCGGATCGCTCAGGAATTGCGGGTCGATCAGCGGTGCCGCGCGCGGATCGATAGAGGCGAGGCGGACCGTTCCCTTGCTCTCGGGACGCAGCACGCAGACATGGCCCGAATAGCCATGCGCCTTCACCACCGTGCGGCCATGATCTTCCAGTGCGACCGGGAAGAAATGGAGTTGCACATCGGGGGCAGGCGCTTGGGGGTCGATCTTTAAGAAGCCGCCGGCTTCGGCATAATTGGTTGTCATCGCGCCACTGCGTTTGCGGAACCAATCGATGACGCCGATCGCCGAATTAACCAGCCCCGTCAGTGATTGGCCGATGAAACGCGTATCGTCGCACTCAAAAGCGGCTGAATAATCGAGGTGATCCTGCAAGTTGCCGCCGACTTCAGGTCGATCCACCCGCACCGCAATCCCCATCGTGCGCAGGTGAGCGGCAGCCCCGATGCCAGACAGCATGAGCAATTGCGGAGTGCCGAATGCGCCGCCTGCCAGCACAACGGCGCGGTGCGCCCTGATTTCACGCGCCTCGCCATCTTGGGTATAGGCAACGCCCCAGGCGCGCCCTTCATCGAATAATACGCGTTCGGCGACGACGTTGGTCATCACCTGCAAATTGGGTCGGTCTTTGTGTGGTTCGATGTACGCACGCGACGCGCTCCAGCGTTCGCCGTTCTTCTGGGTGACCTGGAAAAGACCGATCCCTTCTTGTCGGGCGCCGTTGAAATCATCGTTTCGTGGAATCTGCAGGCTGGCCCCGGCCTCGACGAAATCGAGCGATCCGGGGTTCGGCGAAACCTGATCGCTGACGCAGAGCGGGCCATCCCCGCCACGGAATTCGTTGGCACCGTGAACGTTTGCCTCCGATCGTTTGAAATAAGGCAACACCTCATCATACGACCAGCCGGGGCAGCCGCTGGCGGCCCAATTGTCGTAATCCCAGCGATTGCCGCGGATATAGACCATGCCGTTGACCGCCGACGAACCGCCGAGTCCCTTGCCGCGCGGCTGGTAGCCGCGCCGCCCGTTCAAGCCGGGCTGGGGCACGGTTTCAAAGCCCCAGTTGGTCTTGGGCGTCTGAAAAGCGACAAAGCCGGGAATGCGGGTGCGATAGCCCGTGTTCTTGCCGCCCGCTTCGAGCAGCACGACCTTGTACTTGCCGTTTTCGCTTAAGCGGCTGGCGACGGCGCTCCCGCCTGATCCACCCCCGACGACGACGATATCGGCTTCTTCCAAGTCTCTTCCCCCCGGTGTGCCTGGCGATCCTGCCAGTGCTGCTTGATCGATTCCGACGTTTCCCGGCTACCATCATGGCTCCAGCCGGGCGGCATGGCGATGTACCCGATCTTGGCACGCAGGCCCGGTGCTGCCCAGACGTCTTTGGCGATGCCAATCCATTCGTGGAACGCCGCCCATAACAGGTTGAAGCTGCCAAGCTGCTTGACGATGCCATAGCGCGGGCGATCATCATCACGCTCGGCCACATAGCTGCCGAACATCTTGTCCCAGATGATGAAAACGCCCGCATAATTGCTGTCGAGATAGCGCGGGTTGGTGGCGTGGTGGACGCGGTGGTGCGACGGCGTGTTCATGATCGCCTCAAACCAGCGCGGCATCCGGTCGACGATTTCGGTGTGAATCCAGAACTGATAGATCAGGTTGATGCCCGCGACGAAGAACACCATCTCCGGCGGAAAGCCGATCAGGAACAGCGGCAGTCGGAACAGAAAGCCCAGCGAGAAAAAGCCCGTCCAGGTCTGCCGCAGTGCGGTCGACAAATTATAATGCTGGCTTGAATGGTGGATGACATGGCTCGCCCAGAACCAGCGCACGCGGTGCGCAGAGCGATGAAAGGCGTAATAGGCCAGATCGTCGATCACAAAACAGATCACGAACCAATACCAGGCATAACCGATTTGGAAGACGGCGAACTGCGCCACCCACACCGCAATCGCATAGGCCATGCCGCCCACCAGCGCGCCGGCAACCGTGCTGCCCAGGCCAAGCGATAGCGAGGTCAGCGTGTCCTTTGGTTCATAGCGCTGCTTGTCGCGCGCCCATGCCACCAGCATTTCGGCAAGCACCAGAATGATGAAGCCCGGCACGGCATATTGAACGGGATCGGGCAGCGTCATGTCGCTTGCTTACACCAGTGTCAGTGGCGCGGCCAGTGCGCGCGCATCATCGGGAAAAACATTGATCAGCGTCACCGCGCCGAACAGCCTCTCGCCGGTATCAATCGTCACGCCTTCGGGCTCATCGCGAATCATCAGCGGGGGCACGAGCCGCCGCGCCGCCACCTTTGCGCCGTGGCGTTTCAGCACCGCGACGGTGCCATTGCCCGCAACCAGGGCGGCATTGCCATCCTTGCTGACGATGGCCCGGCGCGCATCAAACCCGGCGAGCATCTCCTCCGCGATCCGGCAGGCATCATCCTCGCTGGCGATCTTGCCTTCCCCCAGCCGCAACAGCCGCGCAACCAGCGCCAGCCCGAGCACGCCGACCAGCGAGATGATGAGTTGGGTGATGCTCATCGGCGGATCATGCCGCGCCTGACTTTGCGCCACCCGCCGCGCCACGCGACAGCGCGTCGAGCGTCGGACGGATGCCGGACAAGTCATAGCCTGCCTGCCCGGCCTTTTCCTTCAGCATGTCAGGATCAGCTCCGCCCTTGGCCATGGCAAGCGCCCACAGATTGCAACTGCGCGTGCCCGACCGGCAATAGGCAAGTACCGGCCCGGACGCCTCGGCCAGCGCCGCTGCCATTGCGTCAAGCTGCGGGTGCGAGAAACCGGCATGGGTAATGGGGATCGCGACATAGCTGACGCCAATGGCGGCGGCCGCCGCCTCAATCGCGGCACCGGCGGGCTGGTTGTGTTCCTCATCCTCAGGGCGGTTGTTGATGATCATCGCATAGCCGGCACCGGCAATCTCGGCGACATCGTCGCTCTCAATCTGCGGGGCGACGGCAAAGGACGGGTCGATGGGGCGGATCATATGGACTCCCTGATCACAGCGAGAAAGGCATCACCGTAAGCTTCCATCTTGCGCGCGCCAATCCCCGTGATCTGTCCCAGGGCGACGCGGCTGGTGGGCTTCAACGCCGCCATCTCCCGCAGCACCGAATCGTGGAAGATCACATAGGGCGGCACCTTTGCCTCGGCAGCGAGATCGCGGCGTTTGGTGCGCAGCGCCTCAAACAGCGGATCATGCGGCATGTCTGCCGCTGCCACGCGCCGCCGCCCGCCCGCCGCGCGCTTTACCGGCGGGGCGACGATTTGCACCGCCGCCTCCCCCTTCAGCACCGCGCGTGCATCGCCGCCCAGGCTCAGCCCGCCATGTTCAGTGGTGGTCAGCATCCCGCGTGCCTGCAGCGCGCGCGACAGCGGGCGGATCAGCGCCGCTTCCGCGCGCGAAACGATGCCGAACACGCTCAGCCGCTCATGCCCCAGCTTTTCAACGCGCTCATCGGCCACCCCGGTCAGCACCTTTTCCAGATGCCCCACGCCAAAATTTTGCCCGGTACGGTACACCGCCGACAGGAATTTGCGCGCCAGCTCGGTCGCGTCGATCAATGTCGGCTTGTCGAGGCAATTGTCGCAATTGCCGCATTCGAGCGGCGGGTTCTCGCCGAAATGGCGCAGCAGCATGGCGCGGCGACACCCGCCGGTTTCCACCAGCGCCGACAATGCCTGCAACTGCGCGCGCGCCGTCGCCTGACGCTCGGGTTCCACCTCTGCAATGCGCTGCTGCGCGCGAGCGAAATCCTCTGCACCCCAGAACATATGGGCGACACTAGGGTCGCCGTCGCGCCCGGCGCGGCCGGTTTCCTGATAATAGGCCTCAATCGATTTGGGCAGCCCGGCATGCGCGACAAAGCGGACATCGGGCTTGTCGATCCCCATCCCGAACGCAATCGTCGCGCAGATCACCATATCCTCGCTGCCCACAAACGCTGCCTGATTGCGCGCGCGCACCGCCGGATCCAGCCCGGCATGATAGGCGCGGGTGGGCCGCCCGGTGCTGGCGAGTTGTTCTGCCAGCCGCTCCGTGGCGGCGCGGGTATGTGCATAGACGATGCCGGGGCCGGGGGTGTCGCGGATCACCTCAATGATCTGGCGGGCGGTATTGTCCCGCGCGGATATCGAATAGCGGATATTGGGCCGATCAAATCCGGCGATGATCAGCCCGTCTGTGGGAATGCCGAGCTGTTCCAGAATATCAGCGCGGGTATGCGCGTCCGCCGTCGCGGTCAGCGCGAGCCGGGGGACATCGCCAAATTCATCAAGCAAGGGGCGCAGTAACCGGTAATCGGGGCGAAAATCATGCCCCCATTCAGACACACAATGCGCCTCATCAATCGCGAACAGCGCGAGCGGCGATTGGCGGAGCAGGTTGCGGAAACTGTCGTTTGAGGCGCGTTCGGGCGCGACATATAGCAAATCAAGCGCGCCCTGCCGGAACCGCGCGACCGTTTCAGCCTGATTGGTATCGACAGAGGTTAAGGTCGCGGCGCGAATGCCAATGGCGTCGGCTGCGCGCAGCTGATCATGCATCAGCGCGATCAGTGGCGATACGACAACGCATGTCCCCTGCAGCACCACCGACGGCAATTGATAGCATAGCGATTTGCCGGCGCCGGTCGGCATCACCGCCAGCGTATTGCGCCCCGCCATCACCCGCGCGACAACATCGCCCTGCACCCCGCGAAAAGCCGGAAACCCAAAGGTCCTTTGTAGCGTGTCGAGCGTTGTGGGCATAAGGGCTGCGCTACCGGTGAAACGCGGCGGGCCGCAAGGGGTACAATCACGATGACCGCCATCGACCGTGCATTGCGAACGAAGGTGCCCGCCGTCTCGCTTGGTTTCTGGGTGATGAAAATCCTCGCCACGACGCTGGTGGCCGCACAGATCGCAGCGCTGGCCAATATGAAGGAGCACAAGCATGACTGAACGACTGGCGAACAAGGTCGCCCTCGTCACAGGGGCTGCTCGCGGCATTGGCGCGGCGATTGTCCGCGCCTTTGTGGCGGAGGGCGCGACGGTGTGGATCACCGATATCGACGGTGCGACAGGGGCGGCGCTGGCCAATGAGATTGGCGGCAACACGCGGTTTCTGCCGCTTGATGTGGGCGACGAGGCGGGCTGGGAGGCGGTGATCGCGGCGCTGATTGCGCGCGATGGCCGCCTTGATGTGCTGGTGAACAATGCCGGGATCACAGGATTTGAGGAGGGCACGGGGCCGCACGATCCCGAACATGCATCGCTTGCCGAATGGCACCGCGTGCACCGCGTTAATCTCGACGGGACATTTCTGGGCTGCCGATATGCCATCCGCGCGATGCGGGGGACGGGTGACGGATCGATCATCAACATGTCGTCGCGCTCAGGGCTGGTGGGGATTCCAGGGGCGGCGGCCTATGCCTCGTCCAAGGCAGCGATTCGCAACCACACCAAGTCGGTGGCTTTATGGTGCGCGCAGCAAGGGCTGAAAGTGCGGTGCAATTCAGTCCACCCCGCCGCGATCCTGACGGGTATTTGGGAACCCATGCTGGGCGATGGCCCAGACCGTGCCGAGCGGATGGCGGCGCTGACGAAAGATACCCCATTGAAGCGATTCGGGCTGCCCGAAGAAGTGGCGGCGATGTGCGTTTTTCTGGCGTCGGATGAAGCGACGTACATCACCGGCAGTGAGTTCGACATCGATGGCGGGCTGCTGGCGGGATCGGCAGCGTCGCCGGGTTAAGCCAGCGCCTTGATTTTGCCGCGCTTGTCGGGTGGAATTCGCCTATCACTCGCCGATTCCACTTTCCCCGACAGGAGATCATATGCCCGTAGCCGCCCGTTGCCTGGGAAGCCTGATGATTGTCCTTGCCGCCGCCGCCCCCGGCGTGGCTGGCGGGGCCAAACCAGCCCAGGGCGAATATCTTGTCCGCGGCGACGGGGTGGTGCCGGTGACGGTTGGCAATGTGGGCGGGCGGATGCGGATCACCCCCTGGGCGCCAGCGGCACCCACGCTAAACCCCGATTATGCACAGCGGATCGGGCTTAAGGGAGGTTTTTTCGGCTTCTCGGTGAAGGTTGGCCCGGTAAAAGTGCGCGGCGAGAGCGGTGTTACCCGGCTGCAATTCGGCAATGCCTCTTTCAAGCGGCGCGTCGTGTGGTTCGAACGGCGTTATGATGCGGGGGCGGACGGCGCGGTGGGGCCGGGCGGGCTGCCGGTTGACGTGATCCGGTTCCAGCTAAAGCCGGATACCGGCAATGAACGCACCGCAACCTTGCCGATGGTCCAGCAGATGTTTCGCCCAACCACCACGCGCGTGACGATCGCCGGGCGGGCGATTACGATTTATTTCGATCCGCAACACCCCCGCACGCTGGCAACCGCCGGTGCGGGCGCCGCGCTTGCCGAGGGGCTGGGCGGGCAATTAAGTGGTACGGGCGACAAGGCCGAAATCGCCTTTGGCATCACCCGCCCGGTACGCACAATCCGGTTGAGCCGCCCGCTGGTGGTCGGCCCGTTGACGCTGGAATCGATGCAGGTCCGCATCGGCGATAATGGATCAGTGGCCGGGATTGCTGATGCCGATGCCGACCCGGACGAAATCGTGGTGACCGCCAAATCAAAGAAGGACCGGCGCGACGTCATCATCATCGGGCGCGATCAACTGGGAAGCTGTTCGTCGATCGTGTTCGATAAAAAGGCCAAGACGATCCGGCTGACCTGCGCCTGATCGTCGCGCGGCGCGCTATTCTGCGGCCAGAACACCCTGTTCTTCGGCGCGTTCCTGGGCCTGGCGGTTCCACATTTCGGCATAGAGCCCGTTTTGCCGCAGCAGCGCGGCGTGGCTGCCGCGTTCCACCACTTCGCCTGCATCCAGCACGACGATCTCGTCGGCATTGACGACGGTCGACAGCCGGTGCGCGATGACGATGGTGGTGCGGCGTTTTGAGATCGCCTCCAGCGTATCCTGAATGTCGCTTTCGGTGCGGCTGTCGAGCGCGCTCGTCGCTTCATCCAGGATCAGAATCGGCGGGTTTTTGAGCAAGGTGCGTGCAATCGCCACGCGCTGCTTTTCGCCGCCGGACAATTTCAGCCCGCGTTCGCCGACGCGCGCGAGATAATGGCCGGGCTGGCGCGCGATGAAATCGGCGATCTGCGCGCCGCGCGCCGCTTCTTCAATCTCGGCTTGCGTTGCGCCGGCGCGACCATAGCCGATATTATAACCGATGGTGTCGTTGAACAGCACGGTATCCTGCGGCACAATGCCAATTGCGGCGCGCAGGCTGGCCTGTGTCACCTGGGCGATATCCTGCCCGTCGATGGTGATGCGCCCGCTGGTCAGATCATAAAAACGGTACATCAGCCGGGCGAGCGTTGATTTGCCTGCGCCCGATGGCCCCACAATCGCCAGCGTGTTGCCCGCCGGAATATCGAGATCGATGCCCTTCAGAATGCGGCGTGCCGGATCATAATCAAACACGACATTTTCAAAGCGGACATGGCCGGCACCCACCACCAGATCAGGTGCGGCGGGCACGTCCTTCACTTCGGCGGGCGCATCGATCAGGTCAAACATCGCTGCCATGTCGATCACGCCTTGCCGGATCGTGCGATAAACCATGCCGAGCAGATCGAGCGGGCGGAACAATTGGGCGAGCAGCGTTGATACCAGCACGACATTGCCCGCGTTGAACTCGCCCTTGCTCCATCCCCAAACGACCAGGCCCATCCCGCCGGCCATCATCACATTGGTGATCAGCGATTGGCCGATATTGAGCCACGCCAGCGAATTCTGGTTCTTCACCGCGGCAGTGGCATAGGCGGCCATTGCGCCGTCATACCGCGTCGCCTCACGCTCTTCAGCGCCGAAATATTTGACGGTTTCGAAATTCAGCAGCGAATCGACCGCATGCGCGACAGCCCCTGTATCAAGGTCGTTCATCTGGGCGCGCAGGGCATTGCGCCAATCGGTGACGATCCGGGTGAAGACAATATACGCCGCCACCATCGCCAGCGTGCCCATCACCAGCCACAGCCCAAAATTCGTGTAGAAAATCTGCAAAACCAGCGCGAGTTCAAGCAATGTCGGCGCGATGTTGAACAGCAGGAAATACAGCATCGTATCGATGCTCTTGGTGCCGCGCTCCACTACCTTGGTAACCGCACCGGTGCGCCGTTCGAGGTGAAAGCGCAGTGACAATTGGTGCAAGTGGCGAAATACCGTTGCGGCCAGGCGTCGCGTGGCATCCTGCCCCACCCGTTCAAACACCGCGTTGCGCAGATTGTCGAACAACACCGAACCAAAACGCGCGCCGGCATAGCCCACCACCAGCGCCAAGATCAGCGTCGTCGCACCGCGATCTCCCTTCGCCATATCATTGACGATGCCCTGCAGCGCGAAGGGGGCACCATAAACCTGAACCAGCTTTGACGCGACGACCAGCGCCAGCGCGATCACGATGCGAAAGCGCAACGCGGGCTGATCCTTTGGCCATAAATACGGCAAAAACCGCCGCAGCATTGGCCACAGCGGAGGTTCAGGACGGTCAGACGCGGAGGACAGATCGGGCGGCATTGGCCCCCATGTAGGGACAGTGATCGCAGAGCGAAAGCGCCTGTTGAGGAACCAGGGGGCGGGCTGGCCTGTTGATGATCCCGAAGGGAGACGATGTTGGACCCGATTTTCTACGTGCTTGCGATCATGGGTTGCGCCGATGGAAGCGATCAGTGCGCCGAAGCGCGCGTTGGGCAGCCGCGTTATGCCAGCATCCAGGCTTGTCAGGCAGCACTGCCTGCAGCACTTCAGCGAAACACTGGCCTGGCTTTTCCCGTCATTGCCGCAGCCTGCCGCCAGAACGGCGCTAAGGCGATTTCGCGTGCCGCCGCGCGGATACCCTCTTCCGCAAGCTGATCAATCAGGCGCTGCGGGGCCTGATCCACAGCGATGGATCGCGCGCGGTGGCGGGATAAAGCTGACATCGCCGGGCCGCCTCGCTCCGGGCGCGGATGATCCAGCCGATCTTTTCCAGTCCCGATGTTGTGACGCGCCCATCCCAGGCGCTTTCGCCGCGCCGCGCCACTTCCCGGCCAATGCCGCCATAGATACCGGCTGCGGCCAGCACCGCCCAGGCTGAGCGGAAGGGGAGCGCGGGGGTGCCGTATCGGGCGCTTTGCTCATACGCCGCGGCCAGATCACCCAGCCGCTGGCCCAGCTTTGCCAGCGCTGGCCGGTGCGCTGGTGCCATCAGCGCGGCGACCGGAATGCCCATTTCGTCGAGCCATGCGGTTGGCAGATAGCAGCGCCCAACACTGGCATCCTCCCCCACGTCGCGTGCGATATTGGCGAGCTGAAATGCCAGCCCCAAATCGCAGGCGCGGTCCAGCGTCGCGTCATCATCGGGCGACACGCCCATCACCACCGCCATCATACAGCCGACAACGCCTGCGACATGATAGCAATATCGCATCAGATCGTCCTCGGTCTGCGGTCGCCAGTCAGCCGCGTCAAGCGCGAACCCGGCGATATGATCGCGGGTGAAACGGTGCGGCAGCCCGGTTTCGGCGGCAACGATGCGCAAGGCGTCAAACGCCGGATCGCCCACCCATTGCCCGGCAAGCGCCATGTCCGTCTGCGCGGTGAGCAGTGCCAGACGGCTTTGCGCATCGTCGATCACCGTCATGCCGTGACCATGATCCTGCCCGTCCGCCAGATCGTCGCACGCCCGGCACCACGCATAGAGCAGCCAGGCCCGTTCACGCATCGCAGGCGCAAATAATCGACTGGCGGCGGCAAAGCTTTTTGATCCGCGCGCGATTGATTCCTGCGCCGTCGCGACGATGGCCGCGCGCGAGGGGCGGGCGAGGGTGGCGGACAAGGTTTTAGCCCCAAAATACCCGTTCGTGTCGAGCGAAGTCGAGACACCCTGCGCAGCGCTTGGGGCATGTCCCTCGACTTCGCTCGGGACGAACGGTGGATTGTGGGCAGGTCACAGATCCTTGCTGCCGATCTGTGCGATTGTCGTTGCGGGCACATGCGCGGCCATTTGCGCCAGCAGCCCGTCCAGCGTTGGATCAACGATCATCAGCCCTTGATGCTGGGGCCGGATAAAGCCGACCTCTCCCATCTTGGCGGCAAACGCGACCAGCCCGTCATAAAAACCGGCAACGTTCAGCACACCAACCGGTTTTGCGTGATAGCCAAGCTGGGCCCAGCTGAGCGCTTCCCATAATTCGTCCATGGTGCCAGTGCCGCCGGGCAGGGTGACAAAGCCGTCGGACAAATCGGTAAACGCCTGTTTGCGTTCATGCATCGTGCGGCACACATGAAGTTCGGTCAGCCCCAGATGCGCAACTTCAGCGTCGACCAGGGCCTGTGGGATAATGCCGATTACCTCGCCGCCCGCTGCCAGCGCCGAATCGGCAATCGCGCCCATCAGGCCCAGCCTGCCTCCGCCATAGACAACGCCGATTCCGCGCTGCGCCAGCCCGCTGCCAACCGCGCGCGCTGATTCGATATAAATGGGGTCACTGGGTGTTGCCGAACCGCAATAAACGGCGAGTCGCTTCATTGCTGCGGAGTCGAGCAGGCTTTCGCCATCGCGCTGGCCAATACCGTGCCGGGAACAACGGCATCATAAGCAGGGGTGGGGTATGCATAGGAACGCGTTTCCACACCCACGGCATCATATTCGGTATAAGATAGTGTCTTGGAAATTTCATCCTGGCATTTGAACAATATCAAGCGCTTGATATCCTTTGCCGGGCCTGCGCTGACCGCAGCATATTGGGTTTTAATCACTGCACGTCGCACCGTTTGGCCATCATCATCGCGTTCATCGCGCAGGCTTTCAGTATCCACATACCAAACCGCGCCTTGCTTTCCTTCCGATACAAAGGCCCAGTTATTGCCCGTGCTCATCATCATGAAAGCCATGCCTAGCTGCATCAAGCCGGCGGCAGAAACGATACTCATTATAGCGCCTCCTCCAACATCAGACTTGCGGTCGCCCTTGCGCTGCCAACAACGCCAGGAATTCCCGCACCGGGATGTGTACCTGCACCAACAAAGTAAAGATTCGGAATATTGTCATCGCGATTGTGCACACGAAAGAAAGCGCTTTGCAACAGGATCGGTTCCAAGCTGAAGGCGCTTCCCAGATGGGCGTTGAGATCTGCGGAAAAATCGCTGGGCGCGTAATGGAATTTGGTGACCACGCGGTCGTGAATATCAGGAATGTTCAGCCGCTTGCCAATTTCATCCAGCATGCGCTTTTCTAGGATCGGGCCCACTTCATCCCAGTTGACCGGAAATTTCCCCCGGTGCGGCACGGGCGCCAGCGCGTAAAAGGTCGAATGCCCCTCTGGCGCCATTGACGGATCGGTGATGCTGGGGTGGTGCAGATAGAGCGAGAAATCCTCCGGCAGCACGCCGTGATCATAAATATCGGATAACAGACCCTTATACCGCGGGCCGAACAGAATCATGTGATGCGGGATATGGGGAAAATGCCCCTTCAGCCCGAAATGCACGACGAATAGCGACGGCGAATACCGCTTTCGCTCCAGCCGCTTTTTGGTGCGCTGGGCACTGCGCGACGTTTTCAGCAGGTCGCGGTAGCTGTGCATCACATCGGCATTGCTGGCGACGGCATCGGCATCACCGTGCCAACCGCTCTGCGTTGTTACCCCGGTGGCGCGGTCGCCCAGCGTATCGATGCTGGCAACGGGATCATTCAGCCGCAGCACGCCGCCAATCCGTTCAAATTGGGTGACGAGCCCCTCAATCAGCTTGTTGGTGCCGCCCATCGCGAACCACACCCCGCCATCCTTTTCCAGCTTGTGGATCAGCGTGTAAATCGCGCTGGTCGTCATCGGATTGCCGCCCACCAGCAGCGTGTGAAACGACAGCGCCTCGCGCAATTTGGGGTTTTTGACAAAGCTGGAAACGACCGAATACACGCTGCGCCAGGCCTGAAATTTCATTAGGCTGGGCGCGGCCTTAATCATCGATGCAAAATCGAGGAACGCGACATGGCCAAGCTTTAGATAGCCTTCCTTGTACACCCCGGCGGAATATTCGAGGAACCGGCCATAGCCGTCGACATCTTCGGGATCGAGCTTGGCAATCTCGGCTGCCAGTTGCACATCATCATTCGAATAATCAAAATTGGTGCCGTCGGGCCAGTTTAGCCGGTAAAATGGCATCACCGGCACCAGCGTGACATCCTTTGCCATGTCATGGCCTGACAGGGCCCACAGTTCGCGCAGGCAATCAGGATCGGTGATGACGGTGGGGCCTGCATCAAAAACAAACCCGTCTTTTTCCCAGAAATAGGCACGGCCGCCCGGCTTGTCGCGTGCTTCGACGATCGTTGTCTGGATGCCGGCCGATTGCAGGCGGATGGCCAGCGCCAAACCGCCAAACCCTGCACCAATGACGATGGCCGATTTCATGCGCGGGCTAATTTCATGCAGGTTTGCTCCTGAGCGCCTTGATGGCATTCGCAATCGTCACCGGTGGTTTGCCGGTAAGGATCCGCGCCTGATCAACCAACGTGGTCTGCCCGGCATAAAACCGCCCGATCAGCCCGGGATTGAGCCGGTAGAATCGTTCAAGGATGCGATATCGTTCATCGGGTGGCCCCGCGCGATAGAGCATTTTGTCCAGCATACGGTAAAACACCCGCTTGCGCCACGTTGTCGCTGCAAAGCCGTGCATCAATTCGTGCAGGCCCTGGCCTGACAGATCGTGCGCCCGCGCGATCAACGCGGCAGTGCGCACCGCATCGGGCAGCGAATAGCCAGTCGTGGGGTGGAACAGCCCGGCGCGCATGCCCGCCTTGGCGACATTATTGCCGCCCGATCGCCAATATTCTTCAAAATCTCCGCCGAGCGCGACGGGCAGCGCGCCGCTTTCCTCGCGCAGTACTTCACCGATGTGCCACCCTTTGGCCAGCGCATAGGCATCGACGCGGTCGCCAATGGGGTCGGCATTGCTGCCGCCCGGCTGAGGTCGATACAGATCGGGCGTGTCGCTGTAATAGGTATCCTCAACAAACAGCCGCGTGGCGGAAAAGGGCAGCGAATAGACAAACCGATAGCCGTCAATCTGTTCGACCGTGGCGTCCATCACGATGGGACGTTGCAGGTCGTGCGGTTCGGTTAGCGCATATTCGCGACCGACAAATTTCTGCCAGCCCAGATCGAGCTTTGATAGATCACCGGCGCCGCGTGCATCGATGACGCCGCCCGCCTCCACCCGGTCGCCATCTGCAAATACCACCGCCTTGGCGCTGGCGCCCAGCACCTTGCGCCCCAGCATCAACGCGCCTTCGGGCAGGGCGGCGCGCACCAATGCGTCAAGCCGTTCGGATTCGATCGAGTAATAGCTCGCCTTGATGGCGCGGCCATGCGCGGGAAAGCGGATATCGTATGACGTCCAGCCATAGCAAACCAGCGGTGCCACGATCCAGCGATCAGCGTCGGCAATGTCACTGGCAAAGAACGACCAGAGGTGATTCCCACCAATCGACTGCGATCCTTCGATCAACCGGATATCAAGATCGGGGCGCTTTTTGCGGAGTGCGAGCGTGATCAGTCCGCCGGCAAGCCCCCCACCGACGACAGCGAGATCGCACGTGATCGTCGTAGCCATAGGATCGCCTAACCGATTTTTGCGCCTGCGCGAAACCCCGTGCGTGATTTTTGCTACCGCGCCCGCAAAGACGGGACCAAAGTCCAGTTTCGCGATCCGCACGAATCGGCTAAGCGACCCGCATGGATATTGCCGTTTCTGCCGGTCTCGCGCTTGTTTATTCCGCCTTTGCGATGACGCTGATCGTCGGCATCCGCTATCTGATCGTCAGCGGCGCCTTTGCCTGGGCAACGCGGTTGCTGTATCCGGGGCTCTACAAGGGGCTTGATCGGCAAATCCGCCGCGAAATTGGCTGGAGCCTGGCGAGCGCTGCAATTTACGGCGTTCCGGCCGGGATCTTGGCCTGGGGCTGGGAAAATCGCGGCTGGACGCAGGTGTATAACGATATCAGCGCCTATCCGCTGTGGTATTGGCCGTTATCGGTGTTTATCTATCTGTTTGCCCACGATACTTGGTTTTATTGGACGCATCGCTGGATGCACCGGCCAAAGCCGTTCAAACTGGCGCATGCCGTCCACCACGCCAGTCGCCCGCCCACGGCCTGGGCGGCAATGGCGTTCCATCCGATTGAGGCGATTACCGGTGCTGTCGTGATCCCGCTTCTTGTCCTCGCGATTCCGATCCATTTGGGCGCGCTTGGGTTGGTTCTGACGGTGATGACGGTTATGGGGGTAACCAATCATATGGGCTGGGAGGTTTTCCCGCGGTTCATCTGGGGGGGGGTATTGGGGACTTGGCTGATCACAGCGAGTCATCATCAGCGGCATCACTCTGAATACAGGTGGAACTATGGGCTTTACTTCCGGTTTTGGGACCATGTTTGCGGCACCGACCGGGGCATTGGCGGTTTTGCCGGGCGGGCGGGCAGCGACTAACCAACATCGTTGGCTCGGCCAGCGGCTGGCCGCAGCGCTGATTCTGGTCGCGTTCTTGCCGGGCGCGGCACCGACATCGACCCTTGACGTTGCGATCGACAAATTACGCTCTGACCGTGGTCTGCTCCGCATTTGCCTGACCGCCGACCCAACCAATTTCCCCGGTTGCATTGATGATGCCAATGCGGTGACGCGGACGGTGCCGGCGTCTGTCCGTGCCATTCATTTCGACGGGCTTCCCTATGGCCGCTATGCCGTGGCGGTGATTCATGATGCCAATTCGAATAACAAGCTGGATACGTTGCTTGGCATTCCGAGAGAGGGATTTGGCTTTTCGCGCAACCCCGTGATCGGTTTTGGTGCCCCGCGGTTTGCCGCTGCCCGCTTTGAAATCGGGGAGACGCCGCACCTGCAGGAGATTCGGATGCGTTACCTTCTCTAAACGGGGCAGTTTCGTCCAAACCGGGATATAACCGTCTTGCGCTGCGTTTATTCGTGGATAGGCATTAACCATCTTCCCGGAGTGCACCATGACGCAGATTTTGCGCCTTTCCTTGTTGGCCACCCTGTCGCTTGGCATCGCTGGGCCTGCCCTTGCCCAGGAAGCGGACCCGCGTCGCGCGCCCCGGATAGAAGTGGATGCGGCGGCCCTGGATCGCGACACAATTACCATCGGCGGGGGCGTTGGGTTTGTTCCCAGTTACGAAGGGTCCAATGACTATGTCGTCATCCCCGTGGGGGCGGTTCGCGGCAAGGTGAAGGGCTTCTACTTTGAAACCCGCGGATTGCAATTGTCGGTGGATGCCGTGCGTGATCACAACCCGTCGGGCATCAACATCTTGTTTGGCCCGGTGGTTAGCATCAATTTTAATCGCACCAACCGTATCGTTGACCCGCAGGTACGTGCGCTGGGTGAGCGCAGGACAGCGATTGAGGTTGGCGGCTATGCCGGCATCAGCAAAACCGGGGTGATTACCAGCGCATATGATTCGCTGTCGGTGCGCGTCAGCTATGTTCGCGATATCACGGGGGTGCATGACAGTTACGTCCTTACCCCGATGATCGAATATGGCACCCCGCTGAACCGGCGGACCTATGTCGGCTTTGCGGCATCGGCGGCAATTGCGGGGGATGGATATGCGCAAAACTATTTTGCCGTGGATGCCGCCGGGTCAATTGCCAGCGGCCTGCCCGTCTTTGCCCGGCCAAGGGGCGGCCTGAAAAACTATAGCGGCACATTTTTGGGCAATTACGCGCTGTCGGGCGATCTGAAACAAGGGCTGCAGCTGTTCACGGTGCTGTCCTATGCCCGGTTGCAGGGCGATTTTGCGCGCTCGCCAATCACCAGCATCGCCGGCAGCGCCGATCAATTCTATGGCGCGGTTGGCATCGGCTATACATTCTGATCGCCTGATTGTACCAAGGCATATCCCCGGGGGGCCGCTGAAGGGTTCCATCAAATTGGTCGTTTGATGGGTTCCCTGTACGGCGGCTGAGAGGCAGGCACGAGCCTGCGACCCGTTTGAACCTGATCCGGTTAGCACCGGCGGAGGGAGGGAGCGGCTTTCACCCGAAAACCGTGCCCCCGCTCCGATTTTATTGGAGCGATGATCAATGGCCGATATTCCAGCCCGCACTGAAATTGGCGTTACCACTGGGCCCATTCGCGGCAGCCGCAAGATTCACGTGACCTCGCCCAGCATCCCCGGTGCGGGCGTTGCCATGCGCGAAATCATGCTGGAGCCAAGCTGTGGCGAGCCGCCGCTGCGCGTGTATGACACCAGCGGCCCCTATACCGATCCTGATGCGATGATCGATATTGCAGCGGGCCTGCCCGCGCTGCGCCGCGACTGGATTGTCGCGCGCGGCGATGTGGAAAGCTATGACGCGCGTGAACTTCGTCCAGAGGATAACGGCCTGTCGGGGCCTGATCGCTCGGCGGGCGTGCCGCAATTTCCGCATGTCGTGAAGCGCCCGCTGCGCGCGAAAGCTGGCATGAACGTCAGCCAGATGCATTATGCCCGGCGCGGCATCATCACGCCGGAAATGGAATATGTCGCAATCCGCGAAAATCTGGGCCGGGCGCAAGCCAAGGAAGCGCTGATCCGCGACGGGCAAAGCTTTGGTGCCAGCATCCCCGATTATGTCACGCCCGAATTTGTGCGCGACGAAGTGGCGCGCGGCCGCGCGATAATCCCCAACAACATCAACCACCCCGAATCCGAACCGATGGCGATTGGCCGCAATTTCCTGGTCAAGATCAACGCCAATATCGGCAACTCCGCCGTCGCATCGGACGTAGCGAGCGAAGTCGACAAGCTCGTCTGGTCAATTCGCTGGGGTGCGGACACGGTGATGGACCTGTCCACCGGGCGCAACATTCACGACACGCGCGAATGGATCATGCGCAACAGCCCCGTCCCGATCGGCACCGTCCCCATTTATCAGGCGCTGGAAAAGGTCGGCGGCGTGGCTGAGGATCTGACCTGGGAAATCTTCCGCGATACCCTGATCGAACAGGCCGAACAGGGCGTGGATTATTTCACCATCCATGCCGGCGTGCGCCTGGCGTACATCCCGATGACCGCCAAGCGCGTGACGGGCATCGTCAGCCGCGGCGGCAGCATCATGGCGAAATGGTGCCTCGCGCATCACAAGGAATCGTTCCTCTACGAACGCTTCGACGAGATTACCGAGATCATGAAGGCGTATGACATCGCCTATTCGCTCGGCGATGGCCTGCGCCCCGGCAGCATTGCCGACGCCAATGACGAGGCGCAGTTCAGCGAGCTCTATACGCTGGGCGAGCTCACCCACCGCGCGTGGAAAAGCGACGTCCAGGTGATGATTGAAGGCCCCGGCCATGTGCCGATGCACAAGATCAAGGAGAATATGGACAAGCAATTGGAGGTCTGCGGCGAGGCTCCCTTCTACACGCTCGGGCCGCTGACGACCGACATCGCGCCGGGATATGATCATATCACCAGCGGCATCGGCGCGGCGATGATCGGTTGGTACGGCACGGCGATGCTTTGTTATGTCACGCCCAAGGAGCATCTGGGCCTGCCCGACCGGGATGACGTGAAGGTCGGCGTGGTGACCTACAAGCTGGCGGCGCACGCGGCGGATCTGGCGAAGGGCCACCCGGCCGCCAAAATGCGCGACGACGCGCTGAGCCGCGCAAGGTTTGAGTTCCGCTGGCGCGACCAGTTCAACCTGTCGCTCGACCCCGACACGGCGGAGCAATATCACGACCAGACTCTCCCGGCGGAAGGCGCCAAGACCGCGCATTTCTGCTCGATGTGCGGGCCGAAGTTTTGTAGCATGAAGATCACGCAGGAAGTCCGCGACTTTGCGGGCAAGCAGAACCAGGGCGTCGAAGGCTTCATCGCCACCGGGCCAACGGGCGCGGAGACGGCAGCCGCGAGCAAGGCGGCGGCGATCAAGGGGATGGAGGAGATGAGCGCGTTGTACAACTCCACTGGTCGTCAGCTTTACATCGGCGCTGGTGGACGGGAGCACGATTGAGCGACTCAATCATTACGCGCGGCCCCAATACATCACTTCAGTCTTGGCCGACCGCCACCGGTGGGATCAAGGCGATCAAGAACGTCGGCCTATTTGATATTCTTCGTTTTTCACTACAGGTGAAGGGCGTCCGGATGTTAATTGCCACCAAGCTCGGCGTATTGAACATTTGATCCTCTTGGATCGACGCGTTGGCGTTCAGTTGTTTCGCAGTGCTAGCGTAATTTTATAGGCGTGACCGGGAGGCGACATGTTCAAACGCGGGCTTGCAGGGATATCCAAATTCCACAAAAGCCATCGTTATCCCGTGGCAGTTATCGCCGTATTGGGATTTGGTGGGTTTGTTTTAGACTATTGTTGGAAGCCGATTTCCACAGTCGGACTGATCCTGCTTGGCTTGGCGGCTTCTCCTTGGCTCATGAGAGTCATTCGAGTGAAGAAGGGCACGTTGGCAGGCTGGGAGATCGAACTAGGCTACCCTAGCGCTCCGATGGAGACCGGTGAACGTCTTGCGGAGGAGCTCAGAGAGGAGGCTGATGCACCCTTGGTCGAGCCGGGACCAACTTCTGCCGCCGAACCAGAGACGGATGAGTTGCCGCCTGAGGGCAAATCTGACCCGCCTCCGTCTGAAGAGCCTTCTCCCGCATCCCATGTTAAAGATACACGTTTCCAAGATCGAAATGCGCAAATTGCACGTGCCTATATGATCGAAGGTCTGGTTTTTCAAGAATTGCAACGCGAGTTAGGCGGAACTATTCAAAGACAAGTCAAGATCGGACAATTTGCTATTGACGGAATTGTTTTTGGCCCAAGCGGCCCGGTTGCTGTTGAGGTAAAGATAGTTTCGACAGGTCGATCTTTTAGAAATAGACTAATAGTGTCTACTGCTCAATTAGCGAGTATTTCTTCTGTTGGAGGGCAAAGATTTAGCAACTTGAGGCCGTTGCTCGCCATAGTTGTAGAAAATATGGAAGGGGCTTCCGATAATTGGCGGCGCCGTCTAAGGGAGTTTCAGGGTGAATTCCCAAAAATAGAAGTTAGACTCTTTTCCTCAGAGGGGCTTTTGAAGAAATATGGTTTGAGCGAGTCTTAGCTTTCTCGACCACTTCCGGCACATTATACTGAATTTAATAATGATACCGGCACTGCGCTATCTGCAGCGTTTGCGCATCCCCGCTGCCCGCCACCCGGTACACCAGCCGATGCTCATGGCTGATCCGTCGCGACCACCAGCCTGACAGATTTCCGCCGAGCGGTTCCGGCTTGCCCGTCCCCTTGAACGGATGGCGGCGGCATTCCTCGATCAGGGTGTGGAGCTTGTCGAGCGTCTTGGCTTCATGCTCCTGCCAGTGGCGGTAATCTTCCCATGCCGTCGGCCAGAACGCGACGTTCACGGAAAAGGCACGGCCTCTGCCTCGCCCGCTTCGAAGCCGCGCACAGCCTCCAGCAAGCGATCGGCATTTTTCGGCGAGCGCAGCAGGTACAGCGTCTCCTCGATCGACGCCCATTCGCTTGCAGACACCAGCACCGCGCCCTCGCCGCGCTGGCGCGTAATGGCCAAGGGCGCGCGGTCGGCAACGACCTTGTCGATCATCGCTTTCAGATTCTCTCGCGCTTCGGAATAGGATACGGCTTGCATCGGATTAATATGGACAAAGTTCTGTACAATGTCAATCTAAGGGCCAGGGTTACGGTGACAGTGCTTTAAATACACCAATGCTCACCGATAAACCTCCCGCTCCCCCTCCACTCGCGCCACACCCGGCAATCGCCGATCCGCCAGCGCCGCTATCCCGCATGTTCGCCCGGTCAGTCCGCCATTCAAAACGCACCGCCCATCATCCGGTCTGTGCCTCGAACAACAGGTCTTCGGGGGTGATGGGTGCGGGCGCGGCGCGGGCGGATAGGGTGGCGGTGACGGCCAGGTCCATCGTCACATTGCCCAATGTCCGCATGATATCGGGAAACGTCTCTATCGCGACGAGCAGGCCGAGCGGGGCGATGGGCACGCCCATTGCCGCTGCAATGGGGGCGATTGAGCTGATAAAGCTGATCGACCCCGGCAGGCTTACCGCACCCAGCGTGGTGATGGACGCCACGGCCACGCCCGCTGCCAGATTCTGCCACGTCAGCGGCACGCCAAACAATATCGCCACATAAATGGCGACGGCCAGGTTCATCGCCGGGCCCGTCGCCCGGAACACCGCGACCGCGAGCGGCAGGATGACGCCCGAATGCTGGGTGTGGACGCCAATCTGTTCCGCGCCGCGCAGCATGGCGGGCAGTGATGCGAGCGATGATTGTGTGCTGATCGCCACAGCCTGGGCCGACGCGGTGGCGCGGGCGAATGTGATGATCGATATCCGCCCGCCAATCGCGCCAATGAAGAAGGATGCGATCCACAACACCGTGCCAACGCTGGTCACGATCAGCACATAATGAAGCAACGCGCCAAATGCCTCACCGCCGGCCTTTGCGCCGACCAGAAACGCCAGCGCGAACACGCCGATCGGCCCCAGCCACAGCACCCAGCCAATCACCACGATCATCGCATCGGCCACCGCGCGGAAAAAACTGACGAGCAGGTCGCGCTGCGGCTTGGCGAGCCGGGTGATGGCAAAGGCAAAGGCCAAAGTGAAGACGATCAGCGGCAGGAAAGCATTATTCGCCGCCGCCGTTACCGGGTTGCTGGGCACGATTGCCGCCAGAAAATCGCCAAAGGGCGGCACGTCGCCCACCGCCTGTACATCGGGCAGCGATGCCTTCAGCGCAGCGCCCGCGCCGGGATCAATCGGCCATACCGACAGCAGGAACGGCGTGAGCACGGCAGACAGGATGGCGCCGGTCCACAGCAGCACCATGAACAAGATCATCGCCCGCGTGGTGAGTTGGCCCGCGCGCGCCGCATCCGCCGTGGCGGCAATGCCGATCACCAGCAGCGAGACGACCAACGGCACGATCGTCATCTGCAATCCGTTCAGCCAGGCGGTGCCAATCGGTTGTGCGATGACGATGCCGGTGGCCGCAAAGCCCTGGCTCGCCGCCACGATGCCCAGGGCCAGCCCGACCACCAGCGCGAGTAAAATTCGGGTTGCTTGCGACATGCTCGATTATCTCTCCTGGCGGCGCTACACCTGCTGCCATAACGAATTGGGCGGACCTGCATGGCAAGAAAATATTTCGGCACTGATGGCATTCGCGGCAAAACCAATCAAATGCCGATGACAGCGGCGATGGCGATGAAGGTTGGCATGGCCGCGGGCGCGCATTTCCGCCGGGGGGATCACCGCCACCGCGTGGTGATTGGCAAGGATACCCGCCTGTCGGGCTATATGATCGAATCGGCGATGGTGGCGGGCTTTACCAGCGTGGGGATGGACGTGGTGCTGGTTGGCCCCATGCCAACACCGGCGGTGGCGATGCTGACGCATTCGATGCGCGCCGATATGGGCGTGATGATTTCCGCCAGCCACAATCCGTTTTTTGATAATGGCATCAAGCTGTTCGGGCCGGATGGCTATAAGCTGTCCGACACTGATGAAATGGCGATTGAGGCGCTGATTGACGGCGATATCGCGCTGAGCCCGTCGACGGAAATCGGCCGGGCGCGCCGCGTGGAGGATGCGCGTGGGCGCTACATCCATTTCGCCAAATCTACCTTCCCCAGCGAGTTGCGGCTTGATGGCATGCGGATCGTGATCGATTGCGCCAATGGGGCGGCGTATCAGGTCGCCCCATCGGCTTTGTGGGAATTGGGGGCCGATGTTGTCGCAATCGGGGTAGAACCCAATGGCAAGAACATTAATTCCGGCGTTGGTTCCACCGCGCCTGATCTGTTGCGTGAAACCGTGGTTGCCAGCGGCGCGGCACTGGGCATTGCGCTCGACGGTGATGCTGATCGGCTGATCGTGGTCGATGAACTGGGCCGGGTGGTTGACGGCGATCAGTTGATGGCGGTGATCGCCAGCGGCTGGGCGCGCCAGGGCAAGCTGGTCGGCGGGGCACTGGTGACGACGGTCATGTCCAATCTGGGGCTGGAACGCCATCTGGCCGGGCAGGGCATCGGCATGCTGCGTACCAAGGTGGGCGATCGCTATGTGCTGGAGGCGATGCGGGAAAAGGGCATCAACGTGGGTGGCGAGCAATCAGGCCATATCATCCTGTCTGACTATGCAACCACCGGCGACGGGCTGGTCGCGGCCCTTCAGGTGCTGGGCGAATTGGTGACGGCGGGTGCACCCGCGAGCGAATTCCTGCACCGGTTTGAACCCCTGCCGCAGTTGCTGAAGAACGTGCGCTTTGCTGGCGGCAAACCGCTGGAGGCCGAGAGTGTGAGGGCGGTGATTGCGGAGGCGGAGGCCGAGCTGAACGGCAGCGGCAGGCTGGTGATCCGCCCGTCGGGCACTGAACCCGTCATCCGGGTGATGGCGGAGGGCGATGACGGGGATCAGGTAACCCGGCTGGTCGACCGGATTTGCGACGCCGTGCAGAAGGCGGCGGCGTGATGCTCGACATGCGCCCTGATTGCGAGAAATGCGGTGCTGATCTGCCTGCCGACGCACCCGGCGCGTTCATCTGTTCGTTCGAATGCACTTTCTGCGCGGACTGCGCCGATGCGCTGGATGAGCGCTGCCCCAATTGCGGTGGCGAGCTGATGGACCGCCCCACCCGCACCGGCGCGTCGTTGAAGAAGTTCCCGGCAAGCAGCGCGCGCAAATTCGCATCGTGACGCCGCGCATTTTGATCATCGCCGGGTCTGATTCGGGCGGCGGGGCGGGCATTCAGGCCGATATCAAGACGGTGACGATGCTTGGCGGGCATGCGATGACTGCGGTCACGGCGATTACCGCCCAAAACACCTTGGGGGTGCAGGCGGTGATGCCGGTGCCGACCGAGATGGTGATCGCGCAGATCCAATCGGTGGCTGAGGATATCGGAGTCGATGCGGTGAAGATCGGGATGATCGGATCGGCGGAGACGGCCCATGCGGTGGCGGACTGGCTCACTGCGCTTGATGTACCGATCGTATTCGACCCTGTGATGATCGCGACCAGTGGTTCGGCGCTGGCAGATGCCGATACGATTGCCGCCTTTGGCCGGCTGATGTCGCTTGCGTCGGTCGTCACCCCGAACATTCCCGAGCTGGAGGCGCTTGGTGGCGAAGCGGCGGTGCTTGCCCATGGCTGCCATCTCGTCGCCAAGGGCGGGCATGCCCATGGTAACCTGATCGTGGACCGGCTGCTTTCGCCTTCTGGTCCGCTTGCCGAATTGCGCGGCAAGCGGATCGACACCACCGATACCCATGGCACCGGCTGCACCTTTGCCAGCGCGCTCGTATGTGGATTGGGTCAGGGAATGCCGATTGTCGCCGCCTTCACCCGCGCCGTCCGCTTTGTCAGGATCGCACTTCTGTCCGCACCCGGGCTGGGCCAGGGGCATGGCCCGATGGGCCATCATCTCGGCGTCATACCGTTCGATGAGCTTGAGGGCGGAGACGGAGAAGAAGAATGATCGCCGGCGTTGATGAGGCCGGACGTGGGCCGCTGGCAGGGCCTGTCGTGGCGGCGGCGGTTATCTTATGCGCTGAGGGTATTGCGGGGCTGAACGATAGCAAAAAGCTGAGCGCACCGCGCCGCGAGCTGTTGTTCGCGCAGATCAACGCGCGCTGCACCGTTGGTGTCGGCATGGCCAGCGTGGAGGAGATCGACCGGCTCAATATTTTATGGGCAACGATGCTGGCAATGGAGCGCGCGGTTGCGGCGCTGGGCGTTGCGGTGAGCGAGGTGCTGGTCGACGGCAATCGCTGCCCCAAATGGCGCTGGCCATCGCGTGCGATCATTGGCGGCGATGCGATTGAGCCGTGCATTTCGGCCGCGTCGATCATCGCAAAAGTGACGCGCGACCGAATGATGATCGAAGCGGATCGAGTGCATCCTGGCTATGGCTGGGCATCGAACAAAGGGTATGGCGCGGCGGTGCATATGGCTGCGCTCGAGCGTTTGGGGCCGACGCCAATGCACCGGCGATCATTCGCGCCAGTGGCCCGCGCTTTTTTACTGCAGTCGTCGGTGGGGTGAGTCTTTTGCGCAACACCACCATTACTTGCGATTCCACCAGTGGATCGACTCAATATATCGTTGCGATCCTAAAATGTTCCGCCGCGTTAACCATTTACTAACTGGAATCGTTAACCATTGTTTTCTTGACGGGCAGGCCATCTTGCGTGCCGATAGGCGTCAAGCAATGCGGGGATGGCGATGATGGGCGTTTTGGAAAAGGTCAGGGCGCGACGTGCGCCAGTGGTGGTGGCCGATGCCGATCTGCCGCTGGATTCGATCATCATGGGTGATTGCATCGCCGCGATGCGGTCCCTTCCCGCCAAATCGGTCGACATGATCTTTGCCGATCCGCCCTATAATCTGCAACTCGGCGGTGACTTGAGCCGCCCCGATGGCAGCCATGTCGATGCCGTGACAGATGACTGGGACAAGTTCGACAGCCTGAGCGCCTATGAAAAATTCACCCGCAATTGGTTGGCCGAAGCACGCCGTATTTTGAAGGACAATGGCACGATCTGGGTGATCGGCAGCTATCACAATATCTTCAAGGTGGGCTCTGCCATCCAGGATTTGAACTTCTGGATTCTGAATGACATCATCTGGCGCAAATCAAATCCGATGCCCAATTTCAAGGGCACCCGCTTCACCAATGCCCATGAAACATTGATCTGGGCGTCAATGGGCGAAAAGGCGCGTTACACGTTTAATTATCGCAGCATGAAAACGCTGAATGACGAGCTGCAAATGCGCAGCGACTGGGAATTTCCGGTGTGTGGCGGGCAGGAACGGCTGAAAAAAGGCGGCACAAAGGTGCACCCGACGCAAAAGCCCGAAGCGCTGATTTATCGCATCCTGCTGGCGTGCACCAAGCCCGGCGACGTCGTGCTCGATCCGTTTTTCGGCACCGGCACGACGGGAGCGGTGGCGAAGCGACTGGGGCGGCGCTGGATCGGAATCGAGCGTGACCTGGGCTATTGTGACGCCGCGCTGGAACGGATCGCGGCGGCACTGCCGCTGGATGAATCCGCGCTGGTGACGATGCAGTCACCGCGCAGCGCGCCAAAGGTGGCGTTTGGCGTGCTGGTGGAAAACAACTATCTGACGCCTGGCCGGGTGCTGAGCGACGCCAAGCGACGCCACCGCGCGCTAGTGCGCGCCGATGGCAGTCTGGAAAGCGTGTGCGGCGCGGTTGGCTCCATCCACAAGCTGGGCGCGATCCTGCAGGGCGCACCGGCGTGCAATGGCTGGACCTTTTGGCATTATGACACGCCCGATGGGCTGATGCCGATCGATGCATTGCGCAAAACCTATCTGCTCGCGACCCAGCCGTAACGCGCATGCACTTACGGCCGGTCCAGTTCGTCGACACGCCAATTGGGCGCGACGGCGATGTGGCGCGGCTGGCGGGCGCGATGCTGTGGTTTGCCGCTTATGAGGTAATTGCCGGCAAGCAGCGCCGAACCGTGGCCATTGCTGATGTAAACCAGGTGCTTGGGCAGGATGAAGCGGCGATGCGCATCCACCGCGCCATCACCACGCCGCGCGCACCGCTGTTGCTGGGGGAGCGCGTGTTGCGGCTGGATCAGCCGCATGTCGCGGGGATATTGAACGTGACGCCTGACAGTTTTTCTGATGGCGGCACGCTGGAAAATGATCCGGGCGCTGCCGCCGATGCAGGCTTTGACATGGCGGCAAAGGGCGCAAGCCTGATCGACCTTGGTGGCGAATCGACCCGGCCCGGCGCGAAGCCGGTTTGGGAAGGCGACGAAGTGGCCCGCGTGCTGCCCGTGGTTGAACGGCTCGTCAAAAGCGGCACAATCGTGTCGGTCGATACCCGCAAAGCCACTGTGATGGACGCGGCACTGGCGGCGGGCGCCCACATCATCAACGACGTATCAGCTTTGCTGTGGGATGATCGCGCGCTGGAGGTTGTAGCGAAAGCGACTTGCCCGATCATCCTGATGCATTCCCCCGATCCGGCCAAGGGGCCGCATGGCGGCGCCGGATATGGCGACGTGCTGATCGAGGTTTATGATTGGCTGGATGCGCGGATTGCCGCGGTGGTCGCGGCCGGCATCGACCGGGCACGGATCATCGTCGATCCCGGCATCGGCTTTGGCAAATCGCTCGCCGATAATCTGGCGCTGCTGAACGGGCTGGCGATTTTCCATGGGCTTGGTTGCCCGATCATGCTGGGGGCAAGCCGCAAGCGATTGATTGGCGCGCTTTCCAATGAGGCGCCGGTCGGTGAACGGCTGGGCGGCAGCATGGCGCTGGCGATGAAGGGTGCGGATGCCGGGGTGCAGTTTTTGCGCGTGCATGATGTGGCGGAAACGGTGCAGGGAGTGCGCGTGTGGCGCGGGTGCAAGGATCAGGCGCTGGTTGGGCGATAACGGAGGCGGTGATGCTGTTGGTGATTGGCACATTCCGGCTGCCGCCTGGAACAATCACGCAAGCACGACCGGTAATGGCCCAGATGGTGCGCGCCAGTCGCGCCGAAGCGGGATGCATCGATTACGGCTATGCCGAAGATGTGCTTGACGCTGGTTTGATTCATGTACGCGAAATGTGGCGCGATCAGGCGGCGCTGGATGCGCATTTTGCGATGCCCCACCTTGCCCGGTGGCGCGCAACCTGGGCCGAACTGGGGATTATTGATCGCGATTTACAGGCCTATGATCTGGGTGCGCCCCGCGCCGTTTAACCGCCTTGGTCGGCATCGGCCCGATGGCATGATGGCGCTCGATAATGCGGATATAATTGGCGGCAAGCGCGCCATTGACGGCGTCCCAGCCATATTTAGCCGCCGAAAGCCGGCCCGCGGCGCCAGTAGCAGCGCGCTTTTCCGGGCTGGCGGCATAATCCTGGATGGCATCGGCAAACGCATTGACATCACCCGCCGCGATCAGCCTGCCGTCGACGCCGTCGGTAATCAGGCTGGAAGTGCCGGATGCGTCCGCACCCACCACCGTGACGCCGCAAGACATGGCCTCAAGCGTCACCATGCCAAATGTTTCAGTGACGCTGGGGTTGAGGAAGATATCCATCGACGCCAACGCGCGGGACAGATCTGCGCCGCGCAGAAAACCGACAAAAACCGCTTCTGGCACGCGATCGGCAAACCATTTATCGGCCGGCCCTTCGCCCACCACCAACACGCGCACCTTGGCGTTGCGCCGGGTGAGTTCGACAATCGTGTCGCAGAAAACGGCGATCCCTTTTTCAAGCACCAGCCGACCCAGAAATCCCACCACAACATCGTCATCGGCGATTCCCAGCGACCTGCGCCATTCAAGGCACCGTGCGGCCGGGGTGAACACATCATGGTCAACGCCGCTCGACCAGATTCCGGTGTCGTCGTTCATGTGCTGGCTGACCAGCACGTCCTTCATCGACTGCGACGGCGCGACAATGGCGTCGCAACGCCGGTAGAATCGGCGCAAAATGCCTGTCAGCACCGGTTCCATGAACCCGAGTTTGTAATAGCGTAAATAGGTATCAAAACGCGTATGTACGGATGCAATAACGGGAATATCGTGCCGCCGGGCATAATGTAGCCCCCAATGCCCCAAGCCTTCTGGTGCTGAGATATGCATGATATTGGGGGCAAATTCGGCTATATCGCGCTTCAGGTTGCGGCCCATGCCGTAAGCCAGTCGGTAATCGGACCGTCCCGGAATGGGTAAAGCTGGCACGCCAATCAGGTCGCCAGTCGCCGCGAATGCGGGCGTTTCAACAACGGGAGAATAAATGCGGACAGCCGCGCCCTGCGACAACAGAAAGCCCACCAGCCTGTTGAGCGTTACATTGGCACCATCAAGCGTGTAATTATAATTACCGCTCAATAATGCCACGCGAAGATCAGAAATTTTCATTATAAAATACCATGATGTTTCCGAAAACATCATTAAGAGCTGATAGCCGCACGCTCATCTTTGTACCAATTTTACTTGCCGCAGGGCCAGATATTGTTACCCTGGTCACGGCGTTGTCGTTGATCTGCGCGGCGCATTGCCGGAAATTTGCACTTCGTGCGCAGATCGGGAATCACCAAAGCGCCGGAAAATATTTGAGCGACGCCCAAAGACGGGCGACATTTCTGGCCATGACCCCTAGCAGACTATCATCAAACGGCAAGGCTTGCCTGCCCGGATCAGGCAGCGGCGTTATCAATCCCCAACTCGCCCAGCTTGCGGTACAAGGTGGAGCGACCAATCCCCAGGCGGCGCGCGACTTCTGTCATGCGGCCGCGGTAATGGCCGATTGCAAGGCGGATGACGTCTGCCTCGATTTCTTCCAGCGCGCGCATATTGCCATCGGGGCGGAACAGCGTAACCCCGCCGCTGGCCGGTGTGGCCGAGGTGGTGGTTGATCCCGCCAGCCGCTTGGCGCCAAGGGCCGCGATCTGGGGAAAATCGCCGCGAGTCAGGGCGTTAGCCTCGCACAGCACGGCGGCGCGGAACAGCGCATTCTGGAGTTGGCGAACATTGCCCGGCCAATCATAATTCACCAGCAGTTGCAACGCATCATCGGTAATACCGATGGGGCGCAGGCCCGGTTGCTGGGCGATACGTGCCAGTAAATGCCGTGCCAGTGCCGGAATATCCCCGGTACGTTCGCGCAAAGGCGGAATTGTTACCTGAACAACGTTCAACCGATAATATAAATCTTCACGGAATCGCCCGGCCTCTACTTCATCAAGAAGCCGCTTGTTGGTGGCAGCAATCACGCGGACATCGACTTCACGGGTATGGCGCGCGCCAATTGGCTGAATTTCGCCCGATTGCAGCACGCGGAGCAGCTTAACCTGGGCATCGAGCGGCATCTCCCCCACTTCGTCGAGGAAGATGGTGCCGGCATCGGCTTCCATGAAACGGCCCAATTTGCGTTCAAAAGCGCCGGTAAATGCCCCCTTTTCGTGCCCAAACAGCTCAGATTCGACAAGATTGGCGGGAATTGCACCGCAATTGACCGTAATCATCGGCTTTTTGGCGCGCGGGGACGCGGCATGGATGGCTTCGGCCACCACTTCCTTGCCAACGCCGCTTTCGCCTTCCAGCAGCACTGCGACCCGCGCGCGCGCCGCCTTGGCAGCGATGGCGAGCGCGGCACGAAACATCGGTTCTGAGCCCACAATCTCATCGAATGCCAGCAGCGCCGGAATTTTTTCGGTTAAGGGGCGAAGCTCACCCGCCGTGGTGCTCGCCACGGCCGCTTCCAGCGCGCACAGCAGCCGTTCGGGCGCGAGCGGCTTTACCAGAAAATCGGTCGCCCCCGCGCGCATCGCCCCAACCGCCTGTGCCACCGAGCCATTGGCGGTAAGCATCAGGATTGGCAGCGACGGGCGGCGCAAGCGCAGTTCGGTGATCAGGGCGGATGCATCAGCCTCTGTCGCCCAATGATCGATCAGGATGGCATCAAGCTGCATCCCGTCCTGGGTGCCGAGCGTTGCGATCGCCATTTCGCCGTCGCAGGCGAAAACCGACCGCCACCCGCCGCGTGCGGCAAGTGCCGCCACCAGGCGGCGCTGGGCCGGTTCGTCATCGATCAGCATTAGCAGGCGCTGGCCATTGCGCGTCATAAAGCCATCCCCAATCTACCCTGTTTCAGCCGGTAACCTTAACGACAGGGGGTAAAGGGGGACTTAAAGCCGCAAATGGCCGAATTGGGTGGGCCAAACAGCGTTGCTGGCAGGGCTTGAGGTGCAGACCCGGCCCGGTTAAGGGCTATAGCTAATATTATTTGCTTTGGGGGGTAATGGCGAATGACCGGCAACGGCGACATCAAGGCGCAGCAGCAAACCTATGGCAAGGTGATGGGCGTGATGAAATGGGGTGCCCTCGTGTCCTTCGGGCTCACGGGATTTGTCGTTTGGCTGATCGCGGGCTGATCGGGCGGTGAAGATCGCGCTGCTGAAAGAGCAGGCCGCCGGCGAAAGCCGCGTCGCCGGAACCCCTGAAACGGTCAAGAAGTTCATCGCCTTGGGCGCAACCGTGTCGGTTGAGTCAGGGGCCGGGGAAGCCGCGTCGATTGCCGATGCGCAATATGCCGATGCAGGCGCGACGCTGGGCGACCGCGCTGCCACGCTGGCGGGTGCCAACATTCTGCTGGGTGTGCAGGGCCCTGATCCGGCGAGCCTGGCCGGTGCCGCCCCCGGCGCCTGGATTGTCGCCAGCCTGAATCCGTTTGGGGAGCGGGCGCGCGTTGATGCCTATGCCGCGGGCGGTTTTGAAGCGCTGGCGATGGAATTCATGCCGCGAATCACCCGCGCACAATCGATGGATATCCTGTCGTCCCAGTCCAACCTGGCCGGGTATAAGGCGGTGCTGGACGGCGCGGCTGAATATGGCCGGGCGTTTCCGATGATGATGACGGCGGCGGGCACGATTTCTGCCGCGCGCGTTTTTGTGATGGGTGTCGGCGTTGCTGGCCTTCAGGCAATCGCCACGGCTCGGCGGCTGGGCGCACAGGTTTCTGCCACCGACGTGCGCAGCGCCACCAAGGAACAGATCCAGTCGCTGGGTGCCAAGCCGATCTTTGTCGAAAACGTCAAGGGCATCGAGGGCGAAGGATCGGGCGGCTATGCTGGCGAGATGAGCCCGGAATATCAGGCGGCTCAGGCCGAGCTGGTGTCGAGCCATATCGCCAAGCAGGATATCGTCATCACCACCGCGCTGATCCCCGGGCGTCCTGCGCCCCGGCTGATTTCGGACGCGCAGATCGCAACGATGCGACCGGGCAGCGTGATCGTCGATCTCGCGGTGGAAGCGGGCGGCAATGTGGAAGGTGCCGTTGCTGGCGACGTGGTGACAATACACGGCGTGAAAATCGTTGGCCACCGCAACGTTGCCGGGCGGCTGGCGGCGGATGCGTCCGCATTGTTCGCCCGAAACCTGTTCAACTTCCTGAGCGCGTTCTGGAACAAGGAAAGCGGCAAGCCCGTGCTCGACGAGGAAATCGGTGATGCTATCCGGCTGACCCAGGGCGGCAAGGTCGTCAACGCCCGGCTGCTCGGCTGAATCAAGGGGACTATCATGGATTTCGTTTCAACACTCTCGATCTTCGTGATGGCCTGTTTTGTGGGCTATTATGTCGTCTGGTCGGTTACGCCTGCGCTCCACACGCCATTGATGGCGGTGACGAACGCAATCTCGTCGGTCATCATCGTCGGGGCGCTGGTCGCCAGCGCGGCGCAGGGCTCTGCGGCATCGAAATATCTGGGCCTGCTCGCGGTGGTGCTGGCCAGCGTCAATATCTTTGGTGGCTTTGCCGTCACCGCGCGGATGCTGGCGATGTACAAGAAGAAAGAACGGCCAGCGGCCAAGCACTGACGCAGCGTGTCGGCAATGGCTGGCACGTCGCGCGCAAGGTGGTTTGTTGAGGGCATAATCCGGCACGCGCTGGAACGAGTTTTGGGGGTTAATTGAACGATGGAACACGCAGCGCCTGTTAATCCCTGGGTTGCCCTGGCCTATCTGGTCGCCGGGGTGTGCTTCATCCTGGCCCTGCGCGGACTTTCGTCCCCGGCGAGCAGCCGCGAGGGCAATCGGTACGGCATGATCGGCATGACGCTGGCGGTGGTGACGACGTTGCTCGTCCATTCCATTGCCAGCTTGCCCGAAATCGCCATCGCGATCGGCATTGGTGCGGCCATCGGCCTGGTGACGGCGCGGCGCATTGCCATGACGGACATGCCACAATTGGTTGCCGCCTTTCACTCGCTGGTCGGCATGGCCGCCGTGCTGGTGGGCGTTGCCGCGTTCCTGAACCCGGCGGCATTCGGCATTTTGGGCGATGATGGGCTAATTCTGGTGCCAAGCCGCATCGAAATGGGGCTGGGCGTTGCCATTGGCGCGATCACCTTTTCCGGCTCCGTCATCGCGTTTTTGAAACTGAACGGCAATATGGGCGGCAAGCCGATCATGCTGCCGGGCCGCCATGCCATTAATCTGGCGGTGCTGGCGGGCATATTGGGCCTGATCGGCTATTTTACCGTCGATCAAAGCCCCTGGATTTTCTGGACCGTTACCGCGCTCGCCTTTGTCATTGGCTTCCTGCTGATCATTCCCATCGGTGGCGCGGACATGCCGGTGGTGGTGTCGATGCTCAACAGCTATTCGGGCTGGGCCGCCGCGGCGATGGGTTTCACGCTGCACAATAGCGCGATGATCATCACCGGTGCCTTGGTTGGATCGTCGGGCGCAATCCTGAGCTACATCATGTGCAAGGCGATGAACCGCAGCTTCATCAGCGTGATTGCGGGCGGCTTTGGTGCCGATACCAGCGGCGCTGGCGACGGCGAAGCCAAGGAACAGCGGCCATGGAAGCGCGGTTCGGCAGAAGACGCCGCCTTCCTGATGGGCCAGGCCGAACAGGTCATCATCGTGCCCGGTTACGGCATGGCAGTGGCACAGGCGCAGCACGTGCTGCGTGAAATGACGGATAAGTTGCGCGAACACGGTGTGAAGGTGAAGTTTGCCATCCACCCCGTCGCAGGCCGCATGCCGGGGCATATGAACGTGCTGCTGGCAGAGGCAAATGTGCCCTATGATGATGTGTTCGAGCTGGAAGACATCAACAGCGAATTCGCGCAAACCGACGTTGCCTTTGTGATCGGCGCAAACGACGTGACCAACCCGGCGGCGAAAACCGACAAGACATCGCCGATTTATGGCATGCCCGTGCTTGATGTCGAAAAGGCAAAGACCGTGTTGTTCATCAAACGCTCAATGGGCGGGGTCGGCTATGCCGGGGTCGACAATGACGTGTTCTATATGGACAATACGATGATGCTGCTCGCCGATGCCAAGAAGATGGTTGAGGATATCGTCAAAGCCCTCGATTGATCCGGCGACTGATCTTGCCAGGGATCCGGTTGATCGGCGGCGAATTACCTCCGTTTCGGTGCGGCTTTGCTGGATATAGGGGCAGGTCGCGCCGTTTTGGCGCGATCAATACGTAACTCGTGATCGCATGTGCGTATGATTGCCCGGACCACCGCTGGAGGACGGGCATGACCAGTACAGACGCAGCCACCGCTTATGGGGCGCAACCCACCGTGTTGCTGATCGCAGAGCCGGGCAGCCATGCGCTTGCCGGGCGGGACGCGCTGGCAATGGCGGGCGCACGAATGATTGGGCCGGTCGGCTTTGCCCAGGCGGCGGCGGCACTGGCGGATGCACCGCTGATCGACGGGGTGTTGATGGAGGCGGGCACCGGGACCGCGCTGGGCGAGGCGATCGCCCCGCTGGATGATGCGCTTGACGCGGCAGCGGCGTGGCTGACGCGCCATGACGCACCGATCGTGATCACCCTGGACGACAGCCAGATCGACGATGTGACCGCACGGTTTCTGGGCGGCCGGGTGCAGTTGCTATGCGCGCCGACACTGGCCGAACGGGTGAGTGCGCTGGTGATCGCGCTGACGTTTCCCCACGCCGGTGCTTCAGGCAGCCGGGTGCGCCAGGGCAATGGCGACCATGACCGCGATACCGAGCGCCTGAACCAGCTGAACGCCGAAGTCTCGCGGATTGCCGAGACGCTGGCACGGCTGGCAAAGACCGATCCGGCCAGTGCGCGTCCGGCGATGCTGGGGGATCGGGCAATGGCGTATCGCGGCCCCGATAGCGGCGCGCCGGGCGCTGGCAGCACGCCGGTGACCGCAACCGAGATTCGCCAAGCGATCCGGGGACGGCGGCTGCGCGACCAGTTTTTCGGGCATGGGCTGTTTGAGGATCCGGCCTGGGATATGCTGCTTGATCTGTCCGCCGCCGATCTGGAACGCGCGCGGGTTTCGGTTTCCAGCCTGTGTATTGCAGCGGCGGTGGCGCCCACCACCGCGCTACGCTGGATCAGCCGGATGACCGAGGCGGGGCTGTTTGAACGCGAACCCGATCCCTTTGATCGCCGCCGGGCCTTTATGCGCCTGTCAGCCAAGGCGCGCGACGGCATGCATGAATATTGGCGCGCGGCAAAACGCGCGGGCACGATGATCGCCTAAGCGCACCGATCAGGTGCCGGGTGGACGCGCGGGGGTTGCAGAAACCGCTGCGGTTTGGCACGGGGAGTTCTGCCCATGATCCGGGCGGGCGATTAGCTCAGTTGGTAGAGCGTCTCGTTTACACCGAGAATGTCGGCGGTTCGAGCCCGTCATCGCCCACCATTCCCCCGTACCCGCCGCTGCTACAGCGACCGGATGAGCCGTATGGCCTGGGCGATCCAGGCGGGGTCGGTAACCACTTGCTGCCGATTGCCAGCGCCCAGCGGCAGCAATTGAAGCTTGCCAGCGGTGCCATCGGCGCCTGGCACCTCCCGCCCGATCAGCCGCCCGAACAAAAACCGTCCCGCCGCGCGCGGCACCAGCACGTCTCGGTTCAGCGCCTGGCCGAATTGCGCGGGATTAATCGTCTCGCACCAGATATTATCCCCCGCCCGATAATCGCCCAGGCTGGCGCTAACAGTGATGCCGATCATGCCGGGGGCAACCGATAACGGCGCGAGGACGGCATGATGCCTGGGGGCGTGCGCGCCGCTGGCGTCAAGAATGGCGGCAACGGCGATTTCGGGCCGGTCGGGCAGCGCGACCAGATCGGCCGCCGTCACCCCCAGCGCATGGGCGATGCGGTTAAGCCAGCCGACGGACACGGTGCGCGTGCCGGTTTCCAGCCGACCGATGGTTTGCGCCGTGGTGGGCGGCACACAGGCCCGCGCCACATCTTCCAGCGTCATGCGTTTGGCACGGCGAACGTCGCGGATGGCGGTAATCATGGCGGGTCTCGCTTTGTGGTTGGGTGAAGTGCTAACCAGATTGGTTATTCACTTTCCTACAAACCGTCCACTGTGGCAAGCCCCTGGCGACTCGGCAACAATGGGAGATGGGTGATGCGGCAATTGGTGGAACAGCAAATCGACGCGTTCGGCGTGGTGGGGGCGGCGCCAGCTGGGCGCGCGCGGCGGGGCCGCAGTGTGACGGTGAACCTTGCCGAATCGCCGCTGGCCTGGCTGGCCGCGCGCGGGCTGGTGGATGCGCGGCAGGTGGAGGCGGGAGAGCGGTTGCGTGCCGATTACGAGATGGCATCGCTTGGCCCCAGCGTGACGATGCGGTGGGCGCCATCCCCCGTGGCCAAGGGCAAGCGCGGCGCGCCTACCCCCGATGATGCAACGGTGGCGCAAATTTCCGCCAAGCGGCGGTTCGATGCCGCGATTGCGGCGGCCGGGCCGGGGTTAAGCGACGTGCTGTGGCGCGTGGTGTGCGCCGGCGAGGGGTTGCCGATGGCGGAAAAAGCGCTTGGCTGGCCAGCGCGCGCGGGCAAGCTGGTGCTGTGCATGGCGCTTGACCGGGTTGCGGCCCATTATCAGCTCAGCTGAAGCCTAACCGCTGGTGAGGCTGTTGGTGAGGCTTTTGGTGTGACTGGGCAAAAACAGTAGCGATCTGCAACTGAAGCCGGTATTGCGGGTGCCGAAACAATAATCAAAACGATACTCAATCTCAGGAGAGCTGCCATGATCGTGTACGGTTCAACCATTTCCCCCTTTGTCCGCAAGGTGATGGCATTTGGCGCAGAAAAAGGCCTGACGCTGACGTTGGAGCGTGCAGGGCTTGGTCAGGGCGGCCCCCATTTTGCCGAGGCGAGCCCGTTTGGCAAAATCCCCGGCTTTCGCGATCCGGGTGCGGATAATGGCCAGGATTTCTGCATTTCCGATTCAACCGCGATCTGCGCCTATCTGGAAGCCAAATTTCCCGACGCGAACATGATTCCCACCGCGCCAATCGCCCATGCCCGCACGATCTGGTTTGAAGAATTTGCCGATTCGATCTTCTTTGCGGTTGCCGCCAAGATATTCTCGCACCGTTTTCTGCTGCCCAAGCTGCTGAAGCGCCCGTTTGACGAATCAATTGCGGCCAACGCCGCCGATGTCGAATTGCCGCCGCTGCTCGATTATCTGGAAGGGGTTATCCCGGCGAGCGGCTTTCTGGTCGAGGACCGGATTACGCTGGCGGATATTTCTATATGCAGCCCGTTTGTGAACCTGGATCACGCCAATCTGGTGATCGATCCGGCGCGCTGGCCCCGCACGGCCGCCTATGTCGCGGCGATTTTGGCGCGGCCAAGCTTCACGCCGATCGTGGCGGCTGAAAAGGCACTCGCCGCGTCGCTGGCTTGATATTTTGCCCCGCCCAATAAGGAAATTGCCATGTTGAACTATGCCACGGTCGGATCGAACAATCTGGAAGCCGCCAAGGCCTTTTACGATCCGTTGCTTGACTCCATCGGGATGAAGATTTTCTTCAACCACCCCAGCGGCGGGCGGCTGTACGGGCGGCCGGGCAAAAGCCTGTTTGGGGTGCTGGGGCCTTATGACGGGAATGACGCGACTATCGGCAATGGCACGTTGGCCGGATTCGGGCTGGAAAGCCGCGAGGCGGTGGCCGCATTCCATGCCAAGGCGCTGGAACTGGGGGCGGCGAACGAGGGCGATCCCGGCCCGCGCGGTGGCGACGCATCGCCTGCCTATTTCGCCTATTTCCGCGATATGGATGGCAACAAACTGTGCGCTTATCACTTTTTGCCGCCCGCCCCGAAATGAGGCCCGAGATGGGCGTTGCGGACATTTGACCAACAACGCCCTATATTGCCGCCATGCAGATTGATTTCATCAAATGCCACGGATCGGGCAATGACTTTCCGCTGATCGATGCCCGCGCGGTGGCGTTGAGCGATGCGCAATGGGGCGTGGTCGCGCGCCTGCTTTCCGATCGCGCAGGGCCGGTGGGCAGCGATGGCTTGCTGTTGCTGACAAACGGGGGCCCCGCGCAGGCTTTTGGCATGCGGATGTTTAACGCCGACGGTTCCGAAGCAGAGACGTGCCTGAACGGTTTGCGCTGCGTGGCGCGGGCGGGGTTTGCGGCGTTCGGGGTGACCCAAGCGACGGTGCAGTTGAAGACAAGCACGGCAGAGGTTGCGCGCGACGCTGATCTGGCCCCGGGTGTGTACACCGTGCGTGAGACCGCGGGCCCGGCCGATCTGGACGTCTCGCGCTGGCCGTTGATGGGGGCGATGCGGCTGGTGGAAGCCCTCGTCCCGGGCTTGCCGAGCCCGCGGCTGTTCACCGCTGTCGCCATGCCGAACCCGCACCTGATCAGCTTTGTTGACCGCATCGACGATGCCGAGCTGAGCGCGATTGGCGCGGTGTGCGAGGCGGCACCCGACTGGCTTCCCAACCGCGCCAATGTGTCGTTTGTCGAACTGCGCGGCCATGACCTGTTCGTGCGCACGTTTGAACGCGGCGTTGGCCTGACGGATAGTTGCGGCAGCGCCATGGCGGCGGCGACCGTTGCGGGCTGTTTGACCGGGCGGATTGGCTATGATGCGCCGCTGACGGTGTTTAATCGTGGCGGCATGGTGCGGGCGTCGGTCTCCCCTGAATTGATGGTCACTTTATCGGGCAATGCCAGCTTTGAATGGCGGGGATTGATCAGCATCGATCTGGCATCCGGGCAGCACGGCGCGCTGACGGTGATTGAGCGCTATGATGACGAGGTTGCGGCCTGGGATGCGGTGCTGGCCGGGATCAGCGACGGCTGACAAATAACCAAAAGGGTTATTTTAACTTGACATCGTCACGCTATTTCGGTACATAACAGGAACGCTGAAGAATTGCGAGTCGAGCTGGTTACATGGAGTGGTCGGGCGAAGCGGCGTTCGGTATCGATGACCGCCAGCGCGCCGTTGAGGGGCTTAAGGGTATCGTCGGCAAGCGTCTGACCTATCGGCGGACTCACTGCGAATTCGTCGCCTAGGACACGCCATGACCGTGATCGCCAGATTGAGCGCTGGCGCTAGCAATCGCACCGCAATGAGCGGGGACTGACGGAATCACAATCCGTACCCGAAAAAGAAGATATTTTGAATCGATATCAGCAACTTAGGCTTAAGTTCATGGATTCACTTGATGAATCTTGACATAAAGATGTCTTTATGTCATACCGTCAGCGGTAGGCTACGCCGGAACAAGCCCTGCAACCCGAGCAAAGAACGGGCTGCTACCAAATCGACGGTCGCCCTTTGGATGGCGTCCTAACAGCGAAATGGGAAAAAGGGTCCGGGGCCTACCAACTTACGAATTCGTATCCGTATGCACGGAAGATTTGCTTCTGCTCGTCGGACAAATCGGCCTTCCAATGCGTCGTCGGGAATAACGCCACCCCAAAATCGCGTTGTAAGCCGTTCTCGCGTGCCATGACGGGCTGAAGCGCCTCCGCCCCGGCGATAGACCAAACCCCTGGGCCATGGGCGTCGGCGGCTTGGTAAAACGCGCTAGCGACAATATCGGCTAACTGAAGCCCTGCCCGCTGCTCGGCAGGGAAGTCGAACATTAAATCATTATGAAGCATGCCGCGAATGGGCTGTCGCTTTTGCAAATATACTTTATCGCCTTCCTGCTGAAAGCTGAGGTAGCTATGGTATGCCTTTGTTTGGCTATATCGATGGCCCCCGCATCGCGCGAATTCGAGTTTTATCCGCTTTTGTTCCCCGTGATCTTTTACTGATCGTTCGGCACAGAAAGCTGTTACCCGTTCGAGTAGAAGTCGTATGCACCAATTATAAAACCATTGCTGAGACGGAATTTTTGCTGCGTTATCGTTCCGGTGTCGCCTCATATTCTTTTTGTTTGAAGCGATGACGAAACCGCGAAGAGGAAGCTCAGCCACCTTGGTTGCTGCAGCAACCTTCCTAGTAGGTGATAAGGTTCGATAATGCAGATCGGGACGTTGACGGACGCCTATGCCGTCGCGGATATCGCGGACCCAGCCGACAACATCAGGCTCCCATTTTGCGCGCATTACGACTGCGCTCAGCACGAACCATTCAGATGAACCGTTTTCATCAATAGGTCGAACCTTCGCGAGACCGGTTTCGCCTGCCTCATCAATATATGCTATATACCCGTATTCTAGTTGTTCTGAGGCCATAGTGACCAGCGCACCACAAGATGAGCATTTGAGTCAACTCAACAAATTTAAAGAAACCGCTCGGGACCTCGAAGCCGACGAAGATCCCGCACGCTTCAAGGACCGGCCAGGAAAGCTAGTGAGGCGGCGACGCGGGGATAACACAAAATGATCCAGCCAAGGCTTGCCCGATAAGCGGTTGACTCTATAAGACCCCGTAGTGACGGGGGCGATTGAATAATGACACACGCGGTCAGGCTACCGCTTTATCAGCAGATCGAGCAAGATCGCGGCAGTAGAGTTTTAGCACTCGTGAACAGCGAGCGCCTTGGTTTGCAGACGCAGATTGCAAGCGACGCCGTGGCCCCGTTCGTATCACTGCTTGACGATATGGGTCCGGTCCCGAAGATTTCCCTAATCTTGGATACCAATGGTGGGCAGACTTCTGCAGCTTGGCGATTGATTAACATGATCCACTCGTTTTGCGACGAGTTGGAGGTGATCGTACCGACCAAAGCCATGAGCGCCGGCACCCTTATGTCCCTTGGTGCCGACAAGATTGTAATGACCAAGCAGGCCGCCTTAGGGCCGATTGATCCAAGCCTAGACAATCATCCCTTAGCGCCGATCACTCACACCGCTACCGGTCAAGTAGTCCGGGTTCCAGTGAGTGCAGAAGCGGTGCGTGGATACATCGATGAGGTCAAGAAGGACGTTACCGATCCGGCTGCTATTGCGAGTGTTTGGACCCACCTGGCAACGCAAATTCATCCCCTTGTGCTCGGTGAGGTTTTTCGAGCTGGTGCTCAAATCCGCGACCTCGCGAGTGAGTTGATTAAGCGGCAGGTGCCGGACGAAACGATAAGGAACGAGATCATTCAACTCCTGTGCTCAGATTCTGGGAGTCACGATTATACCATCAACCGAAGGAAGGCCGAGGCGATCGGCCTTACTGTCGAGAAGCCAAGCGCTGATCTGTATAAGCTATTGTCGGCGGTAACGAAATCTTATAATTTGGAGCTGAAAACGCTTGAGCCATATTCGCCGTTCGTCCTGCTGGGCGGGCAGCCTCATGCGCAGTACGTGCTTGTGCGCGGACTTATTGAGAGTACAGACGCAAGCTACGGCTTTGTAACCGAGGGGCAGCTGGCCGCAGCGCCAGCACCCGCGGGGAACATAACGGATCAAAAGTCGTTCGAGGGGTGGAGAAAGTTGCCATGATGCCTACATCCGACGCCAGCGGAGTTTACGTACCCTCCGCACATGCGCCACGTGTCAACTCGAATGCTGGCACGGCGGACAATTTCCGTGTGACCAGCACAAGTGCTGTGCCAACTCACAATTTTCCGATTCAGCAGTCTTCTTCGGTGCCCCAGCAGCAGCGATAAAAGGCTGGCAATAAACACGCTCGATAAGCGTGTATTGCGATGTGGCTCAAGGCGGCACCAGTAAGGCAAACGCTTTTTCGATGCCTTAGGCAAAAAGCTGGCCCATGACTGCTGTACCGCGTTGGCCATCATTTTTTCAGTCTGCCGAGGTTCACGAACCCAATTGGGGCGGTCGGGCGCAAGCCGGGCTGCCCCTTTTGCTTTGGACATTTCTACCATCGCGCTTTGGGAGGGTGATGTGGCGAGCGAAACGCACAAGCGAACGGCAACCCCGACGGTTACCCGCCCCACGGCCTTTACCGGGCGCAAATGGGTGCGCTGGACGGCAAAGAAGAAGGCGGCATTTCTCGATCACCTCGCCGCAACCTGCAATGTGAAGGAGTCGGCGGCGGCCATCGGGGTCGATCCGGCGAGCGTATATGCGCTGCGGCGGCATGATCCGGCGTTCCTTGCGGCCTGGCATGATGCGCTGGAGGCCGGTTATGCGATGCTTGAAACCCAGCTGATCGGCCATGCCCTGGCGGGCGGTGGGCGCATGATCACCAATGGTGCGACCGATCTTACCGGGCCAATCGATGTCGATCTCGCGCTGCGGTTGCTGGCAACCCATAAGGCCCGCGCCGCCGATCGGCCCCGGCGCGGCGGCCCGCCGCTGCTGCGCGCGCGCCCCGATGAAACCGATGCTGCGATCCTGAAAAAGCTGCGCGCCATGGAAAAACGACAGGTTGACGCGTGACGGTGGGGACAGGTGAACCGGCGGCCGGCGGTGGCCTTGCCTTGCTGGACCGGCTGTTGGCGCTGGCGCCTGACGAACAGGCAGCCGTTATCGGTGCGCTTACCAAGCCGCAGCAGCGCGAGTTTAACGAACGCTGGTGGCAATGGGCGCATGATGGCCAGCGCGCGCCACCGGGGGACTGGCGGGTGTGGCTGATCCGGGCGGGGCGCGGCTTTGGCAAGACGCGCGCCGGGGCGGAATGGGTAAGCGCCCATGCCCGCGCGACGCCATCGGCACGGATTGCGCTGGTGGGGGCAAGCTTTGATGACGTGCGCCAGGTGATGATTGAGGGCCCCAGCGGGCTGATCGCCGTGGCACGCAGCGACGAAGGGATTGATTGGCGGGCAAGCCACGGCGAAGTGGTGTTTGCATCGGGCGCACACGCCTTTGTCTATTCAGCAGCAATGCCCGAGCGGTTGCGCGGCCCCGAACATGACCTGGCCTGGTGCGACGAAATCGCCAAATGGCGCGGCCGGCCGGGCGATGAGAGTTGGGACAATTTGATGATGGGGCTGCGGATTGGCGATAGGCCGCGCGCACTGTTGACGACAACGCCGCGCCCCAATGCGCTGATGCGCCGCATCATGGCGCTGCCCGGTCTGGTTGAAACATGCGGGCGAACGCGGGATAATCCCCATCTGCCGACCAGCTTTGTTGCGGCGATGACCGCCGATTATGGCGGCACCCGGCTGGGCCGGCAGGAACTGGACGGCGAGCTGATCGACGATCTGGCGGGCGCTTTGTGGAGCCGCGGGGTGATTGAGCGGTGCCGGGTGGCGACATTGCCCGCGCTGGTGCGCGTGGTGGTGGCGGTTGACCCATCGGCGAGCATCGGCGGTGATGCGTGCGGCATCATCGCGCTGGCGCTGGGGGCCGATGGGCTGGGCTATGTACTGGAGGATGCGACGATCAGCGGTGCCACGCCAGAGGGATGGGCGCGTGCGGTGGTGGCGTGCGCGGCGCGGCACGGGGCAGACCGGGTAGTGGCAGAGGCAAATAACGGCGGCGACATGGTGAAATCGGTGCTGATCGCCGCTGATGCCGCGCTGCCGGTGCGGCTGGTGCGCGCATCACACGGCAAGGTGGCGCGGGCAGAACCCGTGGCCGCGCTGTATGAAGGCGGGCGGGTGCGGCATCTCGGCGCGTTTCCGGCGCTGGAGGATGAGCTATGCGGGCTGATTACCGGTGGCGGCTATGAAGGGCCGGGCCGATCGCCCGACCGTGCCGACGCGCTGGTTTGGGGGTTGAGCGAGTTGCTGATCAGGCCAAAACGGGTGGGGGCGGTGCGGGCGTTGTGAGAGGGGGCATGGCGATTGCCCCTTCCCGTCACCCCGGGCTTGACCCGGGGTCCCGCTTATCTCCGGCGGTGCAAGGCAGCGGGACCCCGGATCAAGTCGGGATTTGTCCCCGTCAGCCAAGGAAGCGCGCCAGTGCCAACAGAATGCCGGGTTGTTTGTTCCCCCGCGAAGGCGGGGGTCCAGACTGGGCTCCCGCCTTCGCGGGAGCACAACAAAGCTGTCAGTGGTTGCACGGAATAACGACTGATCAAGTCCTGGGTGACGATGGGTAGTTCAGGGCGTGGTTCAGGGTGTGGTTCAGATGGTCTCGCAATAATTGCGCTCACCCCCGTCGCTTGCGCCGCCAGGCATCACAAACAGGTTTCAGCGTAAACACGGCCACGACCCCGCCCAGCATCAGCATGTGCGGATCGCGGAAAATCCAGCCGACCCCGGCGATGAGTGCCGAATAAATTGGGATGATGACCAGCATATAGGGACTGAGCCAGCCGAGGCTGCGCCGCGCGCTATCCTCATCGGCCGCCCACCAGAGGAACAGGATGATGGGCACCCCGAAGAGCACAACGAGCCCTGCAGTGACGATGGGTGAGGAAGCAAGCGTCATTGGCATGGCGTGAGTATAGAATGTTGCCCGCGGGGTTCAACGGACCGCGACAATGGCGGCGAGCGTGCCTATGCTAGGCAATGATCCCACGTGAACTGATCGATACCACTCAGGTGCCCGGCGGCGGCGAGATGCGGCTGGTGCGGCGCGGGCAGGACTGGTTCATCATGCTGGGGCGTGAGGAATTAATGTCGAGCCGGATGAGCGGATCCGAAGAAGCCCTCGCCACGCTGGCGTGCGACCGGGTGGGGGCGGATGCGCGGGTGCTGGTGGGCGGATACGGCATGGGCTTTACCCTGCGCACCTTGCTGGCGCGGTTAGGGCCAAAGGCGCAGGTGACGGTGGCTGAACTGGTGCCGGCCGTTATCGCCTGGGCCCGCGGGCCAATGGCGGATTTTGCCGCCGGGTGCCTGGATGACCGGCGTGTGGCGGTGGTGGAGGACGATGTTGGCGCGGTGATGCGCGGCGGAAGGGGCACGTTCGACGCGATCTTGCTCGACGTGGATAACGGCCCCGACGGACTGACTCGCAAGGGCAATAACGGGCTGTACACGATGACCGGGCTGACCGCGGCCAGGGACGCGCTGTCCCCCGGCGGGGTGCTGGCGGTGTGGTCGGCAGCGAGCGATGATGTGTTTGCACGGCGGATGCGCGATGCAGGGTTTGCGGTGGACGAAGTGGTGGTGCGCGCGCGCGCCAGCGGCAAGGGCGCGCGGCACGTGATTTGGGTGGGGGTGCGTTAATTCGGCTGTTTCCCTCACGGGGGGGCGAAGAAGCGGGACCCCGGGTCAAGCCCGGGGTGACGTGCGATTACTGGGTGGAGCTTTGGGGCGGTCATTGCCCTTTGTCCCCTCGTCACCCCGAACCTGATCGGGATTTATCCCCTTCAACCAAGGACAGCTTTGTTGTGCTCCCGCGAAGGCGGGAGCCCAGTCTGGGCCCCCGCCTTCGCGGGGGAACAAGAGGCTTGGAATTCGGTCGGAATTGATACGCCGCCCTGGCGGAAGGGAATAACTACCGACCTGATCCGGGGTCCCGCTGGTTCAGCGACACAGGCTCAGCGACATGGGCGATGAAGACGACACCGTCCAAGTCGCCTTTTTAAGGACAGCAACATGAAAATCTTCGGCTGGAAATCAGCCGGGCGTGGGGAACCGCGTCCGGCTTTGTCGCTTCATGCGTTCAACGCGGGCGCGCTGTTTGGCGATTGGCCTGCGTCTTATGAGGGCCAGTTGCGCGAGGGCTATGCGCGCAATGCCATTGCCCAACGCGCGGTGCGGTTGGTGGCGCAGGGGTTGGGCGGGGCGCCGTTGGTCGCGTCCGATCCGGCGCTGCTCGCGCTGATCACGGCGCGGTCTGGCGGGCAGGTGCTGGCAGAGACGCTGGCGGCGCAGTTGCTGCTCCACGGCAATGCCTATGTCCAGTTGCTGACGGACGGCGACGGGCAACTGGTTGAGCTGTTCGCGTTGCGGCCTGAACGGGTGAGCGTGGAGCCCGATGCGCGCGGCTGGCCGGTGGGGTATCGCTACCGGGTGGGCGAGCGGGTGACGCGGCTGTTGGCCGAAGATGCGGGGGGCCGTCCGCAGATTGTGCATCTGAAGGCGTTTAATCCAGCGGATGATCATTACGGGCTGGGCTGCCTGGGTGCCGCATCAGGGGCAATTGCGATCCACAATGCAGCGACGACCTGGAACAAGGCGCTGCTGGATAATGCCGCCCGGCCATCGGGCGCGCTGGTGTATGAACCCGGCGACGGATCATCGCTGTCGCGCGAGCAATTTGATCGGCTGCGCGCAGAAATGGACGCCAGCTTTTCCGGCAGCGGCAATGCCGGGCGACCGATGCTGCTGGAGGGTGGATTGCGGTGGCAGGCGCTCAGCCTGTCGCCTGCCGATATGGATTTTGCAGCGACCAAGGCAGCGGCCGCGCGCGAGATTGCGGCGGCGTTTGGCGTGCCGCCCATGCTGCTCGGCCTGCCGGGCGACGCGACCTATGCCAATTATGTCGAGGCAAACCGCGCGCTGTGGCGGCTGGCGATCCTGCCGCTGGCGGACATGATTTTTGCCGGGATTGCGCAGGGGCTGCAGGGTTGGTTCCCGGCTGCGGCGATCAGCATCGATATCGACCGGGTGACCGCGCTGGCGGAGGACCGGGAGCGGCTGTGGCGGCAAGTGTCCGCCGCCGAATTTCTAACGCTGGAGGAGAAACGAGCAATGGTGGGGCTGACATGAGCGGGCCGGAGCCCGCAGGGATGAGCGCTGCGATGAGCGATGGGGCCGTGCTGGCACAGCTGATTGCGCAAGGGCAGCAACAGGGCGCGGATCTGGCCACGTTGCGCGCGATTATTGAGGAATCGGGTGAGCTGGGTGCCACCCGCGCGTTGGTGCGGATGGGGCTGGATGATGCAGGCGCGGGACGTGACCTGGGCGAGCTGCGCGAACTGCTGGCGGCGTGGCGCGATGCCAAGGCGTCGTTGTGGAAAGCCGGGCTGGCCTGGGTCGTGCGCTTGCTGGGTGCGGTCGGCATCGGCGCAATCGCGGTGCAGCAAGGGCTGGCGGGCTGGGGCAAATGAGCCTGCGCTTTGCCGGCTATGCCGCCGTGTTCGACGCGGTCGACCGGGGCGGCGATGTGGTGCGTGCAGGCGCGTTTGGGCGGCTGGCGCAGGCGGTGCCGCTGCTGTGGCAACACCGGGGCGCGCCGGTGGGGGTGATCGAACAACTGGCCGAAGACGCGCGCGGTTTGCGGGTGATTGGCCGGATTGATGATGCGCGGCTGGCGGGGCTGGTGCGCGGTGGCGGGGTGAAGGGCCTGTCGTTCGGCTACCGCGTGAAGGCGGCGCGGCGTGGTCCCGTCCGCGAACTGACCGCCGTCGACCTGATCGAGGTAAGTCTGGTCGCGCAGCCGATGCAGCCGCTGGCACGGGTACATGCGCTGGCCGTGCCGGAACGAGAGGCGCGTCAGAAGCGCTAACGCCGGTCGGCGCGGCGATGGCTGCCGCCGGTCCAGCATCGTTGAATGATTCCCCTTCTCGAGATGATCTCGGGGAGGTTTTTTGTGTTGGGAGAATGACATGACTGACGTAATTCGTGATGCGCTCGAGGCGAGTTTTGAGCATGTCGACATGCCCGGCGCGGTGGTGCGGCCGGTGTTGAGCGGGGCGCGCGAGCCCGGCGGGGCGGCGTTTGACACGTTTCTTCGGTCCGGCGCGACGATGGAGATGAAGGCGTTTACCGGGGCGACCGGCGACGCGGGTGGATTTGCGGTGCCGCGTGAGATTGACGCGGTGATCGACGCCACGTTGAAGAGCATTTCGCCCATCCGCAGCATCGCCAATGTCGTGAAAGTGGGCTCTGCCGGGTATCGCAAGCTGATCACCACGGGCGGTACCCCGTCTGGCTGGGCGTCTGAAACCGGCGCGCGTGCCGAAACCGCCACGTCGACCTTTGTCGAGATCGCCCCGCCCATGGGCGAGCTGTTCGCCAATCCAAGCGCGAGCCAGGCGATGCTCGATGATGCGCAGTTCGATGTCGAAGCGTGGCTGGCGGGTGAAATCGCGATGGAATTTGCCAAGGCGGAAGGGGCAGCGTTTGTGAACGGCAGTGGCACCAATCGGCCCCGGGGTTTCCTGCAAACCACGACGGCAGCGACGCCGGATGGCACCCGCGCATTCGGCACGTTGCAGCATGTGCCCAGCGGGGCGGCGGGCGATTTTGCCGCCAACCCGCAGGACCGGCTGATCGATCTGGTGCAAACCCTGCGCGGTCCCTATCGGCAGGGGGCAAGCTTTGTGATGAATTCCAGCACACTCGCGCGCATCCGCAAGTTCAAAACCAGCGACGGCGCGTTCCTATGGGCGCCCAGCCTGGCCGCTGGCCAGCCCGCCACCCTGCTGGGCTATCCGGTGATTGAGGCCGATGACATGCCCGATATCGCGGCGAACAGCCTGTCGATTGCGTTCGGTGATTTCCGGGCGGGCTATATCATTGCCGAACGCACCGAAACGGCGATCCTGCGCGATCCCTATTCAAACAAGCCGTTTGTCAATTTTTACGCGACCAAGCGGATCGGCGGCTGTGTCTGCAATTCCGAAGCGATCAAGCTGATGCGGTTCGCCACCTCCTAACCGGCGCGCCCATCCCGGCAATGATCGGGCTGCACGCCCGATTGTTGCCGGTTGTTTTCCCAACTACAGCAGAGCGAGATTTTCATGCCCGATGCCTTTTCAACCACGGCGGACCATGTGTCCGCCCCCGCCCGGCGCACCGTTGCCGTAAGCCCGCACGACAGCAATCCGCTGGTCGATATTCCCAAAGCGCTGTTCATCGGCACGGCGGGAAATGTGATGATGCGGGGCGTGGACGGCACCGTCGACCAGCTGTGGCGCAATGTGCCCGCCGGGGCGATTCTGCCGTTTCGCGCGCAGTTTATCCGCGCGACGGGCACGACCGCCGCCGATATTCTGGCGCTATACTGATGTTTATCGGATCAGACGTCAGCCTGGTGGGGCTGGCGGCGCGGTGGCCGCGAGCGAATGCGGGATTTTCCTTTGCGGGCGGCGCGCTGCCCGCTGAGGCGAGCTTATCCCGCGCCACCCCGGCGACACGCTATAATGCCAGTGGGGTGCTGGAAAGCATCGCCGCTAACGGTGCGCGGTTTGATTATGATCCGGCAACATTGGGGTTGCGCGGGTTGCTGATTGAGCCGGCGCGAACCAATGGCATCCGCTCGTCACAGGGCTTTGCGGGTGCAGACTGGACCCGCCGGGGCAGCTTTACCACCACCGAAAATGCCATCGCCGCGCCGGATGGCACCACCACGGGCGCGCTGTGGGCGGGGCTATTGGGCGGGCCTGCGGGGGATATTTTTGAAACCGCGCTAGGTGTCTCGTCGCGCTATCCCAATGCCACCGGCTGCGTCCCGTCCTTTTGGATCAGGCGGGTGTCGACGGCGGGCACGCTGCTGGTGCAGAACGCCGCCAACGGCACGCTTGGCGGCGCGTTTTCGGTCAATCTGGCGCTGCTGGCCGCAGGGGTGTGGACGCGCGTTTTTGCGGGCCACGCGGCGGTGACGGTGATCAACCCGTTTGTGTCATCGGCGGCGGGTGCGCTGGGCATCAACCTGATTTGCACAGCGGGCGCGCCGATCAGCGTGCATGTGTGGGGCATGCAGGTTGAGGCGGGGCCTGCGCCCTCAAGCTATGTGCCCACGGCCAACGCGGCTGCAACGCGTGCCGCCGATGTGCTGGTGCTCAACTGGGCAAGCAAGGGCGTGCCCGATGGCAGCCATATGATGCGGTACGACTTTGATGACGGATCGTCACAAGACGTGGCCACGACGGTCACAGGCGGCACGGCAACGGTGCCGACAACGCTGAATCGGCCCTGGATCAGATCCGTCGCGCGGGTGTGACGCAGCACGGCGCTGCAGAAAAAAAGGAACATCATGATGAGCAATGGGGAACCCGGCAGCGTGCTGCTTGGGACAGAAGACCGTGCGAGCGCGCTGGCCGCTGTAAAGGCGATGCTGCGGATATCGAGCAGCGACGATGATACGCTGATCGTGGCGCTTGCCGAAACCGCGCTGGGGCTGGCCGAGCAGTTTTTGAGCCGGGTGCTGATCGCGCGGACGGTGCAGTCGGTGCTGCCCGCCTTGCCCGGCTGGCAGCGGCTGCCCGCATCGCCGGTTCGGGCGATCACCCTGGTGGAAGCGGTGACGCAGAATGGCCCGGTAAATGTGTTGCCGGTGACCAGCTATGCGATTGATATCGATCCGCGCGGGGATGGCTGGGTGCGGATCATCGATGCTGGCGGGGCCGCGCAATTGCGGGTGACGAGCACCGCCGGGCAGGCCGATGGCTGGGCGGGCATTCCCTCGCCCCTGCGCCAAGGTGCTGTGTTGCTGGCGGCCTATCTGTTCAGCGAGCGGGATACGAGCCGGCCACCTCCGGCGGCGATCACCGCGCTGTGGCGACCCTTTCGCGGGCTGGCACTGGCCGCAGCGGTGCACGCATGAGCCGGATAGAGGATCGCGCAAAGGCGATCGCCAAGGCCGCAAAGGACGCAGCGATTGCGCGCGGCGTTGAAGAAATCGATGCCGTCATCGGCAAAGATTTGCCCGACATGGTGGTGACGGCGGTTGAGGACGGGATTGAGCTGCGCGGTCGTGGTCTGCTGCGGCGGTTGGCGCGCGATTCGCGGCTACGCTGGATCGGGCGGTTGTTGCGATGAGCGGGCCTCCAAGCGCTGGGGGCAGCGCGGCGGGATTGTTCCACGCAGCAATGCTGGCCGCGCTGCGGGCGGATGCGGCGTTTGGGGGCATGCTGAACGGCGTGTTCGAAGGCCCGGCGGTGCAGGCAACCGCACCCTATGCCGAACTGGGCGAGCTGCTGGCCACCGATTGGGGCGCCAAGGCGCTGGCGGGAATGGAGCTGCGCCCCGCCATCATCATCCGTGACCGTGCCGAAGGGCCTGGCCGGCTGCACGCGCTGGCAGCAGCGGCTGATACGGCGATGGCGGCGATCCCCGCCGCGCTTGGCACTCCCGAAGGCGGGGCATGGCAGATCGCCAGCCTGGCGCTGCTGCGATCGCGCATCATCCGCGACGGGCCGGGGGCGTGGGTGGCGATCGTCGAACACCGGGTGCGCATATTTCAGGCAAATTGAGGAGAATGAACATGGCAGCGGAAAAAGGCAGCGCCTTTTTGCTAAAGGTCGGCAATGGCGGATCGCCGATTACCTATGCGACAATGGCCGGGCTGCGGACCACCCAGCTATCGATCAACGGCGAAGCCGTGGCGATCACGTCGAAGGATTCGGGCGCGTGGCGTGAATTGCTATCGGGCGCGGGGGTGCGATCGGTCAGCGTGTCGGCCGCTGGCGTGTTCACGGGCTCTGCCGCCGAATTGCGGATCAAGGCCAATGCGCTGGCCGGGGTGATCGACGATTACCGGCTGAGCTTTGAAAGCGGCGAAACGCTGACCGGGCGGTTCCTGGTGACGCGGCTTGATTATGCCGGGGATTACAATGGCGAGCGCAGCTACACGCTCAATCTGGAAAGCTCTGGCGCGGTGGTGAGCGCATGAGCGGCAGCGAGCCGGCGATGGCGACCCCCGCCGCAAACCCCGCAGCAAATCCGGCTCGGGGCGAGGCGATGTTGCGGGTGGCGGGCGTTTGCACCGTGCTGCGCCCCAGTTTTCAGGCGCTGGTTGCCGCTGAGCAGGAACTGGGGCCGCTGTTCGCGGTGGTTGAACGCGCGGCGGAGGGTCGGCTGGGGCTGGGCGAAATGGTGGCGCTATTCTGGCACTGCCTGGCCGCGCCGCCTGAGGGGATGACCCGCGCGCAATTTGGTGAGGGCGTGGCGGCGGCGGGGCTGGCGCAGGCGACACCCGTGCTGCGCGTCCTGCTGGGGCAGATATTGTCGGGTCGATGAGTTTTGCCGATGCTGCCGCCCGGCTGGCGGGCCTGGCCGGTGCCTTGCTTGGTTGGTCGCCTGACCAGTTTTGGCGCGCGACCCCGGCAGAGCTTGGCGCGGTGCTGACCGCGCTGGCGGGCGATGCGCCTCTGCCCCTGCCACCGCCAAGCCGCGAACACATCGCGCAGATGATGGAGGCTTTTCCCGATGGATGAAGAAATTGACCGGCTGGTCGTGCGGATCCGTGCCGACACCAGCGGCTTTACCCGCGATATCGAGGAGATTCGCGGCACGTTAACCGGGCCACTCGAACGCGGGGCGGATGCGGCCGGGCGCGGGATTGAAAATGCGCTGCTGCGGGCGGTGCGGACGGGCAAAGTGGGTTTTGAGGATTTGAAGCGGCTCGCTTTGTCCGTCCTTGGCGAGATCGCGACGAGCGCCATTCGTGGCGGGCTGGATTCGCTATTTGGTGGCGGGCGCGGGGGGTTGGGCGGGGTGATCAGCGGGCTGATCGGCGCACCTGGTCGCGCGACGGGCGGGCCAGTGTCTCCCGGGCGGGCCTATATGGTGGGGGAGCGCGGGCCTGAACTGTTCGTGCCCACCAGCAGCGGGCGGGTGGATAGCGGGATGGGCGGCGGCGGCGCGCGCGATGTGCGGATCGCGATCACCATCAATACGGGCAATGCCGGCCAGCCGGGCGGCAGCGATGCACCGCAAGCGCTTGCCCGCTCAAGCCGGCAGGTCGCGCGCGCGGTACGCGCTGCGATTTTGGGGGCAGAAAGCTGATGGGCTATTGGCTGGCGACCGAGCGGACTGTGCAGGAAGAAGGCGTTATCTCGCGCTTTGATCCGCGTTTCTGGACGGTCAATTTCCCGCGCCCGATGATGGCCAGTGTGGTGACGACGGCGCCAGATGCGCTGCGTGTCGATGCGGTGTTTTACCGCGCCGATGATCTGGCCGGGCTGATCTGGGCAAGCGTGGATGAGATTGATCATCCCTTGCTTCGGTATGAAACCGCGCGCGATTATCGCGGGTGCAGCGTGCGGTTTCGCTGGCAATCGGCGGGTGTGATGCCGCTGGATGCGGTGAACGGCCCCACGCTGACGATTGAGGGGCGCGATGCAGCGGGCAACCAGCGCGCCTGGTTTGTGCGATTGTGGAACTATGCCAGCGGCACCCCCGATGATGCGGTGATCGCGATTGATTTTGCCGCATTGGACGGTGGGTTTTTGTTGCCGGAAGAGGCCGATCCGGTCTGGGCAGGCGATGTCGACCGGATGTTCGTGTCGATTGTGCCGCCTTCTTACAGCGGTGCGGCGGCGATGTTGGCGGCACCGGCTGAGGCATCGGTAATCGTGAGCGACATCGTGTGTGATGGCCCCGGTGCGGTGCTGGCAATTGGTGATGTGATCGTGCCCGAACACGGCCTGGGCATCGCCAGCGGCTATGACGATAGTTACAATGTCACGCCCGCCCGGCTGCTGCGGGCCGCGCTGATGCTCGGCTATCGCGGCGATATCGTCCATTATGTCGGGATGAGCCATTACCTGCGGCTCGAAGCCAATGCGGGCGGGCTTTATGCCAGCCTGGCGGGCGGCGCGATCAACGTTGCGGCGGCGGCGTGGCACCGCGATTTTGCCGCGCGGGCAAAGGCGCTGGGCTTTGGTGTCATCTGGTCGCTCAGCTATGAATTATTTGACGCGCATTGCTGGGGCGACTGGAAACAGCGCACCTCAGGTGGCAGCCCGGCGCTGACCGGCTGGGTGCCGCCATCCACCTTGTTATCGCCAGCGCATGCAGGCGCGATGGGGTATCTGCATCAGGTGGCGCAGGCCTTTATCGCGATTGGGGTGGCAGCGGGGCTGGCGCCCCAATTTCAAGTCGGTGAGCCGTGGTGGTGGGTGATGCCCGATGGCCGCCCCTGCCTTTATGATGATGCAGCGCGCGCTGCCTTTGGGGGATCACCGCCCGTAATCGCCGATGTGCGGGGGGCAAAGTCTGCCGCCGAAATCGCGTTGATGGATCAAGCGGGGCAAATCCTTGCGGCATCAACCGCAGCGTTAATTGGGGCGGTGCGGGCAGTGGCACCGGCATGTGAGAGCCTGTTGCTCGCCTATCTGCCCAGTATCCTGGATGCCGCTGCCCCCGATGTGCAGCGCATGAACTTGCCGATCGGTTGGGCGCGCCCGGCATTCGATGTGTTGCAGCTGGAGGATTATGATTGGGCGGCCACCGGCAACAGCGCTGCGACCAATCGCGCCCTGGCGCTGGCGGGCGCGCGGCTTGGCTATCCGCCGGGGGAGCAGCATTATCTGGCGGGGTTTGTGCTTCGCCCCGAACAAGCCGCTGCCTGGCGCGCGATTGATGCAGCCGCAGCGGCAGCGCGCGCACGCGGCACCGCGCAGACCTTTATCTGGGCGCTGCCCCAGGTGCTTCGCGACGGCTTTGTCCATTTCGATGAGGGAGAGGCGGATATGGCGCCGTTCGATGATGTGCTGTTTCCGCTTGCGCTGGGCCGCGAGGCAGAGGTGACGCCCGAATTTTCTACCGCGATTGTGACGAGCGCAGGCGGCGCCGAAGTGCGTAATGCCAGTTGGAGCAGCGCGCGGACCCGGTATGATGTTGGCCCCGGCATCCGTTCGGAAAGCGATATTGCCGCCTTGCTGGCGTTTTTTCGGGCGCGGATGGGGCCCGCGCGGGGCTTTCGCCTGCGCGATCCGTTCGACCATCAATCGGCACCGGCCAGTATTGCGCCGGGCGACCAGCGGATCGGCACGGGCGATGGCACCAACAGCCGCTTTGCGCTGATCAAGCATTATGAGGCGAGCGCGCGCCGGATTACCCGGCCTGTTGCGGGCAGCGTGCGGGTCGCGGTGGGCGGCGTGGAGACGGCGGCGTTCACGCTGGAAGATGGCGGATGGGTGGTGCTTGATACCGCCCCTGCCGCCGGGCTGGCAGTAACGGCGGGCTATGTGTTCGATGTCGCGGTGCGGTTTGCGGACGATAGTCTGAGCGTCAACCGCGCCACTTTTCTGGCTGGTGCTGCCCCCAGCGTGGCGCTGATCGAAATTCGGGAGGGTTGAATGACCGATTTTCTGTCGGGCGCCCTGACCACAATCGCGCTGTGCTGGCGGATTGAGCGGCGCGACGGCATTGCCATCGGGCTGACCGATCACGACCGCGATCTGGTGATCGATGGCATCATCCACCGCGCCGCGCCGGGCATGACGCCGTCTGCCATTACGCGCACCGACACGCTGGAACCCGATACGATGGACGTGGCCGGGGCGCTATCAAGCACGGCGATTACCGAGGCTGACCTGCTCGCCGGGCGGTGGGATGGCGCGCGGGTAACGATTTTTGCGGTCGACTGGACCGGTGGCGAAGGCCGGGTGGATCTGGGTGAGGGCCAGATTGGCGCGGTGGAATTACGCGATGGCGGCTTTACCGCTGAACTGCGCGGGGCGGGCGCGGCGCTTGATGGCCCGGTGGTGGAGGAAACATCCCCCGAATGCCGCGCCGATCTGGGCGACAAAAGGTGCCGGGTGTCGATGGCGGGACGCCGCCAGTTGGCCCGTGTCGTCGCGATTTATGGCCAGCGGGTGACGCTGGACGTGCCAGAGCGGGCGGCGGGGGCCAATGCGCTGGGGCTGCTGCGCTGGATTACCGGCCATAATAGCGGGCTGAGCAGCGCGGTTGCGGCGTCGGACGGTGATGTCGTCACGTTGCGGTCGGCGCCGGTGCTGCCGGTCGAGCCGGGTGTGATGGTTGAGCTGACCGAGGGGTGCGACAAAAGCCTGGCGACCTGCGCCGCGCGCTTTGCCAACGCAGCCAATTTTCGGGGGGAACCCTATTTGCCGGGCATCGACCTGCTGACCCGCTATCCCGGGGCATGAGCAGCGCGGTGGTGGCGGCAGCGCGCCGGGCGATCGGCGTGCGGTTCCGCCTTCATGGTCGCGACCCGGCTTACGGGCTTGATTGCGTGGGGCTGGCCGCGCTGGCGATCAGGGCCGGGGCGATCAGGGCAGGCGGCGGGCAAACACTCATCCCCACCGGCTATGCCTTGCGCAGCGGTGACAGCGATGCCGCCGCTGCGATGATCGAAGCGGCCGGGTTGATCCGCGCAGACCATGGCCAGCCCAGCACTCAGGCCGGCGATCTGCTGTTGTGCCGGGCCGGGCCGGGCCAATTGCATCTGGTGATCGACAGCGGCGCGCCGGGCGGCGGCTTTATCCATGCCGATGCGCAGCTTCGCCGGGTGGTGGAACGACCCGGCCCGCCACCCTGGCCCGTCATCGGCCGGTGGCGGCGGGCGCAGATAGAGGAATAATCCATGGCAACATTGATCCTGACCGCGGTTGGCACCGTGCTGGGTGGACCGATTGGCGCGGCGATTGGTGCGATTGCCGGCCAGGTGATCGACCAGAATATAGTGTTCAAGCCGAGTGGTCGGCAGGGGCCGCGCCTGACCGAGCTGGCCGTGCAGACATCATCCTATGGCACGCCTGTTCCGCAACTCTTTGGCGCGATGCGGGTGGCGGGCACGGTGATCTGGTCGACCGACCTGACCGAATCCAAGAAAAAAGCCAGCGGTGGCAAGGGTCAGCCGGGCACCACCAGTTTCAGCTATGCCGCGTCATTCGCGGTCCTATTGTCGGCACGCGCGATAACCGATGTTGGCCGGATCTGGGCGGACGGCAAGCTGTTGCGCGGGGCGGGCGGCGATTGGAAGGCCAGCACCGGCTTTCGCGTCCACCGCGGCGGCGAGGACCAGTCCCCCGATCCGTTGATTGCAGCAGCGGAAGGGGCCGGATTGGCACCGGCGCACCGCGGCTATGCCTATGTCGTCTTCGAAATGCTGCAGCTGGCTGATTACGGCAATCGTATCCCCTCGCTCACCTTTGAGGTGATCGCTGATCCTGGCCCGGTGGCGCTGGGTGCGATTGCCGGGTCGATCAGCGATGGCAAAATTGATGGCGGCGCGGTGACGATGCCCGTCACCGGCTTTTCGGCCTATGGGGATAGTATTCGCGGCGTTGCGGAAATGCTTGCCAGCGCCGGCGGTGCCTGGTTCTCGCCGCAAGGCAACCGCCTGGCGATGCGGGATGCAGGTGAAGGCGCGATCGCGATCAGCGATAGCGGTGCATCGGCTGGGCGGGGGCGGGGCCAGCGGGGCCAGCGCTCGATTGCGGCCATCGGCACTGTGCCGCAAACCATCACCATCGCGCATTATGATCCGGCACGCGATTACCAAACCGGGCTGCAGCGGGCGCGGCGGCCGGGTGCGGGCAGGCGCAGTGACCGGATCGAGCTGCCCGCCGCGATTGAGGCGGGGATGGCCAAGGCGATTGCCGGACGCGCCTTGGCCCGCGCCGAGGCGGGCCGGGAGCGGCGCGGGGTGGCGCTTGATTGGCGCGCGCTGCGGATCGTGCCGGGCGATGTCGTGTCGTTAGCAGGCGATGGCGGTGCGGGCAGCGCGGGGCGCTGGCGGGTGACGCGCTGGTCGCTGGAGGCGATGGTGGTGATGCTGGAGCTGATCCGGTTGGATGATGGGGATGCCGCTTCCCCGTCGCCGCTGTCGGCCAGCTCCGGTCGCGTCCTGGCCGATACTGATTCGGTGCACGGCCCGACGATCATGCACCTGTTCGAACTGCCGGCGCTGGACGACCGGATTTTCGAGGCGCCGCGCCTGTTGGTTGCCGCTGCGGGAACCGAACCGGGCTGGCGGCGCGCGGCGCTGTTGTTGAGCACCGACGGCGGCATGCGCTGGACTTCGGCGGGCAGCACGGCAGCCCCCGCAACCTTGGGCGTGCTGGCATCCGCCGCCCCGGCCGCCCCGGCCACGCTGCGCGATCTTTCAACCGTGATCGACATCGATTTGGTGCATGGCGGCATGGCCTTGGCATCGGCAGATGATGCAGCACTCGATTCGGGGGCCAATTTGGCGCTGCTGGGGAATGAGTTGATCCAGTTCGGGCTGGCGACACAAATGGGTGCCACGCGCTGGCGATTACGCCGCTTGCTGCGCGGGCGGCGCGGGACCGAGGCGGCAATCGCTGGCCACGCCGTGGGTGATCGATTCGTCTTGATCGACCCCGATGATCTGGCGGCGATTGATTTGCCGCTAACCGCCACCGGATCGACCGTGCAGATGCTGGCATCAGGCATCGGCGACGGTGCCGGCCCGGTTGCGGCGGCAATCATGCCCAGCGGCGTTTCCGTGCGCCCGCCGTCACCGGTGCATGTGCAGGCGCGGATTGCCGGGGGCGATCTGGCGATCAGCTGGGTTCGGCGCAGCCGCGCGGGCTGGCGGTGGATTGACGGTGCCGATGCGCGGCTGGCCGAGGAAGCCGAAGCCTATGCAATCACGATTGCTTCGCCGGGCTATCCCGAACGACGAATCGATACGACCGCGCCGGGCATTGTCATTGCTGATGACCTGCACGTCAGCGGCACGACCATTGCCGTCTGCCAGCGTGGATCCAACGGCGAATCACCCCGCACCATACTGACCCTGCCATAACGATCTGGAGACCCCGATGACTGACGATCAGACCGCCAGATTCGCGCTGCCCATGCTGCAACCGGGCCAGGCGCAAAAGGAATTGTATCATAATGAAGCATTGGTGCTGCTGGATATCGCCGTGCAGGCCAGCGTGGTCGCCGTGGGTCAAAATAGCCCACCACCCAGCCCGGCACTGGGGGCATGCTGGGTCGTGGGGGCTGCCCCTACGGGGGGCTGGGCGGGGGAAGCGCACCGACTCGCCGGGTGGACTGGCGGCGGTTGGCGTTTCGTCGCGCCGGTTGACGGGATGACGGTGTGGAGCGTCGCTGACGCCCTGGAAGCGCAATTTATCGCCGGATCATGGGTGGTTGGCCAGACCAGGTCGGCACGGCTGTTGATTGCCGGCACGCCAGTTGTTGGGCCGCAACGCGCCGCAATTGCGCCCCCGCTTGGCGGAACCACCGTTGATAGCGAGGCGCGGGCAGCAGTGAGCGCGATTTTATCAGCATTGGCAGGCCATGGATTGATCGCCAGCTAGCGCGATCGTCCCGCGTTTGTGGCCTTTTCGTCACAGTGCGCGGTATTTGCGCGCTTGCGTGGAAACCAACCTTTGATTAGGGAGTTGGTGCTGTCCGTAGTGACACTCAAGATAAGGGGATTTATGATGCGGAAGCTCGCCGTTTCACTGGCACTTGCCTCCACCGCACTCGCCACACCTGCCATGGCCCGCGATAACACGTGGTACGTTGGTGTGGATGCTGGTGGTGTGCTGGTCGAAGATATTCGTTTCGACATTGGTACCGTACCGAATGCTTCAACGATCGATAGCCACTATGGCTATGATTTCGACGGTAACATCGGCTATGATTTTGGCGCGTTCCGCGTTGAAGCAGAAGTTGGCTATCGTCGTGCGAACGTTGACACCTACTCGTCGATAGTTGCTACACCGTTGTTCACGTCAACCGGCGCACTCAGCAATCAACCAGCAGGCGTTCGTGGCGGCGTTGGTGGGTCGACCTCAGCTCTCAGCTTCATGCTGAATGGCTTGCTCGACTTTGGTGATGATGACGGGCTTGAGGGCTTTGTCGGCGGCGGCGTTGGTATCGCCCGTGTCAAGGCTGAGAATGTTTCGCTCAGCCCATTTGGCAGCTTTTTGGATGATTCCGACACGGTGTTCGCCTATCAGGCCATCGCCGGTGTTCGCACGCCAATCACCAACCACGTCGATGCGTCGCTCAAGTATCGCTTCTTCACCGCGCCGAACGCCAAGTTCGTCGACGTGCGTGGCAGCAATTACGAAGCCACCTATCGTTCGCACAGCATCCTTGCTGGTCTGACGTACAACTTCGGTGAACCGGCTGCTCCGCCGCCACCGCCACCACCGCCTCCTCCGCCACCGCCACCTCCTCCGCCGCCGCCACCGCCGCCGGTTGAAGTGGTTTGCTCGCCTGGTCCGTTCATCGTGTTCTTTGAATGGGATAAGTCGAACATCACGCCGGAAGCAGCTGGCATTCTTGATAACGCCATCACGGCCTATCGGAATTGCGGCAATGCGCAGGTAATGCTTGCCGGTCACGCTGACCGTTCGGGTACGCCTGCGTACAATGTGGGCCTCTCGCAGCGTCGTGCTGACGCGGTGAAGGGTTACATGTCGTCGCATTCGATCCCAGAAGGCGTCATCACGACCCAGGCGTTCGGCGAAGGCCGTCCGCTCGTCGAAACCGCCGATGGTGTTCGCGAACTGCAGAACCGTCGCGTGGAAGTTACCTACGGTCCCGGCTCGGGCAACTAAGCCAGGTTCGTTTGGACAAAATCAGGGAGGTCGGCATCCGCCGGCCTCCCTTTTTTGTTGCCCATTTTTTTGGGCGCCCATTTTTGGTGTTGTGGCGGCATGTGATTGCTGGCGGGTGGGCATTGGCGTGCAGCCATACGGGATCGTCGCGCGGTTAGATCATCGCGCTTGAAATATGAATCGTCATTGCGACCCCGGCCCTGAGCCGGGGGAAGCAATCCAGCGGCGTGCGTGCGGATAGGCGGGATTGCTTCGCTGCGCTCGTGCGTGACGGGTAATCCTGAATTACGGCACGATGCTCTACAGCCCCCGGCCCCCCGGCGTTCAGGCTTCAGCGTCTCGATCGCTTTCAATGGCCTCGGTAAGCCAGTTGGGTATGATCGCATCGCCCAGCGCCTCCACGCGGCGCAGCTCCACCATCAGACCAAGATCGGCATATTGCGCCCGCGTCCGCGCCCCGACCTGGCCAAATGGCGCCACCACCAGCCGCCGGTTCACCTTTGAACGATGGTGCATCCGCGCGGTGTTTTCCTGTCCGATATAGCAGCCCTTGGTAAAGCTCACCCCGCCCAGTTCGCGCGCGTTGCATTCAAGCCACAGCGTTTCCCCATTGCCCAGTTCAGCCACCCCTTCGGTGACCCCCAGGGCGAGGCGGTGGGCGTGCCACTGCGTCGTTGCGTCGCCTGTGGTGCCCAGCCAGCGATAGCCAAGCGCCGCCAGCCGCGGATCAGGCACGCCCTGCCCCGGCAAGGGCGACCAATGCACCGCGCCGTCCACCGGCTCAATCGTGATGGCGCGCCGCAGCCGGTATAGCGACAGCCGCCGCGCAAGCGCCTCACGCTGGTTCGCTTCCGCATCGATCAGTACGGCATCGCCGTCCTGCCACAGCAGAAAATCGAACAGCGCCTTGCCCTGCGGGGTCAGCAGCGCGCTGAACAAGGGCCCATCGACCAGCCGCGCAACATCTTGTGTCACCAGCCCCTGCAGAAAATCAGTAACACCCTCTCCCGCAACGCGGAGCAGGGCTCGATCGGCGAGCATGGTGCCCGTTACAGCTTCAGTCATCAGGCTGACGTGGGGCTATCATCGCAAAAAACAAGGAGGCCCAGACTACCACTTCGCCCACCCCATCAGGGACGCGTCCGGTGCTGGGGCGGACGCTGGCGGCAGGGCGGGGCCGACCCGCATCAGAACGGCAGCCAGCGCTGCTTCTTGCGAAACTTCATATAGCCGATATTCAACCCGGCACGCGCGCCCACCCCAAGTCGAATGGGGATCAGCACGATGTTCCCGCGCCGCAGATAGGTCGCCGAAAAACCCCCGACAAAATATAAATGGCCTTCGCCTTCGGGGAAGCGACGATACATATCTTCGGTATCGTAGAGGTTATACACCAGCACAAACACCTTTGACGCGTTACCACCCAGATCGAAACCCACCGACGGGCCGGTCCAGTAAATGGGTTGGTCGCCCTCTATCCGGTGGGACAGGATGCCCGATCCATAGCGCAGGCCGACAACGACAGCACCCGATGCCTCGCGCCCGGCGATATAGGCATTGGGTTCGCCCTGTTCCTTCAGAATTTTCTCCAGGATGCCGGCCATTCCCTCGGCCCCTTTGCCGAACACCCGCTCGCCCGCGCTGAACAGATCGTTGCGGCGATAGGTGTTGGCGGTCACCGTTGTCGTCTCGGCGGCGGTCTGGCCCTGATCTGCGGCGGTCGATTGGCGCGCGGGATCGGGCTCTGCGGGCAGTTGATCGCCGCGCGCATCGCGCCGCGCCGAATCCTGCGGCATTTGCTGTTGAGCCGGCACCCCGCGCGGCCGGGCCGATTGATCGCTGTTCATCGCCCGGTTGGGATCGACCGTGCGGACCTGTGCGGATGACGGCGCGACACCCATCAACCCCAGCGCGAGCACCATGCCCATCAGGCCCGTCAAATTGCGCATCTCAGCTGCCCTTTTCCTCAATACCGTCAACCGACGCCATCGGTGATGATATCGGTGATGGTGCAGCCCGCGCAATGAACAGGCGGTGACACGAGTCCGTTTTACGCCCGACCGCATGAAAATTGGTGGCGCGTCGACGGTTGAACCCTGGCCAACTCCGTTCTATAGCCGCCGCTTGCCGCCAGCTGGAGACGTGGGTGAGTGGCTGAAACCAGCGGTTTGCTAAACCGCCGTACCGGGTTTACTGGTACCGAGGGTTCGAATCCCTCCGTCTCCGCCAGGGCTTGGTTAAGGCGCGGGAACCATTAGGTTCTCGTAATCCTGTCAGTCTCCTTTGGTCCACATTGGTACCCCTGGCGGAACACAAGCGCTGGGGTAGCCGCCCAGCACTGGACTTGTACCGGTTTCATACCGGTCAGCTATCTCACGATGCCATCTCGGCTTCGAACGCGAGCGGGCTGATGCCGCCCAGATAGAAATGGCGGCGACGGGTGTTGTAGAACCCCTTGACGTTTCGACGCCCGGACTGGCTGCGCTGGTTTGACGCTGCTGCGCCTGTCGATTGGTGCTGATGATCGCCCCTGATTTCCCCAAAAGCTGGCCTGCTTTCCGGCCTCTCTGCAGCGCGGTTGCGCAGATTATTTTGACATCACCTGCCGCGCGGATAAACCAAATGTGATGATCCGTCCGCCACGCCCCTGACATGCAGACTCAAACGCATGCTTTGCTTGGCGCGTGGCTATTTGGTCGGCGCGATTCGACCTTGATGATGGCCGGGGCAATTGCGGGTGCTGCCCCTGATATACCGATGTTCGTAATCGTGGCGGTGCTCGCCGCACAGGGGCATAGTGGGCAACAGATTTTCGGGTATGATTATTTTCAACCCTGGTGGCAGCACATTAACGGGCTGAGCCATAGTTTCCCGCTGTGGGGGCTGGCGCTGGTGACCATGTTGTTCATGCAACGGGCGCGGCCAGGTGCGCGCTGGGCGGCGATTGGGGTTACTGTTGCGGCCGCAGGGCTTGCGCACGGGGTGGTCGATTTCCTGTGCCACCGGGAAGACGCGCATATGCAATTCTGGCCACTGTCAGATTGGAAATTCGCATCGCCCGTTTCCTATTATGACCGCCGTCATTTTGGCGTGCCGGTGATGATTGGCGAGGCCGTGCTGGGGCTGGCGATGGCCTGGCAGCTGGCGCATTGGGCGCGACGCCGCTGGTCGCGTGCGCTGATCGCGATCGTGGCGCTGCCCTATGCGGCTTCGCTGGTGGTGCTTGCGGTGTCGACGGTACGCGCGGCGATCCCGTCGGATGGCGCGGCGCGGCAAGCGGCTGCGCCCCATAAGTTATCAGGATAGCTTGAAGGCACGGGCAATACGCCCTCCCGCTTGATCCCCCCCTTGATCCCCCCCGCCAAAAGCGGCGATAGGCTTGTCCAACCAACAGGTGCAAAGGCCATATCCAATGAAAATAATCGGCGTCATCGGCGCGGGCCAAATGGGCGCAGGGATTGCGCAGGTCTCCGCACAGGCCGGGTACCGCGTGCTGCTGTCCGACGTTGATCTGGCGCGGGCGGAAGGGGGTAAGGCGGGGATCGCCAAGGGGCTCGACCGGCTCGTCACCAAGGAAAAAATTACCGCCGCGGCGCGGGATGCGGCGCTGGCGTTGATCGAGCCGGTGGCAGGGGTGGAGGCGTTCGCACCGTGCGGCCTTGTCATCGAAGCGGCGACCGAGCGTGAGGAGATCAAGCGCGCGATTTTCGCCAATGTGGGCAAGGTGCTCGCGGCGGATGCGATCCTGGCCAGCAATACCTCGTCCATCCCGATCACCCGCCTTGCGCAGGCCTCGCCTGATCCGGCGCGGTTCATGGGCGTGCATTTTTTCAATCCGGTGCCGGTGATGGGGCTGATCGAGCTGATCCGGGGCCTGGCCACCAGCGACGCTACGGTGACGGCGGTCGAGGCGTTCGGCCAGTCGCTCGGCAAACAGATCGTGCATGCCAATGATGCGCCGGGCTTCATCGTCAACCGCGTGTTGATGCCGATGATCAACGAAGCGATTTTTGCGCTGGGGGAGGGCGTGGCGACGATGCGCGATATCGACACCGCCTGCATGCTGGGGCTGAACCACCCGATGGGGCCGCTGACGCTGGCCGACTTTATCGGGCTCGACACCTGTCTGGAAATCATCCGGGTGCTGTATGATGGCACGGGCGATCCGAAATTCCGCCCCGCGCCGCTGCTGGTGAAATATGTCGAAGCCGGCTGGTATGGCCGCAAGGTAAAGCGCGGATTTTATGATTATTCGGGTGCCGAACCCCAACCCACACGCTGAGGGCTAACATGATGATCAAGATGATGTTCGCGGCTATGGCTTTGGCTGCTATCGGCGCGCCCGCCACCGCGCAGCAAGCCGCGCCCGCCCCTGTGGCGGTGGTTGCCACGCCAGCACCTGTCCCTGCGCCGCCCTATGGCACGCCGATAACGCTGGCCCAGGCACAGCGGTTGATTGATCGTGCCCTCGCTGCGGCGCGGGCGCGGGGCTTTCGGATGGCGATTGCCGTGGTTGAACCCAGCGCGAGCCTGGTCGCCTTTGCGCGGATGGATGATACCCAATATGGCTCCATCGTCGTAGCGCAGGAAAAGGCGGGCAGCGCAGCGCGGTTCCGCACGCCGACGGCAGTGATGGCCAAGGCAGTGCTCGACGGGCGGGTGACGACGCTGGCCCTGCCCGGTGCGCTGCCCATTGCCGGCGGCCGGCCGATCGTGGTTGGCGGCAAGATTATCGGCGCAATCGGGGTATCGGGCGCCAGTTCAGCCGAGGATGACGAGATCGCCACGGCAGCGATGGCCGATATGGGGTGACCGGTGCCGCCGCGTTCTGGCGTCGGCACCGGCTGCCCGTCAACCGCGCTTGGCCGCGCTGGCTGCCTGGATGAACTGGAAAACCTGGTGGTCAAAGCCGGGATCGGCCTGTCCTTCCCACTCGTCCATTTTGGCATATATCTGCCGCGCACCGTCCATCATTGCGGGCGTCGCGATGCGGGTAAAGGGTTCGAGCAGCGTGTTCCATTCAGTGACAAAGGCCTGCGCTGCGTCGCTGGCCGGATCAAGCGGCAGTGCCGCCTTGATGCGGGTGCCCAGCTCTTTCCATTTGGCTGAATAGGCGGCCTGATCAAAATCGGCATAGGCGGTTGCCATGTCGCCCCGTTTTGCCTCGAAATCGGCCCTTGCCGCGTCGCTCATATAGCGATCAGTCACGGCTTCCCATTGTTTTGCTTCATCCGTCATCATCATGTCTCCTGTCCTGATCAGCGAGCAGAAGGTCGCGGCATCGATCGGCTCGCCGCGATCGATTCGGGACAATGTCGTCGCGAGGACGTCGCGTATTTCGCCAAGCATCCGGGCCTGCGCGTCAAACTGGTCAAGCTTGATCGCCAGCAATTCGCGCAGATCAATCGGCTTGCGGTCAAACAACCCCTTGATGTCGGCAAGGCTGAGCCCGGCCCGCTTCAGCGCAACAAGCTGGTACAGCCGTTCCAACTCACCCGATCCGTAACACCGCCGCCCGGACGCGGTACGCAGCGGTTTTACCAGCCCGCGCGCCTCATAGAATCGCAAGGCGCGCGAGGTTAGCCCGGTGCGGCGGGCGACATCGGTAATGTCGAGAATCAGCGTCATGGGGGCGGTGTAGTGGTTGACGCAGGGTCAACTTCAAGCGCTATTTTCGACGGCTTATAGTCTCCGCGAAACGCGCATCTCTGCCCGTCGGCGGCTAGAGCTGTTTGTAATCAAATGGCAGCACTCTCAAGCCCCTCCCCTTTAGGGGAGGGGTTGGGGTGGGGGCTCTCCCAATGCGCGTTGGTCTCGGTGAGACTGATAGCCCCCACTCCCGGCCCCTCCCCTAAAGGGGAGGGGTGAGTTCGTTTGATCGCAAACAGCTCTCATGCTCAGCCCAGCCGCAGCTCCATTGCTTCGCCCACCGCCACGGCATCCCACGCCATGGTCAGCGCAGCAATCCGCTCGCGCAGCCGGGTTACCAGTTCTTCGGTGATTGGCAGCGGCGGGCAGGAGCGGGCATCACAGGTAACGTGGTACAGCGCGATCACATCTGCGGCACCGCCCCCCGGCGACCAGCCATCGGCCTGCATCACTTCTACCAGCCGCTCAACCCCGTCGCTGATGGCGTTGCCCGCCATGCGGACATCAGCCGCTTCGCCATCGCGGACGCGCGAGAGGAAACCCTGGGCGGCGATCACCTCCTCCACCGCAAAATGAACCATGTCGTGCGGGATGATCCGCTGTTTGGGGCAGTCGACATGGTGTGTGGTGCCATCAGCCTGGATCAGCTCTAGCCGGTCGACCTTTCCCGACCCCTTGGTAAAGCGCAGTTTGAGCCCAGCCTCCATTGCCGCCTCCCTTGCCCCAGCCTCCATTGACCCAGCCGCTACGCTGCAGCGGGCCGCTTTGCGCCCCAACCCAGCACCACGCGCCATAGCGGGATCGAAATCAGCGATATCTGGGCGATAATCGGCGATTGGGAAAAGGCGCCGACCAAAATGGCGGTGGTTGCGCCGTACACCGTCGCCAGCCCGCGCCGCCGGATGCCAGCAATGGTTTCAGCGGGCACACTGGGGTCGACCACCGGGGGCGATGTCGCCAGTCGGCCCAGTCGCAGGTTCAGCAGCGCGGTAAGCAACAGCCAGCAGCAATAGAGCACCACAGGCACGCGCTGGTTACTATAGGTGCTGAGGAAGGCAGTGAAAAACGGCATCGCCGCAATCGTCAGCAACAGCTGGATATTCGCCGGCACCAGCTTCTCGCTGTAATGCGCGGCGCAGCCAAAGGCGCGGTGATGCCCGCTCCAGAACGCGCCGATCACAAAGAAACTGACGATGAATCCGATGAAATTGGGCGTCAGCGCCAAAAGCGCATAGCCAAATTGCGCGTTGGTCGCGCCGCGCGGCAGGTGCGGCACATGAATTTCGATAACGAGCAGCGTGATCGCGATGGCAAACACCGCGTCAGAAAAGAAAATCAGCCGTTCCAGCAGATGGTCTGGCCCATGCCGCGTCGCGACTGGCCCGTCATCACGGTTCGTTGCATCGTCCATGTGCGTCCCCCAACGCTAGCGCCAGCCCGAAAGCTAGCTGATCAACATCCCCGCCAGTGCCGCGCTCATCAGATTGGCGAGCGTGCCTGCCGCCAGCGCGCGAATGCCCAGCTTGGCGATCATCGGGCGCTGATTGGGTGCCAGGCTGCCCGTCGCGGCGATCTGGATCGCAATCGACAGGAAATTGGCAAAGCCGCACAGAGCAAAGGTGACCACGGCGGTCGTGCGCGCCGACAGGTTCTTCATCTGCCCCAGATCGATGAACGCGACAAATTCGTTCAGCACCACCTTGGTGCCAACCAGACTGCCCGCCGCCGCCGCCTCGCTTGCCGGTATGTTGAGCAGCAGCATGAAGGGCGACAGGACGACGCCCAATATCCATTGAAAGGTCAATTCCGGGTGCCCGAACAGCCCGCCCACCGCACCGAGCAGGCCATTGGCAAGCGCCACGAGCGACACGAACGCCAGCACCATCGCGGCAACGGCCACGGCAATCCGCACGCCGGTTTGCGCGCCATTGGCGGCCGCCATGATCACATTTTCGGCGCGCTCAACCTCGACCACAGGATCAACCGGATCGGCAATCTGAATGTCCTGATCGGCGGCGGGCATGGGCGGTACATCGGGCATGATGATCTTGGCCATCAACAGCCCGCCGGGCGCCGACATGAATGATGCTGCGAGCAGATAAGGCAGCGCCTGCGGCCCCAGCAGCGCTGCATAGGCGGCCAGGATCGTCCCCGCCACGCCGGCCATCCCGACAGACATCACCGCAAATAACTGGGGTGGCTTCAGCGCAGGCAGATAGGGGGCGATCACCAGCGGGGCTTCACTTTGCCCCACAAAGATGTTGGCAGCGGCACACAGCGCCTCAACCTTTGACACGCCGATGATCAGTTCAATCGCGCCGCCGACATATTTGATCACCAGCTGCATGATGCCCAGGTGATACAGGACCGCGACAAGGGCCGCGAAAAAGATGATCACCGGCAGCGCGGAAAACGCAAAGGCGGAGCCAAAGGTCGGATCAGTCGCCAGCTTGCCAAAGATTAACTGTGTGCCTGCGGCCGCATAGCCAAGCAGCGCCGAAACCCCCAGCGCCATCGTTTCAATGACGCGTTTGCCAGCGGGCACGTACAGCACCAGCACCGCCATCGCGACCTGCAGGCCAAAGGCGGCGATCACAACGCGCGGGCGGATCAGCCGTTTATTGTTTGACAGCAGAAACGCGGCCAGCAGGATGACGGCGATCCCGGAAAGGCCGATAAGCGTCTGGTTCATTGATACCCTTTGCGCACAAAACTCACGCGCCCCCCCGGCTGCGCAAGCGGGCTAGCATACAGCGGTTGGTCAATTGGGCTAGGGGTGGTTTTGCAACCAGATTTACCGTCCTTGCGAGCACAGCGAGCCGCAGGCGACCGCAGGTCAACCAATCTAGGGCGACACGCGCTTCACTGGATTGCTTCGCTGCGCTCGCAACGACGAATGGGGGTTGTAGCACCCGGCTGCTGGTGCCGTTTGACGGGCGCGGAAATCTCGCTAGCAATCGGCGTATGAACCAAAATGATCTCCGCATCCCGCGCTCGCTCTTCGCGCTGTCGATTTTCTATGGCGGCATGGTCTGCATTGCAGGCGTGCTGGGCAATAAGCAGGTGACGCTCGGGCCGCTTTCCGCGATCGGGCCGATGCTGGGGCTGGGGCCGCTGGCGATTGAGGCGGGGATCTTCGCCTTTTTGATGCTGGTGGTGGTGTCGAGCGCGATTGCCGAGCTGCACGGCGCGGTGATCGCCAACCGGCTGGTCCGCTTCGGCTTCGTGCCGCTGATCGCCTCGATCCTGTTGTCGCTGATCGTCCTGGTTATTCCCGCCGCCCCCGACATGGACCCGGCGCGTGCGCAAGCGTTTGAGCTGATGATGGGCGCAACCCCGCGCATCTGGGTGGGCGGCATCATCTCCTACGGCATTTCGCAGACGCTGAACGTCTATGTGTTTTCGGCGATGAAAGAGGGAGAGGGCGGCGGGCTGCTGTGGCTACGCGCCGGGATCGCCAGCATCTTATCGCAGATCGTCGACACATTGCTGTTCGTCAGCATCGCGTTTCTGGGCGTCTTCCCGATCCGCGAGCTGCTGATCGGGCAGATGGTGGTGAAGGTGGGGCTGTCCGCGCTGCTGGTGCCGCCGCTGATTTATCTGGTGGTGGGTATCGGGCGGTGGCTGGATCGGGCGGGGAATGAGGGCTGAGATTGGGTGGGGAGCTGCCGTTTTGGCGCTCAGTCGAGACGAACGGTATTGCCTTTCAACAGTCCCGAGCAAACGGCCCCTTCGACGCGCTGGCCGGAGGGGCTGGTGGCTTCGAAAGCGGTTGCGAAAAGATCACCCTTCCCACAATCAAAATAGGCATAACCCGTGGTCCGAACCTCGGTGTAGCCTTGCGCAAGAAGTGTCTGGGTGGCGCGATCAGGAGTTGTGAGAGCGACAGGCGCCACAAAAGGAAATGCGGCGAGCAGCGCAATCCCGACCCCGGTTGATCTCAACTTTTTCCGCATCATAGAATGAAAAATGCCACATTTGAGCAATGTCAACAACTGGGCGATTGCAGACTAGCCGGTCTTCTGGTCGATCGCTGCCAATCTTCCCTTCTCCCATCGGGAGAAGGATACCGCAGCTTGACAGCTTGCTGTCTAGCGAAGGTTGGATGAGGGGTTCCGCGCTCTCGAGGGGGGTGATCCCCTCACCCAGCTTCGACTAGGCAGCAAGCTGCCAAGTCTGCGCAGCCCTCTCCCGACGGGAGAGGGATTCCTGCCGCTTGCCCTACCCTTTGGTCGGGGCCTTCTGGTGCGAGCCACATCGCATGCCGATCGCACGCGCCCAGCTTTCGCTGGGGTGACGTTTTGGCTAGAGGACGTGCCATGACCAACCCCGCTTCCACCGCCAATCATGCGCCAGACCCGGCGATGCTCGCCAAGGCGGAAACGCTGACCGAGGCTTTGCCCTATCTTCAGCGTTATGCCGGCAAGACCTTTGTCGTGAAATATGGTGGGCATGCGATGGGCGATCCGGAGCTTCAGCGCGATTTTGCCGAGGATGTCGTGTTGCTGAAGGCGGTGGGCATCAACCCTGTCGTTGTGCACGGCGGCGGGCCGCAAATTGGCGCGATGCTGAAAAAACTTGGCGTCGAATCGAGCTTTATCGATGGGCTTCGCGTCACCGATGCACAGACCGCGCAGGTGGCGGAAATGGTGCTGTCAGGCGCGATCAATAAGGAGATCGTCGCCTGGATTGGCCAGGCGGGGGGGCGAGCCATCGGCATTTCGGGCAAGGATGGCGGTTTTGTGCGGGCAGTAAAGGTCGAACGCACCACGCGTGACCCGGACAGCAACATCGAACGCGTGGTCGATCTGGGCTTTGTTGGTGAGCCGGAAGCGATTGATCGCAGCGTGATCGACACGATTTCGGGCGCAGGCATGATTCCGGTGGTCGCGCCGATCGGCATCGGGGCGGCCGGGATCACTTATAATATCAACGCCGATACGATGGCGGGCGCGATTGCGGCGGCACTCGGGGCGTCACGCTTGTTCCTGCTCACCGATGTGGCGGGCGTGCTCGACAAGGGCGGGCAGTTGCTGACTGATCTTGATCCGACCGCGATTGCGGGCCTGCGCGCTGACGGCACGATTAGCGGCGGGATGATTCCCAAGCTGGAGACGTGCATCACCGCGGTTGAGGGGGGGGTGGATGCTGCCGTTATCCTTGACGGGCGCGTGCCGCATGCGATGCTGCTTGAAATCTTCACCCAGGCAGGGGCAGGGACATTGGTTCACCGCTAACCCCTTGCTCACGTGTTTTAGTATAGTATAACGCCTGTATAGGCCAATGGAGTGCCCCGATTGATCACGCTTATCCAGATTGCGACCGTCCTGCTCAACCTGGTCTGGTGGATCATCGTCGTCCAGATCATCCTGTCGCTGCTGATCGCTTTCAACGTGATCAACACCTATAATGATTTTGTCCGCTCGCTGCACCAGGGCCTCGAAAAACTGACCGAACCGATCTACCGGCCCATTCGCCGTGTGCTGCCTGATTTCGGCCAGATCGATTTTTCTCCTGCCGTGGTGCTGATCGGGCTGCAGATTGTGCAGATGGTGCTGGGCAACGTGGCCAATTCGATCCAGACGGGTGCGCCGCTCTGATCGGAGCACGCCTAGCTTCCTTTTCCTGAATCGAACCTGCGCGTCTGCAAAGGGTGGCGCAGATCGCCCTCGCGCTTTATGGCCCGGCCCCATGAGTGCACAGATCATCGATGGCAAAGCTTTTGCAGCCGGGCTGCGGGGCCGGATCGCCGCACAGGTGGCGACCTTGCGTGAAGCAGGCGCGCGCGCGCCTGGGCTGGCGGTGGTGCTGGTGGGGGATGATCCCGCCTCCGCCGTCTATGTCCGCAACAAGCACAAGGCGACGATTGCGGCCGGCATGGCGAGCTTTGAATACCGCCTGCCCGCCGATACCGCGCAGGATGAAGTAATGGCGCTGGTCGCCAGCCTGAACGCCGATCCTGCGGTTGACGGCATCTTGGTTCAGTTGCCGCTGCCGCCGCAAATTGATGCCGATGCGGTGCTGCTGGCGATCGATCCTGACAAGGATGTGGACGGTTTTCACCCCGTCAATGCGGGTCGGCTCGCAACGGGTTTGCCGGGATTCGTGCCCTGTACGCCGCTTGGTTGCGTGATGCTGCTCAAGGATCAGCTCGGCGATCTGGCCGGGCTGGAAGCGGTGGTGGTTGGCCGATCAAACATTGTCGGCAAGCCGTTGGCGCAATTGCTGATCGCCGAAAGCTGCACCGTCACCGTGGCGCATTCGAAAACGCGCGATCTGGCTGGGGTGATCCGCCGCGCCGACATTGTCGTGGCAGCGGTGGGGCGGCCTGAGATGATCAAGGGTGAGTGGATCAAACCCGGTGCGGTCGTGATCGATGTTGGCATCAACCGCACCGAAGCAGGGCTGGTTGGGGACGTTGATTTTGGCGGTGCGGCCAGCGTGGCCAGCGCCATTACGCCAGTACCCGGCGGCGTGGGACCGATGACGATTGCTTGCTTGTTGCGCAACACATTGGTGTCGGCATGCCGCCGCGCTGGGGTGGCACTTGACGAGACGTTGCTATGATGGAGCTGTTCATCTCGTCACTGATCACCTTTTTCGTGGTGATCGATCCCCCGGGCTGCGCGCCAATCTATGCTGGACTGACAGCGGGCGTGCCCGCGGTGCACGCGCGCGCCATGGCGATCCGCGCGGTGTTGATCGCCGGCGCGATCCTGGTGGTGTTTGCGCTGTTCGGGCAAGATATTCTGCGCGCACTGGGGATCAGCCTGGATAGTTTCCGGATCGCAGGCGGCATCATGTTGTTTATGATCGCGCTGGACATGGTGTTCGAAAAGCGCACGCAGCGCCGCGAAGATCGTGCGCAAAAACTGCTCGACACGCCAGAGATTGAGGACGTTTCCGTCTTTCCGATGGCGATGCCGATGATTGCCGGGCCAGGCTCCATCGCCAGCATCATGCTGCTGATGTCAAAGGGCACCGGGATAGAGCGTACGCTGGTCATCCTTGGCGCGCTGGGGACGATATTGGCGCTGACGCTGCTCGCGTTGATCCTGGCCGGGCCGCTGATGCGCATTTTGGGCGCGCGGATCGAGGCGGTGGTAACGCGTCTGCTCGGCGTGTTGTTGGCAGCGCTCGCCGCGCAATTCGTGATTGACGGGATCCGCGCCAGTTTTCCCTAGACGGCCATCCATCTATCGTCGCCATTTGCCCTACGCCCGCCGAAACCGGCGCTATCGTATCCGCCACAGCCGAAGCGGAGACTTGGCGGGCAATGCCACTGGCTCCAGCCAGTCGGGCGCTTCGCCTTTGGCCAGCTTTGCATAAAAGCCTTGTTTCGCCCGCACGGTATAAACGGTCGATTCAGCCATGTTGGGGCACGTGAGGAGCAGCGTTGCCCCGTGCCGCCGGGCAATTGCGCGGAATTGATCGGCTGAACCGGTAAACGCATGCTGCACATCCAGAATCGCATCGCCATTACGGTGATACGGCCCGGCCAAAGCGGAATGATGGGTGAGGGTAATCAGCCTTGGCCCCAGATCGACAAAGGTGAAAATCGTCTGCGCGGGAAGCCGGTTGAGCACGCCCAGCACCGGAATCGTCGGGCAACTGGCCCCTGCCCGGTTCACGGCCTTTGTGCGCAGGCTTGGCTTGTCGGGCGCGATATATTTCACCGCAAAACCAACAAATACGCCAGAAATGATGATGAAAGACGCAACGGTGCCAAATACGCGCACCAGCATGGAACGATGTCCCAGGCACCACGGGAACACGATCCAGCCCAGCGCCACCGCACCCGGCACGGCCAGCAATTGCGCCGCCGCGCCCGCGCGCACTTGCCACAGCATCAGGCCCCCTGCCAGCAGCGCGAACAACAACACGGCGGACCATGGCACGAAGCGGTCGCTCCGCCGCGCGCGCCACGTGGCGATCATCGCGCCGATCACCCCGATGATTGGCAATGCCGCCACGGGCAGCGCGTTGCGCCAGGGATGGTCATAGATCGGCTTGGCTTCGCGGACATTGTTCAGCCAATTGCGCGCCAGTTCGGGCGAAACCTGTTCCGGTCGCCCCACGCATTGCGGAAATACCAACGCAAAGGCGGTGATGATCGCGATACCTGCTGCCGCTGCCAGCGCCAGTCGGATGGGACGTCCATCAGGATTGATCCGCGCCAGCACGAACAACAGCGTCCCCGCCTCGATCATCACGCTCAGCCATACCGGGGTTAGCGCGTCACAGCGCAGCACCGCATTGGCACTTGATGCGAACAGCACATAGCCAATCGCGCTGCCCCCCGCGAGCGCCAGGCCATATACTGACAGCCGGTCACTCTCCCCCCGGTCCCACACCCAGCGAAGTGCCGTGATCGCGCCTGCACCTGCCGCATAAGGCAGCATTTCCAGCCCGATGCTAAGCGACACGGCGCTCACCAGCCCCACCACGATGCCACCGCGCCGTTGGTGTTGGTCGGCCAGCCCGGCCACCGTGATGCTCAGACAGGCAAGCTGCCACCCGTGATGATCGATCCGTTCCGGCATGAACATCAGCATCGTCGCGGTGCACAACAGCAGGAAAATCAGCGCCAGCGGCCAGGCAACGGGGCTCACCAGCCGCCGCACGGTGAAGGCAAGACCAGCCATCGTCACCGAAAGCGGCAATAGCGGCGCGATGCCGCAGGCCAGCTTTTCGGCCATCACGGTGCCGACAAACGGCTTGAAGGCCAAAATCAGCGCCGCAATCGGCAAATCGACAATCCGGCTCCAGTGGATGTCGAAACCGGCAGGCGGATTGAGCCGGTATTGCCGCAAATCATACCAACCCTGCCCGCCGAGCAGCGCACGTACCTGCATCAGGCGCATATTGTCGTCTGTGTCGCTCAGCGATAGCCACCAGATGCTGGGCCAGCGCTGCCAGATGATGCACATCGCGATCAACGCCCACGCCACCAGCGTCAGGCTAAGCCAGTTTTTCTGCAGCTCGTGCGCAAATGGCATCTGACGGTTGTTGGTATCGTTCAAAGAAGCTTCCCTCGCCAGCCTCTGCGCTCTAGTGCGGCCTCCACAAAGGGCAAGCGGCACGTGAAAACTCTCCATCATCTTGGCAATCAGTTTGGCGATCGGCTGGGTGTGCTGGTTGGCGGGCGCGATGTGGTGGATCAGCTGGTCCGCTTCGCGATTGCAGGCGGGCTTTCGACCGTGGTATATTCGGCGGTGTATCTGCCGTTGACGGCGTATGTGTTTCGCGCCGCACAGGCGGTGTATGCCGTGCCGTTTGCGTTTGCCGTGGCGGTGACGATCGGGTTTTTTCTGCACAGTCGCTGGAGTTTCAAGGGGCATGGCACGCGGGAAACCGGCGGCCGACAGCAGCTGAAATTCGTGATCGTGCAGGCTATTGGGCTGGCGCTGAATGCCGGCTTCACCTGGGGTGTCACCGCGTTGGCCGGGCTGCCCGCATGGGTGGCGTTGATTCCGGTGGTGACGATTACGCCAATCGCCACGTTCGCGCTTAACCGGCAATGGGTTTTCGGCGGCTCCCCCAAGCAGGATCCGACGCATGGATAGAATCGTTTACGACCGGATGGCGGCGCATGATTCCACCCATTGGTGGTACCGCGCGCGGCGAGAGATTCTGTTCGATTATCTGACGCGAGAGGCTGCTTTGCCCCGGGATGCGCGCATCCTGGAGATTGGCTGCGGCACCGGGCACAATTTGCCGATGCTGGCGCGATTTGGCAGTGTTGAGGCCATTGAAATTGATCCGGTTGCGCGCGGCATCGCCAGTGAGCGGCTCGGCAAGCCGGTGAGCGCTGCCCCCTTGCCTGAACTGCCGGGCATTGAACGCGGCGCTTATGATCTGATCGCCGTTCTTGATGTGGTGGAGCATATTGAGGACGATGTCGCAGCGTTGAAGGCGATGCGCGATTGCCTGAAACCCGGCGGCAAAATTCTCATCACCGTGCCTGCGCACCAGTGGATGTGGAGCGCCCATGATGTGGTGAACCACCACCACCGCCGTTATTCAAAGGCTAGCTTGGGCCGCGCAATTTCAGCGGCGGGGCTGGGGCATAATGGCCTGCGCTATTTCAATTCGCTGCTGTTCCCGCTGGCCGCCGCTGCACGGGTGGCGGGGCGGATGACGGGGCGCGACGACAGCGATGATTCGCCGCCGCCCAAAGCACTGAATACGCTGTTCGAGACAATTTTCGGCTGGGAACGGCATCTGGTGGGCCGCATGCCGCTCCCGCCCGGCGTGTCGATTGTCACGCTGGCAGGGTCGGGAACGTAGCGCGGGATCACATGACTTCACCCCGTTCGTCCCGAGCGCAGTTGAGGGGCGTGCCGCAGACGAATCGTGAGAGGCATGTTTCTCGACTTCGCTGGAAACGAACGGATTTGCATGCGTTAAACTAATGTCATTCCGGCTTGGCGCGTGGTTTGCGCGCGCGGGGTGCGGGCTTGGCGGCAGGCAATGCAGGCACCACCGCAGGCGCTTCGGCCTGATAGCCCAAAGTCGCCTTGCCCCCAATTGGCCCGGCGACGTCAGCCACCAAATATAGCGGTCGGCGCTTCGATTCGACATATAGCCGCCCGAGATATTCGCCAATCATTCCCAGCACGAACATCTGCACCGCGCCCAGCAGGACGACCACCAGCATCGTCGATGTCCAGCCCTGTACGGCGCTGCCGGTGAAAAACCCGATGGCGATATACACAAATAGCAGCAGCGACGCGCCGGTCAGCGCCAAGCCAAAATGGCTGGCAAAGCGCAAGGGGGCGGTGGAAAAGCCGGTCATGGCATCCAGCGCAAACCGAATCATCTTGGCCAGCGGATATTTGGTTTCACCCGCATGCCGTTCTGCGCGGTCGTACAAAAACGGCACCTGACGAAACCCGATCCATGCCACCATCCCGCGAATGAAGCGTGCCTGTTCAGGCAGCGACAGAAATGCATCCAGCGCGCGCCTGCTCATCAGCCGGAAATCGCCGGTATCAAGCGGAATGGGCGTATCGGTGACGCGGTCGAGCACGCGGTAAAACAGGGCGGCGGTCAGCTTTTTGAACAGCGTTTCACCCTCACGCTTGCGACGCACGGCATAGACGACATCGGCTTGCTCGGCGGCCATCGTCGCGCGCATATCGGCGAGCAGTTCCGGCGGATCCTGCAGATCAGCATCGATAATCATGATCTGCGCGCCGCAGCACAGATCAAGCCCCGCCGTCAGCGCCAGTTGGTGACCGTGATTGCGCGACAGGTTGATGGCGACCAGATGGGGATCGCTTGCGGCCAGCCGCTGCATGACGGGCCAGCTATCATCGCGCGACCCATCATTGACGAACACAATCTCATAGTCGTCGCCAACCGCCGCCCGGGCTGCGCCCGATACGCGGGTGTGGAGAATATCAAGACAGGCGGCTTCGTTGTAACAGGGTACAACGATGGAAAGGGCGGGGCGATGCATCTCAATGCCCCTAGTCCATGTCCGCCCGTGGTAAAATCCCCTGATTGCGCCCGGCGCGCGCGATCAGCCCTTGGCGGCCTTTGCGCGGGCCTCCACCAGCCGTTCCAGGATCGTCAGTGGCACTGCGCCGTCGCGCAGCACCTCATGAAACGCGCGCAGATCGAACTTGTCGCCCAGGATGCGCTTCGCATTGTCCCGCGCCCGCAGCCAACTGATATGGCCCAGCTTATAGCTGCATGCTTGGCCCGCTTGCGTGCAATAGCGCTCAATTTCGCGCTGCGATCTGGGCCGTGCAAAGCCAACCGTCTCCACGAAATAATCGGTCGCCTGTTCGCGCGTCCAGCGCTTGGCGTGAAGGCCGGTATCGGCAACCAATCGCGCGGCGCGGAACAGGAAGCTTTGCAGATAGCCTGCCCGCTCAATCGCACTGGCATAGCCGCCCAGTTCATCGGCGACCTGCTCTGCATACAGCGCCCAGCCTTCTGAATAGGCGCTGAAGCCCGACAACCGGCGGAGCAGCGGCGAATTGAGCTTTTGCACGATGCTGAGCTGAAGGTGATGCCCCGGTACACCTTCGTGATAGCTGAGGGAGGGCAGGGTGTATTTCGGCCAGTCGCCCACACTTTTCAGGTTGATAAAATAGATTGCCGGGCGTTTCCCGTCGAGCGAGGCGCGGCGATAATAGCCGTTCGACGCGCCGTCCTGGATTTCCACGGGCACGGCGCGAATATCGAGCGGTTCGGCGGGCGGGTTCAGGAAAGCCTTGCCCAGCCGGGCCTGCATTGCCGCCACGCCAACGTTCAGCCCGGCAAGCAACTCAGCGCGGCCTTCGGCGGTGTCGGCATAAAGCTGTGCCGGCATTTCATTGAGGGCGGTCAGCCGGGCACCAACGCTTCCCTTGGTCAGCCCCTGCGCCTTTAGGATCGCATCAAGTTCAGCGGTTAACGCTGCCACCTGTTCCTGGCCGATCTTGTGCACTTCATCGGGTGTGAAGTTGGTGGTGGTCGCCGCTTTCAGCGCATCGGCATAGATCGCTTCGCCATTCGGCAGCGCCCATAGCCCTGCTTCCTTGCGGCGGGGCAGCGATTCGACCAGCGCAATCTGCCGGTCAAGCGCGGGGTAAACCTGCGCCTCAATGATTGTGGCGGCTTTTGTGCCCCAATCCCCCGCCAACCCGGCCGCCTTTGCGCGCGTGACGAGTGAATTGACCATCGAGCTTGCCGCCGCCGGCTTGCCACGCAGCGCCTTTAGCTGACCAATCGTCAGATCCAGGCAGAAATCGGGTGCGACAAAGCCGCGTGCCGCCTCATCCCGCTGTACCGCGCTGTCCTGATCAAGCGCCGTGGCAAAGGCGGAAAGCCTGGAGCAATAGGCCTCGGCATCGGCGGTCGTCTGGATGGTGTGCGCCGAATTCAGGAAATCGGGGATGGAAAAATAAGCCCCGCCCTGCTGAAAGATCCGGTAGGGGCGGATCGTGCTGCCAATGCCGAATTTGTCGGGGCCGACGATGCCGCTGCGCAGCGAATAAAGCACAACCTCGCGGTCCAGCTTGCTCGTTTCGGAGAGCGTGGAGGCGTCGACCGCTTCCACACGGGCAATGGCTTTTTTGGCGCGGGCAAGATCAGTCGCGCGCGATGCGAGGGATCGATCCCCAAGCTGTGATTTTGCAGCAGCCCTTTTGCCATTGTCGAGGCCAAGCTGAGTCACGCTTTCGGGCGAATCGTCCAGATTTTCCTGGAAGATCGCCTCCAGCAGCGCGTTCAGCGCTGCATCGCCCGCACCCGGCTGGCCTGCCGCCTTCAGCGCACCGGGCGCCAGCGCCAGCGCCGTCACAGCACCAGTCGATGAAAGAAACTGGCGGCGATCCATGGCAATATCCTTAGCGCGTGTGGGTTTTGAACCGGTTTAACCTAGCCACACGGCGCGCGCTGGCAAGGGATTATGGCCAGGGGATTATGGCCAAGGGATGATGGCTAGGCGCGCTCGACGGCGCTGACGGCATCGGCCGCGCGCAGCGCAGCGATAACACGCATCAGATGGTGCAGATCATGCACCTCCACATCAATCGTGTTGGTGTGATAGCCGGTATCGCGGTTATCCAGCCGCAACCCCAGAATATTCGCCTTGTGCGCGCCGATGATTGTCGCGACCACGCCCAACGCGCCGGGTTCGTTCTTCAGCTGGACGGCGATCTGCGCGGTTGCCCCCTCGCTCTTGTCGCCCCAGGCCAGATCAACCCAATCGGCATCATCGCCATCGATCAGCTTTTTGCAGTCAATCGAGTGCACCTCGATAAGCCGGTCCGGGTGCCGCAAGCCGACGATCCGGTCGCCCGGCACCGGATGACAGCACTCAGCAAGGGTGAAGGCGATGCCATGCTTCAGCCCGCGAATCGAAATGGCGGCTGATTGCGGCGGTAAATCGCGTAAAGCATCCGTGCCCGCAGAACCGGGCATCAGTGCCTCCATCACCTGCGCATCGGTGATCCGACGCTTGGCAATTGCCTCCATCAGCGCGGCTTCATCGGGAAGCTTCAGCCGCCTTACAGCGGCGATAATGGCGTCGGCCGCTGGCGTTGCCGGCAGACGCTGGACGATCTCATCATAAATCTTGCGGCCCAGCGCCTGGCCTTCGGTGCGTTCGGTTTGGCGCAAATGCCGGCGGATGGCCGCGCGAGCCTTGCCGGTAATCGCAAAATTCAGCCAGCCAGGCTGCGGCACCTGCGCCTTTGATTTCAGGATTTGCACCTGATCACCATTTTCAATCCGCGTGCGCAGCGGCACGACGCGCCCGTTGATCTTGGCCCCCACCGCCTGATCCCCCAGATCGGTGTGAAGCGCATAGGCGAAATCAATCGGCGTCGCACCCTTGGGCAACTGGATCAGTTCCCCGCGCGGAGTAAAGCCGAAAATCCGATCCTGGTACATTGCCATCCGGGTATGTTCGAGCAGCTCCTCAGGGCTTTCGGCCGTATCCAGAATTTCGATCAGGTCGGCGATCCAGCGGACCTGGTTATCGGGGCGCACTTTGGCTTGTTTATAGGCCCAGTGCGCGGCCAGGCCGTGCTCGGCCTCGGCATGCATTTCCTGCGTGCGGATCTGAATTTCAACGCGCGTATTCTCGGCATGCATGACCGATGAATGGAGCGATCTGTACCCGTTGCGCTTGGGGGTGGAGATATAGTCCTTGAAGCGCCCCGGAACCATCGGCCAGCGCCGATGGATCAGGCCAAGCGCGCTGTAACATTCCTCCACTGTCGGCACGATCAGCCGGAACGCCATAATGTCCGACAGTTGCTCAAAACTAATGTGCCGTTCGGCCATTTTTTTCCAGATGGAATAAGGGTGTTTTTCACGCCCCGAGACATCAGCCTCCACACCGCCGCGCGACATCAGTTGCTTGAAACTGCCGGCAATCTTGTCGATCCGATCGCCGTCGCCCTCTTGCAGCTGCACCAGCCGCTTGCTGATCGAGCTATATGCCTCAGGCTCCAGCTCGCGAAAGGCGAGCGTCTGCATTTCCTTCATGAATTCATACATGCCGATCCGCTCGGCGAGCGGCGCATAGATATCCATCGTCTCGCGCGCGATGCGGCGGCGTTTGTCGGGATTGGCGATGTAATGCAGCGTGCGCATATTGTGCAGCCGGTCGGCCAGCTTCACCAACAGCACACGGATATCGTCTGACATTGCGAGCAGGAATTTGCGCAGATTTTCAGCCGCGCGCTCATTCTCTGTCTGCGCTTCGATTTTGCTCAGCTTGGTAACGCCGTCCACCATCCGCGCGACATTTGGGCCAAACAGCCGCAGAATTTCCTCAGGCGTCGCGACGGTGTCTTCGATGGTGTCGTGCAGGATCGCGGTAGCGATTGTTTCGTCATCGAGATGCAGGTCGGTCAAGATGCCCGCCACCTCGATCGGATGGCTGAAATAGGGGTCGCCCGATGCCCGCTTCTGGCTGCCATGCGCCTGGAGCGAAAAGACATAGGCGCGGTTCAGCAGCGCCTCATTGGCCTGGGGATCGTAGCTTAATACCCGATCGACAAGTTCATATTGCCGCAGCACGCGGGTAGGATGGCCCCGCGTGCTGCTGCTTTGCAACATATAGTTGAGATTAGTTTGCGCGCGCGTTGCACTTTTCGAGCATTGCAGCATCGATTGGCGTACCGGCCACGGTGAACGTGTTCAGTTTGCCAACGCGCTGGACGACCATCTGGCACATGATCACGTCACGCTGGGTCGATTGCTTGGCGCTGCACACGCCGTCGGTGCACTTCCACAGCGTACCGGCGGTGATCACGGTTGCCTTGGTCGGCGCGGTTGCTGGCGTTGCGGTGTAATAGCCACCGGTCTGGGCAATCGCCGCGGTCGCAAACAAGACGGAGCTGAGCAGGATCGAGCTTGCAAGGGCGGCGGCGGTCGTAAGGATGCGTGTCATGATGAACTCCATGATCGGTTAGGGGTCGGTTCGGGGAGGGATCAAAAAGCCAACCGAATTAGGTTGCGAATCGATACTTAGTCGATTAGGTTTCCAGTTGCAACTCAAAACTGATATTTCATTCGCATGACAGATAAATTTCGCTAGGATTGACGGTCTATGGAAGCAAAGCTGCGAGAACCCTTACGCGAACTGGCCGAATGCAGCCTGCCGGCGGCATTGGAGGCGATGGGGGAGCGCTGGTCTTTTCTGATTTTGCGCGCGGCATTTAACGGGCTTTATCATTTCGAGGAATTCCAGTCGGAACTGGGCATTGCCCGCAACATCTTGGCGAATCGCTTGGCCCGTCTTGTCGAGCACGGCATCTTGCAACGCGAACCAATGCCTGAGGATCGCCGCAAAATTGAGTATCGGCTGACCGAAAAGGGCTATGCGTTATTGCCCACAATGATCGCGCTGCGCCAATGGGGTGAACGCTGGGAAACCGGTTTTCCGGCATCGCCGGTGCTGGTCGACGAGCGTGACCGTCGACCGATAGCGCAGGTTGACGTCAGGGCGTGGGACGGCCGGGTACTCACCAAGGCTGATCTGCTCTGGTCGCTGCCCGAACACGTCATGAACGACGAGATTGACGCAAAGGCTGCCGAGTAGATTCAGGCCATCGAGATTCTAGAGTGTATTTTGCCTCGGGGTGATGTATTTGCCGCTATTTTGAGGTTATAATTAATGACTCGAAATATAAAACATATCACCCCAGCCTTTGTTGGCACATTTACTACGGTAGCACTACTGCTTGGTCAGGTATTGGTTTTTCATATTCCCATATCTAATCAGCAGGTTTATTTTGCCACTTTATTCGTGTTCTTTCAATTTGTGTTTAGTGTTATACGGCATGGTGGCCTGAAATAGGATTGATAGTTCGTTATTTATTTAATCCAATCGCCAGCAAGGCCAAACGCTAAAAGTGAAGCGCATTCTTTAATTGATTCATACTCATTCTGGTATTCAGAAACGGACAATTGAAGATTATGATTTAGGCGATATACAATAACATCTTTGAAACTTAAATTATATCTAAAAGCTCGTTTCATTGCATGTAGACTCAGCTCTACCGGAACTTGCCGATCCAAATTTCCCTATTAGGCCGCGACGAGTTTTTCCAGCGCCCGGCGCACAGGGCCATCGATAGGCTTGGATCGCCCGGTCTCCAGATCGACATGCACGATCGTCATCAAAATCATGCAGTGCAGGTCGCCCGTCACGGCGTGGCACAGCTCAAACCGCTGCGTCATGCTGGTGCCGCCCAGGCGCTCGATGCGCACAAACGCCTCGATCTCATCATTCATCACAAACGGTTTGAAATAGTCGATTTCGGTATGGCGGACGTGGAACTCAGCCTCGGTCCATTCAGGGCCCAGATCCTCCATGCCGGTCCATGGCCAAAACTCTGAAATCGCCACATCGACATATTCCAGATAGCGCGAATTATAGACGACACGCTGCGCGTCGACCTCTGCGTAGCGGACCTTGAATCGGGTAGAAAAAGAAAAGCCAGGGCGTGTCATGCGCGACCTGTTGGCGGGCGGCACCCGCGCCGTCAAGCTGGCGGCGCTGATGGTCGCGCGGCCGTCACCCGGTTTGCGCTGGCGTATTCACCCCCATGCTCGCCAGATATTTCTTCACGTTTCGTGCCGCCTGGCGCAGCCGCTGCTCATTCTCGACCATCGCGATGCGCACATAGCCCTCGCCATTTTCGCCATAGCCCACCCCCGGCGCGACCGCGACCTTCGCATGGCTGAGCAACTGCTTGGAAAACTCCAGGCTACCCAGGTGCGCAAGTGCAGGCGGCAGCGGCGCCCAGGCAAACATTGATGCGCGCGGCGGTGGGATGTCCCAGCCTGCGCGGCCAAAGCTTTCGACCATCACATCGCGGCGCCGATGATAAAGCTCGCGGTTGCGCTCAACGATATCCTGCGGGCCGTTTAGCGCCGCACAGGCAGCCGCCTGGATCGGCGTAAATGCGCCATAATCGAGATAGGATTTCACCCGAGTCATCGCCGCAATCAGTTTCTTGTTGCCCACCGCAAAGCCGATCCGCCACCCAGCCATCGAATAGGTTTTGCTTAGGCTGGTGAATTCAACCGCAACGTCCTTTGCGCCCTTTACCTGCAGGATCGATGTGGTCGGCTTGCCGTCAAAATAAAGCTCGGAATAAGCGAGGTCAGATATCACCCACACCTTGTTCTCGCGCGCCCAGGCCACCAGTCGTTCGTAGAAAGCCAGATCAACCGTCTCGGCCGTGGGGTTTGACGGGTAATTGACGACCAGAATGGATGGGCGGGGCACCGTGAAATTCATCGCGCGTTCCAGCGCTTCCCAATAACGCTCATCGGGCGTGGTCGGCACCGCGCGGATTGTGGCACCGGCGATGATGAAGCCAAAGGTGTGGATGGGGTAGCTGGGGTTGGGGGCCAGCACGACATCACCCGGCGCGGTAATCGCCGTGGCAAGGCTGGCAAGGCCTTCCTTGGACCCCATTGTCACCACGACTTCGCTATCGGCATCAAGCTCGACACCAAAGCGCCGCGCATAATAATTTGCCTGAGCCTTGCGCAGGCCCGGAATCCCGCGTGATGCCGAATAGCCATGGGCATCGGGCTTTGCGGCCACCTCGCACAGTTTTTCGATCACATGATCGGGCGGCGGCAGATCAGGATTGCCCATGCCCAGATCGATAATGTCCTCTCCGCCAGCGCGCGCAGCCGCCCGCATCGCATTCACTTCGGCGATGACGTAGGGCGGCAGGCGTTTGATGCGGTAAAATTCGTCGGACATGCGTTCTTTCCATCGGCAACGGGTGTCGGTTCGCCTCGTTATACGCGATTTGCAGCGCGGAGCGAATGACGGCGGGCAAAGCTTGCGGTAAGCGGGGGGAAATAACAAGAATCGAGGATGTGATGAGCGCGCCTGAGCACAGCACCACGCCGCCGCAGGATTCCAGGGCCGCACGGGATCGGGGGCAGGATCGGGGGGCACCCGACCTCTCTAATCCTGGCTTTTCCATTCCCAGCCTTGAGGACATGCAGCACTGGACCTGGGTGATGGGTCGCGCGCAGCAAATGATGCTGGAGGCAGGGTTGCAAACCATGCAGGAAACGCCCGCACTGCCCATCATCCCCGGCTTTACTGACCGCGCGACCATGGCGCGTGCGCATGATTTCTGGATCGACAGCATGAAGCTGTGGCAGCATTTTCTGGCGCCCGACTTGGCCGAACCAATCACGCAATCGCCAGAACACGTGCAGGACAAGAGGTTTAAGGCGCCGCAATGGCGCGAAAATCCTGTGTTTGACTGGATCAGGCAAAGCTATTTTCTGGTGTCCGATCACCTTCTGCGCGGTGTTGATGAGGTTGACGGAATTGATGACCGGCACCGCGAGCAACTGCGCTTTGCCACACGCGGCTTTGTCGATGCGATGAGCCCCAGCAATTTTCCCGCGACCAACCCGTTGGTACTTGAAAAAACGCTGGAAACCGGCGGCGAAAATCTGCTCCACGGGCTGCAGAATATGATGACAGATCTGGCAAAGGGTCAGCTGACGCATACCGATCCCGATGCATTTGCGGTGGGCCGCAATCTGGCGATGACGCCGGGCAAGGTCGTCAAGCGCACGCCGCTATACGAACTTATCCAGTATACGCCGACGACGCCCGATGTTCTGGCGGTGCCGCTGGTGATCTTTCCGCCGTGGATCAATCGATATTACATCCTCGACCTCAACCCGGAAAAAAGTTTCATCAAATGGGCGGTCGACCAGGGGCTGACGGTATTCGTCGTGTCCTGGAAATCCGCAGATGCCACAATGAAGGACATCGTCTGGGACGATTATGTCGAGGCCGGGCAGATTGATGCGATCGACACGGTCCTTGATCTGCTCAACGTCGAGAGCGTTCACGCAATTGGCTATTGCGTTGCGGGAACCACGCTGGCGGCAACATTGGCGGTGCTTGCCGCGCGCGGGCAGGCCGCCAAGGTGAAAAGCGCGACCTTCTTTACCGCCCAGGTCGATTTCGCGCGCGCGGGCGAATTGCTCAATTTTGTCGACGATGAACAGATGCAGCGGATTGAACAGCTATCGCCGGAGGGGTTTCTGGATGGGCGCTATATGGCGGCGACGTTCAACCTGCTGCGCGGCCGCGATCTGATCTGGAATTACGTCACCAACAATTACCTGCTCGGTCAGGATTACGCCCCGTTCGATCTGTTGCATTGGAATGGCGACACCACCAATTTGCCGACCAAATGGCATTTGAGCTATTTGCGAGACCTTTACCGCGACAATTTGCTCGTCAAGCCGGGCGCGATGGCGATTTCGGGCACACCGATTGATCTGGGTGCGGTGGCAACGCCGAGCTATATCCAGGCCGGCCGTGATGATCATATCGCCCCTGCGGACAGCGTTTGGCAGATTACGCATCACTTCACCGGGCCGATTCGGTTTGTGCTTGCAGGGTCGGGTCATATTGCGGGCGTGGTCAATCCGCCGGCCGCTGGCAAATATCAGTATTGGACAAATCCAACCCTGCCTGAAACGCTTGATGCTTTCATCGCAGGGGCGACTGAAACCAAGGGAAGCTGGTGGCCAGACTGGATCGCGTGGATTCGCGCGCAGGATGGATCAACGGTGCCCGTGAAAGGCGCGCGCAGGCCCGGCAAGGGGCGCTTAAAATCCCTGGGTGATGCTCCGGGAGATTATGTCGCGGCACGATAAATTTTAAATATCAGCTAGTTAACTGCACAGAATTACGTTTTGTTGCGCTGCACAAAAAGTTCTTGCATCGCGCGCTGCCTGCTATATATTGCAGTGCAGCAAACGAGAGCAGGGAGGCCATTATGGCTGACAAGACGATCACGACAAACCAAGCGGCTCCTGGTGTAAAGGCAGCAGCAACGCCGGTTGTTGTTCCTACCGCAGCAGCGGTTGCCCCAATCCCCGCAGCGGTTTCCGCGCCGGTTGAGGTGAAAGCCGCACCCAAGCCTCCCGTGCTTGCTGAAACGGCCGCTGCAAAAGTTGTGGCCAAGCCGGTGACGCCAAAGGCCGCCGCGCCAAAGGCCCCTGAGCCAAAGGTGCTCGCAGCCAAGGCGGTAACGCCGGTCGCAGCGCCCGTGACGAAGCCCGCAGCACAGCCTGTGAAGAAGATTGTTAGCGTAAAGACCCAAGCCAAGCCAGTCGCTGCACCTGCAGCACCCCACACCAAAAAGGAAGTAACCACCATGGAAAACACCATCAAGAACACCACCGACAAGGCTCAGGCCATGTTTGTTGACATGAACGACCGCGCCAAGGCAGCTCTCGAAAAGACCCAGGGCATGCTCGCTGACGTGACCGAGTTCAACAAGGGCAACGTCGAAGCACTCGTCGAATCGTCGAAGATCGCTGCCAAGGGCATCGAAACGATGGGCCAGGACGCTGCTGAATATACCCGCAAGTCGTTCGAAAACATGACCGCAATCGTCAAGACGCTGTCGACGGTGAAGTCGCCAACCGAGTTCATGAAGCTCCAGAGCGATTACATGCGCACGTCGTTCGACTCGATGGTTGCAGAATCGTCGAAGACCACCGAAACGATGCTGAAGCTCGCTGGTGAGATCGCACAGCCAATCTCAAACCGCGTTGCGATTGCCGCTGAGAAGATCAAGATCAGCGCATAATCGTCCCTTCCCGGCGCAATGTCGGGCCAGGAAAGCCAATGAAAGGGCGGTTGCAGCGATGCAGCCGCCCTTTTCATATCAGTTTTCGTGCAAATTTGTGGTTATCGCGGTCGTTCTGCCACGCTTGCCCCTTGCCCTTGGGCGGGCAGGTGCCATATTTTCACTTCACATGATGAGCCAGTCCATCCCTCCGCGCGCCATGGCGCAGCGCCCACCCGGTGACGATGACGAGGGTACGGGCCTTGGTATCGCAACCCGCACGCGCACCCGCACCAAACAGCCAACGCCGTACCGGGTGCTGATGCTGAATGATGATTATACGCCGATGGAATTTGTGGTGCTGTGCCTGCAACGCTTTTTCCGGATGAGCATTGAGGATGCGACTCGAGTGATGCTGCACGTCCACCAAAAGGGCGTCGGTGTGTGCGGGGTGTTCAGCTATGAAGTGGCGGAGACCAAGGTGAGCCAGGTCATGGATTTCGCCCGCCAGCACCAGCATCCGCTGCAATGCACGATGGAAAAGGCGTAACCGCGGCGCGGTTGCCAATTCATCGACCGCCGCTTGCGCCATCCCCTTGCGCGGCATCGCTGACCCAGTAGAAGATTTCCAATGGACAGAATTATCATTCGCGGCGGCAATCGCCTGTCGGGCCGTCTTCCCATTTCAGGGGCCAAGAACGCAGCGTTAACGCTGATGCCCTGCGCGCTGCTGACGGAAGAGCCGCTGACGCTGCGCAACTTGCCGCGCCTCGCCGATGTCGACGGGTTCGGCCATTTGCTCAACCAGCTGGGCGTGTCGACCATGATCGAGGGGTCGCGCCCGGACGAGTTCGGGCGCGTAATGACGCTGAAGGGCGGGCGGCTGACATCAACAATCGCGCCCTATGATATTGTGCGGAAGATGCGCGCTTCTATCCTGGTGCTCGGGCCGCTGGTCGGCCGGGCGGGTGAGGCAACGGTGTCGCTGCCCGGCGGCTGTGCGATCGGGAATCGTCCGATTGACCTCCATCTGAAAGCGCTTGAATCGCTCGGTGCCGAAATCGAACTCGCAGCCGGCTATGTAAAGGCAACCGCACCGGGTGGCCGCTTGCCCGGCGGACGCGTAAGTTTTCCGATCGTTTCGGTTGGTGCGACTGAAAATGCGTTGATGGCCGCCGTGCTCGCCAAGGGGTCATCGGTGATCGACAACGCCGCGCGCGAGCCCGAGATCGTCGATCTGTGTAACTGCCTGGTGGCAATGGGTGCTTCGATTTCCGGCATCGGCACAGAAACGATCGAGATTGAAGGGCGCGACCGGCTTCACGGCGCAACCTACCGTGTGATGCCTGACCGGATTGAGGCGGGCAGCTATGCCTGTGCGGCGGCGATTACCGGCGGTTCGCTTGATCTTCTGGGTGTGTCCGCTGCTGATATGCGCGCGACGACAGCCGCCTTGGTTGAGGCGGGCGTATCGGTGGAGGAACATGGCGATTTCATGCGGATCACGGCCAGCAATGGGCTGGGCCCGTTGACGCTGTCGACCGCGCCGTTCCCCGGCTTTGCAACGGACATGCAGGCGCAGTTTATGGCAATGCTGTGCATGGCCAACGGGGCGAGCGTGCTGACCGAGACGATTTTTGAAAACCGCTATATGCACGTTCCCGAACTCGCCCGGATGGGCGCGGATATTCAGGTGCGCGGCCGTACAGCGGTAGTGCGCGGCGTCGACAAGCTGATTGGCGCGCCGGTGATGGCGACCGATCTGCGCGCGTCGATGAGCCTGATCCTGGCGGGCCTGGCCGCAGAGGGTGAGACGCAGGTCCAGCGCGTCTATCACCTCGATCGCGGCTATGAACGGTTGGAGGAAAAACTCTCGGCTGTGGGTGCCGATATCGAGCGCGTCAGCGACGGCTGACGCGCTCAACAGCCTTGGTCAAATTGCCGCCAGCGCCTGATCGAAATCGGCGATCAGATCGTCCGCGTCCTCCACGCCAATCGATATGCGCACCAGATTGTCGGTAATGCCCAGCGCCGCCTTGCGGGCTTCGGGGACCGACAAATGCGTCATGCCCGCAGGATGGCTCGCCAGCGTCTCTGTGCCGCCCAGCGACACGGCCAGCTTGGCGATCCGCAGCGCATCAAGAAAGGCGAAACTCTCCCGCTCGCCGCCCTTCAGGAACAACGAAAAGGTACTGCCTGCGCCCATATCGTGACGCTGATAAATATCGGCCTGGCGCTCGTCGCCAGGCGTGGACGCAAGGAAACCGAGATAACCGACCCGATCTACCTTTGGATGGTCGCGCAAGAACCCGCACACCTTGGCGGCATTTTCGCCCGCGCGCGTCATTCGTAATTCCAGCGTCTCCAGGCTGCGCAGCAGCATCCACGCGGTGTTGGGATCGGTGATTGTGCCGATCGTGTTGCGCATCAGCCGGATCATATCGATGTGCTTTTTCGAGCCAAGCAGCGCGCCTGCCACCAGATCGGAATGGCCGCCGACATATTTTGTCAGCGAATAGACGACAATATCTGCCCCGTGCTGCAATGGCTGGAACCAGAGCGGCCCCAGAAATGTGTTGTCGATCGCGATCGGCGGTTTGTCTGGCGAATCGCCAAACACCGCGTCACGGGCAGCGGCAACGGCCTGTACATCGACCAGCGCGTTGGTCGGGTTGGCAGGGCTTTCCAGATAGATCAGCGCAACACGCCCCATGGCGTTGGCCTTGGCCATCACGGCATCGATTTCTGCACGCGTCGCGCCGGCTGGAAAATCGACGAAATGAACGCCAAACCGGCCCAAAATGCGCGCGATCAGCGTTTCTGTGGCGGCATAAAGCGGCCCCGAATGGATAATCGTGTCGCCAGCGCGCACCATCGACAGGAACAATGTCGCGATGGCGGACATGCCGCTGGAAAAGGTCAGCGCGTCCTCTGCATCTTCCCACACGCCCAGCCGGTCTTCGAGGATTTCCTGATTGGGGCCGTTGAAGCGCGAATAGACAAGCCCGTCCGCGCCGCCGGGTCGCTTTCCGGTAACCCCCTCAAAATGGCGCTTGCCTGCTGCGGCATTGGGAAAAACAAAGGTGGAGGTGAGGAAAATTGGCGGCTTCAGCGAACCTTCTGAAAGCATGGGATCATAGCCGTGCCCCATCATCAACGTCGACGGTTTCAACTTTCGCCCGCCGAGCTTGTCGACCTGGGGCTTGGGGTGGCGGCGCGGGGCGGCGCCCGTGAACGCGACTTCGGTTTCGTCGGTCATGCGCAATGGCTCCTGTGCAGCGGATGGGCGGTTGTTTAGTCTCTACAGTTACTATCGCCGGAGCGATAGCGCGCTTTACGCCATTTCCTGCGCTAATCGACCAACCCGATCAGCGAGATTTGCCGCCCATAATCGGGTTCGCCCAAATGCGTGGCGCGGCGATAGCTGAAGAATCGTGCCGGATCGGCATAGGTGTCCAGCCCCAGCATTTCGACGGCACCAACGCCCGCATGCGCGATTCGGTGCGCGACATAGGCTTCGAGGTCGAATTGCTGATGGCCCGGCCTTCCCGGCGAAAAGAATCGCTCGGTCGCCGGATCATCGACGGCGAAGCGCGCGGCGAAATGATCATCCACTTCATAACTGGCGCGCGCGATGCACGGCCCGATGGCGGCGACGATCCGCTCGCGCTGCGCACCCAGTGAGATCATCGCGTCAACCGTGGCGTCGGTGACCCCGCCAAGCGCGCCTTTCCAACCCGCATGGGCTGCGCCAATCACACCGGCGGCCTTGTCTGCAAACAGCACCGGTACGCAATCGGCGGTCAGGATGCCAAGCAACAGCCCGGGCCGATCCGTCACGAGCGCGTCTGCGCGCGGGCGTGCCGCGTCGTCAAACGGCGCGGTGACGATAACCGCTTCGGCTGAGTGAATCTGATACAGCGTTACCAGTGTGCTGCCCGGGGCGACGGCGGCAATTGCCCGGCGCTGATTCTCGATTAGCTCGGGCGTTGGCGGCTGATCACGCCGCCCCATGTCGAGTGATGCCATCGCGCCGGTGGAAACGCCGCCGCGCCGCCCCAGAAAGCCATGCGCTACCCCGTCAAGCGCCTCCGACAGAATGACGTCGACGGGAGTCACAACACCAGCTGCATGATCAGGTCTCGGTCAATTTGTGTGCCGGTGGGGAAGGCATAGTCGCCGATATGGGCAAATCCATAGCGTTCGTAGAATCGCTTGGCGCGCAGATTTTCTTCCCACACGGTCAGCACCAAGGCGGCGGCCGAACGGCGGCGTGCCTCGTCGATCGTCCAATCCATCAGTGCCTGTGCTATGCCCCGCCCGTGCCAATCCGCGGCGATATAGAGCTGGCTGAGTTGCAACGCGCCCGGCAGTACCGAAGGATCTTCCAACCACACTGGCGACAGTTTGACATAGCCGATGATGGCGTCTTGCGCGCACGCCAGTCTGAAATGATGGGCGGGATCGGCCAGGCTGCGGATCAGCGCACCTTCGGGCCCATAGGCTTTGTCGAGATAGAGCGCGATATCGCTGGCGGGCGCTGAATGGGCAAAGGTTGCCACCCAAATCTGTCGGGCCATGGCGTCAAGCGCGGGGCCGTCTGCCGGCGATGCGTCGCGATAGGTGACTGGTGCGTCGGTCATGCAAATCCTGCGGGCTGTGGCCATTGCGGGGCAGTGGTGGCGAGCGCCTTGAACAGTCGTCCCATCTGATCAGGCGATATCAGCCTGTCACGATCAGCGCTTACCCTGCCCCCCAAAGCGGCCGCGCGCGCATCAATTCCCAGCGCGACGAGCAGCGCGCCTTGTTCGACTGGCCCGAAAGCGCGCGCACCCGCAGATTGTGCCGCAGCAGCAAGCGTCGCGAAATCGACATGCGCCGTCAGGTCATGTTCGCCGGGTTGTTCGAACGGGTTGGCGAACCGGCCCGACCGCATGGCCTGCAACGTGTCGCCGATCGCCGGGCCTTCATACCCATAGTCGATCGTCAACATCGCCCCGCCCTGCCGCACGACCCGCGCAGATAAGTCGCGCATGATTGACACACTGGCGGGCGATGTTTCGATGACTGATCCGGGCGCGGCATCGCGCAAATTTGGCGGCAGGATCGCATCAGGCACCTGGCCGCCTGCAATTGGCAGGAACAGCGTGTCCTGACAGGCGACCAACCGTTCGTGCCAGTCGCCAGCGCCGCGGACCATCTGGCGGATCGGCAGCGCATCAAAAAACTCGTTGGCGATGATCAGCAGCGCGTCGTGATCAGGCAAGGTGGTGGTATCATGATGCCAGATCGCATTTGGAACGCGCGTTGCCTGCGCCGCGCGCAGCATGGGGCTGGTTTCAACGAAGTGCACCGGCGGCGTCAGCCCGGCCTTGGCCATCACCCGCAGCGCATCGGCGGCCAGCGTACCGCGCCCCGGCCCCAGCTCGACATAAGCGACCGGGGGCTGCCCGGCCCGGTCCCACAGATCAGCCAACCAGGCGCCGATCAGCTCGCCGAACATCTGGCTAATCTCGGGTGCGGTCGTGAAATCGCTGCCGAGCGGATCGCGCGTGCCGTAATAATGCGCATTCGCTGCGGCCATATATTGCGCAAGGGAGATCGGCCCGGCGAGTGTAATCGCGCGGGCCAGCCGGTCGGGCAGCGCGGCTTCGACAACTTCGCTCATCTCAGGCGACGCTTTCGGCTCCGGCAACCGGCTCGATACGCTGGCGGCGAGCTTTGGCGGTCGCGATCAGATAGGCACCGCCCAATATCATCGGCACGCACAACCATTGGCCCATGTGCAGGCCAGTCACCGCCGCGAATTCGCGCAATTGCTCATCGGGCTCCCGGAAAAATTCAACCGTGAAACGCGCAATCCCGTAGCCAGCGACAAAAATCCCGACGAGTTTACCAGGATCATAGCGCATCTTGGTGCGCCAGAAACAGAACCACAGGACCGCGAACAGCACCAGGCCCTCCAGCCCAGCCTCATACAACTGGCTCGGGTGGCGCGCGACATCATCGCCGGTGCGCGGGAAAATGATTGCCCAGGGCGCGTTGCTCGGCTTGCCGTACAGCTCACCGTTCACAAAATTCGCCAGCCGCCCGAAAAACAGGCCGAAAGGCGTCGCGCAGGCGACATAATCATGCACGCGCAGCCATTGCAGACCTTGGGCGCGGGCAAACAGGATCAGGCCAACCGATGTGCCAATCACGCCACCGTGGAAAGACATGCCACCGTCCCACAATCGCAAAATCTGCAAGGGGTTCAGCAACATGGCGGGTTGATAGAACACCACATAGCCTATTCTCCCGCCCAGGATGATCCCCAGTGTGGCGTAGAAAATCAGATCATCGGCATGGCGCCGCGCCATTGGCGATCCGGGCTGGGCGACCAGTTTCAGCAGATACCACCAGCCAATGACGATCCCCGCGATATAGGCGATCGAATACCATTTCAGGCTGAACCAGCCGATCCGGAAAATCGTGTCGTTCAGCCCCAAATCGGTAAACCGGATATGGTCGGCGGCGGTTGTGGCGATGGTAGACAGGATCAAGGCTTTTCCCCAGGCTGCGAAGCTTCCATAAGGGGGTCTAGCGACAAGACCAATAGGGGAGAGACGAATGCCGAGTGAGCTGGACCGCCGAATTGACAACGGCATTGCCGCACTCACCGCGTTAAACGGCCAGATGCCCGTTGTTCCCGTTGAGTTGAAGGGGCTTAGCTATCCTACAATCGCGGTCGCTCCGCCGGCGCTCAGCTATTATTTCGCGCATTTCTCGACATTGCATGGCGACAAGACGTTTCTTGTATCGGGCGACGAGCGGCTGACCTTTGCCGAGGTTTATGCCCTTGCCCAGCAAACCGCCCGCGCACTGGTTGATGGCTGCGGCGTGAAACCCGGTGACCGGGTGGGCATCGCCATGCGCAACTCGCCGTCATGGATTGCGCTGTACATGGGAATCCTGATGGCAGGCGGCATCGCGACCCTGCTGAATGGCTGGTGGCAAACTGCTGAGCTGGCCAGTGCAATCGCCGATGTCGATTGCGCGCTGGTGTTTGCTGATGCGCCCCGCGCCCAACGGCTGGAGGAGGCAACCGGGCTTGGCGCACAGGTGATGGCGATCGACGACCGGCTCCCGCTTGCCACCGCGCTTGCCCCCTTGTTCGCGCGCGGCGGCAGTGAGGCGACCGTGCTGCCCATGCTGCGCGGCGATGATGATGCGACGATTTTGTTCACCAGCGGATCAACCGGCCAGTCCAAGGGAGCGCTATCCGATCACCGCGCCGTGACGCAGGCGGTTTTCAACTATCTGGTCAGCGCGTTGATGATGCTTGGTATTTCCAGTGAAGACGGCAATCCGGTGACCACGCAGCACGCCACGCTGCTCAACGTGCCGTTGTTCCATGTCACGGCCGAAGTGCCTGTGTTCCTGCAAAGCTTTGCCATGGGGCGTAAGCTGGTGCTGATGCCCAAATGGGACGCTGAAGAGGCAATGCGGCTGATCGCGCGTGAGAAAGTAACCTATTTCGTCGGCGTGCCGCTGATGAGCTTTGAGATACTGACGCACCCAAAGCGCCCCGACTATGACCTGTCGACCGTAACCGATTTTGCCGCTGGCGGTGCGCCCCGCCCGGTCGAACATGTCCGCCGGTTGAATGAAGAAATGGGCGGGGGTGCCCCTCTGTTAGGCTATGGGCTGACCGAGACGAACGGCATTGGCTGCGGCAACTTCCGGTCCAATTATCTCGCTAAGCCCAACTCTACCGGTCGCGCCTCTGTCCCATTGGTTGATCTGGCGATTCTGGACGGGGCAGGCAAGCCGGTCGCGCAGGGGCAGCGCGGCGAGGTCGGCATCCGATCGATCTGCAACTTCAAGGAATATTGGAACCGGCCCGATGCCACGCGCGATGCCTTTACGCAGGATCGCTATTTCCTGACGGGCGACATCGGGTACCTGGACGAAGATGGCTATCTGTTCATCGTGGACCGCAAGAAGGACATCATCATTCGCGGCGGCGAAAACATCTCGTGCCAGGAAGTCGAAGCCGCGCTGTATGAGCACCCCCATGTCGCTGAAGCCGCCGTGTTTGGCCTGCCCGATGAGCGGCTTGGCGAGGTGCCGGGGGCGGTGGTTCATATCCGCGAGGGCGAAATCGTCGATCCGCAAACCCTGTGCGAGTTTCTGGCCGCGCGCATCGCCGCGTTCAAAGTGCCGCAGCGGATTTGGATCATGGATGGTCCGCTCCCCCGCCTCGGCACCGAAAAGATCGACAAGGTTTCACTTCGCGCTGCGTACCGCGCGATCCATGCCAAAGAAACAGCCGCTGCATGATCTGGCGCGCACCGCCCCGTCACGATAGAGCGGGGCGATGGCCAAGGGTGGGATAAGCGACAAGATCAAGCACGGTGTAACCCGGCGCGGCCTGCTGATTGGCGGCGGCGCGGGGACCGGGCTGCTGATTGCCTGGGCGATCTGGCCGCGCAAATACCTGCCAAATCTTACCGCTGTGGCAGGCGAGACGATTTTCGGTGCCTGGCTGAAAATTGGTGAAGACGGGCATGTGACGGTGGTGGTGCCGCAAGCCGAACATGGCCAGGGCGTTTACACCACCATGCCGCAGATCGTGGCGGATGAGCTGGGTGCAGATTGGCGGCGTGTGGGTGTGGAACCTGCCCCGCTGAACCCGCTTTACGCCAATGATCTGGGCGCGGGCGAGCTGTTCGAGGGCGTGTTTGCCGGGATTCCCGAAGCACTGAAGCGCACCCACGCGACGCGCACCGCGCTGGTCTTGACCGCGGGATCAAGCTCGATCCGTAATTTTGAGGGGGACCTCCGCCAAGCGGGTGCTGCGGCTCGGGTGTTGTTGAGCAAGGTGGCGGCAGGGCGCTGGGGTGTGGACTGGCCGGAGTGCACCACCCAGGCCGGTTTTGTGATTCACGGCAAGAAAAAGCTGGGATTTGGAATCCTCGCGGCTGATGCCGCCAGTGAAAGCATCCCCGATCCGCTGCCCCTGCGTCAGGGAGATGCCGGGCGCCTATCAGGTCAGTCGCTGCCGCGCATCGATGTGCCGTCAAAGGTGGATGGATCGGCCGGGTTTGCCGGCGATGTCCGCTTGCCCGATATGGTGTTCGCCGCGATCCGGCAGGGGCCGGTGGGTGATACGCGCCTCACCAAAATCAACCGTCCGGCCGCAAGCAAGATCAGGGGCGTGTTGGAGGTGATTGAGCAACCGCGCTGGGTTGCGGTGGTTGCCAATAACTGGTGGGCGGCCAACCGCGCGCTGGATGCCCTGCTGCCCACATTCGAAACCAGTGGCGCCATTATCAACACGGACAGCATTAATGCGGCGCTGTCCGCTGCGTTGGCGGGGCCAGGCCAGCGTATGGCCGCGCAGGGTGATCTGGCGGCGGTGTTCAAGGGCGCGCAGGTGGTAACCGCCGATTATCAGGTCGGGCTAGCCGCGCATGCAGCGCTGGAAACGATGACCGCGACCGCGCGGTTCGACAAGGGGCGGCTTGAACTTTGGCTGCCAACCCTTGCCCCCGGCCTGGCGCGGGCGGCGGCGGCGGCAGCGATTGGCATTTCGCCCGATTCGGTCATCGTCCATCCCATGCTGATCGGCGGATCATTCGGCGCCAATCTGGAACATCAGGTCGCCGAACAGGCAGCCGTGATTGCGCAGCGGATGAAGCGACCGGTGCAGCTTGTCTGGTCGCGCTATGAAGATCTGCTCCACGACCGGTACCGCCCACCTGCGGCGGCGCGGATGACCGCGCGACTGGGACCGAACGGGACGATTATGGGCTGGCTCGCCAAGATTGCCGCGCCAAACACCGGACGCGAAATCGCCAATCGGCTGACAGTGAATGACGCCGCCGTGCACGCGGCGCTGGCGCTTGAGGGGCGGGGCGATCCCTATGCCGTGGCGGGTGCGCTGCCCTTTTATCGCTTCCCGGCCTATGCGGTGGACCACCATCCGGCGGAAATTGGCGTGCCGACCGGCCATTGGCGGTCAGGCGCGCATAGCTACACCGCGTTTTTCAACGAATGTTTTCTTGATGAACTCGCCCATGTCGCGGGCACCGAACCGCTGTCGTTCCGGGTATCAATCACCGCTGAACCGCGGCTTGTTCGCTGCCTGTCGACTGTAGCGGCGCTCGGCGGCTGGGAAGGCGGCGTGCCGGGCAGCGCACAGGGCATCGCCTGCCACAGTTTTCGCGGTAGCCACATCGCGGTGCTGGCAGAGGCGCATTTTGAAGATGGCCAGCGTCCGGTGGTCGACCGGCTGGTCGCGGCGGTGGATTGCGGTCGGCAAATCAATCCCGATATCGTTCGTCAACAGATTGAAGGCGGTTTGATTTTCGGGATGGCAGGGGCGTTGGGCGGATCGACCGGGTTTACCGAAAATGTCGCTGACGCGCGCAGCTTTGCCGATCTGCGCCTGCCTCGGCTTGCCGATATTCCTGACATCACGATCGAAATGATTCGCAGCGAAGCCGAACCGGGTGGCGTGGCTGAACTGGCGGTGCCGCCGGTCGCGCCAGCGATTGCCAATGCACTTCAGGCAAGTGCGGGGTTTCGTTTGCGGCGGTTGCCGTTTACCGCATCCGCAGCATGATTCTTCCCGCCAATCACCTGCCTGCCGATCATCCCCCCGTCCCGCCTCGCAAGCTGGGGGTGTTATTGACGAATCTGGGTACGCCTGATGGGCCGGATACCAAGTCGGTTCGGCGTTATCTCGCTGAATTCCTGTCGGACCGCCGGGTTGTCGAGATTCCGCAAATCCTATGGCAGCCCATTTTGCGCGGGATTATCCTGAACACGCGGCCGCAGAAATCGGCAGAGGCCTATGCGCAGGTATGGGGGCCGGACGGATCGCCGCTGGCAAGCATCACCAAGGCGCAATCAGCGGCTTTGCAGGGTGCATTCGGCGCGAATGTGACGGTCGATTGGGCGATGCGGTATGGCAAGCCGTCCATCCCGGAACGATTGCAGGCGATGAAGGATGCTGGGTGCGACCGGATTCTGCTCGCGCCGCTTTATCCGCAATATTGTGGGGCAACGACCGCGACGGCCAATGATAAAGCGTTTGAGGCGCTGTCAGCGATGCGCTGGCAGCCCGCAATGCGCACCCTGCCGCCCTATTTCGATGATCCACTTTACATCGATGCGCTTCGCCAATCGATTGTGGTCGGGCTGGAAAAGCTTGATTTTGTCCCCGATGCGCTGGTGGTGAGTTTTCATGGCATGCCGGTGCGCACCCTGGAACTGGGCGATCCATATCACTGCCACTGCCAAAAAACCGCTCGGCTGCTGGGCGAAGCGCTCGGGCGGCCAGTGGTGATTACTTTTCAGTCACGCTTTGGCCGGGCCAAATGGCTGGAACCCGCCACCGACGACACGCTTGAGGCATTGCCCGGCAAAGGCATCAAAAAAATCGCGATTATCGCCCCGGGCTTTTCCGCCGATTGCCTTGAAACACTCGAAGAACTGGCGATTCGCGGGCGGGAAAGTTTTGAAGAACATGGCGGAACGCATTTTGGCTATATCCCCTGCCTGAATGACAGCGACACCGGTATCGTAATGTTGCGGGCATTGATCAGCCGCGAACTTGAAGGGTGGCAAATCTCGTCCTAAAGTCGCGGGATAAGAAAAGGCTAGGAGAGAGAGAATATGGCACGCGTCGCAATTGTAACCGGGGGAACGCGTGGCATTGGGGAGGCGATCAGCATCGCGTTGCGCGATAACGGGCTGACCGTTGCAGCAAATTATGCCGGCAACGAAGCGCGCGCCAAGGAATTTACCGAACGCACCGGAATTGCGGCCTTCAAATGGGATGTGGCGGATTATGATGCCTGCCAGGCCGGTTGCGCCGCCGTCGTTGACGCGCTTGGTCCGGTTGATGTGCTGGTCAACAATGCCGGCATCACCCGTGACGGCACGATCATGAAGCTAACCTATCAAGCATGGAAAGAAGTGATCGACACCAATTTGGGTGGCTGCTTCAACATGGCAAAGGGTGTGTTTCCGGGGATGCGAGATCGCAAATGGGGCCGGATCGTCAATATCGGATCGATCAACGGGCAGGCCGGGCAATATGGCCAGGTCAATTACGCCGCTGCCAAATCGGGTATTCACGGCTTTACCAAGGCATTGGCGCAAGAGGGTGCTAAGGCAGGCGTTACTGTCAACGCCATCGCACCGGGCTATATTGATACCGATATGGTCGCTGCTGTGCCTGCCGATGTCCTGGAAAAAATTGTCGCGAAAATCCCTGTCGGGCGATTAGGCCAGGCAATGGAAATCGCGCGGGCAGTGGTATTTTTGTGTTCGGAGGATGGCGGGTTTGTCACCGGATCGACGCTGAGCATCAATGGCGGCCAACACATGTACTAACGGGCGCGGGCGCCCGCGGTAAATTGGGGCCAAATCGTTAGGGCCCAGATCGTTAGGGCCCGGTCTCTGGTGAGACCGGGCCCCGCCCTCGATACGCTACGCGAGGGAAGACTTAGCGATAGTTGCGGCACCCGTTGCGGCCATCACGCTCAATGGCCCGGCCCGCGAGCGCGCCGCCGATGCCACCGATGAGTGCGCCGGCCGTCCGGTCGCCACGACCCGCAATGGAGTTGCCGAGTAATCCACCAGCGATTGCGCCAAGCAGCGCACCGCCCGTGCCATCGTTGCAACGGCGGTCGTTACGGAAATCGCGGCGATAACGGCGATCGTTGACGCGATCATCGTACCGATCATTATAGGATTGGTTATACGCCTGATTGTAGCGACCGTTATTGTACTGGCCACCATATTGGTTGCCGTATTGATTGCCATAGGGGTCGCCGCGATACTGCTCTTGATAAACATCACCGCGATAGCCGCCGCGATAATCTTGCGCTGACGCTGATGCGACAGGAACAAGGGCGCTTGCGCTGATGGCGAGAGCGACGCTTGCAAGTGACAATTTCTTCAACATGGTCATTCTCCTCATCAGCGCCCCGTTCCAATACGGTCGGGGCAAGCTGCCGTTGTTCGACAATGCCTTTATGCTACCAGCCAGTTGAGCGAAGTCTGAATGCGTCTGTTATCGCACGTTCATCACAAAAACCGCTGGGCGACGGGCCTGTCAGGGGCGGCTGGCTGGGCTAAGGATGGGTAATGTCGCTGTTCCAATCACCCGTTATCCGATCGATACTGCTGCTCCTGCTGTTTGTGCCCAGCTGGTCGACGGTCCCGCGCCTGCCCTTGCTGGATGAGCGCGCGGCATTGGTGGCAATGCCGGTGGCGCTGTATCCCGAATCGCCTGCGCGGCGACGGGTGGGGGCGTTGATTTTTGAACGGGGTTATCGGCTGACCAGCGCTGATCCGGCCTTTGGCGGCTTTTCATCGCTGATCGTCGATGGTGATCACTTCACCCTGTTGAACGATGGCGGGAACATTGTGCGTTTTCGCCTCGATTCGCGGGGCAGAATCACCACCCCGCATTTCGATGCGCTTTCGGCTGGACCGGGGACGGGCTGGGAAAAAAGCGACCGGGACAGCGAATCGATGACGCGTAATCCCGCATCGGGCACGATCTGGGTCACTTTTGAGCGCGCCAATGCGATTTGGGCCTATTCGCCGGGGCTGGCAAAGCCGGTGCGCCATGCAGCCCCGCGTGCGATGCAGAACTGGCCGGAAAATGGCGGAGCAGAAGCGATGGTGCGGCTGCGCAACGGCGGTTTCGTTGTTCTGTCAGAGACCGGCTTCTGGCGCGGCACCAAGGGGCAGGATTTCGTGGGGATTCGCTTTGATGGTGACCCAACCTTGCCCGGGCGGCGTGGCTTTCGGTTCATCTACCGCCCGCCTGACGGCTATAAGCCAACCGATATCGCTGAAATGCCGGACGGTCGCTTGCTGGTGTTGAACCGCCGATTCACGGTGCCGGCTGGGTTTCGGGCAGTGCTGACCATCGTTGATCAGCGCCAGATCGCGCCGGGCAAGCGGGTGGTGGGCCGCGAGCTGGCGCGATTCGCGCCGCCTGTGCTGGCCGATAACTTTGAAGGGATCGCGATCACGCGCGAATCAAATAACAGTACAGGCCTGTGGATCGTTTCAGACGATAACCAGTCGAGCCTGCAGCAGAGCCTGTTGCTCAAATTCCGAATCGACGATGCTGCTGCCCGAAAAATCGGGGGCACGCATCGCCAATAAATCGGATCAGGCGGCGGTTGCTGCCGGTGTCAGCTTCTTGCGGATGTCACGCTTCAGGCGACGCGCCTTGAGCGAGAGCTGATCATCGGCGGTCTTCACCAGCCAGTTGTCCAGCCCGCCGACATGCTCAACCGACCGCAAGCCGTTGGTTGAAACGCGCAGCTTCACGCTGGTGCCCAGCGCGTCTGACAGCAAGGTCACGTTCTGCAGGTTAGGCAGAAACGTCCGCTTGGTCTTATTGTTGGCGTGGGATACGTTGTTACCCACCTGCCGGCCCTTGCCGGTCAGTTCGCAGATACGCGACATTGCTTGAATTCCTGAATTCTGGTTACCCGGAAAGAGGGCGCGGATAGCCAGTTAGATCGCATCAGTCAACCGATTCACGTGTTGGCGTGCAACCAACCGGCGACGTGCGGCGTTATTACGCAAACGAACCGATCACTTGAAGGGGTTTATTATATGCGCGCTTTGCTTATTCTCGTCGGGCTTGCTGCCCTCGCCGTGCTTGGCGCCTGGTCGCTGGGCCTCATCAACATCGACCAGAGCAAGGTTGCGCTGGCGCCGGAATTGAAGATGGAAGGCGGGCAGGCCCCCGAATTTACCGTCAACATGGCCAGGATCGAAATCGGGACGGAGAACAAGACGATTGAGGTGCCCACCGTCGGCACCACCACGCGCACGATCACGGTGCCAACGATGACAGTCGAAAAGCCAGGCAATGCGCAGGAAGCCCCGGCGACAGAGTAACGACACCTGTGGCTAGCCAATCGCCGCGCGATCGGGGCATAAGCGGGGATGTTTCCCTTGCCCGATCCGATGCGCGCGGCGCTGGCGGCTGCGCGTGAAGCCGCCGCGGCTGGCGAAGTGCCGGTCGGGGCGGTGATTGTGCAGGCTGGGCAGATTATCGCCACTGCCGCCAATGCGCCCCGCGCGCTGCATGATCCCACAGCCCATGCGGAAATTCTGGCGATTCGCGCTGCAGCAAAGCTTCTGGGTCGCGACCGGCTTGATGGCTGCGACCTGTGGGTGACGCTGGAACCTTGTGCAATGTGTGCAGGCGCGATCAGCCATGCGCGGCTTGACCGGCTATATTACGGTGCAGACGATGCCAAGGGCGGCGCGGTGGCGCATGGCCCGCGTTTCTTCACCCAACCCACCTGCCACCACCGCCCGGACGTTTATGCAGGCATTGGTGAAGGCGATGCTGCCGCGCTGCTCAAGGCTTTTTTTGCGGCGCGTCGCTAAGGCTAACTCTGCTCGCCCGATCTAATTCGTTGATGCGTGTTGTGAACTGGTGCGATTCGCGGCAAAGGACGATACAGCGCCATGGCACCGCTTTCCCCCTTTCCCTGGATCGATGTCGCGATCATCGCGGCTCTTGTCTTGCTCAACGGCATCTTTGCGATGTCTGAGCTGGCGATTGTCTCGTCGCGCCGGGCGCGGCTGGAGGCGATGGCGCGTGCGCAGGTGCGTGGGGCGCAAGCAGCGCTCGCGCTGGCGGCAGATCCTGGGAAATTCCTGTCGACGGTGCAGATCGGCATCACGCTGATCGGGATTTTGGCTGGCGCCTATTCGGGTGCAAGCCTGGGCGCACCGGTGGGGGCCAGGCTGGCAGCAATGGGCATGCCCCAGCCGCTCGCGCTATCCATGGGGTTCGCGATTGTTATTGGCGTGACGACCTATGCGTCCTTGGTCGTCGGCGAACTGGTCCCCAAACAGATCGCCTTGCGCGCGCCGGAAGCAATTGCCGTGGTGATGGCACTGCCGATGCAGTGGCTGGCGGTGGCGACCGCTCCGGTCGTGTGGGTGCTCGATTCGACGAGTGCGGGGCTGTTCTGGCTCATGCGCCTGCAACGCGAATCGCAGGATCATGTGACGGCTGAGGAGCTTCACATGATCGTCGCCGAGGCATCGAAATCGGGCGTGATTGAGGAGCATGAACGCTCGATCATTTCCGGCGTGGTTCGGCTGGCGGATCGCCCGGCGCGTGAAGTGATGACGCCGCGTACCGATATTGAATGGCTTGATGTTGATCTTGACGAGGCCGGGATTCGCGCGGCGTTGATGACGGCGACGCACACCCGGCTGCCGGTGGTGGAAGGATCAGTGGATGCTGTGATCGGCGTAGTCCAGGCGCGCGATATCGTTGCAGCGGTGTTTGCTGGCGAGCCGCTCAACCTGCGCACGTTGATGCGCAAGGCTCCCGTCGTGCTTGATCAGCTCGATGCGATGGATGTGCTGAATGCGCTGCGCAAAGCTGAGGTGCCGATGGCGCTGTTGCATGACGAATATGGCCATTTCGAAGGCATCGTCACGCCTGCCGATCTGTTGTCGGCAATCGCCGGCGAATTCGCCTCCGATAGCGATCCTGATGACGAGCCCAATGTGGTTGTGCGTGATGACGGTTCGCTGCTCGTCGCAGGCCAGATGGCCGCAGATGCCCTGGCCGAGCGTTTGGGCATCGATCTGCCAGAGGATCGCGATTTCGCAACCGTCGCGGGGCTGGCGCTGGCGGTGTTCCGCCATTTGCCCGGCGAAGGGGAAAGCTTTGTCGAACAGGGCTGGAAGTTCGAAGTGGTCGACCTTGACGGTCGCCGGATCGACAAATTGCTGGTCAGCGCGGTGGTGCGCGGCGATTAGGGTTTGAAGCGATAAGGGCGAAGGTCAGTATAACGGTGATCTGACGGTTGGCCTTTTAGCGAACGGGTTGTTAAATTGCCGACGATGCAGCTTGCAACGGTCACAGCCTTATGTCGCGCTTTTGAAGCGGCCGGCCTCGATTACTGGATCGACGGTGGCTGGGGCGTCGATGCGCTGCTCGGTCGACAAACGCGTCCACATTCTGATTTGGACCTCGCCGTTCAATTCGCCGATCTGAAGTGTTTTCAGCAAACGCTTACGGCGCTGGGGTATCAGCTGATCATTCAGCCGGACGGACGGGATTGGAATCCTGTGTTTCTTCATCCAACCGACGGGTCGGTCGATCTCCATGGCTTTGTTCTGAATGAGTTTGGGGAAGGCGTCCTTGGTGCCCCAAGCGAGAATTCATCTTATCCTGCGGGTGCGCTCAATGGCGTTGGCATATTGCACACCTTACAGGTTCGCTGCATTGCCGCGCCGTTTGTGCTGGCCTTCCGAAATGGCTTTGAACCACGGGCTGTCGATCACCACGATGTTGCAGCCCTGTGCGCGCATTTTGGCCTGCTGTGCCCTAGCCGCTTTCAGCCTTAGGGGAAGAGCAGCGCCCAAGATGGCGGTCAGGGCAAATGGGGGGCAGCACGCTTACAAACGCAACAATGTTGAGGCCAGGCGAGCCGATTCCGGATTATCCCCCCAGCTTGCCGAACGCCGCTTCGAACCCGGCGATATCGCCCGCCGCCAGCAACCGCGCCTGTTCGATCCAGCGGTCGCGCAAGATCCGGCCTGCGAAATTGCCCATCTGCGCGTCGATGTCGGCGATTTGACCGGGTGATAGTGCCGCGAGCTGACCGACGCTGGCAATGCCGAGTTCGCCAAGCCGCGCCGCTGCCTTGGGGCCAAGGCCCTTGAGAAGGGTCAGCGGTTGGCTGCTGCCGGTATCGGCAGGCATGGGCGCTGCGGCGGCAACAGGTGCGTCAGCCAAAGCCTCCACCATCGGTGCAGGCACTGCCCCCGCATCGGCCAAAACCGCAGCAACAGGTGCAGCCTCCGGCCCGTGCCCCGCAAGCGCGGCATGTTTTTCAGAATCCGCAACTTCGCTTGCCTTAACGCGCCGCCGCATGGTGCCCCACCAGATTACGGCAAGCGCGCAGACCGCGCCGATGCCAATCAGGATCATCGTGAAGGTGGTCATCGCGACCGAATTTGCCGATGCGGCCGCGCTTAACAGGGTCGTCATGAGGTCACTCCATCCTTCAGCCGGGCTCGCGCGCTATCTCGCGCCAGCCGATATCTCGCCGGTAAAAGCCATCGGGAAAATCGATCGAATTAATCGCCCGATAGGCCAGCGATTGCGCCGCCTGCACGCTCTCACCCCGCGCCGTCACCGCGAGCACGCGCCCGCCGCTTGCCACCAGCGTATCACCCAAGGCTTTGGTTCCGGCTTGGAAAACGAGTGCGCCTATTGCCTCGGCGGCGTCGATCCCGCCAATCGTCCCGCCGCTGGCGGGCGTGCCGGGATAGCCGCGCGCGGCCATCACCACCGTCAAGGCGACATCGTCTGAAAATACGGGCGCTGGGCAATCGGCCAGTGTGCCACGCGCCGTCGCCAGCATGATCGGCAGCAGGTCGCTGTCCAGCCGCATCATCAGCACCTGACATTCGGGATCGCCAAAGCGCGCATTATATTCGATCAGCTTGGGGCCATTCGCTGTCAGCATCAGCCCTGCATAGAGCACCCCTGAAAAGGGCATTCCTGCCGCCGCCATCGCTGCCACCGTAGGGGCGATAATCTCATCAATCGCGCGCTGTTCGAGCGCGGCGGTCAGCACGGGGGCGGGGCTGTACGCGCCCATGCCACCGGTGTTGGGGCCGGTATCGCCGTCGCCGACGCGCTTGTGATCCTGCGCGGACCCAAACGGCATGATGGCGGTGCCATCGGTCAGCACGAACAAGCTGGCTTCTTCGCCCTCCAGAAACTCCTCAATCACCGCGTCGCCGCCGGTTTTGCCGAACATGCCGGCCAGCGCAGCTTCGGCTTCGTCGCGGGTATTGGCGATCGTCACGCCCTTGCCCGCGGCCAGCCCGTCAGCTTTGATCACGACGGGCAGCCCGAAATCGCCCAGCGCCGCCATGGCGCCATCATGCGAGGTGACGCGCGCATAACGCGCCGTGGGGATGCGGGCGCGCTTGCACAAATCCTTGGTAAAGCCCTTTGATCCTTCAAGCTGCGCTGCCTTGGCGTCGGGGCCGAACACCGCGATTTTCATCGTGCGCAGATTATCCGCCAGCCCGTCGACCAACGGCGCTTCCGGCCCAATCACCACCAGCTCAACCGAATGACGCAGGCAGAAATCGATGATCGCGCGGTGATCACCCGGATCAATCGCCGCGATTGTTGCGTGTTGGGCTATGCCGGGGTTGCCGGGTGCGGCATAAAGCGTTGTCAGGTCCGGTGACTGCGCCAGCTTCCATGCCAGCGCATGCTCGCGGCCCCCCGATCCGATCAGCAGGACATTCATGTCAGATAGTTTCCCCGATGATGTCTCAGATAGCCATGGTTCGCGGCTGGTAGCGGAGACGATCCCCGGCGACAATGCGGCCCCCCTTAGCGTGGGGGAGCTGTCGATGAAGCTCAAGCGCTTTGTCGAAGGTGAATTTGGCCATGTCCGGCTGCGCGGGGAGATTTCGGGGTATAAGCGCGCGGTTTCAGGCCATGTCTATCTGGCGCTGAAGGATGACAGCGCGGTAATTGATGCGGTGATCTGGAAGGGGGCGGCCAGCGCCTTGCCGTTCACGCCGCAGGACGGGATCGAGGTGATCGCAACCGGCAAGCTGACGACCTATCCGGGGCGATCCAAATACCAGATCGTGATCGATCGAATGGAGCTGGCGGGTGAAGGCGCGCTGATGGCGCTGCTGGACAAGCTGAAGGCAAAGCTGGCGGCTGAGGGCTTATTTGATCCGCAGCGCAAAAAGCCGTTGCCGTTTTTGCCGCGCACGATTGGCGTGGTGACATCGCCGACCGGCGCCGTCATCCGCGATATCCTGCACCGTTTGGCGGATCGTTTCCCCAGTCATGTGCTCGTCTGGCCGGTGGCAGTGCAGGGCGATGGGGCAGCGGCGCAAATTGCGCGCGCTGTGCGCGGGTTTGACGCGATTGCACCGGGCGGGCCGGTGCCGCGCCCCGATTTGGTCATTGTCGCGCGTGGCGGTGGCTCGATTGAGGATCTGTGGGCTTTCAATGAAGAGGCTGTCGTTCGCGCGATTGCCAATTGTTCGATCCCGATCATCTCCGCCGTGGGGCATGAAACCGACACCAGCCTGTCCGATTTTGCCGCCGATCTGCGCGCGCCCACGCCATCCGCCGCGGCGGAAATCGCCGTGCCGGTCCGGCTTGATCTGATTGCGACCGTGGCGGGCTATGCCCAGCGCAGCGAACGATGTGTGCAGCGCTATCACGAGCGCGCGCGCGAGCGGCTTGATGCGCTGGTGCGGGTGATGCCCAGGCGTGAGGCTTTGCTGGGGCCGCAGCGCCAACGTGCAGACGATTTGGGCGCACGGCTCGATCGCGCGCTGGAGGTGCGCGTGATGCGCGGGCGGGCGCAGCTTGACCGCATTGGCGCAGTGCTGCGCCCGGCGATGCTTGACCGCCAACTGGCCAGCGGGCGCGACCGGCTGACGCGGACGGTGCAACTGCTCGAAGCGGTTAACCCCAGCGGCTTGCTGAAGCGCGGCTATGTGCTGGTTCAGGCGCGCGGGGGCGGTGTGGTGACCAGTGCGGCGCAGGCGCGGTCGGCCGCTGCGCTCACGCTCCATTTTGGAGACGGCAGCGTCGATGCACGGGTTGAGCGCGCGGCGGCAAAGCCGTATGAAAAGCCAAAGGTCGATCAGCCGAGCCTGTTATAGCATCGGCGAAAACGAACGCGCAGGCCGCGTCTGGGAACCAGTAGCATGTTGATGTCAAATACCGATCGCGCCGCTCGCCTTCATTATATGGCGAATAATTTTCGCGTGCTCGCACCGGGCGACCATGTCGCTTGCGCGGTAACAGGGGAGCGGATCGGGCTCGATTCGCTGCGTTATTGGAGCGTCGCCCTGCAACAACCCTATGCCAGTGCAGCGATCGCAATGGCAGCGATGTCGCCCGCTTAATGGCGCACCGGGGGGGCAGGCGAACAGGGATGAGGCGCGGTCGCCGCTGGGTGGCCGGGCTTGCCATCATGATCGTGCAAGGCAGTTGCCTTGCCCCCGCGGCGGAGCGCCCGGTGCCGGCCACCCGTGTTGCACCAAAGTCCGCCGCACCTGCCGCCCCATCTCCTGCCGCACAATCGCCAGCTGGGGCCTCTGTGGCATCAGCCAGCACGCTACCGGCCAAAAAATTGCTCACCCAAACCGGGTTTCGGCTGAATGGGCCGATGATTCAGGGCGGCACGGTGATTGGCTCAGCCCCGGCGGGGACGACATTCCTAAGCTTTAACGGTGCATCGCTGCCGCTTGCCGCCGATGGCCGGTTCCTGTTTGCGTTTGATCGCGATGCGGGCCCCACAGCGACGCTGTCCGCAACGCTGGAGGATGGGCGCGTCCTTACCGAAACGCTGTCGGTGGCCCGACGCGCCTGGAACATCGAGCGGCTCGATAGCTTGCCGCGCTTTGCCCAGCCAAGCGAAGAGTTTAATCGCCTTCGCCCCGCCGAGCTTGAACAGATCAATGCCGCGCGGCGAATCAGCGTCACGTCTGCAGGGTGGCAACAGCCGTTCTTATGGCCAGCGGTGGGCCGACTTTCGGGCATGTTCGGGTCGCAGCGCATTTATAAAAATGGCGAGGCGGGCAGCTATCATTCAGGCACGGATATCGCTCGGCCCTCGGGCGCAACGGTGATGGCGCCTGCTGACGGGGTCGTGATTCTCGCGGCGGACCATCCCTTCACGCTGGAAGGCAATCTGTTGATGATTGATCACGGCATGGGCCTGAACAGTGCGTTCCTGCATCTGTCCCGAATTGACGTGCGCGTTGGCGAAACGGTGAAGCGCGGGCAGCCGATTGGCGCTGTCGGCATGTCGGGCAGAGCCACGGGCCCGCACCTCCACTGGAGCGTGAAATGGCGTGACAGCCGCATCGATCCGCTGTTGCTTGCCGGGCCAATGCCGGTGGCCCCGTAACGCCCCGGAACCGTAATACGCCGACATTGCAGCGCCTGCCGCTGGATTACCGAACGCGGCGAACCTCGACATAGCGCCCGCCGGCAATGCTGGCGCGGTAACTGCCCAGCGCACCGCGCACGACCTTTACGACATCGCCAATATCGGGCGGCAAACGCCCGAGCGATTCGCGCATCCGCCAAACCGAACCATCGTCAAGCGTCAACGTGAACAGGCCCTGGCCTGCAAGGGCGGTGCGCACCAGCTTTGCCGTAACATCCTGAATTTCGGGCGGCGCTGCCGCTGGCGACTTATCAAAAACGTCAACACTGCGACCCGGAAACCCGAAGAGCGCGCGGCGCTTTGTCTTCTCCGTGGCCCGGTCGACCACCACGATAGATTTTGAGTCTTGCGCGGCCACCAGCGCCGCTGCCGTCCGATCAAAACAGGCGAGCCGTTCAGTCGGATTGGCCAGCGCGCGGCACCCGGTTAGCTCGCTGACGACGCGTGAGGCCCGGTCGTCAGTCCCGGCGTCTTGTGCCATCGTCGGCATCACTGGAACGGCCAGCGCAACAACAGCGAGAACTAGAACAAAGCGGCGCATATCTCGTCTCCCAATAGCCCTATTCCTAATCGGGTCGGCAATCGATGGAAACAGAATAGATAACTCACTGTATTGCTATAATAATACACCCCATAATGTTGCCTTTATGCCACGTCACAGCGTAAAAACCTGAATGTAACGAATCTGCATTGACCGATATCATGGGATGCCATTAATATGAAACAAGCCGGGGATGCCTTAGGTTTCTTGGGGACGTAGGGAACCCAGAAACGGAGTTTGGCCATCACACGGACAATGAAATAAGGGGAATCAAATGTCGTATACCTTCCGCAACAAGTTGCTGGCATCGACGCTGTTGATCGGTGCTGCGGTGATTGCCGCGCCCGCCTCGGCGCAGACCGCGCCAGCGGACCAGCCAGCAGCTGAAGAAACCGCAATCGTTGTCACCGGCTCGCGCATTGCGCGGCCCAGCCTTGATACTGCGGCTCCGCTCGCAGTGGTTTCAGCTGAAGAAATCAAACTTACCGGCACGGTAAACGTTGAAAACGTTGTCAACGCCCTGCCGCAGGTTATTCCGGGTACGACGTCGTTTTCGAACAATCCAGGTGGCGGCATTGCCTCGCTGAACCTGCGGGGCCTTGGTGCGACGCGCAACCTCGTTCTTGTCAACGGTCGTCGTTGGATGTTCTATGATACCGCGCAGACCGTCGATCTGAACACGATCCCAACCTTCCTGCTTGAAGGTGTGGACGTTGTTACTGGCGGTGCATCGGCTGTTTACGGTTCCGACGCGATTGCCGGTGTGGTGAACTTCCGCCTTCGCAACAACCTGAACGGGTTCGAAGCGGGCACGCAATATGGCATCACCGAAGCTGGCGATGGTTCGCGCTTTGAAGGCAATGTTGCCTTTGGCTCGGACATTGGCGAAGGTCGCGGCCACATCACTGCCTATGCCGAATATTTCCGCCGTGAATCGATTTTCCAGGGTGATCGTGATTTCTCGCGCTTCGCGCAGGCAGATGATGGCGCGGGCGGCTTCGCGCCAGGTGGTTCGTCGACCATTCCGGCTGGTCGTTTCTCCGCACCTGCAACTGCAGCTATTGCGGCGGGCAACGGCAATCCGGCAGTAACCTTGAACCGCGGCGCTGGTACAGTTTTCAACGGCTTTGGCGGTATCTCGCGCGATGGTACATCATCGTTGAGCCCTTACGTCAGCGCCACTGACATCTACAATTATGCTGCGGTCAATTTTCTGCAGGTCCCACAAGAGCGCTATCTGCTCGGTGCCTATGCTGATTATGAAATTAACAAGTATGTAACGGCCTATGCCGAAGTGTCGTTCGTCAACAATCGCGTCGATAACGTATTGGCCGCAACGCCAGTTACCGGATCGTTCAACGTAAACCTCGCAGCTGTCTCACCGTTCCTTACGGCAGCCGACCAGGCGCAGTTGGCTCAGCTTGACGCCAATGAAACCGCGATCAATGCCGCGCGTGCGCTGAACGGTCTGGGGCCGTTGTTCACCGGTCTGGCTGCTCCAGCAAACGCCGCTGGTGTAGTTCAGCTCGCGATCAACCGCCGGACCGATGAGAGCGGCGGGCGTGCCAACCTTGATGAGCGCAACGCTTTCCGCGCCTTGTTGGGCCTGAAGGGCGACATTGGCGAAACCGGACTGAAGTATGATGCATATTACAGCTATGCACGTACCCGGAACGCCAATGTGCAGCAGGGCAATATCTCACGCGCCGCATTCCAGCGCGGCCTTGATGGTTCGGCTCCAGCGATCGACATTTTTGGTCCCAACACGTTGAGCCCTGCGTCAATCACGCAGATCTCGATTATCGCGCAGAACAACGATATTTCGACGCTTCAGGTCGCCACGGGTACCATTAGCGGCAACCTGTATGATTTTGGTTGGGGCGGTGGTCCAATCGGCTTCGCGGTTGGCGGCGAATATCGCCGGGTCGCTTCGGAATTCATTCCGGATACAGCACTCTCCTCGGGTGACGTTATCGGCTTCAATGCCGGCCGTTCAACCTCGGGCAACTATGAAGTGAAGGAAGGCTTTGGCGAGCTTCGCGTACCAATTGCTGCAAACCAGCCGCTGATCCACAGCCTCGAATTCAATGTGGCAGGTCGTTACTCCAGCTACTCGCTGGCTTCGATTGGTGGCGTTGGCACCTATGCGTTCGGTCTCGAATATGCACCGATTGCGGACATCAAGTTCCGTGGCCAATATTCACGCGCCGTTCGCGCGCCAAACGTTGGTGAATTGTTTGGTGGTATATCGTCGGGCTTCCCGACCGTTACCGATCCTTGCACCAGTGCTGCGGCAATTGCCCCAGGTGGGTTGCGCAACACCTGTCTCGCGACCGGTGTTCCAGCCGCGAACCTTGGTCAGGGTGTACCGTCCACGCTGCAGGCCAACACACAGATTCAGGCACAGTTCGGCGGCAACCCGAACTTGAACGCGGAAAACTCAACATCTTACACCTTCGGTGCTGTGTTGCGTCCCTCGTTCATCCCGCGCCTGTCAGTCACCGTTGATTATTTCAACATCAGCATCGGGAACTCGATCGCAACGGCAGGTGGTGGCGTCGCCAACATTCTGAACCTTTGCTACAATGTGTTTCAGGACCCGACGAACGGCTTCTGCCAGTTGATCAATCGCAACGTAGGCACCGGTGCGCTTGATGGGCAGATCAACCCTGACGGCTCAGCTTCGGTGGTGTTCGGCGGCGCAGCCAACCTGTCGTCGCTGTCAACCTCCGGCGTCGATTGGGAAGTGAACTATCTCCAGCCGCTGGAATTCGGCCTGCTTTCCACCGCGTCAAAGGTATCGTTTAACTTCCAGGGCACATGGACTGACAAGAACACGTTCGTCCCGGTAATCGGTCAGAACACCACGATTGAATGTGCAGGTTTCTTCGGCAACATTTGCGGCACGCCGCAGTCCAAGTGGAAGTTCAACTCACGTTTGTCATGGCTTGATGGCCCGCTGACGACGAGCCTGCGTTGGCGCCATCTATCGGCGACGGATGATGATGACGTAACGACCGACTACACCGTTGAGCGCATTGGTGCCTATGATGTCTTCGATCTTACCATGTCGTTGGACGTCAACAAGAACTTGACCCTCACGGCTGGTGTCAACAACATCGGCAACCGTACGCCACAGATTGTTGGCGACAACCAGGAACAGGCTAATACCTTCCCTGGCGTGTTTGACGTGCTCGGTCGCGACTTCTTCATCGCGGGCAAAGTACGCTTTTAATCACTAGGTAATTATCGTTTGTTAAGCAGGGGGCGGCTCGTGAAAGCGGGTCGCCCCTTATGCTGTCTGCCGGGTGGGCCTGGCGGTCCGCATTCGAATTAAGTGCCCTCCGCTGGCACGCCGCCGGCGAGCAACACTGTCGGCCGGCAGCCCCAGGCCAGGGCGGCGCAGCGCCGGGGCAATCAACCTTTTGCTAAAGGCGGCCGAACCCGGGTTAAGCCGCAACTCAGCGCGTACCTGCCAGGCGCCGGCGCCCGACAACAGGCTAACTTGCATTATAGCTAGCTGGCGTCAGCCCGATCCGCCACTTCAACCATTCGTCCCGAGCGCGGTCGCAAAGCGTGCAGCACACGGCAAGCGTGCCTCAGGTCCCTCGACTTGGCCCCCGGGCCGGAACCGGTGCTGAACGGGGGGCTCGCCAGCCAGTCGGCGGGCTTCACACGAGCGCAAACGGATCGCGGTTCAAGTAGAAGTCATCCGGTGCACGCCATCCAGTGCAAGCAAAGTTGCTCCGCAATTGACCCGCAAATCAGACATTTCCTCCACGTAGCATCAACGCACTATGACGAAAAAGCCGGGGCTGGACCATCGCTGCGCGCTTCCCCATCGCGTATCCTCCGCCAACAAACCAACCAATTTGGTGCGACCGTCCGGCACATTCCGTGATCCCGTAAGCTCTCGGCAGTAAGCACAGCGGCGCGGCTTTATGTCGCCTTAGACCCAGATGACGTACCGTTGATCGGTTCGCTCTGCGTCCTTCGAAACAAGGGTTCTGGGTGGTGCGTCAATCAAAAGCCATTCGGCTGTGGATCAACCCCCGATTTTCTGATTGAAGTGTGGCTGATCATCCTCCGCGATGCAGGGTGTCTTCTGTGCAAAGAGCAGGTGCCGGGCCCCGCCTGCACTGAGCTGACCGCTTATGTTGCCGGTGCGCTGCTTTATGGTTTAGCAGCGCTCGCCCTTTATCTCCCACGCCATGGGGCTGCCCCGCTCAATCAAGACGGCGCGCGCGGTGCAATGCACCCCTAATCGCCTAAACTCTGCAACAACCGCCGCTGCCGCCGTTTCGTTCAAAGCTGCCGCATGCATCGCCTGCAACCGGTCAATCTCCGCGAGCGCGCGGACCGAAATCGCCTGAACCATGGCCACGGCCTGCCGCCCCGCCAGCGCGCGACCGAGCGCAAGGGGCAGCTCCCCGACGATGGATTGATCGCGATACGCCTGACACGCTCGGTCGATCTTTGCCGTCGTTGCAGCATCATCGGTCCCACCCAGCGCCACTCGCCGGGCGAGAGACAGCAGCCCGGCCTCAACCATGGCGACCATCGCCGCTGCTCGTCGAGCATTATGCAGCACGGCAACACTGTCTGCATGATGACATATCAGCAGAATCGTGGCTCCGGGTGCTGCGACCCGCACGGCTTCCGCAATCGCTGATGCGGGGCAATACTCAATCCCGAACTGGCTTAAAACCGCGTCAAACCGGCCGTTCTCAAACGGTAGAGAATCCGCATGAACACCGCCCCTGACGCCGATAGCCGCGGCAGCCGGGCCAACAACAGCCGAATCGATGCCCATTAGCTTGAGATCTGGCCTCACGGCCCGCATGGCGCGGATCACCGCACCGTCGCCCGCTGCCACGTCAAGAACTGAAGAACCCGGCGCAAGCGTTAACGCGAGTGACCGCCAGGTTGACGCGAGTTCCGCGAGCAGGGCTGGCGGGGCGCCCGATAGGCAACCCGCACCTGCGCTGTCCGACCAATAGTCGCTCCAGGCGGCAATCGACTGGCTCATACCACCACGTCGAACGCCACTGTCAACCGTTCCCCGCTGGGAAAGGGGCGCGTTCCGTGAAACAGATAGCTCGGAAAAAGTGCCAGTCGACCCGGACGCGGCTCAATCACGGCAATAGGTGACAGCCCCAGCGACAGCTCGGCGGGTGCCGCACCGATCTCCAGCCAACCTTGTTGCTCTTGCGCGACACTATCGGGAAGGGCGATATAGCAGGCAGAACTCAACACACCTTCGGGATGGACGTGGTGAACATGATATCCGCGGTCGCACAGCCTAACCGACCAGCTTCCGGCAAAGGCAAAATTCCGGTCGCGAAACCGGAGTAACGGATGCGCCGAGTCAATCGGGGGCAGCGCGCTGAGATGCCGGCCCACCGCCTTGGCCAACCGTTCCCGCAACAGTCCGATAATCGGTTCATCGCGCGCGAGAAGGCGCCCCCTTGTTTGGGTGCCCCCACGCAACGACTGGCCAATCGGGTGGGCTCGGGTGAGGTGCAGATCGCGCAATTGGTCTGCCAACGCGTCGAGTTCATGGCCCTCCAACTCGACATCCGACGTTCCGTACAGCCCTGGCTGGCCGCACAACCAGTCATGACGAGGATCACCGGTTAAACGCCACCCAAGCGACAGATGTGCCCATGCTGTAACCAACCCCGGATTTCCCAGCGCCAGAGGCTCCAGCAACGCCACCGCAAGAGCGGGATCGCCTTTTCGCAAAGCATGCCGTCCCCGCGCCAGATCGACATCAGCCTCGGCTCCTAATTTGGCAAAGGCCGAATCGGCACGGTCAAGCAAGCCAGCTTCGCTCGCAAACACCGCTTCCATCAATAGCAATTCAGGGTCAGTGACCACCCCGGGATGCGCCCCATCAAGCGCTGTAAGCGCGTCCTGATAACGTCCAGCAAGCGCCAAGCAGCGCCAATAGGCCATCTTCAGTGCGCGGTCAGCGGGCAGTTGATCAATCGCTTCCACAAAGCTCTGCGTGAAGTCGATGTCGCTACCTGCTTCGGCACGCATTCGCGCCAGGTTTGCATGGCCCTCAATCCAGTCCGGCTGACTCGCAACGCGAGCGGCGAGCAACTCGATCCCACCACCTCCCTCTAATTCCATCGCCTCGACAAGGCCAAGCAGCAGCGTGGGATCATCTCCTGCCACCGCAATTGCCCGACGATAGGCGGGCAGTGCGGACGCCTGGCCGCGCTCCAGTGCAATGCGCGCTGCGCCGTGGAGCGCAATCGTTCGCCCAGGGTCCAGTTCCAGCGCACGATCATAGTCAGCAGCCGCACCCTGAAAATCGCCGCGTTGCCGATTGATCGCACCACGCGCTTCCCACAGCCGGGGATCATCGCGGTGGGTAACCAGCAACTGATCGAGATCACGCAGCGCCTCGGGTAAATCGCCAACCCGCTGCCGCAGCAGTGCGCGATTGAAGCGCGCATCAACAGCATTCGGGAACCGCTGTAGGACGCGATCAAGACACTGCAATGCGCCGACAGAATCGCCCTGCTGATCTAGCAGGTTAGCAAGATTGCTGCTGATCTGGGGATCATTTGGTGCCGCGATCAGCGCCTTGCGAAAGGCGGACATTGCCGCTGACGCATGGCCAAGCCTCATTTCGCATAACGCCAGCAGGTGCAGCACTTGTGGATGATCGCCCATCACCCGCAATACGACGCTAAGATCCTTTCGAGCGGCGTCAAAGCGCCCGGCTTGAAAGGCAGTTTCAGCGCGGCCAAAAAGCGCGTTCACGTCGATCTGAGACATTGGATCACGATGCCGTCTGGCAGATGGGCTGTCTAGACGTTTGATCCCGCATTCGGCACAGCTGTCGCTGCGATGTTATCCTAAGCGCGCCTGTTCGACCTACTGAAGTTGTGTGCCGCCCTGCCCGATCGCCAGGGTGTCAGCACCTTTCACCAGCGGCAATCACCGGTCCCGCAGCCACCCCGTAATGGAGAAGCGACCGATCGGCGCAAACGGGGGCACGAAGCTAACAGCATGCGGCGCGGGTACGGCAAACAGGCTCAGCGCGTTAAAACGTGGGCGATAGCCTGCAACCACATCGCCATCCTCATCAAAGAATTGAAGATAGCCACCCCAATCCGGACGCCAGTCAAGGGGACACAGGCTTAACACATAAGCAACGCGCCACCCTTCGGCGATATGGCCGTCAACATGCCATGCAAGAAACTGGTTCGGTGCATATAACGTGGCCTGCGCGTCGGCCTTGCACAATTCGGTAAAGCCAGTGACGGAGCGAACGAGATTCAGAAATGGCTCGTCGTTCAGATGTTCAAGAAACACATCGTGGGGCCCACCTGGCGCCCATGCGCCCAGATAAGCGTCTAGGATGGGATAGCGGGCATAGTTGAATGCATAATCCCGCGCCTGCATGGCGCGGTGAATCTTTTCAGCGACATCAGCACGGCGTGATGCGGTTAACGCTGCCAGTTCAGCAGCGTTCAGTCCGTGCGGTCCGTCAGCGCCGGCACCCCAGGCCAGGCCCCAACGGGTCTGATTGGCAATGACATCGTGGAGCGCGCGGGCAGAGGTTTCGGTCAGCACGTCGCGGATCTGCACACGTCGGTCGCGCGCGAAACGCTGTGACAGGGCCAGCAGATCAAGGTCCGGATTGAGCGCCAACAAGTCAATAGTCATGATCAGGTCGCCCAATGTCGGCTGACGTTGTCCACAGGCGCTGACATCGCTTTCATCGTGCTGTCATCGCCGCCATTCCGCTTGAATTCAACCATAAGTTCAATTTTTCGAACCGAGCAAGCAAGTGGGCATGTCGCCGCCGACGATAAGAGCCCGGCGGTGAGAATGACGAGCAGCAGCAAGGCCGTGGCTGTGACCGGCGCATCATCCAGCGCGGGCACGCACCGCCGCTCTATTCGCTCAGCTAACCGCCAGCTGCAGTGCGCCATCGCCGTCTGTGACATGAACGGCCTGCCCATCCTTGATCGCGCCTGACAGGATCAGGTCGGCGAGCGGGTCTTGCAGATAACGCTGCACGGCGCGCTTCAATGGGCGCGCGCCATAAACCGGATCATAGCCCACGCGGCCCAGCCAGTTTCGTGCCCCCGCCGTCAGCTCGATTGTTACCTTGCGTTCGGCAAGCAGCCGCCGGACACGATCGACCTGAATGTCGACAATCGGCGCCATTTCGCTTTGGCCGAGCCGGTGGAACAGCACAATCTCGTCAAGCCGGTTGAGGAACTCAGGCCGGAAATGGCCGCGCACCATCTCCATTACTTGCGGCTCAACCGAGGCAACCGGGTCGCCGTCAGCAAGCGCTGTCAGATACTGGCTGCCCAGGTTTGATGTCAGCACGATGATCGTGTTGGTGAAATCAACCGTGCGACCCTGCCCATCGGTTAGCCGTCCGTCATCCAATACCTGGAGCAAAATGTTGAACACATCGCCGTGCGCCTTTTCCACCTCATCAAACAGCACCACCTGATAGGGGCGACGGCGTACCGCTTCGGTCAAAACGCCGCCCTCATCATAACCGACATAGCCCGGAGGGGCACCGATCAACCGGGCGACGGCGTGCTTTTCCATGAATTCGCTCATGTCGATTCGCACCATGGCGGTGGGATCATCGAACAGAAATTCGGCGAGTGCCTTGGTCAGCTCGGTCTTGCCAACGCCGGTTGGGCCGAGAAACAGGAAGCTGCCCAGCGGTCGATTGGGGTCCTGCAGCCCCGCGCGCGCGCGGCGCACCGCGGTGGAAACGGCGTGCACCGCCGCTGCCTGGCCAATCACGCGCTTGCCGAGCGTTTCCTCCATCTGGAGCAATTTGGCGCGCTCGCCCTCCATCATCCGTTCGACCGGAATGCCGGTCCAGCGCGCGACGACCCCGGCAATATCCTCTGCCGTTACTTCCTCACGCAGCATCGCCCCTTCGGTTGCGCCCGCTGCCTCGTCCAACTGGCGCTGAAGTTGCGGGATGGTGCCGTAGGAAAGCTCGCCGGCCCGCGCCAGATTGCCGCTGCGCTGCGCCTGCTCAAGCTCAAGCCGCGCGGCATCGAGCTGTTCCTTCAGTCGGGCTTCAGCCGCAATCTTGTCCTTTTCGGCCTGCCAACGCTGCGTCAGGCCCGCCGATTGCTGTTCCAAATTGGCAAGTTCGCCCTCAAGCGTTGCCAGGCGATCACGCGATGCAGCATCGGTTTCGCGCTTCAACGCCTCACGCTCGATTTTCAGCTGGATGATCCGCCGGTCAAGGATCTCAATTTCTTCGGGCTTGCTCTCCACTTCCATGCGGATGCGGCTGGCGGCCTCATCCATCAGGTCGATCGCTTTGTCGGGCAAAAAACGATCCGTGATGTAACGGTGCGACAGGGTAGCTGCGGCAACAATGGCCGCATCGGTAATGCGCACGCCGTGGTGCAGCTCATATTTCTCCTTTAATCCGCGCAGGATGGAGATGGTGTCGGGCACGGTCGGCTCACCGACGAACACGGGCTGAAAACGCCGTTGAAGTGCGGCGTCCTTCTCAACATGCTTGCGGTATTCATCCAGCGTAGTTGCACCCACACAGTGAAGCTCGCCGCGCGCCAGCGCCGGCTTGAGCAGGTTGGAGGCGTCCATTGCCCCTTCGCTTTTGCCAGCCCCGATCAACTGGTGCATTTCATCAATGAACAGCACGATATCGCCCTCGGCGGCGCGCACTTCATCCAATACGCCCTTCAGCCGTTCTTCAAATTCGCCGCGATATTTGGCACCGGCGACCAGACTGCCCAGATCAAGCGACATCAGCCGTCGCCCCTTCAGCGTATCGGGGACATCGCCATTGGTGATGCGGATCGCCAGCCCTTCTGCAATCGCGGTTTTGCCGACGCCGGGCTCGCCGATCAGGACAGGGTTGTTCTTGGTGCGGCGCGCCAGAATCTGGATCGTGCGGCGGATTTCCTCGTCGCGGCCAATAACAGGATCAAGCTTGCCGTCGCGCGCCGCTTGCGTCAGATCGCGTGCGAATTTCTTCAGCGCATCATAACGGTCTTCGGCGCCCGCTGTGTCTGCCGTGCGGCCCTTGCGCAGATCGTTAATCGCGGCATTCAGCCCCTCTGGCGTCGCGCCCGCTTCCTTGATTGCCTTGCCCGCCACGGTGTTGAGCGACAGCGCTAACGCCACAAGCAGCCGTTCGACCGTTACATAGCTGTCTCCCGCCTTGGCAGCGACCTGTTCGGCCTGATCAAGGATGCGCACCGCATCATTGTCGATCCCTGGCGTTTGCTGCGCGCCCGAACCAGATACGGCAGGCACCTTGGCGAGCGCAGCATCGGTTTCGCTCAGCGCGCGTGCGGGGTTGCCGCCTGCCGCCTTGATCAGGCCAGAGGCGAGGCCCTGTTCATCTTCCAACAGCGCTTTCAACAAATGCTCCGGCCCGATCCGCTGATGGCTCATGCGGATTGCCACGGTCTGCGCCGATTGGAGGAAGCCCTTGGCGCGATCAGTAAATTTTTCGAGGTTCATGCGCAGTTCCTGTTGGTTGCCCCAGGGGATTAGCCGTGAATTACAGCCCCGATGTAGTGTTGCCAATCTGCAACACAAGGGATGGCTGGCAAGCGTGCCTGATTGCAAATCGCGCTCGCGTCGTGCGGGCCGGGCGGCTAGGCTTGCGCCAAATCAGAAATGGGGTGGTGGATGCGGAAATTGTTGGGGCGCTTGGGCGCGGGCTTGCTGGTGTTCCTGATCGTCGCTGCAATCGGGCTTGCCGTTTGGGAGCCGTTGACGGCGACCGCTGCGCCACCGCCGCCCCCGCACCGCTATGATACCCGGATCGTGCGTGACAATTTCGGCGTGCCGCATGTGTTTGGCACCAGTGACGCTGACGTCAGCTACGGCATCGCCTATGCCCATGCCGAGGATGATTTCACGACGCTGCAGGACGTGATCGCGATGACACGCGGTCGGTTTGGCGCGCTGAACGGGCAGGCCGGTGCCGGGGTTGATTTTGCGCTGCGGCTGGTGCGTGCCCGCGAAACGGTGACGCGCGATTACATGAAGCAACCCGCTGACGTTCGGGCCTTGCTTGATGCCTATGCCGCCGGGCTGAACCATTTTGCTGAAAAACATCCGGGTGAGGTGCGGTTGCGCAACCTGTTTCCCGTCAATGGGCAGGATATTGCTGCCGGGTTCGTGTTGCGATCACCCTTTTTCTTCGGGCTTGATGCGGTGCTGGGCGCGCTGGTGGGCGAAAAGCCATTGCCGGTTGAAACCGCCGGGCCAACGCCTGATTCGCCAAATATCACGCCGATGCCGCCCAAGGGGCAGGTCGCCATGCGCAATGCCGTGCGCGATACGGGGGAGGGCAATATGAACGGATCAAACGCATTCGTTGTCGCCCCGAAGCGATCAGCGGACGGCTTTACCCGTCTCGTCTCCAACGCGCATCAGCCCTATCGCGGCGGCGTGGCCTGGTATGAACTGGTGGTGCATTCCAAGGCCGGTTGGGATTTTGCCGGGGCAACCTTTCCCGGCGCGCCTTACCCCTTGTTGGGGCACAACAAAACGTTGGGCTGGACCAACACCGTCAACCGCCCTGATATGATCGATATCTACAAGCTGGTGCTGAACAAGGATGGCACGCAGTACCGGTTCGATGGCAAATGGTTGCCGCTGGAATCGCAACGTGTATGGCTGCGTGTAAAGCTTTGGGGCCCCTTCGTGCTACCCGTGCCGCGCACGGCGTATCGCTCTGTCCACGGCCCGGTGATCATCAACAAGGACGGCGCTTTCGCCATCCATTATGCCGCGCCCGAACAGCTGGGCATGGTTGAGGAATATTACCGGCTGAACAAGGCGCGCAATTTTGGCGAGTGGCAGGCGGCGCTTTCCAAACAGGCGATCCCGGCGACCAATTTTCTGTATGGCGACGCGGTGGGCAACATCGCCTATTTCTACAACGCCGCCTTTCTCAGGCGCAAACCCGGCTTTGATTATACGCATATTCTGCCGGGCGATACATCGCAGGCTCTTGATCAGGGAACCGTTCCCTGGGCGAATATTCCGCGCAACATCAACCCCGCATCGGGCTTTTTGGTCAACGCCAACAACACGCCTTTTCAGGCGGCAGGGATTGGATCTGAGCTGAACCCGGCGGATTTCTCACCGTTATTGGGCATTGAAACCGATACCACCAATCGCGGGACAAGGTCGATCGAGCTGATGGGGGCTGATCCATCGATCAGCGCAGCCGACCTTGAAGCGATCAAATATGATACCGCAATCAGCCGGGTCGGCTGGGCGGCGCGCTGGTTCAACGAGATTGCCGCGGTTGATCCCAAGGGCGACAAACTGCTCACCCAGGCTCGCGATCTGATGCAAGGGTGGGACTGGAATTATGATGGCAAGGGTCGCGCCGATGCGCTGGCGGTGCTCCTGTTACGCAGCGGCAATCGCATCCATTATCCCCGCAAGCCGTGGCCGGTGGCGCGTGACGAGCTGAAACTCGCGGCCGAATATCTGATGAAGCATTTTGGCAAACTCGATCCTTCGCTCGGCACGGTGCTGCGGTTGCGGCAGGGGACCGTCGACCTGCCGATGGATGGTGGCCCCGATGTCTTGCGCGCCACATCCATCTGGGATGAGGCACCTGATGGCCGCCTTGTAGTAAAACATGGCGACAGCTTTGTGATGTTTATCGCGTGGGACAAGGCCGGCAGGGTCAACTCCACCTCAATCCAGCCCTACGGCGCGGCTAGCACACGGCCTGAATCGAAACATTATACGGATCAGATGCCGCTGTTCGTGACGCACCGAACCAAGCCCGTCTGGTTTGATCCGGCTGACTTGGCAAAACACCAAGAGGCCGCGTACCGGCCCTGATTGTCACCGGTAAATTCAAAGGTATAACCTTTCCGTCGCTACCCGCCCAAAAGGATGCCCCTGATGAAATCGAAGCGTTTTGCGCTCTCCAGCGTCGCCATTGTTGCGTTAATGATGCCGGTTGCGTCCGGCGCGCGTGCGCCTGCAGCAACAGCGGCGCCTGCCCCCGTCGCATCGCTGATCAAAAAGGTCGACATCCCCCACCAGCGCTTCACCCTGCCCAATGGTTTGCGCGTCATCGTCCACACCGATCGCAAGGCGCCAGTGGTGGCGGTATCCGTCTGGTACAATATCGGGTCGAAATTTGAACCAAAGGGCCGGACCGGATTTGCGCATTTGTTCGAACATCTGATGTTCAATGGTTCAGAAAATGCACCGGGTGATTTCTTTGAACCGCTAAAACAGGTCGGCGCGACCGATTTGAACGGCACCACCAATTTTGATCGCACCAATTATTTTGAGACCGTGCCCACGCCAGCGCTGGAAAAAACGCTGTTCCTGGAAAGCGACCGGATGGGCTATCTGCTCGGTGCGGTAACGCAGGCTGTGCTCGATGAGCAACGCGGGGTCGTGCAGAACGAAAAGCGTCAGGGCGATAACCAGCCTTACGGCCTGTTGCAGTACAAGATTTTCGGCGGGCTTTATCCAGAAGGCCATCCTTATGGCCATACCGTGATCGGGTCACTGGCTGATCTTGATGCGGCCAGCCTTGATGATGTGAAGGGCTGGTTCCGCAACCATTATGGGCCGAACAATGCCGTGTTGGTGCTGGCCGGCGATATTGATGTGAAGACCGCCAAAACGCTTGTCACCAAATATTTCGGCAGCATCGCGCGCGGCCCCGATACCGCGCTGCCCGCCGTGGCGATCCCCACGCTCGCCGCCCCCAAGGCCGATGTGATCAAGGACCGGGTTGCGGCCACGCTGGTCACGCGGCTGTGGGCAGTGCCCGGCCTGAACGATCCCGATGCTGCCGGGTTGACAGCGGCGGCATCGGTACTGGGTGGCTTGTCCAGCTCACGGCTCGCCAATGTGCTGGTACGCAAGGAAAAACTGGCGGTTCAGGCCAGTGCTGGATTTGGGGCGCAGTCGCAGGCGGGCGTGTTTCAGGTTGTGATGGTCGTGCGCCCCGGCGTCGATGTCGCGCTCGCGAACAAGCGACTGGATGAGGTGATTGCCGATTTTCTGAAAACCGGGCCAACGGCGGATGAACTGCAACGTACCGTTACATCCAGCGTGACGCGCCGGATTGCGGGGCTGGAATCGGTTGGCGGATTTGGCGGCAAGGCGGTTGCGTTGGCGTCGGGTGAGCTATTCTCAAACGACCCCGTTTTCTTCAAAAAGCAGCTGGCAGACCTTGCCGCGCAAACCCCCGCCGGGGTGCAGGCGATTGCGCAAAAATGGCTGTCGCGCCCGGTATACGCCGTTTCGGTGGAAAGCGGCCCGCGTGAGGCGACAGGTGACGTCGCGGTCGCGCCAAAGCCCGCCCCGGCAGCGCCGGCCGTGCCTCCACAGGGAACGCGCGGCGCACAGCCGGCCGTTGGTGCGGTGGCCAATCTTGTCTTCCCCAAGGTGGAACGTACGCGGCTGCGCAACGGCATCGAGCTGATCTATGCCCAGCGCGATGCCGTGCCAATTACGCGCGCGCAGATCAGCTTTGACGCTGGTGCCACCGCTGATCCTGCTGACAAATTGGGTGTCCAGCAATTGACCTTGTCGTTGCTTGATGAGGGCACATTGTCGCGCGATTCGATTGCGATTGCCGAAGAGCGCGAGCGGCTTGGCGTTAGCTTTGGGGACGGCACCAGCGCAGATCGCACATTCCTGAGCGCATCCTTCCCCAGCGCCAATGCGGCCGGAGGGCTTGATCTTTTTGCCGATGTGGTGCGCAATCCGGCGTTCCGAGCCGAAGAGGTGGCGCGGCTGCGCAACACCCAGCTCGCCGGTATCCAGCAAGAGCTGACCAACCCGCAGGGCCTTGCCGGGCGGGTGCTGCCCAAGCTCGTTTATGGTGCAGCGTCGCCCTATGCGAAGACGGCCGCAGGCGGGGGTGATCCGGCAGCGGTTGCCAAGCTGACCCGTGACGATCTGATCGCGTTCCAGCAGGCTTGGTTGCGGCCGGAAAAGGCCAAGATGTTTGTGGTCAGCGATTTGCCGCTGGCGCAGATAAAGGCAATGCTCGACGCGCGTTTCGGTGATTGGACCGGGGCGGGCACCGCGGGCGTGAAGGATTTCAGCGTTGCTGCGGTGCAGGCAACGCCGCGTATCGTGCTGATTGATCGACCCGATTCACCGCAATCGGTTATCGTCGCCGGGCAGTTGACGCCGCTAAAGGGCAGCGACGATCTGCTCGACGCAGAGACCGCCAATGACGTGCTTGGTGGCGATTTCCTGTCGCGCATCAACATGGATTTGCGCGAAACAAAACATTGGTCTTACGGCGCGGGTGGCGGGTTTCGGCGCAATGAAAATGCCGTGACCTATGGGATCAGCGCCCCGGTTCAGGCCGATAAGACGGGCGAATCGATTGCATCGCTGATGGCCGATCTGAAGGCGTTTTTGGGGCCGCAGGGGATAACGTCGGTTGAGTTTGAGCGCACAATCAACGGCGCGACTCGCGAGCTGGCGGGTAACTTCGAAACAGCTGGTGCCGTGCTCGGCGCGATGCTCCAGAACGACCAATTCAAGCGCGCGGATGATTACTACGCCACCATCACCCAAAAATATCGCGCGATGACGCCGGCCGGGCTTGACGCTGCGGCACGCAAGGCGATCAACCCCGATAATTTCGTCTGAGTCGTGGTGGGTGATGCAAAGGTTGTGCGCACCCAGCTTGACAGCCTCGGCTTGCCGGTTGAGGTGATTTCAGCCGCCTCTGTTGCGGCCACGAAATGACAACCCAACACGCAGGAGAAGACATCATGGCCGCTATCGATGGCACCTGGAATACTGTTGTAAAGTCGCCACTGGGTGACAACGCCGCTGTCGTCACCGTGAAGAGCGATGGCGCCACCTGGACGGGCACCAGCTCGGGTCAGATGGGTTCAGTCGACATCACCGACGGCACCGTTGACGGCAACACCATCAAGTGGACGATGGCGATGACCGTACCGATGCCGATGACGCTGACGTGCGAAGCCACGATCGACGGTGACACGATCACCGGTACGGTTGGTGCAGGCGCGTTTGGCAGCTTCCCGATGACCGGTACGCGCGGCTGATTTTCTGGCCGATGGCTTGATGGTGGCGGCCTGCCTTTCCCATTGGGAAGGGTGGGCCGTTGTCATGTCGGGGGTGCCGCACAAGCGTTCAAAGCGTCAAAAATGCGCATGAAACGCGTGGTTTTGGCCAGTATTTGACCCAATTCTGTCAGGTTTTACCGTAAAAGCCGGGTAACATGCCCCATTTTGCGGCCCTCGCGCACGGTTTTGCCGTAAAGGTGAACATGCGAGTCACGTTCTGCCAATATTGCCAGCGCGGCATTGGCATCATCCCCAATCAGGTTCGTCATCTCGACCCGGCGCGCGGTTAACCCGGTATCGCCGAGTGGCAAGCCGCAGATCGCGCGGATGTGATTTTCGAACTGGCTGGTCACCGCGCCTTCGATTGTCCAGTGGCCGCTGTTGTGGACGCGGGGGGCCATTTCGTTGAACACCGGGCCGTCCACCCCGACGAAGAATTCGCAGGCCAGCACGCCAACATGGCCAAGCTGATCGGCGATCCGCCCGGTCAGCGCCGCTGCCTCCCCCCATTGCCGGGCAATTTCGGGTGGGGCGGGCAGCGATGATCGCGCGAGGATGCCGTCGACATGCTCGTTCCAGGGCGGGGGGTAGCTGACCATCGATCCGTCCTGCCCGCGCGCCAGGATGATCGAAAATTCATGGCTGAAATCGACAAACCCTTCGAGGATCGCGGGCCGCCCGCCAATCGCCTCCCATGCCGCGTCGATATCGGCACTTGTTGTCAGGCGCACCTGGCCCTTGCCGTCATACCCCATGCGCAGCGTCTTCAGGATCGCAGGGACACCAATGCTGGCGGCAGCGGCGCGGAGCTCATCGATGGAGGTGACGAGCCGCCACGGCGCGGTGCGCCCGCCCAGGTCGCCGACATAGCTTTTCTCCACTGCCCGGTCCTGCGCGGTGGCGAGCGAGGCGGGGCTGGGATGCACCGGCAATTTGGTGGCGAGATAATGGATCGGCTCCAGCGCGATATTTTCAAATTCATAGGTGATGACATCGCTGGAGGCGGCAAAATCATCGAGCACGATGCGGCTATGGTAATCCGCGCGGGTAAAGCTGGAGGCGGTTTGTGCGGCCACCGCCTCTTCATCAGGCGCCAGCACGCGGGTGTTATAGCCAAGCTGGGCCGCGGCAATGCCCAGCATCCGCCCAAGCTGCCCGCCGCCCAGGATGCCGATAGTGGAACCGGGGGGAAGGGGGGTAACCGCCCCGGTCACGCCGGATCAGTGGCGACGCTGTCGGTCTGCGCCGCGCGCCAGGCCTGTAATTGCTGGGACAGCACCGGATCAGCCAGCGCCAGAATCGCGATGGCGAGCAGCCCGGCATTTTTCGCCCCCGCCTTGCCAATCGCCAGCGTGCCCACCGGAATGCCCGCCGGCATCTGCACGATCGAAAGCAGGCTATCCATCCCGTCGAGCGCCTTTGATTGCACCGGCACGCCCAGCACCGGCAGATGCGTCATCGCGGCAGCCATGCCGGGCAGATGCGCCGCGCCGCCTGCGCCCGCGATGATCACCTTCAACCCGCGATCCGCCGCGCTGCTGGCATAATCGACCAGCCGCTGCGGGGTGCGGTGGGCCGACACGACCTTGGCTTCATACGCCACGCCCATCGCGTCCAGAATCTCGGCGGCGTGGCGCATCGTCTCCCAATCGGAAGTGCTGCCCATGATAATGCCGACCTGCGGGTTCATGGCATCGCGTTAGCGGGGGACGGCCCGTGGCGCAACAAGTGTGGGGGTGGGGGCGTGAGGTGGGGGAATAGCTGCCATTTGGCGGTGGGACAGGCGCTGGCAGGAATGCGGCCCAGGCTGAAAACTCTTAAAAGCCGACCTGTCGGCTTTTGCCCCAATTACGGCCGTTTGAGGGACTCCGTTTATCGTCCGAAAGCTGACATCGGCCAAATCAACCAAAAAGGCCTGCCGGGACTCCTCGTTAGAACGAGATTGCAGAAATTGAGGGGCCCGGTTACCGTTTTATGATGTCGCTTTTCGATTTTTTTGGGCGCTGGAAGGATAAGCTTTCCAAACGGCCGGCCGAAAGCTCAAGCATGAGCCGCATCGAGTATCTTTTACACGTAAAACATGACCAACTTGAAGCGTCAAAGGAAGCGTTTGGAGGCAAAAACTTCCTTCAATTGGTCGAAGATCAACTTGATGAGGGTAAGGCCGATTTGGCGATTTGGAACCTCTCCAATCAGGTGGAAGACTGTTTCGAACTTGCCAATCTGTATTGGGGTCAAGGTGACTTGGTTCGCGCCGATGCTTATCTCAGGCAGACGCTGGAACGTCATAACCGGCTTTCCGATGCTTGTATTGAACATGGCCTGCCCATGCAGCCTTACCATGGGATCGAATGCGCCAAATCCGCAGCGTGCCTGATTGGTGGCGACATAGGAAACGCTGCTTGGATGGAGATGCCCGAAGTCGGGTATGAGCCGTGGTTTAAGAATGTGCTGCTCAACCATTGCCTTGATGAACGTAATTTCGACATGGCTGAGTGGAACGATAGCGCTGACGAGTGGGCCAGAAGACGATTCCCAAAGTATCGACTAGAGGAATTTGCAGTTTACGTAAAAACGCTTACCGGGGGATACGGTTCAACCGAAGAAATGCTCAGCGAACATGAAAAAATGTTTACAGGAAGATCTAAGCGAAAGCCAGATTCGGACTTGCTTGACGGCTACTATGACAATGAACTTATCATTGATTTTATCTTCGCGGCAATTCTCAAGCGTATAGGTTGGGAGGGGACGTATCGGCATAGCTGGCCAAATACGTGCGATGTTGCTTCTGCCCCCCAGACCGTCAGACAACCAGATCGCTACCTCGGCATAATCACCGCGCCGCCACCGTCACCCAATTCAGACACCGGTGTAATTGAGAACGAGCAAGCCGCTAGGCGGTTTGTGGATACTCATGTTCAAAACCAACGTGATGAGGAAGGCAACCTGCTCGACGCTAGCCGTCCCAGGAAAGAACGTATCAAAATCGCTTCCGCACTGGAGGAATTGGGCTGGACTAGAGACCCGACGACGCTCGACCTGATGCAGACTTACCGCGTTAACTACATTCTGAATGATCGCACCCACATATCCCTTTGCGACCCGCTGGATGGATCATCACTGAAGTTGGGTGCTTGGACCAAGCTTTTGTGCGACGACTTTGGATTGCATCCTGATTTCATTGCAATTGCAGGCAGCGAGGAGAAAACCGACTATCGAGACCCTCAGGGGGCTTGGTATGTTTATTGGAAAAAGAATCGAAAAATCTACGCAGTTGAACGGGACGAATGGGACAGACCGGAAGACGCTACCAGAAACGCACGATCGGGCATCAACATGTGGCCGTCATATTCTAGTTTTGTCGCTTGGTGGGTTTCACAACATCTGAAGAGCCACATTTAGCGAACGAACGGCTGTTTTTGCTCCTCTCTTTTCAAAACCTGCCAGACCGCTTCCCACCCAGTTTCAGTCGGCTTGCCCCCGCGCCGAAAGCGATGGTTTACGGGATTACGCCCTGATATCAGCCATTGTCGCTGGTGTGCCGATCACCTGATATTGGCAGAGCGTTACCAATAGATCCGGTTGGTTAGCGCGCGGCCGGCAGCCAATCAGCGGTGATCTCGCCCCTATGCCCTGTTGGCGCCAGCGCGGCGAGCAGGGCTTCCAGCAGCGGCGGCAGTCCTTGCGTGAAGGCGTAGGGCGGGTTGACGATGAAAAGTCCTGCGCCGTTATAGATGCCGGGCTGATCGGTATCGTACAGCCAATGCTCCACCGTCAGAAATTTGGCTATGCCGAGCCTGCTGAGTTGCTGCTTCCAGCGCAGATGCGCAGGCCGGTCTTTCAGCGGATACCAGATCACCGTCACGCCGTGCCCCCATTTGCGCATGGCGGCGGCGAGGGTGGCTGTGATCCGGGCGCGTTCATCCGTCTGCTCATATGGCGGATCGACCACCACCACGCCGCGCGGCGTTCGGGTCGGCAGCATCGCCAGCCATAGCTCATAGGCGTCGCGCTCATGCACGGCAGCGGGGATGCCGCGCATCGCGCCGCGCAGAGTGTCGGCGTCCTCGGGATGTTTTTCGTTAAGGATCAGGGCATCGTTTGGGCGCAATAGCTGCGCCAGAATGCGCGGCGAACCGGGGTAGAAAAGCGGCGCGGGCCCGGCATTCACCGCCGCTACGGCGGCGCGGTAATCGTTCAGCAAGCGGTTCTGATCGGCAAAGGCCCGCAGCACGCCCTGCATGGCCTCTCCGGTGCGTTGGGCCTGATCGCTGCCAAGGTTGTACAGCCCGCAGCCGGCATGGGTGTCGATCAGGGTCAGCGCGGAGGGTTTAAGCTGCAAGGCCTGGATGAGGGCGATCAGCAGGCTGTGCTTGACCACATCGGCGCTGTTGCCGGCATGGAAGGAATGGCGATAATTCATGGCGCTTCAGAACCCTGACGATCCGCCTCGAGGAGCGCTACCGGGCGCAGCGACCGCCGCAAACTGGCCCGGCGCGAGGCCCGCGACAGTCCACTCGCCGATCGCCCAGCGCACCAACCGCAAGGTGGGGAGCCCCACCGCTGCCGTCATCCGGCGGACTTGCCGGTTGCGCCCTTCGCGGATCGTGATTTTCAGCCAGCCATCGGGGATGGACTTGCGCTGGCGTATCGGCGGATCGCGCGGCCACAGGTCCGGCGCGTCGATGCGGGCAACATCGGCTGGCAGGGTGATGCCATCCTTGAGCTGGACGCCCTGCCGCAAGCGTTCCAGCGCCTGCTCCTGCGGATCGCCTTCGATCTGCACAAGGTAGGTCTTGGGCAGTTTGTAGCGAGGATCGGCAATGCGCGCCTGCAGCCGTCCATCATCGCAGAGCAGCAGCAGGCCCTCACTGTCCCGATCAAGCCTTCCGGCGGGATAGACGCCCTTCACCGCAATGAAGTCCGACAAGGTCGTGCGAACCGTTGGCGATCCGCTGTCGGTGAATTGCGACAAGACCCCGAAGGGTTTGTTGAACAAAAGCAGATGGGCCATGCCGCGATCATATCGCTCGATTACGGCTATGTCTTCACGCCCATGATGCCGCCGCCAGATCGGCTGCGTCCGCGCCCCACCCCTTTGCGGTCAGACTGCGCCGCGCTCCGCCCGAAAGCGGTTGGTCGACTTGTCCGTATTCTCAGCCAGGTGGTAAGCCCATGAACGGTCGCTTTCGGGGCGAGCGTTAGGCGACTGAAAGTGGGTGGAAGCGGACATTGCGTTGCAACTCGAATTGGTAGTACGCTCGCGGCCGGAGGGTCAGGATGGCCGACAGTGGCTGGTGGCTGATAATTGCATTCGTCACCTTGGTGAACCCCGCCACGGTCGTCACTGGCATTATGACCGGTCTAGTCGTGCGACGCTGGTGGCAGGCCGGGATTGGTATGGTGACCGCTCCAGCAGCCTATTGGATTTACGGCACGGCCTTCTCAGAAAACGATCACTTTGCCGCGCTGATACCATTGTTACCATGCCTCGCCTTAGCAGGCTTCATCTGGACTTGCGCTGTGTTCGCAGTGAAAAAGGCTGCTGCCGCTTAAGTCCGCAAGTGGGGCGGCAACGGTCAGGCAGCTTTTGACGCCGTGACCCGCCAGTCGGCTTTCGGGCAGGATGATCGCCGTGGCCCCGCCGGGACGTCCCGACGTGGTGGGTAGCAGACCTTGAATCCGATCAGTCCCGGCTGCGGATAACGCCCTTTATCTCCACGTGAGACTTGCCAGCCATAGAGGGAGTAGGAGGTGAAACGCAGACGCGCATTGCATCGATGACGACGACAGCGGCACCACGCGCTTGCAACTCACGCGACGCGTTATTCAGTGCATCCAGAGCAGCAGTCCAGTTAATCGGCTTCGACGCAGGCTGAAAGCACAAAAAGAACGCTGAAAGCTTTGGCCCGCCCCAAGATCTTATCGCATTGGCAACTACTCCGACATCTTCGAGAGCGCCTTGTCCATCAACAATTACCAAAAAAGGTCCAGGCACAGGATCGTCAATAGGTTCGGGAGGTGAAGGTGCTGCCTGCCGACCTTGGGACGCAGTGGGGCGAGCTTCCAGGGCCGTGCTCCACAGACTCAAGCAGGCAGTAGCAATGAAAACCAGGTGGAGTCGGGAGCGCGCCATTCGCAAAAAGTAGATCAGATCGGAATGTCTGCAAATGGGCCGAAAGCCGACAGGCCGGCTTTTTTTTATGAGCTTACAGCCTGGGATTTGCCATCCCGCAACCGGCCAGCTGTTGCCGCTACCATCTCAGAAAACGAACGGCCCCCGTAAAGAAGCAGCGGTTTGGCCCGGAAGGGTGGCAGCCGCGCAGCGGTGGGCGGGGGGCTAAACCGGGAAGTGGGCGGTTTGCTGCCGGTCCGCATTCAGCCTTTCGGTGGACGCGGGAACAGCACTGGCGTGTTTTTTCGATAGGCTTGATAGGCGGGGTTATCGCCCCAGCGTGCTTTCGCGATGCCATCCAGCAGATTGATGCCGCTCACCCGGGTCAACAGCAGAAAGACGAATATCGGCGATATCACCGCCAACCATGACCAACCCGAAAGGAGCGGGATCGCCATGACCAAAATGCCAAACCACAGCATGATCTCGCCAAAATAGTTCGGGTGCTGTGACCATGCCCAAAGCCCGGTGGTGATGAATTTGCCCTTATTCGCAGGGTCTTTTTTGAACCGCCGCTTCTGGCTGTCGGCAACCACTTCAAAAGCAAAGCCGATCACCCAGATCGCCGCACCTGCCCAGAACAGGCCATCTGACAGGCCATCCAGGGGCGCGGTTTGCCGCGACGTGATGATCACCAGCGCTGCCGATGCCGTGAAGATGACCCAGATGGCCTGCAGCGTCCAGGCGACCAGAAACCGGGGCGGATTGACCTTTATCTTTTCAAATCGCTGATCTGCGCCGCCGGACGCATGAATGCGGCTGAAAAGAAAGCTGCCGAGCCGGATCGTCCAGATGCCGACCATCGCTGCGACAATCATCGCTCTGGCATCGAGCGGCCAGGCGCTGGCGGCGGCGACCCCGATCGCCGACAGATAGGTCAGCGCGCCGACAGTGTCGTAGTAGGTGTCTTTCTGCGCCACAGCAGACGGAATGAAAGCGAGCCAGTTCACCGCGAAAGCGAGCAATGCGCACACGAAAACAGCGGAATATCCGCCGATCTTAATGCTGTTCGCCCCTGCAAGCGTGGCAAAGCCAAGTCCCAGCGCGCTGACGAGTGCGACGGTCAGCAGGCTTTGTCCTGCCCCTTTGAAGGACCATTTGGTCTGCGATGGCATTGTTTGATCCCCCTGATGGTGTTTGGCGGCAAATAACGGGTGGGTAGCCGACCGGCCCATCCGCAACCGGCCCAATATTTGCCCCCGACCTAGCCTAAACCAATGACTGAATGTGCGTCAGCACCAACCCGCCATTGCTCCTGGCGAGGTGGCCGGGGTGGCCGGGGCAGGGGCAATCTCCGCCCGTGCGCCCTGTTCAACGCGCGGCATCATACCATGCGGCCAGATCCTGATGCATCTGCGTGAGTGCCTGGGGGTTGAGGTAGATCATGTGCCCGGCTTCATAATATTTGAAGCTGATGTTGCGGCGGCGGCTTTCGTCCAGCCGCATGTGATTGGCATCAAATTCTGCCCCGTAAAACGGCGTCGCCATGTCGTAATAGCCGTTCATGAACAGCACTTTGACGTAAGGGTTGGTGCGCATCATATGCGCCAGATCGACAGCGGTGTTGGGGGCCGGTTGCGGGCCGTTGCTGCCCGGCGCGCGGTGCCGCCAATCCCATTCAAAGCCGCTTTCGCGCGCCGACAGCTTATAGGGCATGTCGGTTTTATACCCCAATGTGCGCGTGGCATAATCCATGAAGTTGGCGATATAGGCGCCGGTAATCGCGGTGGAGGCCGGGTCATCGATCGGGCTGTCGGCATTGGCATCCGCCACGGTCTGCAAATAGCGCGAATCAAGCCGCCCGGTGGCAACGCGGCGATCCCGCAGCAGTTCGGTTTGGAAATGGCCCAGATCAATGCGCAGGTTAGCGCGCAGGATGAATGCCTCTGACAGCCCGGTATAGGCCGCCATCTGCTTGGCGACAGCCTGTGCTTCTGCAGGCGTTATCGTGTCGCCCTTGGCAAGTGCTGCGGCATAGGCGCCGCTGACGAAACCGCGCACCTCCACCAGAAAGCTGGCCAGATCGGCGGGGCGATTGGCGAGGCGCTCGTGATACCAGGCGGTCGCGGCATAGCCGGGGAACAGCACCATGTAATTCTGGTCATACCCCGGCTGGCGCACGCCGTAATTCATGATGGTGGAAAACAGCACGATCCCGCTGAGGCTGACCCCGCGATCCTCGAGCAGTGCCGCGACAGCGCCCGAGCGCAGCGTGCCATAGCTTTCGCCGAACAGGAATTTGGGCGACGTCCAGCGGTTGTTCTTGTCGAGATAGCGCGTGATAGCGCGGGCAAAGGCGTCCGCATCCTGATCAACGCCCCAAAAATCCTTGCCCGTCTTGTCGCCCAGCGGCCGCGACCAGCCCGCGCCAATGGCATCGATGAACACCATATCGGTCTTGTCGATCAGCGATTCGGGGTTGGGGCCAAAGCTGTAGGGGGCGGGGCGGACATAATCAGGCGTGGTGGTGTTGACGCGCACGGGCGCAAAACTGCCCATGTGCAGCCAGATCGTCGGGGAACCCGGGCCGCCATTATAAAAAAAGGTCACCGGCCGGTTGCCGCCGCCATCCTTGGTATAGGCTGTATAGAACAGGCTGGCGGTGGGCTTTGCGTCATTGTCCTTAATGGTCAGCGTGCCGGCGGTCGCGGTATAGGCGATGCGTTCGCCCTTTACCGTCACCGTGCCGCGCGACACGGCAGCGGCTTCCTCGACGGGGGGCTTGGCCCAATTCGCCTCCACCTCGGCGACCATGGCATCCTTATGCGATTTGGCCGGGGCTTTGTCTTGCGCGGCGGCAGGCGCTGCGATGACGGGCAACAGGAGGGCCGGCAACAGCACGGCGGACAATAAGCGCATTTGGTAACTTCCCCCAAGGTTCAGCGCCGAAATGTGCCGCGACCGCAACGATTGCGCAAGCCGTGTCGCGCCTATCGCTCGCTGAGGTAATAGCGCTCAATTTCGGCCAGCCCGTCGTCAAGCTGATAGACGATTGGCTGGCCGGTTGGGATTTCCAGATGCGTGATCTCATCATCGGGGATGCCCGATAGATGCTTCACCAGCGCGCGCAGCGAATTGCCGTGCGCGGATATCAGCACGCGCTCGCCGCTCCGCAGCGCAGGCGCGATGCTGGCGTCCCAATAGGGTAGGACGCGCGCGATGGTGTCCTTCAGGCTTTCGGTCGCGGGCACGGTGATGCCGGCATAGCGGCGATCCCCCGACAGATCATAGGCGCTGCCGGGTTCCAGTGGCGGGGGCGGGATGTCGAAACTGCGCCGCCAGATTTTCACCTGATCATCGCCGTGCTTGGCCGCCGTTTCAGCCTTGTCGAGCCCGGTCAGCCCGCCATAATGGCGTTCGTTCAGCTGCCAGTTTTTTTCCACCGGCAGCCACAGCCGCCCCATCTCCTCCAAAGCGAGATTTAGCGTCTTGATCGCGCGGGTTTGCAGCGACGTGAAGCACTGGTCGAAATCCAGCCCCTTGTCCCGCATCAGCCGCCCGGCGGCGCGCGCTTCCTCGATGCCCTTGTCGGTCACGTCGACATCCCACCAGCCGGTGAAACGGTTTTCCAGGTTCCAGGTGGACTGGCCGTGGCGGATCAGGACGAGGGTGGGCATGAATTACAGCTCCAAGTTTTGCGCGCCCTACCGTTCGTGTCGAGCGAAGTCGAGACACCCTGCGCGGCGACTGGGGCACGTCCCTGGACATAGCCTGTCCTCGGGATCGGCGGCGCCGATACCCGGGAGCTCAGGACCAACGGGGCGACCTGTTAATATCCGTCGATCTGCTGCGCCAGCACTTCCAGGCAGCTATGCGCCAATGTGCGGCAGCGTTCGGGGGACCAGCCATGGACGGGATCGGGGTTGGTATCATGATCCTTGAACGGCATTTCCAGCGTCATCGCGACCGCGCCGAAACGCTCGGCAAGCTGGTTGGTCGACATGGTCAGGTTCGCCTTGCCGGGGGCGGATTTGTGATAACCGAGCTTGGTTTGAAAATCGGGCGTATGCGCGGCGAGGGCGTCGCGAAACGCATAGAATTTGTCGCCCTGCGCGTCGGTCCAGCTCGGTATGCCTTCAAAACCAGCGATGAAATTGGCGGGGATCGCCTCATCCCCGTGCACGTCCATGGCAAAGGTGACGCCGGTTATGTCCATCGCGTTTCGGATCGCCAGAACCTCTGGGCTTTTGTCCAGCGACGGCGTTTTCCATTCGCGGTTCAGGTTTACGCCTGCCGCATTGGTGCGCAAATGCCCGCGCGATGACCCGTCGGGATTGGCGTTGGGCACGATATGGAACGTCGCCTTGGCCAGCAGCGCGGCGGTGATCGGATCGGCGGCATCGGTCAGCCGCTCCAGCGCGCCTTCCACCCAATATTCGGCCATCGTCTCACCGGGATGTTGGCGGGCATAAAGCCAGACAGGCTTGGGGCCGTTGCCAATCGTCAGGCAATCAATTGGCTGGCCATCGATTGATCGGCCAAGTTCACGGTGCGCCACCCCGTCCATGCCTGCATAGCGCGCGATCAGCGCATTGTGCCGCTCAATCGTATAGGGTGCGAAATAGGCAAACCACACCAGATCGCCTGCCGCCCGGTGCGTGATCGTCAGCACCCCGTCTGCATAGTCAGTGGCATCGGCGAGCAGCCAGCTATCGCGATCATTGCTCACCCGCGCGCGGTAGCCTGGCCAGCCGAGCGGATAGGCTGAGCCGGCGGCATTCATGATCCGCAATGTCAGCGTGCGGCCCTTTGCGCCTGCGACGCGGAAGTAAAACCACTGATAAAAATCGGATTCGCGATCCTTCACGATTTCCAGATCGGCGCTGGCCCCGTCGGTGTGCAGGACGTGGATGTTGCCGCCATCAAAGGCGGCGCTGAGGGTGATGTTCATCGCACGATGATAGTGCGCCCGGATTCTCCGGGAAAGCCCCGGAAAAGGGCGCGCACCAGTTTCTCGCTCATCACGTTCGGCTGGGCGTCCTTGGCCCTGGCATTTGCCTCCATCACGGCACGCCCTTCCCAAATTGCCGCACCGTCGCTGCGCTGGCGCAACTGCACGAATAATTCGGTGGTATAAAAGCTGCGGGTCGCACGCTTGCCGGCGCCAAAGCCGAGGCTCAGGCCAGTGCCGATCCCGGTACCATTTGTACCACCGACCAACCCGATCGAAACTGGTGGGCGCGCAGCGGTTTCATCGCGGGTCGTGCGGGTGAAGCGCACCGTGGCGACCAGCGGCGCGGGCGCATCAGCCGCAACAGGCGCGAAGCCCAATCGGGTCATTTCAGCGGCGACGATACCTGCAAATTGCTGCTGCTCCAGGCTTTGTGGATCGCTGCCGGTGCCGGGCTGGATGGCGACCTCGGCGGGAATGATCGCCGTGCCCAGGTGAAAACGCGTTACCTTGACGGGGGTTGCCGCGGCAACCGGGGCAAGCACAACTGCCGCAAGCGATGCGGCGATGATGGTTGCAGCATTATTCAATCGCATATCAGGCTCCACATCCCCGTTTCATCTCACTATCAACGCCCCAGTTTGGATATGGGGTGCAATTGGGGCACTGACGAGGCGGGATCAATTGGGCCACTCGCCTTGACCCAGATCGCTTGACTTGAGCGCGACCGGCCTATAGGCGCACCCCCTTTCCAGCTCACCAGAATTACGAGAAGCGAATCGATCATGAAGATCCGCAATTCCCTGAAGTCGCTCAAGGGCCGTCACCGCGATAACCGCGTGATCCGTCGTCGTGGTCGCACCTATGTGATCAACAAGACGAACCGCCGGTTCAAGGCCCGCCAAGGCTGAGGCAGCGGATTAGCATCGCTAATCCGCGATTGGCCGAAGCCCGGCCGACGGCGCGCCAGCGCCGGTCGACGACACGGAAATTAGTCCCGTGTCGGGCTCAGCCGCCGCAATGACCAAGCCCTCTGCCGTCATTTTTGATGTCGGCAACGTCCTGTTCGATTGGAACCTAAGGTTCCTGTATGAGCGCCTGATCAGCGATGATCGGGCGCTTGACGTGTTTTTGCGCGATGTGCTGACGACGCAGTGGCACCTGCAGCATGATGCGGGGCGGCCGTTCGCTGAAACCTCCGCCGAGCTGATCGCGCAGCACCCCGAGCACGCCGAGCTGATCGCCGCGCTCGGCCCGCGTTTCAACGAAACGATTCGGGGCATGATCCCCGGCATGGCGGCGCTGGTCGCCGAATTGCACGACGCGGGCGTAAAGCTGTTTGCGATCACCAACTTCTCCGGCGAATTCTGGCGCCCCTTCCGCGCCGCCCATGCCGGATTTTTCGCGCCGTTCCTTGATGTGGTGGTGTCAGGCGACGAAGGCCTGATGAAACCTGACCGCGCGATTTACGAACTGGCGCTGGCGCGGTTCGGGTTGCGGGCGGGAGAGGCGGTGTTTTTCGATGATAATCCGGCGAATGTGGCGGGTGCTGCGGCGCTGGGCATGAACGCGCGATTGTTTACGGGGGCGGTGCCATGCCGCGTTGATCTGGTCGAGTTTGGGGTTTTGACGGACTAAGTGTTTCTGGGGAGAAATACCGTAAGTATGAATGTCCGTTGATGGGGAAAGCCGACCTTGCCTTGTGTCGCTCCACTGGCAGATTTTGGGCCGGTTGCCGACTTGCAGCTGTGAATTTCAAATAAGGCCAAAGCATACGTTATAACTGCCGGCGCTGCTATAATGCTTGAATCTTAGCGATTCGGCTTGAATACCCCCTACGCTGCGATAGGTTCCCGCAGCACCGACCGGCCTGGGGGCATCATGCTGCGAAACGTCGAACTCGATTTCTCTGAAACAGGCCGGATGAGCCTTTCCATGAAAGGAATCACGGTCTTCGTCGGGCCGAATAATTCGGGCAAAAGCCTAGTCTTGCGAGAAATCGAGAAGTTATTCGAGGTACATCCGTTCCCGGCGGGGCTGCACATAGTGCGAGACTACGAGGTGGACTGGCCCGATCGCCCCTCGGTCGAGAAGCGGCTGGCAGCGCTTAAGAGGCAGCAGCCGCTAACGACGCCAGTTGGCCATGTCATGATAAACCGTGTGCATCCGGGAAGAGGCCGCGAAGCGGGTCAACTCGATGTGAAGCAAATACTGTCTATAATTGATCAAAAAACCGAAAAGAACTGGATTGCAACTCAATACTTAAAGTATGGCATACTGAGGCTGGATGGGCGATCCAGATTCGATTTAACGAACGATATGGGCGGCGGTGATATTACCGCCGATCCACAAAATATGCTCATGCATCTTTTCAAAAACGACAAAGCACGAATGAAAGTGCGGGATTTTGTTTACGATGCCTTCAACCTTTATTTCGTTGTCGATCCAACCAATCTTGGAAATTTACGGATCAAATTGTCGGACAAGAAGCCAACCGGCGACGAGCAATCACTCAACGAGAAGGCTCGAGAATTCTACACTGCTTCCACGCACATCAAGGAATCGAGCGACGGCGTTCAGGCGTTCACAGGTATCATTACGGCCATCCTATCCGGCGAATATCACACGATCCTTATTGATGAGCCCGAGGCGTTCCTGCATCCGCCGCTCGCGAGAAAGCTCGGCAAGAACCTGGCATCCCTCGCCGCAAGTGGGGGTGGATCGCTGGTTGCCTCTACGCACAGTGCCGACTTTTTAATGGGGTGCGTACAGGCCTCAAAATCGGTTCGCGTGGTTCGCCTGGAATACAGCAAAGGCAAGTCCCGCGCCCGTGCGATCGATCCGGCAGAGCTAGGCAGCCTTCTCACGCGCCCACTGATGCGAAGTGCAAACGTGATTTCCGGACTTTTTCACGACGGCGTCATCGTCCTCGAGTCCGACAATGATCGCGCCTTCTATTCTGAAGTCTATCATCGCCTCGCCGAGAAAAAGTCAAATTACCCTGCAATCTTGTTTATCAACGCGCAGAACAAACAGACAATACGGGACATCATCGGCCCGCTCAGACGCTTCGGCGTACCTGCCGCAGCAATTCCGGACGTCGACATCGTTAAGGACGGCGGAAAAACCTGGTCGGATTGGATGAACGCCGCCCACATACCAGTCGCACTTCACATGGGTTATGGACAGACGCGCGGGTCGATCAAAGCCGCCTTCGAAGCGACCGGAAAGGACATGAAGACTCAAGGTGGAACCGAACTGCTCGATCCTGCCGAGAAAGCTGCAGCTAACAAGTTCTTCGACGACTTGAATGCTTACGGGATATTTCCAGTGCGCGGCGGCGAGTTGGAGGGCTGGCTTTCTCGCCTTAACGTTCCTGGCAAGAAGACCGATTGGACTGTTGCAATGCTCGAACGACTTGGATCCGATCCGAGCAAGCCAACCTATGTCAAGCCAGGCAGAGGCGATGTCTGGACCTTCCTTGAAGACATTGTTGACTGGATACGAAATTCGTCCCGGCTAGGCATGCCAAGCTGACATTGAACGTTCATGGACATGCGATTGTCCGATCGGCAGCTTTTGGAGTGTTTGGCAGCCGCATTGAATGGCCGAATCTAGAGCGCCTTGCTGTCTTAGGGTCGAACGTCCGCAACTTCAGTGGAAGCCAAACCACCGGCCACCACCTCAAACCTACCCCTTATAATTCTTCAACTCATCCCCAATAATCCGCACCACGTGCAGCACATTGGTTGACCCCGGCGTCCCGAAGGGGACGCCCGCCATCACGATCACGCGGTCGCCTGCCTTGGCGATGTGGTGGCGCAGCGCCATGCGTTTTGCCTTGGCGACCATTTCCTCAAACGACACCACATCGCGGGTCAGCACGGCATGCGTGCCCCATAACAGCCCCATGCGCCGCGCGGTTGCCTGATTGGGGGTGAGCACCAGGATGGGCACCGCCGGGCGTTCCCGGGCGATGCGGCGGGCGGTTGAGCCCGATGTGGTGAAACAGATGATCGCGCAGGCCCCGGCTGTCTGCGCAATCGTGTTTGCCGCTTCGGCGAGCGCGTCTGCCGTGGTGGGATCGGGACGGGTGATGGTGAAATGCACCCGGTCGCCGTGCATCGGATCGCGCTCAACCGCCTCGGCGATCGAATTCATCATCGCCACCGATTCGATTGGCCAGGCACCCGCCGCACTTTCGGCGGACAGCATGATCGCATCGGCCCCGTCATAAACCGCCGTTGCCACGTCGGACACTTCGGCGCGGGTGGGGGACGGCGAGGTGATCATCGATTCGAGCATCTGGGTTGCCACCACCACCGGGCGCCCCAGCCGCCGTGACACCTCAACAATGCGCTTTTGCAGCGGCGGCACCGATTCGGGCGGCAATTCCACCCCCAGATCACCGCGCGCGACCATGACGCCGTCGCACTGCTCGATAATCTCCTCCAGCCGATCAATCGCCGATGGCTTTTCGATCTTGGCGAGCAGCGCGGCGCGGCCTTGAATCAGCAACCGGGCTTCGGCCAGATCTTCTGGCCGCTGCACGAACGACAGCGCGATCCAGTCAACATTGTGATCAAGCGCAAAGGTCAGGTCGCGGCGATCCTTGTCGGTCAGCGCCGCCATCGGCACCACGACATCGGGCACGTTCAGGCCCTTATTGTTTGACAGCGCCCCGCCGACGACCACCTTGGTTTCAATCCAGTCATCGCCGTTATCCGTTACGCGCAACACCAGCTTGCCATCATCGAGCAGCAACCGCGCGCCTTCTTCAATCGCGATAAAGATTTCGCGGTGGGGCAGCTCGACACGGGTTTCATCGCCGGGGGTGGGATCACGGTCGAGCCGGAAGGTCGCGCCCGTTTTCAACACCACCTTACCGTCGGCGAATTTGCCGATACGCAGTTTTGGCCCCTGAAGATCAGCGAGGATCGTGGAGGGCCGCCCGGTGCGCTTTTCAAGCTTTCTGATCGCCTCAATCAGCGGGATTTTCGATTCCTGATCGCCGTGGCTCATATTGATGCGAAACGCGTCGGCACCGGCCAGGAACAGCTTTTCGATCATCTCGGGCGTGCTGCTTGCCGGGCCCAGCGTGGCCAATACGCGCACCTTGCGTAATCTTGGGCTCGTTGCCTTGCTCATTGAAACGCTCCTGATGCTTTGCGCACTTAGCCTCTAGCTACTATCTGCGCGGGATCAAACGCAGGATCAAACGGGAGAATTCAGATGCAGACGATTGACGACCTGGACGACACGGTCGCCGCCGCCGCTTTTCGCCGGTTGGTGATGCATTTGCGCCACCGCAGCGATGCACAGAATGTCGATCTGATGGGACTGGCGGGCTTTTGCCGCAATTGCCTGGGCGATTGGGTGGCAGATGCGTCGGACGGTGCGCTCGACAAGGCGGCGGGGCGCGAGCTGGTGTACGGCATGCCCTATGCGCAGTGGAAGGCCGAGCATCAGGCAGAGGCAAGCCCGGCGCAATTGGCCCGGATGCAGGAAAGTGTGGCGCGCAACGCGTGAGGGGTGCGGGTTAATCATTGGACGGTGGCGGATTCCCCGATAGGCTGGCGCAAACCCCGGTGAGGGTTGATGGATTGAAGGGGGATGCAATGCGCGCGATGTTGTTGAACATGGTTGGGTTTGTGGCGGCGGGCATCGTCGCGGTGACGAGTGCATCGGCCCAAACTGCGCCCGCTCCTGCTCCCGCTGCCTCGCCCGTGACCACCTATATCCACGCCGGCAAGTTGCTTGACCGGCCCGGCCAGCCGCCCCGCGACAAGGCCACCGTCATCATCCGCGACGGCAAGGTGGCGGAGGTGCGCGACGGCTTTGCCGCGCCGGAGGCAGGCGCGACGCTGATCGATTTGAAGGACCGGTTCGTCCTGCCCGGCATGATCGACATGCATGTGCATTTATGGGGGATTGCGGGTGAACCGCTGAAGGCGCGGTTGGGCGAGCTGACCCGCGACCGGTTTGACGACATGGTTGAGGCGCAGAAAAATGCGCGCGCCGATCTGTTGGCGGGCTTTACCACAGTGCGCGATCTGGGCGGTGATCCGCGCGGCATTCGGGCGCTGCGTGATGCGATTGCGGCAGGCGACATCGAAGGGCCGACCATCATCAATGCCGGGCAGATGGTCTCCGTCACGGGTGGTCACGGCGATGGCGGCAATGGCCTGGCAGAGGAATTCGCGGATGCGGTGCATGCGCACCAGATCAACACCTGCGATGGGCCGGACGATTGCCGCCGCGCGGTACGCGCGCAAATCGGCCTGGGGGCGCAGGTGATCAAATTTGCGGCCACTGGCGGGGTGCTTTCAAACGTGGCGGGTGGCCTTGGTCGGCAGATGACGCCTGAGGAGATGAAGGCGATTATCGATACCGCGCACAGTTTTGGCCGCAAGGTGGCGGCGCACAGCCATGCCGCAGAGGGCACCAAGGCGGCGCTGGCGGCAGGCGTCGACACGATCGATCATGGCAGCTTTCTGGATGACGAGGCCGTGGCGCTGTTCAAAACCAAGAATGCGTGGCTGGTGCCGACGATGATCGCGCCCGTTGCCGCCCTGGCGCAGGCGCGCGCCGGGCAATTGCCCCCGGCCACGATTCCCAAGGCAGAGGCAGCGGGTGCAGCGATGCTCGCCAGCCACAAACGCGCCATTGCGGCGGGCGTAAAGATCGCGTTTGGCACCGATACCGGCGTGTCGAAACATGGCGAGAATGCCCGCGAATTCGCGCTGATGGTGGGCGCAGGGATGACGCCGGCAGCGGCGATTCGCGCCGCCACGATCGATGCAGCAGAGGCGCTGGGCCGCAAAGACCAGATCGGCTCGCTGGAACCCGGCAAGGCGGCGGACATCATCGCCGTGGCGGGCGACCCGCTGGCGGACGTTACGCGGCTGGAGAGCGTCGATTTCGTCATGCGCGGCGGCGCTACGGTAAAGCAGGGCGGCGTGCACAAGGCGTTTCCGGCGAATTGAAGCAATCAGCGTGCGGCGAAGGTTGAGCGTGGGCGATTGTTGGCCTAGACGACCGCGCTTACCTCATTTCTCACGACCGTAACCGGAGCCCTTTTCCCATGAGCGACATCATCGCCGCCGACGAACTAAGACTGCTCATCGAGCGCGCAGAGCGCCTCGAAGAGGAAAAGCGGGGATTGGCCGACGACATCAAGGATGTGATGTCAGAAGCGAAAAGTCGGGGTTATGATACTAAAGCGATCAGAAAAATCATAGCTATCCGCCGGAAAAAGAAGGACGAATACCAGGAAGAAGAAATGATTCTGGAAACTTATCTTCAGGCGCTTGGTATGGTGTGACAGGTCGGGCGTGCCGCTGTTAAGGAGTTTCATCGCTCCTGCCCAGCTCCCGATGATATAGAGCGAGAGCTGTCGGGTCGCCCTGTCGCAATGCCTGTAGCAATCCGGCCATCATGCTGTTGAGATGTTTCGCCGCCACGGTCGTTCGTAGCATCGTTTCTTGGACCAAAGCCAATAACCACGGCAACGCGGAGTTCACTGCCGAAAGATCGGCGTCGGCGATGAAAAGGTCGGCTTCCGTCTTTGGATGAGTGATGCGGTGGCGGATTCCAATTGCTTGGCGCAAGCATTCCCATCCAGCATCGTTGAGTACGGGTTCATATGTGGCATCAAGCAATTGCGCCTGGTTGATCGTGAGCCGAATTACTGTTGGCAGGGTGAGGAAGCGCACTTGTTCGATCACGCGCCCCTTTTCATCGACGTGAAAAGTGAGTTCCCGCAACGCCAAGTCCGCGGTTGCGGAAAGATCGCCGGTAACCGCGGCCACTTGGCGGACATGCTCTCGCATCGTCCAGGTTGCGCCTTCGATCGCAGCGAACGTCGCCCGTATCAGGTCTCGCCGGTTTGATTGGACGTCTTCTGTCGCTAGGCGCTCGCTGGCCAAGATGACATTCCCGACCAGCTGCCGCAAAAAAGGGTCCGTCGGCACCGGAGCGCTTGTTTGATCACTCATCTGGCCAATGTGGCTGGGCGCTGGCATTGGAGCAAGGCTTGATCGAAAGGCTGTCCGGTGCGTAAAGCCCCACAACATCCTTGCAGAGGTTATTATGGCAGGCCATTCCAAGTTCAAGAACATCATGCACCGCAAGGGTGCGCAGGATAAGAAGCGGTCATCGCTGTTTTCCAAGCTGAGCCGCGAAATCACCGTTGCGGCCAAGATGGGCCTGCCCGATCCGGACATGAACCCGCGGCTGCGCATGGCGGTCAATGCGGCCAAGGCGGCGTCGTTGCCGAAGGACAATATCCAGCGATCCATCGACAAGGCGACGCGCAGCGATGCCGAAACCTATGAGGAAATCCGCTATGAGGGCTTTGGCCCCGGCGGCGTTTCGCTGATCATTGAGGCGCTGACGGATAACCGCAACCGCACCGCCACCAATGTGCGCGTCGCGGTATCAAAAAACGGCGGCAATCTGGGCGCGAGCGGCTCGGTCAGCCATGCATTCGACCGGGTGGGGCTGATCAACTACCCGGCAAGTGCGGGCGATGCCGAAGCGGTTTTCGAGGCCGCACTGGAAGCGGGGGCCGAGGATGTGACCTCCAGCGAGGACGGCCATGAAATCTGGACCGTGCAGGGCGATCTCCATGAGGTGGTGAAAGCGCTAACCCCAGTGCTCGGCGAGCCTGAGGGGGCCAAGCTCGCCTGGCGCCCGCAGACGATGGTTGATGTGGGCGAGGAAGACGCCGCGCTGCTCTTCAAGCTCATCGACACGCTCGACGACGACGATGACGTGCAGACCGTGTGGGGCAATTACGAAGTGTCCGACGCGGTGATGGAGAAGCTCTGACGAGCATGGTGTTTCTGCGGCGGGGAGCGGGCGGTGGCTGAGGCAGAGATTCGAGACATCCTCAATGGCTATGCACAGGCATGGACCGGCGGCGATCTCGCTACCTTGATGGCCTGTTATCATGATGATTTTGTCCTGCATTATTTTGGCGCAAATGCGCTGACGGGAACGCATGTCGGCAAGGCGGCGGCGCTGGGCGTGCTCGGGGAATTTTCTCGCCGGACCGCAAGGCAACTGATCGGCACGCCGGCGGTGCTTGCCGGGGCGGAACGCGGTGTGATCCTCGCGCGCGAAAAATTGGGTGTCGACGCGGCGGCCGTCGAGGTCGATCGGGTGCTTGTGTATACCGTGGCCGACGGCAGGCTGCGCGAATGCTGGGTTTACGACGCTGATCAGGCGATGATCGACCGGCTGATCGGATCGGCATGATTGCGTGATCATCCTCGGTCTCGACCCGGGCCTTGGCACCACTGGCTGGGGGCTGATCCGGGCTGAGGGCAATCGGCTGTCGCACCTGGCAAATGGCCGGTTGAAGACAGATAGCGCCGCACCGCTGCCCCGCCGCCTCGCGCATCTGGACGCCATGCTTTCCGCGCTGGTGATCGACCACCATCCCGATAGCGCGGCGGTGGAGGAGGTGTTCGTCAACGCCAATCCGCAATCGACGCTGAAGCTGGGGCAGGCGCGCGGCGTTGTTATCTGTGCCGTGGCGCGCGGCGGAATTGATGTGGGTGAATATGCCGCCCGACTGGTGAAAAAGGCGGTGGTGGGCACGGGGGCTGCTGAAAAGGCGCAGGTGCACGCCATGGTCGCGCGGTTGCTGCCCGGCGTAAAGATCGACGGGGCGGATGCCGCGGATGCGCTGGCCGTGGCGATCTGCCACGCGCACCATCTGGCGTCGGCGCGGGTGATGACGGGGCGTTAGGCGCGGTCGGCGGCGATTTGATCAACGCCGAGCATGTCGCGAAACCGCCAGCCGTCGCCCGCCCAGTTGCGATCCCCCGGCGCACGCGCGGGTGCCAAATCAGGCGCGGTGGCCAGCCAGGGCAACAGATCGGCGTTCTCACGATTAAGCCGGTCCGCAACCATTTTGGCCTGCATGTAAATATGCGTGCGAAAGCCCGGCCAGTCATTTGCCGCCGCTTCCGGCGACCAGCGATCAAGGTGCTTTTCAAACGCGGCGTAGATTACGTGCGCTTCGGCCGCGAAGCGGGCCGCAACATCGCGCGCCGCCGGATCGGCGTGGAGGCGCAGCCGGGCGTATATGATCCGATCGGTCGATGGCAGATAGCGCAGCAGCGCGCGGGCAATCCGCCAGCGCGCGGCGACCAGTTGGGCCGCCACAGGTGGCGTGCGTTCGTCAACCAGATCGCGCAGCGCCATCGCTGCTGCAAGCAGTTCGGTTTGTTCATTTTTCCAGCGATCAATTGCTGTCACGATGTTTCCCTTTGCTCCCCCACCATCTCTATGGCCAAGTCGTTAACCAATTGTCGCTGTCGCGCCCGGCGGGGGCGAAAAACAATCTTTCGCTTTCCTGACCGGGCGCGTTCCTGTTACGTACCTGATATGCGCAAGTCAGCCCGAGCATTTTTTGTTGCTGCACGACCAGCCATACCCTTGTCGGCCTGTGGCCGGCGTGCGGGACTTTTGGCAGCGGCTGGGCGCCGACACGGACAAACCCTGTGATCGCGCATTTGAAAGGGCGGCTGGAATCGACCGGCGTCGATTATGCCGTGATTGATGTTGGCGGCGTGGGCTATCTGGTCGGCGCATCGGCGCGCACGCTGGCGAGCATTGGCCCGGTGGGGGAGGGCGTGATGCTCCACACCGAAATGCTGGTGGCGGAAGATTTCATCCGGCTGGTGGGCTTTGCGAGTGCGACGGAGCGCGACTGGTTCCGCCTGCTGACGGGCGTGCAGGGCGTGGGCGCGCGGGTGGCGCTGGCGATATTATCGGCACTGGAGCCGGGCGACCTGAGCCGCGCGATTGCCGCACAGGACAAGGCAATGGTCGCGCGCGCCAATGGCGTGGGGCCAAAGCTCGCCGAGCGCATCGTGCGCGAATTAAAGGATAAGGTGGGCGGCGTGGCGATTGGCGGCGCATCACCAATGCCAGCCCCCGGTGGCGCCGGCGCAGACGCCGTATCCGCCCTGCTCAACCTGGGCTTCCGCCCCGCCGAAGCCGCCAGCGCCGTGGCAGCGGCAGAGGAGGAGCTGGGTGGGGGCGCAACGCTCGACGCGCTGGTGCGGCTGGCGCTCAGAAAGGCGGCGAAGTAGAATGGCGTATCGACAATCATTGGGTCGACCGTGCGGTGGAGAATGCTCGTGACCAAGATGGAAATTCTGGTGGGGACCGTCCGCCGCATCGGTCGCAACGGTCCGCCTTATGAGGTCCTCGGCACCGTTGCGTCGACAAGCGATGGTAAGAAGCAGATGCGGATTCACATGATCGAGTCCGATGAAGATCTCGATTACCCGGTCGAAGATATTATGCGCGATCCATTGGACGACTGATGTTCGCCATTGGCTTTGACCTACTCTGGAATCAGACCAAGCTGACCCATCCCAAGGGCTTGTCGCAGGCCTATGCCGAAATCGGCGCGGTGCTCAATCGCTACGGATTTCAGCGCGTGCAGGGCAGTGTTTACGTGTCGACAAACGACAGTCTGGTTAATGTTACTCTGGCGATGAACGCGCTGAAGGCATTGCCCTGGTTTCCAACGTGCGTGCGCGATGTTCGTGCATTCAAGGTCGAGCATTGGAGCGACTTTACGGATTTTATGAAATCGTGATGCCGACCTTGAAAACCCGTGTCGCAATCAGGTGCGCCGTCATTTTTGGGGTCGCAGCAATGGTGCCGGCGGGGCCTGTGTCGGCGGGTTGGCAGGATGTGCCAAAGGAGAAAGGTGTGATTCAATCAACCAATCCCATCGCCTATGTCGAAATCCCCGTGACCGATCTCGATCGCGCCATGGCGTTCTATACGGCAGTTTTCAGCTTCGCGCTCGAACGTCAGACGATCGATGGCTATGACATGGCATTGTTTCCGGCGGCCGAAGGCGCGGCGGGGGCATCGGGCGCATTGGTCAAGGGCGATGTCTATGTTCCGGGCAAAACCGGCCCGATCGTCTATTTCGGGGTGACCGATGTCGATGCGGTGATTGCGCGGGCAAAGGCGCGCGGGGCCAAGATCCTGTACGACAAGAAGGACGTTGGCGCGTTTGGCTTTGTCGCCGAGATTGAAGACAGCGAAGGCAACCGGATTGCGCTAAGCGCGCCGAAATGACCGACCACCCCCTACTCACCCCCACCCGCATGCCCGAAGATGTCGATGCCGCGCTGCGCCCGAAATCGCTCGACGAATTTGTCGGGCAGCAGGCGGCGCGCGAGAATTTGCGGGTGTTTATCAACGCCGCCAAGGCGCGCGGTGATGCGCTGGATCATGTGTTGTTTTTCGGCCCGCCGGGGTTGGGCAAGACGACGCTGGCGCAGATTATTGCGCGGGAGCTGGGCGTGGGATTCCGCGCCACCAGCGGACCGGTGATTGCCAAATCGGGCGATCTGGCCGCGCTGCTGACCAATTTGGAAGACGGCGATGTGCTGTTCATTGACGAGATTCACCGGCTCGCGCCCGCCGTGGAGGAAATCCTGTACCCGGCGATGGAGGATCGCGCGCTTGATCTGATGATTGGTGAAGGGCCATCGGCGCGCAGCGTGCGGATTGATTTGCCGAAATTCACTTTGGTGGGGGCAACGACACGGCAGGGGCTGCTCACGACGCCGCTGCGCGACCGGTTTGGCATCCCAGTGCGGCTGAACTTTTATACGGTGGCGGAGCTGGAAAAGGTGGTGGCACGCGCGGCGGGGCTGCTCGGGCTGGCGCTCGCCCCTGACGGCGCGACCGAAGTCGCGCGGCGCGCGCGGGGCACGCCGCGAATCGCCGGGCGGTTGCTGCGCCGGGTGCGCGATTTTGCCCATGCAGCGGGGCACGCGATTGTCGATGCCCGCGCTGCGGACGCCGCGCTTAACCGGCTAGAGGTGGACGCGCTGGGGCTGGATGCAATGGACCGGCGGTATCTGATGATGATCGCTGATATCTATCGCGGCGGGCCGGTGGGCGTAGAAACGCTGGCGGCGGGATTATCCGAACCGCGCGACACGATTGAGGAGGTGATCGAGCCCTATCTGATCCAGCTGGGGCTTGTGGCGCGCACCGCGCGGGGGCGGTGCCTGAATGCGCGTGCCTGGAAACATCTGGGGCTTAATCCGCCGCCGGGCAGCCAGGATGGACTGTTCGAACAGGTTTAGCGCCGTTTGTGACCGAACCGATCCAAGAAAATCGGCCACCCCTGATTTAGGGCATCGTGCCGTAATTCGGGATTACTCGTCGGTGACGATTCGTTTTTCAAGCACGATGCTCTAGCTCAAAAAATACACGCCGACCCCGGCAATCGCGGCACAGACCGTGGAGGCCAGAAAGCCCAATATGCCGGCGATCACGCCGCCGCCCTGCCGCCGGTTGAACGATTTGCGCGGCCCCGGCTTGCCCAGCGACAGCTCAATCATGCCCGCCAGCGCGCCGCCAATCGCCGTCATCACCACCGTCACCACGCCGCCGGGCAGCGTTTGAAGCGCGACGGCAATCGGCAGGATGGCCCCGATGGGCGCGGCCATGGCGAGCGCAGCGACCAGCTTTGCCCGGTTCGTTTCAGCCTTGTCGACCGGGGCGACGGTGAGCAGATCGGGCGTATCCTCTGCCGAAATCGTCAGCCAGGCAAAGCTGCCCGCCAATTGGCCGATCACGATGACGCTGGCAAAGGCCATTGTCGCGGCAAACGGGATCGCGGCGCCACCGCGCCCGCCAAAGCCCAGAAACATCAGGGGCGCGAGATAAATGAGGCGCAGCACGATTTGAAAGGCCAGCGCCGGATCGCGTGCCAGCAGCCGGAATTCCTTGGCAAAGATGGTTGCAAACAGCCCCGATTTGAAATGCCGGGCGATGCCACGCCGCGATGCCTTGGTCCGCGCCAGCCGCATCCCCGCCGCCTGATAGCTGGCGAGAAAGCGCGACTGGAACAGCCGACTGGCGAGCGCAAACACGATGATCGCGCCGCCCAGCGTGACTCCAATCGCCAGCGGTTCGCCAAAGGCGGCGCGCGCGGGCAGCGATCCGAACGGGTTCTGGCCGACGCCGCTGTTCTGGATCGCCTGAAACATTTCGGCCTGCCCACGCCCCCGCGCTTCACCCGGCCCACGGTGCGAGATGAGCTGCGAGACGATGAAAAAACTGCCCCCCAGCAACGCCGCCGCAATTTGCCCCACCGTGCGCGCGGCGCGCGGGCCGACCATCCAGGCGAGCGTCAGCGTGGCGGCAAGGCCAATGCACGCCGCAATCAGCGCCAGCCCGGCCAACAGGGCGACAATGCCAAACAAATGCGGATGGCCAAGCACGGCCACCGGCACCACCAGCGGCAGGCTGAGCAGGGCATAGCTGAGCACGATCGATCCAGCGATGCCCATCATCTTGGCGCGCAGCACCGTGCGATCCCCCACCGGCGCCGATATCAACAAGTCGAGATCGCCCGAATCATATAATGTCCGGTGGCTCGCCAGCACGGCCTGGGTGGTCATGAACGACAACACGACCAGCGCGGCGGCGAGCATACCGTTGTACAGCCCCGGCCATAGCGGCAAGGGCTGATCACGCAGGCCAAGCGCAATCGATACGCCAATCGCGATATAGCCGATCAGCAGCACAAGCCCGATCCATGTCGTCCGCGACTTGCGGGTCAACCCGCGCAGGTTCAGGCGCAGCTCGTGCAGCACCAGCCAGCCAAGCGATCCAGCGGGCATGCCGCGCATCAGCCAGGTCATGCGCGCGCCATCATGCCGGGGCTGACGTGAGCCGGATGAACGCATCCTCCAGCGTCGAATCGTCAGATCCCACTTTTTCGCGCAATTCGGCCATCGTGCCTTCGACCAGCATCTTGCCGTGCGCGATGATGCCGATGCGGTCGGCAAGCCGTTCGGCAACTTCCAGGATGTGCGTTGTCACAATCACCGTGGCGCCGCCATCGACCTGCGCGCGCAAAGCATCCTTCACGCTGCGCGCCATTTGCGCGTCGAGCCCGGTCAATGGTTCATCCAGAATCAGCAGCCGGGGCTTGTGGATCAATGCCCCTGCCAACGCGACCTTTTGCTTCATGCCGCGCGAAAACCCCTCGCACCGAGTGTCGCGTACATCCCACAGATCAAGCCAGTGGAGCAGTTCTTCGGCGGCAGCGGCGGCGGCCTTGCGCTTGATGCGCCACAGTCCGGCGACAAAAGCCAGATATTCAGCCGGGCTCAGCTTGTCATACAGCATCGGCTCATCGGGCAGCCAGGCGGTGATTGCCTTGGCGGCATTGGCATCGCGCTGGGTATCAATGCCGTAAATCTCAATCGTTCCGGCATCGGGCTTGGCTAGCCCGGTCACCATCCGCAGCGTCGTTGTCTTGCCCGCGCCATTGGGGCCAAGCAGCGCGTAGAGCTGGCCCGCAGGCACATCCAGATCAAGGCCCGTAATCACCGGCTTGTCAAAAGCCTTGGCAAGGCCGCGAATGCGTAGGGCAGGGGTGGTCATGTCCGCTACTCTAGCCTGTGGCGCAACCCCGTCCAGCGCGATCAACGGCGGTGCAGCGGGCGGGGTGGCGGAACCAGTGCGGGCTTAACTGGGGGCAATGCCGGGGTTTCGCTGCCGCTGGGCCTCCGCTACTGCCGGGGCATGGATGTCAATACGCAAGATATGCCTGTTGAGGGTCGTTTCGTCGGGCGCGAGCACCGGCTGGGGGTGCGCGTTTACTTTGAAGACACTGATTTGTCGGGTGTCGTTTACCACGCCAATTACCTGCGCTGGATGGAGCGGGGCCGATCAGACATGTTACGCCTGGCCGGGATTGATCAGCGCGCGGCGCATGAAGGCGGCGAGGGGGCCTATGCCGTCAGCGAACTTGCGATTCGCTATCGCGCGCCTGCCCGGCTGGATGATGCGCTGGTGGTGGCGAGCCGTTTAATCACCATTCGGCCCGCTTCGTGCCGTATTCATCAACGAGTCATACACAACGGGTTGATATTAGCCGACGCAGACGTGACGGCGGTGTTCGTATCGCCCGGTGGCCGGGCAAGGCGGCAACCGGCGGCATGGATGGCGGCATTTGAACGCCTGGTGTGGCCGGGCGTTGACCTGGCCGAACCGCAGTCTGGTGCAATGGGGGAATGAGAACGCAATGAATTTCGTCCTGAATACCGATCCGTCGACCTTGTCGCCTGTGGCGCTGTTCCTGCAGGCCGATATCGTCGTGAAGGTGGTGATGGTGGGCCTGTTGCTGGCGAGCATCTGGACCTGGGGGGTGATTATTGCGCTGGCGATTAAGGTCGGGCGTGCGCGGCGGCGCGGCGAGCGGTTTGAACGCGATTTCTGGAACGCGAGCGACATTGACGCCTTTCACCGCAGCGAGGGCGAGAGCGATCTGCCCGTCGCGCGGGTGTTTGCCGCCGGTGTTGCCGAATGGCGGCGATCAACGGCGGGCACCCCAATCGACAAGGAAGGCACGCGCGAGCGGCTGGCCACGGCAATGGGATCGTCCATCGGTGCAGAGGTTGAAAAACTGTCAGACCGGCTGAACATTCTGGCCACGGTTGGATCGGTTGCACCGTTTGTGGGATTGTTCGGCACCGTATGGGGCATCATGCGCAGCTTTACGGGCATTGCCGCTGCACAAAGCACGTCGCTGGCGGTGGTGGCGCCGGGCATTGCGGAGGCATTGTTTGCGACCGCCATCGGCCTGTTCGCGGCCATTCCAGCGGTGATCGGGTATAACCGCTACAGCCATGCCATTAACCGCATCGAGGCGCGGCTGAACCGCTTCGCCGATGGTTTCCACGCCACGCTGAGCCGCCAGCTTGAAGGCCCGGCGATGAGCGGCAAAAGCTGATGGCGATCAACCTGCCTTCGCACCGCGCCCGCGGCCGCCGCGCGCCGATAGCGGACATTAACGTCACGCCGATGGTTGATGTGATGCTGGTGCTGCTGATCATCTTCATGGTCACCGCCCCGTTGCTGACCGCTGGCGTGCCGGTGAACCTGCCCGATAGCCGGGCCAAGCCGCTTGATCAGGACCAAAAGCCCGTAGAGATCGCGATTGACGATCAGGGCCGGTTGTTTGTGAATGATGATGAGGTGAGCGACGCGATTTTGCCCGATGTGCTGGGCCAGATTGCCGCCAAGAACACCGGTGACAAGCCACCCGAAGTGTACCTGCGTGCGGATCGCAGCCTGGAATATGGCCGGGTGATGCGGGTGATGGGGGAATTGAACCGGGCCGGGCTGAACCGGGTTGCGCTGGTGACGGTGGGCGGCACGGACGGCAACACTGCTAGCCAGGACGCGCGGTGATGTGTCGCGCGCCTTCTCGCATTGGGGGGTGATCGGTTGGCGATGGACCGTTCCGATGCAGCCGGGCTGGCGATTGCTGTTGTCGTGCACGGCGCGATCTTTGCGCTGCTATCCGCCAGTTTTCTGTTGAATCCCAAGCCGGTGAAGTCGCTGGAAGATCCCGTAGAGGTGTCGCTGGTCGACGAGGTGGGGCTGGTGGCAACGGCGCCGCAATCCCGCGTGCCGCCCGCCGAATCGCGTGCGCCCGATGCAGGGCCGCCTGAAGATGCCGCCCCGCCGCAACCGCAGGCGGCGGCCCCCGCGCCCGTTCCGCCTGCGCCGCAGCCTGATCCCGTGCCGCCGCCCAAACCAGCGGAAAAGGCCAAGCCACAGCTGAAAAAGCCGACGCCAGAATCGCCCCAGAAAGCCGCCAAGGCACCGCCCAAGCGAGAGGCCACGCCTGCCACCCCGGCCAAGCCAACCCGTACTGCCTCCACCGGCAGTGATCCTGCGTCGACCAAGCCGCGACCGCGCGGATCAAGGCTGGGTGATGATTTTTTGAAAGGGCTTAGTGACCGGCCAAGCACCAGCCGCTCGGTCACCCCGCGCGCCGCAGTGATTGATGCCAAGGCGCTGGCGAGCATTCAGGATGCGATATCGCGCCAGATTCAACCCTGCGCTGATCGCCAGGTAAATCCCGGGCCGGGCGCCAATGAGATCGTCACCGTGCTCAACTTGCGGCTCAATCCCGACGGAACTTTGGCCGCAACGCCCACGATGGTGCGTCAAAGTGGGACAGATGGGGAGGCCGGGCGCTATGCCCGGCGCGTTATCGACTTGGGAGTCGCGGCTTTCAAAGGGTGTTCGCCGCTGCGCCTGCCGCCTGAATATTACGAAACGCCGAATGGCGGCTGGAACAATATCAACTATAAATGGCAATTGCGCTGAGGATGGTTCTGGCATGATGTACCGCGTTTCAATGCTCCGATCTTTATGGCTGGTGGTGCTGTGCGTCGCAGCGCCGCTGGCGGCGCAAACCGCGCCCGCGCCGGCATCCCCACCGGCGGGCCAGACCCAGGAACAGACGCCGTCCGGGCCGCCGCCGCTAGAGGTTTCGGTGACCGGCGGCATTTCTGCCCCGTTGCCGATTGCCATCCCGGTGATGCCCGCCTTTGCCGTTACGTCGACCGCGGCTGGATCAACCGATGTGCTTGGCCGCCAACTGGCCGAAGTGGTAACGGCGGACCTGAAAAACTCCGGTCTGTTCAGCCCGCTGGGGGCCAATGCGCTGCGACCCGTGGCCTATCCCGAAGTGACCGCGCCAGAGTTTAACTATTGGGGCGGCACCGGCGCGCAGGCGCTGGTTCAGGGTTTCATCCGCGCCAATAATGATGGGACGCTGACGGTCGGCTGCTATTTGTATGATGTGTTTTCGCGGATCGAACTGGCGCGGCAGGGCTTTGTGGTGCCCCCCGCAGACTGGCGGCGCGCGGCGCATAAATGTGCCGATATGGTCTATACCCGGTTGACCGGCGAGGGCCCGTATTTCGACAGCCGGGTCGTCTATGTTTCTGAAACCGGACCCAAAAACCGCAAGATCAAGCGGCTGGCGATCATGGATCAGGACGGGGCAAACCACCGTTTCCTGACCAACGGCCAGTCGATTGTGCTCACGCCCCGGTTTGCGCCGAACCAGCAATCGATTGTGTATATGAGCTATGTCGGGGATCGCCCGGCAATCTATGTGTACGATATTGGCAGCGGCCGCCAGCGCCAGGTGGTGCCGCCGGGCAATTTGAGCTTTGCGCCGCGTTTTTCGCCCGATGGCCGCTATATCCTTTTCTCGATGGCGGTGGGGGGCAACACCGATGTGTACCGCGTGTCGGCATCGGGCGGGCAACCGCAGCGGCTGACCAATGCGCCGGGAATCGACACCGGCGGCAGCTATTCGCCCGACGGCAGCCGGATCGTGTTTGAAAGTGATCGTTCGGGCGGGCAGCAGATTTATGTGATGAATGCCGACGGATCGGACCAGCGCCGGATCAGCTTTGCTGGCGGGCGCTATGCCACCCCGGTGTGGAGCCCGCGCGGCGACCTGATCGCGTTTACGCGCGTGACCGGAAACTTCCGGGTGGGGGTGATGAGCCCCAGCGGTGGGGGCGAAAAATTGCTGACCGATGATTGGCAGGATGAATCCCCCAGCTGGTCACCCAATGGGCGCGTGCTGATGTTTTTCCGGTCGGGCCAGGGGCGCGAAGGTACCGCTGATTTATGGTCTGTGGATTTGACCGGGGTGAATGAGCGCAAGCTTGCAACACCGCTTTACGGCTCCGATCCCGGTTGGGGGCCGCTACGTCCGTAACAATTGACAGGCACGGAACGATCACTGCACACTATTGATTAACGACGATGAGCAGCGCTTAAAGAATTTGAGCGGAAACGAACGACCAAGTCGAAGGAGGACGAAAATGGCCAGACTGACGACGACGATCATCATCGCAGCCGCGCTGATTACCACGGCGGGCTGCACCACCAAGCGCAAGGAAGCGTTGCCCCCCGGCCCGGTTGGGACGACGGCACCCGGCTATCAGGAAACGGGCGACGGGATTGTTCCCGGCACGGCAGCCGATTTCCTGCGGTCAATCACCAGCGATACGATTCGTTTTGCGCTGGATGAATATAATATCGATTCAGAAGCGCGCGCGACGCTGGACAGCCAGTCGGCCTGGCTTGCCCGCTATGCCGATGTGCCCGTGACGATTGAGGGGCATTGCGACGAGCGCGGCACACGCGAATATAATCTTGCGTTGGGCGATCGCCGCGCCAACGCCACCAAGAACTATCTTGCTTCAAAAGGCATCTCCCCCACGCGGATCACCACGATCAGCTATGGCAAGGAACGCCCGATTGCGCTGGGTTCAGACGAAGGCAGCTGGGCGCAGAACCGCCGCGCGGTGACGATCGTCCTGAAATAACCTAAAAACGCGGCTTCTTAAGCGGCGAGAATGAAAAAAGGGGCGGCGGTGCAACGGCATCGCCGCCCCTTTTCGCATGCGCAACGAATCCGCTTGCGAAAGGCCGTTGAGCGATATAAATATGATATCATATTAACGGGAGGTTTTCATGGTCGAGTCGATGGGCACAACCGAAGCAATGACGCGCAGCCGGGATTATCCCGCCAGCGCATCAAACGGGTATGCGATGCTGGGTGTGCTGCTGGTGGCGCTGATTGTTATCGCGGGCGGTATCTGGCTGATGGGGGCTGACAAGCTGACCGGGCTGGGCATCGTGGTGGTGGGTGCGGTTATTTTTGGCTTTGTCACGCCGGGATTTTACATGCTGCAACCCAACCAGGCGGCCGCAATCACCATGTTTGGCGCCTATAAGGGCAGCGACCGGGTGAACGGCCTGCGCTGGACCTTGCCGTGGATGCTCAAGAACAAGGTTTCGTTGCGCGCGAACAACCTGATTTCGGAAAAGATCAAGGTCAACGATCTGCGCGGCAACCCCATTGAGATGGCAGCCCAAGTGGTATGGCGCGTCACCGATACCGCGCAGGCGCTGTTCGACGTCGATGATTACAAGGCGTTTGTGCTCGCCCAGATCGAAGCGGCGGTGCGCACAATCGGGTCGCGCTACCCTTATGATGATTTCGAGCATCAGGAGATTACCCTGCGCGGCAATCACGATCAGGTCGGTGCCGAACTGCGCAGCGAGCTGATGGAGCGGCTTGCAGTGGCTGGCATTACCGTTGACGAATGCGGCTTCACGCATCTCGCCTACGCTCAGGAAATCGCCGGCGCGATGCTGCGCCGCCAACAGGCCGAAGCCGTTGTCGCCGCGCGGAAGACATTGGTCGAAGGTGCCGTGGGCATGGTTGAAATGGCGCTGGACATGCTGTCAGCCAAGAATGTGGTTGAGCTGGATGATGAACGCCGCGCCGCGATGGTATCGAACCTGATGGTCGTGTTGTGCGGCGAGCGGGAGACCCAGCCCGTCGTCAACGCCGGCTCGCTTTACTGATCGGCAGCACAGCAATGGCGCTGCCCAAAAAAGCCTTTCCGCTCCGCCTTGATCCCGCGCTGTATGCGGCGATTGAGCGGAGCGCGGCGGGCGATTTGCGCAGCGTGAACGGCCAGGTCGAATTTCTGCTGCGCGAGGCGCTGGCCAAGCGGGGCATCAAGGTTAGCCATAGCGACACGCCCCGGCGGGGCCGCCCGCCAAAGATGGAGAATGATGATGGTGATTGATCAACTGCGCCGCGAATTCACCGTGCGCAAAGGCTATTGGTTTGCCCCCAAGCTATTTGGTTATGGCGCAACCCCGGTCACCTGGCAGGGCTGGGCAGTGACGTTGGGGTTTGCGGCCATGGTCATCACCTTGGCCACGCTGATCCGTGATCCCGTTGCCAGCGTGGCGGTAGCCACCGCGCTGGCGGTGCCCTTTCTCGTGTTGGTGCATGCTAAAACCGACGGCGGCTGGCACTGGCGCTGGGGTGCGCGGAGATAGGCGCTGGCTTAGTTGCGCGGCTTGGGTGTGAAGGCGCGGGCTGGATCAAAGGCTTCGTCCAGCAACCGCGCCAGCCGCAGCGATGCGCGTTCGATTTGCAGGCGCTGGGGTTCCACCGCTTTGGCGAGCGACTCGTTGGTCAGCGTTAGCCGCCCGGCCGGCTTCGGCCCGCACGGGTCGCCGCCTTGCGCGAGCGCATAGGCGGTGTCGCGGCTGACGGTCCAGGCTTCGCGGCTCCAGTCCTGCACCGTCCCGGCAGCGATGGCTGCGCGATCGGCATCGCTATAGCGTCGTTCGAGCGATGGCGGCGTGGTAAGCGCGCGTTCGGCAAGCGCCCCGTCCCATATGCTGTGCAGATTAAGCCGCTCGGATGTGTACAGGCCGTACGCCACGCGCACATCATTGCCACCGCGATCACTGCGGTCCCCCGAATGAAGCGGCATGTGCAGATCGCCGACGAAATGGATCAGGAACACCAGCGCCGCGATCTTTTCGCGCATCGGGATTGTGCGGTCCTGAATCAGCTTCACCTGCCGGTCGATCTGCGCCGAAACGCAATTGCCGTTGGCGCAGGCGCTGTTCAGATCGAATGGTTTGCAGATATCGACATTTTGATAGTGCCACGGGCCGGTATAGCTGAACCGGTCCCCCATTGCGCGGATGCAATCGGGCCAGACGCTGGCGTCCTCGGCGGTTTTGGCCGGGCAGGTGGGCGTATCGAGCATCGCGGTGCGCGCCAGCATCGCCTGCACGGCGGCGCGCGTGGCGGGCTTGGCGTTGATCAGGGCGATCCGCGCGATCGTGCCATGGGCATAACGGCCATAGGCCTGGGCCGGGCCATGAATGAGCAGCGATAGCGCCGCGGCGAGCAGGACGATGGTTCGGATCATGGCTTTGGCCCTAATCAGCGAATGTGACGGCTGAAAGTTAAATCTCGTCGCCAAAGATCGCCACGATCCGCTCGCCGGCCGCCGTGGCGCGGGCGCGGTACATGCCCGGGGTTGAAAAGCGCCAGACGGCCTCGCCCGCAGGCGTTACCACAATCACCCCGCCGGTGCCGCCCAGGGCGTTGACGTCGGCGATCACAGCGGCAGCGGCAGTCGCCACATCCTCGCCCAGCATCCTGATCCGGGCGGCAATTTCATGCCCGGCAGCGGCGCGGATGAAGAATTCGCCAGCCCCTGTTGCCGACACGGCACAGGCACGATCATCGGCATAGGTGCCTGCGCCGATTAACGGCGTATCGCCCACCCGGCCCCAGCGCTTGCCGGTGACGCCGCCGGTGGAGGTGGCGGCGGCGAGGTGGCCCTGTGCATCACAGGCAACGGCGCCGACGGTGCCGTACTTCATTTCGGCATCAAACCAGCCGGCCGGTTTGGCACGCAGTTCGGCCAGTTGCGCGCGGCGTTCGGGCAGGATCAGCCAATCCTCACTGGCGGGTTCAACCCCTTGTTCATGGGCAAAATCTTCCGCTCCCTTGCCGCTGAGCATTACATGCTGGCTGTCGGTCATCACCGCACGCGCCAGGCTGACGGGATGGCGCACGCTGGACACACCGGCGACCGAGCCTGCCCGTCGATCGCGCCCGTCCATGATCGCCGCGTCCAGCGACACTTGCCCGTCAAAGCCCAGCACCGCGCCGCGCCCGGCGTTGAAATGCGGGTCATCCTCCAGCGCGCAGACGGCAGCTTCGACGGCATCAACCGCGTCACCGCCAGCCTGCAGGATTGCAGCACCGGCATCCAATGCTCGGCCAAGCGCAGCGCGCGCCCCTGCCGATTGTTCGGGGCTCAGCGTATCGGGGCGCAATATCCCCGCGCCGCCGTGTATCATCAGCGTCCAGCGCTCTGCATCGGGCATGATCGGGCGGGTCCTTCAGGCGGAACGGGGGGAATGGGCAGGGGTGTGCCCCGCTTTGCGGGCGCGCAACCCGATCAGCGGGCGCAACCAGCCAATCTCGCGCCCGATCCGGTAAAATGCCCAGCACCCCGCCACCGTTGCGGCCAGGATGATGCCGAATTCGATGATCGGCGACAGCCCGAATGCCAGCAATGCGCCTGCGACGACGACGATGATCGTCTGGTGGATCATGTAAAAGGGGAACACCGCTTCATTCAGCATCGGGCGCACGGCGTGATCATGGTTCAACCAGCGATCAGCAATGCCGATCAGCGCGACGATTGCGCCCCAGCACTGGACCGCGCGGGCGACGCCGAACCAATACCAGATAGCGCGGGTTGGGACCGGGCTGCCCATATGCCGGATTTCCACGTCAGCGATGAATGCATAGCTTGCCACCGCCAGGATGCCGCCAACCCACCACCAGCGCCTGATTGCGCGCCATACCCGATCGCCGCCACGCAACAAAAACCCGAACAACAGCATCGGGAAATAGACACGGTGGACCTGCCAATCGTCAAAAAAGCCGTGCGTTTCCGGGCTGCCGGGAAAGGCATAGCTCCAGTTCGCGATCAGCAGTGCCATTGGGATGATCAGGATCAGCGGCCCGGCCAATGCCCGGTCTGCCATGTCGGCAATCCATGCCCGTACCGCGCTCGGCGTGATGGCAATGCCCGCCGCCAGCACCATGGTGTAGAACCACAGATATCCAACAAACCACAGATGCTGCCAGCTTGGTAGCGAGATGCCGCTTAGCTTCTCGAAGCGGAAATAATCACTGAACCAGAAATGCAGGAAGCTTGCGGTATAGCCGTGCTGGGTGCTTAACTCGATCCAGGGTTGCGATGGCACGATCACAATCACGCCAAACAGCAGCGGTATGATCAACCTTTTGGTGCGCCCCAAGGCAAAATCGGCTGGTCTGCGATCACCCGCAAAAATCGCGCGGCTGGCATAGCCTGACACAACGAACAGCAACGGCAGCCGCCACGCGTTGATCGCCTGTAACGGCACCGCCACCCATTCCATCGGATGGGCGGTTTTTGCGTGATAGCCCCAATGCACGAACACCAGGCCGATATGGTAAAAGATCAACAGGCCAAATGCGCCGATCCGCAGCCAATCCATCCCGTAATGTCGGCCCAATAGACTCTCCTGCCGGTTGTGCCGTTTTGTCGGGCCCGGATCGTTATTGGATGACGCTATCGTATCGACGCGCGGCGAAGGCAACGCTATATCGACGCACTAACGTCTCCAATCCGCCGAGGAACCCTGTCATGTCGCTTCGCCCCTGGCGCGATATTACCCGTCGTAAATGCCGCCAGATCATGGTTGGCAACGTGCCCGTCGGCGGCGATGCGCCCGTTACCGTGCAGACGATGACGAACACGCCAACCGAAGACGCCAAGGCAACGATCGACCAGATCCGCCGTTGCGAAGAGGCGGGCGTCGACATCATCCGCGTATCCTGCCCCGATGTCGAAAGCACCGGCGCGCTGAAGCAGATTGTGCGCGCCAGCCGTGTGCCGATCGTCGCTGACATCCATTTCCATTATAAGCGCGCCCTAGAAGCCGCCGATGCGGGCGCTGCCTGCCTGCGGATTAACCCCGGCAATATCGGTTCGGCCGCGCGCGTGAAGGAAGTCGTAAACGCCGCCAAGGCGAATGGCTGCGCGATCCGGATTGGCGTGAACGGCGGCAGCCTGGAAAAGGACTTGCTGGAAAAATATGGCGAGCCCTGCCCCGATGCGCTGGTTGAAAGCGCGCTGGACCATATCAAGCTGTTGCAGGACAATGATTTTCACGAATTCAAGGTCGCGGTGAAGGCGTCTGATTTCTTCCTGGCGGTGGCGGCCTATCAGCAGCTGGCCGAAGTGGTTGATTGCCCGCTGCATCTGGGCATTACTGAGGCTGGCGGCTTTGTGGGCGGCACCGTGAAAAGCGCGATCGGGATGGGCAGTTTGCTGTGGTACGGCATTGGCGACACGATCCGCGTCTCGCTGTCGGCGGAGCCAGAGGATGAAGTGCGCGTCGGCTTTGAAATTCTGAAGGCGCTGGGCATCCGCAACCGCGGCGTGCGTGTCGTCAGCTGCCCATCATGCGCGCGGCAGGGTTTTGACGTGATCCGCACGGTGCAGGCGCTGGAGGAACGGCTTCAGCATATCCGCACGCCGATGAGCCTCTCGGTGCTCGGCTGCGTGGTCAACGGCCCCGGCGAAGCGCGCGAAACCGATATCGGGCTGACCGGCGGCGGCAATGGCAAGCACATGGTCTATCTGTCAGGCGTGACCGATCATACCGTGCAAAGCGAAGACATGATCGAACACATCGTCAAGCTGGTTGAAGCCAAAGCGGCTGAAATCGACGCAGCGGATGAGGCAAAGCTGGTCGCGGCGGAATAGCCGCTTGGCATGGGTGCTGCTGATCGTCGCGGGGCTGTTTGAAGTCGGCTTCACGACCTGCCTGCGCTACGCTGACGGCTTCAAGAATCTGGCCTGGAGCGGCGGTTTTCTGATCTGCGCCTATCTTAGCTTTACCCTGCTCGAACGCGCGGCACGGACGATTCCGCTGGGCACATCCTATGCCGTGTGGGTCGGGATTGGCGCGGTGGGTACCGTGCTGGTCGGTGTGCTGACCGGCGAGGAAACGATCAGCGTGGTGCGCATTCTGCTGCTGCTGGGGTTGGTGGCGTGCATCGTCGGGTTGAAACTGGCGCATTGATGGCCCTTGGGTAGCAAGACAGGCTTTGTACCCTCGTGATACGGTGGGTATTGTGATATGCGCCGGGTATGGAGGCGCGCGATATGACCTTTAATGCAAAAGTCATCACCGGTGGCAAGATCGTCATTCCCGCAGAACTGCGCCGCGAATTGGGCATCAAGGACGGCGATTCGCTGGTCTTTGTGCGGGGCGACGATGGCAGCGTTTCCATAAAGACGCACCGTCAGGTGATAGCGGACGGACAAAAGCAGTTTCGGGCAATGGTTGGCAATGATTACAGCGTCGATCAGTTCTTGCGGGAAAAACGCGCCGATTGGGGGGAGGGATGACCGTTGTTCTCGATGCTTCGGCCTTGCTGGCGGTGTTGCTTGACGAACAAGGGTCACAAAATGTCATTCCGGTCATGCGCGGCAGTTTGATGTCGGCGGTGAATGCCTCTGAGTGTTTTTCGCGTGCGATCGACAAGGGGTATTCCGCGAGCATTCCAACGCAGTTGCTGCGGCAGTTTGACATTACGATTATGCCGTTCGGGCTGAAGCAGGCGGCGATGACCGCCGAATTGCGCCCGCACACAAGCTCGGTTGGCGCGTCGCTGGGGGACCGGGCTTTCCTGGCGCTGGCAATCGAGCATCAGGCCAGCGCCCTTACCGGCGACCGGCGGCTTGCGGCACTTGATATCGGTGTGGATATCCAGTTGATCCGATGATCAGCAAGAACGCCCTTGCCTTCGCCGTCGCATCGGGCGGCATCTTCACCTATTCGCTGATGGACGCGATTATGAAGGGGCTCAGCATTGAAAGCGGCGCGTATAGCGCGGTGTTGTGGCGGTCTATCGTCGGCGCGGTGATGCTGGGCGTGGTGTTCATTGCGCGGCGGCGGCCCTTGCCCGGCCCCGCTGCATTGCGGTTGCACCTGATGCGCGGCGCGACGGCTGGGTTTTCGGTGCTGCTGTTCTTTTGGGGGCTGGTGCGGGTGCCGATGGCGCAGGGGGTAGCGCTGACGTTTCTGGCACCGTTGATCGCGCTGTATTTCGCAGCTGCCTTTCTGGGTGAATCAATCCGGCGGGCGGCGATATGGGGATCGGTTGTCGCCAGCCTGGGCGTGTTGGTGATCGCGGCTGGCGAGGTGCAGGCACAGGCATCGACCGATTATGTGCTCGGTTCGGCTGCGATTTTCGCTGCGTCCATCTTCTATGCGTATAGCCTGATCCTGTTGCGCCAACAGGCGCAATTGGCCGATCCGCTGGAAGTGGCGCTGTTCACCAGCATCGTGCTTAGCGGCTTGTTGCTGGTCGGCGCGCCGTGGTTGGCCGGGATGCCTTTGGTGGCGCAATTGCCCGCGATTGGCTGCGCTGCCGTGCTGGGATCGGTATCGGCAATGGCGCTTGCCTGGGCCTATGGCCGGGCAGAGGCGCAGGTGCTGGCACCGGTGGAATATACCGCCTTTGTCTGGGCGGCGATCCTTGGCTATCTGGTGTTCGGTGAACATGTGTCGGCCTATACGCTGGTCGGGACGATGCTGATTATCGGTGGCTGCGTGCTGGCCATTCGCGGCAAGGCAGCCCCCGCCCCGCAAACAGAGGCCGCCGCATGACCCCGTTGATCCGCTTTGCCACCCCTGCCGATGTGCCGACAATCCTGCATCTCGTGCGCGCACTGGCGGTGTATGAGCGTGCGCTGGAAAAGGTGGTTGCAACCGAAGCGCTGCTGTACGAGGCGATGTTTGCCACCACCCCGGCGGCCGAGGCGCTGATTGCCGAAATTGATGGCAAGCCCGTTGGCCTGGCGCTGTTCTTCCATAATTTTTCGACCTGGACCGGATGGCGCGGGCTGTATCTGGAGGATTTGTTCGTGGTGCCACAGGCGCGTGGGCTCGGACTGGGCAAGGCGCTGCTCCAGCGGCTGGCAGCGGTGGCGGTTGAGCGCGGCTGCGCGCGGTTTGAATGGCAGGTGCTCACCTGGAACACGCCCGCCATCGATTTCTACCGTGCGATGGGGGCGGAGATGATGGAGGAATGGCGCACCTGCCGCGTGTCGGGGGATGCGCTGATCCGGCTGGCGGGGCAGAGGGAGGGGCAGGGTTAATGGCCGAAGTTTCAATTCGCCCCGCTGCACCCGGCGACGTCCCGGCCATCCACCGGTTGCTCACCAATTTCGGCGCACATTGGGAACGGCCCGAATGGGTAACGGCAACGCCCATCGCGCTGGATGCGGCGCTTTTTGGGGCTGACCATAAGGGTTTTGCACATGTCGCTGAGCGCGACGGAAATGTCGTTGGCACGGCTTTATGGTACCTGACATATAATTTCTGGATGGCGACCCCGATCCTGTTCCTGGAGGATTTATATGTTGATGAGGCTGCTCGGGGCAGTGGCGCTGGCGAAGGGCTGATGCGGGCGCTGGCGGATGAGGCGGTGGTGCGCGATTGTGCGTGGATGGACTGGATCGTCCGGGTCGACAACGTCGCCGGACAGCGATTTTACGCGCGGCACGGCGGTGCCCTGGAAGCTGATTTCGGTTTGTGGCGGATGGAGCGGGATGCGCTGATCCGGTTGGCGGGGCGGGGTAGCTGATGACCGTTGATACCGGCCTGATTGCCTGGGTGGAGGAGGCACTGGCCCCGATGGGCACGGTCACCCGGCGCGCGATGATGGGCGGGGCGACGCTGTATCTGGACGGCGTCATCTTTGCGATCGTTGACGATGATCAGCTCTGGTTCAAGGCCGATGCCACCAGCGATGCCGATTGGGACGCCGCTGGATGCCCGCGATTCACCTTTCAGATGGGCGAGGGGCGAACCGGTACGATGAACTACCGCCGCGCGCCCGACGCGGTGTATGATGATGCCGATGACATGCGCAACTGGGCGCGCATGGGGGTTGCGGCCGGCGCGCGGGCACCGGCCCGCAAACCGCGCAAAAAGGGGTAGAACGAGGCTCGCACCAAGCCTCGCTCCACATGCAGCTTTTTACGCTTCAGCAGGCGTTGCCTTGGCCCGCTCTACCGCTTCGATCACGATCCGGCGCGCTTCCTCTGCGTCGCCCCATTTGCCGATGCGCACCCATTTTTTGGGTTCCAGGTCTTTGTAATGGGTAAAGAAATGTTCGATCTGCTGCATTACAATCTGGGGAAGATCATGATGTTCATCGACATCGGAATAATAAGGGAAGGTGGCGTCGACGGGCACGGTGAGCAGCTTTTCGTCGCCGCCGGCTTCGTCTTCCAGGAACAGCACGGCGATGGGTCGCACGCGCACGACGCAGCCCGGGACGAATGGCGAGCGCGCGACGACGAGCGCGTCGAGCGGATCGCCGTCCGGCGACAGCGTGTGGGGGATGAAGCCGTAATTGGCCGGATAGCGCATTGGTGTGTGCAGGATGCGATCAACAAACAGCGCGCCTGATTTCTTGTCGAACTCATATTTTACCGGCTCGCCGCCCACCGGCACTTCGATGATGACGTTCAGGCTGTTGGGAACGTCTGCACCCGTTGGGATCATATCGATACGCATAGAATTCTAATCTTCCTACTTGGCTGCCAAGAGCCGATCGAGGCCACCCTCTCCGGTGCCGATTTTTTCGAGGCGCGGGTAGCGCAGTCCGCCGTGATAGTCGATTGTAAAGCGTTCAATCCGCTCGTCGCTTTTGACGAGCAGCTCAATGGGTGCTGTGCTGACCTTTGCGGCGGTAATCGCTTCCTTCAGCTTTTCGGGCGTATAGGCAAAGCCGTTAACAGCGGTAATCGCGCTCCCCACCGTCAGCCCCGCGGCAAATGCCGGGCTGTTCCAGGTGACGCTGCTAATCTCCCCGCCCTTGCCCATCACCAGCCCCAGTGAATAGCTGAGATCGGTGTTCGTGCGTCCCTTTTCATTTGCCCTGAAGTACGCGGTAGGGATTTCGGTATAGATCAGTTTATAGCCATTGGCGGCAAAGCCCGAAATTGGCGCAGGCGCGCCGGTTTCTGTGATCCGCGTGGTCAGGAATGCTTTCCAGTCATAGGGCGCAATGCTGTTCAACGTCGCCGCGACATCATCCAGCGTATAGGTTACCTGTCCCCAATCACCGTCATTGATGCCGAAAAAGGCGCGTGCGAAATCGTCCATCGATTTCTTGCCCTTGGTCTGTTTACGCAGGATGGAATCGATTTCCATCCAGATCAGCAGGCCTTCGTTGTAATAATCCTCTGATCGCTGCCAGCTTGTCCATGCCTTTGGCTTGCGCGCGGCGATGATGGGATCATTGGTGGTATCGACCAGCGGCCGCCATTGCCGCGCCTGTGCCGTGTCCAGGTTCGCCATGATCATCGCATAGGCATCCAGCGTGTCCGCCTTGCTGACAATGCCCGATCGCGCCTGCAGCACATAGCCCCAGAACTGCGTCTGGCCTTCATAGACCCACAGCAAACTGTCGCGCATCGGCGTGCGGAAATCGGGCGTCCACAGATCAGCACCGCGACGGAATTTGCCATCCCAGCTATGCACATATTCATGCGGCAGCAGGTTGCGCGATGGCATGCTGGTTTCCCATTCGGTAAAATAGCCCAGCTTCACCCCGTCTTCCGACGAACGGTGATGTTCCAGCCCAATCCCGCCCAGTTCCTCTGATATCGTGAACAGGAAATGGTAATTGTCATAATGCTGCGCCCCGAACAGCTTCACCGCCTGATCGACCAGCTTTTTATGCGCATCAATCTGGAAGTCCTTGGCCACCAGTTGCACAGGCGTGTCCGCAAAGGCGTCGATCGTCACGCGCGGGGATAGGGCGAACGCCTTGTAATAGCGCCCGGCCACGACGGGCGAATCGACCAGCACTTCGTAATTGGTCTTTTCATAGGCATAGGTGGTGCCGGTGGCCGTGGGGGTGGCCGTCGCGGTCAGCGCCGAGGCCGCGGTCCAACCCGCTGGGTAGGTAACGTTTGCCTGCACCGGGATTTGACGGGTGAAATAGCCGGCCGGATACAGGCTCATAGAGTTCCACTGCAGGCTCAGCATATTCTGCGTCACGGCCACGCGGCCCTGCGCCGGGGCGGTGGCGGACAGGAACTGCAGATCGATATCGATCGCCGCCGCGCCTGCCGGTATATCGATGTGAAACGCAAACACGTCCACCGGATCGCGCATCCACGCCACGGGCTTGCCACCGGCGGTGATCTTCAGCCCGGCAAGTTTTTCAATCTGGCCCGACGCCCAGTGATTGCCCGGCAACCATTTTGGAAACAGCAACACCATTGGCCCGGCCTGCGCGACGGGGATGTTTTCCTTCACCCGGAAAATCCCTTGTCGCGTATCGGTCGCGTCGATGGTCAGCGTGATCGTGCCGGGATAGGGCGTGTCCTGCGCCGCCGGGATCGTGTCGACATGCGGCACAGGCTGGGGCTTTGAATTTTCGGCATAAGCGGCGGTGGAGGCGAGCAGCATCGCGGTTAGGGAAAGCATACGGATCATCTTTTGGGGAGCTTTCGGCAGGACGGGTTCTAAGATTGGCGTGGTTAAAGCAGCGTGGGGACAAATCGTCCAGCCTTGGCGCGGTCAACTGCCCAGCACGTTGATCGAAAAGGCAAGCACGCCGATGTTGAAGATGAACGCGGCCAGGCTTTGCGCGATAACGGGCTTGCGCATGTCCGTGGCGGTAATGGCGACATCGGACGTCTGGAACGTCATCCCCAGCGTGAAGCTGAAATACACGAAATCCCAGTAATTGGGTTCGTCGCAACCGGGAAAAACCAGCCCCTGGCTATCGCCGCCACCCACCGACACCGCATAGAAAAGATGGGCATAGTGCAGCGCCCAGACGGCGTTTGAAAACAGCCAGCACAACACCAACGTGCCAACCACCAGCGTAACGGTGACGCGGCTTTTCATGTCGGACATCTCGCTCGTCACGGATGCAAGGATGACCAGCGTCACCACGATGCTGATCGCCAACAGCAGCCCGCGATTGGCATCATTGCCCTGCGCGTGCTGGCGGATTGTTGCAGCCGGGCTGCGCAGCAACGGCGCAATCGTGGCCAGAAACAGGGCACTGGCGATATCGAACGCGGCCATAATGCCCTGCGCCACGCCCATCAGCGGGACCAGCGCCACCGTTCCGGTTGCCAGCGCGAACAGGAATAGCAAAAAGCGCGGCGGCGCGATGGTGCTGCCAATGCGGTCTAGCAGGGGGGCGTGTTCCATTACCGGCGTGTAGCCCAGTTGCCCCGGCGCCGATATCCCCGGACCAATTCCCCGCGCGCCGATTGATTACAACGACAATGGCCAGTGAATTGTAACAATGTTACACGTATCTGCAGGCCCAGCCGGTCAGCGTTACAGATATGGCTCCCAAGCGTCCATGGGGGACTGGCATTCGCGATTTTCCTCGCTTAGACCACGCGCCCAATGGCTCGCATAGAAACGCCCAACCGCATCCGGGGCACGCAGGATATATTTGGAGAAGACCAGCGCCGCTTTGCGCGGGTGGTGGAAGCGTTCGACCGTGTGCGTAAGCTTTACTGCTTCCAGCGGCTGGAACTGCCGGTGTTCGAATCAACGGCGGTGTTCGCCCGCTCGCTGGGCGAGACGACCGATGTCGTGTCGAAAGAGATGTACACTTTTGAGGATCGCGGCGGTGATTCGATCACGCTGCGGCCCGAATTTACCGCCGGGATCGCGCGCGCCTATCTGACCGAGGGGTGGCAGCAATATGCGCCGCTGAAGCTTGTCACGCACGGGCCGGTGTTTCGCTACGAACGCCCGCAAAAGGGGCGCTATCGCCAGTTTCACCAGATTGATGCCGAAATCATCGGCGCAAGCGAACCCGCCGCCGATGTCGAATTGCTGGTGATGGCCGATCAGCTGATCCGCGAGCTGGGCATTTCAGACGGGGTGACGCTGCAACTCAACACGCTGGGTGACGGGGAAACGCGCGATGCGTGGCGCGCGGCTTTGGTCGCGCATTTTGAGGCGCATCGGGGGGAATTGAGCGAGGATAGCATCGCACGGCTCGACAAGAACCCGCTGCGTATCCTCGATTCCAAAGACCCGCGCGACCGGCCTATCGCCGACAGCGCACCGGGGATCGACGGTTATCTGACGGTTGAGGCGGGCGCGTTTTTCGAAAGCGTGACGCGTGGGCTGAATGCGGCGGGCGTTGCGTGGACGCGCAATGATAGGTTGGTGCGCGGGCTGGATTATTACCGGCATACGGCGTTTGAATTTGTGACCGACCGGCTGGGCGCACAGGGGACGGTGCTGGCAGGCGGGCGCTATGACGGGCTGATCGAAAGCCTGGGCGGGCCAAGCACGGCGGGGGTTGGCTGGGCGGCTGGGATTGAACGGCTGGCGATGCTGGTGGATGAGCCAGAGGTCGAAGGACTTCAGCTAGCTATTGTTCTGGAAGCTGACGAACTTAACGACTTGGCTATCCGCATTGCCCGCGATGTGCGCGACGCGGGATACTCTGCTGAAATTTTCGCTACTGGTAGCGAACGCAAGCGGTTTGATAAGGCAAAGCGACAAAACCCCTCCTCCATCGTAACGATCGACGATCGAGTAACGAGAGAAGGGGATCGAGCTCTCGTTGGCTGCCGTTGGCTTCATGGGCAAGAGCCAACGCTCCGGGGCATTTGGTTTGCGGTCCAAAGCAGTTGTAGAGCCAACTACATTACCCCGCACGGTGATGGGACGCAAACAGAGCCTGGCGAATTCAGGGTTCTTTGGAAACCCGACCGATGACCACCATCTCCGCCGAACGCATTGCGCAAATCGCCGCGCGCCGGGATGAGCTCCAGGCGCTTACGGCGATCGTCGAGTTACCGTCCTATCGTCACCCCGGCCTTGAGCCGGGGTCCCGCTTCTTCGGCGCGGGACAAGGCAGCGGGACCCCGGGTCAAGCCCGGGGTGACGGTTTCGGGTTGGGGCACATGACCAAACCTACTCCCTGTCATTCCCGCGAAGGCGGGAATCCAGCTTCTGCTGCACCGCCAATGGCGCACAAAGGCAGCGGGGCCCCGGGTCGAGCCCGGGGTGACGGCTGTGGTGGGGATCGGTCGGTAAGATGACCACCATTTCCCCCGAACGGATCGCGCAGATCAGCGCGCGGCGTGATGAGCTTCAGGCGTTGATGGCGACGGGTGACTTGCCGTCGGACCGCTTTGTTGCCGTCTCGAAAGAATATGCCGAGCTGGAGCCCGTGGTGAAGGCCGCGTGTGAGGTGCGGCGGCTCCGCGCGGAGCTGGGTGTGCTGAACGGGCTGGTCGATGCGACGGACAGCGATGCCGAAATTCGCGACATGGCGCGCGAGGAAATTGCCGTCATCAAGGTGACGCTGCCCGATGCCGAACGCGCGCTGGCGCTGGCGCTGTTGCCCCGCGATGCTGCTGATGAGCGTGCGGCCATGCTGGAAATTCGCGCCGGCACGGGCGGGGATGAGGCCGCTTTGTTCGCCGGTGACCTGTTTCGTATGTACCAGCGTTATGCCGACAATCATGGCTGGCGGGTGGAGCTGATCTCCGCCAGCCCGGCGGAACTCGGCGGGTATAAGGAAGTGATTGCCAGCGTGAACGGGCAGGGCGTTTTTGCGCGGATGAAGTTTGAAAGCGGCGTCCACCGCGTCCAGCGCGTGCCCGCGACCGAGGCGGGCGGGCGCATCCATACGTCGGCGGCGACGGTGGCGGTGCTGCCCGAAGCCGAAGATGTCGATGTGAAAATTGATGAGGCGCGCGATTTGCGGATCGATATCTTTCGCTCATCTGGCCCCGGCGGCCAATCGGTCAACACCACTGACAGCGCGGTCCGCATTGTTCATATCCCGTCGGGGCTGGTGGTGATCCAGCAGGACGAAAAATCTCAGCACAAGAACAAGGCCAAGGCGATGAAGGTGCTCCGCACCCGGCTGTATGAGGCTGAGCGGGAACGGCTGCATGCCGAACGGGCGGGCGCGCGCAAATCAATGGTGGGTTCAGGCGACCGGTCCGAACGGATCCGCACCTATAACTACCCGCAAGGGCGCGTCACTGATCACCGCATCAACCTGACGCTGCACCGCCTGCCAGAGATTTTGCAGGGCGAAATGGACGAATTGATCGGCGCGCTGATCGCCGAGGACGAAGCGGAGCGGCTGGCCACGTTGGATGGGTGATGATGGGCTAGCAAGATCGGCACTTGCCAGCGCCGCCACCGCGCTTGCCGCCGTCTCTGCCAGCCCCCGCCTTGATGCTGAACTGCTGATGGCGCACGCCATGGGCGTTTCCCGCGAAAGCCTGTTGCTGGGCCAGCTTGACGCCCCCGCGCCGCCCGCATTCGCCGCGCTGCTCACCCGTCGCCTGGCGCATGAGCCGATTGCTTACATCACCGGCGCCCGCGCTTTTTGGACGATCGATCTGGCGGTTGGCCCCGGCGTGCTGATCCCCCGGCCCGATAGCGAAACGTTGATCGAGGCGGCGGTGGCGCATTTCGGGGCAACGGGGCCGGGCACGATCCTTGATCTGGGCACCGGGCCGGGCAGCCTGTTGCTTGCCGCACTCGCGGAGTGGCCCGGCGCAACCGGGCTGGGGGTGGACCAATCGGACACCGCGCTGACGATGGCGCGCGCCAATGCGGATCGGCTTGGCATAGGCAACCGCGCGGCATTTGCGATCGGCGATTGGGCTGCCGGGATCGATCAGCGGTTTGATCTGGTGCTGGCGAACCCGCCTTATATCGCCACGGCTGAGCAACTGCCGGCAGATGTCGCGCGGTATGAACCGCATGAGGCGCTATTTGCTGGCGCGGACGGGCTGGACGATTACCGCATCATCGTGCCGCAATTGCCGCGCCTGCTGGTGCCGGGCGGCATTGCCATTTTGGAAATCGGCCATAGCCAGGCTGGGGCGGTGACAGCGCTTTTGCGAGACGCCGCAATGGGGGCCACGCTGCGCCACGATCTTGGCGGGCGGCCGCGCGCGATTATTGCTGCGTGTGATTAACACGAATTGTCACATAATTCCGCTTGGAGAATAAGGCGAGCGCGGCTATTAAATGAGCAGGGGCACGCATTTTCGACAGTTTGGGTTGAAAATGGGCAGTTGCCCGGTTCCTTCGTCATGAAGCCGCTGTCGTCCGGTGGCCGTGGCAGACGCTTCTGTTCCCGGTGGTTGGGTCAGGTGCGACGAAGGACATGCATCCGCATCTACGGAGCGACGCCAGTTTTGAATTTAAGGCACGAGGACAACAGGACTTGATCAACAATCGTCAAGCCGGCCGCCGTCGCGGTCGCGGTGGGCAGCGCTCGCCAGGTGGTGGCAATCCCGGGCGCGGGCCCGAAAGCGGCAATCGCATCGATAATCGCGCGCGCGGCAATGCGGCGCAGCTGCTGGAAAAATACAAAACGCTGGCGCGCGATGCCCAAATGCAGGGCGACCGCGTCAACACCGAATATTATCTGCAATTTGCCGACCATTATTTCCGCGTTCTCGCCGAAACCCGGTCGCGATTTGAAGAAAACCAGCCCCGCCGCAGCCAGAACGACCAGTTCGAAGACGGCGATGACGAGGATTTCGACGGCAATACCGAAGGCATGGCCGACGACCGCGTGGATCCCTATCAACCCGATCGGGGCGGCGACCGGGGTAATGATCGGGGCGACCGATCAAATAATCGCGACACCGCAAACCGCGACGGCGGTAATCGCGATCAGAACAGCCGGGATGGTAACCGCGCCAATGGCCGGGACCAGAACCGCGACCAGCACCAAAATCGCGATCAGCCACGCGATTTTGGCAATCGTGACGCCAATGGCAATCGCGGCAATAGCCAGCGCGATGGGGCACCCCGCGATTCTGGGCAACGCGATTCTGGGCCGCGCGATTCTGGGCCCCGTGATGGCGCCGATCGTCCAGCACGCCGCTATCAGGCGGATCAGGATGCGCAGACAGCGCCGCCGCCTGAAGCACCCGACGCCCAGGTTGAAGACGGTGCGGGTCGCCCACGGCGCGGCCGCCCGCGTCGTACGCCTGCCGCCATTGATGCGCCGCGCGGTGACGTCGACCGTGATATCGCGATTGATGCCGATCGCCTGCCACCGTCATTGAGCCTGTCGGCGATCGTCAGCGACGATGCCGAACCCGCAGAAGAAAAGCCGCGCCGCCGTCGCAAGGCCGCGACCAGCGAGGCAGCATCTGCCGAATAAACCGGGTAAAATCGGCCACAGACAAAAAGCGGCGAGCCCCACGGCCCGCCGCTTTTTTGTTGGGCGCGCCATTTGATCGGTTGACCAGGTTACTACGGACTCTAGCATCGCCAAAAGCAATCGGGAGAGGCTGGCCATGCGCATGGGAATCTTGGGCGTACTGCTTGTGTTGCCCAGCGCGGCATTGGCGCAGGAAGCGGGCGAACGCTCCGCGCAGGGCGACGTCGCCATCACCATCTATAATGGCGACATCGCGCTGGTGCAGGATACCCGCCAGCTGAGCCTGCCCGCTGGGGTGTCGCGCCAGGATTTTCCCGACGTATCGACGCAAATCCGCCCGCAAACGGTGCGGTTGAGCGCTGCGGGCACGACGATTGTCGAACAGAATTATGATTATGATCTGCTGAGCCCGGCGGCGCTGATGGAAAAGGCAGTCGGGCAGACGATCACGCTGCTGCGCACGAACCCGGCCACGGGTGCCGAGACCCGCGAACAGGCAAAGGTGCTGGCGTCGAACGACGGTGTTGTCCTGCAAATCGGCAACCGGATTGAGATTTTGCGCGATGATGGCCTGCCGGTGCGCGTCGTTTTCAGTTCCTTGCCCCCCAATTTGCGGGCGCGGCCAACGCTTTCAGTCACGCTCGACACGCAAACCGCGGGAACCCGCCCAGTGACGATCAGCTATCTGACCGGCGGGCTTGGCTGGAATGCCGATTATGTCGCCCTGTTCGATGAGGCAAAATCGAGCATCGACGTGCAGGGCTGGGTAACGTTGCGTAACAGCGGGGCCACCCGCTTTGCCAATGCCGAAACCGTGCTGGTGGCGGGCGTGCCGGGCAACAGCAATGGCAATCGCGGACGACCGTCGTTCGCGCCGGGATCGCGGGCGGGCACGGAAACGGCGGCGCGGGCACGGCTGGGGGACTTTTACCTCTATCCGCTGGCGGCGCGCACCACGATTGCAGCGAACCAGCAAAAACAGGTTAGTTTCCTGAGCGTGGGCGGGGTGCCTGCGCGCAAAGCCTATGAATATACAAATGGCTGGCTGGGATCGCAGGATGACCCGCAAAGCGTGGCGACGGTGCTGAATTTCTCATCGTCGTCATCGGGCGGGCTGGGCGATGCGCTGCCTGCGGGCACGGTGCGGGTGTATATTCGCGATGCCAAGGGCCAGCCACAGTTCATCGGCGAAAACGCGATTGGCCACACCCCGATGGGATCAACGCTGGCGCTGAAGACGGGGGAAGCATTTGACGTGAAGGTCAAGCCGACCGTGGAAAAGCGTGAGAAAATCCTGAGCGATGAATGGGAGCGCAGCGGCAAATACCGCATCACCCGCGATGGCGGCACGCCGCGTGTGATCGAGATTGAGCGCAGCGTGACCTATTACCGCACGACCATGAGCTACCGTGTCAGCAACGCCCGGCCTGAGGCGGTGACGGTGGATGTGACGCAAGCCGGGCTCGACAGCTATTGGCACGACACCCGCGTGCCGGTGGAGAGCCTGCCGGGCGAGCAGCGCTCGCTTGATGAGCGGGTGTGGCATGTGCCGGTGCCCGCCAATGGCGAGACGGTGCTGACCGTTTCCTTCGACACGCGGTATTGATTGGCATGCGCGGGCTGTTGGCCCTCGCTGCCCTGTTTGCGTCGCTAGGGGGCTTGCCCGCCGCCGCGCAACAGGTCGTGACGTCCGCCGGGCCCGAGAAAGTCTCCGTGACCGTCTACCGCGCGCCCAACCGCGATTCGGACGAGGCGATCGATCGCGGCAATCCCGATGGCTATGCGTTGATCACTGAAACGCGCACATTGACCTTGCCCGCCGGGCGGACGACGATCAGGTTCGAGGGTGTGGCGGGCAATATCTTCCCCGAAAGTGCGATCATCGGCGGGCTGGCGCAGGGGGTGCGCGAGAAGAACCTCGATGCCGATCTGCTCTCAGCGCGCAGCCTTTATGATCGCGCGCTCGGCCGCCGCGTCATGATCCGCCGCACCAACAAGGCGACGGGCAAGGTCAGCGAGGAGCAGGCGACGATTCGCTCGGGTGTGGACGGCGCGGCGGTGATCCAGACTGGCGACGGGGTGGAGGCGCTGCAATGCACCGGCCTGCCCGAGACGATTCTGTATGACGGCGTGCCGCAAGGGCTAGCCGCCAAGCCGACGCTGTCGATTGAGGTTGATAGCGCCGCCGCCAGCACATCGACGATTACATTGTCCTATCTCGCTGGCGGGTTCGATTGGCAGGCCGATTATGTCATCCGGCTGCTGCCGGGCGGCGCGCGGGCAGACATCTTCGCCTGGGTAACGCTGGCATCGAGCGACGTGACGAGCTTTGCACAGGCTGGCACGCAAGTGATTGCGGGCAAGCCGAACCGCGAATCGACGACCAGCTTTGGTGATTTCGGGTCGGGGTCGCTCAGCCTGCAATGCTGGCCGACCGGCGGTGGGTCGCCCCTGATTTCGCCCCCTATGGCCATGGCAGCACCGCCACCGCTGCCTGCGCCAATGATGATGAGGGCAGAGGCAATGGATGATGCAGCCAGCATCATCGTGACGGGCACTCGCAAGGTGGCGCAGGAGGAACTGGGCGACTTCAAGCTTTATCGCATTGCCGATCCCGTGACGGTGGCGTCAAAGGCGCAAAAGCAGGTGGGCTTGCTGTCGAGCGAATCGGTGCCCGTCGCGATCGCCTATGTAAGCGATGTCTATGAGAACGAGGTCGATGACCCCATCATGACGATCCGCGCGAAGAACCGGCGCGAGGCCGGGCTCGGCCTGCCGCTGCCCGCCGGGCAAGCGGCTGTGTTCGAGGCAACAGGCGGACGGCCGATCCTGGTCGGCGAAAGCTCGACCGACGACAAGGCGGTGGGCGAAGATGTCGAGTTCAAGCTGGGGACAAGCCCAAGCGTTAGCGCCGATGCCGATGAGGTGATTCGCAAGGGGCGGCGCACCGGCTACCGGTTGACTGTTACCAACGCCAATTCCTGGCCGATCGCCTATGAGGCGAAGTTCGCGCCGGTCGATGGGCGGTTCACCGCTTCGGCCAAGCTCGGCAAGCGCGATGGCAAGGCGTTATGGACGGTCAGTGTGCCGGCCAATGGAACTGCCATGCTCGATTACACAATCATCGGGCAGCGATAGAACATCAATTCACCCCTCCCCTTCAGGGGAGGGGACGGGGGTGGGGGCTGTCAGTCTCACCGAGACCGAGGTGCTTGGGGATGGTCCCCACCCCAACCCCTCCCCTGAAGGGGAGGGGCTAAAGGATGGCACCATCTGATCACAAACCGCCCTAAACTACGTTTTGGTAAGGCTGGTTTGCTTCGCCGGGGAAACTTGCCTCGAATCAAACCGAAAATACCTCAGCCGATATCCTTGACGCGTTCGTCATGCCCCGTGCCGGAACTGAGGAACACCAGCCCCATCAGCGCCGCCGTCAGCATGATCGTGCCGCCAAAGCCGCCGACCGCCGCAGCGATGGTGATCCATGACAAGGGGCCATAGGCGTAGTTGAGCAACAGGATCGCGCCGGTGACGATGATAATCATCGCCCCAGTCATCCAGCGCATGATCATGCGGTACCGCGCCCAGGCAAAGGCGGCATATTCGGGGTCATCGAGTCCGGTGGTTGTTTCAGGCATTGCTTTCAATTGCCGTGGAAAAGTGGAATCCTCAACCCCGCCGAGTCCTTTGTCGTGAGCAAGGGGCCGGGTTGAGGAGAGAATCGCATGACAATCGCAGCGATCTTGAGCGGCAAGGGGCGAGATGTTTTGTCCGTTACCGCACATCAAACCGTGATGGAGGCAGCAGCCTTGCTGGCGCAGCGGCGAATCGGCGCGCTGCCGGTGATGGACGGCCCCAGCGTTGCGGGCATATTTTCCGAACGCGATGTTATTCATGCGCTGGCGAATCACGGCGCAGATGCACTCGCGCTGAAGGTGGGCGATGTGATGACAGCCCCTGCCATCACGGTGAGCCCGGCTGATTCGGTTATTGGCGCGCTATCGCTCATGTCTCGGCGGCGGATTCGCCATTTGCCGGTGCTGGAAGGCGGGCGGATCATCGGGGTCGTTTCGATCGGTGATCTCGTTAAATACCGAATCGACCGGATTGAGGCCGATGCCGCCGCGATGCGCGATTATATCCAGACGGCGTGATCGAGATCAGGCACTGGCGGGCATAGGGTTTGGTGCGCGCTGGGCCGCGGGCTGGCGCCGCACGATGGCGATAATCTCGGTGATGGCGGCGCGGGAGAAGATGCTGAGCCAGCCCACATAAACGCCCCCGCCCACCACCACCAGCACGGCGAGCCGCAGCGGCGCCGGAACCACGGGCAAGGCCGCGTCGATCATCATCACGCTCACGCCCATCGCCACGGCTGCAATAAGCGGGGGCAGGATTGATGCAAATAATGCACGCGCTGAAACCCCGATCACCGGCAGCGTGCGCCCCAGGCTGATCACCAGATACAGGGGATAAGCGGCCAGCCACGAACAGGCCAGGCCAATCACGCCCCATTGAATGCCGATCAGATAGGCGCTGCCGAGCAGCACGGCACCAGTTGCGCCATTGCGCACGCTGATGCCGGGATGGCCGGTCGCGTCGCAGGCCGGCGCGAGCAAAACCTGTAATGTCAGCATCGGCATGGCGCAGGCCAGAATGCGGACAATGGGGATAGCCTCCACCCATTTCGGGCCCAGCATCGTCACCACAATCGGTTCGGCGGTAACCGCCAGCCCCACGTAAAAGGGCAGAGCTGCCGTCAAGATGACGCGCACGCTGCGCGCAAATGCACTGGCGATGGCGCTGCTATCATCCTGCATCCGCGCATAGGCCGAAAAGGCGACCTCGTTCAGCGGCGGCACCACCTTTGATACAAAGATCTGCGTCAGGAACAGACTGGTGGTATAGATGCCCAGCATGTGCGGGTTAAGGCTGCGGCCGGCGATGAACACATCCATCTGGCTTTCGACAAACCATAGCAACTGGCCGATTGCCATGACGCTGCCATAGCGCGCCAGGTGACCTGCGCCCCGAAAATCAAAGATCGGCCACATCAGCGATCGTGCCGCAACCGTCAGTCCCACGGCGCGAACGGCGAACATCACCAGTGGCGCGATCACCAGCGTCCACACGCCCAACCCGGCCATTGCCCCGATCAGCGCGGCACTGGCGCTGGCGATGGACGACAAAATGTTGACCCGCGCCTGCCGTTTGAAATCCATCGACCGTGACAAGAGCGCATAGGCGAGCGCCATGAACGGCGTGGTCGCATAGATTAGCGCCTGCACCTGCAGCATCTGGCCGACGATTGGCTGGCGATAATATGCCGCCGCAACGGGCGCCAGAATCAGCTGGATCGTCGCCAGCCCCAGATTGACGAGCAACATCATGCCAAACAGCTGGCGGATCTGGCGGTCAGTAACATCGGGCTGGCGGATCAAGCCGCTCGCCAGACCATAGCCGTTGAGCATGTTAAGCAACAGCACCACCACCTGCGTCATGGCGAACAGCCCGTAATCGGCCGGCGCCAGAATGCGAATCACCATGAAGGTGGCGCCCCATTGCACCATCTGCGCAAAGATTTGGCTGCCCGACCGCCAGATTACGGCGCTGCGGACCTGATCGGCCAGCGATTCCGACTCGCGAATCAGGGTGGGAGAGGGTGATTCCATAGCGATTTGCTATGCCGCAAGGTGATTACGGAGCCGTAAACCCTAGGACTTCTGCGGGTTGCAGCCCCCATTGTAAGAAAATTGCAAAAAGGCGTTGACGGGTGTTGGAGCCACCCATATAAGCCACTCCACCGCAGCGATGGACCACACGGTCCGCTTCTGCAGTCACCAAATCCTCGGCGCTAGCCCAGCCCCCCATAAAAAGGGGAACGGGAAAGCGTCGGTCTTTTGCGCTCTTTGACATTGTTGGTACAGATGAAGGGACATGTGGGCGGCGGCTCCGGGTTCGACGGTTTTAAGGCGTCGATACTCGGTAAATTAAGCCGTTCCTTTATGGACGTCCAGCGGGGCTTGCTCCGATGGCCGGCTCATATGTCTCAATTTACATATCCACTAGTGAATGTAATTGTGCAGGAATGGCTCCTTGAA
>FSSH01000094.1_pt1 | contig 206607 bp, 213 predicted proteins | sample 1166101 | NCBI WGS metagenome assembly FSSH01 (sample SAMEA32972668, study PRJEB13176) | freshwater metagenome | biome: Drinking water system; feature: Biomass in drinking water that filtered by 0.45 um membrane; material: drinking water | place: USA | collected 2012-12-20 | depth 0 m
AAGTGCTCGCAATAAAGCCCTCGTAAGAGGGCTTTATTCGTTTGTAAGGCCTGTTAATTGAACCGATGGAAAGCATTCCAATTGCTTGAATTAATTGGTATAATACGACAGTATTTTGAATGGGCTTTGTGCCCATTTTTTGTTTCTGCTGTATATGTAGCTTTGAAGGATGCGCGGTAATGCAAGATTTGCATGGCTTAATTGATAAAACAGTGACTCAACTCGGTTTTGAGTTGGTTGATCTCGAGATTTCGAATCGCGGTAAATTGCTGCGCGTGTTTATAGATAAGCTTAATCCGACAGATATTAAAGATAGTGCGAATATTGACGATTGCGTGTTGGTAAGTAATCAATTGGGTAATGTGCTAACAGTCGATCATGAAATTGATTACGATAGGTTAGAAATTTCTTCAGCTGGCATGGATCGCGTACTAAAAAAAGAAAAAGACTTTGTACGTTTTGCTGGTGAGCGCGCGCAAATAAAGTTGCGTGTTGGGGTTAAAGATCAAAGTGCAAGCGCAGTAGAAACAACTTTGCCACGCAAAACGTTTTTAGGTGTTTTAAAAGGGTTTGAAGGCGGTTTGGTATTGATTGAGTGTGATGCAGTTTTATATCAGTTAGCTTTTGATAATATTGATAAAGCGAGGCTAAGCCCTGTATTTTAGCTTGCGTTTTTGTAGCAAAAAACTTGTTAAGTAAAAAGAATTAAATAAATTTAAAGTTGGAGATTGTAATGAGTCGTGAAATTTTATTATTGGTAGATGCCTTGGCGCACGAAAAAAACGTGAGCAAAGAGGTTATTTTTACAGCTTTAGAATTGGCTTTAGCTTCGGCTACTAAGAAAAAACATCATGATGATGCAGATATTCGCGTGACAATTGACCGTGAAAGTGGCGCTTACGAAACGTTTAGACGCTGGCAATATGTGGAATATGATTTATTAGAAAACTCAGCTTTTCAGTTTGACGAAGAAAGCGAACATGCAAAAGGCCGTGTTATTGGTGATTATTATGAAGAGCCATTAGAAAATATCGAATTTGGCCGTATTGGCGCACAAGCAGCTAAGCAAGTCATTTTGCAAAAAGTACGTGAAGCGGAGCGTGAGCAAATTCTTGAAGACTTTTTAGCACGAAATGAAAGTCTAGTAACTGGCGTAATTAAACGCATGGAAAAAGGCAGCGCAATTATCGAAGTGGGCCGTATAGAGTGCTTGTTGCCACGCGAAGCGATGATTCCAAAAGAGAATTTACGTGTGGGTGACCGCGTGCGTGCTTATTTATCACGTATTGAGCGCGGCGGTCGCGGCCCGCAATTGATTTTATCGCGGATTGCGCCAGATTTCTTAAAACGTTTATTTGAATTAGAGGTGCCAGAAATCGAAGAAGGATTGCTGGAAATTCGTGCTGCTGCACGTGACCCTGGTTTGCGTTCAAAAATCGCGGTTAAAACCAACGATCAACGCTTAGACCCAGTGGGTACTTGCGTCGGCATGCGTGGTTCACGTGTGCAAGCAGTGACAGGCGAGTTGGCTGGCGAACGTGTGGATATTGTGTTGTGGAGTATGGAGCCAGCGCAGTTTGTGATTAATGCCATGGCGCCTGCAGAAGTTTCATCTATTGTGGTGGATGAAGATGCGCACAGTATGGATGTAGTGGTAAATGAAGAGCAATTGGCGTTAGCGATTGGCCGTAGCGGTCAAAACGTGCGTTTAGCTTCTGAGCTAACGGGCTGGACATTGAATATTCTAACGGAAGAGCAAGCGGCTGAGAAAAACCAAACCGAATATGCCAATGTTAGCCAATTGTTTATGGAAAAGTTAGACGTTGACGAGGAAGTGGCCGACATTTTAGTACAAGAAGGCTTTAGCACTTTAGAAGAAATTGCTTATGTACCGCTGGCTGAAATGGCTGAAATCGATGCATTTGATGAAGACACCATTAATGAGCTACGTTCACGTGCGCGTGCTGCTTTGCTAACTGAAGCGATTGCTAAAGAAGAAAAAGTGGAAGAGGCCAGCGCGGATTTATTAAACATGGACGGCATGGACGAAGAAACAGCACATTTACTAGCTTCTAAAGGCGTTTCAACCATGGATGATTTAGCGGAATTAGCGGTGGATGAATTGTTAGAAATGACCAATATGGATGCAGAACGTGCTAAAGAGCTGATTATGACAGCGCGTGCGCCTTGGTTTAAATAAGACTTAACACTAAATTTCGCCTCAAAATAAGTGTTAAGTTTGCAATAAAATGTTGAGTATCAGTAGCAGATTATAGAGAGATTGGAGCAGTAAATGGCACAAACAACCGTAGCACAATTCGCCGCAGAGCTAGGGCTGCCAACCGCTTTGCTGTTAGATCAACTTAAAAGTGCGGGCGTGATTAAATCAACATTAGAAGATAAATTGGAAGAATCGGATAAAACTGCACTATTGGATTATTTGCGTAAGGAACACGGTGCGGAACAAGCGCCAAAAAGCAAAATAACATTAACGCGCAAATCGAATACTGAGATTAAAAAAACAGACAGCTCAGGCCGTGCGCGCACTATTCAGGTTGAAGTGCGTAAAAAACGGGTTTTAGAGCGCCCTGAAGACATAGAGTTGACACCTGTGCCACAGGAGTTGCCTGTCGAAGACTTGGTTGAAGATGTTGTGCCGATTGAGCCAGTGCTTGCTGAAGCTGTGGTTGAAGAGCTGGTAGTGGCTGAAGAACCTGTGATTGAAGTAGTTGAGGTTGAGCTGCCAGTTGAAGTAAAGCCAGAGCCAATAGCTGAAGAAAATGTTGTTGCAAAATCAACAACCATCAAAAAACAAGTGCTCACGCCAGAACAAGTGGCGATTCGTGAGCAAGAGGCAAAACGCCATGCCACGCTAGCGGCCATGCAAGCTGAAGATGTGCGCAAAAAGCAAGAGCTGATTCAACGTCGTTTAGATGAAGAAGCGAGAAAATTAGCGGAAGCAGAAGCGGCAAAAATAAAAGCGGCTAAATTATCGGAAGGCACACTGCACAAGCCAGCGGCTAAAGAAGGTGCAGTTGCAAAACCTGCAGCATCTAAAGATGCTAAAAAAGCCAAAGGCAATAACAAAGAGTGGACTGACGCTGAGAACAAAAAGCGCGGCTTGAAAACACGCGGTGCGGTGACCACAGGCTCTAATTGGCGCTCACCAAAAGGTAAAAACAGATCACATCATGATGATGACGCTGAACACGCATTTACTGTGCCGACTGAGGCGATTGTGTATGAGGTGTTGGTGCCAGAAACCATTACTGTAGCCGAATTGGCGCACAAAATGGCGGTTAAATCAGGTGAAGTGATTAAAAAGCTCATGAGTATGGGCATGATGGTGACGATTAACCAAGTGCTAGACCAAGAAACCGCCATTATTTTAGTGGAAGAAATGGGCCACAAAGCGGCTGCAGCTGCACCAAATGACCCTGAGGTATTCTTAGAAGAAGCCGAACACGCACAAGCGATTATGGAAACGCGGCCACCCGTTGTCACAGTAATGGGTCACGTTGACCACGGCAAAACTTCGCTATTGGATTATATTCGTCGCAGTCGTGTCGCTTCTGGCGAAGCTGGAGGTATTACGCAACATATTGGCGCTTATCACGTTGAAACACCACGCGGTATGGTAACTTTCTTAGATACACCAGGCCATGAAGCATTTACAGCCATGCGCGCACGCGGTGCAAAAGCAACCGATGTGGTGATTTTAGTGGTTTCAGCCGATGACGGCGTGATGCCGCAAACCATTGAAGCGATTCACCATGCAAAAGCGGCAGGTGTGCCATTAGTAGTTGCGATCAATAAAATCGATAAACCTGATGCAGCGCCAGAACGTGTGAAAATGGAATTGGTGGCGCAAGAAGTGGTGCCTGAAGATTTTGGTGGAGATACTATGTTCCGCGAAGTGTCGGCTAAAACGGGTAAAGGTATTGATGAGTTGCTTGAAGCGGTACTGCTGCAAGCCGAAATTTTAGAGCTTGAAGCGCCAAAAAATACGCCAGCCAAAGGCTTGGTGATTGAAGGCCGCTTGGATAAAGGTCGAGGTTCTGTAACGACCGTATTGGTACAGTCTGGCACGTTAAAACGTGGTGATATGATTTTAGCAGGTAGCACATTCGGACGAGTACGGGCAATGCTGGATGAATCTGGCCAAGATATTAAAGAAGCCGGACCATCGATCCCAGTTGAAATTTTAGGCTTATCAGATGTGCCAAGCGCAGGCGAAGAAGTGATTGTGTTGAACGACGAGCGTAAAGCGCGCGAAATCGCTAACTTCCGTGCTGGTAAATTCCGCGATACGAAATTAGCGAAACAGCAAGCCGCCAAGCTTGAAAATATGTTTGATCAAATGACGGAAGGCGAAGTACAAATCTTGAATCTGATTATCAAATCAGATGTACAGGGTTCTTACGAAGCGTTGGCAACTAGTTTGCAAAAACTATCAACCGCTGAAGTTAAAGTAAATATTATCCACACGGGTGTGGGCGCTATTTCTGAATCCGATGTGAACTTAAGTGCAGCTTCTGGTGCGGTGTTAATTGGCTTTAATGTGCGTGCCGATACAGGCTCACGTAAATTAATCGACAGCTTGGGCGTGGACGTTCGCTACTACAATATTATTTACGAAGCAGTTGATGAAGTAAAAGCCGCTTTAGGTGGCATGTTGAAACCGGAGCAAAAAGAAAGCATGATTGGTACGGTAGAGATTCGCGAAGTGTTCCGTATTTCAAAAGTGGGCTCAATTGCAGGTTGCTATGTACAAGACGGTATGATCAAGCGCAATTCGCGCGTGCGAGTGTTACGCGATAACGTGATTATCCATACGGGTGAGCTGGATTCACTAAAACGCTTCAAAGATGACGTAAAAGAAGTAAAAAACAACTTTGAGTGCGGCTTGTCGTTGAAAAATTACAACGATATTGAAGTGGGTGATTTGCTAGAAGTCTACGAAATGGTAGAAGTGGCAAGAACGCTCTGATGGCAAAAGACTTTTCAAGAGCAACCCGCGTTGCAGAACAAATGCAGCGCGAGTTGGGCGATTTGCTTCAATTTGAGGTGAAAGATCCGCGTGTGGGCATGGTGACAGTTACGCAAGTAGAAGTGACTGGCGATATGGCGCATGCCAAGATTTTTTACAGCGCGGCTAAAGCCAGCGATAATGTTCAGCAAGGATTGGAAAAATCCGCAGGTTTTTTACGTACACAAATAGCCAAGCGCATGTTGTTGCGTACAGTGCCACAACTGCATTTCGTGTATGATGCTTCGATTGATAATGGCATGAGAATGGCACAATTGATTGATGCAGCACGCGCCACCGATAAGAACCTCGATTAGCCAATTTTCCCCTACCTGCCTTGCAATTCAAACGCACTAAACGCGCCCTTAATGGTGTTTTATTATTAGATAAGCCGCTCGGTTTTTCGTCTAACCAAGCATTACAAAAGGTAAAGTGGCTATTCTCTGCCACCAAGGCGGGGCATACTGGCACGCTTGATCCGCTGGCGACTGGTCTATTACCAATATGCTTGGGTGAAGCCACCAAATTTGCGCAGTATGTAACCGATGCCGATAAAACTTATCATGCAACTATAAAGTTGGGCGTCATTACAAATACAGGTGATGCAGAAGGCGAAGTTTTGGCTACCAAGCCTGTCAATATTTCACAAGCGCAATTTGAATCTGCTTGTGCTAGATTTGTAGGTGAGATTAACCAAACACCGCCTATGTATTCGGCACTCAAGCATGAAGGTAAAGCTTTGTATGAATATGCCAGAGCGGGTGTTGATATTGAGCGAAAAGTAAGGCAAATCACCATAAAAAATATATCTATACATACATTTGAAGTCGATGTGGCAACCATCACTGTAAGCTGCAGCAAAGGCACTTATATTCGCACTTTGGCGGAGGATATTGGTTTAGCACTTGGTTGTGGCGCGCATTTGATTGGTTTGCGACGTATTGAAACAGCAGGTTATTTACTAGTAGACGCTGTAAAAATCGAGCAATTAGAAGCGTTAAGTCAGGAACAGCGCGATGCACTTTTGTTGCCGGTTGATTCGGCAATTGAAAGCTTGCCCAAAATCGTTTTGGATGCCGAAGCCGAACACTTTGTCATGCAAGGTCAAGCTGTTTGGCAGTCCGGCAAAACGCCTGAAGGAGATTTAAGGCTCTATAGTGAAAACAATCAATTCTTGGGCTTGGGATTTTTGCAAGATGATGGAAAAATCGCACCAAAACGATTAATACAAAAAACTCAATAAAATGAATGGTTTGCTTGTTAACTAAGGCTTGTTAAAACTGGATAAGCACGTTAAAATGTCGGATTATTTGTAAAAGAATGTACTAGCGGTTGAAGGTTTATCGGCTGCTTATACATTGTCGCTAACTAGTCGTAAATTTTAAGGAAATAAAGATGGCAATTACAGCAGCAGACATCGCAAAAATCGTAGCAGAATATCAAACAAAACAAGGTGATACGGGTAGCCCAGAAGTGCAAGTAGCGCTTTTAACAAATCGTATTACTTACTTAACAGAGCATTTTAAAGCGAACAAAAAAGACAACCACTCACGTCGTGGTTTGCTAGCAATGGTAAGCCAACGTCGCCGTTTGTTGGATTATTTAAAACGTGAAGATGCGAGCCGCTATCAAACATTGATTGGACGTTTAAGTCTACGTAAATAATTGTTATAAAAGTGTCATCAATTAGCATCACACTTTTGTAATGTAATACTGAGCCGATTGCATTGTGATATGCGTCGGCTTTTTTAATGGGTGTAAAAACCAGTTATCAATTATCACAAAAAAGTTGTTAATAGAAGTTGTTGCTATTGGGTAGTGAATAGCAACTAATTGAATTGGAAAGCATAGAATAGAAAAGGAATCTTAATGTTTAATATTACAAAGAAAAGTATTCAGTACGGTGCACACACGCTCACTTTAGAAACAGGTGAAATTTCACGCCAAGCAGACTCGGCGGTTTTAGTCAGTTATGGTGATACAGTTGTGTTGGTAGCTGTCACATCAAAAAGTGAAGTAAAAGAAGGTCAGGATTTCTTTCCATTAACAGTCGATTACATGGAAAAAACCTACGCAGCTGGTAAGATTCCAGGTGGATTTTTCAAACGTGAAGGCCGTCCTTCAGAAAAAGAAACTTTAACTAGCCGTTTAATAGATCGTCCATTACGTCCATTATTTCCTGAAGCGTTTTACAACGAAGTACAAGTAGTTGCAACAGTCATGTCTAGCGACCCAGAAATTGACGCAGATATTCCTGCGATTATTGGTGCTTCTGCAGCGATGTCATTGTCTGGCATTCCATTTTTTGGCCCTTTAGGCGCCGCGCGCGTGGGTTATATGAATGGTGAATATGTATTAAACCCAAGCAAAACAGAGCTTGAAACAACAGAGTTGGATTTGGTTGTTGCTGCAACTGAAACAGCCGTGATGATGGTGGAATCTGAAGCCAAAGAGTTATCAGAAGAAATCATGCTGGGTGCGGTTGTTTATGGTCACGAGCAGATGCAAGCCGTGATTAAAATGATTAACGAAATGGTAACAGAAGCAGGCAAAGATGCTTGGGATTGGGTAGCGCCTGAGCCAGATACGGCATTAATTGCAAAAGTAGCAGATTTAGCCGCAGCAGATGTAAATGCTGCATTTCAAATTAAAGCAAAAGGCGCACGCTCTGCTAAGTTAGACGAAATTAAAAATCGTGTGATGAGCGAATTAATTACTGCGGATACATCCACAAGTGAAGCCAACAAAATTAAAAATGAATTTTTTAATTTAGAAGCCAAAACTGTACGTAGCCAAATTTTAAATGGCGAGCCACGTATTGATGGTCGCGACACACGTACTGTGCGCCCAATTAGTATTCGCACTGGCCTGTTGCCACGCACACATGGCTCTGCCTTGTTTACCCGTGGCGAAACGCAAGCATTGGTGGTGGCTACTTTAGGTACTGGCCGTGATGAGCAAGTGATTGATGCGTTGCAAGGAGAGTTTAAAGACCGCTTTATGCTGCACTACAACATGCCTCCGTATGCAACAGGTGAAACAGGTCGCGTCGGTACACCAAAGCGCCGCGAAATTGGCCATGGTCGTTTAGCAAAACGCGCATTGATTGCAGCGTTGCCAGATAAATCTGAGTTTGATTACACCATGCGCGTGGTTTCTGAAATTACCGAATCTAACGGTTCAAGCTCTATGGCTTCTGTTTGTGGTGGCTGTTTAGCGTTAATTGATGCGGGCGTGCCAATGAAAGCACACGTGGCAGGTATTGCCATGGGTTTAATTAAAGAAGGCAACCGCGTTGCGGTATTGACCGATATCTTGGGTGATGAAGATCATCTGGGCGATATGGATTTTAAAGTAGCCGGTACAGTGAACGGCATTACCGCTTTACAAATGGATATCAAAATCACCGGCATTACTGCACAGATTATGCAAGTCGCTTTGGCACAAGCCAAAGAAGGCCGTACGCATATTTTAGGTATTATGAAAGATGCAATGGCGAATGCGAATGTGGAAATGTCTGCCTTTGCACCGCGCATTATTGTCATGAAAATCAACCCAGATAAAATCCGTGATGTGATTGGTAAAGGCGGCGCAGTGATTCAAGCCTTAACCAAAGAAACAGGCACTAGCATCGATATTGAAGAAGATGGCACCATTAAAATTGCTTGTACTAGTGCCGAGCAAGGTGAGGAAGCGCAACGCCGCATTGCACAAATAACGGCTGAGGTTGAAGTGGGTCAAATCTACGAAGGCCCAGTGGTTAAGTTGTTAGACTTTGGTGCTGTTGTGAGCTTGTTACCGGGTAAAGATGGCCTAGTACACATTTCACAAATCGCGCATCAACGTGTAAACGCGGTGAGCGACTTTGTAAAAGAAGGTGATGTAGTGCGTGTTAAAGTGGTTGAAATAGATGACAAAGGCAAAGTACGCCTAAGCATGAAAGCGTTGATTGAACAGCCAGCGAAAGAAGAAAAGACTGCAGAAGCTGACGAGTAAGTTAGCCAAACAAAAAAGCCCGCGAAAGCGGGCTTTTTTGTTTGTGCATGAAATTAATATTTTCGATGTAAAAAGTGGTTAAGTATTTAAGCCTCAACTATTTGGCGACTTGTCTTTCGCGCATTTCGTCTAAGGTTTTGCAATCAATACACAATGTGGCTGTTGGTCGTGCTTCAAGACGCTTCAAGCCAATTTCTACGCCACAACCTTCGCAGTAACCATAATCCTCCGCATCAATATTACGTAAGGTTTCATCAATTTTTTTGATTAATTTACGCTCGCGGTCGCGGTTGCGTAGCTCTAGCGCCATGTCGGACTCCTGACTGGCACGGTCGTTAGGGTCGGCAAACATCGTCACTTCATCCTGCATCGTGTGCACAGTCTTGTCGATGTCGTGGCTTAAATCTGATTTCCAGCTATTTAAAATGCCGCGGAAATGATTGAGTTGATTTTTATTCATGTATTCCTCTTCAGGTTTTGGCTGATAAGGAGTAAATGTTTTAGTAAGGGTTTCTGCCATGGTTTGATCCAACAAGTTATCTAGCTATTTGTATAATAAAATCAGGTACTTGAAAAAATTAAGACGCTAAAAACACCAAATTTTCAATCGCGCGAGTGTACACCTAATGCGTTAACTATGCAAAGCAGAATTAATCAGCCCGCTCGCTTAATTCTAAAGCTAATAAGGTATTTTCCATCAGCGTTGCGACTGTCATTGGCCCTACACCGCCTGGAACTGGTGTAATGTAAGCGGCGCGTTCCTTTGCAATATCAAACTCAACATCGCCTGTAATTTTGCCGTCAGCCAAGCGGTTGATACCAATATCGACAACAATCGCACCTTGCTTAATCCACTCACCCTTGATGATGCCATATTTGCCAACGGCTGAAACTAATAAATCAGCGTTCTTGATATGTTCAGCCAAGTCTTTAGTATGGCGATGGCAGCTGGTGATAGTGCAGCCTGCCAACAACAGCTCTAGCGCCATTGGGCGACCTACGTGATTGGATACGCCAACGATTACCGCATTTAAGCCCATCAGCTCAATATTGTAGGCTTGCAGCAGCTTAATCACACCAAAAGGTGTGCACGAGCGCAGCGCGGGCTGGCGCACCGCAAGTTTACCGATGTTGTAAGGGTGAAATCCATCCACGTCTTTATTCGGGCTAATTCGCTCTATCAATAAATCTTCATCAATATGGCTGGGCAATGGCGATTGCACCAAAATGCCATCCATTGTTGAATCGGCGTTTAAACTATCAATAAGAGTAAATAACTCGGCTTGAGTAGTGCTGGTCGGTAAATCATAGGCAATCGACTTAATACCGACTTTTTCGCAAGCCAAGCGTTTGTTGCGCACATAAATGGACGATGCTGGGTCTGCACCAATTAATACAACCGCAAGGCAAGGTGCGCGTTTTCCTGCATGAATGCGCGCCGTTACTTTTTCTTTAATGCTGTTTAGTAAATCCTCTGCAATTGCTTTGCCATTGATAATTTGTGCTGTCATACGGGTAATTTGAACAATTATTAAAAATAAACTGATATTTTAACATATTAGAATTGACCAAAAGGCTGTATTGCGCTATATTTCTGCCTCTTCGGCGTGTAGCGTAGCCTGGTAGCGCGCCTGCTTTGGGAGCAGGATGTCGGGAGTTCGAATCTCTCCACGCCGACCAATTACTTTAGTAGTAAAATAAAGTGGTCTTCCCTTTAAGTTAGTGCTTCAAACGTGTAACCATCTGCCCGTAGCTCAACCGGATAGAGCACCAGCCTTCTAAGCTGGGGGTTACAGGTTCGATTCCTGTCGGGCAGGCCAATTAAGTCTCTATGGTGGCTGTAGCTCAGTTGGTAGAGTCCAGGATTGTGATTCCTGTTGTCGTGGGTTCGAGCCCCATCAGCCACCCCAATTAGATATGGAAGAGGGCACTTGTTTCAAGTGCCCATTTTTGCTTTCAGATGCGGTTGCAGCAATTAAAGCTTTCACATTTCCTTGAATCATTGCTAGGTTGTCAGTAACTTTGATTTCATCCACCAGCAAATGAACATAGCTTCTAGCAACATCCTTATCAGCATTTATCAGTTTTGCTTTCAACAAATTACTGACCTTCTCAATTTGGCTTGCGCGTAATGGACTTAAGTCAAATTTAGGTTGCCTAGAGAAATTAGCTAATTCGATTTTAAGTGCATCGCGCCTAGTCTTAATTTCTTGGGTTCTTTCCCGTAATAAATCGTCAGAATCAAATGTTCCATTTTCAACAGCATCAAATAATCTTCGCTGGCGAATATCTAATTGATCTAATTCGCGCTGTATTAAATTATGTTGTTGCTGAGTTTTGCCCTGTTTAGTTTGCTGATTACTTCTAAACTCCGATATTAGTGATTGAATGCGATCAGCGGAAAATGCCCTTTCAGCCAAGCTGTTTAAAATAATTTTATCAACTTTCTCCATAGGCAAGTTTTTGCTAATGCAGGCTATATTTCCTTTGTTACGCCGATTAGTACATTTATAGTACCGATATCGGCCACCCTTTCCAGTAGCTAAAGTAAGTGAAGCACCACAGTGGCCACATTTTAAAATACCAGTTAAAAGACAAGGAGAGCTTAGGGCTCTGGGATTTGAGTTGGAAGGCTTTCTGGATTCTCTTTTAAGCCTGATTTGCTCAAACTGAAGTGGATTAATTATCTGAGGAATATCAGTCTTAATCCATTCTGATGGTGGACGTTTTTCTCCGGTTTTAGAACTAAGGACATTAAAGTAGTACTCACCCATGTAGAGTGAATCGCTCAGAATGGATTGAATTTTCTGTCTACGCCAAAGATCTCCGCGCATCCTAAGGCCTAGCGCGTTTAAATGCACAGCGATTTGCTTCACACCTACACTTTTACCATTTTCACCATTTTGGTAGAGCTCGTAAATGAGTTTAACTACATCAGACTCGCTCTCATTTATTTGTAACTTTTTCTTTTTTCGTCCACGGCTACCCTCTGTAACTGTAGATATGGATCGATAGCCAAAGGGCGCTTTGGACCCATTAAAGTAACCTTGACGGGCATTCTCACACATGGCGCGTGATGTGTGTTTTGAGTTTTCTTTTGAATTGTATTCATCAAAGGTGCTCATGATTCTTCTCATCATTTCACCAGCTGCGTCGTCTGACGTTATTTGCGTTATGGAGATTACATTGACTTTGTTCTTTTTAAGATTGCGTTCAAACACGCCAAACTGAACTACATCTCTAAAAAATCGTGAAAGACTGTGAATGATAATGGCTTCAAATGCTGGAGGCTTTTGTTCTGCGTCATGAATAAGCTGCTGGAATATCGGGCGTTTGTCGTCCGTTGCGGATGCACCAGGTTCAATGTACTCATGCACGACTAAATGACCGTTAGCTTTGCACCATTCATTAAGTTGCCGTAACTGGTCTGGAATCGATAAGTCGTTATCAGCTTGTCGGGTTGTAGAGACGCGCGCATAAATTGCAACATTCATTCTTTTTCCTTTTTTAAATTGTTATTTTTAGCTGTGTATGTCAGACCTTGAATTTTTGATTGGTCAATTTCGACTAAAGCTTCTTCTAGCCATTTTTGTAAAATGACAATTTCAGCTTGGATGAAAACGTCATTACTCAGTCCGGGTTTAAAAGCAATATTGAATTGAGATGGATCTAAGTTAGGCATAGTGCGCCTCACTTATTTCCAATATCTCAGTACTAATTAACGCAACAACTGCGCTTTTACATACACAAATGTTGCTTGTAGCAAATTGTCTTGAATAAATTACGAATATATTCAGCCCATTAATCAAGCTAAATTTTGAATCTAGGTTTGCATAATGCATGTCTATCGTCTCTTAAAGACGATGAGCAAACCAATGCGGCTCATCAAATAATATGAGCTAGGGTCGATTGATTAATCGTAAATGATAAATTTAATAGTGTCAAATATATTATTTAAATCAATAACTTACTTTACTGGTAAGTGTAATAACGTTTTATTAGTGTGTGTAATGGAAATACCTAGCAAGTTTGCCGGAGGCAGATTAGCTAAGGGTCGACCAATGCGAAAAAAAGGATGGCTTCCCGCCATCCTTTTTTATTTTAATTTTTATGCCTTGCCTTTTTCTTACATAGCTCACTTGCAGGTCTAACTAAATCTGCAAGCCGCTGGACATATCCAAATCTCTTAGGGATTTCGAGTAAAGTTTCATTTCCTCGATGTCTGGCCCAATCCTTCTTGATGAGCTTTACCATTAATTTAGCTTGGTTACATATCAATAAGAACCACCCCAGAGCCATAGGCTCCAGGGGGTTTACTACATTTTGAACAACTGAATTCATAGAATTCAGTGTTCTGTTCATTGCCACACCGTCTTTTAAAACATTACAGTGCTTACTGCTATTACGTAGCTGTTTTTAACAGCCGCCGGAACACTTCGATTCTCTTAACGCTGCCAAGCGTCGTGTGTTGCAATCGCCAGATTACAATACTTGTAAGGCTTCCAACCCCTACAACTCACTTTTTACAATCGTCAGGTCGCCAAACCTTTATTTCCACATCTCGACACGCCCTACGCTTTCTTACCCGATTTCCATCGGATGATTTTCAGACCCATTCAGTGAGCCCTCATACCACTCATACTTGCGTAATCTCCCATGGTCGCATACAGCAGCTGTGCCAACAGCCTTGCGATACCACTTCCCACTTTAGTTGAATGACCTTGCCCTTTCGCGCTGTCGGTCGCTTCCGTACTTACTTCATAGCAGTCACCTCGTTATGTATCCCTAGCTACGCCTACCTCTTTCGAGTTTCGATGGGAAAAGATTCCAAAAACCCTCATCTACTAGACACATAATGTCACTGGTTACTAAATTTCAACTGCATCTGTCGCTCTAGAACGCTCCATCACACGATATGTGCGCGGCTACGATTACATGCTTAAGCTATCACCGACCCAACTCTTAAGCTGGTGCCAACTACCCTCTGGTTTCCCCTGGTAGTCTGACGATTTTTATTCGCCCTGAGCCTACATGTCTAGCAATGTCATGCGCCTTTCGGCTCATCCCATTGTAGTGGTAATAATTTCTCCCACCGATTACGGTCAACAGGTACTTGTTATTTCATCGATATTCTGACTTATAAACAAGCCCGTTTCAGTGTCGCCCAATATTTCCCAAAAACTACTATATAACTAGATTGAGTCGAACAGAGGATTTCACCTCTGAGCGCTCATCGTAGCTGCACGAGCTTTATTAAAAGCATGCAGCTTCAGCGTGTCTACTCTAAGTTTTGGCAAACTTAAAGCGCTGAAAATACCTTTCAATGTGTATTACGATGTCTAGGCTGGCGCCCTAGAAATTCGTAAATTTTTTGGGTTGGCTGACCTATGTGACGTTTTGTTATCGTCAAATTTTTCCCAAAATTTAACTTCCTTGGAATCTTAATTATGTAGAGTCGCACTTTCGTGCAACTCACCTTATTGTTCGGTAACATTTTTTTCAAAAATGTTAAATTTACAAGGGCTCATGTCGTTAAGAACATAACCTTAATGTCCATGAAAGACTTTATGTCGTCGAATAAAGTAACCTCAAGCAATCCATTCGTGTTTTTTTCAAAAGCTGCGTTCATGCAGCGCATCTCGGACCTAGTTCGTACAGGCCACAGTTTTTACGTGATGGGTGAATTGCCGATTGAAAAAGTCGCTGGTTTTTATTCAAAAATGAGTGCTTTTTATCTTGTTGATGAAGGCAAGCATGTTGCCAGTCGAAAGCGTAAAGACGGTTTTGCATCATTCCGTCTTTTTCTTGGCCGCTTTAATGCTGAAGATCCAAACGTCACTTTCATCATGGTGCGCACCGAAGGCGTTGTCCCTGCGCTGGCGAACAAAGAAAAGTGGCGTGATGCTCTGGTTGATAAAATCCAGCTGACGGGCTACGAGCTCGTCAGGCACACGCGCAAGGACGCTTCTAAACCTTCGTGGAGCTGGCGCTACACGAAACAGCAGGAAATTACCTTGCGTGACTCTCTCGTTTCATCCATTAGGCGCAAATCTGACAAAGATTTGTCATATTTGATTAGCCAAGTCGCAGGCACAATGGGCTTCGCCATTGCTCGCCACCAGGCAAAAAAAATGTGCGTCCTGGTGCAATTAGAGTGGAAACGCCACCGTAACATCACAGAGAAGCCTCCTGCGCTTCCAAAGCGCTTTGCCTATGTGCAGCGCGTGCCTGATGTCGGCCGACCTCTTAGCGATCTGGATATGAATTCCACCCGAAAAACGAAGTTAAAAAAATCATAACTTTGGACTTCACCCGCTTCATTTCCGACATTATGATATGTCTATTGAAGCGGGTGAAGTCCAATCCCACATCTCTGATTTCTGTTCGGCTTCGTACTTTATTCGGGTTCTGTATGCCATATCCTACCCTCCATCTTTTATTCATACAGTAAAGATAAAGTGTTGTAATGATCAGTTGAATCCACCGCGCAAAGCGGACATTCAATGATGTTGATTACTCGCTTAGCAAATGACCCAATTTATGCTTTTTTGTTTGAAGGTATAGTTTATTAGCACTGTTCGAAGTAATTTTTAATGGTACGAGTGAATTTACTAGTGTACCTTTACTTTTTAATGAACCGCATTTGGCAGGGTTGTTACTCATTAGTCTGATTGACTTCACACCAAGTTCTAGCAGTACTTCAGCAGCAATATCGAACGAGCGGCTATCAATAGGTAGGCCAAGTGCAATGTTTGCTTCTACTGTATCTAAACCTTGATCTTGTAAGGCATAAGCACGGATTTTATTGGTTAAGCCTATGCCGCGACCCTCATGGTCTCTAAGGTAAACAATTACACCAATGCCGTCTTCTGCAATTAACTGTTGTGCTAGTTTAAGTTGCTCTCCGCAATCACAACGTTTTGAGGAAAATATGTCGCCAGTTAAACACTCTGAATGTACTCTAGTGAGCACATTTTCTTGTGAATAAACTTCACCCATAACTAAAGCTACATGTTCAGTTAAAGTTGTATTGTCTTTGTATAAATGGATTAAATAATTTCCAAATTCTGTCGGTAATTTGGAGGTAGAAACTCTACTAACGTTACTCATTAATTATCTTTAAATTTTGTTTTTTGAAATAAAAGATTGATTCATTATCTAAGCGCATGAATAACACCAATTTTAATGAGTTTAGCTCTAATAATGTTTCGGCTAACACCTAATAATTTTGCAGTTTGCACCTGATTATTGTGGCAATAGCTATAAGCAGCTTTAACAATTGTATCTTCAACATGCTCATACAGGTTTTCTGTGCCTGATTCAAAAAGCTGCTGCAATGCTTCGTTAAGTAAATTGGTCTCTGAGCCGTAGTTATTTGTACTTTCGTCTTTTTGTCTGTGCAACTGAATGGAAGATAGCTGTAAATCTTCACTGCGCACAGTATTATTTTTGCAAATAAGTAGCGAGTGATGAATCACATTTTCTAGCTCTCGAATATTACCTGGCCAGCTATGTTGCACAAGCTTGCTTTTTGCATTTTCATCCAGCTTAATTTCGCTGTAACCAAGACGCCTTCTATATTCAGCCACAAAGTATTCTGCCAGCGGCAAAATATCACCTGGGCGATTTCGCAGGGTGGGCAGCTCTAAATGGGCGACTCTTAAACGATAGAATAAATCTTCACGAAAATGTCCAGCTAAAACCGCTTCTTCAAGCCTGACGTTGGTGGCTGCAACTAGCCTTACATCTATAGGTGTAGATTTTCTAGCGCCTAATCGCACCACTTCGCGCTCTTGCAGTACCCGCAATAACTTAACTTGAATACTGAGCGGCAAATCGCCAATCTCGTCCAAAAATAACGTACCGCCGTTTGCTGCTTCAAACCATCCTGCTTTGGCAGAAAACGCACCAGTAAACGCACCCTTTTCATGGCCAAACAATTCACTTTCAACTAAAGATTCGGTAAATGCACCGCAATTAACCGCTATGAAAGGTTTATTTTTGCGATTACTTAGCTCATGTACGTGGCGTGCAATCAACTCTTTGCCTGTGCCAGTTTCTCCAATAATCAATACATTGGCATCACTTGGCGCAATCATTTTAATCCTTGCCAACAACGCGATGGATTTTGGGTCTTCAAAAACCTGTGCAGTGGCACGAATTGATTTAGTTAACGATTGCGAATTAGGTAGCGTTAGTAAGTTGGGCTCTCGTTCTCCTTGCGGCGAATAAGTCGTCACCTCAGATGATGAATCAAAAAAACGTGTGTTTATAATATTCATGAGTAAAATGTTGGCTCAGGGAAGCGATTATTCAATGCCCATTCGCCAAGTTCCTTAATTTTGTAATCTAAAGGGTCATGCAGTGTGTGCGTTCTCAGGTTGCGCCAATGTCTATCAAGTCTTAAACCTGCATGTGTTGCTCTTGATCCTGTCACTTCAAACATTCTGCTGGTAATATCTAAGCCTGTTCTGGTTGCCATCACTTTTGCTGCACTGATACAGGTGGCTACTCTTCCGCGTTCATTTTCTGTCAAGTTTGAATCTTTTTGCCATGCTTCATCAAGCCTATGCGCAGCTAAATCGGTTAATGCTTTCGTTGCTTCAATCCCAACAAAAAAATCCCCATAATGCCCAAGAATATAAGGGTCTTGACTAGTGCTGGCAATATTAGCAGTGTGCCAAGGTTTCGCTTCTTTTAAAGTATATTGCTTTGCGTCTGCAAAAGCACCTTCTGCAATACCCAGATAAATGTTGGTTAATATCAATTGTGCCACCAACGGGCGCAGGCAAGAAAAAGGTGTGCTTAAAGGGCCGGGGTCATTTAATAACTCATTTTCTTCTACCCGTACTTTTTCAAAGTTAACGCTACCGCTATCGGTTTGGCGCTGTCCGATATTCGCCCAATCGCCCAGTACACAAACACCAGTTCGCGAGGTTGGTATTGCAGCAATGACTAATTTTCCGTTTTTTTGCTTAATTGCAGAAGCAATTAACATTTCAGAATCAATCGCGCCAGAGCAAAAGCTTTTTTTGCCCGAAAACTCATGCCATCCATTAAATGATTTAGAAATTGTTCTGTCGTCTAAAGGATTAAGTGCATTTCCCCAAAACCAACTCAGTTCTGCAGTTTGTTCGTACCAGCGCTGCCACTGCTCGGGTTTTGAAAATAAGCGCACAGTAGCCAGCATTAAATGTTGAAAGCCAAACAGATGGGCAAGCGAGCTATCGGTTTTGGCAATTTCTCTTATAACCAACAATGTTTCGTGCCAGCTAGCGCCTTGCCCGCCATATTCTTTAGGAATAGTGAGTGACAGCAAACCACTTTCTCGCAACATATCTCTTTCCGCTTTGGGCGTACCACCAAGATAATCACGCTCCGCCACTGTTTTGGCGAATTCTGCTGACAAATCATGTGCAATCTCTAGCGGAGTTTTTGAAGTTTCATGTAGAAATTTTGCACTAATTGAGAATATGCTTAGATCCAAAACGTATATCCATTTGTTTTATATATATAGTTTTAATAGCACATATTGTGCCAGTTGCTGGTTTTTACACAAACCTGCTGTTAAATCAGCAGCTGCCAACGAATAAGTATGCAATGAATGGCACCTAAATAAGCTTTGTAGCCAATTTTGAATGATTTAGCAAAAATAAAGTGAATCATCAAAACTAACCATGCACTCTTAATATGCTGATTTTACAGCAGAAAAATTGCTGCAAAATCAGCAGGTCAGCAATAAGGTGCTGATTAAACAGCAGCTAGTAAATATGCAAATGATTAAGTGGCTGAATTAAATCAGCTTTTTATATGGCACAGTCTTTGCGAACATTACTGTAACTTTGCAGCAACATTTTCTGCATCAAGCTATATAAGCTATATAAGAGGAAATTATTTATGGAAATATTTTGGTTTTTACCAACACATGGTGACCAACGATATTTAGGTACTTCAATCGGCGCACGTGCTGCAACGTACAGCTATTTAAAACAGATCGCACAATCGGCCGACAGGCTTGGTTATAAAGGCGTATTGGTGCCGTCTGGACGCTCTTGCGAAGATCCTTGGGTGGTCACTTCTGCGTTAATTAACGAAACTAAACAATTGAAATTTCTGGTCGCGGTGCGGCCAGGGTTTGTGTCGCCAACGGTATCAGCAAGAATGGCATCCACTTTAGATCGTATTTCTGGCGGACGTTTGCTAATCAATTTAGTGGCAGGCGGCGACCCTGCTGAGCAGCAAGCAGATGGCAGCTTTTTATCACATGATGAACGGTATCAAGAAGCGGATGAGTTTTTAGCGGTATGGAAAGCGGCACTTACTGGTGAAACAATCAGTTTAGATGGCGATTACATCAAAGTAAAAAACGCCAATATTCCAACGGGTTCCTTGCAAAAACCGTATCCGCCCTTATTTATCGGTGGCTCATCAGAAGCAGCGATTGAGCTAAGTGCTAAACATATTGATGTACATTTGACTTGGGGCGAGCCGCCAGCGGCAGTTGCAGAAAAAGTAAATGTGATGCGTGCTGCGGCTTTAAAACACGGTAGAGCGGTTAAGTTTGGTATTCGATTGCATGTGATTGTGCGCGAAACCAGTGAAGAGGCTTGGAAAGCAGCTGAAGATTTGATTTCGCATGTCACAGACGAAACGATTGCTGCTGCACAAGCAGCAGTTTCTAAATTCGATTCTGTCGGACAGCAAAAAATGACCGCATTGCACAATGGCAGACGCGACAAATTAGAAGTTGCCCCGAATCTATGGGCTGGCGTTGGCTTAGTCAGGGGTGGGGCGGGCACTGCGTTAGTTGGCAATCCACAGGAAGTGGCAGACCGAATCAAAGAATACCAGGCTATTGGTATCGATTATTTTATTTTCTCTGGCTATCCGCATTTAGAAGAATCTTATCGTGTCGCTGAATTGCTATTCCCATTGTTGCCATTGAATCTTGATAATGAGCATGAAGCCAGTATTAAAACTAATTTGACTGGGCCATTTGGTGAAGTGCTCAGTCAATCAACAAAACACGTTTCAGCGTCATAGGGTATCAGTGAGGATCTAAGCGTAATGAGAAAAAATAGTAGTGAACTCTTGGCTGGGCCAATTGAGCCAATTGAAGTGTTAAGTCCAACATTCAGTGGCAATCCGCAACAAATCGCAGACCAATTAAGCGCATATTTAGCGTTAACTGCCGCAGAGCGAGATGTACAAGGCGGCACGCCTTATGCGCAAAGACAAGCGATTCGCGATAGCGGCTTGCTGAAACTGTGGATTCCAAAAGAGCTGGGTGGATTAGGTGGTAGTTGGGTAGAGATTTATAAAGTCATCCGCACCATCGCGAAAGTAGATAGCTCCATTGCGCAGGTTTTTGCCTTTCAGTTTTTAATGCTGACATCTATTCGTTTATACGGCTTAAAAGATCAATGGCAAAGTCACTTTAAAGAAACTGCCAGTAAAAATCTGTGGTGGGGTAATGCACTTAATCCCTTAGATAACCGAACAATTGCCACGCGCGCGAATGAACATTTAGTCTTTAATGGCCAAAAGAGCTTTTGTTCCGGTTCTATGGATTCAGATGTTTTAATTGTTTCGGCGATTGAGCAAGATACCAATCGATTTATTGTGGCGGCAGTGCCAACAAAGCGAGCTGGCATTCAACTCAATGGCGATTGGGACAATATGGGCCAGCGCCAAACAGACAGCGGTAGTGCGGAATTTAACAATTTAAGGGTGGAGTATCACGAACTTTTAATGAATCCTGGACCCTTGAGCTCACCATTTTCTAGCTTGCGTTCATTGGTCGCGCAGTTAATTTTTACTAATATTTATTTGGGTATTGCAGAAGGTGGGCTAGAAGAGGGCGTGAAATATACCCATAAAAATTCACGCGTCTGGTCAGCTTCTTTAGCTAAGAATATTCAAGAAGATCCTTACACCTTGCTGCATTACGGTGAGTTTTGGTCAAGCTTACATGCAGGCAGTGTATTGGCTGATCATGCGGCCGACTTGCTGGATAAGGCATGGCAGCAAGATTTAAATTTAACAGAGGAAGAGCGTGGAAAAGTGGCACTTGCCGTATTTTCTGCCAAGGTGAATATTACCAAAGCGGGATTAGATGTCACATCGCGTGTGTTTGAAGTAGCTGGCGCAAGAGCGACGACGGCGAAATTGCGCATGGATAGATACTGGCGCAACTTGCGTGTTTACACCTTGCATGATCCAGTGGATTACAAATTAAAAGACTTAGGCGATTGGGCATTAAACGGCGCTTACCCCACGCCCAGTTTTTATTCTTAATTAAAAAGATTACATGACATGACACAAAAAATTATTGATATGAGAAGTCGCCCTGCTTATTTGCATGACTTTTTTGGCGCGACACCCAATACACCTGAATATGAAACAGCGAAATGGCTGAATGAACGAGTTGGCTCAAAAGAAGTTGAGCATTTCAAGCGTTCTTATACGATTGAAGGTTACTTAAAGGAAATTGAATCAGCAGGCGTTGATAAAGCAGTGGTAGTGGGTCGCGAAACGCCATCTTTAACCATTAGTAATGAAGAAGTCGCAAAACTAGTCGCACAAAGTCCTAAATTAGTTGGCTTGGGTTCTGTGGATATTCAAACCAGAGGCGAGAAAAATGCGGTGGCTGAAATCAATATTGCGATTAACCAACACCAATTTAAGGCAATCAATATTGAGCCTGGCTTTGGTGAGCCCGCACTGCAGGCAGATGACCCTATTTTTTACCCAGTGTATGAAGAGTGTATTTACCACGATGTACCTGTGTGCTTGATGTCTGGGCCGACAACGCCTGATTTCGACTATGCGCAGCCTAGCGCAGTGGCGAGATTAGCCAGAAAATATCCTGCGCTCAATATTATTTGTTTTCATGGTTACTACCCGTATGTAAATGAAATTATTGGCGCAGCATTTCGTTACAAAAATATCTATTTAGTGCCAGATATGTACATTTTTCAGCCAGGTTCACATTTGTATGTTGAGGCAGCTAATGCTTTTTTAGGCGATCAATTACTGTTTGGCTCTTCTTATCCGTTCCGCGCCATGAAGCAAACGGTAGAAGACTTTGCAGTACTAGGCTTTAAGGAGTCCGTTTTAGATAAAGTGTTTTATCAAAATGCGGAAAGACTGTTAAAAGTTAAAGCTTAAGCAATACAAAACGTCAGTCATTAAATTAAGTCATTAAACAAGTGAGATTTTTAATATGAGTAATAATTTAGAAAGTTTTAATTCGGTTAGCCAAGCCATCGATGCGATTGCTAATGGTGAGTTTGTTGTCGTGGTAGACGATACCGATAGAGAAAATGAGGGTGATTTAATCATTGCGGCTGAAAAAATCACGACCAGTCAAATGGCTTTTTTGGTCAGACACAGCAGCGGCTTAGTTTGTGTGGCATTAGGCGAGGAAAGACTGCAGCAACTGCAATTGCCGTTAATGGTTGAAAATAATACCGAATCGCACAGAACTGCTTTTACAGTTAGTGTAGATTATAAGTTCGGCACGACAACTGGTATTTCCGCAGCAGACAGAGCAATTACGCTACGTGCGCTGGCCGATTCATCTGCACAAGCTTCAGACTTTTTAAGACCTGGGCATATTTTCCCCTTGCGTGCACGCTTAGGGGGTGTGTTGGAGCGACCTGGTCACACTGAAGCCGCTTATGATTTGGCGGCGCTGGCGGGTTTGAATCCTGTTGGTGTGTTGTGCGAAATTGTGAACGAAGACGGCAGCATGGCGCGTAGACCAGATCTATTTTTGTTTGCCAAAAAACATGGCTTAAAAATTATCACTATTGCGGATTTGATTGCATACAGAGAACAAACATTAAGGCACGTTTTTACTCATACTCAGTACAAAGAAAATGCGCCTAAGAAAAATAATAATCTACTAGATGCAGCAGTTTTGTACGGTCTTTAAATATTTCAAATAACGAGATTTTTATATCTTGTTATTTGAAATAATGGTTTTTAAAATAATTGCATAAATTACAAAGCCAGTTAAGACAGAAAATAAGAATATAAAACCACCATCAAGCCCTAAGCCAGCTAAAACAAATGCTGGCCCTGGGCATATGCCTGCTAATCCCCAGCCAATACCAAACAAGGCACTTCCAATAATTAGCTTGGCGTCAATTTTTGATGGTTTCTCTGTATTAATTGGCAAGCCCAGATAAGTTGTTGTTCTATCTTTTAATAACCTAAATCCAATGCTGGTTATTAGTATTGCACCCAACATCACCAAAATTAGTGAGGGATCACATAGCCCCGAAACATCAAAAAAGCTCAACAACTTATTTGGATTTGCCATGCCACTTAATAGCAAGCCAAAGCCAAATAAAGTACCTGAAATGAGAGCAACAAGCTGAATGAGTGATGAATTGCGCATTAAAATTGGAAAATATAAGTAGTTAGATAATGGGAAACAAAGGCAAGAGACATAAAAGTTAAAACCGCATAAATAGAGCGTTTTGAGCCCCTAGAAAGCCCGATAAGGCCATGCCCACTTGTGCAGCCTGATGCACAAGCTGTGCCGATACCAACGAGTAAACCCGATATGCCAAGTTTAAGCGGTGAGGTGTTAATACTAATGTTTATTTCAGCAAAAAATAGCCGCCATAAGATGGGTGACAATAGCAGTCCCAAAACAAATAGTAATCGCCAAGAATTTCCCTCATTTTGAGGGTTAAGTAGCTTACTTAAAATGCCAGAAATACCAGCGTAGCGGCCATTAAAAGCATATAAAATTAATACAGCAAAGCCGATCAAAGCGCCACCAGCCAACGCGCTAATCGGCGTAAAATTTTGCCAGTCAATTTGCATGATTCAAATGTCTTTTCATGTTTATAGTTATGAATGATCAGTTTTAAAAGTCAAAACTGTAAGCGATTCCAAGCGCATCTTGCTTCATTTTGAAGTTTGCTTCACCGCCACCAAATGCAGGTGGAATTGAGTTTCTGCCGTTTACTTCGTGCTCAAATGCGTGGAAATAACTGAGCGATAATTCGTTACTATTTTCAAATTTCCATGTGGCGCCAAGTGTGAAATGGTCTTCAACAATTGCAGGTGCAAATACATTAAATAATGTTTGGTCTCTTGGCACTGGCTGGCTACCATGATTGTAGCCAGTTCTTAATGTAAGCTGCTGGTTGACATTATAAATTGCACCAATTTTATAAACATTCACATCGCGCCATCCAAAACCTGAGCCATTATCAGATCCCAGCGGCGCTGCAAATGTGAATGAGTTGCCAACAGAATTAATATCACTGTAGTTAATACGTTGATAATCTGCTGCCACTGTTAAATCTGGCGTGACTTTATAAGCTAAGCCTAAACCTACAATAGATGGTGTATCAAAATCACCTTCTTCTGCAAATAGCCCTTTATATTTATCAAATTTTTGTGTGTAAGTTCTACTTTGGTAAGAAGCACCAAGAGATAAATTCTCACTTACTTTACCCAACCAACCTACATGCAAACCAAGCCCATAAGCGGTATCTTTGCCTTTGTCGGTGACATTATTTGGTGCTTGAGATAGTGCAGAAAATGCACCCAACCCTTTAGCTTCAAAAGTTTGATAAGCAATATTCAAAGACACGCCAACGGAGTGTTCAGGGGTTACTTGCCAGGCAAGCGTTGGTGCGACAAATAATTGCAGTAGCTCAATCCCCGTTTTTGGTCCATTAGGCCCTGCAAATAGAGGAAAACCTGGATCGTAGTCTTGCACCAAACCACCATTACCATAAGCGGCAATACCAAAAGATAATTTGTCCGTTAATTGCTTTTTATAGCCAAATTCTGGGATAAAAAAATCCTGCGTGTCATTTGCGTCAATCTTGCCATTAAAAGGCGTAGCGCTACCTTCAATTTCTGCTTCTCTGTTTGGCCTAAAGTATGAAATACCAACATCTAATCGATCATTCAACCAAGAGATTCCTGCCGGGTTGTAGGCTATCACCAGCGCATCTTGCGGCAATGCGATACCAACACCGCCAGCACCTATTGATTTGATACCGTAGCCATGCGCTAAATAGCCATTAGTGGCTTGTGCAGGAAAGGTAGCAGCTAAGCCAAGCAAGGCAGATGTCAATAAAATTTTATTCATCTTGTTGTTCCCAATAATTTTAGTTTTCAATGTTCAAAAAAAAAGCCAGCGCGTTTGCACTAGCTTCCAGTTGTCTGGTTAACTAATTTATCTTTATATGATTTAAAGGTGGTTTAGTGGTTAATTACTTCCATGTTTTGCAGACGCATTCTTACCTTTGTAGCGTCAAATCTTTTCTAACCAAGATAATGCAGTTTTTGGCTCAATTCTTTTTCTATAATCCACATCAATAAAGCGCTCTAGTACTATTCCATTACTGCTAATTAAATAAGTTGCTGGTACGGGTAATTCAAAACTACTATCACCATTATGTGCAGTTAAATCGATACCAAATGATGAATATATAGGCCTTAAAGATTCAGATAGTGTAAACACAAGGCCAAATTCTCTAGCGACTTTATTACCTAAATCAGACAATACTGGTATTTTTGGGGCATGATTATTTTGAGAAATAGCCGAGTAATCGGGCGTTTGAGGTGAGATAGCAATTAAGTTAGCGCCCTTGGCTTTAATAGCAGGTAAATAATCGTATAAACCTTTTAGAGCTACATTGCAAAATGGGCACCACTCTCCACGATAAAATGTCAGTAAAATTGGCCCTTGCTTAAGCAAATCTGCACTTTTAATTAGTTTGCCACTGGCATCAGGCAGTTCAAATGCTGGAATGCTATCACCAATTTTAAGTGCCAGATTTGCGAGTGGGCTTTTTGCCAACTCGTCATTTGCCTTTTCAATACTAGCAAGTGCTGCTGGAGGTGCTTTTTGCTTAATTTGTTCAGCTACTGCATCTAATTCTAATTGTAAGCTCATCATATTTCTCCTATTTGTCAAATCCAAGGATGACGAGGTGGGTTAACGCCGTTTAGGCTGTAATTACCAACTGCGTGATATTTCCAGCGCACGGGGTCGTGTAGGGTGTGTGTGCGAGCATTGCGCCAATGACGGTCTAAATTAAACTCGCCTAAGGTAGAACGCGTACCAGCTAATTCGAATAACTTACTACCCGCCAGTAATGCGGTTTCTGTGCTGAGTACCTTTGCTTCTGCAACAGCTATTGAGGCTGCAGCTACGGTTTCTTCATTTGCTTCAATTTGCGCACGGTCAATAAAATCGCCTGCGCGACTTAATAAGGCCTCTGTGGCGTGAATGCGGATTTGCAGGTCACCGATATCTTTAATGGTGTGAGGGTCGTCATAACCATGCTCAAGCTCTGTATCAATCCATGGACGTGTGTGGTTACGTACAAAATATAACGTATCTTTAAACGCTGCGCGTGCAATACCAGTATCAACCGCCGCTTGGATAATTTGCGCTACTGGACCCATCACGGTAGGGCGGTCAAACGCTAGGTGGTGTGGTAATACATATTCGGCAGGGATAAATATATTGTCTAGAATAGTGGTGCCGCTGGCCGTTGTGCGCTGACCAAAGCTTGACCAATCATCAATAATCGTCAGGCCTTTAGCGCCTTTTTCCACAAATGCCACAATGGTATTGTCGTATTCATCTTTGGCTACCACTGGCACCCAATCCGCTAGTAATGCGCCAGAAGAATAGAATTTTTTACCAGTGAGTAAGTAGCCGCCCTCAGTTGGTTTAAGGCGCGTTTGCACATCGTTGACGTTTTTGGTGCCTATTTCTGAAAATGCATTGCCAAATCTCACGCCTTTTAACACTAAGTCAAAAAAGAATTTTTTCTGAAATTCCGTACCATCTAGTCTCAAGCCTTCCACCATATATAAATGGTTTTGTGGAATCTGCCCAATGCTAGGGTCGGCTTCAGAGATGATGCTGATGACTTCGGCCAATGTTTTGTTGGCGACAAAAGCACCGCCGTATTCTTTCGGCACGGTAATACCCCACAAGCCACTACTAGAAAACAAGTCTAATTCTGCGCGTGGTAGCCGACGCTCTCTGTCGCGCACCGCAGCTTCTTTAGCTATTTCTGTAGCGACTCTTTTTGCTACTTCAATTGCCTCAGCATCATTTTTAATAATGTATGCATGTGGTCTTGGTGTGACTTTGACATGAGTTTGGCTAGCCTGCTCTTGCTTTAATGCGGTTTGTGACATTGCTGCTCCTTATAAAAATCGCTATACATCTTCCTTGACGCGTACCTTGAGCGTGCGCGGAATAATGTTTAATCAATTGCATTTAATATGCCAATGATTAAGTAATTGATTTTTATAAGAATATTTATTTTTTGTATTTTGTTAACTGTTTCTACAGCAAATAGATGCTGATGAGTTGCTGGGATAACAGCAGCCAATTAAGTAAATTGCATTGAGTTGACAGGCTTTAGGCTGCGAATTGGAGGCTTTTCCATCATTATTGTGCTGATTTTGCAGCAGATAATCAGCAACTGGTATCAATATCAGCATTAATAAAATATCTATTAACTGCATAACTTATTGATATATATAAGTAAAAAATTTGGCATAGTTACTGCTCTATCTATATCAATGCAATAGCAGGGTGTAGCTGTTATACGCTTGAGCGATTTATAACCATTTTTAATTTCACGAAAAAAGATTGATAAAAATGGCCAGATTTTATTAGGAGTCACAATGAGTAATAGATTAAAAGTCACCGCTGTATCAGGAAGCTACAAAATTCCATCTAGAACAACGGCCGTTATTGAAGAGTTAACGCAAAGATTAGGTAAACAAATTCCAATCGATTTGCATTTGATTGAGCTAAGCAATATTGCTTCTGATTTGGTTGCATCCTTTAACCCAGCAGATTTGCCAATCGGTGTACAAAACGACATTAAGGCAATTGAAAACGCCGATTTATTGATTGTGGCGACACCAGTTTATCGTGCTTCATACACAGGCTTATTTAAACATTTGTTTGATTTGGTTAATTACGAATCATTATTTGATGTGCCAGTTTTGCTGGCGGCAACGGGTGGTAGCGAGCGCCACGCACTGATTATAGACCATGAATTACGCCCACTTTTTAGTTTTTTTCAAGCATTAACTTTGCCTGTTGGCGTATACGGAACAGAAGCGGATTTTGTCAATTACAAAGTAAATAACCCCATTTTAAGCGCACGTATTGATTTGGCCATTGAACGCGCACTGCCTTTGCTTAAGCATCGCGAACTGGTGAAACCTGACTTAGCAACCCACGCTGCTTCTGTCAAATTGGCAACCGCATAACATAACTGAAAAACTGAAATCAGGAGAAAATAATGAGTACATCAAATCATCAACAAGAAGCAGTGAAATTTGCTTACTGGGTGCCTAACGTGAGTGGCGGCTTAGTAGTGAGTAATATTGAGCAGCGCACCAGCTGGGATTTTGAATACAACAAAAAATTGGCGCAAATTGCCGAAAAAAGTGGCTTTGAATATGCGTTAAGTCAGATTCGTTTTACTGCTGGTTACGGTGCAGAATTTCAACATGAGTCTGTTTCGTTTTCGCATGCATTATTAGCTGCGACCACTAATCTTAAAGTGATTGCTGCCATTTTGCCAGGTCCTTGGAACCCAATTTTGGCGGCTAAACAATTGGCAACTATTGATATTCTGACTCAGGGCCGTGTTGCAATTAATGTTGTTTCTGGATGGTTTAGAGGTGAGTTTTATGCCATCGGCGAACCTTGGTTAGATCATGACGAACGTTATCGTCGTTCACGCGAATTTATTGAAGCACTTAAAGGTATCTGGACGACTGACAATTTTTCATACAGTGGCGATTTTTATCGCTTCCATAACTTTTCATTAAAACCGAAGCCAATTCAACAGCCGCATCCGGAAATTTTCCAAGGTGGTAGCTCACGTGCTGCACGTGATAACGCAGCAGCCGTTTCAGATTGGTATTTTACCAATGGCAATACGGTTGAAGGTATCAAAGCACAAGTGGACGATATTCGCGCCAAGGCTGCAGCTAATAATCATAAAGTGAAGATTGGTGTAAATGCTTTTATCATCGCGCGCGAAACGGAAGCAGAAGCAAAAGCAGTACTAGAAGAAATTATCGCAAAAGCTAACCCTGATGCGGTGCATGGTTTTGCTCATGAAGTAAAAAATGCAGGAAAGGCCAGCCCGGAAGGCGAAGGCAACTGGGCTAAGTCGACTTTTGAAGACTTGGTTCAGTATAACGATGGCTTTAAAACCAATTTAATCGGTACGCCACAGCAAATCGCCGAACGTATAGTGGAGCTGAAATCAGTCGGCGTAGATTTGGTGCTTTCAGCTTTCTTGCACTTTCAAGAAGAAGTCGCTTACTTTGGTGAAAAAGTGTTGCCATTAGTGCGTGAGCTTGAATCGAAAAAATTGGCTATTGCAGCCTAATTTTTCAGAAAAAAGTTAACACATTAAATTACTCAAAAAATTTAAAAAATGATCACAGATACTCTTCCCAATCTGCTCAGCTTTCAGGCTTTTGATAAGCCTTTAAATATAGCGCTTCGCCATAAGCAACTAGGTATTTGGCACGAAAAGCGTTGGAGTGAGCTGCATCAAGAGTTGCTACAGCTAGTGCAGTTGTTAAAAGAAAAGGGCTTCAAAGAGGGCGATACCTTGTTTTTATTAAGCCACCCGCGCCCAGAAGCTCTATTGATATCAATAGCTGCACACTGGTTGGGTGGTATTTCTGCGCCGCTAAATCCTTCTTATCAAGACCCTGCTTATGCAGAGACAAAAGTTTCTGCGCTATTAAAGGCGTTGCAGCCAGCGTTTATATTCGCAGAAAGCCAGTTGCAGGTTGATCAGGTTTTAAATTTAGGCTTATCGCAAAAGCTTATTATCTATGCAGATGTAAGAGGGTTGTCACATTATAAAGATGAAACGTTGCATGCTTACGCAAGCATCAAGAATACTCAGCCAATTGATTATTTAAAACAATTATCAGTCGCCGAACCTGAGCATACAGCTTTTGTATTTTATCGCTTGAATGAAAATGGCAATGTGGATTTTCAAAAGTTGTCACATGCAGAAATGCTGGCGCAAGGGCGTAAATTAGTGAAGCTAGAAGCATTGAATGAACGTGAAGAAGCGCTGGCAGCGCGTGCTTTTGCAGCAAGTGGGCATGTGCGCTATTTGTTATCACCTTGGTTATTGGCAGGATTTAAACTTAATTTCCCTGAAAATATTGATACCAGAGATATTGACAGAAGAGAACTCGGGCCAACTTTAGTGGCAGGCACATCAGCCACGTATCAGCGACTTCACGCGTTGGTTGAATCTCGATTACCACTTGCCAATACCTTGCATAGGCGTTTATTCGATTGGTCAATTTCCACCAGCAAAATTGATTTTTCTCTACGTCGTTTAGTTGCTTATTGGCTAGTTGTTCGGCCTTTGCGTGACGTAATTGGCTTTAGTCGCACTAGGGTTCCTTTATTAGTCGGTGAAAGATTGCCTGCAAAATCGGCATTATTTTTCGCCTCTATTGGCATTCACGTTAAAAATTGGCCTGATATTGCCGAATGGCAACACACGAACATCAACGCTAATATTAATCCAAATATCAAAGTAGATACGCAAGTCATTAAAGCGCAAAACAGGTTAGCTCAACAGTTGACGCAAGTTGGAGCGTCAGCATGACGACTAGCCAATATTTATTAAGCCTGAATAATATTTCGCTGTCTTTTAAAGGCGTTAAAGCGATTAACAATATTAGTTTCGCAGTGAATCGTGGCGAAATATGCGCGCTGATTGGTCCAAATGGTGCGGGTAAAAGCTCGCTCTTGAATGTGATTAATGGTGTTTATCAAGCCGATGAAGGTGAAATCACGTTTGATGGTGAATCCAAAAAACACATGAGTCCGCATCGTTCTGCGCAGCGCGGTATTGCGCGTACGTTTCAAAATATTGCCTTGTTTAAAGGCATGAGCGTGCTAGATAACGTATTAACTGGACGCAATCTTAAAGTTAAAAGTAGTTGGGTTGAGCAGGTGTTCAATATTGGCCAAGCGCCGAATGATGCCGTTGTGCAAAGAAAAAAAGCTGAAGAGATTATTGATTTTCTGAAAATTCAACCCTGGCGTAGCAGTATCGTTGGCAGCCTGCCTTATGGTTTGCAGAAACGTGTAGAACTTGCGCGCGCATTGGCAGCAGAGCCGAAATTACTGCTATTAGACGAGCCGATGGCTGGTATGAACAGTGATGAAAAGGCCGAAATGAGCCGATTCATCTTAGATACACAACGCGAATTTGGCACGACGATTGTGCTGATTGAGCATGATATCAGCGTGGTGATGTCACTATCCAACCACGTGGTGGTTTTAGATTACGGTAAAAAAATTGGTGATGGCACACCGGATGAAGTGCGGGCGAATCCTGAAGTGATTGCTGCCTATTTAGGCACGAAACACTAAGGCCATTTAAGGGATAGATGCAATGAGTTTTTTCTTTGAAGTATTAACAGGTGGCTTGCTGGCAGGGGTGATGTACTCGCTGGTCGCTATCGGCTTTGTCTTAATTTACAAGGCATCTGGCGTATTCAATTTCGCACAAGGTTCTATGGTGCTTTTTTCTGCATTGACGTTTGTGAGCTTGCTAGAGCGTGGCGTCCCATTTTGGATTTTATTCCTCATTACATTGACCATTATGCTGGTATTGGCGTGGGCAATAGAACGATTTGTGCTAAGAAAGCTGGTTAATCGCTCACCCATCACCTTATTTATGGCGACATTGGGCTTAAGTTACATTATTGAAGGCTTGGCGCAAGCCGTTTGGGGTGCACAAGTGCACGCGCTGGATATTGGTGTGAGTGACGAACCGTTTGAAATTTTTGGTATGTTGTTGTCACAGTTTGACTTATTCGCCGCGGCAGTTGCAGGTATTTTAGTGGCTGTTCTATCCTTTTTATTCAGCAAAACCCGCACTGGTATTTCATTGCGCGCAGTAGCAGATGACCAATTAGCTGCATTAGCGGTTGGCATTAAATTGAATCGCCTATGGTTCATCGTTTGGGGCGTGGCAGGCTTTGTGGGTCTGGTAGCAGGCTTATTGTGGGGCGCGCGCGTTGGTGTGCAATTTTCATTATCGTTGATCGTACTTAAAGCTTTACCCGTATTGATTATCGGCGGATTTACTTCTATCGGGGGCGCGATTGTTGGCGGCTTGATTATCGGCTCATCCGAAAAATTGGCTGAAATATTTTTAGGCCCTTATATTGGCGGCGGCATAGAGAACTGGTTTCCGTATGTATTAGCAATGCTATTTTTACTGGTGCGACCATCCGGCATTTTCGGCGAACGTGCCATTGAACGAGTTTAATGGCTGGGATGAGTGATGATATATAGAGAAGCAGGGCAATTTATTACCGATTATCGTGCAGATAAATCGATCTTTCGACTTAAACAAGAGCGCTGGGGATTCTATTTAATATTGGCAATCGCGTTCTTATTCGTTCCATTTATTGGCAATGATTACTGGTTTAGTGCCATATTGATTCCGTTTTTAGTATTGTCTTTGGCGGGCTTGGGCTTAAATCTGCTAACTGGATATGCTGGCCAATTATCACTTGGATCAGCTGCATTTATGGCAGTTGGTGCATTTGCAGCATACAATTTTCATTTGCGCATTGAAGGCTTGCCATTTTTAATTAGCTTTTTACTGGGTGGATTTACCGCGGCAATCGTTGGCGTTATCTTTGGATTGCCCAGCCTAAGAATCAAAGGCTTTTATCTGCTAGTTTCAACGCTGGCAGCGCAATTTTTTGTGCTATGGGTTTTTACCAATTTTTCTTGGTTTTCCAATAACAATTCATCTGGTGTGATCACTGCGCCGCAGTTAATCATTTTTGACCACGATTTCAGCACACCAGTCGGCAGGTATTTGCTCACCTTAGGCATCGTGGTTGCGCTTGGCTTTCTGGCCAAAAGTATAGTGCGTAGCGAGCTAGGTAGAAACTGGATGGCTGTGCGTGATATGGATACTGCCGCAGCTGTAATTGGTATCTCTATCCCTAAAACTAAGCTATTGGCATTTGGTATCAGCTCATTTTTCCTAGGTATCGCAGGCTCGTTATGGGCATTTACCTATCTAGGCACCGTTGAGCCTCACGGGTTTGATCTAACACGTTCTTTTCAGATTCTATTCATCATTATTATTGGTGGTATGGGCAGCATTTTAGGCAACTTTTTAGGCGCAGCGTTTATCGTTTTATTGCCCATATTGCTTTCAAATATTTCTGGGAGTTTATTCGCAGGCGCGATAGATCCAGGTCAATTAGAAAACTTTCAAAAGATTATTTTCGGATCCTTGATTATTTTCTTTTTAATTAAAGAACCAAGCGGCTTGGCAAAAGTTTGGCAAACATTTAAGCAGCAATCTAGAGTTTGGCCATTGCGTTTTTAGATTTAAACCAAATTAAACTTTAATTTACAGGAGTACTTATCGATGTGTTGATCATCAATTTTCATGAAAAACCAATTTTTATATAACTAAATGATATTAAAAATTATATTGTTAAAATTAAGGAGTATATGTATATGAGTATTTTTAAGAAAACGACGCAGCTTTTAGCCGCGTTAAGTGTGGGAGCAGTGCTATTTTCTGGCGTCGCTCAAGCAGAAAATGCGCAGTATTTTCCATTACAAAGCTATCGAATTGGGCCTTACGCAGCAGGCGGTTCAGGCTTCTTTGGCGGCTTTATTGATTACTTGCAGTATATCAATGCAAAAGAGGGCGGCGTAAACGGGGTTAAATTCACTTGGAACGAGTGCGAAACCGAATATGTGGTTGAGAAAGGTGTTGAGTGTTACGAACGTCTTAAAAAAGGCTTGAATGGCGCGCCAGCGGCAGCAACAAATCCGCTATCAGTTGGCATCGCTTACGCTACTTTGGATAGGTCTACCGCAGATAAATTACCTTTGATTACCATTAACCACGGCCGTACCGACTCTACTGACGGTAGCGTATTTCCGTATGCGTTTCCACTACAGTTGAACCCGTATAGTGAAGTGTCTGCCATCATCAATTACATCGGCACTAAATCGGGCGGTTTGGATAAACTGAAAGGCAAAAAAATCGTGACGCTGTACCACGGTTCACCTTACGGCAAGGAAACCAGCCCAATTTTAGAGTTGTTGGCTAAAAAATATGGCTTTGAACTGACATTGCTAGAAGTGCCGCATCCAGGTAACGAGCAACAATCGCAGTGGCTCAACATTCGCCGCATTAAACCAGATTGGGTAATTTTACGCGGTTGGGGTGTGATGAACCCAGTGGCGCTTAAAACTGCACAAAAAACGGGTTTTCCAGCGGATCATATCATCGGCAATATCTGGAGCAATTCAGAAGATGATGCCGCGCCTGCAGGTAACGCAGCTAAAGGCTTTATCTCAATTACGACGCATCCATCAGGTACTAGCTTCCCAGTGTTGCAAGGTATCGATAAATATGTAGTTAAAGCGGGTAAAGGCAATCTGCAAGACCCTAAACGTTTCGGTAATGTTTACTACAACTTAGGCGTGGTAAACGGCATCTTAAACGTTGAAGCGGTGCGTGTAGCGCAAGCGAAATACGGCAAACGCCCGTTAACAGGTGAAGAAGTGCGTTGGGGTTTTGAGAATATCAAACTAGACGACAAGCGCTTGAAAGAATTGGGAGCTTTAGGTCTGGTGCAACCGTTGAAATTAAGTTGCTCTGACCATGAAGGTGGCGGCGCTGTTCGCTTCCAGCAGTGGGATGGCACTAAGTGGAATGTCATTTCTGATTGGGTGCAAGCTGATCGTAAATTATTACGCCCAATTATTGAAGAGTCATCACATGCTTATGCCAAAGAAAAAGGCATTACACCACGTGATTGCGCGAAAGAAACGGTCGCGTTGGTTAAATAACTTAGGCATTAGTTTGCAATAAGCTGCGCGCAAGGATGATGAATCTTGCGCGCAATTTGATTTTTTTGAGTTGTATTTCGATTTTATCTGTGTCGCAAATCACGGGTATCACCGAAATCCTATTGAAGTTTTAAAGTTAAGATTTAAGGAAAATCATGTCAAATCCATCAGCATTACAACCACAACTTAACCCTATTTTAAAGCTAGAAAATATCGAAGTGATTTATGAAAAAGTGATTTTCGCGATTAAAAATATCTCACTTGTCGTCGGACAAAATTCAATCGTCGCCTTGCTAGGCGCAAATGGCGCTGGCAAAAGCACCACGCTTAAAGCCATATCAGGCTTGGCAAATGCGCAGCGTGGCGAAATCGTGCATGGTAGTATTAATTACAAAGGCAAAAATATCACCAAAGCTACAACCTCTCAATTGGTGGAAAGTGGCTTGGTGCAAGTGTTAGAAGGGCGTCATTGCTTTGCGCATTTGAGTGTGGAAGAGAATCTACTCACAGGCGCATTTATTAATAATCCCTCACAAATAAAGCTCAAGCAGCAATTAGAAAAAGTATACGAATATTTTCCCAGATTAAAGCTGTTAAGTAAAAACTTGGCTGGCTATACGTCTGGCGGTGAGCAGCAAATGGTCGCCATTGGCCGCGCGCTAATGGCAGAACCTAAGTTGGTATTGTTAGATGAGCCATCGATGGGCTTGGCGCCGCAAATTGTGGAAGAGATATTTGAGATCGTTAAAAATTTAAAAGACAATGAAGGTTTGAGTTTTTTGCTGGCGGAACAAAACGCCACAGTTGCACTTAGGTATGCAGATTACGCTTATGTGCTGGAAAGTGGCCAAATTGCCAATGAAGGCAACGCCGAACATATCAATCAAGCGCATGACTTAAGCGCTTCTTATTTAGGCGCTTTGTAATTTAATTACCTTGTAATTTAAACCCTTTATAGTTGTTATTTTATAAGGAAAGTGAATGTCTACACTACTGCATATTCAATCGTCACCACGCAAAGAACGTTCTGCCTCGAATGAAGTGGCTCAGGCTTTTATCGATAGTTTTCAAAAAAAGCATGCCGATGCAAAATTGGTTACGTTTAATATTTGGGAAGAGGATTTGCCCGAATTTAACCAAGATGCGCTTAACGCTAAATATGCGGGATTAAATGGGCAATCGTTAACTGAATCTCAAGCGCACGCATGGGAAATACTGAAGAAATATGCGAATCTTTTGCACGAAGCTGATGTTATTTTGCTTTCTGTGCCGCTGTGGAATTTCGGCATACCCTATAAATTAAAACAATTTATAGATTTAGTTTCCCAGAAAGATATTTTATTTACATTCCATCCAGACAGAGGATTAGAGGGTATTTTGCAGAATAAAAAAGCGGTTGGGATTTATGCGCGGGGCTTACAGCTAAGCAAAGAATCTAACTACCCAGCTGAGCAATTTGATTTCCAAAAATCATATACAGAAGCTTGGTTAAACTTTATTGGTGTGTCTGAAATTTATTCAGTCATTGTAGATAAAACCATTTTTGGTGAAGAAGTTGATAAAGCATCTAGAAAAGTGGCAAGTGAGGATGCAAGGCTCATAGCAGGTAAGTTGTAATTCTCTACACTTTCCTATTACTCGCATTAATCTAATTAAAAAATGGCCTTTTCAAAAGGCCATTTTTATTTGATAAATGCAACTATTATGCTGGATTAAAGAAACTTTGCTACATGGAAAATTACTTTTACACCATCAAAGTCTGGCAGGTTATTTCGTTTTTCTTTAAAGTAAAATGCATCAATGCGTGTGTGGCTGCTTCCGCCTATCAAATAACCAAGCCCAATATCGTAACGTGTACGATCTAGGCCAGTTGTATCGTTATTGAATTGCTGATAATCAAATCTGGGTTGAATTTTTCCAATGCCAAATGTTTGTGGGAGTGTGTAACTACCCGTTAGAAAGAATCCTTTCGCTTCTGGCAGTGCCACATCGCCTGTGTTGTCGTTATCATAGTTGTAATAAGAAGCCTCGGCGCCTAATACACCGCCATTAGCAAGCGGCTTTTCTAAACGTGCATCTAAATTCCAATAGGTTGAATCACCTTGATTTAAAGCTGTACCAGTGCCATCTTTTTGAAAGCGATAAGAGCCGCCAACGGAGAGAATAGATTTTGCGCCATCATAATGCGATACGTTATAAAACCCTGGTTCTGTATCCCAAAAGTTATATTGCAATCTTGTCGCGTAAGATAAGTTATCAGATTGGTTTGATAAACCTTGGCGACCGTTTGTAGCAGAAAAGTAATATTTAAAAGCGGCACTTTCATTATTACCAAATAACACAGCTCCATTATCACGACCAGCAAACTGGTAAGAACCTTGTTCTGCAATAGGGAAGTCAAAGGTGGTTGAATAAAGTGGCGCAGCAGCCGATGCACGGCTTGCCGGTGGTAAGAATCTACCTACGTAAACATTCAAGTAATTGTTAAACTCAAGACCAAGACGAGCGTCAAGAATTTCAACTTTGTTATCACTTGCATTGCGCGCAAAGTTGAACTCATACGATACATTTTTATGGATTTTACCATTTGTGTACAAACGCGCTTCTTCTACCTCAAAATCATTTGAACGGTCTTTCCCGTTTGGTGCAGCGTCTTCTATAGAGCTAAAACTTAGTCGTGATGCAATGCCTATGTTAACGAACTGATCTTCATTTCGTTGAAATGTGGCATCAGCATTTGCATTCAAACTAACACTGGTTAGCGCAGCTAAAATCGCAATGTAACTCCACCGTTGTTTAAAAAATTGATTGTTCATAAATTCTCACCCTGAAATAATTAATAAAATTGTATTAATGTGCTTGCTTGGTAGTTGCGTAATATCAATCTGACGCGCAAAACTTAACTCAATGAAGAGGAGCACTACGAGGGTGTATTGCACATTACGTGCCATTAAAATAATCAAATTAAATCAATAAGATATGAAAAATTAATAGTTCTCATATGCTGAATCACAAGCAATATGTTTTTGAGCTGCTTGTATTACAGCAGATAAATTTTAAGAGATGGGATTAAAGTATTTGAGTATTAAATTTTGACGAAAATGTAGATGTTAAGTAATGCTCATTAGCCGTAGCACCAGCGCTTAACCAATACAAATTTTATGATCTAGTGGACTTCACCCGCTTTAATAGACTGTTTTCTGCCTATTGGAGAGATTGGGTTAATAAAATTCTTGTTGTAGATACAAGTAATAACTGACAAGACTGTTAAAGTAACATGATTGCCAACACCGTCACCTCCCATGAATTAACGTTATGCTGCCAGATCCAGATTTCACAATACTCTTAGTAATCAGCCTCGCTGGGTTTTATGCAGGCACACAAAATACACTGGCAGGTGGTGGTTCATTTATTACATTCCCAGCACTGATGCTGGCTGGCCTCGACCCTTTAGCTGCCAATATCACATCTACCGTAGCGCTGTTCCCCAATCAAATCACATCAGCATTCACGGGTCGTAAGCTAGCAGGCGGCATTGGTGAAATAAGTCTAACTAAATTACTGATTATTAGTGTGCTGGGTGGCATTGTAGGCGCACTGCTTCTCCTCAACACACCTGCAACATTCTTTGCTCATTTAGTACCGTGGCTAGTACTATTTGCCACTTCAATTTTCGCTTGGGGTAGTTTTCGTAAACAGCCATTACATGCTGCAAGTTTTGTATCAAACCGATTACTCATATCTTGTCAATTTATAATCGGCATCTATGGTGGCTATTTTGGCGGTGGTATAGGTTTCTTACTATTGCCGGGCAACAAGTGCGCATGGCAACAGCCACCAAAAACATACTCGCTATGGCAATGAATGCATCCGCCGTAGCTTTGTTTATATTTTCAAGTCAAGTTCATTGGCATGCCGCTATCGCGTTAGCTATTGGTGGAATAGGTGGAGCTTTCGCTGGAAATTATTTATTACACCGAGTTTCAGCAAGGCTTCTTCGTGGTTTTGTCGTTTTTGTGGGAGTGGTACTTACAGTTTGGTTATTCTTGCGATAACCAAACTTCCACTATCGGCCCTTAATCTTTAAAAAAGCAAAACGCTTAAATTCCAGTGCCCACTTCCATCCTCTTGAGCACCCCATCTGTTTTATTTCCACTTAAAATTTCAATAAAGTTTTTACTGCGCGCTTTTACATAGTTAATTGTTTAATATGGTTGAAAAAAGTTAATGCTATTTGAGGGTTAACTTTTAATCAAACAATGTGCAGAACTCTCCATCTAAAACGCTGCCAAACACGTACTATAGTCAATGTATTTATTTTATATGTAAGCGCTTGCAAACAAGTGGAAGATGCTAAAAGTGAGGCAATTACTAATCCTGTTTATATTGATGCTATCTTGCGAAGCGCAGGCAGAGATTTTTGTATGCAAAGACAGCAGCAATAAATTAACGTATCAAGACGAGCCGTGCTTGAATCAGACGGTTCGTAAGCTAAAGAATATTCCAGATGCGCCGATAGAAGACCAAATTTTAGCGCGTGAGCGCATCGATAGAGCTAATGCGCTTTCTGCGCAAAGGGCTGCAACTGTTGAGTTAGAGCGCCAACAAAAGCAAAAAGAATTTGCTGAGCTTCAAGCAATTGCAATTGAAAAAAGAAAATTAGAATTGTTAGAGCAGCAAGCTAACGAATCGCAACAGGCAACTATTCCTCAATGGATATTAGGCTCAAGATATGGATATCCTATCGGCTACACTAGGCCTTATGCCTACAGGGATGGACGTAAACCAGATTTCAACAGGCCGCGTACCAATCGACAGCGCAATAATCAAACCAGAAATAATCGACCCATAAACAATCAAAGGTGAGTCAAAAGCCCACGCTTTATTCATTATGCCTGCATAAAAAACGCGCTATATAACTGACTTAACCACTTTCGGGCAGCATAAATAGGTTTTGCAAACTTAACATTGATAGCCCGCTTTTTAACAGTTATAGTATCTTTAACAAAAAAATCAACAAACGTTTCAATCATAAGGAAAAATCAATGGCTGAAGTGCGCCCAGTACTCATTATTATTGATGATGACCCGCTCATTACTGATACTTTGCACTATGTGCTGAGCAAACACTTTGAAGTATGCGTAGCAGACTCGCGCGCGCAAGCAAAAAGCTTATTAAGGCAATTGGATGAGCCACCTGCGCTTGCTTTGGTCGATTTGGGCTTGCCACCTTCGCAACATAAGCCTGATGAAGGCTTTAAAATGATTGGCGAATTGCTCGCGCATTCACCTAGCATGAAAATTCATGTGCTTTCTGGCCAAAGTGATGATGTCAACGTAAAGCACGCGCTTGCTTTAGGTGCACTGGATTTTATCCCTAAACCTTGCGATGTCGATAAGCTAAAAGAGCTGCTTTTAAACTCATTAAAAGTACAAAGCGTTGAATTAACTGAGCAAGCGCAAGCCTTAACTGAAAAACCAGAAGATAAAAACGGCGGCATGATTGGTGAAAGTTTGCCTATGCAAACCTTAATCACACAGATTCGTCAATTTGCCGATTCGCCTTTTCCTGTATTGATTGAAGGCGAGTCTGGTAGCGGTAAAGAGCGTGTAGCCAGCAACTTCCACCGTTTTAGCAAACGCGCTAAGGCGCCATATTTATCGATTAATTGCGCGGCTATTTCACCCATGCTGGCAGAGTCAATTTTATTTGGTCATGCAAAAGGCGCATTTACAGGCGCCAATAGTTCAAACACAGGTTATTTTGAAGACGCAATTGAAGGCACGCTTTTTTTAGATGAAATTGGCGAATTGCCCCTAGAAATGCAGGCCAAACTATTGCGCGTACTAGAAAATGGCGACTATACGCGTGTAGGCGAAACCCAAGTGCGTAAAAGCAAGGCGCGCGTGGTGGCGGCCACCAACAGAGATTTGCGTGCAGAAGTACGTGCAGGCAATTTTAGGTCGGATTTATACCATCGCCTGAGTGTTTTTGCCGTAAAAGTGCCGCCGTTACGCGATTTAGCAGAAGATAGCCTGATTTTGCTGCAACATTTTAATGATTTTTACGCGCGTGAAACAGGTCAGCAATCGTTTAAGCTAGATGCAAAAGCGCAATCACGCTGGCTCAGTTATCACTTCCCAGGCAATGTACGCGAGCTGCGCAATATCATTATTCGGCTTATTGCTAAGTATGCTGGGCAAACAGTCAATGAAGTACAGCTTTCAGCTGAGCTTGATTTATCGCGCCAAAATGAGATAGATGGCGTGCCAACAGTCACTAATAACGGTGATTTGTCGGGATACGCGCTGCAACATTTGCAAAATGAAGCAAATGTAAATTTAGACCAAGTGCTTAAATCTTGGGAAAAAGCTTATGTCGAGGCGGCAATGAAAATCACGCACGGCAACTTGAGCCAAGCCGCAAAAATGCTAGGCATTAATCGGACCACGCTATATAGCCGCATTCAATTACAAGAAGAAAAATAACTGCAAAAATGATTTGTTTCTAGCATGTACTACAACCACTTTGGTTTAAAAGAACCGCCATTTAAAATCACGCCTAATACCGAAGTTTTTTACACGGGTGGCAAGCGTGGCGCGGTTTTGGATGCTTTGATCTACGCCATTTTAAATGGTGAGGGCATTATTAAAGTGGTGGGCGAAGTGGGTAGCGGTAAAACCATGTTGTGCCGCATGTTACAAACCATGCTGCCAGAAAAGATTGAGAGTATTTATCTGGCTAACCCTAGCGTGGCACCAGAAGATATTTTGCATGCGATTGCGTTTGAGTTGCAATTAAAGTTGCCCAAAAATGCAGACCGCTTAAAAGTGATGCAGGTACTGCAAAGCCATTTATTGGCGCGCCACGCGGCAGGTAAACAGGTGGTGATTTTTGTAGAAGAGGCACAGGGCATGCCGCTGGCCACTTTGGAAGAAATTAGACTACTCTCAAATTTAGAAACCAATCATGATAAATTGCTGCAAATTGTGCTTTTTGGCCAGCCCGAGCTGGATGAGAATTTAAACCAAACCCAAATCCGCCAATTGCGTGAGCGTATTACGCACGGCTTTAATTTAGCCCCGTTAGAGCCTAAAGAAATAGGTGAGTATTTGATATTTAGGCTGCGCGCGGCGGGTTATTTTGGCCCGCATTTATTCACAAAATCCGCCATCAACAGCATCGCTTCATCCGCACAGGGTTTGGTTAGGCGTGTCAATATTTTGGCAGACAAAGCATTGTTAGCCGCTTTTGCTGATAACGTTTACCAAGTGACACAAAAGCAAGTGCGCGCGGCCATTAAAGATAGCGAGTTTGGCGCAGAAAAGGCAAAGTTAACACCACAATCATCCCAAATTTTAAAATGGCTGGCGTTACTGTTGATGGGTTTGATGTGTGGATACTGGGCGAGTGTGGCTTTGCAAAAGCCTGCTGTAAAAGTGAGTCAGCCAGTGGTAAAAAAACCAGTGACAATCGTTGCGCCTGAATCAATTACTGCAAAGGCTAAGCCTGTATTGCCATCTCAACCAGTTGAAGCGCCAATGTTAGAGCAAGTAGCAGAGCCGTCAATATTAAATCGCCGTTTGGCGGAGACAGAAATTTGGCTTAGAAATCAACCGCCAACAACTGTCAGCATCCAATTGTTAGGCGGTTATAGCGATGAGCAAATATTAAACGATTTAACTCGGTTAAGTCAGCAAGTGGAGTTGGATAATTTATATGTTTATCGCACTTCTACCGTAGTGAATGGAGTGGGCGCGCAGCCTTTTTTAACTGTTTTGTATGGCAGTTTTGCGAATCGGGTTGAAGCCGTGCAAGCACTCAAAAATCTACCAGCCGACATACAAAAAAATCAGCCACAATTACGTACTGTTGCTGGCGTTTTGAAAGAAACGCAAAAAATACTGCGATAACCCACGTTTTATAACTAAAACTTATAAAGTATTCAATGGCTTAATATTGCAATTTAACGCAGCTTATGCGATAACACAATGTGTGCAGTTATTAGGGAGTGGGCGCGTCGTGCATCATAAAAACAGTAAAATTGACCAAGCTAAATTCAGCATACTATTTGCAATTTGTATTGCAACGGCAGGATGCGCGCACAAGACTGTGGTGCCGCCATCAAAAGGCCATATTGATGGCAGTTTAGCCACACAACAAAATAGTCAATTAGCCAATCAAAATAACGTTAATACTGCGCCTATACCAAAACCTGTGCGTAGCAATCCGCAACTACCCGTGCCCAGAGCCACCACTAACGCGCAAACTTACAGCGTAGTAGTCAACGAAGTACCCGTAAAAGAGATTTTGTTTGCGCTGGCGCGTGAGAGCAAACTCAATATTGATATTCACCCCAGCATACAAGGCCGTGTCACATTAAATGCAGTGGATCAAACCTTGCCAGCTATTTTAGAGCGTCTAGCCAAGCAAGTGGACTTAACCTATAAAATGGACGGAAATGTATTGTATATTGCGCCAGACCAGCCAGTGTTGCGTATTTACAAAGTGGATTATGTGAATATTAACCGTGATACGAAAGGCTTTATTGGCGCAGCCGCTGAGATTTCCAGCACAGGCCAAAGCGCAAACAACAGTTCGCGTACCTCTGTTGATAGCACTTCTAAAAACCATTTATGGGAATCGCTAATATTAAATCTTAAAGAGCTGCTAGCGGAAACTGATAAGGAGGTGATTGTAACGCGCTTTGGTAGCGCTACAGAACCTACTGCGCAAAATGCTGGCACTAATGCGACGACAACAGCTTTGTCAGATGCAGCAAAGGCCTCAACTGAAGAACGCAATCAGCAGCGCTCGGAATATAAAACACTGTTTGCTGCCAATGTGATTGCCAACCCAGAAACAGGCGTCATTAGTGTGCGCGCTACTAACAAGCAGCATGAGAAAGTGCAGGAATTTATTGATAAAGTAATGGGCAGTGCAAAACGTCAAGTATTGATAGAGGCCACAATCGTTGAAGTAAGATTGAATGATAGCTTTCAGGCAGGTATTGATTGGAGTCGCTTTGGAAACAATGCTAACAGTAGTGGGTTTACTTTCCAGCAATCACTTGGGCCTAATATTGACCCCACTACAGGTGCAGGTTTTGCAGTAGGTTATTTAAATCCAGTAAGCTCATTAGGTAACATTTTAAGTTCAGTGACTTTACTAAAGCAGTTTGGGGATACCAAAGTGATTTCTAGCCCAAAATTAATGGTATTAAACAATCAAACAGCTGTATTAAAAGTGGTAGATAACCTTGTATATTTTACTGTACAAGCACAGCAATCGCAGGGCTCTGTTGGCGGCGGGATTTTGTCAACAGTAACTACAACACCTAACACTGTGCCTGTGGGTATAGTGATGAGTGTGACACCGCAAATTAATGAGACAAGTGCAGTGAATATTAATGTTCGGCCAACTATATCTAGCGTGCTCAGTTTTGTGCGCGACCCTAATCCACAACTAAATGGCGTGAATGGCGCACTTGTCATCCCAAGTCAAATACCACAAATACAAGTGCGGGAAATGGAATCGATTTTACAGGTTAATAGTGGAAATACCGCGATTTTGGGTGGTTTAATGCAAGACGAAATTCAGCGCAACTCAGATAAAGTACCAGGTTTGTCAGATATTCCTGGCGTAGGTAAAGCTTTTACAGGACGAGATGACTCAAACCGTAAAACTGAATTAGTTATTTTTCTGCGCCCAACAGTTATCAACAATGCCAGTCTAGAAAGTGATGAATTGCAAAGCTATAAGCAATATCTGCCAGCACAGCAATTACAAAACGTACTTGAAGAAGCGAATTGATTTGTGGGATGTTTGCAGCTACATTTGCAGGTAGATTAATCAATGAGTTTACTGATTAAAGCATTAGATAAAGCGCAAGATGCCAAAGCCCAAACGGCTAAAGAGACGCAAACTCAGCAGGCGAAGCAGGAAGGCTTGCAAGCAGATAGTCAGGTGGCTTTAGAGGCCACAGCGCCTGCCAACGTAGCATCAGCAAAATTGGCGGCGGCTAATGCGCTGGAAATGGAATTGGCGCCAGTTTCAAACAAAAGTGCTCCAGCAGCTAGCAGCAGTGCAGAAAACAACTCCGATATTTTTTCGATTACCAGCACATTCAAGCCAAATGAATTAACTTCAACCAGCAAAAAATCTGCAACAAGCAAAGCTTCTGCAAAAAGCGCGGCCAATGTATTTGCAGCTAAACGGATTGAGTCTAATAATCGTAATGCAGTACTGGCACTAATTGCGGGTGTTGGTTTATGCGCTTTGCTGGCGGCTGCCGCGTATTTTTATCTGTTTATGGATAAAGAGCCAGATTTTATTGTGGCAAAACCTGCGGCAATATTGCCAGAAGCTTTACCTGCAACTTCGGAATCTGCTTTAGAGTCGCAACCACCAATTAATGCTGCAGACTTATCTGCACAGTCCATTGCAGAATCTGCGGCTGAAAAGCAAACAGCACCGATTACGTTTGCAGAAACTGAAACACTTATACAAACAGTAAAGCCCAGTAATAAAAAACAAAACACGCAAGTATTCAACAATGAAAATTTGACTGAAAACGAAGTGATGCAAGATGAGATGAGGATTGAAAAATCCGCCAAAGTTCAATCTAGTCAGCTCAGTTCAGCCAACCAGCCTAAACAAAATGCATCGAAAGTGGTCGAGATTGAAGAGATTGCTTCTAAAAGTGCGTCTATTCAAGTTTCTAAAACTAAGCCAGAATTAGGCGTTAACCCAATTTTGATGGGTGCTTTTAACGCGTATAACGTGGGTAACGATGCTGTTGCAAGCAAACTTTATCGGCAAGTTTTACAGCGCGATTTGCGTAATGTAGATGCGTTAATGGGTTTAGGCGCAATAGCGCAAAGGCAAGGGCGCGTGGCTGATGCCAATGGCTGGTATGCAAAAGTGTTAGAAGTGGAGCCTAGAAACGCGCTGGCAACGAGTGCTATATTAGATAGCCAGCCGCAAAATGATGTGGCAAGTAATGAAAGCCGCATTAAAAATATGCTTGCAAAGCAGCCAGATGATGCAAACTTGCACGCCACATTAGGCAATTTTTATGCAGATTTGAATCAATGGCCAGCCGCGCAACAGGCTTATTTTGATGCATATCGATTAAATGCTAGCGCAGATAATTCATTTAACTTGGGTGTGAGCTTGGATCAGTTAGGAAAACCTAAATTGGCACTGCCGTATTATCAACGCGCGTTAGAGTTAAGTCAGTCGACTGCTTCTAAAATTGATAAAGTAGCGTTAGAAGCAAGAATTACGGCTATTCAGTGAGAAAAAAATGGCAACAATATTAATAATAATGGTTCGAATTTAACTTATGGCAGAGCAGCGACGTAAATTACGCCTAGGTGAGCTAATGATGCAGCAGGGCTTGATTAGTCAAGACCAGTTGCGCATTGCCTTGATTGAGCAAGAGCAAAATAACATCCCGCTTGGGCGCCAATTGGTGCGATTAGGGTTCGTGTCTGAAAGTATGGTGCGCGATTTGGTTGCGCATACCATTGGCCAAGAAAGTATCGATTTAAGCACCGTAGTGGCTGATAACGATGCCTTGAGAATGGTCCCAGAGGATTTTTCTAGGCGCTATCATTTATTGCCAGTCGCCTATGAAGACATCACCAAAACCATGATTGTGGCGATGGCGGATATGTTTAACGTGGTGGCGCTAGATCAATTGCGCGCAATGCTGGGCGGGCAAATTCAGCTAAAACCCGTGATGGCTGCAGAAGCGCAGTTAGAAGAGCACATCGACCAATTTTATGGCTATGAGCTATCTGTTGATGGAATTTTGCGCGAGATTGAAACGGGTGAGATTGATTACCAAAGCTTAACTGCCGATGGCGATGAATATACACAGCCAGTCGTGCGTTTGGTTGGCGCCTTATTAATGGATGCGGTAAAACGCGCAGCATCAGATATTCACTTTGAACCTGAATATGCTTTTTTACGCATTCGATACCGCATTGATGGCGTATTGCAGCAAGTACGCAGTATTCATAAAAGTTACTGGCCAGGTATTGCGGTACGGTTAAAAGTGATTTCGGGTATGGACATTGCCGAAACACGTTCGCCACAAGATGGTCGTTTAAACATGAATTTATGCGGCCGCCCTATTGATTTCAGGGTTTCTACGCACCCAACTATTCACGGCGAAAATATTGTTTTACGCGTTTTAGACCGCGAAAAATCGATTATTCCGTTAGAGCGTATGGGTTTGCGTACCAGCACATTGGCGCAACTAAAGTTAATGATGACAAGGCCAGAAGGGATTTTAGTGGTGACAGGTCCAACTGGAAGCGGTAAAACGACCACGCTATATTCATTGCTTTCACATTTAAATGATGAAACCGTGAATATCATGACGCTGGAAGATCCAGTGGAATATCCAGTCACCATGATGCGCCAAACTTCGGTGGCTGAAGTAAATAAAGTGGATTTTGCCAATGGGATTCGCTCTATTATGCGGCAAGACCCAGACATTATTCTAGTCGGTGAAATTCGCGATCAAGACACCGCCACCATGGCTTTCCGTGCGGCAATGACAGGTCACCAAGTGTTTAGTACCTTGCACACTAACTCAGCTTTAGGCGCCTTTCCACGCTTAACCGATATTGGTATTTCGCCCGATATTATGGCGGGTAATATTATTGGTGTGGTGGCGCAGCGTTTAGTGCGTGTGCTGTGCCCGCAATGCAAAGAACCAGTTAAGCCTACGGATGAAGAGCGTAAAATTTTAGGCGTTAAGCGTAACGAAGCGATTCAAATTTATAAGCACAAGGGCTGCAAACGCTGTAACCAAACAGGCTATCGCGGACGTATGGCGATATTAGAATTGCTGCGTATTGATTCTGACATGGATTCGCTGATTGCGCGCCGCGCGCATTTGGATGAGCTGCGTAAAATGGCTTTGGATAAAGGCTTTACTACGCTGGCAGATGACGGCGTGCGCCGCATTTTAGAGGGCTATACCAGCATTGATGAGGTGATGCGTGTGATTGATTTAACCTCGCGCCTGCCACAATAATATTGAGCAAATATTTCCTGTGGCAACTTTTAATTACAAAGCAATCGATCAAACTGGCCGCCATGCGCAAGGCCAAATTGATGCGCTAAACGAAGTGGATTTAGAGCTGCGCTTAGAGCGCATGGGCTTGGATTTAATCACCTTTAGATCCAGCACCAAATCCAACAATACGTTTTCCAAAAACAGAGTCAGTAATCGTGATTTGGTGATGTTTTGCTTTCAGCTAGAGCAACTAACCAGCGCTGGTGTGCCCATTTTAGAAGGCTTAAACGATTTGCGCGAAAGCACGCAAAATCTGTATTTTCAAAAAGTGTTGGGTGCCATTGCGGGTGAGGTAGAAGGCGGCAAAATGCTGAGTCAAGCCTTAGCTGAACACCCAGATGTTTTTGATGAAGTGTTTGTGAATTTGGTTGGCGCGGGCGAGCAAACAGGGCAATTACCTGCTGTTTTTGATAATCTATCCAACACGCTTAAATGGCAAGATGAGTTGATGAGTCAAACCAAAAAATTATTGGCTTATCCGCTATTTGTGTTGGTGGTGGTGCTGGCGGCGGTCACCTTTTTAATGGTGTATTTAGTGCCAGAAATGGTCAAGTTTTTGAATAGTCTAGGCCAAGAGTTACCTTTGAATACGCGTATTTTGATTTTTATATCAGAAGCATTCGTGAATTATTGGTGGCTGATTATCATCGTGCCGCTAGTGTTGGCAGCAGCTGGTGTGGCTTATGTAAAGCAAAGTGCAGAAGCACGTTATCGGTTTGATTATTTGAAATTAAAGTTGCCGTTAACGGGCGATATTTTGCATAAAATTATCATGGCACGTTTTGCGCGGTATTTTGCGCTGATGTATCAAACAGGTATTCCCATTTTGCAGGCCATTAAAACCTGCGAAAAAATTGTGGGTAATCGCGTGATTGCTGATGCATTAAGCCGTGCGCATGCTCAAATTAACGCGGGCGATAGTATGTCTGAAAGTTTTCATAATGCAGAATTGTTTCCGCCATTGGTGGTGCGTATGATTAAAGTGGGCGAAAGCACTGGTGCGCTAGATAAATCATTGTTAAATATTAGTTATTTTTACGATAGAGATGTGAACGAGTTGATGCAGAAGATGCTTAAATTGCTAGAGCCAGCCCTAACGGTTATTTTGGGCTTAATATTGGCATTTATTATGGTTTCTGTTCTTGGCCCAGTGTACGATTCATTTAGTAAAATGAAGCTTTAAACTTGAAAGTTAATGGTAAAAATTCGACCCAAAAAACATGTTAAGTAGCGCTAAAAAACTCATTTTGTGTGCCAATAATAGCAGCTTAACCGCTGGTATTTGGCATGGCACCAAGCTGCAAAGCTATGCGGTTTTTAATAACATTGACCAAGATTACACCGCGTTTAGCGAATATTTAGCCAAACAGCCTGATACCAATATTTACTTAATTGTAGATGCAGTAGAAGAAGACTACAAACTAGAAAGCCTGCCACATACCGCTGGCCGCGCACGTCGCGAGATTATCGAGCGCAAACTCAATCAATTTAACCGCAATAGCACTTTTCGCGCCGCGCATTTTATTAATCGCAGCGCAGATAAGCGCAAAGATGATAACTTTTTATTTGTAGCACTCAGTAATGCAGATTCGTTGCAAGGCTGGCTAGATGTGATTCAAGCCAATCAATCGCCGCTGGTTGGTGTGTATTTATTGCCGATGATGAGCCAAGTGATGGTGCGCCAAATGAAACTGATGGCGCCGCATATTTTGTTGTGTGAACAATTGCCGTCTGGTTTTAGGCAAACCTATATGCACAATGGCCGTTTGCGTATGAGTCGCTTGGTGCCAATGGTCGATATTAAGCCAAACCAATTGGCTTATTTTTACTTGGTGGAGATTGAAAAAACGCGACTTTATTTAATGAGCCAGCGTTTAATTAGTGGCGAAACGCCGCTGCAAATGATACTGCCAGCGCTAGATAATTCGCACCATGAAATTGCAAAAAGTATCAGCCAAGATCAGGGCTTGGAGTGCAAAACGGTTGATATTTTAGCGTATGCCAAAAATATTAATCTGGCAGAAAGCTTAATTAAGCCGCATCCTGAATTACTGCATATGCAATTGCTGGCAAATGGCAATGTGCCAGATAATTTGGCGCCATTGGCTTACAGCAAAATTCACAGCCTAAACAATATCTGCCGCAATTTATACATTGCCACAGCTGCAATTGCCATTTTGGGTGTTGGTTTGGCGGGATTCTATGCTTGGCAGGGCAGGCAACAACATAATCAATTAGAGTTAATCGCTGCTCAAACGCAGCAACAGCAACGCTTATATGATGAAGTTGCCAAAAACTTCCCCAGTACGCCCATCCCCAGTGCCGAGTTAAAAGTCGCCACAGATTTAGCGCAAGCTATTCAAGCTAATAATCAAACGCCTGCGCAGTTTATGCAGATATTAAGCGCAGCGTGTGAAAACATGCCTGAGGTTACGCTGAACAGAATGCGCTGGATGCTTAGCCCAACGGCTGAGGTAGCGGACGACACTGCTGGCAACACGGGTATACAAAACAATCAAACTTATAATAACCAATCCATCGTCAACCCAAATGCAGATGCAACAAAACTGATTCAAGTGGGTTTTTTAAATGCTGAGATTAAAGGCTTTGCAGGTGACTATCGTGCTGCTTTAAACACGGTGAGTCAATTTGTGGCGACTTTAAAGGCTAATCCAGCAGTAGAAGCGGTGACCATATTACAAGAACCCGTTAATGTGAGCTCACTGGCAAATTTACAAGGTAGCACAACCGATGAAACCGCCGCTGAACGCCCCCCTGCAATGTTCAAGCTCAAAATTGTATTAAAGGCACCGCGGGTTAGTGCAACAAGCGCCGCATTAAACGCTAATGAGCGCGCATCATGAGTATGACCCAGCAAGATTGGCGCAAACTACGTAACCCCATGATTGGTTTAGGCGCGGTATTGCTAATCGCTGGGTTGCTAATCAGTTTTGCGGATCAATACCGCAAAAAAAACGAAACAGCGTTAGCCACACAGCAAAATTTACTGAATCAAGCGCGCCAAAAATATCAGTCATCCGGCATAGAAAAAGAAATGATTACGCAATATTTGCCAGCCTATAACGATTTGCTTGCTAGCGGCTTTATTGGCGAAGAGCGGCGTATTGAGTGGATAGAAGCTTTGCGTCAAATTCACCATCAACATAAATTATTCAGTATCGATTACAGCATTGGCCTGCAAGAAAACTATAAAACACCTTTTTTATCGAATTTGGGCAATTTTGCGCTACACCGCTCTGTGATGAAATTGAATCTAGACATGCTGCACGAAGGCGATTTATTGACGCTATTGGATGGTTTACAAGATCAACCAACCCCGCTTATTGTGCGCGATTGTGAAATTAGCCGACCAACAGGTGCTGTAATTAATACTAAAAATATCAGTGCAAATTTAAAAGCGGTATGTGAAATTGACTGGCTAACCCTGCGCGATCCGCAACTAAGCAATATTATTTCGGCGGGAGCACTGTAATGAGATTTTTTGCATTATTTATCTTATTAACTACACAAATCGCGCTTATGCAAGCAACGCAAGCTGCACAGCCAATTGGCCGTTTATTTAGTTCGCCCGCAGAGCGCAGCACCCTCAATTATTTGCGACAGACTAAAAAAGTAATGATGGTTGCCCCCGTTGAAACAACAGACCAGCAAGCCGAATCTGCGCCAGTGGAGTTGCCAGATGCTATTAATGTTCAAGGCTATGTAAAACGCAGCGATGGCAAAGATGGAACGGTATGGATTAACAACCAAGCCATGCAAGAAAACACGGGCAATAAAGATGTGCAAGTGGGTAGCCTGCCCGAAAACGGCAATCGCGTACCACTTAAATTGCCTGCCAATGGTCGCAGATTAACCCTAAAAGCAGGGCAGGTGTATGACCCACAAAACAACCGTGTGCGTGAAGCAAGAAGCCATGGCGCACAGGGCGATAGCGGTACGATTGGTGAAGATAGATTTTAGCGTTTGAAGTAATGCAAAACAAATTTTACAGGCAGAGTGGTGTAGCGTTAATTTTAACGGCTTTTATTCTTGCCCTGATAGCGACTGCATATTTACTAAAATCATACGATCAAAATAGTTTAAGAGTAGAGCAAGATAAAAAAACATATTTAGCGCTCAATCAAGCAAAGCAGGCTTTAATTGCTTGGTCTGCCAGTCATCTTTATTATCCAGGACAGATGCCGTTTCCTGACAGAAATGGAGAGCCAGTACCGAATTACGATGGTTTAAGTGACTGCAATTCTCCAACATCTACTTTTAGTTACAGCTTATTAATTGGTCAACTTCCCGTATATGGTCAAGGCAATCCCTGTACCGCGCCTCAAACTGGCATTGGTGAAAACTATCAAGATACACAAGGCAATCGCCTTTGGTATGCAGTATCGCGCAATCTAGTGCACAAGTATGAAAGCGCCGCTATACCACCCGTAGACCCAATTATTAATCCAAGTATCATCAGCAACCCAGTTGAACCTTGGCTGGTTGTGAGGGACAGAAATGGCAACGTGATATCCAATCGAGTAGCCGCTGTGATTATTGCACCTGGCAATGTGTTAACTGGACAAAACCGCGCAGGCGCAGCACCAAATGCAAATCAATATCTGGATAGTTTTAGTATAGGTGCAGCAACTTACAGCAATGCTAATTACGATATGCCCAATGAAGATTTTATCATGGGACAAGATAGCCGAGATATAACAGAGGCGGACGTTAGCGTGACAAAACCTTATCAATTCAACGATAAATTGGTTTTTATTACAATTGATGAATTGATGGCGGCCGTGACCAACCGCGCCAGTGCCGAATCTAGTAAATTGCTCAGTCAATACAGAGCCAAAAACACACAGTTTCCGTATGCGGCAAATCTAGGTGCTACACCGAATAATCATGCCTCATCTGGCACAAACACAAAAGGCTTGTTGCCGATTGATATGACAGATACTTGCAGTTGTGCTTCGGCCAGCAGTTGTAGTTGTAGCTTTAATCCGATTTTAAACGTTGTATTTAGAAGAGGCGGTGGCACAGCATGGACCTCATCTGCCGGCAGCTGTACACCTTCAGGCGCTGACTGTACCTGCACAGGTGCAGGTAGTTGCACTCGTACTACCAGAACATTTAGCTGCGACACTAACGGCCTTTGCACGCACAATGTTGGAGGGGCAAATAATACTTACACATATTCTGTGCCAAGTTATGCAGATATCTATTCCGCAGGTGCAGGTTGTATAATTTCTGGCGCCCGAGCAGTTTGCAACAACGCTGGTACGCTTACCATTGGTTTAAAAGAGCCTGATTGGTTTAAAACCAATTTATGGCAAGATTATTTTTATTATGAATGGTCGCCACTTATCGCTAATTTACAAGCAGGTTTAACCACGGGTGTTGACGCGATTTTGATTGGCACTGGCGACAGATTAGCGATTACTGAAGCGCGACCAACAGGTTCGCCAATCCCCCCCACTAGTGATATAACCTACTACCTTGATAGTATTGAAAATACCAATAACGATTTGGTTTATGATGCAGTAAACAAGCAAAAAAGTAATCTTCACAACGATCAAGTTTATATAATATCGCCATGACGCTTAAAAAACAGATTAAACAAAAAGGCTTTACCTTGGTGGAAATGGCCATCGTATTGGTTATTTTTGGCTTGGTTTTATCTGCCTTATTACTGCCGCTGCGCGCGCAACGTGAGCAAGCGGAACAAGCGCAAACACTTAACACATTAGATAATGCTAAACAGGCTTTGCTGGGTTATGCGCAAGCAAACGGAAGATTGCCGTGCCCTGCGACAGCGGCTAGTCAAGGTATCGCTGCGCCAAATGCTAGCGGTCCTTGCACAGTACAGCAAGGATTTTTGCCAGCAGCCACATTGGGAATGCAGCCGGTCAATTCGCAAGGTTTTGCGATAGATGCATGGAATAATCCCATACGCTATGCAGTTACATTAGCAGATAATCCTAATGGTGTAGTTGCAGGTTTACCAAGTGGATATGGAGTCAGAAACATTCCCGACTTTACTAGTACACTCGAATTGCAAGATATTGGCATATCCAGAACTAATCCCGCACCTCCACTCAATGTGCCAGCACTCAATCCCGATTTAAGAGTATCGTGTGGTCAAATTACTACACCAGAATGTGTACCAGCTAATCTGCTGATTAATAACGCAGTTGCAGTCGTTTACTCAACTGGCGTCAATGGTGCTTTGGCAGATGCAGAGGTGGGAGCAGATGAAGTGGCCAATAAAATTGGCACCACAATATTTTACAGTCGCACCCAAACAGCAAGCGGATCTGTCGCTGGCGAGTTTGATGACTTAGTCACTTGGATTTCACCTTACGTGCTCTACAACGCCATGATTCAAGCGGGGCAGTTGCATTAAACCGCTATGAATGATGATCAGCTTTTACGTTACAGTCGTCATATCTTACTGCCCAAAATCGGTTATGAAGGCCAAGACAAAATTGTTAACAGCCATGCGTTAATTGTGGGGGCTGGTGGTTTGGGGTCGCCAGTGGCTTTATATTTAGCGGCCTCTGGTGTGGGTAAGCTGACTATTTGCGATTTTGATACGGTAGACTTAACCAATTTACAGCGGCAAATTATTCATACAACGCAATCCGTTGGCATGAATAAAGCGCTTTCTGCGCAGCAATCAATTCAAATACTTAACCCTCAAATTACGGTAAAAACCGTGCAGCAAAAATCGACAGAAGCTGAGTTTAAGCAACTGGCGAAAGATGCAGACGTTGTCATTGATTGCAGTGATAATTTTGCAACCCGTTACGCATTAAACCGCGTTTGTTTTCAGCTTGAAAAGCCCTTGGTTTCGGGCGCAGCTATTGGGTTTGAGGGGCAAATTTCTGTATTTGACTTCAGAAGCGAAACCAGCCCTTGTTACCACTGTTTGTATCCTGACACAGGCGGTGACGCCGAAATGCGCTGTACTGAAAATGGCGTTTTTGCGCCGCTAGTGGGCATTATCGGCACTATGCAAGCGGCAGAAGCGCTGAAGTTAATCATGCAAATTGGTGAAAATCTGCAAGGAAGATTATTGCTTTTGGATGCATTAAGTATGGAGTGGCGCACGATTAAATTGAGCCGTGACCCAGCATGCGTGGTTTGCAATATTCAGTATTAATCACACATTAAATTGACAATACGTTGTGCGCTGGCTGGCGCCATAGTTAAGCCGTAGCGAAAATGTCCAGTATTTAAATAAAGATTCTGAATGCTTGGGTGCGCGGAAATGGTGGGTAGATTTTCTGGCGTGCCTGGTCGTAAACCGCACCAATGTTTGAGTATATTGGCATTTTTCAAGCTAGGTAGAATAGCTTCTGCCTTTGTTTGTAAAGTCAGCTTTACATCTTCAGTCGTATTTTTATCAAATCCCACATCTTCTAAAGTGCTACCAGCTAGCAATAAGCCATCTTGTCGCGGCACTAAATAAAAGCCGTCTTTATACATAATATGCGGTAGTTTTTCGCCAACTTGTTCATAAAGCAAAATTTGGCCACGCATGGGTTTAATGTTGAGCTGTTGAGCGGTGTTTTTTAATAGCTCAAAACTCCAAGCGCCTGAGGTCACTACAAACTGGTCTGCTTCTAAAGTCTCACCAGTAGTGGTTTGCCAGCTCTTTAGCTGTTCAGACTGATTAAGTGCCTGCAACTCGGTATGCTCTAATAAAGTAACACCGCTATGTATGAGTGCTAAACGTAATGCTTTTAATAGTTGTGGCGGGCGCACTTGCGCAACGCTTGGTAAGAAAAGGCCTTGCGAATTTGCTTGCACGGGAATGCTGTTTTTAAGGCACCAATCTGTGGCAGTTAACGCATCTGCAGGCGCTAAAATTTGCATGCCACAATTGATTAACTCTGGGTCTATGCCCGTTGTTGTGAGTAACCGCTTACATAAATGTGGGTAAATGGCGGCACCAGCAAGAGCTAGCTGATTCACTTCAACTTTGTACATCCAAGGCAACAGTGGAAATAAGATGCCAGCACCTGCCCAAGAAGACTCACCAGAAGTTTGGCTGGCAACCACATTGCGCTCAACCAAAGTGACTTGGCAGCCGCGATTAATGAGCTCAAGCGCAGTTAGGCAGCCAACAATGCCGCCGCCTACCACGACCACTTTTTTGGCCGCCACCACTTAGCGACCTGTGAGCAAGAATTTTTCAGCACTACCTAAATCGGCAGGGCTGCCCAATAGCACCAATATATCGCCCTCACCAATCACAATATCTGGGCGCGGCAAGATGTCTTCCAACATATTAGGACGGCGGATATGCTGTAGCTCAACGTTGAAGCCATCAAAATTAATATCACTCAAGCGCATGCCAACAGTAAAATCTTGAGCACTAATTTCTGTTGAATGCAGCCTAACTTGATGTGTTTCCGTAATTTCGGACGCTGCATCGGTTAAGCCGTGGAAATACCCTTGAAACATTTTGTAGCGCTCTTCACGAAATAGCCGAATACGTTTAACCACGCGATTTAAAGGGATTCCCAAAAGCACTAAGGCGTGTGAAGCCAGCATCAAGCTGCCCTCGAGTACTTCAGGCACTACTTCGGTCGCACCAGCAGCCCTAAAGGTGTCAATATCTGCGTCGTCGTAAGTGCGTACAATCACGGGCAAATTGGGATAACCTTCTTGTGCCACATGCAATACTTTCATCGATGCGCGCATATCAGAATAGCTGACAATTAACGCTTTAGCGCGTGCGCCACCAGCAGCCTCCAATACAATGCGCCTGCCTGCATCGCCATACATCACGTGCTGACCAGCGGCCGCCGCATCGTGCACACGTGTGGGGTCAATATCTAGCGCAATAAAAGGGATATTTTCTTCTTTTAAAAAGCGGCCCAAATACTGGCCACTGCGGCCATAGCCGCAAATAATCACATGGTCTTTAAGGTTTTTGGCAACGCTATCAATTTCATTTACCACTTGGCTGCTGTTGCGGGTATAGCTTTTAACTAATTTGCGCGCAATTTTACCGTTGTACTGAATAATAAATGGTGCAGTTACCATGGATAACAATGATGCCGCCAGCACTACTTGCAGCTCATCGCCGCCAATTAAGTTTTGCTCTAGACCCAAAGCCAAAATGACAAAGCTAAACTCACCCGCTTGCGCCAACACCATGCCTGTACGAATACCAACACCCGTTTCGTAACCAAACAAACGGCTTAAAACAGCAATAACAAACGCTTTGAATAATACAAAAAATACCAAAAGCAACAGCACCAAGCCAATGTGTTTGCCAAGCTGGTTAAAGTCTAACAACATGCCCACGCTGATAAAAAATAAGCCGAGCAAAATATCGCGGAAAGACGCAATATCCGATTCCACTTGGTAACGATAGCGCGTTTCTGAAATCAGCATGCCAGCGATAAAAGCGCCCAAGGCATAAGATAAACCTGCAATTTTAGTAACAGTTGCTAGCAGTAAAGTCACCATTAACACATTCATCACAAATAATTCGCGCGAACGTTGTTTAGCCACTAAGCTAAACCAAAAATTGATGATGCCTTTGCCAAATTTAAAGAGTATAAACAGTAAAATAACGGTTTTTAGCAGTGAAATGCCTAATATGCTGGTCAAGTTGCCAGATTGTGCGCCTAGCGCTGGAATCAACACCAAAATCGGGATAACGGCTAAATCTTGAAACAGCAAGATCCCAATACTTAAGCGGCCATGGCGCGAATTTAAATCGACACGTTCCATTAAGATTTTAGAAACAATGGCGGTGGATGACATGGTTAACGCGCCACCAATCACAAAAGCAGTAACTAAACTTAACCCTGCTAACCAGCCAATTAACATGGCTACGCCCAAAGTAATTAAAACCTGCGCGCCACCTAGGCCAAATAAGGTTTTGCGCATAGAGTACAGTTTTGACAAGCTAAACTCTAAGCCGATGCTAAACATCAAGAACACAATGCCAAACTCGGCTACATGGCGACCACTTTCAGTGCTGGGTAGTAAATTGAGTGCATAAGGACCAAACAATAAGCCAACGAAAAAATACGCCAGCATAGCGGGCAATCGCAAGGCACGAAAAAACGCAACAGCCAATACAGAGCTGGTAAGCAAGAGTAGAACACTGGTTAATGAATCAAACATGAGTAGTGAATTTTTTTATTAGATAATGGCTATTTTAATAAGGCTTTGGTTTATTAGGGCAAAAATTGTGCCTACTTTTGCAAATTAACTTAAAAACAGCAGTATTTTACTTTATTAGTCATGGTTTCCCTTTTATACTAACTGCTTATGGCACCTACTCTTTTGCAATCAGGCCGCGAGCATGCGCAACCAAACGCGGCTAAGTCAACTGTGCAGTCAGACAACTTGTCGACTGTGCAACTGGCGCGCCACGTATTAACCATAGAAGCACGCGAAATATCCGCTCTGGCTAATCGGCTGGACGCTAATTTTGAAGCAGCCGTTAACCTTATTCTACATTGCCAAGGCCGTGTTGTGGTTAGCGGCATGGGTAAATCTGGGCATATAGGCGGCAAAATTGCGGCCACCCTTGCCAGTACTGGCACTCCTGCTTTTTTTATGCATCCTGCGGAAGCCAGTCATGGTGACTTAGGCATGATTACGGATGGCGACGTGGTGATTGCGCTGTCAAATTCGGGTGAAAGCGATGAGCTACTCAATATTTTGCCCACAATCAAACGCTTGGGCGCTAAAGTCATTAGCATCACAGGCGCACCAAATTCCACGCTGGCTAAAGAATCTGATGTGCATTTAAGTGCGGAAGTCGCTCAAGAGGCTTGCCCGCTTGGTTTGTCACCCACTGCAAGCACCACAGCTGCTTTGGCTTTAGGTGATGCATTAGCCGTTTGTGTATTAGATTTGCGCGATTTCACTGCAGAAGATTTTGCGCGCTCACACCCGGGCGGCAGCATTGGCCGCAAATTGCTTACGCGCGTTAAAGATGTAATGCGTGTAGATGCCGCGATTCCCAGTGTATGTGCAGATGTTTTGTTATCAGCCGCACTGATGGAAATGACTAATAAAGGTTTGGGTTTAACGGCAGTAGTTAACGCTAATTTTGAACCGATTGGTGTTTTTACCGATGGTGATTTACGTCGCGCATTTGCCAATGGTATTCATGCCAGCACCGCCAAAATCAGCGATGTGATGCACACAACCCCGAATACCATTAATGCCAATCAATTGGCAGTAGAAGCAGTTGAGTTAATGGAAAATAAAAAAATTAACGGCCTGCTAGTGACGAATGATGCGGGAAAATTGGTTGGTGCATTCAACATGCACGATTTATTAAAAGCGAAAGTAGTGTAATGAGCGATTTAAATGTACAGGCGTCATCAGAAGTTTTAAATCGTGCAAAAAAAATTAAGTTGGTGATTTTTGATGTGGATGGCGTGATGACCGATGGCGGTTTAACCATCGGCGATGACGGTCAAGAATATAAAACGTTTAATACACAAGATGGCTTAGGCATGAAGCTACTAAAAAATAGCGGCGTGCAAATGGCGATTATTACAGGGCGCACATCAAACGTGGTAAAACAGCGTTCTGAAAGTACAGGTGTGGCGCACTTTTACCAAGGTGTAGATGATAAATTAGTGGCGTTTAACGATTTGATTGCTAAGCTAAATATTGCGGCTGATTGCGTGGCTTTTATGGGTGACGATGTAGTGGATATGCCGCCGATGTTGCGTTGTGGATTGGCAGTGACGGTGCCTGCAGCGCCGATTTCGGTTAAAAATCGCGCGCATTACATTACACAAAAGCAAGGCGGGCATGGTGCGGTGCGCGAACTATGCGAGCTGATTATGCAAGCGCAAGATACTTTAAATGCGCAATTGGCGCCATTTTTTGCTGAATAAATGGTAAAAACTTAAACAGCATGATCAGTCGTTCTGCTTTATTTTTTCCGATTGTGTTAGCGGTGATGCTGGCGCTACTCACGTTTTGGATTAATCAAACTGTTGAGCAGCAAGGCCCTAAATTGGACGGTAGCAATCGGCATGACCCAGATTACACCATGCATGATTTTGTAACTACGCAAACAGATGCGCTAGGTCAGCTGCGCTATATTTTGGCCGCCACAGAAATGTTGCACTACCCAGATGACGATAGCACAGTGTTGCAGCGGCCACGTTTTACGCAGTACACAGTGAATAAGCCATATACGCAAATTGAGGGTTTACGCGGATATATTTCTAGCGATGGCGAAGAGGTTGAGCTGGTGGATAATGTAAAAGTAGTGCGTCAAGCGTTTGAGGGAAAAGGTGAAATGCAGGTGTTAACTGAAAAGTTATGGATTTTTCCAAAACAAGATTTAGTAAAAACAGATGCGCCAGTAACGATTAAACAAGCACCGAAAACGGTGATTACGGCAGTTGGAATGGTTTACGATAAAAAAGCACAAACAGTAACTTTGCTGGATAGGGTAAAAGTACATTACGAAAGACCACCAGCCATTCAAGCGAAAAGCACAGCTAAACCTGCAAAAGCCAGTAAAATACCAGTTAAAAAAACGGTAGTAAGTCAATCAAAAACAACTGCAATTAAGCGGCGCCAAGCAAAGTAATTAAAAAGAATTAGCGGAGAAATATGAGTTATTTAATTCAAAAAAATGTATGGAAGTTAATCGTAAGCCTGTGCTTATGTTTTGGCTTGCAGTGTTTTAGCTTGCAGATTTGGGCTGAGTCGGCGGATCGCAACAAACCGATTGAGTTAGAGGCAGATACTGTGACGGTTAACGATGCAAAAAAAACCAGCACTTACACAGGCAATGTTATTTTAACGCAAGGTACACTGATTATACGTGCTGACAAACTGGTGGTGCGTGAGGATAAAGAAGGGTTTCAGCATAGCACTTCAACTGGCGCGCCAACTACTTTCAAGCAAAAGTTAGAGGGTAAAAATGAGTATATGCAAGGTAGCGGTCAGCGCATTGAATATGATGGACGCATGGATAAAGTGCAGCTTTACAAAAAAGCTTGGGTAAAACGTGGTGAAGATATCGTGTATGGCGATTATATTAGTTATGATGCAAACGCAGAGTACGCCGAAGTGATTGGCGGGGCAAAATCTGAAAGTGGTGGTACATCAAGCGGGCGTGTTAAAGCAATTATTCAACCAAAAAATAAGACCCAAACTAGCACAGACACAAAACCTGTAACAACTGAAAGCCAGCCCAAAATTAATCCAAGTACATTGCCCAGAGTAGACAAAACACTCAAGTTTATTGATAAACCTGAAACACAAGCCAATTAATTAACACTAAAAAACAATCAAAAAATGAGCGAACTCGTCGTAGAACATCTACGTAAATCTTATAAATCGCGCACAGTAGTGCAAGATATCTCGTTGCAAATCAATAGCGGCGAAGTTGTCGGTTTGCTTGGCCCAAACGGCGCGGGTAAAACCACCAGTTTTTACATGATTGTGGGCTTGGTCATGCTAGACGCAGGCCGTATTTTGCTTAATGGCAAAGATTTAAGCCGTATGCCGATTCACAGTCGTGCGCGCATGGGCTTAGCCTATTTACCGCAAGAGCCATCTATATTTCGCAAGCTCACGGTTACTGAAAATATATTGGCTATTTTAGAGTTGCAAGATTTAACTGAAGAAGAGCAGCATGCGCAGCTAGAATCTTTGCTGCAAGAATTGCATATTGTGCATATTCGCAACAGCACTGCGATTAGTTTGTCGGGCGGTGAGCGCCGCCGTGTAGAGATTGCACGCTGCTTGGCGACTAACCCTAGTTTTATTTTGTTAGACGAGCCGTTTGCAGGTATCGACCCAATTGCGGTGTTGGATATTCAAAAAATCATTCGTTTTTTAAGTAGCAAGAACATTGGTGTATTGATTACCGACCATAATGTGCGCGAAACTTTGGGTATTTGTGACCGCGCCTATATTGTGAATGATGGTACGGTGTTTGCATCGGGTCATCCTGCCGATATTGTGAATAATGAAGCGGTGCGTGAAGTGTATTTGGGTAAAGATTTTAGGCTGTAAAAATATATGAAGCAAAATCTACAACTTAGAATGTCGCAAAATCTGGCGTTAACGCCACAATTGCAGCAATCGATTCGTTTGCTGCAATTGTCTAGCCTAGAACTTAACCAAGAATTAGATACGATTTTGCAAGAAAATCCGCTACTAGAGTTAGTAGACGGTGAAGATGCGGGTGAAGATTTTGAAGCGGGTTTTGATGAGGGTGCCCAGCAAAAAAGTGCTGATAACGACCCTGTCGATGCAGATGGTCAGCAAACAATAGACAGCGATGACGTATTTAGTAATGTGGATTATCAAGAAACCAGCATCAGCAATAGCCAAGAGTCGACAGAAACACAGCAAGAAAGCACGGCGGCGGCAGAAGATTTTTCGGCTACCGATTTTGATGAAAGCTATGATGAATATGGCAGCGCCAGCAATTGGGATGAAGACGGCCGCCAAAATAATAATGACGATGATGACGGCGATTACACACGCCAAGAAATCATTGCTATTAGCTTGCGTGAGCATTTGCTAAGCCAGTTAAAACTCATGCCATTATCTGAGCGCGACCAAACTTTGGTGCTGTTGCTAATTGATAGTATTAATGACGATGGCTATTTAGAGCAATCGTTAGAAGAAATGGCAGAACTGTTGCCGCCAGAGCTGGAAATCGAGTTATTAGAGCTAGAAACCGCGCTTAAATTGATTCAGCATTTAGATCCGCCTGGTATGGGTGCGGTGAATTTGCAAGAATGTTTGTTGCTGCAATTAAATGCGCTACCCAAAGAAACCGAATTTCTGGCCTGTGCAAAACGTATCGTAGAGCAACATTTAGCAGTTTTGGCGAATAAAGATTTTGCCAAACTGCGCAAACTATTGAATTGCGACGATGTGGCGCTAAAAGGCGCGCAGAATTTAATCAAACAGCAAAACCCGCGCCCAGGTAGTGATTTCGCACAATTGAGTCGCGATCATTTTATTGCGCATGAAGTGTTGGTTAAAAAAGTTAAAGGCATTTGGATTGCGACACTGAATGATGGCGTGATTCCTAAACTTCGCATCAACCAAATGTATGCCGATATTTTGAAGCGCAATCGCGAAAATTCGAACCAATATTTGCAAACGCAAATGCAAGAAGCCAAATGGATGATTAAAAATATCCAGCAACGCTTTTCGACTATTTTGCGCGTTTCCCAAGCCATTGTAGACCGCCAGCGTAACTTCTTTGAGCATGGCGAAATTGCCATGCGTCCCTTGGTGTTGCGTGAGATTGCAGAAGAGCTGGAATTGCACGAATCTACTATTTCGCGCGTTACCACGCATAAGTATATGCTCACTCCGCGCGGCGTATTTGAGCTCAAATATTTCTTTGGCAGCCACGTTTCAACCGATGCGGGCGGCTCAGCTTCTGCTACGGCGATTCGTGCGCTAATCAAACAACTAGTGGCTGAAGAAACGCCTAAAAAACCATTGTCTGATAATCAAATTACCGATATTTTGGCCAAGCAAGGCATTATTGTGGCACGCCGAACGATTGCTAAATATCGTGAATCGCTCAATATTCCGCCAGCTAATTTACGCAAAACCTTATAGTTGTTTTACAAAGTCATAACAAAATTTTTTCATAAACTGCTTAAACCATCTCGCAAAAAATAACCAAAGGTGTACACTGAAATTGTTCGATGAGTAAAGTTAGCTACTTATTGGCAAGCTTTATTTTGAGAACAATTTCAATAAGGAGCAAGTCATGAATTTACAATTAACTGGACATCACTTAGAAATTACCCCTGCCATGCGTGAGTATGTGCAAAGCAAGCTTGTTAGAATTCGCAATCACTTCGATCATGTGATTGACGTAAAAGTTACCATGAGTGTAGAAAAGCTCGCTCAAAAAGTAGAGGCTACATTACACGTGCCCGGCAATGATTTACATGCCGAGTGCATAGACGAAAACATGTACAGCGCGATTGATATGCTGACAGATAAGTTAGACCGTCAAGTCGTCAAACACAAAGAAAAATTAGGCAGTCATCATAAAGCGAATGGCGCTGTGAAGCATCAAGCTGTTGACGAAAATCAAACTCTTAACTAACTTAACCCTTAATTATGGCTCAAATTAACGTAGCCGATCTTTTCAAAGAAACCCGCCTCAAGCTTAAGCTCAATTGGATTGCAGGGCTTGATGGCGGCAACAATCAACTCAATTCCGAAAAAGTCACCAAGCCATCTCTGGCTTTAATTGGACATTTAAATTTCGTACATCCAAACCGCGTACAGGTATTGGGTTGTGCAGAAATGGACTATTTAAACTCGTTAAGTATTATTGCTATGCAGCAGGCGATTGCTAATCTGTACGCCACAGATTTAGCCGCAGTGGTTGTAGCAAATGGTGAAAAAGCACCGAAAGAATTGATTTTGGCGGCCAATTCGCATTGCATTCCATTATTTACCTCACCTATGCAAAGCCCGCAGTTAATGGATTTATTAAGCCATTATTTAAAACTGGCCATGGCCGAAACCACCAGCTTGCACGGTGTTTTTATGGAGGTGCAAGGTTTTGGTGTGCTAATTAAAGGAAACGCCGCCATTGGTAAAAGTGAGCTGGCGTTAGAGCTGATTACGCGCGGCCATCGTTTGGTGGCCGATGATATCGTCGATTTTTTTAAAATATCCCCAGAGCGTATTGAAGGCCGTTGCCCTGCATTGCTACAAGATTTTTTAGAGGTAAGAGGCCTTGGGGTTTTGAATATTCGTGCGCTGTTTGGCGATAATGCCGTTAAACCGACCAAACCGTTGGATTTGATTATTCAGTTAGAGCTGGCAGACGCGCTAAACCCGATGGGCTTGGATAGACTGAATGTCAAAACCCAGCATGAACGTGTGTTGGATGTGGATATTACCAAAGTGGTGATACCGATTGCCGCAGGCCGAAATATTGCGGTATTGTTAGAGGTGGCAGTGCGCAATCATATGCTGCTGTTAAGGGGCATTAATGCGACAAAACAATTTAGCCAGCGCCAAAGACAAATGATACAAAAAGTTAGTGTAGAAAACGCCAAAGCAAGCGTGTCCAAACCCTCTAAACCAAAAAGTCGGCAGGCAAAATAATGCAGATTATTATTGTAACGGGCCTTTCTGGCTCAGGTAAAAGTATTGTATTGCGCGTGTTAGAAGATAGCAGCTTTTACTGTATTGATAACTTGCCCGCCACCTTGTTGCCGCATATTTCGCAACATTTAAACGCGACACACCACAGTAAAATCGCCATTAGTATTGATAGTCGTAGCGCCGCGCTAGAAGTTTTGCCGCAAGCCATTGAGACGCTTAAAGCCGATGACAACCAAGTGCAGGTGCTGTTTTTAGAATCTGCCGTAGAAACCTTAGTCAAGCGCTTTTCAGAAACGCGGCGCAAGCATCCTTTGAGTGATGAAAATACTACATTAGCCGAAAGTATTGCCAACGAGCGCGATTTATTGGCAGGCGTTGCCGCGCTGGGCCATCATATTGATACCAGTAATTTAAGTGCAAACGCATTGCGCAATCATGTGCGTGCGCTCATCTCTTCAGAGCAGGCTCATACCAACCAAGGTTTGGTTTTATTATTTACTTCGTTTGGTTTTAAAAACGGTATTCCGCTAGATGCTGATTTTGTATTTGATATACGCAGCTTGCCTAACCCGCACTATGACCCTATTTTAAAACCATTAACGGGTAAAGATGCAGCCGTACAAACGTTTTTGGCGAACCAACCCGCAGCCATTGAAATGCTGGCAGATATTCAGCATTATGTACAAAAATGGTTGCCCAGCTTTAACGCGGATAACCGCAGTTATTTAACAGTAGCAATCGGTTGCACAGGCGGTCAGCATCGATCTGTGTATTTTGTAGAACAATTAAGCATGCATTTTAAAAAACAAAAACAACAAGTCATTATTCGGCATCGCGAGTTAGATTAGATATTGGTTGGATTAAGTATTCAGCAATAGCGTTTTTAAATTTAAAAGGTAAAACAGCAAAGATGATTGGTATTTTGATTATCGCGCACGGCCAGTTAGGCGAAAGCTTAATTGATTGCGCAAAACATGTAATGAACAAACAGCCGCCGCAATTAGCCGCTATTGCAGTAAACACAAATGACGACCCAGCCGACGTATTACCGCGGGCACAAGCCATGATAGAGCAGCTCAACACGGGAGATGGCGTATTAGTGCTGTCGGATATGTATGGCGCAACGCCTTGCAATGTAGTAATTAAATTATTATCAGCCCACAATGTAGAAGGCGTGGCAGGATTAAACTTGCCCATGCTAGTGCGCGTGTTAACGTATCGCAATGAATCCATTAAGAAAATTGTGGAAAAAGCAGTGAGCGGTGGGCGCGATGGTGTGGTGCATTTTACAAAATCAGGCTGTCATCACAATAAACAATCTTAAAAACATACTAACAAGAATAGATAAAAATGATTAAACAAGACATCATCATTATTAATAAATTAGGCTTGCATGCGCGTGCCAGCACCAAACTCACACAAACAGCCAGCCAGTTTGCTGCTGAGATTTGGATAGAGCGCAATGGCCGGAAAGTGAACGCCAAAAGTATTATGGGTGTGATGATGTTGGCGGCGGCTAAAGGCTCAACAGTGACTTTAGAAGCAAATGGAGAGGATGAAGTGGCCGCCATTGCCGCATTGGATGCTTTAATTAACGACTATTTTGGTGAAGGTGAATAAGCTTGGGTAAAGCACAAACCACCTCTAATTTAGTAGCAAGTTCCAGTTTTAGCATCCACGGTATTGGCGTATCCAGTGGTATTGCGATTGGCCGTGCGCATTTGGTTTCAAATGCGCTGCTAGAGGTTGTGCATTATGTATTACCCGCCCATTTGTTGGATGATGAAATCACACGCTTTAGTGCTGCGATTGCCACCGTTAAAAAAGATTTAGAAACCATTCAAAGCCAGCTTTCTAAAAATGCGCCTGCTGAAATCAGTGCTTTTATCAATACGCATTTGATGATGTTGGCCGACAAATCGCTATCAGAAATCCCTAAAGACATTATCCGGAAAGAGCAATGCAACGCGGAATGGGCGATTAAGCAGCAGATGGATGATATTGTTGAGCAATTTGAAGCCATTGAAGATGAATATCTGCGTGAGCGCAAGCAAGACGTGGTCCAGGTTGTGGAGCGTGTGATTAAAGTGTTGCTAGGCCATCCTAATCAAGCGCCTAATCAGGCTTCAACTAAGCAACAATCGGTTAAGCAGCAAGAAAACGCCACAATTTTGGTGGCGCACGATATTTCGCCAGCCGATGCTATTCAATTTAAGCAACACCATTTTGCCGCCTTTATTACCGATGTAGGCGGCGTGACATCGCATACTGCCATTTTGGCGCGTAGTTTGAATATCCCATCCATTGTGGCTTTACAGCGCGCCCGCGATTTAATTGACGATAACGAGCTGATTATTGTAGACGGCAGTTTGGGAGTGGTAATTGTTAACCCAAGCAAAGAGATTTTGGCGGAATACAAATTGCGCCAAGAGCAGTGGGAGCTGGAACAACAAAAATTACAACGTATTAAATCCACCAAAGCAGTCACCATGTGCGGCACGGCGATTGAGCTGCAAGCCAATATTGAAGTGCCAGAAGATGTGATAGCTGTAAAAGCAGCCGGCGCTACTGGCATTGGTTTGTACCGCACCGAATTCTTGTTTATGAACAAGCGCGAAATGCCTGATGAAGACGAGCAGTTTTTAGCTTATAAGCAGGTGGCGGAAGCCATGAAAGGCATGCCAGTCACCATCCGCACGTTAGATTTGGGGGCTGATAAGCAAATGAACCCAGACTCGGTGAGCAATTGCGCCAACCCCGCATTGGGCTTGCGCGCGGTGCGTTTATGCTTGAGTGAGCCGCAAATTTTTCATACGCAATTGCGTGCACTCTTGCGCGCATCACATTATGGGCATATCAAAATTTTAATCCCCATGTTGTCTACATTATCTGAATTGCGCCAAACCAAATTATTACTGGAACGCGCAAAAGTCAGTTTGCGTAAACAGAATATTCCGTTTGATGAAAATATAGCGTTGGGCGGCATGATTGAAGTGCCAGCAGCGGCGATTAATGCAGAAGCGTTTGCCAAAGAGCTGGATTTTATGTCGATAGGCACCAATGATTTAATTCAATATACGTTGGCGATTGACCGTACAGATGACGCAGTAGCGCACTTGTATAACGCATTGCATCCATCGGTTTTGAAGCTGATTTCAATGACGATAAAAGCGGGTGCTAAGCTGGGTAAATCGGTAGCGGTATGCGGCGAAATGGCAGGTGACGCCAAGCTGACCAAGTTGCTGATTGGTATGGGTTTGCGTCAATTATCCATGCACCCCAGCAATATTTTAAGCGTTAAGCAGCAGGTGTTGCATAGCCAAATTGCTCAACTAAAATCCAATGCAAATAAAGTGTTAAGTAACGCTGATTTAGACAAAATTGAACTATTGGTTGCTAAATTTAATCTGCAATAAGTGAAGGAAATAAAATGAGCACAGAGATAATAGTTCCAAACAACGATGATAAAAACATTGCCACTGTGACGCATTTAGGCGGCACGGTTTTTTCGTTTATCCCTGCTTTAATTGTGTGGATTTTAAAAAAGGACGATAGCGTTTACATAGCTGACCAATCTAAAGAGGCTTTGAATTTTCAAATCACTATGCTGATAGCGCAATTTATTGCCGGAATTTTGGTGTGGATTTTGATTGGTTTTGTGTTGATTCCGATTGTTTGGATTTTTAACGTTGTATTTTGCATTATTGCCGCCATCTCAACTAGTAAGGGTGAAACGTATCGTTACCCACTATGCTTAAGATTGATTAACTAAAGGATTTACCGTGTCACAAAACCCATTATTGTTTTTTTCTGGCTTGCCAAAATTTGATGAAGTAAAACCAGAGCATATCAGCCCTGCTGTTGATAGTCTGATTGCAGAAGGTCGCGCTTTGGTTGAGCAACTTGCAACTAGTACAGAAACGCCAACATGGGAAAACTTTGCGCTTAAGCTAGAAGATCATAGTGAAAAACTAGCCCGCGCTTGGAGCCAAGTGGGGCACATGAATGCGGTAGTGAATAGCCCAGAATTGCGCGAAGCCTATAATGACAATTTGGCGAAGTTAACCGATTATGGCAGCGATATATCGCAAGATGAGCGCTTGTATGCGAAATTCAAGGCGATTCAGGCCGGTAGCGGCTTTGCCAAATTAACCCCAACCCAACAAACCATTATCAATCACGAAGTGCGCGATTTTAAATTAGGCGGTGCCGAATTACCTGCAGAGCAAAAAGCACGTTTTAAAACGGTTAGCGAAGAGCTTTCAAAATTGGGCTCTAAGTTTGAAGAAAACATTATGGATAACACCAACGATTTTAAATATATCGTTGAAAATCTGGCTGATTTAGCTGGCTTGCCAGAAGATGCGATTGAAGCCGCAGCTGATGCTGCAAAAAAAGAAGACAAGAAAGGTTACCAATTTAGCCTGCACTTTCCGTCTTATATGCCAGTTTTGCAATATGCCGACAATCGCGCTTTACGCGAAACGCTATATCGCGCATACGCTACACGTGCTTCAGAGTTAAGCAAGCCCGATGAAAACGGAAATCCAAAGTGGGATAACACAGATTTAATTAAAGATATTCTAAAACTCAAGCAAGAAGAAGCGCAAATGTTAGGCTTTAAAAACTTTGCTGAGTTATCACTAGCCACTAAAATGGCCGATACGCCAAAACAAGTGACCGACTTTTTGGACACATTAGCCAAGCGCGCCAAACCTTATGCGGAAAAAGATATGCAAGAACTATTGGCTTATGCCAAAAGACTAGGTATTAACGATTTGCAAGCTTGGGATGTGGCCTATGTGAGCGAAAAATTGCGTGAAGAAAAATACGCTTTTTCAGACCAAGAAGTAAAACAATACTTTCCAGAAAGCAAAGTATTGGCTGGCTTATTTAAAGTGGTTGAAACCATTTTTGGTGTACAAGTGCGTAAAGCGGAAGCCCCACTTTGGCATGCAGATGCCGCGTTTTATGCAATATCAGACGCCCAAAATAAGCCAATCGCCTATTTCTATTTAGATTTATATGCTCGCAATAATAAACGTGGCGGCGCATGGATGGATGAATGTATCACACGTCGTAAAAAACTTAACCCTCAAAATGAGGCGAAAATTGAATTACCGGTGGCGTATTTAACCTGCAATTTCTCAGCCCCAGTTGGCGGTAAACCGGCCTTATTCACACATGACGAAGTCATCACCATGTTCCACGAGTTTGGTCACGGCTTGCATCACATGCTCACCCAAGTGGATGACTACAGTGTTTCTGGTATTAAGGGTGTGGAATGGGATGCGGTTGAATTGCCAAGCCAATTTATGGAAAACTTCTGCTGGGAATGGGAAGTATTGCGCCATATGACCGCGCACGTAGAAACAGGCGCGCAATTGCCACGCGAATTGTTCGACAAAATGGTGGCTGCCAAAAATTTCCAAGCCGGCATGCAAACCGTTCGCCAGATTGAGTTTTCATTATTCGATATGCGTTTGCATGGCGAATTTGACCCAAATGGAAAGCAAACCGCGCTAGATTTGATTGAGCAAGTGCGTGACGAAGTAGCGGTGGTACGCCCACCAAAATGGAACCGTTTTCCAAATAGCTTTAGCCATATTTTTGCAGGCGGCTATGCAGCGGGCTATTACAGCTACAAATGGGCAGAGGTGTTATCTGCCGATGCCTACAGCCTATTTGAAGAGATGGGCACGCTATCCGCCGAAGCAGGTAGCCGCTTTAAAAACGAAGTGCTAGCCAAAGGCGGTAGTCGCCCAGCGATGGAATCATTTGTGGCGTTTAGAGGCAGAGAGCCGAGTTTGGATGCATTGTTGCGACATAATGGAATGGCAAGTTAAATATAATTAAATACGTGTGGGCAATTTCTGCCCACACGAGATTATTTCAATACGCCTAATTGTTTAAACAATCCATAGGTGTCCATTACATCCCAATGCTCCGCTAATTTGCCATTTTCAATACGGAATATATCTACTGCTTGAATGCTGTAGGTTTGGTTAGTGGCTGGAATGCCTAACCATTCTCCTTTGTGTGTGCCTGAATAAGTGCCATAAGCCCAAACCGTATCACCCTCAGATACTATTTTGTTAAGGGTGTAATTCCAATCGGGTACAGCATTAAACCAATCTGAGAAAAACGTTCTAAAACCTTTTGCACCTTGTGGCACCAACGGGTTGTGCTGAATGTAATCCTCTTGAATATATTTTTGCAAATTAGATAAATCTTTTCTGCCAAACACTTCTGCGCCAAAATCAGCGAGTCTTTGTTTGTTAAGTTGAGATTGATTGATAGTTGAATCTTGTGCCATGGTGTAGCCTCCTGTAGTAAGTAAAAGTGTAAAAATTAATAGGTTTAATGTTTTACTCAACTGTTTCATGTGTATTCCTAAATGTAAAAATTAAGTACTGTTTAAAACCAGTGTTGTGCATTGTAATTACTTAAGTTACTATTAGTAAGTAGGCACAAAAAAGTTATGTAATAACCTAAAAGTTACTATAGGGATTGACGATGGAAAGAATAGGTAAGATGGAAACTCAACAAAAGTCTATATGGAATGCATACGATGCCAATTGCCCAACACGATTGGTATTGAATAGAATCGCAGATAAGTGGACAGTACTAGTGGTGAGTTTGTTAGAGCGGGGTACGAAACGCTTCAGCAACCTACAAAGAGAGATTGGTGGTGTTTCGCAAAAAATGCTGACGCAAACGCTGCGTGGGTTAGAGCGTGATGGTTTGGTAACGAGAACGATTTACCCAACAGTGCCGCCTAAAGTCGAATATGCGCTTACTCCGTTAGGACGCACCTTAGTCGGCTTGGTTGATGCTATCAGGGTGTGGTCAGAAAATAATATTGAGGAAGTGACAAAGGCACAGAAAGCTTATGATAATTCGCCTGACTAATTGTGCAAACTACAAGTAATTTAACCAATCTTCCAAGCTAACAACTACTTGTTGGCAATGTTCTCTAACGTATTTACTCGGTTGTAATAAATCTGGCACCACCACTACTTTCAAACCAGCGGCAATCGCAGCGCAGGCGCCAGTTTCACTATCTTCAAACACAATACATTCTGCCGCATCTAAACCCAATTTTTTAACGGCAAGCAGGTAAATATCTGGGCTGGGTTTGCCATGCGTGACTTCTTGGCCGCTGGTGATGTGGCTAAAAAAGTCTAGTACGCCAACTTGGCTTAAGCGATGCGTAATATGGTGTGTAGGTGAAGAGGATGCTACGCTGCAAATAATGCCGTTTATTTTGTAATGATTCAGCAAATCCAGCGCGCCAGCTTTTAGTGGGAAAGTATGGTTATGCTCTGCCAGCCGCGCGTCTAGGCCTTGCATCACGCGATTAAAATTTTCCTCACCACCCAACTGAGCAATCATTCGGTGCGTGGAATCTGGCCAAGCACGGCCAATCAGTTCGGTATATTCCGCTTGAGTATATGTAATGCCAATCTCGGCAGCAGCGGCAATGCAGGCTTGCATGATAATGCGCTCGGAATCAATCAATAGCCCATCCATATCAAATATCGCTGCTTTTATCACTTTGTTATATCCAAAAAAGGCCAGACTTTAACATACAGCACCGCTTGCTTTTAAAATACTTAACACTAAAATTCAGCCGAATTTTTGCGCGTGTTAGAATAAAAATAATACTTAATGCGAGATTAATTTGTGAAATTAGCGACATGGAATGTCAATTCGTTGAATGTGCGTTTGCCACACGTGTTGGATTGGCTGCGCGATAACCCTGTGGATGCTTTGTGTATTCAAGAAACCAAGCAGGAAGATAGTAAGTTCCCCCATGCTGAGCTAGCCGCCGCTGGCTATCAATCGGTACATGCGGGGCAAAAAACCTACAATGGCGTGGCAATTTTGAGCCGTCATGAGATGGCAGTTGTTGAGCGGGGCATCTTTAATTTTGAGGATGAGCAGCAGCGCGTGATTAGCGCGACAATCAATGGTATTCGCGTTGTATGTGTGTACATCGTGAACGGCCAAGCGGTAGATTCTGACAAGTATATGTATAAAATGCGCTGGCTAAATGCATTAACCATTTGGCTTGCCGATGAGTTAAAAAAGTACCCCAATTTGGTGCTGCTAGGCGATTACAATATTGCGCCAGAAGACCGTGATTGCCACGACCCTGCGGCTTGGGTTGGGCAGATTTTAGTTAGCCCACGCGAGCGCGAAGCGTTTCAGCGATTAACCAAGCTTGGCTTGCACGATAGCTTTAGGTTGTTTGAACAAGCTGAAAAAAGCTTTACTTGGTGGGACTATCGCATGATGGGTTTTAGGCGCAATTTTGGTATGCGCATCGACCATATTTTGGTAAGCGATAATCTGAAAGAAAAGTGTGAAAGCTGTGTGATAGACAAAGCGCCACGCAAGCTAGAACGGCCGTCTGATCACACGCCAGTGGTTTTAACGCTGACTTAACAGTTTATTAGCCTTTAATTTTAATGCCCAGCTGCTTGAGCTTGCGATACAAATGCGTGCGCTCTAAGCCAGAAATTTCGGCTAATTTGCTCATATTGTTGTTAATTAGCTTCATATGATGCTGAAAGTAAAATCGCTCAAAATCATCACGCGCTTCGCGCAAAGGCTGTACCAACTCCACAGGCAATTGAGCGACAGAAGACGGATTAATTTCACTGCTAGTAAACTGTTCCAAAACCCTATTCACATCATTTAAGGTAATTTTGTCGGTTAAGCTGCTTAACATGGCGTTTTGCACAACGGCTTCTAATTCGGCTAAATCACCTGGCCAATCGGCATTTCTGAGTGCATTTAAGGCGGCGACATCAAAGCTTTTATAGTCTGCACCCGATGTTTCCACCAGCAAACTTGCCATTGCAGTCGCTAAATCTGGAATATCTTCTTTGTGGTCGTTAAGGGCAGGTACCTTTAAGGTGCTTTGAGATAAGCTTTGCAATAAATAGTAATCAAATTGCGGATTTTCGGCCAATTGAGGCAAACTAAATGCACTTGCGCAAACCACTCGTGCCTGATATTTATCGGCTTTATTTAATAATAACTGCAGGCCTTTTTGTTCCGTTTTTTGTAGCGAGGCAACTTCTTCTATAAACACCACACCTTCGCGCGCTTGCTCTAGTATTTCCAGCGGCGCATTTGCCAGTTTTTCATACTCATTTAAACCCACCCAAGGCGTGCCGGCTAAGTGCAAAAAGCGGGCGCACAACTCAACACTGCCGCCTCTCTTGCCAATCAGCAACAAGGCATTTTTTGTGCGAGAGATTTGCTCTAAACGTTGTTTTAGCTCACTAATCACCAAGCTTTTTCCAAAGCTGGCTAAATTCATCTCTGTTTTAGGATGATTTTCTGCATGTTTTAATGCGGCAGCTACTGTTTTAAGTAGCTTTTGCAATGCAATTGGTTTTTCTAAAAAATCAAAGGCGCCAATGCGCGTGGCTTCTACTGCGGTATCAATGGTGCCGTGGCCAGACATCATCACCACTGGCATAGTCAGTAAGCCAGCATTGCCCCATTCTTTAAGCAGGCTGATGCCATCGCAATCAGGCATCCAAATATCCAGTAATACTAAATCCGGCCGTTGTTTTAGGCGTGCATCTCTGGCTGCTTGGGCATTTTCTGCCAGTGTAATGTGGTGGCCTTCATCTTCCAGAATATCCCTTAATAGCTCGCGAATGCCAATTTCGTCATCCACCACTAAAATATTTCTTGATGCCATGCTTATGCTTTCCTTACCGTTTTTATATGATTACCGTCGTTCATTTTTTGTGAAATGATGGAGTTGCTATTGGATGCTGCCAAATGTTCGAGATCAATAGGCAATAAAATAGTAATACTTGCACCGCCATCTACATTATTTTCAATTTTAATTTGGCCTGCATGCTCATCCACCATTTTTTTAACAATCGCCAAACCTAAGCCTGTACCATGCACTTTGGTGGTGACATAAGGCTCATAAGCATGAGAAATAATGCCAGCAGGAAAGCCTTGCCCATTGTCTTTTACCATGAGTTTAATAGTCGATTCATTAAAGCTGGTGTGCACTAAAATTTCTGGCGTTTTAGCAGTTGGCGCACCGTCGACTGGCATTAACGCATCTTGTGCATTTTGCATTAAGTTGTGTAATACCTGCCTTAACATGGTTGCGTCGCCCAAAATATCTGGCATATTGGGCATTAGCTCATAGCGAATATGTATGCTATTGCTATCTGCTTGACTCAATGCGTGCGGTATTTCAGGGTTAAGCATTTCATCGCGACCATTTTCATAAAGTGCAGATACGTCTCGGATTAGCTGATTGATATTGAGACGAGTTAAATGTGCGGATGGCGCACGCGCATATTCACTAAACTCGTTTACCATGGTTTTCATGGCACTCACTTGATTAACAATTGTATCAGTGGCGCGCTGCAGCATGTTGGCATCGGTGGTATTTAATTTGGTACTTAATTTATGCTGTAAGCGTTCTGCAGATAATTGAATCGGCGTCAGCGGGTTTTTAATTTCATGTGCAAGTCTGCGTGCAACTTCGCCCCAAGCTGCGTCACGTTGAGCTTGTACCATGGTAGTTACATCGTCAAACACCACCACAAAGCCGTTATCGCCAGTGTCACTAGGTAGGCGTGTGGCTTTTACCAGTAATAATTGCCTGCCTTGCGGGTTCACAATTTCAATTTGGCGAGAGAGCTCTGTTTTGGCTAAGTTTTCTGTTTTGGTGAGCTCAAAATGGGCTTTTACAGTGCTAATAAATTCGGCTAAAAAAGTGTGATTATCACTAATTTTAGTGAACTGCTGGTTTTCAAATTGGGCTAAATTTAAACCCAAAATTGTGCTCGCTGTTAGGTTATAAGTACGCAACTCGCCTTTTTCGTTAATTGCTAATACGCCAGATGATAAATGCGCCAAAATGGTTTCTAAGTAGCTGCGCGCGGCTTCAACTCTGGCACGACTCCTCTCAGTCGCTTTTGTCGCATCGTTTAATTGGCGTGTCATGCTGTTAAACGATTTAACCAAAATGCCTAGCTCATCTTTACCGTGCTCTGGCAGCATAGAGCTGTAATCGCCACTAGCAATGGCACGCGTGCCCTCTGCCAACACAGTTAATGGCTGAGTAATGCGGCGGCTTAACAAAAACGCAATCGCCAGCGCAGACAGCATGGCTAACATTAAAACCAAGGTGAGTGTTAATGCAAATACATCTTTAAGCGCATTGCGGCTGTAAGATAACTCCTGATAATCGCGATAAACGTCTTGCACCGCCTCCGCCGTATTAGAAAGGGATTTTGGTACAGGCTGCAATAATTGCAAAATACGCACTTCACCTGCCAACTCTTGCGAATTAACGGGTGCTAACACGCGCAAATAAAGGCCTTTGTTTGGTATTGGCTCAATTTTGCCATAAATACGGCTTTGTGCTTGGCGCAATTGCGGAATGCTGGGTAATTCGGGCAAAAAGCTGCTGGCGTCACTACTTGAAACCGAAATAATCCGTCCTTGTGGTGTTAACAAAACCGCATCTTGTATGCCTGATTTTTCACGTAAATCGTTGAGCAAAGTATAGTGACTGCGTGATGGTAAAAAAGCCAAACTAGTCGCCATATTTTCGGCTTTTTCTTCTACGTCTTGCAACATAATATCTAGGGCGCGCTGACCTAAACTTAAGCCGCCATCCAATGCGGATTCTACTTTCACGTTAAACCAAGATTCGATTGAGCGGGTTAAAAAATTCACACTCACTAAATAAACAATTAGCCCCGGAATAATCGCCATTAAGGCAAATGTGCCTAATAAACGCAAGGTTAAGCGGCTGCCCACCACGCCTGTTTTGATTTTTTTATACAAATGCCACAGTTGAATAGCAATCAGTACCAGTAAAACACCAGCCAAGCCAATGTTTAGGTACAGCAGAATTTTATAATAATCAGTTGAAGTGGCCGTGTTAGCGCTAGCCAGTGAAAGTAAGTACAGCAGTACTAGTCCTAACGCTACACTTACAAAAACAATATATCTCATCAGCTATTGGGCGAAACTCATTTGAGTTCTTTGCCGCCAGATTCTTTATTCTGGGGTTCTTTATTAATCGTTTCTTTATTTGGCATTTCTTTATTCAACATCTCTTTGTTTAAAGGCTCTTTAAGCCATAAATCTTTGAGTGCCCACTCAAATTTTTGAGAAGTTAAGTTCCATTTTTCAGAAGAAAGCGCGTCTACCTGAATGGCTTTAGGTAGTTTAGTTTTGTCTAGCCGTACCAATAAAGCCGCATTATAGGTTTCATTTTTTTCAACTAGCGATTTTTCTAATACTTTCCAATCGTTAATTTGCATTAACTCTTGCGCCGCCTCGCCCAATGATTCAAACGTTTTTTGGTGTGCACCGCGATTGACTAGATATTGGCGACTAAGTGCATGATAGCTCAGCATTACACTGCGCGTTGCCGTCACGATTTCGTCATCAAACCAGTATTTTTGTGGCCTAACCACTTGAAACTCAATTAAAAAATGCAGCGGCACACCTTTATTGACGGCCGCTTCTATTGTGTCATCAAAAACGACGTCAACTTCGGCAGAAAGTGCGTAAAAATCTTCTAGTGGATGCAGTTCAGCTTGCTCAATGTCAATGCTACTGCCTGCGGCAAACGCAACCGAACATATGCTCATCAGCGAAACGCAGGCGCCCAAACGGATACCGTTACGCAGTTTTTTGCAATAATGCGTAAAAAAGACCATCGTGCCGACTGTTGGGTATAAGCTGACCATGCTCAGATTGAATATTTTGATGGTTTTCATTGGTTAAAGTTAACGGTAATTGAGTCGCATCAGGGTTTTTAAGTAAAAAAGCATCTATTTGTTGTTGATTTTCTTCATTAAAAATCGAACAAGTGACATAAAGTAATTTACCGCCTTTTGCCAATAATTGCCACAAATTAGCCAAAATTAGCGCTTGTTGTTGCGTAAATGTCAAAATATCACGCTCTCGCCGCAACCACTTAATATCCACATGCCGCCGCACAATACCCGATGCGGTGCATGGTACGTCCGCCAAAATACGCTCAAAAGGCTGATTGCTCTGCCATGTTGCCGCATCACCAAGCTGTAAATCAGCGCTGAGGCTCAGGCGGTTTAAGTTGCTTTCCACGCGATCTAAACGGCTGGCATCGTTATCCAGCGCGGTTAGTTTTACATCACTTAACTCTAAAATATGCCCAGTTTTCCCGCCCGGTGCGCAACATGCATCTAATACATTTAAGTCATTATGCACATCCAACAAGCCTGCTGCTAATTGCGCGCCATAATCTTGTACAGAAACTACGCCATCCAAAAATCCTGGTATTTTATCTACAGAAATTGGCTGCTCTAAAATCACCGCATATTCACCCACTTGCGTCGCCACAATATCTTGGCGTGCCAGTAATTGCACATATTCCTTGGCACTGGTTTTTTGCACATTCACACGCAAAGTCATGGGCGGATGCGCATTGCCAGTAGCTAAAATACTTTTCCAAGATGCTGGATATTGCTGTTTGAGCTTATTAATCCACCATTGCGGATAAGAATAAAGTGCGACTTCGTTGCTTTCTGTATCGGTTTGAATGGCCTTACTTAACACTATTTTTTGACGTAAAAAATTGCGTAAAACACCATTTACTAAGCCCTTTGCCCATCGCGGTTTGGCATAGCTCGCCGCCTCAACCGCCTGATTCACCACTGTAAAATCATCTGCTTTATCATGCAGTAACTGATAGATTGCCACCAACAAAAGCGCAGTGATATGTTCATTACTTAAAGGCTTTTCCAGCAACTTAACCAAGTAAGCGTTCACTTCGCCATAAAAACGCAAAGTGCCATAACTTAAATCTGCCGCTGCGCCACGTTGTTGCGGCGTGGCATTCGGGTAAGACTTAAGCGCATCGGGCAAAGCTAAAGTCAGGTTGCGACCTGATAACACTTGAGAAACTGCGATGGCAGCGATTTGTTGGGAAATATACAAGGCAAGCCTTTAATTTAAGATGTACGGATTTTACTTGATAAGCGCTCATCGTGCTTTGCACAAATACAACATTAGGCTTTGTAAAGTGAATTAACCAGCCAATAAGCTTAGTTTGTCATCAACTTTACACATGCATACTTAATCATAAGCATTGTTTGTATAGGTTAATTTTGTAATGAAAGGCCATATGAAAACCTTTAAAGACTTATTGCCTTGGCTGCATTACCCCGTTGTCATGTCATTTGGATTGGCGTTATTTGCAGTTCTGCAATTTTACGGCGTTTCGCCCAGAACCAACGCTTACATATCTATACTCAGCACCGCTTTTATTATTATGCTGCTAGAGTTTAAATTTCCATACAGAAGCGATTGGTATTCCAGCCTGCACGAAGTGAAAACCGATTTAATGTTTATCGGCTTGGTGCAATTGGCTTTACCGCCTTTAATCAGTTTTACAGTGGCTTATTGGCTGGTAGGGCACGCACCAGAAATGAAAATGCATGATTATTGGCCGCATCATTGGTCAATCTGGAGCCAAGCAATATTAATGATTGTTGTTGTCGATTTTTTACTCTATTGGCTGCACAGAGCAGCGCATAACAATCGTTTTTTATGGCGGCTACATTCCGTGCATCACTCGGTTGAGCAGCTGTATTGGCTCAACACATCTCGCTTTCATCCATTAGAAAAAGTATTACAAATGCTGTGCGATAGCATTCCATTTATATTGCTGGGCGTAAGCGAGAGCGTGTTGGCGCTTTATTATATTGCCTATGCCACCAATGGATTTTTTCAGCATTCCAATATTCATTTACGCTTTGGCTGGCTTAATTACATTTTAGGCACTGCCGAATTGCATCGCTGGCATCACGCGCGCAATCCAGAAGAATCGAATCACAATTATGGCAACAACATTATTATTTGGGATGTGATTTTTGGCAGCTGGTACTTACCTAAAAACCGCCATATTAAAGAAATCGGACTTAATGAAAAAAATTATCCCAAAACTTTTATGGGGCAGATTTTGGCGCCGTTTGATATGCGCTAATTTTTTCAAAATTAACTAAAGAATCGTGTTGTAATAAAAGTAAGTTTTTACTTTATATTTATTGCTTTCAGCATAAATCAATTTTCATTTCCATCGCCCACTTATCTTTAGCTGTAGTTATGTTACGAAACTTTTCATCATAGATAAAATTGAAAATAATTCTGCCTTTCCATTGACCTTCGGTTTCAATTCTGTAGCTGGTAATTTTACCTCCATAAAATGAAGGTTTCACTTGAAACTTATGAAAATAGATTTCGCCGCCTATTAGCTTTTTAGCTGTTGCCTCTGATAAATCCCACCATTTAGTTTCAAACTCAGCTTTCTTTATATCTAAAGCCTTAATATTGCCCAAATTTTCAATTAGATGAATTTTTGCAGTCATAAAAGTCCTAGCTAAATTACCATCGCCATCAACCTAGAAACACGTTCCTCAGTTTGCGGATGTGTGCTAAATAAACCTTTCAAACTGCCGCCAGATAACGGGTTAATAATCATCATTTGTCCCGTTTCAGGATGCGCTTCGGCGGTTTCATTGGGGATTTGATGCGCGTAGTTGTGAATCTTCTGCAACGCGCTGGCTAGGGCTTTTGGGTCTTTGCTGATTTCTGCGCCCATTCTGTCTGCTTCGTATTCGCGACCGCGTGAAATCGCCATTTGAATCAAGCTGGCGGCAAGTGGCGCTAGAAACATCATCAAAATGCCGATAATCGGACTGCCGCGTTCGCCATCGCGATTGCCTCCGCCAAAAAACATGCCGAACTGCGCGATGGAAGCAATCGCACCCGCCATCGTGGCGGAAATGGTAGAAATCAATGTATCGCGATGCTTAATATGCGCCAATTCATGCGCCATCACGCCGCGTAATTCACGCTCATTTAAAATTTGCATAATGCCAGCCGTTGCAGCCACCGCTGCGTTTTCTGGGTTGCGGCCTGTGGCAAAAGCATTAGGTTGGCTTTCGTTCATCACATACACTTTTGGCATGGGCAATTGCGCATTTTGCGCCAATTCTTTCACCATATTGTAGTAATTGCGAAATTGGCCGTTGCCGTAATTGTTGTCTGGCGAAACTTCTTGCGCGCCATACATTTTTAGCACGGCTTTATCTGAAAACCAATACGCGTAAATATTCATGCCCGCCGCAAATAATAGGGCGATTAACATGCCAGTTCCGCCTCCAACTGCCGCACCGACTGTGCCGAATAAGGCGACGATTGCCGCCATTAAAATAGACGTTTTTAACCAGTTACCAAACATCAGAATCTCCTAACGATTACAAATGTGTTTATTTGAATGATGAAATGAATATGATACTAATACTGTTTAAATTCAAGACTTAACCCTAAAAATCAGCTAAAAAAATCGCCCAATTTAACTTGCTGGCTTTGCATAAATTGCTGCGCAGTTTGCCGTTTACCACCGGGCATTTGCAACTCGTGAATTTGCAAAATACCTTTCCCGCAAGCGACGTCAATGTGTGGACTTAACCAAATAATTTGGCCAAATTTTGTGGTTAAGTCTGCGTTTGAACAGTCTTGATTAGCCGCGATGGCAAACCAGATGCGGCAGGTTTCACTTTTAAATTTCGCAGTTGCCACAGGGAACGGATTAAAGCCGCGCACTTGGCGTGAGATTTCAATCGCAGGTTTTGTCCAGTCGATTGCGGCTTCGGCTTTTTCTAGTTTATGCGCATAAGTGACTAAACTTTCATCTTGAATGTTACTACTTAACACTTTATTATCGGCTAAATCTTGCATGGCTTTTACCATTAAGCATGCCCCAATTTTGGCCAATTTATCGTGCAGGCTTTGCGTTGTATCATTATCCGTAATCGGAACCTCGCCTTTGCTAATCATCGCGCCTGCATCCAGCGCTGGTACTACTTCCATAATCGTCACGCCAGTTTCAGCATCACCGGCCAGCAATGCTCGGTGAATCGGCGCTGCACCACGCCAACGCGGTAATAATGAGGCGTGAATATTGTAACAACCTAGCTTGGGCATATTTAAAACGGTGGTAGGAATAATCAACCCGTAAGCGGCGACTATCATCACATCTGCCTGCGCAAAAGCAATTTCTGCCTGCACTTCAGCTGGCTTAAGCGATGGAGGCTGGAAAACGGGTAAATTGTGTTGCAATGCCAATTGCTTAACTGGGCTGGCTTTAAGCTGCATGCCGCGCCCAGCAGGGCGATCTGGCTGAGTTAGTACCATCACAATTTCATGCCCCGCGGCAATTAAAGCAGCTAGCGCGGGGACTGCGAACTCAGGCGTACCTGCAAAAATAATTTTCATAAGATTTAAGTTATCTGTCGCGCTGCAATTTAACCATTTTGGTTTTAATGCGGTTGCGTTTGAGTGGCGACAAATATTCTACAAATACCTTGCCTAACAAGTGGTCCATTTCATGCTGAATACAAACACTTAATAAGCCTTCTGCGTCTAATTTAAAGGGTTTTCCCTGTTTATCTAATGCTTCAACGGTGATTTTTTCGGCTCGCGTGACACTTTCATACACCCCTGGCACCGACAAACAGCCTTCTTCATAATCTTGCAAACCGCTTTTTGACACAATTTTTGGGTTAATAAACACCTGCAGCTGGTTCTGCTCTTTGCTGGTGTCAATCACAATCAATTGAATGTGCTGATTCACTTGCGTTGCCGCCAAGCCAATACCAGGCGCGTCATACATTGTTTGTGCCATATCATCGATTAATCGGCGAATTTCAGCGTTCACTTCTTTGATGGGTTTGGCCACCGTGTGCAAGCGGGGGTCTGGGTAATTGAGTATATTCAGTAGTGCCATAGTCGTTAAATCTTAAAAGTGTTGTCGTATATCAACAACCAGCATCGTAAAAAAGTTTCGTTTTTGCAAAAAAGCTTGATTGTTGAATGAATTACGTGATAAATTTAATGCAATTTCGCGAATGCTAAACCTAATTTTTAGCCGCTTTTTGACCGAGGTCATGCAATGAATAAACGCATTATAACGCTGCTAGTACTTGCTTGCTTAAGCTTACATGTAAATGCTGATGAAATTCAGCTACAAAAAAACCATCCAGAACGTCATGTAGTGGTAAAAGGTGACACTTTGTGGGGCATTTCAGGCCGCTTTTTAAAAGACCCATGGCAGTGGCCAAAAGTTTGGCGCATGAACCGCGACCAAATCAAAAATCCGCATTTGATTTATCCTGGCGATGTTGTGGTGCTAGACACCAGTAGTGGCTCGCCACAGCTAAGGTTGTTGAATGAGACGGTCACCTTAGAGCCTGGTGTGCGTATAGAACCGTTAGAGAAACAGGCAATTTTTACGATTGCACCTAATATTATTGGCCCTTTTTTAAGCCAGCCTTTGTTAATTGAAAATGGCAAGTTAGACGTATCGCCACGCATTATCGCAGGTCAAGAAAATCGAGTGGTGCTGAGCCCAGGTACACGAATTTATATTAATAATATTCAAGAGGGCGAAGGTACGCACTGGAATATTTATAGACCTGGTGAGCTGTTAAGAGACCCAGATACGGCAGAAGTATTAGGCACTGAGGCGATTTACCTAGGTGATGTGGATATCGCGCGTTATGGCGAACCTGCTACAGGTGATATTGTGCGCGCTAAAGAAGAAATTTTTACCAAAGACAGGCTGGTTGTTTCTCCTGATGAATTCAAAAGTAGCTTTGTGCCACACGCACCAGAGTCGCAAATTTCAGGCCGTATTATTCGCATTTATGGCGGTGTAGCAGAAGGTGGTCCAAATACAGTTGTATCAATCAATCGTGGTAAAAACGATGGCTTAGAAGAAGGTCATGTGTTGGCCATTAGTCGATATGGCCGTGTGATTAGAGACCCAGAGTACAAAGAGTCTGCATCCGATAAAGCAGTAGCGGAAGAGAAAAAATTAAAAGAGCTAAATTTTGATGTTAAAACAGATGTTGACGGGAAAAAGATTGTGAATTTTGCAAAAGCGCCTGCTCAAACCAAATTAGTGCTGAAGCCAGGGGATGTAAAACTACCAGATGAGCGCGTTGGTTTAATGATGGTTTTTAGAACATTCGATCGCGTATCTTACGCGCTGATTATGAGTACAACGGATGCGATTTACACAGCAGATTCTGTGCATACACCTTAAGACTTTGTAAATAATATGACGCAAATCAAAGCCAACATTGAAGAATCTGATGTTGCGCTTTGGATTTCACTGAATCAAACAATTGGTCTTGGTAGTGCTGGCATTTATCAGCTATTGACTAGATTTGGCTCACTAGAGGCTATTTATAGCGCAAATAGCCATCAGCTGCGAGAAGTGGTTGATGAATCTATTGCACAAAAAATATTAAATGGCGTGCAGACAGAAGTCATTAAGCCAACACTCGACTGGTTAAAAAAAGATAACACACATATTGTGACATTGGCTGACAAAGCTTATCCACAAGCATTGTTAGAAATTAGTAACCCGCCAATATTATTGTATGCAGTTGGTAATTTGCATTGGCTCAACCACCCAAGTATTGCTATGGTTGGTAGTCGAAGCAGTACGCCGCAAGGTGAGAAAAATGCAGAGGATTTTGCAGAAAGCTTATGCAACAGTGGCTTGTGTGTGGTGAGCGGAATGGCACTAGGTATTGATGGGGCGGCACACCGAGGTAGCTTTAAAGCGAAAGGTAAAAGTAACGGCGCAACAATTGCAGTTGTGGGAACAGGGCTAGATATTGTTTATCCTGCAAGGCATCGCGATTTAGCCCATAAAATAGCTGAGCGCGGTCTGATTGTTTCTGAGTTTGCGCTGGGTACGCCATCAAAAGCACAAAATTTTCCTAGGCGAAATCGGATTATTAGTGGCTTGAGTTTGGGCTGCTTGGTCGTTGAAGCAAATATAGACAGCGGCTCATTAATTACTGCACGCTTGGCGATTGAGCAGGGCCGTGAGGTGTTTGCCATACCAGGCTCGATTCATTCTCCCGTTGCTAAGGGTTGCCATCAACTGATTAAGCAGGGTGCGAAATTGGTTGAAAATACAACAGATATATTGGAAGAGTTAAAAAATATGCTGCCTAACATTAGCCCATTGGGGCTAATGAGCGAAGTAGAGGTGAATGGCTCAGAACCCAGTACAGTGCTCGATTGCATGGGTTTTGATCCGATTGATTTTGAAACCGTATTAACCGTTTCTGGATTGACTACAGAACAGCTTTCAGCCATGCTTATGGTGATGGAGCTAAAAGGCGAAATAACAGCCTTAGACGGTGGCAAGTATCAACGACTCATTTAATAAGAATATTTTGAAATGTCAGCTGTAAACAGATTCCAAATTGTACTTAGGAGATGCTATGTTTGAAGTATTGGTGTTCATGTTTGAAAATTATTTTGCGCACCACTCAATGCCAGATATTGATGTGATGGAGCAGGAATTGTCAGCTGCTGGATTTGAAAAAACCGATATCAACGGTGCATTTGATTGGTATCAAGAGATGAAGTATCAGTTAACGCAACCAGCGCTCAACTATTCGCATGAATATTCTGGTATGCGTATATTTTCAGATAATGAAATTAAAAAAATCAATACAGAAAGTATTGGCTTTGTTTTGTTTTTACAACAAGCCAATGTGATTAACGACATGGAGCGCGATCTAATTGTTGATCGCGCGATGGCTTTAAAACAAGAAACGATTACCGTAGAAGAAATGCGTTGGATTTCGATGATTGCCTTATGGAATGAAGGCCGCGAAAAAGATTATTTGTTTGTGGAAGACGCTTTTTTCAATCCGCGTGGATTAACTGTTCATTAGTTTTGGAATGAAATTTTTTTAAACAAAAAAATGGCGCTTAAATCTCGAGCGCCATTTTCATTTTTAGTGTGTATATTGTTTAGTTTTAGATTACTTAAGCTCTAAATTATCAATAATTTTTGAAATGGTACCCGCTTGGTTGAGCGTGTAAAAGTGTAAGCTAGGTACACCCCAAGCCAGTAAGGTTTCACACAATTCGCTTACCACATCCACACCTAAAGCACGTAATGATGGCAAATCGTCTGCGTAGGCTTCTAATCTTAAACGCAACCAACGCGGAATCTCTGCACCACAAACTCCAGAAAAACGCGCCAACTGTGTGTAGTTGTATATTGGCATAATACCGGGCACGATTGGTATCGTAATACCATCCGCCTCACAGCTATCCACAAACCTAAAATAAGCATCAGCATTGTAAAAATATTGCGTAATGGCAGAATCGGCACCTGATTCTACTTTGCGCTTAAAGTTAGCCATATCTTTGGCAGCCGATAACGCTTCTGGGTGAAATTCTGGATAAGCGGCCACTTCTAGATGAAACCAATCGCCCGAATATTCACGAATAAAACTTACCAGCTCATTGGCATATTTAAAATCGCCCACACTCACTTCACCTGATGGCACATCACCACGTAGCGTCACTAAACGTTTAATGCCTTTTGCTTTGTAAGCCGATAATAATTCGCGAATTTCTTCTTTGCTAGAAGATATGCAGGAAATATGCGGTGCGGCTTGATAACCTTCTGCTTGAATTTCAAATACTGTTTCTTTGGTGCGGTCGGTTGTAGAGCCGCCTGCGCCAAAAGTGACTGAAAAAAAATCAGGATTATATCGCGCAAGTTGCGCGCGCGTTTCGCGCAAATTGCTGATGCCATCTGCCGTTTTTGGCGGGAAAAACTCAAAACTTAACGGTAAATTTTGCTTCATTTTTAGTGTTAACTTCTATTTTTTATCAACTACAATTGCGCTTAATATCCACGAAATAATGCTGTAAACAATCGCGCCAATAATCCCAGCGGTAACAGTTTTTACATCAAAGCCTTGCAAAAAATAACCCGCCAGCCAAAATAGCAGGCCATTAATCACAAATATAAATAAACCCAGCGTGATAATCGTCACTGGCAGCGTGAGAATTAATAAAATTGGTTTAATCAGTATATTAGCCAAACCAATAACCGCTGCCGCGATTAAGGCAGACATAAAGCTAGACACATGAATACCAGGTACAAGATACGCCACAGCCAATAAAGCCAGCGCGCTTAACAACCATCCAATCAACAATTTCATGTGTCTGCTCCTTAATTAAAGATTAATAACGATAAGTTTCTGGCTTGAATGGGCCATCTTGCGATACGCCAATGTAAGCCGCTTGCGTTTCAGATAAACGTGTTAGTTGTGCGTTTAATTTTTTCAATTGCAACACGGCAACTTTTTCATCCAAATGCTTAGGTAACGTATAAACGCCAACTGGATATTTTGCTTGTTGAGTAAACAACTCAATTTGCGCTATCGTTTGGTTGGCAAAGCTTGAACTCATCACATAGCTTGGATGGCCAGTGCCGCAACCTAAATTCACTAAACGACCTTTTGCCAATAAAATGATTTTTTTACCATTTGGGAAAATCACATGATCCACTTGTGGCTTGATTTCATCCCACTCATATTTCTCTAGTGAAGCAACGTCAATCTCGTTATCAAAGTGGCCGATATTGCACACAATCGCTTGGTCTTTCATTTTTGCCATATGGTCATGCGTAATCACATGGTAGTTACCAGTGGCGGTTACAAAAATATCCGCATGCTCAGCGGCGTAATCCATTGTGACTACGCGGTAGCCTTCCATTGCGGCTTGCAGTGCGCAGATTGGGTCAATTTCTGTTACCCAAACTTGGGCTGAAAGCGCACGTAAAGCTTGTGCAGAACCTTTACCCACATCGCCATAACCTGCAACCACAGCCACTTTACCAGCAATCATCACGTCAGTTGCGCGTTTAACAGCATCTACCAATGATTCACGGCAGCCGTATAAGTTATCGAATTTTGATTTAGTGACTGAATCGTTTACGTTAATCGCTGGAAACGCTAATTTGCCTTCTTTGTGCATTTGATACAAACGATGAACGCCAGTTGTAGTTTCTTCTGTTACGCCTATGATTTTGCTTAGGCGAGTTGAATACCAAGTTGGATCGGTTTTGAGTTTGGTTTTAATCGCATCGAATAAGCAGATTTCTTCTTCTGATGTTGGGTTAGCCACCACAGATAAATCTTTTTCGGCGCGTGTACCAAGATGTAGCAATAAAGTCGCATCACCGCCATCATCTAAAATCATGTTGGTGTAGCCACCGTCTGACCATTCAAAAATGCGGTGTGTGTAATCCCAGTATTCAGTCAACGTTTCGCCTTTGATGGCGAATACTGGTGTGCCGCCAGCTGCAATCGCAGCCGCTGCGTGGTCTTGTGTTGAATAGATGTTACATGATGCCCAGCGCACTTCAGCGCCTAAGTCTTTCAGCGTTTCAATCAGTACCGCTGTTTGAATGGTCATGTGTAGGGAGCCAGTAATGCGCGCACCTTTTAGTGGTTGGGCTAATGCAAACTCTTCACGAATCGCCATTAAGCCTGGCATTTCGGTTTCGGCGATTGCAATTTCTTTACGGCCAAAAGTCGCTAAATTGATATCAGCAACAATGTAATCTTTGAATGTTAAATCAGTCACGGTATTCATCGTTTTTCCTTAAACAATAATGAAGTTTGGTGACCAGAGGGGATGAATTGAGAGAGACATTGACTTTGTCCACCTGCATCCCGTGTCTGGCACGGTTAGGTGAACGCCGTTTACAATAATGATGATAATTTCACCAGTATTGCTAACCGAGCCTAGGGTTTACATCATTTTGATATTTCAAAACTAACGTAACCTCGCAACGTTCCTCGGTTATCAATTACTAAAAGCGGGATTATAATGAAATCATGGTTTTTGTAAAGCCATGATTTCATTATGTTTGCTACATATTAAGACTTATAAACCTGCCGCAGCTTTTAGTGCAGCTGCTTTGTCTGTCGCTTCCCAAGTGAACTCAGGCTCATCGCGACCAAAGTGGCCATAAGCTGCTGTTTTTGTGTAGATGGGACGTAATAAGTTCAACATTTTTACAATGCCTTTTGGGCGCAAGTCAAAATGTTCACGCACTAATTGCGTCAACACTTCGTTTGAAACTTTACCTGTGCCATACGTTTCTACCATCACAGAAGTCGGTTGCGCCACACCAATAGCGTAACTCACTTGCACTAAGCAACGTGATGCTAAACCAGCTGCCACAATGTTTTTTGCTACATAACGGCCAGCATAAGCCGCGCTGCGATCTACTTTTGAAGGGTCTTTACCTGAAAACGCACCGCCACCATGAGGGGCTGCGCCGCCGTAGGTATCTACAATGATTTTACGGCCTGTTAAGCCGCAGTCGCCTTGTGGGCCACCGATTACGAAGCGACCTGTTGGGTTCACTAAAAACTTAATTTCACCTTTAATCAAGTCTTTAGGCAACATTGGCTTAATAATTTCTTCAATGGTTGCTTCGCGAATATCTTCTAAGCTGATATCGGGGGAGTGTTGAGTAGAAACTAAAACTGTATCGATTTTGTATGGTTTGCCATCTACATATTGCACCGTCACTTGGCTTTTCGCGTCTGGACGCAACCATGGCAAACGGCCATCTTTGCGTAATGCGGCTTGGCGTTCCATTAAACGGTGGCTTAGCCAAATTGGCAATGGCATTAGTTGTGGTGTTTCATCTACCGCATAACCAAACATCAAACCTTGGTCGCCTGCACCTTGGTCTAAAGGGTCATCTTGCGCGCCGTCTACACCTTGTGCGATATCGGGCGACTGTTTGTCGTATGCTACTAACACCGCACAACCTTTGTAGTCGATGCCGTATTCGGTGTTGTCATAACCTATGCGTTTAATCGCATCGCGTGCCACTTTAATATAGTCCACATTGGCTGTGGTCGTGATTTCGCCTGCCAGTACCACTAAGCCAGTATTAGCTAAGGTTTCGGCGGCTACGCGTGCGGTTGGGTCTTGCTCTAAAATAGCATCTAAAATGCTATCTGATACTTGGTCTGCTAATTTGTCTGGATGACCTTCAGAAACTGATTCTGAAGTAAAAAGAAATTCGTTCATTGATGTGCGCCTTGAAAAACTTAAATATTGATAAAAGAAAAAAACAATATCGACTAAAGGCTAAAGCAAATATTGTTAATTACTGTTGAGTTGCGAATTGTACACGGTTAACCACTTGTAAACACTCAAATTTGGTAGAATAAAGACTACTAAATGAGGTAAAAATGCAGCTAAAGTTTACAAAAATGCAAGGCGCAGGTAATGATTTCGTCGTGATTGACGCTTATTCAGAAAATGTCGCGTTAAATGCCAATCAAATAAAAAAAATCGCTAATCGTTATTTTGGTGTTGGTTGCGATCAATTATTAATGGTTGAAAAAAGTACTTCTGCTAATGTGGATTTTAAATACCGTATTTTTAACGCAGACGGTGGTGAAGTAGAGCAGTGCGGCAACGGTGCGCGTTGCTTTGCGCGCTTCGTTTTTGAAAAAAACTTAACCACTAAAAGTGACATAAAAGTTGAAACCGCCAGCGGAATTATAGTGTTGCAATTGCAAAACGATGGGCAAGTCATAGTGGATATGGGCGCACCTATTTTTGAGCCTGCGCGCATTCCATTTGAGGCGGCTAGTCAACAGCCACAATACGCACTTAATTTAGATACAGAGTCAGTGACGATTTCAGCTGTTTCAATGGGAAATCCTCATGCAGTAATAGTGGTAGATAATGTAGAAACGGCCAATGTAGCAACGCTTGGACCACAAATTGAATCGCATATCGATTTTCCGCAACGGGTAAATGCAGGATTTATGCAGATTGTAAACACGCATGAAATCAATCTGCGCGTATATGAGCGTGGCAGTGGAGAAACACTTTCTTGTGGCACTGGTGCTTGCGCGGCGGCGGTAAGTGGTATTAGCATAGGTCATTTGCAATCGCCTGTGTTGGTGAATACGCGTGGCGGCAAGCTGAGTATTGCTTGGGCTGGCAACAGTCAGCCTGTCATGATGACTGGGCCTGCAGAGTTTGTGTTTGAGGGTCAGATTGAGATTTGATGTGTCATTTTTGGTTAAAAAAAGTGGTTAACTTTAGTAATCTGCTTAATAAATTTTGGGAATAATAATGTCGGAAATGGAACAAATGGACGAAATTAAGGCGTATTTAAAAAACCACCCTGAATTTTTTGAAGAAAATGCCGCTTTGTTGGCCGATATTCACTTGCCCAGCCCACATGGCGGCGGCACTATTTCGTTAGCGGAACGTCAGCAATTGGCGCAGCGCGATAAAATCACCGCGCTTGAGAGTCGATTTTCTGAGTTGGTTTTAAATGCACAGCAAAACAACGCAATAGCTACCAAAATTCATGCTTTTAATGTGAGGTTGCATCGAGCAAAAAGCTTCGACGCGATTGAGCAATTAATTAGCCACGATTTACCTGAAATGTTTGACTTAAGTGATACTTGTTTGCGCATTTGGGTGCAACCTTTAGAGCAGTCAAGTCATGCTAATTTAGTGTTCAGCGAGACGTCTGAGGTGATTAAAACTTGGGTTGCCTCGCGCGCGCAGCCTTACTGTGGCAAGCCTCCTGCTATTGTGGGTGAAGATTGGTTTATAGAGCCAGCAGCTTCATTGGCAATTATTGGCTTGCATCAAGCAAGTCTATTTGGTTTCTTAGCATTAGCCAGCGATAGCGACAGCCGATTTTATGAAGAGATGGGCACTGACTTTTTAAATAAAATGAGTGAGCTCATTAGTGCAGCATTATCGCGACATTTGGAATTGTCTTGATTAGTTAACGATTTCTTAAAAGACAATATGTCAGTCGATTCTTCAGCAGAAAACTTAATCGCCAAATATTTGGAGTTTTTAAGTTTTGAGCGTCGTTTAAGTCCGCTAACCTGCAAGAATTACGCAAGAGATTTGACGCAGCTTGTGCAATTAAGTGACCAATTAAACTTAAACGAGCTGCAAAATACGCACATAAGGCGTTTTGTTGCTGGTCTTCATGGCAAAGGTTTGGGCGGAAAAAGTATTGCGCGCTTGTTATCTTGTTGGCGTGGCTTCTTCAATTTTTTGATTCAACAACAAGGATACGTTCAAAACCCAGTATTGGGTTTGCGCGCACCTAAATCAGGCCAAACACTGCCGCACGCGCTATCTATAGAGCAAACCATTAAGTTGGTGGATATTAAAGAAGATGACCTATTAAGTGTGCGCGACCATGCTATTTTGGAATTATTTTATTCATCTGGTTTGCGTTTAAGCGAATTGGTGAATCTAAACATAGGCGCGCTGGATTTTACACAAGGCACGATTACAGTAACGGGTAAAGGCAATAAAACCCGTATCGTACCGCTTGGAGAGTTTGCTATAAAAGCCATTCAGCAATGGCTAAGCATGCGTCCAGAAGACTCAACTTTTGATGGAAATCCGCAAGATAAAGCCGTATTTGTTGGCAAACAGGGCAAGCGATTAACCCCTAGAAATGTGCAATATCGCATCAAAGAATGGGCTATTAAGCAAGGCATTCACACTTCTGTGCATCCACACATGCTGCGCCATAGCTTTGCGTCGCATGTGTTGCAATCAAGCGGCGATTTACGCGCGGTGCAAGAAATGCTGGGTCATGCCAATATTAGTACCACGCAAGTGTATACGCATTTAGATTTTCAGCATTTGAGTAAGGTGTACGATAATGCACATCCAAGAGCAAAAAAAGATGTTAGCTGAAAAGTTGCCTTATTGTAAAAACCTCTCAGATGCAACACTAAGATTGAATGCGTCAAAATATTTTCAATGAAAGGCTGTCAATTTGACTTTTGCACCCAATATAATAATTAGCACCTATAATAAATTGATTACATCCCCCATTAACATTGTTAGGAATTAATATGGAACATACTTTACCCGCATTACCTTACGCTAGAACAGCATTAGCGCCGCATATTTCAGAAGAAACCTTAGACTTTCATTATGGTAAACATCACCAAACTTATGTGACTAACTTAAACAATTTAATCAAAGGTACTGAGTTTGAGAGTTTGAGCTTAGAGGAAGTCATTAAAAAGTCTTCTGCTGGTATTTACAATAACTCTGCACAAATTTGGAATCACACTTTTTTTTGGAACAGCATGAAGCCCAATGGCGGCGGCGCACCGACTGGCGCATTGGCAGATGCTATTAATGCAAAATGGGGCAGTTTTGAAGAGTTTAAAAAAACTTTTCAAGCATCAGCAGTTGGTAATTTTGGCTCTGGTTGGACATGGTTAGTTAAAAAAGCTGACGGCACTGTGGATATTGTGAATATGGGTGCTGCAGGCACACCATTAACCACTGGCGATAAAGCATTATTAACCATCGATGTATGGGAGCACGCGTATTACATAGATTATCGCAATGCCCGCCCTAAATTTGTAGAAACATTTTTAGCATCTTTAGCAAACTGGGATTTTGCGTCTGCAAACTTTGCTTAACTTATAAATATCAGCGTTAAAAAGGCCGCAACTGCGGCCTTTTTAATATTGGTGTGCTAAATATTCATAATTTCTGCTAATATTGCAACTATGTTGCATAGATTTTTTATTCATTTTAGCTTAGTTATTTTATTTGCTTTTACGCAAATAGGCATCTCCACGCATGAAATCAGCCATTTTTCTGATTTAACTCAGCATTCTCAACAAGATAAACAAGTACCTAATCACCAGTGTGAGCAATGTATTAGTCAAGCGGATGTAGAAAATGGTTTGGCAGAAAGTACTTTTGTATTCTCTGTTAATCAGTTTGTTTCACTGCCCGCCAATGAACGCTACTTTTCGTTTTTCAATCTTCCTAACTGCACTTATTCTGCGCGCGCACCACCTCAAGCAGCTTAAATATAACAATCATTAACCAATTGCTTAACCCGCTAATTGGTGTATTTTGTATTTAGTTTTTTGAGGATTTAATCATGGTTCAGAGTCAACACTTTCCAGCACGCGCTGCGCAATTGCCGCTTTTATTTAAAAAAAAGTTTAAAGCCAAGCCAATTATTTTGGCGTTAGCCACCTTTTTCGTACAAAACGTTTATGCAGCAGATTCTGCTCAAATCGATTTGCCAGCATTGGCTGTCACAGGCAATCCCTTGGGTGTTGCTTCAGACGAATTGGTCGTGCCAGTAGTTGTATTAAACGGACGCGAGTTGAGTTTGCGCCGCGAGGGCACATTGGGCGAAACGCTTAATGGTATTCCAGGTGTGACCGCGACCCAATTTGGCCCAAATGCTTCTAGGCCAGTGATTCGCGGTTTAGATGGCGAACGTGTGCGCATTATGCAAAATGGTATTGGTATCTTGGATGCGTCCAGTTTAAGTTTTGACCACGCGGTTGGCATAGACCCGCTGATTATTGAGCAAATTGATGTGGTGCGCGGCCCTGCGGCACTATTGTATGGCGGCAGTGCGGTGGGTGGTGTAGTTAACGCAATCGACCATCGAATTCCTAAAGAGCAACTAGACGGCATTACAGGCCGAGCTGAGGCGCGCTTTGGGGGCGCTGATAGTACGCGTAATGGAGCGGCGGTAGTGGATGTAGGTAATGGATTATTTGCGATTCATGCGGATGTTTATAATCGTAAAACAAACGATTTAGATATTCCTGATTTTGCGGTTTCTAGCCGTTTGAATCGCGCGGATGGCACGCCACGTGAGAATCGTGGTCGTTTGCAAAATAGTAATGCACAATCAGATGGCGGCGCATTTGGTGCGTCGCTCACGTTTGATCATGGCTATATTGGCGCGTCTATTTCGACACTTTCTAATAACTATGGCGTGGTGGCAGAAGAAGATGTGCGTATTGATATGGAAAGCGATCGCATCGATATCGCCTCTGAATTCACTAATTTGGGCGGTCTAATTAATCGCGTGAAATTTCGTATGGCGCACACGGATTACGAGCATGTAGAACTAGAAGGCTCAGAGATAGGTACTACCTTTAAAAATCGCGGATTAGAGGGCAGTTTTGAAGCTGGACACGCGCCATTTGCTAACCTAAATGGTGTAATCGGTTTTCAGTTTAATAACACCAATTTTGAAGCGCTGGGCGAAGAGGCTTTTGTACCGACAGTTAACACTCAAAACAGAGCAATTTATGTATATGAAGAGCTGGCGATTGATAAGCATAAAATCACTTTTGGCGGCCGTTTGGGGCGTACTATAGTTGACTCAAAAGATACTGAGAATTTCGGTGCTGGCATCAGCAATAGTTTTAATCCGAATAGCTTTGCCTTGGGTGGCTTATATACGATTAACGACAACTGGTCGTTAACCAGTAATTTATCGTATAACGAGCGAGCGCCTAGCTACTTTGAGCTGTATGCCAACGGTGCGCATGTGGCCACTGGGCAGTTTGAAGTGGGTGATGTGAATTTTGATAAGGAAAAATCTAACGGAATTGATGCGCAAATTCGCTGGAAAGATGCCAAAAATTCATTTAGCTTAGGCGCGTATCACACACGCTTTCAAAATTTTATCGGCTTGTTTGAAACAGGTAACGATATTCAGGTTGAGCCAGGTGAGTTTTTACCAGAAGCACAATTTAGAGCAGTGCCAGCAGAATTCACGGGTTTAGAGGCTGAAGGCAAATTTGCCATGACCGATAATCTAAACCTTTTGGTGCGTGGCGATTATGTGCGTGCGCGCGATAAACGCAACAACGATTATCTACCACGAATTGCGCCATTCAGATTGGGCGCAGGTCTGCAATATCAACTAAACAGCTTTACTGCCAGAATAGATGTGCTGCGTGCGTTTAAGCAAGACAATACAGCCGACAACGAACTGCAAACTGACGGCTATACCAATGTAACAGCATTAGTGGCGTATAAATTACCAATCAAGTTCAATGCAGAATTATTTGCCAAAGCGAATAATTTGTTGGATGACGAAATACGTGAACATGCCTCTTTCTTAAAAGATATTGCACCAGCAGGAGAGCGCTCTGTGTTGATTGGCTTGCGTGCAGATTTTTAAGTATAAGATTTAAGTGCAAAAATGGCTTAACTTTGATGATGAATACATTTGAACCAAATGTAAGTAAAATTACTCATTGATAATTGGTTAAGTTTAAAAGGGAAAAGTATGAGCGCGACAAAATATGTTGTACTGGGATTCGTATTTTTTGTAGCCGTTGCAGGCGCTTGGGTTACGGTACTAGAATACGCTGTTGATGCTAACGGTATTCATGGATGGCATCTTAAAAAGTAGTTAAGTTTAATGATAAAGTTTGGTGTTTTATACTCAATAAAACAGTATTAAGCACCAAACTACCACCATAATCAGCAAGGCAATAAATACCGCCGCGCTACCAATGTCTTTGGCACGTTTGGCTAATTCGTGACGCTCAATCGATACACGGTCAACTACTGCTTCTATCGCAGAATTCAATAACTCTACAATCAATACCAGCAATACGCTGGCAATCATTAACGCTATTTCAATTGCGCTATTGCCTAAATAAAATGCCAGTGGTGTCAAAATGATAGATAACAAAACTTCTTGTCTGAAAGCATCTTCATGCTTGTATGCGGCTTTAAAGCCGTCTACCGAGTATCCAAACGCATTAAACAATCGGCGCAAACCAGTTTTGCCTTTGAATGGGCTTTCAATATGAGGTTGATTTGATTCAGTAGTCATTACGCTTATCATTCATGAAAAATAATCGAATTATTTTAACATGCGTTATCATATTGTTTTGTAGTCTGAAATTTATTCAATAAAGGTTTTAAGATGGCACGCACAGTACATTGCATTAAATTAGGTAAAGAATTAGATGGCATGGATTTTCCGCCCTATCCAGGTGAGCTGGGCAAACGTATTTACCTGCAAGTTTCTAAAGAGGCATGGGCCGCGTGGTTAAAACAACAAACCATGCTAGTGAATGAAAATCGTCTTAGCTTGGCAGATCCTGCAGCACGTAAATATTTAAGCGAGCAAACTGAGAAATACTTTTTTGGCGAAGGCGCAGATACCGCAAGCGGTTACGTTCCACCAGCCAATTAAAGATTTTCAAGTACAAAAAAAGCACCTTATAAGGTGCTTTTTATTTGGACACTCAAAGCCTTATGGTTGCAACGTTTCGCGTTCTAATTCTTGCAAGCTACTGTGGCGAACGTCTTTGCCTTTCACCATATACACCACATATTCTGCGATATTTTTGGCATGGTCACCAATACGCTCAACCGCTTTTGCCACGAATAATACTTCTAATGACATGGAAATAGTGCGTGGGTCTTCCAGCATATACATCACTAGTTGACGCATCGCTGCGCGAAATTGTTCATCCACTAACTCATCCTGCTTAGCTACTTCAACAGTCTGGCTCACATCTAATCGCGCAAAAGCATCAAGTGATGTACGCAACATTTCGCGCACAATTTTTACCATGGCTTTAATTTCAGTAAAGCGCGGCTTGTACATGCGATCTTCATCAAAAATACGTTGCGCAGTGCGGGCAATCTTCGTCGCTTCATCGCCAATACGTTCCAAATCAGTGATGGTTTTCACCATCATCATCACCATGCGCAAATCGCCTGCCGCAGGCTGGCGACGGGCAATAATGTGGCTACAGTCTTCATCAATTTGAACTTCAAGAGAGTTAACGCGTGCGTCTGCCTCCATCACTTCTTTAGCCAGTTTAATATCGGCTTTAATCAGTGCCTCTAGCGCATTCACAATTTGCTGCTCTACCATGCCGCCCATTTCGAGCACTTTAGCGCGAACCGATTCTAGCTCAGCATCGTATTGTTTAGAGGTGTGTTCGAATTGCATAGATACTACCCTTCTTATTTATGGGTTTATTTTACTTTACACAATAATAACCATGAATTGTTACAGTTATATTATTCATGGTTACGTTACTAATAAGTGTACTTTTTAATGCCTACCTGCTTTAGTTAACAATTATTTTTTGTACGTTTTAACACCATCTGCAGTTGCCAACAATAATACGTTGGCAGGACGCGCAGCGAATAAACCATTCGTCACCACACCTACAATTTGGTTCACTTTGGCCTCAAAAGCAATCGGGTCGCTTATCGTTAAGCCGTGCACATCTAAAATCACATTACCGTTATCGGTGGTGAAATCACGCAATTTTGGTTGGCCGCCCAGCTTCATTAGTTCACGCGCCACATAGCTTTTTGCCATTGGCAACACTTCAACTGGCAGTGGAAACTTACCTAAAACTGCTACATATTTTGTTTCGTCACAAATGCAAATAAATTGCTTGGCTACAGCGGCTACGATTTTTTCGCGTGTTAAAGCACCGCCACCGCCTTTTAGCATATGCAAATGTTCTGTAATCTCATCAGCACCATCTACATAAATATCCAAGCTATCAACGCTATTTAAATCAAATACCTCAATACCATGGCTGCGTAAGCGCTGTGCTGTGGCCTCAGAGCTGGCAACTGCACCGTCGATTTTGTGTTTTACTTTCGCTAATTCTTCAATAAAAAAGTTGGCTGTTGAGCCTGTACCCACACCAATAATGCCGCTTTTTACATATTCAACGGCTGCTTTTGCCACTTGTTGTTTTAATTCGTCTTGCGTCAATGCCATTTTGCCTAAATCCTTTATAATGTAATTACTTAACCAATTCAATACTATACACTGCGCCAGCGAACTTAAAAACTGCTGGGCTTAAAATAACTATTCAAATAAATACCCATAAAAAAGCATGGCTACTGATTATCAAACCAAAATAGAAAACTCACGCGTTTACGATGTGGCAAAAAAAACGCCACTAGAGTTTCAACCTAATTTATCGGCACGCATAGCTAACCGTGTGTTGCTTAAGCGTGAAGATATGCAGCCCGTTTTTTCATTTAAATTGCGCGGTGCTTACAACAAAATGGCGCATTTACCGCCCGAAATATTAGCAAAAGGCGTGATTGCAGCGAGTGCAGGGAATCATGCGCAAGGCGTTGCGTTAAGCGCGCAAAAGCTCGGTTGCCGCGCAGTCATTGTCATGCCAACGACTACGCCGCTGATTAAAATTAACGCGGTAAAAGCGAGGGGCGCAGAGGTTGTATTGTTTGGCGATAGCTACTCTGATGCTTATGTACATGCTTTAGTGTTGGAAAAATCAGAGGGTCTGACATTCGTGCATCCGTACGACGACCCTGATGTGATTGCAGGGCAGGGCACAATTGCTTTAGAGATTTTGCAAAGCCATCCAGAACCAATTGAGGCCATATTTTGCTGCGTGGGCGGTGGCGGTTTGCTGGCAGGTATTGCCGCTTATGTAAAAGCGGTGCGGCCAGAGATTAAAGTAATTGGTGTAGAGGCAAAAGATGCCGAAGCGATGACTGAATCGCTCAAGCAGGGTAAGCGTGTGATGCTCGACCAAGTGGGTTTATTTGCCGATGGAGCAGCGGTTAAGCAAGTGGGCGAACATACGTTTAAGTTATGCCAGCAATTTGTAGATGAGATGATTGTGGTGGATAACGACGCGATTTGTGCGGCGATAAAAGACGTGTTTGAAGATACGCGCAGCATTTTGGAGCCAGCGGGCGCTTTAGCTACAGCAGGCATCAAAGAATATGCCAAGCGTAATCATATGACTGGCAAAACTCTAATTGGCATTGCGTCAGGTGCAAACATGAATTTTGACCGTTTACGCTTTATTGCAGAGCGCGCAGAGGTTGGCGAAAAACGTGAAGCGGTATTGGCGGTCACTATTCCTGAAAAAGCGGGTGCGTTTAAAACGTTCTGCCGTTTACTAGGCGACCGCAATATCACTGAATTTAATTATCGATATTCTGACCCAGTTAAAGCGCATATTTTTGTGGGTATTGCGATTGCAGATCCATCAGAATCGCTTAAATTGGTGCAAGATTTGCAATCTCATGGCTTGCCAGCGTTAGACTTAACCGATAATGAAGTGGCAAAATTACATTTACGCCATTTGGTTGGTGGACACGCGCCGCAGGCTGAGCATGAAGTGGTATTTCGATTTGAATTCCCTGAAAAGCCGGGCGCGCTGATGAAGTTTTTAGACACAATGGGGCACGATTGGAATATCAGCCTTTTCCATTATCGCAATCATGGTGCAGATTTTGGCCGCGTGCTAGTAGGTATGCAAGTGCCACCAAACGAGCTGGCAGAATTTGCAACCTTTTTAAATGATTTAGGCTACCCTTATTGGGATGAAACCCAAAACCCAGCCTATCAATTATTTTTGGGTTGAATTGGTTACAACCACCACCAATTTGGCTGTATACAGCCAATTGTGATTTGAACTAAAAATAACTATTTGTTTCTATTGATTTTAGTTGTGTATACTAACTAGTATATTTTTTGCTTATATATCAATGGTATTCAATACTAATACGAATTCTTTGGAGATTTGGAATGAAGTTAACAGTTAATAAAACCCGTATCAGTTTAGTTTTAATGGCTTTAATTGCAGGCTTAACCGCTTGTAACAAAGAGCAATCAGAAGAGCCTAAAATGGAAGAAACAATGGCGCAGCCAGCACCAAATGTTTCGGCAGGTGTGGCTTATGTTACTAGCCAAGATGCAGGTGTGAGCGTGATTGATTTGGCAACTATGCAAGTCATTAATCAGTTAGATGTAAAAGCAGAAGCGCCACGCGGCTTGGGTATTACAGATGATGGTAAAAAACTAATTGTAGCCACGCGAGAAAACGAGAGCGTTTCAGTTATTGATACCGCAACGGGTGAAGTTTTACAGCAAATTCCAGTAGGTAAAAACCCAGAGTTCGTGCGCATCAGCGGCAATTTTGCTTTCATCTCATCAGAGCCTAGCTCAAAAGGTGGGCCACCACCCAAACCAGGTGCAGAAGAAGAGGAAGATGACGACGATGACGAAGAGAAAATCCCAGCAAAAATTGCGGTGGTTGATTTAACTAAAGGCGAAAAAGTACGTGAAATAACGGGCGGACCAGAAACAGAAGGTATTGAATTCTCCGCCGATGGTAAGCTGCTAGTGATTACCAACGAGGCTGACAATACTGTGACTGTGCACAATATTGAAAGTGGCGAACTGGTTAAAACGATTCCAACGCATGAAATGGGCGACCGTCCACGTGGTATTAAAGTATCGCCGGATGGAACTACCTATCTAGCTACGCTAGAATACGGCAACAAATTTATGGTGCTGGATAAAGATTTTAATGTTGTGCGCACGGTAGATACCGCAGAAACGCCTTACGGCATTGCTTATGACAAAAAGGGCGAGCGCATTTTTGTGGCTACAAACAAAGCTAAATTGCTGCAAGTATTTGACGCAAAAACATATGAAAAAATTAAAGAAGTACCAACAGGTAATCGTTGCTGGCACTTTAGCTTTACGCCCGACGATAAACAAATCTTGTTGGCATGTGGCAAATCAGATGCAGTTTTTGTGATTGACGCAGAAAAACTGGAAGTAACCAAGCAAGTTGAAGTAAAAGGTTTGCCTTGGGGTTTGGTCACTTATCCAAAAGCAATGGGCAGTTTAGATAAGCCTTAATCGATTGACTTAACCATTAAAAAGCCCGCAAAAGCGGGCTTTTTATATTTAATAAACAATAAAACTTAACACTAAAATTGGGTTAAGTTTTACTTTCAAGCAACTTCAAAATAAATCGCCAATCTTCCACCTCAACAGGCGTAATCGATAAGCGATTACCGCGTTGTAAGATGCGCAAGCTTTCAAGCTCGGGTGTTTCGCGCATTTCTTTTAAGCTAAGCAAACGTGTTTTGCGCACCAATTTTACGTCCACATTAAACCAGCGCGGCGTTTCTGGCGTCGCTTTTTCATCATAATATTTGTGGCCTTTAATAAACTGCAAACGGTCTGGATACGCCAAACTACTGACTTCGGCGATGCCTGCAATGCCAGGCGTTTCGCAGTTGGAATGATAAAACAGCACACCATCACCAATCTGCATCTGATCGCGCATAAAGTTGCGCGCCTGATAATTGCGCACGCCATACCAATCCACCGTTTGATTCGGCATCGCCGCCAAATCATCAATCGATACGTCGCCAGGTTCTGATTTCATTAGCCAATAACGCATGAATACTCATCTTTCTCAATATAAAATCATTAATCTTGGGTATGATAATTGAAATTAACTGATTTGGAATTAAACATGGCACGAAACGTATTAGGCACCACCCTGCAAACTTGCGGTTTAGATCCCATAACAGGCTTTACCCGCAATGGCTGCTGCGAAACGGGGCTGCAAGATACTGGCAGCCATACGGTTTGCGCACAAATGACAGATGAATTTTTAGCTTTTTCAATCTCGCGCGGCAACGATTTAAGTACACCGCGCCCTGAGTATGGATTTGAAGGATTGGTGGCGGGCGACCGTTGGTGCGTATGCGCCGCGCGTTGGCTTGAAGCCAGTGAAGCTGGATTTGCACCGCCAGTAGTGTTAGAAGCCTGCCATGAAAAATGCTTGGAAATTGTGAGTTTGGCGGATTTAAAATATCACGAATTGCGCTGATAGTTTTGAATTTTAGGGAGAAACTTCAAGACGTTTGAGCGAAGACAGTACAAGTGGCACGACAAGCGAAAAACAACATAGAAATTTCGCGTTAAAAACAAGACCTATTTGCTGTGGTGTTGCCTGAGCCGCTATCCTGAACCAAAAAGGTCCAAGTGGTAACAACCTAAAGCGCTTTAGGTTCACTCGCCAAGGGTATCTTAAAAGATATCCCAATTTGGAGCGCTCACACCGCGACTTGAATAGCTGAAACCTATAACGAAAACTAGTTCAAGGAATTTAAGACTCAAGCAACACCACAGAAAACAAATTAAATATTAATGTTCACTTGTGACGAACTGATGAAGAAAACTAATTACAACAGTCTAATTTAGATACTAGATTTTTAAAAAGTTTACTATTTATAACAATTTAGTTTGGCTCGCCACAGCTTCATCAATTTGACTTTGCATGGCGCTAATCCTACGCTTATAATTACCGATGTCAACATCGCCAGTTTTGGTATGCAACAATTCGTGCGATAAATTTAACGCTGCCATAATCGCAATTCGATCAATTCCGACCACTTTGCCAGTGTCGCGAATATCGTGCATTTTTCTATCTAAATAATTGACCGCTTCCAGCAATCCAGGACGCTCTTCATCTGTGCAGGCGACCGTAAATTCTCGCCCCATGATATTCACATCAATCGTTTTTGCGCTACTCATAATGGCTCTGTGTCTAAAGATGCAATGTTAGCAGGGATTGTTTCAAGCAATATTTCTAGCTTTTCGCTCGCTAAAAGCATATTACTTTTTAGCGTATTGGAATTTTGCTGCGCTTGCGTTAAGTCATCACGCAATTGAACATTTTCTTCGCGCAATGTGACACACAAAGAAATAAGCTTACTAATTTTATCTTCTAATCTTTTTAAATCTGCATCCATACCCCACTATAATTGAAAAAAATCATTGTAGTCAATAGCTAAGGTGGGTTATTCAAAGTAATTTAATATGTTTTAACAGGGTTGTTGTTTTAATAATCAAGTTGTAAAGAAACAATTCAATCCACAATCACCAAACAATAAAAGATATAATCTTTTCTAGTTGAAAGGTGCCTGCATTAATTTCAAATTAATAAAGGTGAAACTGGGAAATAGGTGCGTTGCGTTTTGCTTTAGTTTTTCATTTGAAGCAAGTTTAAACAAAACAATCCCTATGCTGCCCCCGCAACGGTAAGTGAGTGTAGTTTTGCAATTAAGCCACTGAGTGCTATTAACTTGGGAAGGCGCAAATCATTCCTCACAAGCCCGGAGACCGGCCTTGCAATTAAAACGTTAGGAAATACCGCGGGGTGTCGGTAATCAAAACTGAATACACAATTTTTTCAATCAATTTGTGTGTTAAGTTCTGGCTTATTCAAACACTTCTGGTATTCCTCATTATAAAAATAGCACGCGGGGTCGCGTGTAAACAGGGATATTATTACCATGCAAAAAACCATCATAGCGAGCCTAATCGGCTTGGCTATTCAATCATCTGCATTTGCCGCAGAAAACTTAAACTTAGAGGAAGTAACTGTTAAAGCCAATCGCTTCGAGCACAAAGAATCAGAAACCACTTATGCATCTGAAGTGCACACCGCTGAGCAAATTGAAGCGTCTGGCACAAGTACTTTATATGATTTTTTAACGCAACAGACATCACTAAACGTATCGCCAAATATTGGCAACCGCGCCACACCTGCTATCAACTTAAGAGGTTTTGGCACTGAAAATGGTTATCAAAACGTGGTGATTGTGGTGGATGGCCAGCGCCTAAACAATATTGATTTGCAGCCTGCTTTACTAGCAGGTATTCCATTAAATAATATTGAGCGTATCGAGATTACTAAAGGTGCTGGCTCTGTTATTTATGGAGACGGTGCTACGGCGGGTACGATACAAATTTACACCAAAAATAAAACGGGCGTCACAGTGACAACCTCGCTTGGTAATGTTGGGCAACAAAATCATTCCATCAGTGCTGGAATCTCAGAACAGTATTTTGATCTTTCCGCAAATCTCGCGCATGATGATTATGATGGATTCAGTAAAAGAGATATTACTGGTCATAAAGACCAGTTTGATGGTGACACGCAAAACGTAAAACTAAAAATAAAGCCAACAGAAAACTTGCGCTTTATTGCTGAGGGTACAAGCTCGCGCAATGAAATTCGCTATGTGAACCCTTTAACCCAAGCTGAGTTTAGAGATAATCCCAGACAAAATGGCGGCTCTGCTTATACCCAGCAAAGCTTTGATAGTGACCAGTGGCGAGTTGGTGCTCAATTTGATTTGAATAAAAACATTCAAATCAGTGCCTATCACTATCAAGATGATAAGTTTTCAGAGTTTATTTCCGCAACACCCTCAACTGCTGATTCTCTATACAAAAGCAATGATATTAGTATCCGCTACCAGAGTGAAACATTGAATTTGTTGGCTGGTTATCAAGATTTTGATGGTGAAAGAAAGTCATTTAGTGACTTTGGTTTTGGTCCAAGCACAGATAAAACCACCAAAATAAATGAGGCGTTTTATCTACATGGCGAGTACTTAACTGACGCATTAACGCTATCTGCAGGTGTGCGTAACGAAACCGTGAGATACCGATTTACCCCAATCACCAACGCATTTGGTCTGCCGCCAGCGGCTACAGAAAAAAACGATATTGATGCTTGGGATATTGGTGCTAACTATCGCTTTAACAGCAATTTGAGTGTATTCACCAATTACAACCAAGCTTACCAAGCGCCTGATATTGATAGATTATTTGGGTTTGGTGGTGGATTCAACGGCTTTATTGACCCAGCCAAAGTAAAAACTTTCAACGTGGGTTTAAACCACATCGTTGCCAATAATCGCCTAAAAGTGACTACTTTCTATGCGGATTTAGAAGATGAAATTTATCTCGTGCCTGTGATATTTAGAAATACCAACATTGATTCATCAACAAAATACGGGATTGAAGTTCAGGATTATTTTAAATTCAATGATGCATTAAGTGCATCGCTTATTTATAACTATACGCGCGCAAAAATTGACCGTGAAAATGAGGGCGGCGGTACATTTAATGGCAATGATTTACCAGGCGTGCCTAAACACACGGTTGTTGCTAACTTAAATTATCAATTTTTTGAGCATGCTCAAGTAAATCTTAATCACAATTGGCGCTCAAAAGCTTATGCCTTTAACGACTTTCAAAACAACTTTAGTCAAAGACAAGATAGTTACAATTCAACCAATATCGCAGTCAATTATCAGTATAAAAATCTGAACTTGTTTGCTGCGATTAATAACCTGTTTGAAGTAGAAAACTCGATTCAAGTGGCGGATGATTCGATTTACCCGGTTGATTTTGTGCGCACTTGGCGTGTTGGTATGCGCGCCGATTTTTAAGATTGATTCTCATCAAAAAAGCCACAAAATGGTATGATTAGGTATTATTTATTTGTGGCTTTTTAAAGCTTAAAGCACAGGATTCACCATGCAAAACAACTTAACACTATCTAAACAACTAATTATTGCCGCTGCAATTGCATTTTTTATGCTGTTAACACGCGGTAGTCATGTGCTCACGCACGTTTCATTACCAGACGCTAGCTTGGTATTATTTTTATTGGGCGGCTTTTTATTAAAGCGTGCTGGCTGGTTTGCCGGTTTTTTTGTGTTAGCAACAGTCATTGATTTTGGCGCTGCGGCATTTGACCCTGCGCAAGGCTTTTGCCTGACTAACGGCTATTGGGGCTTGATTCCCGCTTATGGCGCAATGTGGCTGGGCGGTTTATGGTTAAGTACGCAAAAAGAGGTTTTCGCACCAAATTTAAAAGCCATCTCAGCCTACGCTTTAGTTAGCTTGAGCACCACCTTTTTGGCATTTGTTATTTCTACCCAAACTTATTATTTATTCTCTGGCCGCTTTCCTGCCAAAGGTTTAATCGAATCTATGCAACATGGCTGGGAGTATTTACCAAACTGGTTAGGGTTTTCGGCAATGTACTTTGCGTTTGTTTGGTTAAGTGTCGCTTTATGGCGTAATGTTAAACCTTTGCAAACATCAAAAGCTTGATGCTATTGAACTGTATTAAGCCGCTTAACGTTAAGCGGCTTTTTTTACGTTGAAAATCTACTTACTATCTTATGCACAATCACCATGCTTACACTGTAGAAGAACAGGCTGCCATCTATAAAGTTATCGCAGAGAGACGCGATATGCGACATTTTTTGCCAACACCGGTGGATTGCGCCACTCTGCAAAAAATATTAGCCGCCGCACACCACGCGCCTAGTGTTGGTTTAATGCAGCCGTGGCGATTTATTCGTATTACCGATTTGCAAATTCGCCAAGCTATTCACAAGCAAGTGGATATAGAGCGTGCCAAAACTGCGCAAGCGATTGGTGAGTATGAAACGACGGCGCGCATGTCCGAGTTTTTATGCTTAAAAGTAGAAGGCATTTTAGAGTGCGGCGAGCTATTGGTTGCTACGCTTTGTGATAAGCGCGAAAACAATATTTTTGGCCGCCGCACTATGCCAGAGATGGATATTGCATCAGTGAGTTGCGCCATTCAAAATATGTGGCTGGCGGCGCGTGCAGAGGGTTTGGGCTTGGGTTGGGTGAGTTTGTTTGACCCAATTGAGTTGGCGCAATTATTGAATATGCCAGCCGATGCAAAACCGATTGCCGTGTTGTGCTTGGGGCATGTTGCTAGCTTTTATAAAGAGCCTATGCTGGTTGAAACAGGCTGGAAAATTGAAAAACCGTTGACTGATATGTTAATGGAAAATAGTTGGAATCATGATGACACAAAGTAATAGCCCGCATATCACCTTAGTTTTGGGTGGCGCGCGCTCTGGCAAAAGTCGCTATGCAGAACAATTAGCGATAGCATCTAGCTTGCCAGTGACTTATATTGCCACCGCCTTGGTATTTGATGATGAGTTCGGGAAGCGTGTGGCGCATCACCAATCACGCCGTCCTAAAGATTGGAGCACAGTTGAGCAAGCCCATGATTTGGCGCTTGCTTTGCAAAACCATGCCAAAGCAGGGCAATGCGTAATTGTAGATTGCCTAACTTTATGGCTGGCGCAATGTATTTGCCCCGATTGCGCGCAGCCTGAAACGCTTGATTGGCAATCTGAAAAAGCAGGTCTATTGGAAATGCTACCAAGGCTAGCAGGAAAAGTAATTTTGGTCAGCAACGAAGTGGGCATTGGTATTGTGCCTTTAGGCGCGATTAATCGCCAGTTTCAAGATGAGCAAGGCAGGCTGAACCAAGCGGTGGCGCAGCTAGCCAATGAAGTGGTGTTTATTGCCGCTGGCTTACCAATTAAATTAAAGGGTTAAATATGGAAGTTCAATTTGAATTAAAAGGCGAATTTATTGCGCTTTGCGATTTGCTTAAAACCACAGGCATTGCCGATAGCGGCGGTCAAGGTAAAGCGTTTGTGGCGGATGGCATTGTAACGGTAGACGGCGCAATTGAATTGCGCAAAACCGCTAAGATTCGTGTCGGGCAAGTAGTTGAGTGTTTTGATAATCGCATCACGATTGTTAAAGCGACTTAACACTTAAAAACGCGCAATAATTTCTAAAGATTCACAAAATTAATTTTGGGAACACTATTTTCCACACCAAATTCCAATTGCGTAATGCTGCCATAATCAATCGTCAATCTAAACAAACCTTTAAGCGGCATATTCAAAACATGCGCCAGCAGGGCGCGAATCATGCCGCCATGCGTCACAATGGCAATATTGCCGTTTGGATAATGCGCCAAAATTTCTTCTAAAAAATCCACACCGCGCTGTTGTAGCTGGCTAAACGTTTCACCGTTTGGCGGAGCTAAATTGGCGTAGTTGTGTGCCCATGCGTCAAAAATATCGCGTGGAATATCATCCCAAGCGGACATTTCCCAATCCCCAAAATTCAGCTCCATTAGACGGTTGTCAACCAATGGTTCGCCAATATTAAGCGCGTTGGCCAGCTTTAAACAGCGTTGCAACGGGCTGGTAAAAATAGCATCAAATTGCGTGTTAAGTATTTTTTGCTGAGTGTGCAAGGCTTCATCCATAAAACTGCTGGCGACATCAATGTCACTTTGCCCATAACAAATACCACTAGGCACTTGAAGTGCAGTATGCCGAATCAAAAAAAGTTTCAAAGGCTAGCCCCTAAATGAATACTCCATGCAAGCACCCCAAAATAAAATGCTAGCTCTGTGATTTGTTGCGTAGCGCCTAGGCAATCGCCAGTGTAGCCGCCCAGCCAGCGCTGGATTTTATGGCGCCACCAAACCCAACTTATCAATACAGGTATTAAGGTAAAACCCACCAATTTTAAAATAATTAAATGTGAATGGTTACTCACACTTAACGCATAAATAACACCGAAAAATGGCAGTAAGCCGAATATATTGGCTACTAGCAAACTGAGTAGGTTGATTTGAGTAGCAAGTGGCTTGGCTTTGCCGCTGATTTTCACGTAATCTAAACTTTGCATCATCCACACCGCACATAAACGGCTTAATGCATGCGCGGTAACTAACGTGATTGGAATGAAAAAGTAATTTAATGCATTAAGCGTTTGGAATTTGGCAAACAGCATCAAAAATAGTGCCACTGCGCCGTAAGTGCCCAGCCTTGAATCTTGCATAATGGTGATGATTTTATCTTTATCCCATCCGCCACCAAGCCCGTCTGCACTGTCGGCTAAGCCATCTTCATGAAAAGCGCCTGTAGCGTAAATGGTGGCTGCCATGCTGATTAAAACGGCTATCGCCAAAGGCAAAAACAGGTGGGCGCAATAAAACACAATTGCGCCAATTAGCCCAACCAATACGCCGATTAATGGAAAATACTTGCTAGCATGATTTAAATCCGACTCTTGAAAATCGTGAAAGCTGGGCACAGGTATGCGCGTAAAAAATCCCACAGCCAACAAAAAATATTGCCATTGTTTACGCATCTTTAATTCACTTTAGCGGCATCAACTGCCTGACTAACACCAGCGCTTTCAAAGCTAGCCATCTCATTTAAAAAATTAACCGCCGCTTGCACCAGCGGGTAGGCGAGTGCAGCGCCTGTGCCTTCACCTAAGCGTAAATCTAAATCTAGCAGGGTTGTTGCATTTAAATACGCCAATAATTGCCGATGTGCTTGCTCGTTAGAGCAATGGGCGAAAACGCAATAATCCAAAATATTTGGCTGTATTTTATAAGCCACCAGTAAAGCCGCGCTGGCAATAAATCCATCTATTAGCAATATAGCTTTTTGCTCTGCTGCGCCTAGCATCGCACCTGCCATCATGGCGATTTCAAAACCGCCAAAGCAGGCCAGAGTTTGCATGGCATCTTTGCCATTTAACCCATGATGCGCAATGGCTTGCTTTAAAATAAACGTTTTGTGCGACAAACCTGCATCATCTAAACCCGTGCCGCGGCCCACGCATTGCTCAATTGGTATACCGCACAATAGGCTCATTAAGCAGCTGGCAGATGAGGTATTGCCAATCCCCATTTCACCGAAACCCATGATATTACAACCAGCATCTGTTTCTTTTTTAGCAAGCGTTGCACCAAAAGTGAGTGCTTGCTCACATTGTTTTAATGTCATCGCTGACTGGTTTGAAAAGTTACACGTCCCCATTGCAATTTTTGCGTCAATCAATGAATTAGTTAACACATTTTTTGCATCGAAAATATGGTTAACTCCTGCATCAATCACACGCAATTTCATGCGATTTTGCTTGGCAAACACATTAATCGCAGCAGTACCTTGTAAAAAATTCAGCACCATTTGCGCAGTCACGCTTTGTGGATAAGGGCTAACATTGTTTTGCGTAATGCCATGATCGCCCGCAAAAACCAGTAAAGTTGGCTGATCGAGTTGCGGCGTTAATGTATGTTGAATTTGCCCAATCTGCAAAGCCAACGCTTCTAATTTGCCTAGCGCACCCAGCGGCTTGGTTTTTTGATTGATTTTATGGGTTAAGTCAGCTTTTAAGCTGATATCTAACGGCAATATATTAAAAGTCTTCATGCCAATTAGTTTAAATGAAAAACCCGCAAAACTTTTCAGCTTTGCGGGTTAATTTTCAGTCTATATTTAATTATTTAGCCGCTTCAGCCGCCGCATCTTTTGCCGCTTGCACTGCATCACCCGCTTCTTCTTTTGCTTCAGCAACCGCTTCAGAAGTCGCTTCAGCTGCATCGCTTGCCGCGTCCGTCACTGCTTCTTTTGTTTCTTCAGCTACTGCACCAGCTGCTTCTTTAGTTGCATCAACTGCTTCGCCCATTTCTTCTTTCATATTATCTACTGCGTCGTCAGATTTGCTGCAACCTGCAACTAATGTTAAGGCAAAAACGCCTGCTAATAATGCACGTAAAAATGTGTTCATGGTAAAACTCCCTTGTTGAAAATTAAATTATTTTGTAAAGAATTACTGGGGTGGAATGCGTAGCATTTGGCCTGGGTAAATTTTATCAGGATGGCCTAGCATTGGTTTGTTCGCCTCAAAAATACCCATATAAGCGTTGGCATTACCGTAAAACTGTTTAGCGATTTTAGATAAAGTATCGCCACGCACCACTGTATAAAATTGAGGCTCAGCTTCGGCTTCAATCACGCCTAATTGATCTTGCACATGCTCAACGCCCGCTACGTTACCGCAGCAAAGTAAAATCTTTTCTTTAATTTCTTGCGTATCCGCCATGCCTTGTACAATCACCGTGCCCGATGCGCCATCAAAACCAATGTCTAAATCGCGTGCACTTAAATTCATTTTGGCCACATAGCCAGCAATTGCATTAGCCGCCGCTTTATTTGCTGCATCTACGTTAACAGGCGTTGGGTCTTTTTTTGCCACAACATCAGCAGCTTTTGCCTCGCCTATACCAAGTAATTTTTCGCCTGCATCTTTAATAAATGAAAACATTCCCATATCAATCCCCTTTTAACATTATGGTACTACTTTAATAGCGCTAAATTGAATACACTTAAATCTTCAAACCAGTTCATTTAACATACTCACAGCGTTTTGCTTCAACTGCATGACATCTTTAATAAAGCTGACTATAGAGCATCTCATCGTACATGACTAGATTAGTTTGAATTAAATCGTGTTGCGGTGTGTAAATTTATGTGAAGTTTGCTATAATGCGCGACTTGCAAATCGTTATGCAGTGTTTTGCATGATGGCCGGATAGCTCAGTCGGTAGAGCAGCGGATTGAAAATCCGCGTGTCGCAGGTTCGATTCCCGCTCCGGCCACCAATTAGATTAAGCCTTACAGAGATGTAAGGCTTTTTTGTTTTTGGCTTACTGTAGCCAAATTGTACGACCCAAAAAATTCAGCATATTCACTATTTTCCACAAGCTTTTTAGCTACACATCTTGCCAATAATTAAATGGTTACTCTCAACCACTTAATGGCTGAAAACAGCCATTAAAATCCGTTTTAATTCGCATCAAAAAAATAAGTAATTGATTATTATTGTTAAAAATATCTGGAATAAAAATTGCAAACTAAATTCTAAATTTCATTTAGTCATCTTTTGTATCAGCATATTCTGGCGAAGCCGCTAAGCAAAGAAATAGCCGCCCCAAAAATGTAGCGTTTTTTGCTGCTGATAGGTAAAGAGCAAAAAAGGTTTATATGTTCGCTCGCATCGGTAACGCCATCTCATGTGCACATTTAAGTGTGACACTCATCGGTTTAATGGCTTTTCTGCCGTTTATCATCGCTTATCATCGTTTGCCAATTCCCTCATTTTACGGCGAATGGGTAGCCGGTTTATTGGGTATTTTCGCTTTAATGCATTTGATTCGCAAAGAAAGCTGGCAGCCCTTAGAGATTCCGCAAATCGCGCTGATTTTTGCAGGATTTATCGCCATCGTCAGCATGCAGACTATGTTGGGTATGTTGCAATCTACACAATATGGTTTGCTGGTGATTGGCTACTTAAGTTGGGCTTTTTTACTGGCTATTTTGGGTGGATATTTACGCAGAAAAATGGGTTGGGAGCAAATAGCCAGCACGTTTGCTTGGGCAATATTAGCGGGTTGTGTGCTGAATATTGTTTTTGTTACATTGCAATATTTTGCGCGGCAGGGTTTTGCTTTGCCTTATATGCCTAATTTTCCAGCGTTTGGCGCCATTGGACAGCTCAACCACTTTGCCAATTACACGGCTTTGGGTATAGCCTCGCTATTGTATTTACTGTTTAAAAAACGCTTAACGCTTACCATTAGTGTTGTGCTGGGTTTGTTTTTTTTAGGGCTGATGGCAATATCTGGCTCGCGCAGTAGTTGGCTGTATTTAGTGGCTTTAATTGTGTTGGCGGCATTGCTGCGCGCCATGTCTTTGCGGCAATCTTCTACCACCAGCGCGTTACAAATCAAGCAAAGCCAGCAATTGTTATGGCTAGCGATTCTGCTGTTGCCTGCATTTGCTTGTATGCAATGGCTGGTTGGCCATTTATTAAACGGCGTTGCCCTACCAAACGATAGATTACTAGCAGAGTTTGGCAATGCCAATGCTGTTGGTGGATTAAAAGTGCGCTTACATATCTGGTATGAGAGCCTATTGCTCTTTATGCAATCGCCATTGCTGGGCATTGGTGTTGGGCAAACTCGCTGGATGTCGTTTTTTACACTCGATAAACATTGGCTGGTAACCTTGCCGGGTACATATGAGCATGCGCACAACTTAGTGCTGCATGTGCTTGCTGAGATGGGCATTGCAGGTGGATTGCTTTTGCTGGCGGGCTTGTTTGCTTGGCTACGCGGTTTTCAATGGAAAAATATCCATTTAGAAACGTGGTATGTGCTGGCGTTATTATCCATTATTGGCATCCATAGCATGTTGGAATACCCGCTGTGGTATGCCTACTTTTTAGGCCTAACCGCGTTTTTGCTGGGTGCAGGTGATGAAACTCGCCAGCAATGGAACGTTAAACCTGTGGGACAAACGCTTGGTCGCTTGGCTTTTTGCGTGCTGTTTGTGGTGGCGTTGGGCGCCATGTTAAATACATTTGTAGCGAATAAAAAACTGGAATTTTGGGTAGCAAAAGGCATTGCTAAAGAGATTAACGCTCAAAGTAAAACAGAATTTTTGCGCGCTCTTGATTGGGTAGAACAGCATACACTCTTAGCGCCATATACCAACTTAATCTATGCTAATTCGCTAAGGCCGAGCAAAAAAAACTTGCCACAAAAAATAGCGATTAGCGAGTCAGCTATGCGTTTTGTGCCAAAAAGCACAGCGGCCTATCGGCATGTATTGCTGCTTGAATTAAATAACCAACATGACGAGGCGGTGCAATATTTAAGGCGTGCCATACAAGCGTTTCCAAAAGAGTTTAAAACAGAGTTACAAAAAATGCCCAGAAAATACTGGGATATGTACTTGCGACTATTTTCAGAGGCGATTGCAAAACCGTCTGAAACAAAAACAAGCTTGCCAATAACGCCTCACATTCAAAAAATTGGTTATACACAACAACCAAGTTGATTGTATACAACCACCACTTGAATCATTTTTAAAGGTTGAATAAATCGATTAGTTTTAAATTGCTGAATAAAAACAGCTAGTTAACAAATTTAACACTTTGATACAAAATTGGCACAAGCATTGCAGTATGAGTTTACAGAGTAATGCCAGCAGATATTCAGTTGGCTACACGCTTAGTAAATAGAAAGTTGCAAGATGGTCGTACCAGTTTATTTAGCCCTATCAAAAGTAAGGCTAAATGAACTGCAAAACGGCAAGCAGCTTTATTTTTAAGCTAACAATTGCTCTGCATTTTTTAACTGGTTTTATTGGTTAACTTTTAAAATGCAGGTTATTTTAGGGTTAAGTATTTAAAGCGAGTTTAATTAAAGCAATTATTTATAACGAGATATTTAAGGAGTAAGTTATGTTACAAAACAATCAAAAAGGTTTTACCTTGCTAGAGTTGTTAGTGGTGATTACATTGCTAGCGACACTTTCAGTAGGTGCTTTAGTGGCTTATGAAGGCATTGGCGAGAATGCAACCAGTGTAGCCGCAGCAAACAATATTAAAGTGGCTGATAGTTCAATTCGTACTTTCCGTGCAATTGAAAACGTTTACCCTAACCAATGGGATAACTTAGCAAACGTTGATGGTTTGTCAGTTGGCGGTGCGCAAGATGTTTTAGCTGATGCCACATTAGGCTTTTTTGGTCAATGGACTGCTACTACAGCTAACAACGTAACAAGTGCGGTTGCAAGTTCATTAAACGCAGTTGGTGTAAATGAGTTCCAAACACTAAGAGGAGCTGCAACTATTAACTTAGCGCAAGTTTCACCAAACGAAGCGTTTAACGAAAGTGCACCAGGTGTAAGTGTTCCAGCTGATGAGTTAGAGTTTGAATTCGGCCCAACAGGTGCGTTGTCAGTAGTTAACTACGCTAATGCCACACAAGCCACGTGGTCAATTTCTGTTGTACCTTCTGGTGGCAATAACCAAGCTTGTACAGCAGGCGGTGGTGCATTCAACGCGCCATTCCAAGGTGCTGCTTTAACAGACAATTCACCATTGAATCGTATTAACGATAACTTAGATAACGATGAATGTAACTTAGTGATTGCTGTTGGTTTTGGTAAAGACGTTCCAGGTACTACATTAGATAGCCGTGTTGCAATCAGCACTGCACCTACTTATACCAATGGTATCACTGTTAATCCATCAACTCACTATGCTCGCTTTATGGCACTTTTCCATGTTGCTTCAGATGAAGATGGAAACGGCACTATCGCAACAGGTGAAGTATTCCCAAGAGCGCGTTTATTAGCTGTTGTTGATACAGAAGGCCGTACGATTGATGAATCAATTGCTGGTGCGTTTAGAACAAACTAAGGTTAGACACTTAACCCATTCAGTAGCGTTTAATTATTGGATGTTGGTTTAAAAAATGGGGCGAGGCTTGAAAAAAGCTTCGTCCCTTTTGTTGTTTATATCCAATAATCATCGCAAAAAATGCGATAAAAAGTTGGTTAAGGTTTTAAAAAAATTGATGCATAAAATAGCTTAAGTCAGCCAGTTTATTTAGCCAGTTAAATGCGTAGTCAGTATAAATAGTTACTAATTTTAATAGTTACTGTGGGGTAGGAGATGCTTTGGAATACTCAGCCAAATTTTTTGAAGGCAAAGGCTTTGTGCGCCCTGCCAAATGCAAAAATGTTGCCTGAGCGTTCTGCAGGCGCAATGCTAAAACCTTGCAATAACAGGCCTTTAGCTGCTAAACAATCATACGGCTTTACTTTGCTAGAGTTGCTAGCGGTGATTACCTTGCTAGGATTATTAGCGGTGGTTGCTGTGACTTCGCTAGATGGTGTAGAAGACGATTCCAGTATTCGTATTACCAAAATAGAAATGAGCGAGCTGCGTAATGCTTTGCGCCAATTTAAGCGCGATGTAAGGCATTTTCCAGATGAAACTTCTTCTCCATTTACCTATGATGAACAAAGCCGAGTAAGGCTGCTAGTGCAATGTAGTGACGATATTGCAACTAATCCAGATAATTTTGATGCTGGATGTAGCCCTTGGAGTATAGATACTGCGCGCGGCTGGAACGGCCCTTATGTGCTATCCGAAGGTATTGCCGATAGCTGGGGCACGCCTTACCGGTTAAGTTATGAAAATTTAGAGCCGCGATTAATTAGTCATGGCGTTAATAAGCAGTATGAAGGCGTTAACACCACAGATAGATGTTTGCCAAATGGCGATAGTAGTGATGACATTGTGTTGTGTTTATTAAAATGAGTATGCGCATGAACAATCACAAGCCAATCATTCTTGCCCAAACCAAGCAAACACAACAGGGTTTTACCTTGGTGGAATTATTACTGGTTATTTTAGTGTTAAGTAGTTTGGCCTTAGCCACTACTTTTTTAGTGGACGGCATTGGCAACCAAAGCCGTTTTGATGAAACCAAAACCCGCTTGCAACAAATTCGCCAAGCCATTGTTGGCGATACCAGCCGTACTTTAAATGGTCAGCCAGAGTTACGTGGCTATGTGGCCGATATGGGGCGCTTGCCAGTTGATTTGACAGAGTTGATTGAAATAGGCGGACAGGATGCTTGGGGTTTAAGCGCAGTAACGGCATCTGATTTATCGCCAGTGGTCACTATTTCGTTAAACGCAGGCTGGCGTGGCCCTTATTTAGACACTTTGCCAGATAGCGATGGCACACGCAGATTTAGAGATGGCTGGGGGAATGGCGATTTATCAAGCGTTAACTATGGTTGGTCATTTGGTGTAGATGTTAGTGGTGTTTCTGGCATAACCGTACAAAGTTATGGCGCAGATGGACTATCAGGCGTAACAACACCTGGCGCAGTATTTGAAGAAGATTATCCTGCCACTAGCAATTTAATTGAGCCAAACGATTATGTGGTTTCATTGGCAAATATCAATGTGCAATTAGACCAACCTATTGCAATTGCACCCAGCGAAGACTTGGTATTACGACTTTACCGCATTAGTGATGGTGTGATTGAAGACCCAGCTTTAGAAAGTGCCGCTGTTACTGCAGTGGTTGGTCAACAAACCTTGAGTTTTAGCGTAACGGAGGGGTTGCCACATTATATGGGCAATTATGCCGCAGTGCTGATTTGCGATAACGCAGTGATTTACGACGGCGATTGTGCTGCGCCACATATGAATAGCCAACCCTATTATTTCACCTTAATCCCACGCGTGCAGTTACCGATTATCCCTTGGAATATTCAATGAATTTGAACTCTGTTTTAAAGCAAATACCGTTTTTTGGCGATCAGTCGTCTCTATTGGTGTGCGAAACCGATGCTTTTGCCTTAAATGCAGTGGTGGTGAGTCGACATAACAAGCAGCTTAAGGTGGATTTTACGGCAAAATCTGAAGCGCTAGATTATCAACAAGCCATAAAAGAAGTGCTAACACGCCTGCGCGAGCAAGGCTGGCAAGGGCGCGAGGCAGCTTTGCTCACAGCTGCCGTGCTATCTGCGGTGGTTGAGTTGCCAGTGACGCATCAGCAAGTGCGCAGCCCTTTGCAAATGCAAGAGCTAATTCGGTGGGAGCTAGACCCTTTGCTGATTCAGCATGCGGTCACTTGGTCTATTGGGCAGCTATTACTCACTCAAGGTTATCTCACCGAAACACAAGTGGCCGATGTGCTTGCGCAGCAGCAAGGCAAAACTAAATCAGGTTTGGGTAATGGGCACGGATCCATTTATTCGTTTAAACGATTTGGTGAATTTGCCGTTGATTTAGGCTATGTAAGCCAAGCGCAGGTAGATGAGTGCATTGCTAGGCAAACTTGGTTGCGCGCAGATGGCGATGATATTTTGTGTGGTTGGGCTGTGCAAAATAATCAGCAAAAATCCGAAGCTGCGCAAACAGATGGTGCTAATGCGAACTGGTTGGTAAGCGGTGCCAATGCCAACTTAATACGCCAGTGGGAGGCTGCATTTTTAAGCCATAAAATTGTGTTAAGTCGTGTGTTTCCGCTAGTGGGATGTGCCGCCGCGTTAATGCCTGCAAAAGATTCGATTTTATTATTAGAGGCCGCACACAGTTTGCAGGCGGTACTGCGTTTGCATGCGGGTGTAGTAAACGCAATAGACACACAAAAACGCCCCGCCATGAGCGTGTTAGATAGCTGCCTAGAGAGTTATCACCACCTAGTTACGCCAGAAATTGAGCAACTTTGGGTTGCAACTCAGGATAGTAATCAAGAGTCAGGCCAGCAAATTGGTCAGGAGCTCAGTCAGCAACTGGCCGCTATGATAGGACGCGAAACATTTACTGTGCCGCTCATTAGCCCGCAACTTTCGGCAGGTATGCAGGGCGTGGCGCAACATGTGTTGCTTGATAAAAACCAATCACCTGTTGCAGGGGTTATGGTGCAGGGCCCTAAACCATCCTTGTTTAAACGGGTTGAGGTGCGTGCAATTGCCGCAGGTTTGGCATTTTTACTGCTCATTGGCGGGCTTGAGGCAGCGCTGTTTGTGCGTGGTCAATTGGTGCAAAACGAACACACTAAAATCGCAGCGCAGAAAAAAGACTTTGATGCGATTGTGGCAAAAGCACAAGCAAAAGTGGATGCAGTAAACAAACTGAAAGAAGAAATTAAAACTAAAAATGCATCTTTAACCAGCTTAAATGAGCGGTTTGATTTTTTTGCGTCAGAACTGCCAACCCGTGCTGATTTTGTTAAAAAACTGCTGGATAACTTAAGTATTGCCGTCACAGATGAAGTGGTGATTAACTCGGTTGAAGAAACGGCTAAGCTAGGTATTCGCTTCTCAGCATGGGCATTAACTGAAAAATCGGCACAACAATTTATTCAAACTTACAAAAATACCATGGCGCCTTTGGGTATGGAGTTGCAAGACCCCATTGTGCGTCAGCAAACAGGCCGCTTGGGATTATTTGGATATGACATTCAATTTAGGCTGTTGAATCCTAACGAAGCTGCAGAAAACAAACCAGCTAGCGCAACCCCGCCAACAGGAAAGCCCGCACAGAAATGATGAATTTAAGCAAAATGACACTGCGCGAGCAGGTTTTAGTTTTAGTGACCGTTGTGATTATTGTGGGCGGCTTGTATGGTGGTTTGCGCTTTTACCCTGCTTATAAAGCGATTGGTGAAACCAAAAAAAATACCGAAATGATGGATGCCGCGATGAAATCTACCAAGGTACCAGAAGAGCCTTTTGACGACACTATCACTCTGAATAAAGAGCTAAAGGAATTAGACATTGAGCTATCTGATGCCACCGCATTAATGGCTGATATGGAGGCACGATTATCACCGCCTGACGACACCACCTTAGTGCGGCTGGCTATTTCAGATGCGGCGCGCAATGCGTTTGTGCGCATTAATACCAATGAAGAATATCGTGTGACTGTGCCGCCTCCAGTTGCTCCAACTGGTACTGCTGCTGCGTCAGCTACTGCGCAACCACAGAAAAGACAAGGAGATGCTGCCAAACGTCGTGCACGTAATGCCAGACGCGCTGCAGGAGTAAATAGTGCGGCATTAACCATCAACCAAGTGAGCCCAGAACTGGCAACGCCACTGATTAAAAAAATGGCGATTAATGGTCCAATGGAGCGCCCCATGCAACGGCTTGTGATGGAAGGCACTTATGCAGGCATGATGCGATTTATTGAGGAACTGAAACGCATGGAAATGATGGTGACGATTGTGCAGTTTCAACTCACACCAACACCGCAGGCGCCACCTCCTGGCCTCAATCAACGTTTATCTGCCACTTTAGTATTGGCGCTTTAATGATTAGTACAGTAGCGATTGGGCGTAAAACTTAATGCTTAAAAATACGCAAAAAACTGGTCGGCCATGCACGCACCTAAAGGCGATATATGGCAATTAGTGTAGAGCAACTAATTGATGCATCGCTTCGTCAGCACCTAATAGAGGGCGAGGTGTTGGCGAAATTGCGTATTGATGCAAGACGCAATCGTAGTGACATTTTGGAGGTCATCGCAGCACATTACCGCTTGCCTGTTTCGGCTTTTTATCAAGCAGCGGCAGAGTTGCGCGGTTTGTCGTTTATAAATCCCATTAACTTAACACCGCCAGCCAGCTTATTAAAACGTGTACCGCAAGCGTTGGCTAGGCGCAAGCTCGTGTTGCCTGTTGCAGAAACAGACGATTGGGTGCAAGTAGCGACCGCAGACCCAGATGACCGGGCGACATTAGATGCTTTACAGCGGTTACTGAATAAGCCTGTGCAAGCGGTGGTGGCAGAACCAAGTAGCTTAAATGTGGCATTGAATCGCCATTTAAACGGTGCGCCGCAATCAGGTATTGCAGCAGCAGTAGAAACCGATTTAATCGCTATGCTGGATAATATTTTAAAAGAGGCGTATTTACGTCGCGCTTCTGATATTCATTTAGCACAAGAAGAATCTGGCCTGCGCGTGCGTTTAAGAGTAGATGGCAAGTTGCAGGATTATCACACCGATGCTGATGGCATTGTAGCTAACGGTTTGATTTCGCGCGTAAAGGTGTTGGCAAATTTAGATATTGCCGAGCAACGCGAGCCACAAGATGGCGGCATGAGCTATCGTTTAGCCGCACCGATTGATACCGAATTTAATATTCGCGTTGCCACTGCGCCAACAAGATTAGGCGAGCGCGTCACCATGCGTTTGCTGGGGCAAGAGGCGCAAAATCTAACTCTGCCATTATTGGGCATGGCAGAAAAAGATATGCTGCATTTTAGAAAAGCCATTCGCAAACCATTCGGTATGATTTTGCTAACAGGGCCAACTGGTAGCGGAAAATCCACTACTTTATTTGCCGCGCTGCAAGAGATTAACAATCCAGAACTGAATATCATGACGGTAGAAAACCCGATTGAATATGTGATGGATGGCATTTCACAAATTCAAACAGGGCCAAAAGTCACTTTTGCAGGCGCACTACGTTCACTATTACGGCACGACCCAGATGTGCTGATGGTGGGTGAGATTCGTGATGAAGAAACCGCTGATGTGGCACTAAAAGCCGCCATGACAGGCCATTTAGTCTTTTCTACTTTGCACACCAACACCGCCGTAGGAACGATATCACGTTTGGCAGATATTGGCTGTGAGCCTTATTTAATCGGCTCTACCATGAATGCAGTGATTGCACAGCGATTGGTGCGAAAGCTATGCCCACATTGCAGAAAGCCGCGAACTGCCACCGCGGATGAAGCGATGCAATTAGGCCAAGAAGGCAAACAAATCACGGTATATGAGCCAGTAGGTTGTGCCGCTTGCCAAGGCAAAGGCTACAGAGGCCGTTTGGGCTTGTATGAAACACTGTGGTTTGATGAAAGTTTATCCCGAATGGTATCAAAAGCCACTGGTGAAGAAGAATTAGAGGCTTACGCTGTTTCATCGGGTAATTTAAATCGCATGTGGGATGACGGCGCAGTGAAGGTGCTGGCGGGCAGTACATCTTTATCCGAGCTGCAAAATGTGGCCATTAAAAAGCATTAAGTAGAGCCAACAGATGCCAACCTTTCAATATAAAGCGCTGAATAACTTAGGTAAAGAAACCAAGGGTAGTGCCGATGCCAGTGATGCGCGTACTGCGATTGCCAATTTGCGCCAGCAAAATATTTTTGTACTAGAAATTGAGCAAGATACAGACAAAAAAGCAGGTTTAAGCAAGGAGCTCGATTTAAGTAGCTTAACCGAGTGGCGCTCAGTTTCTACTCAAGAGTTGATTTTCTTTTTTAAACAGCAAACCTTTATGTTACGCGCTGGCTTGCCTGTTTTACAGGCTTTGCAATTAGGCCGTACGCAGGCTAGCGGTAGGCTAGGACGCGTGATTGATAGGATGATTGCAGATATTGAAAATGGCTTTCCGCTATCGCAAGCAGTGGCTAGAAATCCAAAAGTGTTTCCGCCACTTGCAGTGAGTTTGATTAGCGCAGGTGAAAATACAGGTGAACTTGATTTGGTGATGGATAGGCTGGCAGACCATTTAGAGAAAAAAGCTGCTTTAAAAACCCAAACCATTAATGCCATGATTTACCCAATTATTGTCATTTTGGCGGCAATTGGCGTGTTTATCTTTTTAGTGATTAAGATTATTCCTGCATTTGCTAAATTTTTTGCAGGCAAAGGCCGTGGCTTGCCGCCGTCTACCCAATTTTTGGTGGATTTATCCACATTTTTTGTAAATTACGGCTTATATATTTTGGCAATTATCATCGTCATCATCATCAGCTTGGTATTGATGTATCAAACCAAAGAAGGCCGCTACAAATTACACAACTTACTGTTGCGTTTGCCTGTGTTGGGTAAGTTAATGACAGTGGCTGCCATGGCGCAGTTAACGTGGTCACTTTCGATGATGTTACGCAGCGGCTTAACCGCGTTGGATGCCTTAAAAATTACCGCAAAAGTCATTCGTAACCGTGTGATTTCCGATAAGACCTATGCTGCATCTGATCAAATCTTAGCAGGCAAAGATTTAGCCAGCAGCCTGCAACATCCACGTATTCCTACCATTGTGACGCAAATGATTGCCGTAGGTGAGCGCACGGGTACTTTAGATAACGTGTTGCATCAATTGGGCGATTATTACGAAGAGCGTTTGCAATTGGGTATTCGCCGCCTAAGCGCCATGGTAGAACCCGCGCTCATATTGGTGATTGGCGGCATGGTTGGTTTTGTGTATTACGCATTTTTTCAAGCGCTGTTTGCATTGGCAAAGGTTTAAGTATGAAGATGATTTTGGTGATTAAAATATTTTTAATCTGCGTATGGATGTGCGCGTTATCTGCGCAAGCGGGGGGCGTCATTAATAGCCCTAACACATCAAATTACGGCGCATCCTTGCAAAATTTGTCAGAGCCGCCATCGCCGCGCGATCCATTCACCACCAGCGAGCGCATGTATGCAGAGGTGGGCAACCAATCAGCCAATCTAGCCAATAACGGGCAGGGTTTTGTGGCAGGTTTTGGTGCGCAGAATGTGCCCAGAATGCGCTTAAAAGGCTTTGTGAATCGGGGTGCTAAAAAAATTGTGGCCTTGCTAGAAGTAGATGGTGCAGGCGTATTTCTGGTGAGCGAAGGTGATGAAATTGGCTTGCAGTCGATTGGCCAAAATGGCGTGATTAAAGTGATTAAGGTCGATACAAATGGCGTGCGCGTGCAAACCGGGCAAGTGAATCAGGTGATTATCGTGCGCTAAAACGCAGGTAGTTAACAACTATTTTGGTGTGAATTAAAAGTAATGTTGAGGTTAAGTAAATGAAACAGATAAAGCAGTTAAGCAAGGGTGATAAAAAAGGTTTTAGCAGTCATTTTTTATGCGCAATCACATTGATGTTGCCTTTAACGGCAATCACCGCCGAAAAGCCACCAGCTACCGAAACGCTATCACCAAATGAGCAAATTATTGCTTTAGACCCAGCAGCGTCAGCAATCAAACCAGCCAATAATCGTGAAAATATCATGATTGGTAAGCTGGATTTTAAACAAGCTAAAATTTCAGATGTGATGCGCGCGTTATCTGATGTTTCTAACTTAAATATTGTGGCTACCGAAACTGCTGCCAAAAAAGAAATTTCAATTTTTTTGCAAAATATATCGGTTAAGGATGCATTAGAGCTGATTAGTAAAACCAGTGGTTTGTGGTATCGGCAAGACAGCAAAAATCAGTCTTACAGGGTCATGACGACTGAGGAGTATCAGAACGACTTAGTGATTTATCGCGATGATGTTACCAAAGTATTTAATATTTTCCATCCTAATCCTATCATTATTGCGACAGCCATACGCGATTTGTATCCAAACCGCGTGTTGTTAAGCTTGGGTGTTGAAGACCCTACTACCCTTGCAGGCGCAGGCGGCGGAGGTATCGGCGGCGGTGCAGCGGGGGCTGCTGGCATTACATCACGCGCAGGAGGAGGCATAGGCGGCGCGATAGGTGGCGGCTTTGGTGGCAGACAAAATAATAATAATAATAACCGACAAGGTGGTGGAATCGGTGGCGGAATCGGTGGTGGTATTGGCGGTATTGGTGGCGGCTTTAATCAAAACGAAAGTACGGTACAAATTACTGAGAGATTATCTGCAGAAAAATTGGGCAGAATAGACGCAGATATTGAGCAAAAAGGGACTGGCGGCACACTGCCGACCGACGCACTTAAAGGTTTTAATCAAACACAGCAACCCATCTACGTGACACTGAATCGCGAGCATAACTTAATGTTGGTGCGCACCAGTGATGTATTAACGCTCAATGATATATCGTCGTTGGTCAAAGAGATGGATAGACCCACGCCACAAGTGCTGCTTGAGATGAAAATCTTATCGTTAGAGGTGGGCGACCGATATAGGCAATCTTTTGATTTAGATTACGCCCCAGATTCCACGCCAGTGACAGGTCCGCCAGCTTTTAATGACCCAACAACACCATCAACAGGCATCCGCAATATATTAGGTTTGGGTAACTTTGCCTTAGAAGGCGGCACTTTTGTCTATCAGTTCTTAAATGACAGAATTCGCGCACGTATTCAATTGTTGCAAGAAGACAATAAAATTAACACATTAAGCTCACCGATTTTGTTGGCAACCAATAACAGACCTGCCCGCGTTTTTGTGGGTACCGAGCAAGTGATTACCACTGGTTTTGATGCGGTAGCTGGCGCTACCAACGGGTTAGCAGTAGGTCAGCCCGCTATTATTCCAGTCACTGAAATTCGAAATATTGGTAACACCTTGCAAATTCTGCCAAAAATTAACGCAGATGGCACGGTTACCTTGCTTATTCAGCAAGATGCATCAACGTTACTCAGAGCTTCTAGCATTATCCCAGTGCCAATTGGCACAACTGTCGTCAATCTGCCAGTTGATTCTGTGCGCACCTCTAATATTCAAGGCACAGTGGTGGCGAAAGATAACCTGACTATCGCAATTGGTGGATTGATTGATAACAGCAGCAGTAATGTGGTGCAAAGTGTGCCATTGCTAGGTTCTGTGCCACTCTTGGGTAATTTATTTAAACGTGTTGTTGAAGAAAAAACCCAACGCGAACTGATTTTATTGGTCACACCGCATATCGTCACCGCGCCATCAAATGGCGAAGAGGTCACTTTGGATGCGATGAGTGAGATTTCTCAGCAAGAGTTTTAGCCTGCACTTTTTTGGTGCTAATTAAAGATTAAAGGAACACACATGAAATTTACCTATTTGTTTGGCTTATTAGCGGCTTTTAGTTTAGCTGGATGCGCTACAAATATTCCACAAGCAGAGAATTTTCCAGCATCTCAACAGAAAAAAGCCGTTGCTATACAGCACTGGGGGGTCATAGCAGACGATGCAATTGCACAAACTAAGCTTTCTTTAGCTAAACAAAATATCAGTAAAAGCAGCCCACTATTTGTAGCAGATAACAATAAAACGGACTTTAGCCGCGCTTTTCGCAAGTATATGATTGCAGGTTTAATTGATGATGGGTTTGTGGTTTCTGCTAAGAAAGAAGGCGCAATTGAGATCGATTACGAAGCACAAGTGATTCGTCATGCGGGTGCATTTGACCCGCTGGCATTTGGCTACAAGCCAGGGGTTGCCACCGCTGGCGTGGCAGGATTTTGGGTGTTGCGAGATGCATTAAAATCTTTTTCATTTTCAAGTGCTGGGCTTGGTTCACTTGCCGTTGCAGGTGCTTACGATGTTTACAAAGCTAAAAATCCAGGTGAAACCCCAGTTGAGTTGTTAATTAGCACATCGATTATTGAGCGTGATCGATATGTCATGTTAAATGCTGATGCCTACTATATTGAGAAAGGTGAAGCCTTGTTGTTTGAAGAGTGCAAGTCAAAAAATAAACGACTTTGCCGCTAACTTAAGTCGCACTTTTTCCGCCCTAAAAAGGCATTAAGTATTTCGGCACCCGCAAACCTATTTATTGGTGTGTGAATGCGCAGTTTTAATACCTGATTTTCATGTGTACAATACAAAAATTATTTAGGTATTGTTATGAAAAATTATTCAGAAATAGAAGCAACCGATTTACTGCAGTTAGTGACACAACCCAAAGTAGTCTTAGTCGATGTACGCAATGATGATGAAGTGGCGCGCGGCATTATTCCCGGCGCTATTCACATTCAGTTATCCATGTTGCCAGTAGAGTATGAAAAACTAGTGAACGCCAATACAGTGGTTTTTTATTGCCATAGTGGCGTGCGCTCTGCACATGCGGCCGATTTTGCAACCAGCAAAGGCCTAAAAAATGTATTCAATTTAGTAGGCGGTGTGCTGGCTTGGGGTAAAGCTGGTTACACGTTTAGCGTTAAAAAATAAGCGCTACCATACAATCTGCGAATTAAAACAGGAACTGTAAAATGAACTTTGATAAAGAATTAGACGCGCGTAATTTAAATTGCCCGCTACCAATTTTGCGCTGCAAAAAAGGCCTAAGTGAAATCGACCCTGCGCAAACCTTAAAAATCATGGCAACAGACCCGGGTTCGGTTAAAGATTTTCAAGCATTTTGCAAACAAACGGGGCACGAACTGTTGGCGCAAGATGAGGCAGAAGGCGTGTTTACGTTTTACATTAAAAAACGTGCTAATTAAATTTAACTAGCGAATTTAAATGGCTAAAAAACTTGCTTTAATCGCTTCAAAAGGTTCGCTCGATTGGGCTTATCCGCCTTTTATTTTGGCCTCTACTGCAGCGGCTTTAGACTACGAAGTGAGTATTTTCTTTACTTTTTATGGGTTAAGTTTGCTCAAAAAAGACTTGAGCGACTTAAAAGTGTCGCCGCTAGGCAATCCCGCTATGCCAATGCCTGTTCCCATGCCTAATTTTGTGCAAATGTTGCCGGGTATGGAAAGCATGGCGACCATGATGATGAAGCAAAAAATTGCTAGCAAAGGCGTAGCCAGTATTGAGGACTTGCGCAGCGCTTGTATTGAGGCGGGCGTTAAGCTGATTGCCTGCCAAATGACGGTGGATTTGTTTGATTTTAAAAAGACCGATTTTATTGAAGAAATTGAATTTGGTGGCGCGGCGACATTTTTTGAGTTTGCTGGCGAATCAGACGTGAATTTGTTTATTTAATTGCAATGCTAGTTTGCAGAATCTATCTCTTTTAGTGCTTTAACAAATTCTTCAATATCCCATTCGCAGCCACCACAACCCGTTTTTATGCCTGTGCGCTGTGAAATGCTATCAATATCTAAACCCTGCTTGTATAAATCGTAAATTCTGCCGCGTGTAGTGCCGCTGCATGAACACATAATTTCATTAATCGCATCTGTTTCGTTTGTCATACAGCCTAAATTAAATTGAGCAGCGCTTATTTAATTAAGCGCTGCTCTGCACGTTGCCTTATCCATTGCACCATAAATAATACAAGCGGCAACATTAAGCACGCGCCCACTAAAATTAACATCAAACCATTGTCGTCTAGCAAGTATTGAGAGGGAATAACATCAATGCCACCAAACATTTTTATGAGACCCAGCGCGATTAAAATGGTGCCTATAAAATCCAACACAATCAAATTGATTGGAAGTTTTAAGCCAGATTTATTCTGTTGCATTGCATACTCCTCAACTATTTTAGTTTGGTTAATTGAGCCTGTAATTTATCTAAGGTGGTGCTAAATTCAGCAACACGCGCTTTTTCTTGCTCAACAACCGCAGCAGGTGCGCGGGCTACAAAGCTTTCGTTATTGAGCTTGCCATTGGCTTTGCCAATTTCAGCCTGCAAGCGTGCGATTTCTTTACTCAAACGCTCTTTTTCAGCAGCTACGTCAATTTCTACTTTAAGCATTAATTTAAAGTCATTCACCAACATCACCGGCGCATCTGCTTCTGGCAAGTCTGCCACAATCGACACATCTTCTAATTTGGCTAAGGCTTTTAAATAGGGCGCATAAGCAGATAATTGTTGTTTATCGCCAGATGCAATTAATGGTACGCGCGCGGCAGGTGAAATGCCCATTTCCCCGCGCAAACTGCGGCAAGCTTCCACCGCTTGTTTTAGCTCGGCTACCCATGCTTCTGATGTTGAATCCAGTTTATTCGGCTGTGAAATTGGATACGCTTCTAACATAATGCTCGGCCCAGTTCTGCCTGAAATTGGCCCAATGGTTGCCCAAATCTCTTCGGTAATAAACGGCATAATGGGGTGTACCAGTCTTAATATTGTTTCCAAAACCCGAATTAGCGTTCTACGCGTACCGCGTTGCGATGATTCATTACCTGCTTGGATTTGTACTTTTGCCAACTCTAAATACCAATCACAGTATTCATCCCACACAAATTCGTACATCGCTTTTGCGGCTAAATCGAATCGATAGTCGGTAAAGGCGCGTTCGACTTCCGCCTCTGTGCGCTGTAATTGGCTGACAATCCAGCGGTCTGCAGGTGAGAAGAATAAATGGCCTTCTGGCTTGGTTTTACAGTCTTCAAGGCCACAATCTTTCAAGCTACCGTCTTCATTTTGCACGCTCATCAACACAAACCGTGTGGCATTCCATAGCTTGTTACAGAAGTTTCGGTAGCCATCGCAACGTTGTAAATCAAACTTAATGTCGCGGCCAGGGCTGGCTAAAGCGGCGAAAGTAAACCTTAAAGCATCAGTCCCGTAAGCGGCAATGCCTTCTGGAAATTCTTTGCGTGTGCGTTTTTCGATTTTCTCTGCATCTTTTGGATTCATCAAGCCAGTGGTGCGCTTTTTAATTAAGTCATCCAAACCAATGCCATCAATCAAATCAATCGGGTCTAAAACATTGCCTTTAGATTTACTCATCTTTTGGCCTTCGGCATCGCGAATCAAGCCGTGCACATACACATGCTTAAACGGAATTTGGCCAGTGATGTGTTTAGTCATCATCACCATGCGCGCTACCCAAAAGAAGATAATGTCAAAGCCAGTGACCAAAACACTAGACGGCAAGAATTGCTTGAGCGCTTGATTCTGCGCATCAATCGCGGCATCGCCTGTCCAGTCTAGCGTTGAGAATGGCCATAAGGCAGACGAGTACCATGTATCGAGTACATCATTGTCACGTTTTAAATTGCCTGTGTGGCCATCTTTGGCGGCAATGGTTTTTGCCTCCGCCTCATCGTGAGCCACGTAGACTTTGCCATTGTCTGTGTACCAAGCAGGAATTTGATGACCCCACCAAAGTTGACGTGAAATACACCAATCCTGAATATTATTCAGCCATTGGTTATAGGTATTTACCCAGTTATCCGGGTAAAACTTAATTTCACCATTAGCCACTACATCCAAAGCTTTTTCAGTAATACTTTTGCCGTCCGTGGTTGGCTTGGTCATGGCTACAAACCATTGGTCGGTCAGCATTGGCTCAATCACCACGTTAGTACGGTCGCCGCGCGGCACTTTGATTTTGTGTTTATCAGTTTTAACTAAAAAGCCGCCTGCTTCTAAATCGGCAACAATTTGTTTACGTGCTTCAAAGCGGTCAAGCCCTTGATATGCCGCTGGAATCTTATCAACATCTTCATGATGCCCAATTGCAGCAACAATAGTTCTTCGAACGCTATCACCTTTGATATCTAGAGTTGCGTTTGACTTACCCTTTACTTTTCCATCTAAAGTCAAAATACTAATCATCGGTAACTTATGACGCTGACCAACTGCATAATCGTTAAAATCATGCGCAGGCGTTACTTTTACGCAACCTGTTCCAAACTCCATATCCACATAATCATCCGCAATAATCGGAATTTCGCGATTACAAAGCGGTAACTTAACGCTTTTTCCGACCCAATTTTTATAACGTTCATCTTCAGGGTGCACCATAACAGCAACGTCACCCAGCATGGTTTCTGGGCGTGTAGTCGCAACTGTCAAGCTGCCTGAACCATCCGCTAGTGGATAGTTGATATGCCACATAAAGCCATCTTCTTCTTCCTGCACGACTTCTAAATCTGAAACCGCCGTGCCAAGCTTTACATCCCAATTGACTAAGCGCTTGCCGCGGTAAATCAAACCTTCGTTATACAAACGCACAAAGCTCTCAGTCACCACTTTGTTTAAGCCCACGTCCATCGTAAAACGCTCACGCGACCAGTCAGGCGAAGTGCCTAAACGGCGCATTTGCTTAGTAATGCTTCCGCCAGAATATTCTTTCCATTCCCATACTTTTTCTAGGAATTTTTCACGACCTAAATCGTGGCGACTAATGCCTTGCGCGTCTAATTGGCGCTCAACAACGATTTGGGTGGCGATACCAGCATGGTCAGTACCTGGTTGCCACAGCGTATTCGCACCGCGCATACGGTGATAGCGTGTTAGCGCATCCATTAAGGTTTGATTAAAACCGTGGCCCATATGTAAAGTGCCTGTGACATTTGGCGGCGGTAATAAAATACAGAAATTGTCGTTAACGTCTGGGTTTAAACCTGCTGCGTAATAGCCTTTGCTCTCCCAAAAAGCATACCATTGGCTTTCAATGGCCTTAGGGTCAAAGGATTTAGCGAGTTCTTTATGAGCTGTATTTTGCATATGAGCTTGTATTGGAGTTGCAACTAAGAGATAAATTGCATTTTAACATAGCCTTACCAAGGCTGAAGTCTTGGGCTAAACCTTAGGCTAAAATTTAAGTGTGGCCTGAATGACTGTTTATTAAATGATTGGCCTTAAATAGTTAAATTGATAGATATTAAGCAAACTTAATGAATAAAAATGTGAGTAAAGCCAAAATGCCCAAGTGACTGGCTACCCAATTTTTATAATCATCTCTTAATTGCTTTGGCGATTGTGCTGAGATTAAAAATAGATGATTGTCGCTTGGTTTGGTTAGTGTAAAATCGCCCAAATTTCGGCGCATCGCATGTTCACCATGTACTTCCTTTATGGCGTCATGTCGCGCTAGTTCCCATTCTTCTAAGCTAATTTCACCGTCTAAATTATGGTCGTAGCGATTAAGCAAATGCTGCGGGCGGGCTTTAAGCTGCGCCAGTTTTTGGCTAACTTGTTTATTGGCAATTGAGCTATCAAGTGCGTGATGCCTTGTATCCAGCTGCCCCAGCACATACAGCGATTTACCTGCAGGCAAGTATTCTTCAGCATAGCGATGATTGTTTTTGCGCCATGTGCTGGCTTTAAAATGCATAATCTCAGCGCCTTTAGGGTCAACGCTACATTGCCCGGAGTCATCTTTTAGCGTAAATACCGTTTGGCTTTCAGAGTAATCTAATAGTCTGCTTTCATAAATGCCAGTGGATTTGCCGTTGCTTGGAATATTGGCGTAAACCCAAGCGCGATACCAAACGCAGGGTATACCGTGATAAGGAGTTTTCATAGGTTTTTCGGTAGACGCGATACCTTGCAACTCAATATAGCCCTGCGCGGAGGCGGCAATACTGGAAATAGGCGCTTCTGATATTTTGAGTAATCGCCAGTAATTGAACAGACCAGCGAAAAAACTAATAACAATACATGTGAATAAAATTCCGCGCCAAATTTGCTGAATATTGCTGTGATGGCGTAATGTATAAACGACCACAAGCGCAGTGATCAAAACGCCAATCGCGACTAAGTTGACACTTTGGCCTTTTAGACGCGCAAACATGATTAACTAATTTAGGCGCTAAAACGCGCGCTTACATCAAGATCTTTTAGCTCAGCTACGCTAAATTGCAGCATTTCAGCGTGCTCAAAACCAAACAGTTTAGCGACGATTAAATCAGGAAACTGCTCAATACGTACATTGTTGGTGTTTACTGAGTCGTTATAAAACTCGCGCCTGTCGGCAATCTGGTTTTCTAAGCCAGTGATGCGTTGCTGCAAATTGATAAATGTCTGATTAGCTTTCAGATCAGGGTAATTTTCAACCACTGCATATAAGCCACCCAAACTAGCAGCCAATGCCGATTCTGATTGACTTAAACCCGCCACATTGTGGGTTTGGCGCGCTGCATCAACGCCCATACGTGCGCTAATCACTTTTTCTAGTGTGGCCTCTTCATGCGCCATATAGCTTTTGCAGGTATCAATTAATTTTGGCAGCTCATCGTGGCGTTGTTTCAATAACACATCAATATTTGCCCAAGCTTTTGAGACGTTATTTTTAATAGAAACTAGGCTGTTATAGGTCACCACACAATAAAAAACAATCACAGCTAAAATAGTAAGCAATAGCAAAACCATATGATTCCCCTTGTTTAGTTAAGGCTGACGATAATGCTCGCCCAACAAATCTGGGCCGACTTTTTCCCAATAGCGCGAGAAGCGTTTGAGGCGTTTTTCGCTAATTTCAGCAGTAGTGAATTTGACTTCTGGTTGCCAAGTCGTATTGAAAGGCTCAAGCAACGCTCTAAGTTGCCTGTTGGGCGTTTGTTGCGTAATCACTTGACCCACACCACGCTCTTTTAAAACACTAGGCGTGTCACCCATCCATACTTCAACATCTTGCAATTCGCTTAAACAATCGGCCACAAACTGTATGCGCTTAAGCGGCCATCTGCCGTGTAATAAATCATCAAACACAAATATTTTTGGCATGGGTTTATGCATTAAGGGGTGCGCGGCAGAGAGCATTTCATCGTGCACAAAAATCGCAACGGCTTGATGCGTAGACATGGCGACTTTTAATGGAATGCTGACTTTGTGCTTTTTGGCCGGTGCGGGCGTGAGATTGGCAAATAATTTATCATTAAGTGCTTCATAACTGTCATCAAACGGGCAGGTGATTTTGCAATTTGCGCAGTATTTCTCGCCTGTATAGCGCGCTAAATTTTCTTTATTAAAATAATAGGGTTTTGAGCTAAATAGTGATGCTACCCATTGCCACGATAAATGGTTAGAAGCTTTATCGCCATCAAGTAGATGATGTTCAAACCAGTCTGCCGCTTCGCGCCAATCTACTTTTAGCCAATGTACAACATAGGCTGCAAACCACATGCGGGCATGATTGTGCACATAACCATATTGCGTTAAATCACGAATAAAGCCATCCATGCAAGGCAAACCAGTAATACCTTGGCGAATAAAATCTGGCATTAATTTGTCGCCTAAAGCGACTTTTGGGTCTTCAATATCGCTAAAGATACCATCGCCTAAATCGTACCAAACATGACGCCAGTAATCGCGCCAAGCCAGCTCAAACACAAATTTTTCAGCATGCTCGCCAAAGCGTTCTTGTGCGCCATCAGACGCTTCTTTTAAGGTTAAGCAACCATGCCGAAAAAAAGGCGAAAGTTTAGTGACTGCCCCGTTAAGAAAGTTACGGTTACGGTTATAAGCCACCGCATCCATGCTGTTTAAGCGCTTAAGTGCTTCATGCCGTCCGCCACGCCATTCGTCACCTAAAAATGAACCAATAGCAGATGGAAACATGCGCCGAATATATTGTAGGCGTTCAGCACGATCACACGGAATTATAAGTTTGGTTGCCTGCGCCATTAAAAAAGTTCTTGTTGTGAATGCTTTAGTTTTGTTAGTGTACTCTTTTTTTTGCGTTTTTTTGCGACTAATTCTTGGCCATTTGCGTCACGCACACTGCCCAGCATGCCTTTGCGTGAGGCATGCTTTTTAATAATGGCTTGCGTTTCATCAAACGCACCTGCTTGTTTACGTGCTTGCGAAATTTTAGCTCTGGCTTCACGCATGGCAATTGCAATATCGATTAAGGGCGCAGGGTAATGTTTTTCTAGCTCACAGCCGTATTGTTTTTGTAGATTTTTGGGCATTAAGTAGGGCTCAAAAATCCAAGTATCTGGCACATTTTTAAGCGCTGGCAGCCAATGCCGCACAAAGGCACCAGTGGGGTCTTGATTCTGCGCTTGTTTAATAGGGCTGTAGATGCGCAAAGTGTTAATGCCTGTTGTGCCGCTTTGCATTTGGGTTTGCGCCCAATGAATGCCTGGCTCATAATCTAAAAATTCACGCGCTAGGTGCAAGCCAGTTTCACGCCAGTGCAGCCAATACAAATAGCTGGCGGTGCTCATCAACATGGCGCGCATGCGAAAATTAATCCAGCCCGTTTCGCGTAACATCGCCATGCAGGCGTCAATCAGCGGCCAGCCTGTTTCGCCTTTGCTCCAAGCGGCAAGCCGCTGTTGTGATTCGGCATGTACAAGCGTTTCATCACGCATGCCATCATGCGCATGATGCAGATTTTCAAATTCCATTTCGGGTTCTGATTCCAACTTTTGCATAAAATGGCAGTGCCAATGCAAGCGGCTTTCAAAGCCAATTAGGCCGCCATTTAAGTTTTTGGGGAAAAGGTGCGGTACGTTTTGGTTTGCTAATTCACGAGTCGCCCAATCTCGGCGTTCTCTTGTTGCTTGCACCACTTCGCGCATGGATAAACAGCCATAAGCCAAATAAGGCGAAAGCCGCGAGCCAGCAGTGACAGCAGTGAGCGGGCTTGAAATGCCGCCTCTAAACTTGGCGGCACGGCCATCTAAAAAACTATCAAAAAAGCGTAAAGCTTCACTACGTCCACCACGTTGCCGTCTTGGTTTATCACTATCTTTTGCAGTTGGAATAGTGTGTGATGGCAGAATGATAAAAGATGCGGCTAACGCCGATTGGGGCTTGGCAATAATCGGTGCGCACATGCGCGATTCCCAATGCTTATTCCAGTGATTGCGATTAGTTAAGCGGCGCACTACGCCATTTTGTGGTGATTCTTGCCAATTAATTTGCTGCACTTTACACCATGCGCTTACGGCTTTATCCACCACAAAACTGGCGCCGTTACCTGTTTCTTCGTGGCTATATAGGCCAGCAATCGGGGTTTGGCTTTTAATGGTTTGCAAGGTTTCAACAATACCTACAGGTGAAATCTGCAAATGCAAGCCGATGCTCGCTAGCTCTTTTTTTAGCTCTACTAAACATTCAGCAATAAATGCCTGATGTTGCGCCACATAATCGTCACCTGCCCATTGGTTGGGCTCCCAGCAATACAGCGGCATAACACTACCAGCCAAGCAGGCAGCTTGCAGCGGCGCGTGATCATAAATACGCAAATCACGTTTAAACCAGACAATATGAACAGGATTTTGCATCGAAATATTGGTTAAGTCGGATTTATAGGATTAGTACAAGTGAATTCCGTTCAAATTGACGATGTAAAACACATTAAAACTAAAAAGTGATACCATAAATGACGTTTAAAGTCGTTCAAAGAGTATAAATTTAAAGGTAAAAGCATGATAGATGCAATGTGGATGTGGGGCGTACTTGGCTTGGTATTGCTGGCCATTGAGATGGGCACAGGTACTATCTATGTATTGTGGTTTGGCATTGCCGCATTGTGCGTGGCGATTGCCACTTGGGTGTTCCCAGCCATGCCAGTTGCCATGCAATTTGCCATTTTTGCGGCGTTATCCATAGGCTCATTAGCGATTTGGAAACTCAATTACAAAAAAACCGAAACGCATTCGCGCGTAGGTCAAGCGCAAGGCGAAGAAATTGGCCGCGTGGGCACTGTGATTGCGGCTTGCAGCCCTAGTCAAAACGGCAAAATACAATTCACGCAAGGTTTAATGGGCAGTCGCGAATGGCCTGCAATTGCCGATGCAGCGATTTCAGAAGGGATGCAAGCGCGCGTGGTGGCGGTAGAAGGCAACACATTACGCATTCAAGCAATATAATTTATTTTAAGCTTTAATTTTTAGGAAAAATCATCATGACCGAATTTTTTATAATACTCGTAGTGTTAGTCGTCATTGCTATTTTTAAGGGCGTACGTATTGTGCCCCAAGGCGAAGAATGGGTTGTTGAAAGGTTTGGAAAATTTCATAAAATTTTGATTCCAGGCTTGAGAGTAATTATCCCTATTTTTGATGCAGTTAGTTACAAGGTGACGACTAAGGATATTATTTTAGAAATTCCGCAACAAGAGGTGATTACTGCCGATAACGCCGTGATTTTAGCCAATGCGGTAGCGTTCATTAAAGTTTCTAATATCGAACGTGCCGTGTACGGTATTGAAAATTTCCGTGAGGCGATGCGCAATATGGTGCAAACCAACCTGCGCTCAATCATTGGCGGAATGGATTTAAATCATGCGCTAACATCGCGTGACCGCATTAAAACAGAACTCAAACAAGCGATTGCGGATGAAGCGCTGGATTGGGGTTTAACGGTTAAATCGGTTGAAATTCAAGACATTAAACCATCACCAAACATGCAAGACGCGATGGAACGCCAAGCCGCGGCAGAACGTGAGCGTGTGGCGGTGGTAACTGAGGCAGAAGGTGCTAAACAATCACTTATTTTAAATGCAGAAGCGCGATTAGAAGCGGCGCGTAAAGATGCCGAAGCGCAAATGGTAGCGGCAAAAGCATCGGCCGAATCGATTAAATTTATTACCGAAGCAGTCAAAGAAAATAACGCATCAGCCATGTTTTTGCTGGGCGACCGTTATATTACTTCAATGCAAAAAATTGCCGATTCAGACAATAGTAAAATCGTGATTATGCCAGGCGATTTGGTTGGGGCGGTTAAAAGCTTAATTGGCGGTAAATAATAGTTTTCAAATAAAATTTTCGGGGCTTGCAAGGTGTTAAGTTGGCGTTAATTTAATTGCTTGCAACCCAATCACCCGATTTTCCACCATGTTTTTCTAGCACCTTAATCCCACTCATTGTCATACCACGGTCTATCGCTTTGCACATATCGTAAATAGTGAGTAAGCCCACGCTCACTGCGGTTAATGCTTCCATTTCAACGCCTGTTTGACCTGTTGTTTCGCAGGTTGCGGTGCATTGAATGCTATTTTGCGCGGCATTTATTTCAAATGTAATTGCCACACGCGTTAATGCAATCGGGTGACAGAGCGGAATTAAATCAGCCGTTTTTTTGCTGGCTTGAATCGCTGCAATGCGGGCAATGCCCAGCACGTCACCTTTTTTGGTGTCACCTTGTTGAATGTGCGCTAAAGTTGTAGCGAGCATGCTGATATTGCCAGTGGCAATCGCCACGCGGCGCGTTATCGCTTTATCGCCAACATCAACCATATGCGCTTGTCCGCTGTTATCAAAGTGTGTAAGAGTTTGTTTAAGGTCGCTCATCAAATGTCCAAATTACTTTCTAAATTTTTTGCGTTAAAATTTTGTCATGCACCTTAATATTTTGTCATGAACTTAGCCATTAAAGGCATTATCATAACAAGTATGAAGTTAAAGTTATCATTGATTACACAAGCCGTTGCGATTGCAGTGGCAATGTTCGCGCAAACTGTATTTGCAGAGCCTGCAAAACAGCCTGCTATTTCAGGCAAGCCTTACGAAAATAGCGGTACGCTGAATACCAAATTACCTGATTCAGTTGACGACCAAAATTTGCCCGATTTAGGTGATATTGCGCAAACGGTATTAAGCCCACAAGATGAGCAATTTATTGCAGAACAAATTTTGCGCGAAGTGGCTGTGAGTGACGAAGTATTGCAAGATGCAGAAGTGACCGATTATTTACAAACCATTGGTCAAAAGCTCGCGGCCAGTGGCCCAGATAAGCGCCAAACATTTCATTTTTTTGCGGTTAAAGATAACAGTATTAACGCTTTTGCCATGCCAGGCGGTGTGATTGGTGTGCATACGGGTTTAATCTTGGCATCTAATAGTGAATCTGAAATGGCAGGAGTGCTGGGTCATGAAATTGGCCATGTGACACAGCGCCACTTAGCGCGTATGTTAGCTTCGCAAAAATACGACACGTTTAAAAACATTGCGGGCATTGCTTTGGCTTTATTGGTGGCGCGCTCTAATCCTCAATTGGTCAGCGGCGCGTTGACCGCATCAACCGCGGCAGGTGTGCAGCGCCAGCTAGATTACACACGTGAACATGAGCGCGAAGCAGACAGGGTTGGCTTAACCATATTAGATGCCGCAGGGTTTGACGTACGTGGCATGCCAGCTTTTTTTACTACCTTGCAACGTGGCACACGGTTTATAGAGGGCACAGCGCCCAGTTTTTTGCGCACGCATCCGCTAACGGTGGAACGTATTGCCGATGTATCTAACCGGATTGAGAATATGCCTTACAGGCAAGTGGCAGATAGTTTGGATTATCATTTAGTCAAAGCTAAATTACGCGCAAATAATGGTTTGTCGCAAGCAGCGATTGAGCAGTTTCAAGAAAATATCAAAGAAAATCGATTTTCGAATGAAACAGCTGAGCATTATGGTTTGGCCGTGGCTATGTTGCGGAAAAATGATACAGCGGGCGCACTTAAGCAAGTTGAATGGTTAAAAAATCATGCCGATAAACACCCTTTTATTGAAAATTTAGCGGCAAAAATCGAAGTGGCGCGCAATAATGCTAAAGCCGCTGCCGCCCAATATGCAAAAGCATTCAGTTTATTCCCTAATGATCGTGCCATTATTCATGGCTACGCAGAATACTATTTAGCAACTAACCAGCCCGATAAAGCATTAAAGCTGATTGCCGAAAAGCAGCCGTTATTCCGAGAAGACCCTTATTTATATGACATGATGGCAAAAGCCTATGCCGCAAAAGGCAAAAATTTATTGCGTTTACAAGCGCAGGGCGAGGCGTATTATCGCAAGTATAATTTAAACAAGGCTGTTGAACAGCTGGATTTAGCGATTAAGGCAAAGGACGGTAATTTTTATGAGCAATCGATTGTAGAAGCGCGTTTAAAAGAATTGCGTCGTCTGCAAGAGAACGAAAAACTGGCGATTGAGAGGTTAAGTTAATGCAACGCAGGGACTTTTTAAAAATACTATCAGGTGCAGTGTTAGCTTTGATTTTGCAGCCAATCGGTGTGCTTGCCGCCGCATGGAATAAAGCTGCTTTTGAAACAGTAAAAATAAATGACGCGAAAAGCAATTTAACGATTGGGCAGGAAACGCCAAGCAACGATATTGATATTGTGGCACCCGACCGTGCAGAAAACGGTGCGATTGTGCAAATTGAAATCACTAGCCGCATACCCAATACTGAGGAAATTTCAGTGTTTGTAGAAAATAATCCAACCGCTTTGATTGGTCACTTTGTGTTTAGTAATGGTGCGCTACCGCAACTGGTTACGCGCATAAAAATGGCGGATACATCGGATGTGAAAGTGATTGTTAAAGCAGGCAATAACTATTACAGCGCCGCAAAAAATGTGGTGGTGCTTGAAAACGGTTGTGGGTAAAGGATACTCAGATGGATAACATTAAAATGCGCGCCAAGTTAAGCAGCGACGGCGTTACCGAAGTAAAGATGATTATGAATCACCCCATGGAAACTGGGCGCAAAAAAGACGACTTTGGGCAGTTGATTCCTGCTTATTTTATTCAACTGGTAACCGCAAAACTTAACGATAAAATAGTACTAGAAATGCAGTGGGGCACTGGCATCTCAAAAAATCCATACCTGACTTTTTACCTAAAAGGCGCTGTTGTAAACGATAAAATCAGCATAGATTGGATAGATAATTTAGGTAAAAAGGGCATAGGTGAAATATTGGTTGTGGCTGCTTGACGATTAAGGAATCACAGTCGTAAATAAGTACACACCGAATATCACCAATAGTATGACGCCTTGCAACACATTAGTTCGACCAGTGGCTAACGAAATGGCATTTACAAACAAAGCCAATAGTAGCAGCACGGTTGATTTCATATCAATACCCAGCGTTAACGTCCAACCTGTGAGTAAAGAAAAAATTGCCACTGCAGGAATGGTTAAGCCGATGGTGGCAAGGGCAGAGCCAAGCGCTAGATTAAGGCTGACTTGAAACATATTTTTGCGCGCAGCGCGCACAGCGGCTAGGCCTTCTGGTAATAACACCACGCTTGCAATAATTACCCCTACTAATTGATGTGGCGCGTGGATTAAGACAACAAAACTTTCAATCGTTGGCGCTAATGACTTAGCTAACAGCACCACTGCGCTTAGGCTAATTAACAATAATACTGTGCTGATGAATGTGTGTTTATTATCAGCAGACGGCGTATTCAAGATTGCGTGTTCTGCATCGCTATCAATCGCATCTAAAAAATAATTACGGTGGCGCACCACCTGCACAAAAACAAAGGTGCCATACAGTGTTAGCGAAACCAATGCGATAAACGCCAGCTGGCTTGTGCTATAAACTGGCCCTGCGGCGGTAAGTGTGTAGTTGGGTAAAATAAGTGTTAACACTACAATTGCGGCCAAAGTGCTGAGTGACACATTAGCGCCGTGCAGTTTAAAAACTTGTTCTTTGTACAGCATGCCGCCTATTAGCAAGCATAAGCCCACAATGCCCGTTAAAATAATCATCACCGCTGCAAATACAGTGTCGCGCGCCAGTGCGGCTGTTTCTGGGCCGCCTGTTAGCATCAACGATAAAATCAATCCTACTTCAATAATGGTAATGGCAGTGGCTAAAACCAGCGTGCCAAACGGCTCACCCAATTTGTGCGCGATAGATTCGGCGTGATGCACACCTGCCAATACCGCGCCAATTAAACTAGCTGCCATTAATATTGATTCAATGGCGCCTAAATCTAGGCTTAGCTGAGACAAGCCCAAAACAAGCCAAGCAAAAATTGGCGTGACGATAGACCAAGTTGAAATGTTCAGGCTATTTTTCATCTATATTTTCAATATCGCTTATTCGTTCATTGCTAGCATGACCGCTTCTGCCACCCTAATACCATCTACGCCAGCGGATAAAATACCGCCTGCATAACCTGCGCCCTCACCACATGGATACAAGCCTTTGGTGTTAATGCTTTGCAAGCTGTTGTCATCACGTTTTATACGAATAGGGCTGCTAGTGCGCGTTTCTACACCTGTTAACAAGCCATCGGCTAAATCGTAACCTTTAATTTGCTTTGCAAAAACAGGTATCGCCTCACGAATCGCCTCAATCGCAAAAGCTGGCAGGCTGGATTCTAAATTGGTCAGATGCACGCCAGGTGTGTAAGACGGCACTACTTCACCAAACTGTTCAGACGGCTTGTTGGCTAAAAAGTCACCAATCAATTGCGCAGGCGCCGCATAATTACTACCACCCAGCACATAAGCGTGGCTTTCCAATTTGCGCTGTAATTCCATACCAGCTAGTGGGTTGTCAGGATAATCTACTTCAGGCGTAATACCCACCACAATACCTGCATTGGCGTTACGTTCATTGCGGCTGTATTGGCTCATGCCATTGGTCACAACGCGGCCTTCTTCAGACGCCGCTGCCACAACCGTGCCGCCTGGGCACATGCAAAAACTGTACACGCTGCGACCATTGCTGGCATGATGCACCAATTTATACTCGGCCGCGCCCAGCTTGCTGATTAAATCTTCAGAATAGCTACTGCCATAACGCGCTTTATCAATCAGCGATTGCGGATGTTCAATGCGGAAGCCGATTGAAAACGGCTTGGCTTCTACAAAAATACCTTTACGATGCACCATTTCAAAAGTATCTCGTGCGCTGTGGCCCACTGCCAAAATGACATGATTAGCCGCGATATGCTCACCATTCGCCAGAACTACACCTTTAATTACTTTATTTTCAATCTCAATATCATCCACGCGCGCGCCAAAACGAATCTCACCGCCCAGCGCAATAATCGTGTTGCGCATAGTTTCAACCATACCCACCAAGCGGAAAGTGCCAATGTGCGGATGGCTAAGGTATAAGATTTCTGGCGGTGCGCCAGCGGCAACAAACTCTTGCAACACCTTGCGGCCGTAATGTTTGGGGTCTTTAATCTGGCTCCACAATTTACCATCCGAAAAAGTACCTGCGCCACCCTCACCAAACTGCACGTTTGATTCTGGGTTGAGTGTACTTTTGCGCCATAAACCCCATGTATCTTTTGTGCGCTCTTTTACCGCTTTGCCGCGCTCAAGCACAATCGGCTTGTAGCCTGCTTGCGCTAAAATCAAAGCAGCAAAAATGCCAGCAGGCCCAAAACCTATCACAATAGGGCGACTTTTAAGCTGTGCTGGCGCGCTGGCCACAAATTGATAATTAGTGTCAGGCGTTGGCTTTACATGTGGGTCTTTTTTAAGTTTGGCTAATACTTTTGCCTCACCGTTAATCACTACATCTAGCGAATACACCAGCAATATCGCATTCGATTTACGTGCATCGGTACCGCGCTTAAAAATGCTAAAGCTGAGTAAATCCGCCGCATTAATCGCCAGCTTTTTAATCACAGCCGCTCTAATTTCAACATCGGTATGGCCTTCTTCGGCGGATGTTGCTAGCGGTAATTTGATTTCAGTTATGCGTAGCATGACATGGGTTAAAATTACTTATCATGTTGTTTATCTTATCGTTTATATTAAAAAATACTAATCGTTTAAATCTAAATTGAGTTGTAATAGCTTACGCAACATAGGCACCGTAATTGGTTTTTGCATGGTTAGCGACCATTCATCTACCGCATCCAGCGTTGCCATTAATGTGGGTAAATCGCGTCGCAAATATCGCAGGCAATAATCCACTACTTCATCGGGTAATTTCATGCCGCGTTCAAAAGCATGCTGTTTAAGTGCAGTGGCTTTTTCCATATCATTCAATGGTTGTAACTGATACACCAAACCCCAAGCCAAGCGCGTTGCAACATCATCACGCAAACCCATCTGTGCAGGCGCGTGCAAACCGGCGGTAATCATCCATTCGCCCGCTTCTTTGCGCCGATTATATTGGTTAAATAAATCAATTTGTGCATCGTTACTGAGCAAATACACGTCATCAACTATGCTGGCGCCAATTGCTTGGCAGGCTTGCAGCAAATGACTTTTGCCAGAGCCAGATTCGCCCCACAGATAAATAAACTGGGGATTTTGGCCATTAACCGCCGCTTGCAGGCTTGAAAGCGCTTCTGCATTGCGACCCACTACAAAATTTTGCAGTGTAGGCGGTGCGGCAGGTTTAATGTCTAATAGCAGTTGCTTCATGCAATATTTGCTTGAAAAATAGGGTTAAGTACCCAGTTAAACGGGTTAGTTAAGTGATTTACAGCTAGCCAAATTATTTAAGATAATTATTTAAGATAAGCGTCACTGTCTAAATAGCTGTCTTTAGTGTGGCGCAGGCCAACGGCGATTGCTGCGCTGACTGGCAACGCCAGCAGTACGCCAACAAATCCGAACAATTGCCCACCAGCAAGCAAAGCAAAAATTACCACAACTGGATGCAAGCCAATACGATCACCCACCAATTTAGGCGTAATAAAATTACTTTCAACTAGCTGCCCTATACCAAATACCATTAAAACTGGGATTAACTGGCCGATACTGGTGAATTGTAATGCGCCTACTAACAATGCCAAGCCCATACCAATTGCTGGGCCTAAGTAGGGTATAAAACCCAACAAGCCTGCAATAATACCAATTGGCAACGCCATATCCAGCCCTGTCATCCAAAGGCCAACTGCATAAAACACGCTCATCATCACCATTACGGTAAATTGCCCGCGTAAAAATTCAGCCAGCATTTGGTCTATTTCTTGGGCGAGCTCAGTGGTTTTGCCCACAATATGACGTGGAATCAAATTGCCGATGCCTTTCATCAACTCATCCCAATCGCGCAACAGATAAAAAAGCACTACTGGCAATAACAATATATTAGCAACCACGCCAATAAGCGCCATGCTATTGGTGCCAGCTGTTTTAAGCACATCGCCTAATATACCGCCTGCCGTTTTCCAGTTTTTGGTGATAATTTCTTGAATTTGCGCGCTATCAATCGCCAAACTAATGCCAAAGTGTTTTTGTAGAAAAGGCTCAGCTGTGGCGCGAATATTGGTAATTACGTTAGGTAATCGCTCAATAATGAGCAAAGATTCTTTTTGCAAAACAGGGATAATAATTAAAAGTAGCAAAGTAATAACACCCATAATTGCCATCATCACTAGCACTGTTGCGGTTGTGCGGCCAAATTGATACTTTTTGTAACCCAATACACTTAGCCTATCCACCAATGGGTCGCACATGTACGCCAAAATGGCTGCCGTTAAAAACGGGGTGAGCACTGGCAACAAAAAATACAGCAGCAGCAAAAAAACTGCACTTAAAATTAACCAACGGTTATCTGCAACAATATTGCTATCTTGCAGTTTATTACGACTGTTTTTTGGTTGATTAGCCATGGTTAATTTGAATGGTTAAATTGAATAGTGAGTTAAAATGCGAGATAAGTTAAAATTATACTTAACTTGAATAAATACATTGCAATTAATTGAATCGAGAACAGTTTTGAATACCAATAATCCCACAAACTCTATTAGTTATCGCGACGCAGGCGTTGATATGGAAGCAGGCGATGCTTTAGTAGAGCAAATTAAGCCCTATGCTAAACGCACTATGCGTCCAGAAGTTTTGGCTGGCATTGGCGGTTTTGGCTCATTGTTTGAAATGCCTAAAAAGTTTAAAAATCCTGTGTTGGTTTCTGGCACCGATGGTGTGGGTACTAAACTAAAGCTAGCTTTTGAGCTAAATAAGCATGACACAGTTGGCATTGATTTAGTCGCCATGAGCGTGAACGACATTTTGGTGCAAGGCGCAGAGCCGCTATTTTTCTTAGATTATTTTGCTTGTGGCAAGTTAGAAGTAGGTACAGCGGCACAAGTGATTAAAGGTATTGCAGAAGGCTGCGAGCAATCGGGTTGTGCGCTAGTGGGTGGCGAAACGGCAGAAATGCCAGGTATGTACCCAACGGGCGAATATGATTTAGCGGGCTTTGCGGTGGGTTGTGTGGATAAAGAAAAAATCATCAACGGCTTAAGCATTGCGGCGGGTGATGTGGTGCTGGGTTTGGCTTCAAGCGGCGCACATTCCAATGGGTATTCATTGATTCGTAAGCTGATTAGCAATTCTGGCATTGATTTCGAATCCGACTTTTATGGCAAAAAATTCAAAGATGTAGTAATGGCGCCAACCAAAATTTATGTGAAATCGTTGCTTAAGTTAATTGAAGCCTTACCTGTAAAAGGTATGGCGCATATTACAGGCGGCGGTATTACAGAGAATATTCCACGCGTTTTACCGGCTGGCTTAACCGCAGAAATCAGCGCAACAAGTTGGGAATTACCGCCTTTATTCAAATGGCTGCAAGCGCAAGGCAATATCACCCATAGCGAGATGTACAGAACCTTTAACTGTGGTATTGGCATGGTTGTGATTATGGCGAAAAGCGATGCGGCAGCCGCTAAAAAACTGCTAGAAGCGGCAGGTGAAACGGTGTACGAAATCGGCAGCATTCGTGCACAAAACGCCAATGAGGCACCTACCGTTGTTGTTTAAGCAGACAACGTATCTACAAGGTGTGCGTTAAATAGCTTTATTCAATCATTTGGAAAATAAATGTTAAAGCTCAGCCAATGGATAATTTTTATTTGTGTTGCCGTTTATGGTGTAGTGGTGCAAGCGACACCAAAAAATATTCAACTGGAATATGAAGTCACCAGCGATGGCAAACTGTTTGCAAATGTGGTCGAAAAATTTAGCCAAGATGGCAGCGCATACAAAATTGAATCGGTAACAAAAGGCGTTGGCGTATATGCATTGCTAGGCGAGCGCAAACTATCTAGCAGCGGAAGCGTGACCAAGCAAGGTTTAAAGCCTAAACATTTTGAGCTGCACCAAGGCGACAGCAAAAAGAAGTCATTAATTAGCGATTTTGATTGGGCAAAAAATACGCTGAATATGCAGGTTAAGGGCGAAATTAGGACACAGGCTTTAGAAAAAGGTACGCAAGACCTACTGAGTTATGCTTATCAGTTTATGTTTATGTCTACCAAAGCGCGAGCTGCAAATGCGATTAATGTGACATTAACCACCGGTAAAAAGCTGAATCAATACCAATACAAAATCATCGCGCGCGGCCTAAAATTAAGCTCGGCAGGCAAAGATTTCAAAACCTTACATATCGCCAATGCGCCAGCAACAGGTGATGATAAAAAACAGTTATGGTTAGCAGAAGATCAATATTATTTACCCGTTCAGTACAAGTTAACAGACGAAGATGGTGCGAATTTTGAGCAAACGCTAACCAGCATACATGTGGAATAACATTGCAGAAATCATTAAAGACACCAGCACTAAAAGACTAGCGCTAGCCACTGTTTTTTCTGTTTTATTGCATGCCTATTTGGTCGGCAGTTTTGATTTGCGTCTGCCAAGCCTCAAAAATGAAATGCACACCATTGAGGCGAGCTTGCAAAGACCAAAAGTGGTTTTGAATGAGATCGTTAAAGAACCGATAGTCGAAGAACTAATCGCACAAGAAGAGCCAGTTGTTGCGCCTTTGCCGCAAGAAATGACGCAAGAACCACTGCCTGCAACAGAACCACAGGTAACAGATTTAACGGCACAAACGTTGAACGCAGCAGAGCCAATTGCAACCGTAACACCAGTTGAAACAGTGCTATCAGATAATGTTGATGTAGCGCAAACCGAGCCACAGCCAATTGATGCTGGCTTGGTTATTAATGAAAACGCCTATCAATATGTGGAAACAGAGTTTGATGTCAGAACTGAGATAGATGGTGCCGCAGAGGGTACAGCCAAAATTGTATTCAATTTAATGGATGGGCAGCAATACCACTTAACCAGTTTGATTAAACCACAAGGCTTGGCTGCATTAATTGTGTCTGATTTAGTGCAAACTAGTGAAGGTCAGCTCACCAAGAGTGGCTTGCAACCGTTGAGTTATCTATACCAGTACGGCAATAAAGTAGATAAAACTTACAGTGCTAAATTTGATTGGCCAAATAAAACTGTCAACTTAACCACTGCCAAAGGCACAAAAATAGAAGAAATCACAGACGGCACGCAGGATTTGCTCAGCTTTATGTATCAATTTATGTATGTTGCACCGCTAGAGCGTATGCAAATTAGCATTGCGACAGGCAAAAAACTGGCAACTTATGATTACAGTTTTGGTGGCGAAGAGAGTATTAGCATTCCGATGGGTGAATTAAAAACTATCCATATTATTCACGATAACGAAAATTCAGATGAAAAAACAGAGCTTTGGCTGGCAGTCGATTATCAATATTTACCAGTAAAAATTCGGAAAATAGAAAAAAACGGTAAAGTGTACGAACTAGCTGCAAAGCTCATTACTACTGCAAGACCCACGCTCAATTAACTTTAAGATATTTAAGATAATAATATGACCCCAAATTTACTGCGCCAAGCAGCGATGTTGCTTACTAATTTGCTGGATTTTAATAGTCCAGCCGATGCCAAATTAGGCGACTTTTTCCGCAATAATCGCGAACTAGGCACCAAAGATCGCGCCTTTGTGGCAGAAAGTGTGTATGGCGTCTTACGTCGCTTACGTTATTTAAGCGCGGTTACCGCAAACGAAGAAAACGACCCGGACGATGCGCGTAAATTGATTTTGGCGTGGCTATTGCGCGTGCAGGGTAAAAGCATCCGTGAGTTAGAGCCTATTTTAAATGAGCAGCAAACCGAGTGGGCACATGTAATTAAAGCTAAATCTACTCAAGACTTTCCGCTACCTGTGCAGGCCGATGTGCGCGATTGGTTGTGGAATAAATTAGTAGCGCAATACGGCGAAACTGAAGCATTAACAATATGCCGCAGTATGTTTGAGCAAGCTGCGCTTGATTTGCGTGTGAATACTATTAAAGGTACGCGCGAAGAAGTGTTGGCGCGCATGCTGGCCGAAAATACCATTAAAGACAATGTGATAGAAGTAACGCCGTATTCACCTATCGGTATTCGCATGGGAGCGCGCTTAAACATCAGCAAGCACGTACTGTTTGAAGCGGGCAAGATTGAAGTGCAAGATGAAGGCAGCCAGTTATTGGCCTATTTAGTCGCACCAAAACGCGGCCAAATGGTGGCAGATTTTTGTGCAGGCGCAGGCGGAAAAACGCTGGCAATTGGCGCTTTGATGAAAAATACAGGCCGTTTGTATGCATTTGATATTTCAGAAAAGCGCTTGTTTAATTTGGGCAAGCGCCTCAAACGTTCAGGCTTATCTAATTTGCATGCACAAGTCATTAGCTCTGAAACCGATCCTAAATTAAAACGACTTAACGCTAAATTTGACCGAGTTTTAGTCGATGCACCGTGTAGCGGATTTGGTACATTGCGCCGCAATCCCGATTTAAAATGGCGGTTTGAAGAAGCAGATATTGCTGAACTGAATGTCAAACAAACCAATATTCTGGCACGCGCCGCCAAGCTAACCAAAACTGGCGGTCGCTTGATTTACGCGACTTGTAGTTTGTTAAAAGATGAAAATGAAACGATTGCCGAAGCCTTTTTAGCGGCAAATCCCGATTTCAAATTAGTACCCGCCAACACCGTTTTAAGTCATCAGCAAATTAAACTGGATACGGGCGATTATTTAAAACTGCTGCCGCACTTGCATGGCACCGACGGTTTCTTTGCCGCTGTATTTGAAAAAGTGAATCCAACCGATAATGCCGTAAAAATGTCGCCAGAAATTGTTGAAGAGGCAGCAGAGTTGATAGAGCATATTAAAGCAGCTGTGGCGGATGAAGTAGAAGAGCAGGACGCAACACCTAAGAAAAAAGTAGTTGCCAAAAAAGCGTCATCTACAAAAGTAAAAGCGGCAGCACCAAAAACCAGCAAAGCAGATAAAGTCTAAATAGTCATGAAAGCGCCTAGTTTAAACACGCAAATTTTACTGGGCGCATTTTTCGGCGTTTTAGTTGGCTTATATTTTCAAAGCATAGGTGCGCAATCCAGCCTTGTCAAAGGCGGTTTATACGCATCCGGTTTGGTTGGTACGCTGTTTATCGATTTACTCAAAATGATTTTAATTCCGCTGGTATTTTGCAGTATCGCGGTGGGAATCGCCAATCTACGGCAACACAGCCAAATGCATCGCGTTTGGGTCACCACTTTAGCTTTCTTTGCTTTTACTATGGCAATTGCTGTGGCCTTGGGTTTGTTTGCTAGCAATTATTTTGAGGCAGGTAAAGGGCTTGAAATTGCTATGTTTGCCGATTCTATGCAAAACTTTCAAGCACAACAATTACCGTTGCCTGAGTTTTTCGCCCAGTTTTTGCATGGCCTATTTATGAATCCTTTTGCGGCTTTGGCAAACGGAAATGTGCTGGCGGTTGTGATATTCGCGCTGATTTTAGGCATAGCCTTAGTAATGGGCGGTGAGCGTTATAAGAATATTTTAGGCTTATTGCAAGAAGGCTTAGAGCTCACTATGCGTGTTGTCGGCTGGGTAATGGTGCTGGCGCCGTTTGGTATTGCCGCTTTATTAATTAAATTAGTCGCCACCCAAGATGCCGCCATGCTGGGCACCATGACAAAATTTATGACAGTGGTGGTTGGCACTACCTTGCTGCATGGCGTGGTGATATTGCCGCTGCTACTGTATTTAATTACAGGTAAAACACCACTATGGTTTTGGCGCGGTGCGCGTGAGGCGCTTATTACGGCGTTTGCCACTAGCTCAAGCAGCGCTACATTGCCTGTTACCATGCGTTGCACCACCCAACACTTGCACGTAAAACCAGAAATTGCCGGTTTTGTAGTGCCGCTGGGCGCCACCATGAATATGGATGGCACCGCTTTATATGAGGCGGCGGCAGCTTTGTTTATTGCGAATTTAGTGGGTATTGAACTTAGCTTGATGCAGCAATTAATCGTCTTCTTCACCGCCATGATAGCCGCCGTTGGCGCACCAGGTATACCAAGCGCAGGTATGGTGACCATGGTGATGGTATTGCAAAGTGTAGGCTTACCAGCAGAAGCGATTGCCATTTTGCTGCCAATCGATAGGCTACTGGATACCATACGCACCACTGTGAATGTACAGGGCGATATGATTGGTAGTTTAGTTGTACAAAAATTAGTGAATAGATAGTCAGAATTAGCATGCTACATTTTCACAAAGCCGAACTGGTTGATGCGCAAGACATCGCCGCACTCATCAACTCCGCTTATCGCGGTGAAAGTAGCCGCGCAGGCTGGACCACCGAAGCCGATATTTTGGATGGCCTGCGCACCACCACGCAAGAAGTTGCCAGCATTATCAAACGTGAAGATGCGTTTATCTTGGTAGGCGTATTGCGCGATCAAATTGTGGCCACCATTTGTTGTGAGAAGCAAGACGCCTATTGCAGAAATATCGCTCACTTAGGCATGATAGCCGTTAAACCAACCCTGCAAAATAAAGGCCATGGCGCCGCTATGATTCAAGCGGCAGAAGCCATGACATCCAGAGAATGGCGCGTGGTCGGGTTTCATATGGCGGTGATTACATTGCGCGAAGAGCTAATCGCTTTTTATGAACGCTTAGGCTATGCGCGCAGCGGCGAGTTTAAAAACTTCCCTGAAAACAGTCGGTTATGGCAACCCAAAGTGACAGGCTTAACGCTGGAATATTTAGTTAAAATTATTAAGCGCTAATATTAGGTTTTGCGTGACGTCTTTGCTCAAACTTATCCACCCCGCCCATCGCCAACGAGTACACCGCTGGCACTACAACCAAAGTGAGCAAGGTAGATGAAAGCATGCCGCCAATAACGGCAACCGATAATGGGCCGTTGGTTTCTGAGCCTGCACCCAAGCCTAAAGCGGCTGGTAACAGTGCCAATATAATGGTCAGAGATGTCATTAATACTGGGCGCATGCGAATGGGGCAAGCGTTCAATAGTGCTTGATTGATGGATTGACCTTCATCGCGTAATTGATTGGTTAAATCGACCAACAAAATTGAGTTTTTGGCGACTAGGCCAATCAGTAGAACTAAGCCAATCATTGAAAAAATATTCAAACTATTGCCTGTTAACCACAACGCAAATACGCCGCCAATAATGGCCAACGGCTGCGCGACCATCACAATAATCGGTTGCAGGAATGAATTAAACTGGCTGGCTAAAACCATGTATAAAAGTACCAAAGCCAAGGCAAAAATAAACGATACGTTTTTAAAGGTTTTGGCAAATTCTTCTGCTTGGCCTGATAGTTTATATTTATATTCAGCAGGCAATATTTCTTTGGCAGCTGCTTCTACTGCGGTTACCGCCTCACCTAACGGAATGGATGGGCTGGCGTATAAATTGGCGGCGTATTGCAAATCGTAGCGGCCGATTACCGCAGCGCCCAGCGTTTGTTTAAATTGCGCCACGCTATCCAAGCGCACCAAATCGCCATTATTGGCACGCAGATAAATCTTACTTAAATCGGTGATTTGATTAAAATTGCCATCTTCGGCTTTTAAGCGAATATCGTAACGCTGGCCGTCACCATCTTCATCGTTAAATTTGGCTACGTTAATGCCGCCCGCATATACACTCACTGCATTGGCAATATCGGCGGCTGTAATACCAAAGCCTGCTGCGCGGTCGCGGTCAATCTGCATATTGAGTTGCGGTAAATCCAATTGCAAATCTAAATCTACTTTGCCAAAACCATCAATGCCTACAAGTCTTTGCTGAATAGCTTTTGCATATTTGCTGACGTTTTCGATGCTGGGGCCAGTAATATTGAATTGCAGTTTTTCTGAGCGCTGGCCACGCACCATGCTGGCAGGCACAGGAAAAGCTTGCACACCAGGGATTTCGCTCAGTTCTTTTTTAAGCGTCGCAATCAACTCTTTTTGAGAGTTAGCGCGTTCATGCCTATCTTTTAAACGCACGCTCATGCGGCCAGCATTCACTTGGCCTTGTGAGCCAGCACCGATGACAGAGAAAAAGCTAGCAACATCATCTGTGTGTTTTAGCATCACTTTTTCGATTAAGTCTAAACGCGTATTGGTGTATTCCAAGCTAGAGCCTAATGGCGCTTTAAAGCTGATATTAAATTTACTCTCATCGGCTTCTGGCACAAATTCTTTGGTGACCGCGCTAAAAAAGAAAGCGCTAGAGGCCACCACTAAAATGGTAGCTAAAATCACTTTCCAGCGGTGTTTAAGTGACAAACTTAATAGCTTGGCATAGGTGTTATCTAAGCCTTCAAAAAAACCATCTAAAGAATGGTAAAGCTTGCCATGTTTTGTATTGCTAGAAAGATAGCGTGAACACAACATAGGCGTGAGCGTGAGCGAAACAAATAATGAGACCACTACGCCTACAGTCACCACAACCGCAAACGCTTCAAAAAACTTGCCAATAATGCCTTCCATAAAAATCACAGGCGCAAAAATACACACTAAAGAGAGCGATGAGGCCAATACAGCAAATACTATTTCACGGCTGCCATTAATGGTGGCTTGCTGGCGAAACGCCATGACTGCTTTGGGATTAGAAGTATCCACATCTTTAAGACCAGTGCCTAACTCACCACTTAAATGCCGCATAATACTTTCGCGCACCACAATGGCATCATCTACCACCACGCCCACAAGCAAGAGTAGCGCAAGTAGCGTCATGCTATTAAAGGTGTAGCCAGCAAAATACATCACCGCAATCGCGCCTAATAATGACACAGGGATCTCTAAGCAAATCATCAGCGTAGAGCTAAGTGAGCGCATAAAAATCAGCACAATTAGCGCGGCAAATAAGGTGCCTTCTAGCAAATGCTCTTGCAACGCCTTAACCATTTCTCGAATAAACGGCGCTTCGTTGGCTGATACTTCGATATTCATGCCTGGCGGCAAATTAGGCCGAATCTCTTTATCTAAGCGGCGTTCTACTTCATCAATAATATCCACCGTATTGGAATTGGGCACTTTAATAATGCCCAAACCAACGGTCGGCTTGGCATTAAAGCGCGCCAATTGTCTAAAATCGGTCAAGCCGTCTTCAACGCTGGCCACTTGTTTTAACTTAACTGATACACCATCGCGCTGCATTACCACCATCTCAGCCAAATCAGGCAGGCGGTGAAATTCTAAATCTAGCTTTAATAAGCGCTCTGCGTTTTGGCTGACCAAAAAGCCACCTGGCACTTGAATATGCTCGCGATTAAACGCGTTCACAATATCAGTAGTGGTGACGTTATATGCGTTCATGCGGTCTGGTTTTAGCAATACGCGAATATTCCGGTCGCGCCGCCCACCTAGCTGCACTTCACCCACGCCATCAATAGTTTCTAGCTGTTTTTTTAATGTATTTAATGCGTAAACGTTTAATTGTTGAATGGTTCTGTCGCCGCTTAATGCCAGCCATAAAACAGGTTCTGCGTTGGTTTCGGCTTTTTGTAAAATGGGCGGGTCAATATCGGTAGGTAGGCGGCGAATCACCTGATTTAACTTGGCTTGCACTTCGTTGTAAGCCACATTAATGTCTTTTTCTAGCTTAAACGTAATAACAATAATGGAAGCGCCGGGTGATGAGCTAGATTGAATGTGTTCTATGCCGCCAGTGGTGTTCAATGCCGATTCAATCACGCTAGTGACTGACGTATCCATAATGTCTGGATTCGCACCTTTTAGCGTGGTGGTGACGGTGATAATGGGAAATTCAATCAGTGGAAAGCGGTCAATCGCAATGCGCTGATACGAAATAATGCCGAACAATACCAATACGCCAGACAGCATCCAAGCCAGCACATGGCGTTTAATCGAGAGTTCAGGTAATGTCATTTAAAGGTATGCGCTTTCATAGTTCTATTGGCTTGCGTGGGGCGAAAAACTTAACCACTTTTTTGTGCCTAAAATTTATTGAATAATGCTGACTTTGGCTTTATCGGTTAAAAATGCTGCGCCATCAACCGCAATTGTTTCGTTGCCGTTTAAGCCCTCTAAAATCTCAATACCGCCATTTTGCTGCAAACCGGTTTTAACTTCACGCTGCACAGCTTCGTCATTCACTACTTCGTATACCACTTCACCTGCTGGGCGCAGCACAATACTTTGCTCTGGCACCACAATCGCGCTTGGTCTGTCACCCAAAATCACACGACCATTCACACTGGCGCCTGGCTGCCAATCCGCTTCATCACGTATATCGGCAATCACATCAATACTACGGCTATTCGCTACAATCAGCGGTTTTAGCTCGTTAATCACTGAGCGCACTTCTTTGCTTGACGTGGGCGTTGTCATAATAACGGTTAAACCAGGTTTTAATTTCGCAGCAATATGCTCAGGAAAAGGCAAATGCGCGCGCAGTAGTTTTTTGCTGATAATTTGCACAATAGGGTCGCCAACGCGCACAAAATCGCCTGTTGCCACTAATTGTTTTTCAACGACGCCATCGGTGGGAGAAACCACCCGGTCTTTTGAACCATTATGATTAATGGTGGCAATGCGACTTTTAGCACCCGCCAACTGCTGCTTCAATGCATCTTGCTGGGTGCTGGCATCATCTAATGCATTTTTAGAAATAAAGTTTTTTTCAACCAAGGCGCGATTGCGCTCGACTATTTTGGCTTGATTCGCTAATAGCGCTTCAATGCGCGCTACTTCTGATAATGACTCTTGCCGCTGATAACCAAAATCACTGCCATCTAACAAAGCCAGTGTTTGGCCTTTTTTGACGCTTTGACCAGGGTGTACCAATACTTTTAAAACCCGTGCAGAAATTTCGGCGGCAATGGTTGGGTCTATCACGCCCTCTAGGGTACCAACCGATTCTTCATATAAAGATAAATTTTTAGTATCCACTTTAACAACGCTAATTTGTGTTGATTTAAGATTAGTGGCATCAGACTTTGCATCTGCAGCTTCATCCTTGCTGCAAGCGCTGATACTTAACCCAATTAAAGCGGCGAAAAAAATACGAATAAAATGATGGTTGGCGGCTAATTTTTTTGTTTGCATAAGATTCGCGATTTTTAAGATTCTTGTTTAATGATAGACCAATCAAAATAAGGGCCAGGATCTGTTTTGCGCCCAGGCGCAATATCCGAGTGGCCAACAATAGTTTGAATGGGATAAGTCTGTTTTAAAATATTAATTAATAGTTGCAGCGACTTGTATTGCGCCAATTCAAACGCCTCAAAATCACTGCCTTCCAGCTCAATTCCGACAGAAAAATCGTTACAACGTTCACGACCTAACCAATTTGATACGCCCGCATGCCAAGCGCGTTGCAAACATGACACAAATTGTACTAATTCGCCATCACGCCTAATTAAAAAATGTGATGACACTTTGCGCGTGTAAATCTCAGCGTAGTAAGGATGCTCATCAGGATTCAGCCTGTTGGTAAATAATTCAATAACACCGTTACCGCCGTATTGATTGGGCGGCAGGCTAATATTGTGTATCACAATCATGCTGATTTCTGGAGTTGGAGCATCGGCGCTAGGCCTCGCATCAAAATTGGGTGAGCATACTTGGCGCGCGCTTGTGATGAATCCTTTTGTATCTATGTGCAGCATGATGAATTATTTAGTCAAAACCATGATTAATCCGATAAAATAACATCTTACCTAATTTTTAGAGATGTTTAAGCATGGTTTTCTTACAGTTATTTGTAATGCTGATAGTTATTTTGGTTGCGGCTGAGGTATTCACTAACGCGCTTGAACATTTAGGTGAAAAACTCGGCATTTCAGAGGGCGTTACAGGCTCGCTTTTTGCGGCGGTTGGTACCGCTTTGCCAGAGACGATGGTGCCGCTTCTAGCAATTTTTGCAGGCACTGCCAGTATGGCGACCAATCATGAAATCGGCGTAGGTGCGATTTTGGGTGCACCACTCATGTTAGCCACTTTATCGATTAGCTTAATGGCTATTTCAGTATGGAAACGCCGCGGCACAAATGGTCATTTACGCCCAGAGCGTACAGGACTTACGCGCGATTTAAACTTTTTTATTTTTGCATTTATTGTGGCTGCTGGCGCTTTGTACGTACCACATGACAATGTTATTGTGCGCCACTTGCTGGGTTTAGTAATGGTGATGATTTATGTGGTTTATGTGTGGATGACGTTAAGCGCCTCTAAAGATTTGGTTGAAGAAGGCCATGCCACAGAAGCGGAAAGCCCCATGTTTTTGAGCAGGCTTGGCATTCCAACTAATAGCTTCACAATTGGATTACAGATTGTTTTAGGTTTGTTGCTATTAATTGCAGGCGCAAAAGGCTTTATTAATGGTGTTGAAGAGGCGGCAGCCATTATAGGCATTTCAACGCTTATGCTGTCATTGTTGATTATCCCAATCGCGACCGAGTTGCCCGAAAAAGTGAACAGTATTTTGTGGATCCGCAAAGGTAAAGACACGCTAGCTTTTGGCAATATCACAGGTGCGATGGTGTTTCAAGGCACCTTATTGCCTGCGATTGGTATTTCGTTAACCCCGTGGGAGCCACGTCCAGAAGTGGTTTGGGGGCTTGTAATCACTTTGCTTGCAGCAGTTTGGATGCGTTATTTGATGGCAAAAGGTGGTATTCGCGTGTGGCATTTGCTGATTAATGGCGTGATGTATATTACTTATTTGGTTATCGCGCTTAGTTAGTTGTTGTACTTTGTTAATTTACTGTAAATAGATAATTAATCGTACAAACTTTCGTCCGACATATCTGCGTCATCATCCTTAGCCAAGCCTAGCTTGGCTAATCGGTATCTTAGCGTTCTAAAGCTCACACCCAATAATTTAGCAGCCGCGGTTTTATTGTTATTGGCTTTTGCTAATGCTTTTAAAATGGCGCGTTTTTCAATATCTTCTAAATATTCAGATAAACCCACTTCAAGTGTTTTGCTGGGGTCAAACGTGATTTTGTCGTCAGCACGGTATTTAAATTCTTGATCCATCAACAAATCATCGGTGCATATTTTTTGACCGTCACACAATGCTAGCGCGCGTTCCAGCATATTTTCCAACTCACGTACATTACCGTCAAAATGCAACTTGCTGATTAATTTAGCAGCACTTTCTTCTAACACCGGTAAGGCAATTGATTGCGAGTCACATAATTTTTGCAATAATTTATGTGTTAACTCTGGAATATCCTCTGGCCTATCACGCAGGGCTGGCATTTTGAGCTGAATCACATTCAATCGATAATATAAATCCTGCCGAAATAAGCCGTTGTTCATCATGTCGCTTAAGTTTTTGTGTGTCGCGCTGATAATGCGCACATCTACACTTTCTTCCGCTGTGCCACCCACCGTGCGCACCTTTTTTTCTTGAATCGCACGCAGCAACTTAACTTGCATGGCTAATGGCAAATCTGCCACTTCGTCTAAAAATAATGTGCCGCCATTTGCCGCTTGAAACAAACCTGAAGTATCTTGCACTGCGCCAGTAAAAGCACCTTTTTTGTAACCAAAAAATTCACTTTCCATTAAGTTTTCGGGTATGGCGCCACAGTTAACCGCCACAAAAGTTTTATCGCGACGCGAGCTATTGCTGTGAATTAAGCGCGCGGCTAATTCTTTACCGCTACCTGATTCGCCGCTGATGTAAACAGGCGCTTGGCTACGCGCCAGTTTTTCAATCATGGTGCGCACATAATCCATGGCAGGTGACTGACCAATTAAATCCACGGTATTGCTGGTTTGTTTGGCATCAGAGCTGGAAAGCTTAAGCGCAGATTCTACTAAAGGGCGTAATTGTTTGAGTGAAATAGGTTTGGTTAAGTAGTCAAAAGCCCCTGCTTTTAAAGCAGAAACGGCATTTTCTGCACTGCCATACGCGGTAATCACAGCAACTGGTAGGCCGCTATGATTGGCAGCGATATATTGCACCAACTCTAAACCTAATCCGTCTGGCAACCGCATATCGGTTAAACATAAATTATAAGTTTGGCTGGCTAACAGTTGTTTTGCTTCAGTTACGCTGCTGGCGCTATCTGCACGAATATCCATGCGTTCTAGTGTTAACACCACCAATTCGCGAATGTCGGTTTCATCATCCACCACTAAGCAATTAAACTGCGCCATTACATTTAAGCCTTTTTGATATAAATGATAAATTGCGAGCCAGCGCTGGTTGATTGAGCGGGTGTTTTAAGTTGTAACTTAGCACCGTTCGCATCAGCCAATTCGCGGGCAATATAGAGGCCTAAGCCAGTACCCGATTTTTCTGTTGTAAAAAATGGCTCAAATAAATGGTTGCGCACATTTTCAGGTATGCCCTCACCATCGTCACTAATTTCAATGTGCACATCTTGTATTTTTGCCGAGTTTGAAACTGTTAACTCAAGACTGTTTTCAATGTTTTGAGAGTGACGCCAACCATTTTTACACAAATTCCATAAAATTTGGTTTAAGTGGCGTCTATCGAATGCAACCACCGTATCTGTGTTGTGTAGCGAAAGTTTAAAACAATGGGTAGGGATTTTTTCAACTGCACAAAATTGTGTATAGAAATCGGTAATAAAATGTTCAAGATGAATCATCTCTTGATTAGTGCGGTCGCGACGATTCAGCTCTAATACATCTTTAATAATCTGATCAAGTCGCTGTACATTATCGGCAATAATTTGCAACATACGCTTATTGGCAGGGTTGCAATCTTCTTCCTCTTGAAGCAATTGATTCGCGTGGCTAATCGCACTGAGCGGATTGCGAATTTCGTGGGCAATGTTGGCAGTTAAACGACCTAGCGCAGCCAGCTTAACTTGGTGCGCCTGCGTTTGCATTTGTGACCAATCTTCAATAAAAATCACAGCACCTTGATGCCGATTTTCGGCAACTGGTAGCAACCTAAGCCGTAATTCGCGCGATAAGGTATTGAGTTTTAAGATGTTAGTGGTGCTGGATTCGGCAAGCGGGGTTAGTTCGTTTATCCATTGGCGAATCATGTCACTGATTTCAGGTGAAATGCTCTGAAGTGACTCTCCCTGCCAACTAGTCGCTTCGCTCTCTTCAATATCGAATCCTAGTAAGCGCTTAGCTTGAGTATTGTGATGTTTAATTTGCAGATTTTGATCGACAACCAATACGCCATCTTGCATTTCATGGGTAATCAGCGCGTTAACTTGCGCCATATTTTTCACGTCCAAACCGCGTTCAGAGGCTAGTAACTCACTTTGCTGAACGCGCTTGGCTAAGCTGTATGCAAGCCAAGCAGTTGCAAAGCAGCTTAAACTTAACATGACCGCGCCAGAATAATTTTCCATGGGGCTGGAGGCTGAAACTAGTTGATATGACTGTTCAAGCAAAATACCAATCGTGGCCAATGCTGCATAAAACAAGGCTAGGCGACCTTCGCTAATTAAGCTGGCACTGGCGATGGTAATAATCAGCAATAACCCAATACCTGTTACACCGTTTTGCTGTGCATGCATAAACAGCAAAATAAATACAATATCAATGATGATTTGTGTGGGTAAGTTAAAGTCTATATTGGGTTTTTCTACCCAAGTAAGAATTGCGGATATACAGCTAAAAATAAAATAGCCTAATATCAACTCAGAAAATAAAGGCAGTTCAGAGCTTTGCAAAAAGCTGCCATCGCGAAACGCATTTTGAGTCGCTAAAAATAATAAAGCGATCAGTAACCGATAGCCGTTATAAAGCTTTAAGCTACGCCAGCGCGCAGCGGTAAGTGTTTCGTCAAGATTGGGTGTTAAATCAATTGCCATGACTAATTAAGGCTTTGACGACAATCGGGATTGTTGCAAATGATTTTACTTTCAATGAGCACGCTTTCAGATTCAGGCACATGGGTACCGCATGCAGCACATTGCACAACTTTTTCTTCTACTTTTTGATTTTGCTGAGAAGTATTGTCAGAGTTTGGTGTTAGAAAAGCGCGCTTAATCACCACATACAGCAACCAAACCAAAACAATCAGCAATAAAATGCGAGTCATACGTTTTCCTGATACCTAAAACTATTTAGTAGCAGTGATTGTAACTAAAACCGCAGCATATAGAAACTTGCCAAGCTTGCTCGTGCTCAAAACCTCAATCGGCGAAAAAGTTAAAACTGTTATACTAACGCTAAGGATTAAATAAAAATTTCATGGCAAGTTCTCAAGAATTATCAGATTTTTTGCGCGATGTAGAGCGCCGTGCTTTTAAGCAAACGGTCTACGCTGTGCGCGATGAACACACTGCGCTAGATATTGTGCAAGATTCTATGTTAAAGCTGGCTGAAAAATATGCCGATAAGCCTGTTACAGAGTATCCGATGTTATTTCAACGCATCTTGCAAAATACCATGCGCGATTTTTGGCGCAGACAAAAAGTACGCAACATGTGGACAACCTTGCTTTCGTCTTTTGGCGCTGGGCAAGACGGGGAAGAAGACCACGATCCACTCGATACCATTGATGTGGAAGATGAGTCTGAAAACCCAATGGCGCAACTTGAGCAAAGCCAGACCATGAAAATCATCGAAAAAGCGATTGAAAAACTACCTGCACGTCAACGTGAAGCCTTTATATTGCGTTACTGGGAGGATATGGACGTTGCAGAAACCGCCGAGGTGATGGGCTGTTCACAAGGCAGTGTAAAAACACACTGCTCCCGTGCAGTACATACCCTTGCCGCCTTGTTAGAAAAGCAAGGCCTTGGCGCGCGCGCAATAGCACATTTAGGAGTAAAGTAATGACAATGAACCCTTTAAATCTAGATAGTAATATGCAGCAAGATAACGAATTTAACGAAATGCAAGCTAAGCAAATTGGTAGCTTGCTCAATACGCATTCTGATTATTTGAGCATGCGCACATTAAAGCAGCTCGAAAACAGTAGAGAGCTTGCGGTAAAAGCACACACACAATATCAAACAGGTGTTGCAGTCAATCGAGATGGCACTATCAGCTATTTATTTTCTTGGGCTGAGCATCATCGCTTAGCTTCAACTGGGTTATTAATTGGTGCAATTTTTGCTGGATTTGTTTTGATGCAATCGCTCAATCAACAGTCTGAAAATGGCGATGCGTTTTTATTGGGCGCTGAATTGCCGCCAGAAGCTTTTGTGGATAGAGGCTTTGAGCCGCGACTAAATAATACGCATGCCAAGCTTTAAGGTGTTGAAAGCGCGTGCTTTAATACCTTTTTTGACAAAAAACAGTGTTCAAAAGACACGACAGAAAATATAGAATGCAGTATAGAAAAATTCAACGTGAAATATCTAGAGAAATAAATAGTGATATGAGCAAAGCTTTATTATTGTTATTGCTGGTAGTTGGCAATTTACACGCACAACAAAACACGTATTTCGTCGAGCCTGCCCAGTTGGCGATGGGGGATATCGGCAATATTAAATCGTCGTTTTCAGGCATTGATAGCAATGATGCCCAAGTTAAAAATTGGTCTGAATTGTCAGAGGAGCAGCGTAAAGTGCTAGCGCCTTTGAGTTCTGAATGGGATAGTTTGCGTCCGTGGCAACGTGAAAAAATGTTGGATATTGCAGCCGATTATCCAAAAATGGATGCGCAAAAACAGAAGCGTGTACAAAAAAGATTAAACAGCTGGAGTCGCATGACGCCATATGAGCGTGAAAATGCGCGTAAACGTTATCAACAATTTGATGCCTTAAGCCCAGAAAAAAAAGATGAAGTGCGCAAAAAATGGGCAGACTACCAAAAGCTATCAGAAGTGGAACGCGAAAAACTGCGTAAAGAATCACCAGAGCTAGATTACACGTCTGATTTAGAATAGACTTTTGCAATAATTTTAATGCGAAGCCCGCTAATATTAAATTGCGGGCTTTTTTCTTGCCAATATTTTAAAACTTAACCGAATAAAATGACCGAAAAACCGACCAGCACAGTCGATGTGCACGATAAGATTAGCTATTTTAGATTGCTGGCCGCTTGCGTTTATGAGCTGCTTTTATTGATTGCGCTGTGGTTTATCAGTGCGTGGATTTTTGTGGTTTTATTTGGCGATGCCACACAATCGTATAAGCGTTTACTTTTGCAGATTTCACTATGGCTAGTGACGGGCGCTTATTTTGTATGGTGTTGGCGCAAAAGTGGGCAAACATTGGCAATGCAAACTTGGAGAATAAAACTGGTTAATCAAGCTGGCATGCCGCTTAATACCAAGCAGGCAATGTTGCGATATATCTTGGCAAGCGCATCTGCGTTCATTTTTGGCTTGGGCTTTTTATGGGCTTTGGTGGATAAAAACCGGTTATATTTACACGATAAAATACTGAAGTCACATTTTATTCATGCTAAAAAATCGGTTAAGTAGTTAGCGCCGTTCTACCAAAAACAGCATACTCAAGCCAGCAAGCAAGAATAAAATAGTTGGAATAATCGCACTCATTAGTGGTGGCCAGTCGTTTAGTACGCCTAAATGAATAAACACGCGATTCATAATTTGATAGACAACGCCTAGCAACACGCCGATAAAAATTTTGGTACTAGTGCCGTCTGAACGTTGCTGTAAAAAACCAAACGGCAGGGCCAAAACAACCATCACCATGCAGGCAAGTGGATAAATCATTTTTGCCCACAGCGCTACTTCGTAGCGAGTAGTTTTTTGTTTATTGGCGTCTAAGTGGTTGATAAATGAATACAAATTCCAAGCAGACATTTTTTCTGGCGCAACCAGTAATACGTTAAGCAGCTCTGGACGAATCAGGGATTTCCAATTCGCCTCATTAAAAAACTGGGTTTGGATATTGTTTTGTTTAATTTCTTTAAACGTATTGAATTTGGTTTGTGTCACCTTAGATAAGCGCCAGCGTTCATCTTCAAAAGCACCATTTTTGGCATTGCTGATGCTACGCAATCTAAAATTCTCATCAAACTCATAGATGTGAATATTAAGCAAACTGGCATCTGGCAAAACAGTTTCTACATTGACAAAGCTTTTTGCATCTTTTACCCACAAACCAGTTTTAAAGTCTTGTGCAATCACAGAGTCGGTGGCTTTAATGCGCATGCGTTGCGCCATTTTTTCGCTGATTGGCGTGATTAACTCGCCAACAAAAAACGTGACGATGGTGAACAAAAAGCCAACTTTAATCAAAATCCAGCCAATATTAACCACTGAAACGCCGCTTACGCGCATCACCACTAGTTCTGAGTTACGCGCTAATGTACCAAGGCTATACATCATGCCAACCAAAACGGCTACAGGTACTACCTCGTAGATATGACCGGGAACGCTCAGCAGAACAAATATCAGCATAGTGCTGATGTCATAATCGCCACGACCAAGCGTATCTAGCTCTTGAATCAAGTCAAAAAATGAGAATAAGGCTAATAAGCCCAGCATAATCATTAAAATGTTAACGCTAGTTTCTTGCCAAAAATAGCGATTAAGAATTTTCATCATGACAACTCGATAGTGATAATGGTTACTTCTTAAAGCGTAGGCTAGGCCAAAAAGCGGTCAAAAACAGTGGCATAATCGGCAGCAAATAAGTGCGGCGGTAGTACATATACACAGCTAAAATCAAGAAAAATAAATGAACTGGCCACAAACCAATTGTCGTGCTGAGGCGCCCTTGTGTGACCCAAGCCTGAAAAATACTTAAAATATTGTTATAAATAATATAAATCAGTAATGCAAACATTAAGTTAAGCGAGCGACCCGCACGCGGGTCAACAAAGCTTAGTGGTACAGCTAACACGACTAATATAAGCGCTGATATCGGAATAGCTAAGCGCCACTGCAACTCTGCAACATCAGCTGGAGATTGGCTGTTTAATAATGCTTGGGTGGATCTTGCATTCGTTTTGTTTGGTTCACGCGCCACCTCTTTGGTTTCTATGCGAATGGCGTATCGCTCAAATTCGGTTGTTGATACTTCAGCGCTGTCTGGTTTTCCTTCATAGCGGCGACCTTTTTCGAGCACAATAAAATTATCCCCGTTTTTGGCTTTTTCACGGCCCCCTTCAGATGCGACAACAACGCCCGTTTTTTGATGTTGCGTGGATTGCACAAAAATGTTTTTAACCACATTGCCAAGTTCATCAAAGCTTTCTATAAAATAAACGCGCTCGCCGCCGTTAGATTCTTTAAAAACGCCAGGCGCGATCGAAGCAAGTTCATCACGACTTTTAAGCTGAACACTATAATCCTCTACTTTTTGTGTCGCCCAAGGCATCACCAAAAAGCTTAGTAGCGAAACAATAATAACAACGGGAATCGCAAAATTGAGAATCGGTCGTATCCATTGGTTAATACTTAATCCTGAGCTAAACCATACCGCCATTTCAGAATCGCGATGCCAACGTGTAAGCGTGAGTAGCACGCTTAGAAAAATAGTCAGCGATAAAATCATGGGCAGGAACTTAACCATGTTAAAGCCCAACAAAGTAGTGATAGCATCATTTGGCAAAGAACCTTTCGATGCTAATCGCACAAGGTAGCCAGCCCGCTGCGCAATCACAATGCCCAATAGTATAAAAAATAGCGCACCAGCGGTATTAATGAGCTCATGCAATAATGATTTTTTGAATATACGCAATTTAATATTGTTCCAATTTAGGCTTTGATTTCACCTAAAAACGCTGGATAATTGGTTAAAACGAATTAAATAAATAAAAGCTTAATATTTTAATAGCTTTAAATCTAAATAGCTTCGAATCTAAAAGGACTAGCAATGGAATTTAGCATAAAAAACGGAAATCCTGAAAAACAACGCTCAGATTGCGCCATTGTAGGCGTATTTGAAGGCAATAAATTAAGTGATGCCGCAAAAGAATTGGATAAAGCTTCAGATAAAGCCATTTCGACTGTTTTAAAAAATGGGGATTTTGAAGGTAAATTGAATTCATGCTTGGTATTGCATCAGCTAAGTGGTATTGAAGCCAGCCGCGTGATGTTGGTGGGTTTGGGTAAGCAAGATGAATTTACCGAAAAGCAATATCGCCAAGCTGTCCGTGCCGCCGTTAAAGCACTACCTAAAGGCGTCGCGCATGCCAGCCTGTTTTTAGCTGAAATTGCTATTAAAAAATCCAATACTCATAGCAAAGTAGCGCAATTGGTAGAAGTTGTCTTGGATGCGACTTATCAAGTAAACGCAATTAAGGCCAAAAAAGCAGACCCAGTTGCTTTAACTAAAGTAACGATTCATGTGGATAAAGCCGATAACGCTGACGCTGAGTCTGCGATTAAACAGGGCGCTGCTATTGCGGCTGGCGTTACGGTAGCTAAAGATTTAGGCAATTTGCCACCAAATATTTGTACGCCAACCTATTTGGGTGAGCAAGCTAAGCTAATGGCAAAGCAATACGGTTTTAAAGTAGAGGTTTTAGAGCGCGCTGAAATTGAAAAATTGGGTATGGGCTCATTTTTGGGCGTTGCGCAGGGTAGCGTAGAGCCGCCACGCTTGATTGTGCTGCAACATTTAAAAGGTAAAAAATCGCAAAAACCAGTAGTGCTGGTGGGTAAAGGTATTACCTTTGACACAGGCGGTATTTCATTAAAACCAGGTGGTGATATGGATGAGATGAAATACGATATGTGTGGCGCGGCCAGCGTGCTGGGCACCTTTAAAGCGATTGGTGAGATGGATTTAGCCATCAATGTGGTGGCTGTAATTCCAACTTGCGAAAACATGCCAGATGCAGGCGCGATTAAACCGGGTGATATTCTGACATCAATGGCAGGCTTAACCATTGAAGTGCTGAATACCGATGCAGAAGGCCGTTTAATTTTATGTGATGCGCTGACTTACGCAGAGCGTTTTGAGCCAAGTGCGGTGGTAGATATTGCCACTTTAACTGGCGCATGTGTGATTGCCTTGGGCCATCATCCGAGTGCTGTATTCAGTAATAAAGATGCGCTTGCCAAAGAATTGTTAGAAGCTGGCGAAGCTGCGCACGATAGAGCTTGGCATATGCCGTTATGGGAAGAGTTTCAAAGCCAGCTAGACAGCAATTTTGCTGATATGGCGAACATTGGCGGACGTGCTGGCGGTAGCATCACTGCTGCTTGCTTTTTATCTCGCTTCGCTAAAAAGTATGATTGGGCGCATTTGGATATTGCTGGCACAGCATGGAAAAGCGGCAAAGAAAAAGGTGGTACAGGCCGCCCAGTGCCTTTGCTGTCCACTTTTTTGATTCAGCGCGCTGGTTAAGATATAAAAGCTCAGAAGTTAAGCAATTAGCATGACCAAAATTGAGTTTTATTCTAACGTTGCCAATAAGCCAGATTTGCTAACAGGTTTGGTGGAAAGAGCCTTGCTAAAACTCAGGCAAGTAACTGTTTTTGTAGAAGATATCGCTAGTGCAGCGCAGACGTCTCAGTGGTTATGGCAACAGCAAGCGAGCAGTTTTTTGCCACATGTTGTGGCTAATCATGAGCATGCGACAAAAACGCCTGTGATTATTGTTTGCAAAAATAATACATTAGGGAAGGCAGATAGCGTTACCCAAGATGAGTTGCTGATTAACTTAACCACTCAAGAGCCGCCATTTTTTAGTCGCTTTACGCATTTGGTCGAGATGGTTGGCGATGATGAATCCGATAAGCAAAATGGGCGTCTTCGCTATAAGTTTTATCGCGATAGAGGCTATGAAATTCAGCATATTGATTATGCCAAACAAGCCGAACAAACATTAACAGCGCTAAGCGCGGAATAGAGATTACTTTGACCGATAATTCATCATTAGATAGCAAAATTCCAGTGCTGACAGAGGTGTATCAGCCAAAAGCCAAGGCTGAACCCCAAGCAAATCGGCAAACAGACCCAACTTTAGGTATTACGCCTGAGCTTATTGCACGCGTAACAAGCCATGTTAGACCAAGACTAGAAGCAGAAATCATGCAGGCAGTGTTAGAGAATTTGCGCGACACGCTTAAAAAAGATTTGATACAAGACTTACAATCTGAGGTAGGCAAGACCAAGCTAACCATTGAAGCCAATGTGAGTGATTTTGTAGATAAAACAAAAGCTGACCTTAAAACCGAATTGCCCCGTATGTATCAAGCCAGTGCAGATTTAGTACATGCTAGCTTGCAAGAAAAAATTACGGTGTTACAAACAAGTGCGGTTACTAAAGCGGATCGATTGCTGTCAGATGTGATGCAGTCAACCACTCATGCGGCAACCGCTGAAATTAACACTTATGTAGAAGCCCTTAAAACAGAAACAACAGAGCGAGTTGCAGCCGAATTGACGCAAGAGATGCAAGCTTTTCAGAGTGCATCCTTGCAGCAACAGCAAACGCAGGCTAATGACGCGCTGACGAATGTTTACCAAGATATTTCTGAGCAAGCCAAGCAAGCGCTGCAACAACATATGCAAACCATACAGCATGAAGCTTTAACGCAAGTGCGAAATGACTTAAATGCAGCCATGCCCGATATATACGCAGCAGCAGTCAATGAAGTGAGGGAAAGGTTTGTGGAAGAAATGAATGTACAAACTTTGTCATTAAAAGAAGACTTTTTAGCAAGAGTGAATGGCCATTTGCCAGCAGTACAAGAAGTGTTAAGCGATAATATCCAGCAGATTTTAGCTAGCGCATTACCGGCGCTTGAGCAAGATTTAAGGTTGCAATTAACGGAAGAATTACAACAATTATTGTTGAAGGTGAAGTTTGTATTGCCTTGATTTTATTGCTTAATTAAATCTACATACGCAGCTGCTGTTAAAAAATGCCCAATTTCCGCATCATTTAAAGGTTTAAATTTAAATATCCAAGCAGAATAAGGTTTTTCGTTAATATTTTCTGGTGCATTGAGTAATGCATCGTTAATTTCAGTGACAACACCGTCCATTGGCGCATGCAAGTCAGAGCCTGTTTTAACAGATTCTACAACACCGCAAGCAACGCCGACTTGTATGCTATCACCAATATTTGGCGGCTGAATAAAAACAATGTCACCCAATAAATCCTGCGCATAATCGGTAATGCCAGCAAGCCATTCGCCAGTAGTCGACTTGCTCACCCATAAATGTTCAGTGGTGTAATGATAGGTATCAGGAGATTTCATTATTTATGATGTAGTGAAATAGAAGAATTATCGATATTTTCTCATATCAACTGTATTTGTCACCAACTTTAATGTTTAAGTTGCATCTAACTTTTATGTGCATGTGTCAAAAAAGCCTAATTACAAAGAATGTTAATATTAATTTTATAAATATGCGCTAAGTTAATGACAAATAAACATTTTTTATATATTATTTGTCTAGACGGTGTTGAATTAAAGGTTGTATCATGACTAAATTAGTTAAAAAGTTAATACTATTTTATGTGGCATTTTCTTTGGTGGCGACACCATTAGAATTATTTGCTGCGCAGAAAAAGTCGCAAAAACGCGTTCATGCCAGCCAAAAAAGTAGCGTATCTAAATCTCGTATTTCTTCACGCTCGCGTTTAAAGAGTAGCCGATTAAAAAAAATACATTATAAATCGCGCAAATCCCCTGCATTAACGCAAGCACAGTATTTAGCTGCCGATCGTTATGATGGTAGCGGTATGTTGGAACTATCATCTGCTAAAGCACTGATTGTTAACCAAAATTCAGGGGAAGTGATATATGCGAAAAATACCAATGCAACCACCCCCATCGCCTCTATTACCAAACTGATGACAGCAATGGTGATGCTGGATGCTCAATTGTCGCTAGATGACACACTAACTGTTTCGAATGAAGATGTTGATTATTTAAAAGGCACTAGCTCAAGATTGAAAGTGGGTGCAGAGTTGAGCCGCAGTGATATGCTGCAGTTGGCATTGATGGCTTCAGAGAATCGCGCAGCTTCTGCGATAAGCCGCCATTATCCAGGCGGTCGTTATGCATTTATTAGAGCTATGAATGCAAAAGCGATTCAATTGGGCATGATCAATACCACTTTTCTGGACTCAACAGGCTTAAATAGCGGCAACGTATCTACTGCGGAAGATCTGGCAAAAATGGTTGCGGCTGCGTATCAGTACCCAGAAATTAGAATGGCAAGCACTAGTCCATCGCACGAAGTGTACGTAAATGGACATACTTATGGGGTTAACTTTAATAACACCAACGGCTTGGTGCGTGGTGGCGAATGGCAAATTGGATTATCAAAAACAGGCTATATTTCAGAAGCTGGCCGTTGCCTGGTGATGCAGGCGCAGATTGCGGGTGAGCCGATGATTATTGTGCTATTAGATTCTAACGGCAAGTTAACTCGTATTGGTGATGCTAACCGTGTACGTAAGTGGATGGAATATAATAGCGAGCCAAAAATGACTACTACGGGTCAGGCCGATGCGTTGAAACTTAACCCATCAACTAATGAGGTAATGGCGGGCAGAATTTCTTGAGTTTCTTTTACAATTGAAAATAATCTTAGTATTTACAACACTAAGCTAAGCAGTAGTTTAGATAAATAACGGCGCTAAATCTTAATTTAGCGCCGTTATTGTTACTACTAACAGCTCGTTATTCAGCTGCTACTTTTTTGGTTGTTGGTTTTTTCGCTACGGTTTTCTTAGCGGCTGGTTTCTTTGTTGCCGCTTTTTTAACAGTTGTTTTCGTCGTTGTGCTGTCTTTTTTAGCTACTACTTTTTTAACAGGCGTCTTTTTAGCAGCCACTTTTTTAGTGCCTGTTTTGCCCGTTGCGTCATCTTTTACTGCTTTTTCAGCTAGCAAGCCAAGTGCCTCTTCTAATGTAAGTGATTCAGGCTCAATACTTTTTGGCAAGGTGGCACGTAGTTTTCCATGTTGCACATAAGGGCCATAGCGGCCAGCAAATACTTCAATTCTGCCTTCACCAGACGGATGCGCACCAAGTTCTAACAATGGCGCGGGGCCTGTGTTAGCGGCGGCCAATAATGCCACAGCGCCAGCGTTATAAATACTAAATACACTGTCAGATTTTGGAATCGATTTAAACTTGCCATCATGATTCACATATGGGCCAAAGCGGCCAATATTCGCCACAATCTTTTTATTGGTTTCCGGATGCAAACCTAAATCACGCGGCAGCGATAACAGCATATTAGCGATATCAATATTCACATTGCTAATTGGTATTTCTTTTGGAATACTCACGCGTTTTGGCTTTTTCTTTTCGCCTTCAATCGCCACGCCAATTTGTAGATAAGGACCATAAGGCCCATTCATTAAGTAAATCTCTTTGCCAGAATCTGTATCGATACCGATGGTGACTGGATCAGCACCTGCTTGCGCTGTGCCATTCATGCTACGTTTATAGTCGCATTTTGGCTCAGCGTTATAGCCCGTACAGCCAATAAAAGTACCGTAACGACTGAGTTGTTTTTGTAGTGGTTTGCCACATTTTGGGCACGCTTCGTCGATTAACTCGTTTCCTGGTCTGTCAACATCTGCCTTACTGATAATCTGCTGATTAAAGCCTTGCCAAAATTCGTCCATCAGCGGGATCCATTCGCGTGAACCATCGGCTACGCTACCCAACGCGTTTTCTAAGTTAGCCGTAAAGTCATAATCCACATATTTGGTGAAATGTTCGGTTAAAAACTTATTCACTACGCGACCAACATCAGTTGGTGTAAAGCGCTTTTTGTCCAAAATCACGTATTCACGGTCTTGCAAGGTGCTGATAATGCTGGCGTAAGTAGAAGGGCGGCCAATGCCATATTCTTCTAAAATTTTGACTAAACTGGCTTCGCCATATCTTGGGGGTGGTTCAGTAAAATGTTGGTCGCCATAAATTTTTTCTACATTTAATACTTCACCAGCTTCAAGATGAGGTAGTTTACTTTCACCTTCCTCCTCTTCGTCATCGCGACCTTCCATGTACACCGCGATAAAGCCAGGGAAAACCAACGTTTGACCCGTTGCGCGGAATAAATTGGCATCACTGCCCACACTTAAATCCACACTCACCGCATCAAATTTAGCGGGTGACATTTGGCAAGCCAGCGTGCGCTTCCAAATCATTTCGTACAATTTAAATTGCTCATCATTCAGATATTTACGCATCGCCGTTGGGCTGCGCGCAATATCAGTCGGACGAATCGCCTCATGCGCTTCTTGCGCATTTTTGGCTTTGGTTTTGTACATAATCGGCGATTTTGGCAGATATTCCGCGTCAAAATTCTTTTTCACATAATCGCGAATACTCATTACCGCTTCAGTTGCCAAGCTAAACGAATCGGTACGCATATAGGTAATCAAACCAGTTGTGCCAGAGCCAACATCAACGCCCTCATACAATTGCTGCGCGACGCGCATGGCGCGGCTGGTGGTAAAGCCAAGTTTGCGCACCGCTTCTTGTTGCAAAGTAGATGTAGTAAATGGCCCAGCAGGGCTGCGGCTGCGTTGTTTTTTCTCAACGCGCGAAACGGTGGTTTTGCCTGCGCTGGCTAGTAATAATTTGCCAACAATATCTGCTTGCTGGTCATGATTAATGACAGTAAATTGCTCTACTTTTTCGCCATTTAATTGGATTAACTTGGCATTAAAGCTATGTGCGTGCTTCAGCGCGTCTAGATGAATAGACCAATACTCTTGCGATTTGAATGCTTCAATCTCTAGCTCGCGCTCTACAATCAAACGCAAAGCAGGGCTTTGTACGCGGCCAGCAGATAAACCCCTACGGATTTTTTTCCATAAAAGCGGTGACAAATTAAAACCAACCAAATAATCCAGCGCGCGGCGCGCTTGTTGCGCATTGACCAAGTTCATCGCGATATCGCGCGGATTGTCGATGGCGTGTTTTACTGCGGTTTGCGTAATTTCGTTAAATTCTACGCGTTTGAGTAACTTATTTTTGAGTAGTTTTTTATCGTTAAGTACTTCGGCAATATGCCAAGAAATCGCTTCACCTTCGCGATCCGGGTCGGTTGCCAGATAAATGCTATCGGCATTTTTCACCGCACGCGTAATCGCATCCATGTGTTTAGCGTTACGCTCAATAATGTCGTATTTCATAGCGAAGCTGTTTAATGGGTCAACAGCACCGTTTTTGGGGATCAAATCGCGAATATGACCATAACTGGCCAATACCTCAAAATCATTACCAAGGTATTTTTTAAGCGTTTTTGCTTTAGAGGGTGATTCTACAATGAGTAGTTTGGACATTAATGCCTAGGATAATGGCTAAAATTGAATAATGGATTAGATGATAGCAAGCTAAATGGCTTGTAGACAATAAGTCAATGAAAAAAAGCAACTATTTTGATGAATGGCGGTACTAATGAAGCCTTATTTATTTCTAGCGAACTCAATTCGTGTGCCATCATTACTGCTGATGCTTAATGCGGCGCCTTCATTGGCTATGTCACCAAATAGCGGGTCTTCGTCATCAGTCTTGGCCTGAGTTAAGCTTTTAAAATCATATAAATTGACATCGGCAAGATGCGATGGCTCAACATTGCTAATCGCGCGGAAGATATTATTCACGCGGCCTGGCTGTTCGCGCTCCCACGCTTGCAGCATCTCTTTTACTTTTTGGCGCTGCAGATTCTCTTGGCTGCCACATAAATCGCAGGGAATAATCGGAAATTCCATTTGGCGCGCATAGCTGGCGATATCTTTTTCAGCGCAATAGGCTAAAGGTCGAATCACGACGTTTTGCTTATCATTAGTCGCTAATTTCGGCGGCATGGCTTTTAATTTTGCCCCAAAAAACAGGTTAAGAAAAAGCGTTTCGACGATGTCATCTCTATGATGACCCAGAGCAATTTTATCGGCGCCTAGTTCTTTAGCAGTCGTGTAAATAATGCCACGCCGTAAGCGGCTGCATAAACTACAAGTAGTTTTGCCTTCAGGAATTTTTTCTTTTACAACCGAATAAGTGTCCGCTTCCACAATCCGATAATCCACGCCCAAATTTTTAAAATACTCAGGCAAAATATGCACTGGAAAATTTGGCTGCTTTTGGTCTAAGTTCATCGCGATGAGTTTAAAGTCAATCGGCGCGCGCTCTTGCAGCGCCAGCAACATCATCAACATGGTGTAACTGTCTTTGCCGCCACTCATACACACCAAAACCGTGTCGCCATCCTCAATCATGTTGTAATCGCCAATGGCCTTGCCAGTGCTTGAAATCAAGCTATTGCGCAATTTGATGAAGTTATTGGAATGGTTATCGGGTAAATGTTTAATCATATATATAGTGTATGTACTGGTTTGAAACTACAAATTTAATGAGCGCCCGCCATCAACAGCCAACACATGGCCTGTAATGAACGGGGCATCAGCCACCAAAAACTTAACCGCTTTGGTTATATCTTTTGGCTCACCAATTTTCTTTAATAGCGTTTGTGAAATCACACGCTGGCGATAGACTTCATCAAATTGCGGATTGTTTTCTGGCCATTGAACTGGGCCGGGCGCGACTGCATTTACGCGTACTTCTGGGCTGAGTTCATGCGCGAGAGATTTAGTTAGCGTAACCAAACCTGCTTTGGCTACGCTATAAACCACATAACCTTTTTTCGGACGTTCAATATGCATGTCGGTAATATTCACAATGCACCCGTGATTTCTGCGCAATTCGGTTGCAGCTGCTTGCGCTAAAAACATCGGCGCTTTTAAGTTGCTGCCAACCAAATCTTGCCAGTTATCTTCGGTAATCGCGCCGATTTCAGTCGCGTAGTAACTGGATGCGTTATTGATTAACACATCTAAATGACCAAAATTTTTAACGGTTTCATGCACTAGGCTTGGCAAAACCGCGATATTCAGTAAATCGCCTTGAATAATCGCCACCGAATTTGCGCGTTGTAAATTCAGCTCTGCTTGCAATGCGCGCGCCTCATTGGTAGAAGATTTGTAGTGAATCATCAATTGCGCACCGCAAGCATGCAGTTCACGACAAATAGCCGCGCCAACGCGTTTTGCGCCGCCAGTAATCAGCACCACTTTACCATTTAAGACTTTATTGTTTAGGGATTGGCTCAATGTTCACTCACTTTAGTAATCAAATATTATAATGGCTTATGGCTTCAACATCACATCTAAATCTGCCGAATCCGGACGCACAAGCGCAAAATCGCAGTGAAAACTTAACCACTTTAATTCGGCAAAAAATAATTGATGCAGGCGGATGGATCGATTTTTACACGTTTATGCAGATGGCTTTGTATACGCCAGCCCTAGGTTATTACAGCGGCGGCGCGCTTAAGTTCGCCGATAATCAAAAAGGCGGCGGCGATTTTGTGACTGCGCCGCAAATTTCACCGTTATTTGCACGTACGTTCGCAAGGCAAGCGGCACAAGTTTTGTACGAAACACAAGGTAGTATTTTGGAATTAGGCGCGGGCACAGGAAAACTGGCGGCCGATTTATTGCTGGAATTACAGCAACTCAACCAATTACCAGCTCAATATTATATTTTAGAAGTAAGCGATTACTTGCGCCAGATTCAGCTTGAAACCATACAGGCGCTATTGCCAGTAGATTTATTTAGTCGTGTGGTTTGGTTAAATAAACTACCAACAGATTTTGTCGGCTTGATATTCGGAAACGAAGTATTAGATGCTATTCCTGTGCATCTAATCTATCAAAATGACCAAGGCTGGTTTGAACGCGGCATAACTTTTGACGATGTATTTTCTTGGCAAAATAATGCGTTAAGGCATGCAGATTTAATTAAAAAAGTAAGCACATACGCTCTGCCGAACGATTATTTAACCGAAGTTTGCCCAGCGGCAAACGGGCTAATCAAAAGTCTATCGCAATCATTAAAACGCGGCGTAATTATGATGCTGGATTATGGATTCGGTGCTGGGGAATATTATCATCCACAACGCAATACGGGCACGCTGATGTGTCATTATCAGCACCAAGCGCACAGCAACCCGTTGATTTATGTGGGTTTGCAAGATATTACTGCGCATGTCAACTTTACTACCATTGCAGAATCTGGGCTTGAAAATGGGTTAAGTTTGGCAGGTTATTGCAATCAAGCCAGTTTTTTAATGGATTGCGGCATTTTAGAAATATTAGGTGAAACATCGCCCAGTGATATCGTGGCGTATATGCCGCTAGCCTCTGCCGCGCAAAAACTGCTTTCACCCGCCGAGATGGGCGAGCTGTTTAAAGTAATTGCTTTCAGCAAAGAGATGCCATGCGATTTAATCGGCTTTAAAAGTGGCGATAAAGCGCATATGCTTTAAGTATAAACGAACGCTAATTCAGTATAATGCGGGACATGATTGAAAATACAAAATCGACAGACGAAATATCTGACGAAACCCCAGACAACGATTTAAAGAATCGCCGCATTCGCAGTTTTGTCCTGCGTCAAGGCCGATTAACCAAAGGCCAAGCGCACGCGCTAGAAACGGTTTGGCCGCAATTTGGAATTGAATACGCAGAAAAACTGCTGGATTTAAACCAGGTATTTGGCAGAGACGACTTTTTAATTAAACCCCGTAAAAAAGTCCTAGAAATTGGGTTTGGCATGGGCGAAAGCACCGCAAAAATTGCTCAAACCTTGTCCGATAACGATTTTGTGGCGGTTGAAGTACACACGCCAGGTGTCGGCAGTTTGCTTAAATTGATTGAAGAATCGAATATCCAAAACATTCGCGTCATTCAGCATGATGTAGTGGAAGTGTTGCAACACATGATTGCAGATAATAGCTTGGATGGCGTGCATATCTTTTTCCCAGACCCGTGGCATAAAAAACGCCATCATAAGCGCAGGTTGATTCAGGCGGAGTTTTTAAAACTCGTTTGCACTAAACTGAAAGTGGGCGCTTACATTCATGTGGCTACCGATTGGCAAGAATACGCAGAATGGGTGCTAGAGGCGCTTAAAGCTGAGCCGCAATTACAAAATACGGCGACAGACTTAACGCATGAATATGCCGAAAAACCGAGCTATAGACCGTTAACGAAGTTTGAAAATCGTGGTATCAAGCTTGGGCACGGTGTTTGGGATTTAGTTTTTACTCGAGTCTGAATCAGCATCTGATTCGTTTGCAAACAACCAAGCACCAATCACTTTTTCTGCCTCTTCTACGCCTAATTTTTTAGAGCTTGAGAATAATTGCACAGTGCAATTGCTGCCATAGGTTTTATCCCAAGTCTCCAGTAGCTCTTTGCGCACCTTCGCCAAAGTTAATCCTGCTTCTCCGCGCGATAATTTATCCGATTTTGTTAATAAAACATGCACTGGTTTGCCACTTGGGCAAAACCAATCCAACATTTGGCGGTCTAGTGGTGTGAGCGGATGCCGGCTATCCATGACTAACACTAAGCCGCCCAAGCTAGTACGCTCGCTTAAATAGCGCGCCAGTACGCTTTGCCAGTGGGCGCGCATACTTTCGGGTACTTTTGCATAGCCATAGCCAGGTAAATCGACCAATTGGCGGTCGTTGCCTAAAGTGAAAAAGTTAATCAGTTGAGTGCGGCCCGGTTGTTTACTCACAAAAGCTAAGCGATTGTGGTTGGCCAATGTATTGAGTGCGCTAGATTTACCCGCATTTGAGCGACCTGCAAATGCGACTTCTATACCAGACGCTGGTGGTAAATCGCGTAAGTGATGGGCGGAAATAAAAAAGGTGGCGTTTTGGAAAAGCGGCATGGCAGGATTTGTCTGTAAAACTTAAGGCATAAATGCTATCACGAACAGATGAATTTTGATAAAATATTAAGTTAATTAAATAGTTAGGAAAGCAATACAATGTTTAAGCATGTGAGTTTAATCGCCGTTTTGGTGTTTAGTTTATCTTCAAATATCGTTTTTTCTGCAACTGAAAGTGCGCAAAAAACTGAGCCAGTCGTTGCAACTAGTGACGACACTAGAAAACAAATTGTAGAGAATGTGTGCGCAGCTTGTCATGGCGCAGATGGTAATAGTGCTATTGCGTTAAATCCGAAGTTAGCAGGTCAGCACCCGGAATATTTGTTAAAACAATTAAAAAACTTTAAAGAAGGTACGCGCGCCAATGCCGTCATGAGTGGCATGGTGGCTAACTTAACCCCTGAAGACATGCAAAATTTAGCGACTTATTTTGCTAGCCAAACGCAAACATTAGCAAAAGCTAAAACTAACGGTAAAGGCTCTTTGGGCGAAAAGATTTACCGTGGCGGCATTGCTAAAACTAATCTACCTGCCTGTGCCTCATGCCATGGCGCAAATGGTGCTGGCATTCCAAAGCAATTCCCACGTTTGGCAGGTCAACATGCCGATTACACTTATCAGCAGCTGAAAACATTCCGCACAGGTGAGCGTGCGAACGCGCCAATGATGAAAGTAATTGCAGCAAAAATGACCGACGAAGAAATGCAAGCGGTATCTGACTATATGCAAGGTTTGCGTTAATTGTTAGTCAGGTTGAAAAAGTCTGTTGCGGCAGGCTTTTTCAGCAGACTTTTGCAGCAAAATAGTTTTTCATTTTTTCATGTCGTCGTATTCACGGTAAATAGCGTTTAACCCTCATCTTGAAATCACCTACCACATCACAACGTTTTTATGAGCTGTTTAGCTCAATGCGCTTTGCCGTGAGCATGCTGACAGTGTTGGGCATTGCGTCAATTATTGGTACGGTGCTTAAACAAAACGAGCCTTACGAAAATTACATTATCAAGTTTGGTCAATTTTGGTTTGAAGCCTTTGAAAAGCTAGGTTTATACGATGTGTATCATGCAAGTTGGTTTTTGCTTATCTTATTGTTCTTGGTGATTTCAACCAGCCTGTGTATTTATCGCAATAGCCCTTCAATGGTGCGCGAGTGGAAAACGTTTAAAGAACACGCAGCCGAAAAATCTTTGCGCGCTTTTAGTCACCAAGCGTCGTTTCGCCAGTCTAATCTCAACCAGCAAGCCGACACGGCAGCGACCAAAGCTAAGTTAGCCCATTATTTGGCTTCTCAGGGCTTTAAATTTAAATTCAACACGCAACAAAATGGAGATGAGTTGATTGCCGCTAAAGCTGGCACGTATCAACGATTAGGCTATATTTTTACCCATGTTGCTATGGTGATCATCTTTTTTGGTGGTTTGTTGGATGGCAATTTGCCGCTTAAGGTGCAAGAATTATTAGGTCAAAAAAAGATAGAAACGCTCGATATTCCAGAAAGCCAAGTGCCAGCTGTTAGCCGCTTAAGTATTGGTAATCCCTCATTCCGCGCTAATATGACCTTGCCAGAAGGCTTAAGTGACAACGTGGCTTTTGTGCGTGTGCGCGATGGTTATTTGGTACAAGAGTTACCGTTTAGAATTGCATTAAAAGATTTTCGTATAGAACACTATGCTACGGGTCAGCCGAAATCGTTTGAAAGCGATATTGTGATTACCGACAGCGATTTGAAACAGCCGCTCACTAAAACCATCAGCGTTAATCATCCTTTAATCTATAAAGGCATTGCTATTTATCAATCTGACTTTCAAGATGGTGGATCGGCAGTTGATTTTAAAGTGTGGGATCTAACCAAGCCAGATATACAAACCAGCACCCTAAATGGTGAGATTTTCAAAAAGGGTACAGTTGGCGAGGGTAGTAATCAGTTAACCGTTGAATTTAATGAGTTTCGCAAATTCAATATCATTAACTTATCGCCAGATGGTAAAGGCAAGCCGCGCAACGTTGGCCCAAATATCACCTACAAATTACGCGATGCAACTGGCCAAGCGCGCGAATATGTCACCTACATGCAACCCATGCAGTTAGATGGCAAATTCTATTTTATTTCTGGCATGCGCGAAACGGTGCAAGAAGACTTTAAATATTTACGTATACCTGTAGATGATGATTTTGAGATGGATGGTTTTATGCGCTTTCGCGCAGCTATGTTAGATAGCAAGCTTTATCCGGTTATTGCTCAAAAATTAACCGCTAATGCACTGACAAAAGATACCCAATTACAAGCACAGTTTGAGCAAAGTGTTGTGCAATTGCTGACCACGTTTGCAGAGGGCGGCTATACCAATGTGGCGCAAGCAATTGAAAAAGCAGTGCCTGAGGCTGAGCGCGAAAAAGCAGCGCAGGCTTATATCAAAATGCTTAATGGCGCAGCGTTTGAGGCATACAATTTAAGCTTGGCTAAAAACAAAAAGCCGCTGCTAGTATTTAATAATGATACGCAGGCGCTGTTGCAAGATAATTTAAATGCACTGAGCGATTCGTTTTTTTATGGCACGCCACATTATTTGCAATTGGTCGATTTCAAACATGTAGAAGCGAGTGGTCTGCAATTAACTAAATCGCCAGGGCAAAAATGGGTTTATTTGGGTTCTGTGCTACTAGTGATTGGTATCTTTGCAATGTTTTATATTCGTGAACGTCGCATCTGGTTGCTAGTCAAAAAAGATGGCGACAAGCCAAGTGAGGTTTTATTTGCAATGTCAGCCAATCGCAAAAACTTAGATTTTGATCAAGAATTTGAACGCACTAAATTGCAATTAAATCAGCTGCTGACTTAACCAAATTAAGTCAGCAAAAGGAAAAATGATGAATACAGAAACATTAAACTTTACGCCTAAAACACTATGGCAAAGCCTAAAAGTGCAAGATTGGCTTTATGCAACTCTATTAGCCGCAGGCGCAATATTCGCTTATAACCAATATTCGCAGTATATGGATATTTATGAAGTGAGCTTTTTATTTGGCGCAGCCGCCATATTTAGTTATTTGGGCTGGCGCTGGAAAAGCCTAGCCAAGCTAGTGATTGGTGTTGGTGTCATCAGCTTGTTTTCAATCAGCTTGTATGATGGCAATCAGGCGCGCGCTACTCAGGCGTTTTTGCTTAAATTTTTAATATCCAGCCAATCGGCCGTTATGTGGATGAACGTGCTATTCATTTTAGCCATGTTCACCTATTGGTTTGCGCTTTATAAACGCAGCGATTTTGCAGGTCGTGTCGCTTCTGCACTGACATGGAGCGCAGTTTTATTTGGCTTTGTCGGGCTAATGGTGCGCTGGTACGAATCTTATTTAATCGCGCCAGATGTCGGTCATATCCCTATTAGTAATTTATACGAAGTATTTATTCTATTTTGTTTAATTACCTCACTCTTATATTTACATTATGAAGATAAGTTTAATACCAAGCAGCTTGGTGGTTTTGTGTTGCTGATTATTAATGCCGCAGTGATGTTTATTTTATGGTATCGATTCGACCGTGGCGCCGATGCGATTCAACCTTTAGTGCCAGCTTTACAAAGCTATTGGATGAAGATTCATGTGCCTGCAAACTTTGTAGGATACGGCGCATTTTCGTTAGCGGCTATGGTAGCGAGTGCTTACTTGTTAGCCAAAAAAGGGTTTTTAGCCAGTCGCTTACCAAGCTTGGATGTGTTGGATGATGTGATGTATAAATCCATCGCTGTAGGCTTTGCCTTTTTTACCATTGCCACTATTTTAGGTGCGATGTGGGCGGCAGAAGCCTGGGGCGGTTACTGGAGCTGGGACCCGAAAGAAACGTGGGCGTTAATCGTTTGGCTAAATTATGCTGCGTGGCTGCACTTACGCATGGTTAAAGGTTTGCGCGGCCCAGTGTTAGCTTGGTGGGCTTTAATTGGCTTATTAGTGACAACATTCGCCTTTTTGGGCGTGAATATGTTTTTAAGCGGCTTGCATTCATATGGAGAGCTTTAATACTTAACCACTTTAAAAGCTTGAATATTCGATACTTAACCACTTAAATGAGCGGAAAATTTCTTACTTTTAAGTGGTTAACTTTACTCTAAAACGCACCGCGCCGTTTACATTGCTATCTAAACTTAAATCATAACCCGCTTGTTTTGCATCTTGCGCGGCATGATATAAACCAACACCCAAGCCATTGTGGGATGCAATATGCTTTTTGAATAAATCATTGGCAATTTTTGCGTCCATTGCCTTGCCAGTATCGGTTACATCAATATAAAAACGTTGTTCAGCGTCACTTTGCATCTCGATATTAATTATTGTATTTGGCTGATATTTCGCTTTTTCAATCGCATTGTTAATCAAATTATCCATCACGCTATCTAACACCTCGGCATTAATATCGTGTTTTGGTAATTCACCTGCAATAAATTCAATATGATCTTGCGTATGACGTAATTGCAAATTTTTCCACCAGGCAGACATTTTTTCTAAACGTTTTTTATCTTCACTCGGCGCTTTCAGTTTGTCCAAAGTGGATGCGATTCTTTGGTTCAAAACAGGTAATTGCTTGCGAATTAAAGTTAATAGCGCCTCATTATCTTTATCTTCAGTCTGCTGTGCGGCAGAAACCAAAGTGCCCACAGATTGCAAAATATTTTTAGTATCATGCGTCAAACGCGAGCCAGTTTCGTAAAACGCTTGCATATAAGCGTTTTGGCGCAACACCTCTTCGCGGCGCTTGGCATCATAAAACTCACCCATAATTTGCGTTAACAATTTCACATGCACATACAAAGCAGGCGAAATCTGCCAATTGGTATGCAATGTCATATGAAAATCTTTAAAATTAAAATTGGTTTGATGGTTAGATGATTCGCCCAACTTGCCCTGCGTATCATCCGCCAGCCAAGATACGCCTGAAACCCACGGCAGCGATGTCATTTCAACCATCGCCGCTTGAATGAATCCGTTGGGGGTCGATTCAATCTCGCCTAAAGATGCAATATTTTTAATCCACTTTTCAAATGGCATACCGATACTCAGTAAATAACGCGACATCAGCAATTCCACACCCGAAAACCGTGTGCTGGGCTGCCACAGTAAGCTAAAAGCAATGAGCACAAAGGCCAAGCTGAATATAGTAATAAACATTACTTGAATATAGTTAACCGTATTAACCGTACCAATTGCATAACTGCCCAGCACCAAAATCAGTGCAACCAGCATTAATAGCAGCGTGTAAAAAAAATCTAACACTGGCAATTGGCCAGATTTATTGGTTTGACTACGAATAAATAAGATCACAATGGGTAAAAGTGGAATGAGGTAGCGAATGACAAACGTTGCGGCCTCTAAATCATTGGACGCGTTAAGCAGTTTGGGAACTACCCACAACAGCAACATAGAAAGCAGATAACTGGCTGCTAATATATGTATGGCGCGATTGACTCTGGTTTCGTCAGAAAAAATGCGCCCACCCAATAAGCCAAACAATATCGATAACCACAAAGCAGTTAACCACCAATTGATATACAAAAAACCAAGCACGCCAACACCAATAAATAAGAAAAGTGCTGGCTTAGATAGTTTTTCGGTGCTACGCCAAATAGGCTGCCATAATAAAAATAGAGCATAGGTGCATAAAAAAAATGCTTGCTGAAGATAATGCGCGTTGCTACCCCATATTAAAAAAGCATGCAGCGATAAAAGCATTAATGCCAATACGCGATGCGAATTTTTAATCAGCGTTAAATTAATCGTGTTGTAATTGAACAGATTCTTAAGCATGCGTCATATCCAAAAAGAGAGGCTAAAGGGTGTAGCTGTGTCAATAATCTGTCAGTTATGACGATATTTCAACAACAGCTTTATTTTTCAACATTAAATTTAGCCTAAAGTGGCTAAAATAGCCAGCAAATAAGGCTTTGCGCGTTAAAAGTGCCTTGGCATGTTGTTTGCATCAATTATTACAAAAATGTGATGGAATTCACAAATAATATTCGTTAAGGAAGCGATAATGAACAAGCAAACAGGTTTTACCCTCATTGAATTAGCCATCGTATTAGTGATTATCGGATTGCTACTTGGCGGTGTGTTAAGGGGTCAAGAGCTGATTAATAGTGCGCGAGTGAAAAATATCACACGAGACTTTCAAAATGTACAAGTTTATGTATACGGTTATCAGGATAGATTTAAAGCGCTACCAGGCGATGATAGGATTGCCAATACGCATTTAGCAGGCGCAACTGCTCCTCCAGTAGCTAATGCTAACAATGGGCGAATTGATGGAGCTTGGGACTCATCCACAGTTACAGATGAGTCTTATTTATTTTGGCAACACGTAAGATTAGCTGGCTTGGCACCTGGTTCAACAGTAACTGGAGCGGCAGAATTCGAACCACGGAACGCCGCAGGCGGTAGAATAGGCATACAAAGCATTGCAGCAGGCTTTAATACGATTACTGGAATGCAAGGTGCTTATGCGGTATGTTCTGACTTAATTTTAGGCAGAGACGCCACACAACTAGATACAACTTTAGATGATGGTAATACAGCTACCGGTAATGTGCGTGTCGTTGCAGATGGCGCGCCAGGCCCAGGATTGGCAACAGATGTAGTGGTTGCAGCGCCTGCAGCACAATATACGGTGTGCATGTCCCTCTGAGCTTATTAGTTGTTGAGTAATCAAGCCCGCCTAAAGCGGGCTTTTTGTTTTTAGTTATACCCATTTAAAGTATTGCTAGTTGTGTGATTTGATTTAAAATGTCATTAAAATGAAAAAACACATCAAATGACTACAAATACAGCCGCTCAAAATATTGTAGAGATTAATAATCTTTCTTTTGGCTACAAAGGCCGTATGCTGCATCAAGGCATTAACATGGTGTTTCCACGCGGTAAAGTAGTGGCTATCATGGGTGGTAGCGGCAGCGGTAAAACAACTCTATTACGCTTAATTGGTGGGCAGCTAAGGCCAAGCAAGGGTGAGGCGCGTGTAGAGGGACAAATTGTTCATCAGCAAAGTCGTGATGGCATCTATAAGCTACGTCGTAAAATGGGTATGTTGTTTCAGCAAGGCGCGCTATTTACCGATTTGTCTGTGTATGAGAACGTAGCTTTCCCTATGCGCGAACATACCGACTTGCCTGAAAGCATGATTCACGATTTGGTGTTAATGAAGTTAAATGCAGTCGGCTTGCGTGGTGCACACAAGTTGATGCCTCCCGAGTTATCTGGCGGTATGGCACGCCGTGTTGCTTTGGCGCGCGCTATTGCATTAGACCCTGATATCATCATGTATGATGAGCCCTTTGCGGGATTGGACCCAATTTCTATGGGTGTTATCTGTGATTTAATCCGTACATTAAACGACGCCCTTGGCGCAACATCGATTATCGTATCGCATGATGTAAAAGAAACTTTTACGATTGCTGATTACGTGTATTTTGTCGCTAATGGCGTGGTAGCGGCAGAAGGTACGCCAGAGGATTTGCGTAACTCTACTTTGCCATTTGTGCATCAATTTGTGCATGGCGAAAAAGACGGCCCTGTGCCATTTCACTACGCCGCAGGTGATTATGCGCAAGATTTACTGGATTTTGAGAATGCAAGGCAAGGCGCATGATACGTTCTAATGTTTTAGTGGGTTTAGTGCGAATCTTACGCAATATTGGCCATAATTTTAGCGATCGTATCTGGCGTTTGGGTGCAGGTGCTCGTCTATTTGGCTTAACGCTAGCCTATTCTGGTGAGAGCTTTCGCCGCTTTCATTTAACCATTCGCGAAGTCTATTTTACAGGCGTGATGTCGTTAATCATCGTTTTGGTATCTGCTTTTTTTGTGGGCATGGTGCTCGCGTTGCAGGGCTATTACACTTTGCAAAAATATGGTTCGTCAGAAGCAATCGGCGTATTAGTGGCGCTTTCTTTATTGCGTGAACTAGGCCCTGTTGTGACAGCCTTATTATTTGCTGGTCGTGCAGGCACAGCTATTACAGCTGAAATTGGTTTAATGAAAGCAACAGAGCAATTATCAGCCATGGAGATGATGGCGGTGAGTCCTATTGCAAGGGTGATAGCGCCACGCTTTTGGGCTGGTGTAATTGCCATGCCAATTTTAGCGACACTATTTTCAATGGTCGGCATTTTAGGCGGCTATTTGGTTGCAGTGCCTTTAATTGGCGTAGATGCTGGGGCATTTTGGTCGCAAATGCAGGCCAATGTTGATTGGCGCTTTGATATTTTAAACGGTGTTATAAAAAGTTTAGTGTTTGGTGTGGCTTGCACCATGATTGCCTTATTTGAAGGCTATGATGCGCCACCCACAGCAGAAGGTGTCAGTCGCGCAACAACGAGAACTGTTGTGACTTCATCCTTAGCAGTTTTAGGGCTAGATTTTGCATTAACCTCATTTATGATTAGCATGTAAGGCAACAGGAGTATGGCAATGGAAAGAACAACAATTGATTTATGGGTCGGCATATTTGTGGCCTTAGGCTTGGCTGCTTTACTCGGGCTTGCCATGAAAGTGGGGAATTTAACCACCAGCGGTATTGGTGAAACTTACACGGTAACTGCTAATTTTGAAAATATTGGCGGCTTAAAACAACGCGCACCTGTTAAAAGTGCTGGCGTTGTGGTGGGGCGCGTAAGTGATATTACTTTTGATGGCACAACTTTTGAAGCAGTGGTGAGTCTGAGTATAGACAAACGTTACCCTTTCCCGAAAGATACCTTTGCGAATATCTACACCGCAGGCTTATTAGGTGAGCAATATATTGGCTTGGAAGCAGGTGGTGATGAAGTTAGTTTGGTAACTGGCGATAAAATCATTCAAACGCAAGATGCTGTTGTATTAGAAAAAATGATTAGTCAGTTTTTGTACAATAAAGCCTCAGAATCGCCTGAGGAAAAAGAATCAGGTGAGGGTGTAGCGAAAACAGATGCAAACTCAACCAAAGCGGCTGATGATGCGTTAGGCTCCAATCCACTAGATGCGATGATAGAACCTGCTAAGCCTTAAATGGTTTAATAACTCAATATAAATTAGGATAAATAAATGATTAAATATGGTATTACACAATTACTAGTAGCATGTACCATGCTTTGCTTTAGTGCGTTTACACTCGCGGCCGAAGCGCCAGATGTGCTTGTTAAAAGAATTGCTGAAGAAGTCATTACGATCGTTAAAAACGATAAAGATATTCAAGCAGGTAATAAAGAGAAGGTTTTTGCATTAGCTGAAGAAAAAATTCTACCTAATTTTAATTTTGACCGAATTTCTCGTTTAGTGTTGGGAAAAAACTGGACTAAGGCGAGCGCAGAGCAAAAAACTGCCTTTCAAACAGAGTTTCGAACGCTATTGTTGCACACCTACGCAACTGCTTTATCGAAATATAAAGATCAAACTATCGACTATAAACCATTGCGTTTAGAAGATGGCGCAACGACCGCTACTGTAAAAACCACCATATTGCCGCCAGGAGGCCAACCGATTGCTGTTGATTATTCGCTAGAAAAGCAAACAGACTCTTGGAAGATGTACGACATAGTGATTGAGGGTGTTAGTTTAGTGACTAACTATCGTAGCCAGTTTGCACAAGAAATTCGTCAAAATGGCTTGGACAGTTTGATTAAAAAACTGGCTGACAAAAACAATGCAGCAAAAGCTAAATAATTAGCTATGGCTCAAATAGTGCAAACAGATAATCGCTGGATACTTAGTGGAGACGTTGTGATTCAAACAGCAAGTGATATTTTAAAAGCGAGTCAAGTATTTACTATTTCAGAGAATACAACGATTGATTTTGCGCAGGTTGAAGATATTGATACCACAGCAGTCAGTTTGATTTTAGAATGGAAACGCCGCGCAACCAGAGAGAGTCAGTCGCTAACATTTGTGAATCTGCCCGATAATTTAACCAGTTTAGTGCAGCTTTATGATGTCGCTGAATTAATTAATTAATTTTTTGGTGTAGTAATTGATTAACCTAACCCCATCTTAATGATGGGGTTTCGTGTTTATAGCGATACTTAAAAAGGCCTATGCCAACTTAACGATTAAAGATGATAGATAAAAAATTAACACCAGCAGTAAAAATTGAAAAAATTCACAAGAGTTTTGGTCAATTGCATGCTTTAAATGGCATCGACTTAACCATTAAACAAGGTGAATTTTTTGGCTTACTCGGACCAAATGGCGCAGGTAAATCCACACTAATTAATATATTGGCGGGTTTGCTAAAGCCTACCTACGGCCAAGTGTCTATCATGGGGCATGATGTGATTAACGCTTATCAAGCAGCGCGCATGTCGCTAGGCGTTGTGCCGCAAGAGTTGGTGTTTGACCCATTCTTTAATGTGCGCGAAATGTTGCGTTTTCAGGCAGGGTATTTTGGTCGTGGTCGCGAAAACGATGTTTGGGTAGATGAGGTTATTGAAAACTTAGGCCTAACAGATAAAGCGCATACCAATATGCGCAAACTTTCTGGTGGCATGAAGCGGCGCGCATTGATTGCGCAGGCCTTGGTTCATAAGCCGCCAGTCATTGTGTTGGATGAACCAACCGCTGGCGTAGATGTTGAGTTGCGCCAAATGTTGTGGGCCTTTATCAAAAAACTGAATAATGATGGCCATACGATTATTCTCACCACGCACTATTTAGAAGAAGCCGAAACGCTATGCGAGCGCGTTGCGATGATGAAACAAGGAAAAATTGTCGCGCTTGATACAACAGCGAACTTATTAAGCAAATTGCCAGGCAAAAATCTACGCTTAAGTATTGGTAGCGCCAGCTTACCCATTGCGCTATTACCAATGTTAAAGCATGGTGAAAATGGCGTATTCACGCTTGCTTTAACCGAGTTGAGTCAGGTGGAATTTGCGTTGAGTGAGTTGCGAAAATCTCATATTTTGGTCGAAGATATGCAGCTGATTGAGGCGGATTTAGAAGATGTATTTATGTCTTTGGTGGGTGGCGCATGAATTTCATAGATGATTTAGTTTCGCCGCAATGGCGCGGTACTTATACGCTATTTAAAAAGGAATTATTTCGTTTTTGGCGGGTGGCGTTTCAAACGGTTGCATCGCCAGTATTAACTTCTTTATTGTATTTATTGATCTTTTCGCATGTGCTGGAAAATCATGTGCAGGTTTATAAAGACGTGCCCTATAAAGCATTTCTAATCCCAGGTTTAATTATGATGTCGCTCTTGCAAAACGCGTTTGCCAATAGCTCATCTAGCTTAGTGCAATCCAAAATTATGGGTAGTATTGTCTTTGTATTGTTAACGCCAATCAGCTATGTACAATTTTTTATTGCGTTTTTAGCCGCTGCCATCATTCGTGGTTTTTTGGTGGGTTTAAGCATTTATTTGGTGGCAATCTGGTTTGTGGATTTATCGATTGTGCATCCGCTGTGGATACTTATATTTGCTTTGTTGGGCAGCGCATTACTTGGCACTTTTGGCATTATTGCCGGTATTTGGTCAGATAAATTTGACCAAATGGCTGCGTTTCAAAACTTTGTGATTATGCCGCTCACATTTTTATCTGGTGTGTTTTACTCTATTCATTCTTTGCCGCCATTTTGGCAAACAGTGTCAAAATTCAATCCTTTCTTTTATATGATTGACGGCTTTCGCTATGGATTTTTTGGGCAAAGTGACATTTCACCGTGGTTAAGTTTTGTTGTTGTGTTGGGCTTTTTATTGGGGTTAGCATGGGTTGCCCTAAAAATGTTAAAATCAGGTTATAAATTAAGAGCATAAGCGAATATTTAGAGACGAAGTTGTGAAGGTGTAAAAATTGTTAAGTGCAGCACAATTAGAAAGTTATATTACGGAAGGTTTAGCTTGCGATTACATCAAAGTATTGGGTGATGATGGCACACACTTTGAAGCGGTGATTGTTAGCCCAGCTTTTGAAGGCAAGCGCATGATACAACAGCATCAATTGGTGTATGCCGCATTGGGTGACCGCATGCGTGCAGAAATACATGCGCTATCAATGAAAACCTTCACACCAGAGGCATGGGCTGCAGCCTCAAAATAATTTAAATGAAAATAATGCAAGGAGAACTAAATGGATACGCAAGCGCAAATTAAACAAACGGTAACCAGCAATAAGGTTGTGCTATACATGAAAGGCAGCCCAAAATTTCCACAATGTGGTTTTTCGAATATGGCGACGCAAATTTTAGATGCTTGCAACACGCCATATGTTGCAGTAGACGTGTTGCAAGACCAAGCGATTCGCGAAGGTATCAAGCAATACGCCAACTGGCCAACCATTCCACAATTGTATGTGAATGGTGAATTTTTAGGCGGTTCAGACATTATGCGCGCCATGTACGAAAGTGGCGAATTACAAGCTTTGTTAGCTGAAACGGCTTAAGTTTTGGACAAGCTGATTATTGAAGGTGGCTATAAGCTCAATGGCGAAGTAACCGTATCTGGCGCAAAAAATGCGGCATTACCAATTTTATGCGCGTCATTATTGGCTGAAACGCCATTGAATCTAAGCAGTGTTGCCGCGTTAAAAGATATTGATACCACCATCAAGCTGCTTGATACCATGGGCGTGAAAATTGCGCGCGAAGCAGATAAAGTGAGCTTGGATGCTTCAGATGTGCAATCTTTTGAGGCGACTTATGAAATGGTGAAAACCATGCGTGCTTCAATTTTGGTACTTGGTCCGCTGCTAGCACGTTTTGGTACGGCACGTGTTTCACTGCCAGGCGGTTGCGCAATCGGCTCGCGCCCCGTGGATTTGCATATCAAAGGCTTGCAAGCGATGGGTGCCGCAATCCATATCACGCATGGCTATATTCAAGCCAGCACCTTGCATTTGCCAAACCGCCGTCTGCAAGGCGCGCGCTATTATATGGATATGGTGACGGTAACCGGCACTGAAAACCTGATGATGGCAGCCAGCTTGGCCGAAGGCACAACGGTTTTAGAAAACGCCGCCAAAGAACCCGAAGTAGTTGATTTGGCTGAATGTTTAATTAAAATGGGCGCCAACATTACAGGTGCTGGCACTGATGTGATTACGATTGTTGGTGTAGAAAAGCTTAATGGCGCCACTCACAATATTGTGTGTGATCGTATTGAGGCTGGCACTTATATGGTGGCAGCGGCGATGACAGGCGGTGAAGTGAAGTTACTCAATGCGCGTGCAGATTTGCTAGATGCAGTGATTGAAAAATTGCGTGATGCAGGTGTGACGGTGAGTAGTGATGCGAGCACTATTACCGTCAAAAGTGATGGCAATTTAAAAGCAGTGAACATTCGCACGGCGCCGCATCCAGCATTTCCCACTGATATGCAAGCGCAATTTATGGCGCTTAATACAATTGCAATAGGCGTGGCAAAAGTGACTGAAACTATTTTTGAAAATCGATTTATGCATGTGCAAGAAATGCAGCGTTTAGGCGCAGATATTAGCATTGATGGCAATACTGCTTTAGTTAAAGGTGTTGAGTATTTAGACGGCGCGATTGTGATGGCGACCGATTTACGCGCTTCAGCGAGTTTAGTATTGGCAGGTTTGGTAGCCAGAGGCGAAACGGTGATTGAGCGTATTTACCACTTAGACCGCGGTTACGAATATTTAGAAGAGAAATTAACCAAATTGGGCGCTAAAGTACGCCGCGCGCATTGATTTAACTCGACTTAACACTAAAAAACAAGCAAAAAATCATGATTACCATTGCATTAAGTAAAGGCCGAATTTTTGAAGAAACTGCTCCATTACTGGCAGCAGCTGGCATTCATGCGGCTGAAGATCCAGAGTCTTCACGCAAATTGATTATTGGCACCAATAGGAGTGATGTCAGACTCATCATTGTGCGTGCAACCGATGTGCCAACCTATGTGCAATATGGCGCGGCAGATTTAGGCATTGCAGGCAAAGATGTGCTGGATGAACATGGCGGTGAGGGTTTATATCAGCCGCTGGATTTGCAAATCGCCAAATGCAAAATGATGGTCGCAGTGCGCGAAGGCTTTGATTATGAAGCTAGTATTCGCCAAGGTGCGCGCCTTAAAGTGGTGACTAAATATGTGAAAACCGCGCGTGAGCACTTTGCCGCTAAAGGCATGCATGTCGATTTAATCAAGCTTTACGGCTCAATGGAATTAGGTCCATTGGTGGGTTTAGCCGATGTAATTGTGGATTTAGTGAGCACAGGCGGAACTTTGCGCGCCAATAACCTCAAAGCAGTGGAGTTTGTAGGAGATATCAGCTCGCGCTTGGTGGTTAATCAGGCATCTTTAAAATTGAATCGTGCGCAGTTACAGCCGATTATTGAGTGTTTTGCCAGTGCGATTAAATAGCGCATTTTTTAGGACTTTTTGAGTGTTAAGTAATGAAAATTAGACGTTTATCGACAATTGACAACACATTTGATGCCGATTTAAAAGCATTGTTGGCGTTTGAAACCGCGCAGGATGATTCTGTTGACGTGGTAGTTGCCAATATTTTAAAAGACGTAAAAAGTCGTGGCGATGCCGCTGTATTGGAATACACCAATCGTTTTGATAAAACCAGCGCAAGCCATTTGAGTGACCTTGAAATTAGCCAAGCTGAATTGCAAGCGGCATTAAATAGTTTGCCGATAGAACAACGTCAAGCTTTGCAGGCAGCGGCAGATAGAGTTAAAAGCTACCACGAAAAACAAATTATGCAATCATGGAGCTACACAGAAGCCGACGGCACATTATTAGGCCAGCAAGTGACTGCATTAGACCGCGTCGGTTTATACGTGCCAGGCGGTAAAGCGGCTTATCCATCTTCTGTATTAATGAATGCAATTCCCGCGAAAGTAGCAGGTGTTGCAGAGTTGATTATGGTGGTGCCTACGCCAAATGGCGAAAAAAATGCCTTGGTATTGGCCGCAGCAGCCATTTCAGGGGTGGACCGAGTATTCTGCATCGGCGGCGCACAGGCGGTTGGCGCAATGGCTTATGGCACAGAAACAGTGCCGCAAGTGGATAAAATTACTGGCCCAGGCAACGCTTATGTGGCAGCAGCTAAGCGTCGCGTGTTTGGCGTAGTGGGTATCGACATGGTGGCCGGTCCATCTGAAATTTTAGTGATTTGTGATGGTAAAACCAATCCTGATTGGATTGCGATGGATTTATTTAGCCAAGCCGAACATGATGAATTAGCGCAATCTATATTATTAAGCCCTGATGCCGCATTTTTAGATGCGGTAGCCGCTAGCATGCAAAAGCTAGTCGAAACCATGCCGCGTAAGGACATTATAAATACCTCAATTAGTGACCGCGGCGCATTGATTCTGACCAAAGATTTAGACGAAGCGATTGAAATCAGTAATTATATTGCGCCAGAGCACTTGGAATTATCAGTCGAAAATCCGCTGGAAATGAGCAAAAAGATTAAACACGCTGGCGCGATTTTTATGGGCCGTGATACTTGCGAGGCGCTAGGCGATTACTGCGCAGGGCCAAACCACGTATTGCCAACATCGCGTACGGCACGTTTTTCAAGTCCACTGGGCGTCTATGATTTCCAAAAACGCTCTAGCTTGATTATGGTGTCGCCAAAAGGTGCACAAAAATTAGGCAAAATTGCTTCAGTTTTAGCCCATGGTGAAGGGTTAACTGCGCACGCTCAATCTGCTGAATATCGTTTGAAATAATCAACATATTTTATGAGTAAATTTTGGAGTGATGTTGTACATAAATTAACGCCTTATGTGCCGGGTGAGCAGCCCAAGTTGAATAACTTGGTGAAGCTAAACACAAACGAAAATCCTTATGGCCCAAGTCCAAAGGTGATTGAAGCACTCAAAGCGGAAGCGGCTGATAGTTTACGTTTGTACCCAGACCCTAATTCAGATAAGTTAAAAGCGGCCATTGCGCAAAATTTTGGCTTACAATCTAATCAAGTGTTTGTAGGCAATGGCTCAGACGAAGTGCTGGCGCATGTTTTTCAGGCTTTGCTCAAGCATGATAAACCACTTTTGTTTCCAGATATTAGCTATAGTTTTTACCCTGTGTACTGCGGTTTGTATGGTATTCAATATGAAACCATCGCCTTAGATAAGCAATTTAAGATTGATATTCACGATTATGCACGCCCTAACGGCGGCATTATTTTCCCCGATCCTAATGCGCCAACAGGTATTCCGTTAGCGCTTGCTGAAATCGAAAAGCTATTGCGTCAAAATAAGCATTCGGTTGTAGTTGTCGATGAGGCTTATGTAGATTTTGGCACCGAATCTGCGGTTAAGTTAATTAATACTTATCCTAATTTATTGGTGACACATACTTTATCTAAAGCACGCTCTTTGGCTGGCTTACGTGTTGGCTACGCATTAGGTAATACAGACTTAATTGAAGCCTTAATGCGCGTTAAAGATAGTTTTAATTCTTATCCAATCGACCGCTTTGCCGAGGCGGGCGCAATTGCCGCGATGCAAGATAGTGAATATTTTGAACAAACTTGCGCCAAAGTGATATCAACGAGGCAAGCCTTAGTTAAAGACTTAAAAGCGCTTAATTTTGAAAGTTTACCTTCGGGTGCTAACTTTATATTCACCAAGCATCAAACAGTAGATGGTGGCGTACTGGCAGAAAAATTGAGAGAGCACAATATTATAGTGAGGCATTTTAAAAAGCCCAGCCGAGTTGCGCCATATTTACGGATAACAATCGGCACAGACGCGCAATCGATTGCGCTCATTCACGCGCTTAAATTGATTCTAAATATAGGTTAAGTTCTCAAACAGTACTTAACTTCACTAAAGTACTTGTTTTATAATCAAAATATAAGCAAATTGTTGAAATAAATAATCAATTGCGGTTATCATGCTGAAATGTACAAAATGTGCAAATAGTATTTTGTAAAATTACGTTGAATTAAAACCAAACAACTACAAAATATTAACTTTTTAATCAAATAATTTTAATCGAACACCTTTATTAAATTATTAGCGAGCTCGGAGGAATAGGCACCATGGCACAAACCCAAATGGCATTAGATTCACTAGATTTTGACGCAACAGTTGCGTTAGCAACTAAAGTAGCACCACACGTAGATATTTTAGAAATCGGTACACCATGCATTAAGCATAACGGTATTGAATTATTAAAAACATTACGTGCTAAATTCCCAAATAACAAAATCTTAGTTGATTTAAAAACCATGGATGCTGGCTTCTACGAAGCTGAGCCATTCTACAAAGCTGGTGCAGATATCTGTACAGTTTTGGGTACTGCTGATATTGGTACTATCAAAGGCGTAATCGACGTTGCTAACAAGTACGGCAAAATGGCACAAGTTGACTTGATTAACGTTGCGGATAAAAAAGCACGCACATTAGAAGTGGCTAAATTAGGCGCGCACATCATTGGCGTGCACACTGGTTTAGATCAACAAGCGGCTGGTCAAACACCATTTAATGACTTAACAATGGTGACTGGTTTAAATACTGGTGCTAAAGTTTCTGTTGCTGGTGGTGTTAAGGCGGCAACAGTGCGTCAAGTAGTAGATGCAGGTGCAGATATTGTAGTTGCAGGTGCAGCAATTTACGGCGCAGCCGATCCAGCTGCTTCAGCAGCTGAAATCACAGGTTTAGCACGCGGTAGCTCAGCATCAGCTGGCGGCATGGGTAAATATTTACCTTATGTTTTAATCGCAGCAGCTATTTTGATTGGTTTATTCTTGCTTAAAGGCGGTAATTCAACAGACGAAATGCCAGCAGATTCTGCTCCAGTAGTAGAAGAAGCAATGCCAGCAGCAGAAGCACCAATGGAAGCGGCTCCGATGGAAGAAGCACCAATGGAAGCGGCTCCAGCAGAAGAAATGGCTCCAGCAGCTGAAGCGGCACCAGAAGCAGCTGCACAGTAATTAGTGTATAAGCTGAAACCAATTTAGCATGATAAAAAGCCGGCTTAATAGTCGGCTTTTTATTTGTTGGGTTTATTTATTGCAATTTTGCGCCTAGCCGATAGTTTGAGTTAAAATACGGTTAAATTATTGATTGTTCTCATTTAAGTTAACCATGCGCACAGCTGACGTCACACGCAATACCTTAGAAACCCAAATCACTGTTTCCATTAATATTGATGGAAATGGTACTTCACAGTTTAATACAGGGCTTGGTTTTTTAGACCATATGCTCGATCAGATTTCGCGTCACGGTATGATGGATATTAACGTTCAAGCCAAAGGTGATTTACACATTGACGCACACCATACGGTTGAAGACATCGGTATTACTCTAGGCCAGGCTTTTGCAAAAGCAGTAGGTGACAAAAAAGGCATTAACCGTTATGGTCACGCCTATGTGCCACTGGATGAAGCGTTAAGCCGCGTGGTATTAGATTTGTCAGGCCGTCCAGGGTTGGAATTTAACTGCGAATTTACGCGTGCCGCTATTGGCGACTTTGATGTCGATTTAGTGCATGAGTTTTTTCAGGGTTTTGTGAATCACGCAAATGTTACTTTGCATATTGATAATTTAAAAGGCCACAATTCGCACCATCAAGCTGAAACGATATTTAAGGCATTTGGGCGTGCATTGCGCATGGCAGTTACGCCTGACGCGCGCATGGCAGGCATCATGCCATCTACCAAAGGTAGTTTATAGGCTCTGTGGTTTAAATAAATGCGTAAAATAGACATCGCAGTCGTTGATTACGGCATGGGCAATCTGCGCTCTGTTTCGAAGGCGGTCGAGCATGTGGCGGATGGTAAATATGTTGTAGTGACAAGCGACGCGGCTGAAATACAGCAAGCTGAGCGAGTGATTTTCCCGGGGCAGGGCGCAATGCCAGATTGCATGCGCGAATTAGATAGCAGGAAGTTGCGTGATAGTATTTTGCACGCTGCAGCCAACAAGCCATTTTTGGGTATTTGTATTGGCATGCAATTACTGTTCGAGCATTCCGAAGAGGGTGATACGTTGGGCCTAGGCACTTTTAAAGGCGATGTAAAACGATTTGTTGCCAATCAAATGCTCAATGATGAAAAATTAAAAATCCCGCATATGGGCTGGAATCAAGTGTATCAGTCAAGACCACATGCCTTGTGGCAAGATATTGATGAAGCCACTCGTTTTTATCATGTACATAGTTACTACGCGGAACCAATAGACCCTGCTTTGGTAGTCGGCGAAACTGCGTACCCTAAGCGTTTTTGCAGTGTGGTCGCACAGGACAATATTTTTGCAACCCAATTTCACGTTGAAAAAAGTGCGCAGGCTGGTTTGCAATTGTTGCGTAATTTTGTATATTGGAAGCCTTAACGCGTTAAGGTCTTATCAATTAAAATCCACCATTCATTTTTTTGTCATCTTAATCATTAACAATCATGCTTATTATTCCTGCAATTGATCTCAAAGATGGCCACTGCGTACGTTTAAAGCAGGGCCTTATGGAAGAATCCACCGTATTTTCTGAAGACCCAGGCGCGATGGCGCGACATTGGGTTGACCAAGGCGGGAAACGGCTGCATTTGGTGGATTTAAATGGTGCATTTGCAGGAAAGCCTGTCAATGAAGGTGCGATTAAATCAATCGTGAATGCTGTTAAAGGTGAAATACCCATTCAATTAGGTGGCGGTATTCGTGACTTAGAAACCATTGAGCGCTATCTGGATGACGGTATCGATTATGTCATTATTGGTACGGCAGCTGTTAAAACACCTGGATTTTTACATGAAGCTTGTTATGCTTTCCCTGGCCAAATTATGGTGGGCTTAGACGCTAAAGACGGCAAAGTGGCGATTGATGGCTGGTCAAAACTCACGGGGCACGATGTGATTGATTTAGCCAAAAAGTTTGAAGACTATGGTGTTAATGCGATTGTTTATACAGACATTGGCCGTGATGGCATGTTAAACGGCGTGAATATTGAAGCGACAGTTGCTTTGGCGCAGGCGCTAACTATTCCTGTGATTGCATCAGGTGGAGTCACTAATTTAGATGACGTGCGTAAGCTCTGCGCAGTAGCCAGCGAAGGCATTATTGGTACGATTACAGGCCGTGCAATCTATGAGGGAACCATTAATTTTGCCGAAGCGCAAAAATTGGCGGATGAACTCAGTGCGTAACGAATTTAAATTAGAGTTTGCAGTGGCACAGACTATTGCAGATGAATTAATTGCTTAGAAAATATTATGGGATTAGCTAAGCGTATTATTCCGTGCTTAGATGTGACTGATGGTCGCGTAGTAAAAGGCATCAATTTTTTAGAGTTGCGCGACGCAGGTGACCCTGTTGAAATCGCAAAGCGCTATGATGACCAAGGCGCAGATGAGCTGACCTTTTTAGACATCACTGCAAGCTCAGACAATCGTGGCTTGATTTTGCATATTATTGAGCAAGTTGCCAGCCAAGTTTTTATTCCATTGACGGTTGGTGGTGGCGTGCGTGAAGTCGACGATGTACGGCGCTTATTGAATGCAGGTGCCGATAAAGTCAGCATTAATACTACTGCAGTATTGAATCCAAAAATGGTACAAGACGCCGCCGCGCGGTTTGGTTCGCAGTGCATTGTGGTAGCCATTGATGCTAAAAAGGTAGACAATCAACCATTCGAGTGGGAAGTATTCACGCATGGTGGCCGCAAAGCCACGGGTTTAGATGCTGTTAAGTGGGCGCAACATATGGTTAATCTTGGTGCAGGCGAACTATTAGTCACAAGTATGGATAGAGACGGCACTAAAATTGGTTTTAATAATCCGTTAAATCGTGCGATTTCTGATGCGGTGGATGTGCCATTAATTGCTTCTGGTGGCGTGGGTAATCTACAGCATTTGGTGGACGGCGTCACTATTGGCGGCGCAGATGCGGTACTGGCCGCTAGCATTTTTCACTATGGTGAATATACGGTACAGCAGGCAAAAGAGTATATGCGTAATCATCATATAGAGGTGCGGCTGTGAGCTGGCTTGATGAGGTGAACTGGGATGCAAATGGCTTGGTGCCAGTGATTGCACAAGAGTTTGATACAGGTAAAGTGTTAATGTTTGCGTGGATGAATCGCGAAGCTTTACAGTTAACCAGCGACTCAAAACAAGCGGTGTATTGGTCGCGTTCGCGCAACAAACTATGGCGTAAGGGCGAAGAGTCTGGGCATATCCAAAAAGTGCATGAAATACGCTTAGATTGTGATGAAGATGTGGTCTTGATTAACGTTGAGCAGGTTGGCGGTATCGCTTGTCACACTGGTAGACACAATTGTTTTTTTAAAAAACTCGATAATAATCAATGGATAACTGATCAGGCTGTTATTAAGCATCCAGATGAAATATATAAGTATGAATGATGTATTAAACAGATTAAGCGAATTACTAGAGCAACGTAAAAGTGCAGACCCTGCTGCTTCTTACGTGGCTAAACTGTATGCTAAAGGCATGGACAGCATCCTCAAAAAAGTGGGTGAAGAAGCAACCGAAACGGTGATTGCAGCCAAAGGCGGTAATAAACAAGAGATTATTTATGAAACCGCTGATTTATGGTTTCATACGCTGATTATGCTAGCCAAAGCAGATTTAAAGCCACAAGATGTGCTGGATGAATTGGCGCGTCGTGAAGGATTGTCTGGCATAGCAGAAAAAGAAAGTCGTAGCGAAAAATGAGTGTAGATTGCATTTTTTGTAAGATTATTAACGGTGATATTCCTGCCAAAAAAATCCATGAAGATGACGATTTTATTGCCTTTCACGATATAAAGCCCATGGCGAAAGTGCACTTTTTAATTGTGCCAAAGCTACATATTGAAACGTTAAAAGATTGCACTGATGAGCATGCATCATTATTAGGAAAAGCTTTATTGCTGGCGCCTAAATTGGCGCAGAGCCAAGGCTTGGTGGGTTTTAAGACACTAATTAATACAGGCCGTGAAGGCGGCCAAGAAGTATTTCATATCCACGTGCATGTATTTGGCGGTGGCAAAACTTAACCCAAAAAATGGGTTAAGTTTTTATAGGCGAATCAAATAAAGTTAAGTTGAGGAGAGCGTCATGGGTTCATTTAGTTTGTGGCATTGGTTGATTGTTTTATTGGTTGTGGTGTTGATATTTGGTACAAAAAAATTACGTAATATCGGTGGTGATGTAGGCGGCGCGGTTAATGAGTTTAAAAAGGCCATGCAAAATGAGCAAGGTAAAGATAAGCAAGTGACAGAAAACAAAGATGGTGATGTGGGTGCGACGATTGAAAATGAAGCCACTAATAAGACGAAACAGTAAGTGCGTGCTGGACTTTAGGGATGTTTGATGTTTCGTTTGCTGAATTGGTGGTCATTGCTGTGGTTGCCTTGCTGGTCATCGGCCCAGAAAAGCTACCAAAAGTAGCGCGTACGGTTGGTGCGCTTACTGGGCGCGTTCAGCGTTATGTTGGACAAGTAAAAGAAGAAGTCAATCGCGAGCTGCGATTTGAAGAATTGCAAAAGTTACAGCAAGAAATCAAACAATCTGTCAATGCTACTCAGTCAAACGTTGCACAACAGGTGGCAGAAATCGAAAATTCCATCTTGAGTCAAGACGATAGCTTATCAACTCCTGAGCCAGTCGCTGCGCCAAAAAAACCGACCAAGCCACGCGTCGCAAAGATTAAACCTGCTGCTACTGAATCAGAAAGTGGTGCGACAGACAAAGTGATAACCAAAAAAGCAGCCACAAAAACCAAAAAAGTTGAGATGTAATCAGGATGGGAACCCCAACAGAACATTTTATTTCACACTTGATTGAGTTGCGCAATCGTCTGCTTAAAATCGTATTAGGATTTGTATTAGTTTTTATCGGCTTATTCCCGTTTGCAAATAAAATTTACGCGCTACTGGCTGCTCCCATGCTAGCTAAATTGCCTGAGGGTGGTCAAATGATTGCAACCGCAGTCACCACGCCATTTTTTGTGCCGATGAAAGTGGCGATGATGACCGCTTTTATAATTTCCTTACCGCATACTTTGTATCAAATTTGGGCGTTTGTGGCGCCCGGATTGTACAGCCACGAGAAAAAACTCATGGTGCCAGCGATTGCAGCAAGCACATTATTGTTTATTATCGGCATGGCATTTGCCTATTTTGCTGTGTTTCCTACCGTATTTGGATTCGTCGTCGGCAGCGCGCCTGCTGGGGTTGCAGTCATGACGGATATTTCAGAGTATCTAGATTTTGTGATGACGCTGTTTATGGCGTTTGGCTTGGCATTTGAAGTGCCAATCGCCGTAGTGCTGATTGCAAGATTTGGCTGGGTGAGTGTTGCGCAGCTTAAAGAAGCGCGCAGTTATGTGATTGTGGGCGCTTTTATCTTAGGCGCAATTTTTACGCCGCCCGATATTATTTCGCAATTTATGTTGGCAGTGCCCTTATGGTTGCTGTATGAACTAGGTATTTTAGTGGCGCAGTATACAAACCCCAAAACCCCTACTACATCTAATTCAATAAAAGCTTAAGTTTAAAACCGCTTATCTTTTTGCAACGACTGGTTTGGGTCGTTTGCCAATCAAAACATTCACTTTCATCTCTTGACCTTGGCGCACAATCGTTAAAACAGCCTTTTCGTTCGGTTTTAGTACGGCAATAATATTAAGCATGCTGCTGCTATCAGCCACTTCGCGGTTATTAATCGCCAACAATATGTCGCCCGATTTAATACCTGCAATATCAGCAGGGCTCTCACGCAAAACGCCAGCAATCAGTGAGCCTTGAACCTTGCTAAGCTTAAATGATTCAGCTAATTCAGGCGTTACATCTTGCGCTTCAATACCAATCCAGCCGCGGGTTACAGAGCCATTAGTGGCAATTTGTTCCATGACTTGTTTGGCTAAACTGGCGGGAATGGCAAAACCAATACCCATTGAGCCGCCGCTACGTGAGTAAATGGCGCTATTAATGCCAACCAAATTTCCTTCAGCGTCTATTAATGCGCCGCCAGAGTTGCCTGGGTTAATCGATGCATCGGTTTGAATGAAATTTTCAAAGGTATTAATGCCTAAATGGTTGCGGCCCAGCGCGCTGACAATGCCTTGAGTAACGGTTTGTCCAACTCCGAAAGGATTGCCGATAGCCAATACTATATCTCCAACGTCTAAGGTATCGGGCGCGGCAAAGGTAATAAAGGGAAGCTTTTCAGCATCTACTTTAATGACCGCTAAATCCGTTTCAGGGTCTGTGCCCACCACTTGTGCTGGTAATTTACGTCCGTCAGATAGCAAAATTTCAATTTCATCGGCACTCGCCACTACATGGTCATTGGTTAAAATCAAGCCTTGCTCACTGACAATTACGCCACTGCCCAAGCTGTTTTCTGGCTGATCTTCTTCATCTTCCAATTGATCGCCAAAGAAATGTCTAAATAAGGGGTCATCCTTATATTGCTGATGCGGATTAACTGTGGTTTTTTGACTAGTAGTAAAAATATTCACCACTGCTGGCATGGCTTTTTTAGCAGCCGTACTGTAGCTGCCAATTGGATTTGTAGTATCAGCTGGAGCGGGTTGCACTTGCTGAATAACAATCGGCTCAGGCGTTGGATTTAAAAGCTGCGGATAAAATAAACGCAATACAAACAGCAGGCCTAAGCAGGCAGTGACCGATTGCGCAAAAATAAGCCAAATTCTTTGCATGTTTTTAACGTTAAAATGATATGTATATAAGTATATTGGAAATAAAGGTAAAAAACGTATGAAATTGAATGACTTAAACAATTATTTAAACCAATTATTAAGGCCTGAACAATTTAGTGATTATTGCCCAAATGGTTTGCAGGTTGAGGGTAGGCAAGAGATTCATCATATTGTCACTGGAGTAACGGCTAGTTACGAGCTATTAGAGGCAGCATTAGCTGCTAAAGCCGATGCCATACTGGTACATCATGGATATTTTTGGCGGGGTGAGTCGGCAACTATTACTGGAATAAAAAAGCGCCGTATTCAATTTTTGTTGCAGCATGATATTAATTTAATTGCTTATCATTTGCCGTTGGATGCGCATGCAGAATTTGGCAACAACGTGATGCTAGCCAAAAAACTAGCGCTTACACCAACCGGTTGGACCGGCGATAAGAATATGTTGCTGCTAGCGGAATTAAGTCAGCCGCAGTCACTCAAAGATTTTGCGCAAATGATTGATCTAAAGCTGAATCGTTCTGCACAAGTGATTGGTGATTTAAACCAATCGGTGCAAAAAATTGCGTTATGTACTGGTGCTGCGCAAGGTTATATTGAGCAAGCGGTGGCTGCTGGCGTTGATGTGTATATTAGCGGTGAAATTTCAGAGCCCACAGTACATGTCGCCCGCGAAACAGGTGTGTCTTATATTGCAGCAGGCCATCACGCAACAGAACGTTATGGGATACAAGCTTTAGGTGAACATTTAGCCGAAAAATTTGGGTTAAGTCATACGTTTATTGATTGTGATAACCCTGTTTAAGTTTTAGTAAATGGTCAGTATTAATTGTTTTATTTCAATTACTTATACAATTAAATTTGGCTTATTTTCTAAAAAATTGTATAATCATGCGCTTTGCAATTAACCACGATTGATTCAAGCGTAATCATTAACAAAATTACCCCAAAAGGGTAAGTTAAAGGAAAACAATGTCAGACAACAAAATTGACAAAAAGCACGTTAGCAATAATAGCTCGAGCAACGATTCACCCTCATCTTCAGAACTATCGTTTTCGGCACCTTCTGCCGTTAACCAACAAAAGCGTAACTTTTTAATCGCAGCAACGGCAGGCGTAGGCGCATTAGGCGCAGCAGCGGTTGCAGTACCATTTGTAGGCAGCATGCTACCAAGTGAGCGCGCAAAAGCAGCAGGTGCGCCAGTTGAAGTAGATATTAGTAAGATTCAGCCAGGTACTATGATGACAGCCGAGTGGCGTGGTCAGCCGGTGTGGATTATCAACCGTACCGATGAAATGACCGCTGAGCTTGCTAAGCATGATGATCAACTGTCTGATCCTAATTGTGAAGTGGCTCAACAGCCAGAATATTGCAAAAATTCAAATCGCTCAATCAAACCAAACTTGGCTGTAGTGGTAGGAATCTGTACGCATTTGGGCTGCTCACCAACTGAAAAACTGCAAGCAGGCGGCGATATGGGTGAGAATTGGTCAGGTGGTTTTTTCTGCCCATGCCATGGTTCTAAATTTGATTTAGCAGGCCGCGTATTTAAAGGCTCACCAGCGCCAATTAATCTTGTGATTCCGCCGCATCAATATTTAACTGAAACAACTCTGCTCATTGGTGTTGATACGAAAGCGGAGGCTTAAATTATGGCGCAAGATAAAGCACAAACAGAAACCAATGGTTTAATGGGTTGGGTAGATGCACGTTTACCTGTAACCAGCTTTGTAAAAGCACACTTAACCGAATATTACGCACCAAAAAACTTCAATTTTTGGTACTTTTTTGGCTCATTGGCCTTGTTAATATTGGTATTGCAAATCGTCACTGGTATTTTCTTAACCATGCATTACAAACCAGACGCGCAACAAGCGTTTGCCTCTGTTGAATACATTATGCGTGACGTATTTGGCGGTAATATCATCCGTTATATGCACTCCACAGGTGCTTCCATGTTCTTTGTGGTGATTTATTTGCACATGTTCCGCGGTATTATTTACGGCTCATACAGAACGCCGAGAGAGCTTATTTGGCTATTTGGCGTAGGTATTTTCTTGGTATTAATGGGTGAGGCGTTTTTTGGTTACCTATTGCCTTGGGGTCAAATGTCTTACTGGGGCGCACAAGTGATTGTGAACTTGTTTGCAACCATTCCATTTATCGGCCCAGATTTATCTGAATGGCTGCGTGGCGATTACCTGATTTCTGATGCAACCTTAAATCGTTTTTTTGCGTTCCATGTGATTGCTTTGCCGTTTGTGTTAGCTGGTTTGGTGATGGTGCATTTGGTTGCGCTACATGAAGTGGGCTCAAATAACCCAGATGGTATCGAAATTAAAGCCAAAAAAGATAAAAAGACGGGTATTCCTTTGGATGGCATTCCTTTTCATCCTTATTACACCGTTAAGGATTTAGTGGGCGTGGTAGTGTTTTTTATCGTATTTGCTAGCATTTTGTTCTTTGCGCCAGAAATGGGCGGCTATTTTATTGAGGCGAACAATTTCATCCCAGCCGATCCATTAAAAACGCCTGCACATATTGCCCCAGTATGGTATTTCACGCCTTACTACTCAATTCTACGCGCGGTTCCGCCTATCATGAACTCACAGTTCCCAGGTGTGGCAGCAATGGGTTTATCTGTGATGATATTTGCATTATTGCCTTGGTTGGATAAAAGCCCAGTCAAATCGATTCGCTATCGCGGTGCGCTATATAAAAAATGGCTTGCAGCTTTTGTGATTAGCTTTTTGGTGCTAGGTTATTTGGGTACAGTACCTTCTAATGTTTGGGGGCAATTCGGTAGCTGGCTAGGCGGTGCAGACCGCGCAACGGTGGTTGCACGTGTTTTCACAGTAATTTACTTTGCATTCTTTATCTTAATGCCTTGGTATACCGCAAAAGATAAAACCAAGCCTGTGCCAGAAAGAGTGACTTATTAATATGAACAAGTCTAATATGAAAAAACTATTCACTTTATTGGCCTTTTTGCCCTTGGTTGCGCTGGCAAGCGAATCTGAAATTACGGTTAAGGCGCCAATCGATCCAACGAATAAAGAGTCGCTGCAGCGTGGCGCACATACGTTTATCAATTATTGCTTGAACTGTCATAGTGCAAAATATATGCGCTATAACCGTTTGGTGGACATTGGGTTTACTGAAAAGCAAATCAAAGATAATTTGTTGTTTGCGGGTGAAAAAGTAGGTGACACCATGCAAGTGGCGATTGATCCAGTTGAAGCTAAAAAATGGTTTGGCGTAACCCCGCCAGATTTGTCAGTAGAAGTGCGTGCGCGTGGTGCGGATTGAGTTTATGCCTATATGCGCGGCTTTTACCGCGATAGCACAACCCCAACTGGTTGGAATAATACAGTCTACCCAAAAGTAGCGATGCCGCATGTGTTGTATGAGTTGCAAGGTGAGCAAGCATTAAATCACGAAACGCATCAATTGGAATTGGTGAAGCCGGGTAAATTAACCCCTTCTGAATATAATGCATTTGCGGCAGATTTAACCAATTACATGGCTTACATGGCTGAACCTGGCAAGCAAAGCCGCAAACACATGGGCTTGTGGGTGTTGCTGTTTTTAGGGGTGCTGTTGGTGTTGGCTAAGAAGATTAAAGCTGAATACTGGAAAGACATTAAGTAGGTAATACAATTAATAGAAATACAAACATACTAATTATTAAAACGCATTTCTAATTAAGAAAGAATAACCATTATGATGAAACTATATTCAGGCACAGTTGACCCTTTTAGTCATCGCTGCCGTATCGTGCTGTTTGAAAAAGGCATGGATTTTGAAGTGATTGACGTGGATTTGGCCAATAAGCCAGAAGATTTAGCGGTGCTAAATCCATATAACGCCGTGCCCGTTTTGGTTGAGCGCGATTTAGTATTGTCGGAAGCTAATATTATCAATGAGTATATTGATGAGCGCTTTCCGCATCCGCAATTAATGCCTGCTGATCCAGTCATGCGCGCGCGCGCCAGATTATTTTTATATAACTTTGAAAAAGATTTATTCGATCACATTAAAGATGTGGAATCGGATAATCAGGAAGTGGCAGATAAAGCGCGTAAAACCATTCGCGATAATTTAACGCAAATTGTGCCAATTTTCAGTAAACAAAACTATTTGCTAGGCGATGATTATTCTATGCTAGATGTTGCTGTAACGCCGCTACTTTGGCGCTTAGGCCATTACGGTATTGAGTTACCAAATCAGGCATCACCATTGCTTAAATACGCAGAGCGTTTGTTTTCACGTCCACTTTATGCGGATGCGATGACGCCATCAGAAAAAGCGATGCGCAAGTAAAATTCGACCATAATAATGCGTTAAGTTGCTAGTGAGCATTAGCCTGTTAAGTTCGATTTAATAAATATGAGCGAATTAATTTCTACCAAGCCTTACATGATTCGCGCCATTCACGAATGGTGCGTTGATAACCATCTAACCCCGCATTTGTTGGTTGCTGTTAACCCGCAAACGCGGGTGCCCGTGGCGTTCGTAAAAGAAGGCGAAATTGTGCTCAATCTTAATTATTCAGCCACCAAAGATTTGCATATCGATAACGAGGCGATTGTGTTTTCAGCACGCTTTAGCGGCGTATCACAAAATCTTTATGTGCCAATGGCTGCAGTTAAAGGTATTTTTGCTAGAGAAAATGGTCAAGGCATGTTTTTTGAAGTTAGCGTGAATGATGCTTCAAATTACACAAGTGCTTCTAGCGCGCCTAAAGCGGAATTGGCAAAATCTGCAGATTTGCCTGCAAAAAAGAAGCCAACCTTAACTATTGTTAAGTAAATTTTCGTTTATTCACTTAGCATAAATTAAGTATCCTGAAAATAATTTTCATAAAAACACAAATATTTTCTCAAAGGGGCTAGGCTTTAATAAATAAAATTGCTATAGTCACGCTCTCAAGAAATGCCGGGTTAGCTCAGTTGGTAGAGCAGCGCACTTGTAATGCGAAGGTCATCAGTTCGATTCCGATACCCGGCACCAAATTCTACTCAAAATCCAAAAATGATTAAAATCTTAGGTAATAACTACTAAGTAATGGTCGTTAAATATTTGCTCAATTTGTTTGACAGTCTGTCAAAAAATCAGCATAATCGCGGGTTCGGTTAGGAGGGGTGGCCGAGTGGTTAAAGGCGACGGACTGTAAATCCGTTCTCTCTGAGTACGAAGGTTCGAATCCTTCCCCCTCCACCAAAATTTAGTTGTTGTATAGTTTGTTGTAGTATGCGTTGCTATTAAGCCTGTTGACGTTGATTTTAATGGCTATGCGGGTGTAGCTCAGTTGGTAGAGCTTCAGTTTTCCAAACTGAATGTCGCGAGTTCGAGCCTCGTCGCCCGCTCCAAACAATTGAGTTTAAGGTGCGTTATTGCACGGATTAAGCAGTTACTAAATTGTTGCGGTTAAAAAGACAAGCGCCCATGTGGCTCAGTGGTAGAGCACTCCCTTGGTAAGGGAGAGGTCGCGGGTCCGATTCCCGCCATGGGCACCATTAATGCAGTTTGAGTATGCATGATTTGGCGGTATAAAGTTTTATTAAGTTAAATAAAACTTTTAAGGTTTGCACTAAATTAAGTAAGCTAGAAGCAAGCAAAAACAGAGCGTTAAGTTAATAAAATTTTATTAAAATTATCTATAAGAAGATTACGTAAAGGAATTTAAGATGGCAAAAGGCAAATTTGAAC